>Ga0315338_1000057_pt1 | contig 561607 bp, 422 predicted proteins | sample ASW8metaG_FD_204518 | JGI IMG/M metagenome (GOLD analysis project Ga0315338, IMG submission 204518) | Ammonia-oxidizing marine archaeal communities from Monterey Bay, California, United States - ASW #8 | ecosystem: Environmental > Aquatic > Marine > Coastal | place: USA: California | collected... | reverse complement strand
AGTCAGATGGTGAACCAGGCTGGCAGACAATCTGGAAGGGAACCGAGACCCTACTCTTCGCCATTCGCGGCTACCGAGCGGGACTCAAAAGATGTGGGTAAGGATGAGTCCGGCAGACAGGACCTACCTTTACGACGCTTCACGAAATCGCAAAGACGGTTTCTCGATCGTCACGATGGTGTTCGGCGGAACGCTGCGCGTGAGCGACACGCTGGAGCCGATGACCGAGTTGCGGCCGATAGTCGTCTCGCCTCCCAACACGGTTGCGTTGGAATAAACGACCACGCCGGTCTCGATCGTGGGATGCCGTTTCTGATCGCGGATCAGTTCGCCTTCGCCGTCCTTGGGAAAGCTCAGCGCGCCCAACGTCACGCCCTGGTAGAGTTTGACGTGATCGGCGATTAGGCAGGTCTCCCCGATGACCACGCCGGTTCCGTGATCGATGAAGAACGACGGTCCGATCGTGGCGCCGGGATGAATGTCGATGCCTGTGCGGCTGTGAGCCCATTCGCTGAGCGTCCGCGGAATGATCGGTACTCCCAACCGGTGCAGTTCATGCGCGAGCCGGTAGATTGTGACGGCTTCCAAACCTGGGTAGCAGAAAATGATCTCGTCGAGATGCTTGGCGGCCGGGTCTCCGTCGAAGGCGGCTGCCGCGTCGCTGGCCAGAACCTCGCGAATGCAAGGCAGCGTTTCCAGAAACTGGATTGCCTTTTCCTGGCCCTGCCCTTCGAAGTCGACCTTCTTCTCCTCGCCGCACCCCACACCGTGTTGCAATTGGTATGCGTGCCGCAGCGCCCGGGCGACTTGCTGGGTCAGCTTGTCGTGCAGCCCGTCGATCAAGTCTCCCACGTGGTACATCACGTTGCCCATGTGCAGATTCTGCCGGCGGCGATAACCGGGGAAGATGATCTCCTTGAGGTCGCGGGCGATTTCGACGACGGCCTCGGAACTCGGCAGCGGACAGTGGCCCAAATGGTTGATCGTGCCGATCTCCCGGTACGACTCGACCAGCCGGTCGGTCAAATCGGGAAGCTGCTCTTTGAGTCGAAAATCGGTGGCCATGAGCGGGGCCCTTAAATGAGGCCGAAAACAGCGGAGGGAGGAGCCGACTCGCGGTCGGCATCAAGCAGGGGGCAGTTTCGTGGGTCCGGCTAGGCCGGACTCATACAGCCGCACGCGAATCTGCTGGATCGATGTTCCGATGGGAAGATCACATTCACAGTCCGAATTGCGGTTCCCTGGGGGAATGGCCTACTCCGAGCATTCTAGGCTCGAAAACCGGGCATTCAACCTATGCTGTGAGAATCGACCGCCACAGCCGCCTGAGTTGAGCCCGTCTACCCAAGAAGCCGCGTTCTTCCCAGCCTTTTGCAGACACGCTGGGCGCGGTCACAACCTTGTTGCGTGGTCCCAGCGACCGCTGTTGTGGCGTGGTCTCCCGACCACGCCACTCGCCTGACCGCAAGTCTCCACGTTTCAGCTAGCGGATTCGGGAACGCAGCCGCCAGAGAGCGCTAAGAAGCGCGCCAAGAAGCCCTTCGGCAAGCGGGGGACCAACGTGCTCTACTTCCTGCTTACTCGGCGATGCAATACAGGTGTTTATTGCCCCGCAGGTACATTTCCTTGCCGACGATGGCTGGTGATGCGTCAATCGGGTCGTCGAGTTCGTTCTCGGCCAACACTTCAAACTCGGCCCCTTCTCGCAGAACCACCGCTTTCCCGTCGCGGCCGACGATGTACACCCGCCCGCTTGCCGACACCGGTGAGGCGTAGACGCCCCGCATGCCTGGCAGGCGCTGGTTCTCGATCACATACTCGCCCGTCCTGGCGTCCAGGACGTTCAGGACCGCAGCGTTACCTTTGGTGAAGTACAACAGATCGCCTGACAGCAACGGGGAGGGCACATACGGCGTACCCCCGCTATGCCGCCACAGATACTCCTCGGTCTCGGTCAGGTCGCCGCTGGAGCCAGCCGGGATAGCAAACGCAGCCGACCCGCGGAACCCGCTCATGCAGAACACAAGGCCGTTGGCGGTCACCGGGGACGGGATGGCGTTGACAGTCTGGCCGCCGCATTCCCACAGCACCTCGCCGCTTTCGAGGTCGTAAGCCTTCACACGATTGGTGCCGTTGACCACCACCTGCGTTTTGCCGTCGTACTCAACTGCCAGTGGAGTCGACCAGCCGGTAGGCTCGTCGCGGTCGACCTGCCAACGGGTCTCGCCGGTATTGGCGTCGAGGGCTGCAACAAAGTCTTCGCCTTCATGGTCCCAGTTGACGATCAGCTTGTCGCCGATCAGCGTGGGTGAGGCGCCTTCACCAAACCCGTTTCGCGTGCGCATGTCGCCCAGGTCTCGGTCCCACCTGGGCTCCCCGTCGAGTGTGTAGCAAAAGATGCCGCGAGAACCGAACGAGGCATACAGCAATTGACCGTCGGTGGTCGGCGATCCCGATGCAAATCCGTGATCGCGGTGATGCCCTTCGTGAGGGAGTTCTTCGCGGGCGGTGTGCTGCCACAACACGTCGCCGGTGGAGCGATCGAGACACAGCACGACGAATTCGTGAATGTTGGTGGGCTGCGTGCTGCCGAACCGGCCACGTCCGCCCCGCCGGCCGAAGCGGCCTCGGCGCCGCGGTCTCGATTCGCCGGCATCGTCTGCTTTCTCGTCGGCACTCTTAGTTTCAGCTTTCTCGGCTTCGGCCTCCGGATTCTCGGCGTCGGCAGTTTCCGGTTTCTGGTCGGTCTTGATCGCGGTGAGGATCAGAATCTTGTTGTCCCAGATAATCGGGGTGGAAGTCCCCTGCCCTGGCAGTTCGACCTTCCACCTGACGTTCTTATCTTCGCCCCACTCGACGGGCGGATCTCCGTGGGGAGCAACACCGTTGGCCAGCGGACCTCGCCATTGATGCCAGTGAGAGGCCTGTTCGCTCTCGACGTCGGCTGCCGACGCGGAAAGGGCCGGGACGACCGCCAATCCGATGATAAGTGCCGTTCTCAACATGAACTCATTTTCCTCGAAAGTTTCAGGTGAGAGAGCGCGATCGCGTTTGCCTTGTCCCGGGGCTGGCTGCGTCGGGCTCGTGCATTTCAGCGGTGCGATTCTCCAACGAGAATCGGTCGCCGGTCTATTTCCAGCACGCCAGCTATCGCTGGCACCGGTAAGAAACACGTGTCAGCCGTGCGAGTTTCGCTTGTATTCCTCGATTCTTCGACGCAGCTCACTGAGCCGCGGCCCAGCTGCTTAGACGACTTCCATGTCTTTGAATGTATCTGATTCGTACGCCTGTTCGCAGTAGTTCGCCAGCAGCATGCGGTCTTCGTTGGTGAAGGCCAACTCGCCCCGTAGCATCTCGAGATTTTGGTCGATATCGCTGGGCTTCGAAGCACCGATGTTCAACATAGAGACGCGGTCGTCCTGCAACACCCAACGGATGGCGGCGGCAGGCAGTCGTCCCAGGGAGGCTTTCTCGTAATCGGTCACGACCGCCTGCGAGTTGTGCCCCAGCACGTTGGCTCCCATGACCTTCATGGCCACGATTCCCATGTCCAACTCATGGGCCTTGGCCAGGCACAGCTCGCGCCATTCCAAGTTGTTGTTCGACAGCAGGGTGTTCATCCCCTTCTTGAAATAACCGTAGGCCAGCAGGACCTGATCGAAGCCGCCGGTCGAGATCATCTTGTGCACGGTTTCGAATGCCACGTGCGTGGTGAGCCCGATGAACTTCACCAGGCCCTCATCCTTCAGCTTGAGCAACTCGGCGTGAATCTTCATCGCGCCCTCGAAGCCCAAGCCTTCGATCGACGGACTGTGGACCTGGGCGCAATCGACGTATTCCATGCCCAACTGTTCGAGGGAGGTCTCAACGCTCCTGCGTGTCTGTGCCGGATCGCGAACGGCGACCTTGGTGGCGACGTACACGTCTTTGCGAACGTCCTTGAGCCCGCGGCCCATGATCTGCTCGCTTTCCCCGTAGACGCGGGCCGTGTCGAAGTAGCGAATGCCACTATCATAGGCGTGGCGGACCATCGCCACGCGTTCGTCCATCGACAGCAGCTTGACGCCATAGGCCTGGATGAAGCGAGTCACCATCGCCGAACCGCCCATGCCCAGAATGGGCATCGTCCAGCCTGTCTTGCCGAAGGCCTTGGCGGGGACGTCGCCGGCCGCTTGCCGCACGCCGGATTGCTCCGCCTGGGCTTGGGCCACTTGGGCCAGGCCGCCTGCCGCCAGCGTACCTGCTCCGGCCAATACGCCGGTCTTCAAGAATTCACGCCGCTTCACGTCGGACGAGCGAGTATCCATGGATGATCCCTTATTCATTCTGTCATTGAACCCTGATCAGGGGGAAGAGTCACTCTCAACATACCCCTACCGCCCGCCAGAGTGAAGCGGTTTCGCCTAATCCACCGCCGCGGTCGATATTGCCGCGTTCAGGCGGGAGTTACGCCTTTTCCGCCGTCTCAGCTCAACGAGACGCTGACGCCATGCCACCCAACGCTAGATCCCATCCGGGATAATCGTCGCGGCTATCCGACGCTGTTCGGCCTTTGTACGTCGCAACTACGCCGCCGGAACTCGCTACGCTTATGTCGGGCGCGCTCTAGTGATCCGCGGGCGTTCTCACTCGTTCCGCCAGGCCTCCGCCTCCTCCTGGCAGGCCACCATCCGCTCTCGGACGATTTGCAGCAGTTCGCTTTCTTTGCCCCGGACCTCGTACGGAGCCAGTTCTTCCGGCGACCAAGGCTCGCCGAAGACGACACGCACCCGTCCGGGGCGAACCCACCGCGCCCCCCGCGGGAATGCCTCAAACGTACCGGCGACCCCGATCGGCACGACGGGGCAGTTGGCGCGTCTCAGCAAAGCGACGAACCCCGGCTTCAACGTCCCGACCCGGCCGTCTGAACTCCGCGTCCCCTCCGGAAAAATGCCGACCAGAAATCCGTTCTCCAAGTACTTCACGCAATGCTTGATCGTGGTGGTGCTGGCGGCGGAGCGGTTGATGGGGATCGTCTCTGCGTTTCGCACCACCCACGAAACGAACGGCAATCCAGCCAACGTATCACGCGACAGGTAGTGCACGGGCCGCGACAGTGGCAAAGCCGCTACCAGCGGGTCGAGAAAGCTCGTGTGATTGACCAGCAACAGTGCGCCCCCTTCGCTGGGAATCCGCTCGCGGCCACGTGATCGATAGCGCAGCCAGGGTGGCGCGAGAATCGACAGCGTGGTCTGAACGGCCAGCCAGAACCAACTCCGCCGCTTGGTGGGCGGCAAGCGCAGCTCTGACGTATTGGTCGGGGATCCGTGCATGCCGCGAGAAACTTGCTGGCTGCGGATCGATAATGCCGCTTGCCGTGGGAAGGTGAGGCTTTTGGTGTTCCTGCGAACCGCACAGAGCGGACCGGCTGAAACCGATCGCAGCCTCGAAACGATGCTCGACTACCTATTGGAATCGAGCCACACGAAATTGCAACTCGCACGCCTTAGCAGTCTATCCCACAGCGTCGCGGACTGCAGCGTAGACATAAGATCCGTGGGGCATTGCGGCGCCTGGAAATTGGACGGCAAACCGGCATGCGGGGCCGCAGATCCCTAGTGGAGCGTCAAGACTAAGACATTGGGTTGAGGATATCTCAATGCAGCACGAATCCCGCAGGGTTTCGTGCGGAATCTGTCAATGAGTAACCCAAAAACAAAGCCCTGACAGGGCACTAGCGAATCTTCGCGGGCATCACGATCTTCAACAAGAACAGCGCACCGCATGCCATGACAGCCGGCATCATCACGTCCGCGCACCCCTCGCGAAACCAGCGCACGTTCGGCATGAAGATGTCGCCGAAGAAGAACAGCCCGATGCAGCCGGCCGCGAAGAAGAACGATATGTTTGCCAGAGTCGAGAGCATTGGAATTCAATCCCGTCAGTCTCAAGTGGTGACACACTGTCCATGGCAACCATACGTCACAGCTCGACGGAGTCCAGCGGCAGCAGAATTTTCCGGGAGATTTCGCGTGGCAATGTAGCGGTTATGCCGGGCAGAGCAAGATGCGAGGCCAAGATTCGAAGCTCGTGGTCTTGCTGTCGGTCAATCGGCCTTCAGCATCCCCTGCACTTGCAGCCATTCACGGCAGCGGTCCGGCCATGATGCGACTGCGGCCTGCTTCGGCGCCAGTCCGAGCCCATGGCGGCCCTCTTGATAGATATGCATTTCCGCAGCCACATCAGCTTTGCGCAGCGCCAGATAGAACAGGATGCTGTTCTCAGGAGGCACCGCCCGATCGGCGGTCGTGTGAAACAGGAAGGTCGGCGGGGTCTCGGCGGTAACCTGCAACTCGTTCGACAGACTCTTAACCAACTCGGGATCTGGATCCTCGCCCAAGAGGTTTCTCCGGGAACCCCGGTGTGTGTAGTCGGTCGTCAACGAAATGACCGGATAGGCCAGGATCATGAAGTCCGGCCGGCAGTTGACCCGATCGGTCGCATCGTCAGCATTCGGACTGCCGGAATCGAAATGCGTGCCGGCCGTCGAAGCCAAGTGCCCACCCGCCGAGAAGCCCATCACCCCAACGCGACCGGGATCGACGTGCCACTCCTGGGCACGAGCCCGTACAGTGCGAATCGCCCGCTGAACGTCGAGTAATGGCGCGGGATGGCGGTACTGCGGTGCGTGCCGATAACGCAGAATGAACCCTGCCACGCCAAACGAATTCAACCACTCGGCAATGTCGTACCCTTCGTGTTGCTTGGCCAGGTGCCCGTATCCGCCGCCTGGACAGATCACCACGGCACCACCGTTGGCTTCCTCCGGCGGAGGCGTCCGAACGGTGATGGTCGGCACGTCGGGCTCCTCGCTGCCGTGTGCACCCGGAGCACCTGCCGGCCAGAGCACCACGACGTCGGAACTCGGTTTCTCATCGGCGCCGGCACGCGGTCCGCAGACGCCGGCGAACCAGACGACCAGAGCGAGAAGGCAAGCAGTTACTCTGAGCGAGCGCATGTCGGAGTCCTGTGGGACGAGGGCGATGGGTGCTCCCCAAGTTATCCACGAGGGCCCCCTCTCGCCAGCCCCGAGCAAATAGCTGACCGATCAAACACCATCCACACCGTGGTTTAGGTGTCCATCTTCGTCTGGGCAGATTCGGGGGGAATCACTATATTATGATGCCGTTGCATGGAAAGAATCTCGCTAAGACTTGAGTCGTAAAAGGATGACGATGATGTTGGGTGCCGAATTGACCCCCGCCGAGTATCTCGCACGCTGCTCCAGTGAGTTGGGCAAACTCGACCTGTCCCAGACCGAAGGGCTGGCCGAGGACATTTACAATGCCTACGTGCAGCAGCGGTTTGTCTTCATCTGCGGCAACGGCGGTAGCGGTTCCAACTCGTCGCACTTCTGCGAGGACCTGGGTAAGAGCACACTGGACCCCAAAGACTTCACCAACGACGCCGTCCCCCGGCTCAAGGTGCTGAGCCTGACCGACAACACGCCCTACATTCTGGCCTGGGGCAACGATGAAGGATTCGACCGCGTCTTCGTCGAACAGTTGAAAAACTTCGCATCGCCGGACGACGTGCTGATCGCCATCAGCGGCAGCGGCAACAGCCCCAATATTCTCAATGCCGTCGAATGGGCCAACAATAAGGGCCTGTGCACGTGGGGCATCACGGGTTACACCGGCGGCAATCTGAAAGGGTTGGCGCAGAAGAGCCTGCACGTTCCGCTCGACGACATGGGAATGGTCGAGTCGATCCACCTGCTGCTGTTCCACTGGATCTTGAACGACGTCCACGGTCGCATCAACCAGATCGGCCGACACGCTGCCGCCGGCGTGGCAGGAGCGGCCTGAGCATAGGTCCGCGCCCGGCGTTGGCAAAGTCTCACTCACCAGTCGCCGCGAACGAGAACACGTCGCGCGGCTGGGCGATGCGGAGATAGTCCTCCCTCGACATGATGATCGAGTCGCACAGCGAGCCCGCATTGAACGCGATGCGCTCGTTCTGAGTCACCCCGGCCTCGACATACAGTTCGAACGGCAGAACCGGATGGCCGAACGGCGGGACCGAGCCGGGAACCAGACCTGTCTGCGCTAAGAGTTCTTCACGGGTGGCGAAACGCATCTTCCTGACGCCGAAGTGCTCACGCACTGCCCCCGAGTCAATCTTGTCATCGGCGCACAACACGAACAGCCGATAGTCGCTGCCGACCTTCATCAGCAACGCCTTGCCGCCGTTCCGCAAAGGCTCCCCACGCACGCGAGCCGACTCCTCGGAGGTGTAGGTCGGTTCGTGATGCAGCTCGCGAAACGCAACGTCGGCAGATTGCAGCCGTTCGCGGATCGTATCCAAAATCGTTGCAGGCATTTCGGTTGATTAGCGATTCACACAAAGGCCGGTTTGACACCCTGCGCCGGACAACTCAACATAACCGGCAACACGGAGCAAGTGACAGGTCACCCCAGGAAGGACCTCATGGCAAACACCGATTCGAAACAGGCTCAAGCGAGTAACGAAGCCAGACAACCTGCCTGCCCGGCGTGTGGTGGCCAGCTCGTTGAGATTCGTCAGAAACTGCAATGCTCCAATTGCCACACGATTTGCGAGACGTGCTGCGAAGGCGCACGCGGTTGAACATCTGAACGATCGCCGAGCCGGGGCTCCCAGAAACCGGTTGGGCCGCGACCCGATTGCACCATCGACGGACCATTCGTGCCACGACTGTCCCAAGCCCCAATACACCAGTCGCCACTCCATCCCGGTTCGGTCAGCTGAGTGTCCACCATGGAAATCAGAGCTTTCGCCGAGCGGATTCTGCAAAGCGATTCGCTGGAAGCCAAACTGGAACGGCCGCCGGCGGAATTGACCGATAAGGCGCCCGGTGAACCGTTTCGGCTCGAAGCTCCCGTGCGACCGGCCAACCTGCAGTTCGCTCCACGGCGGACGGCTCCCGCCATGCCGCACCCCACCACTTTCGACGATCCGAACCGCCGGGCGGTGGCCCATCACATCATGGCCAACCATGAACTCCAGGCACTGGAGGTCATGGCGTTGGTGCTGTGCGCGTTCCCCGATGCGCCGGCCGAGTTTCGCCGCGGGCTTGTGGAGGTGATGACCGACGAACAGCGTCACACGCGGATGCACGTCGAGCGGGCAGCCGCGCTGGGACTGGCTTTCGGTGAGTTGCCGGTGAATTGCTACATCTGGAAGAAGGCTCTCGCGTTCGAAAACGTGCTGGACTATCTCGCCGGCCTGCCGCTGACCTTCGAAGGCGCAAACCTCGACCACACACTCGAATTCGAAGAATACTTCCGCCAAGCCGGCGACGAACGCAGCGCCGCGCTGATGCGGGTCATCCACCAGGATGAAATCGGCCACGTCGCCTTCGGCATCGAATGGCTGCGGCGGCTCAAACCAGACGGGCAGTCGGATTGGGAGGCCTTCGAGTCCCACCTGCATTGGCCGTTGCGGCCGGTCAAGGCACGCGGAGACACATTCAACACCGGCCCGCGTCTGGCCGCCGGCCTGACGCCGGAATTCATCAAACGGTTAAGGAACGCGCTCAACGACGAATGATGACTGTGATGCTGCGAGATTTCTTATCACGGCGTGGACTGCATTGCCGATAGCGGCGGGTAAATATACGCGCCGTCGATGCTGATTCCGCCGATGGACGATCCGTTGTAGCGCGTGGGAATCGGGGCCGGGTAGCGGTCCCGGATTTCGATTGCCTCTCGCGCGATCTGATCCGACGAGTTCAGGAGCTTGACGCGAAACGGATCGAGCCATTGGCTTGGGTTGTGACTCATCTTCCTCAACACTTCCCCATACGCCACGTCCAAGTTGCCGTCGTCGATCTCGTCGGAAGCAACGTAGAGAAACCAGTCATCCGATTCGGTGGGATTGATCCAAAACGCCACGGACACTGATGCGTAGCCATTAAAGTCCCTGACGAACTCATGGCCGGCGTCGATCTGTTCGTCTACCAGAAGGTCTTGACCCATTGAAGAACTCCGTCGGTATTGTGATTGATCGCGTTGAACAGCCTCTCCGCCTGCAATTGCGTCGACATCTTGTATCGGCTCGCTTCGGTCCAATCTTTTGCAATCAGCCAGTTCTTGCCCAAGTCCGGAATCGTGCCAGCCGCCTTGTCTCGCTCAGCAGTCAGGTCTGCGCGCTTTACGAGTTCCTCCAAGTCGTGTGTCCAACACTTTTCTGCAAACTTCCTGTCCTGAAAGATGATGCCAGTCCGCTCGACATACGCCAGCACACATGACTTCAGTGCACATTCGAGCGAGTAACCAGCCAAATAGTATGCACCCGGCCATCGGGATGCGGCCAACAGCGCTTGCGTATCTTCGATTCGCTCACTCGACAACTGCTGCAGCTCAGTTCGATTCAACCGGAGATCCCTCGAGACCGGCAATTTGGTGCTGTCGACTGGATTGTACCACAGCGGCGAACCCCGGCAAGAAATCTGTGGGTCCACGTGGTCGTTGGGCTGCGTGACGCATGCGAAAATTAGCATGTCTACACCCGCGCAGTAACCGAATTCCCCTTCGCGCAGGGCCGTGTTTCGTTGTATACCCCTCACCACATTTCGCGACCCGATCAGCGGCCGTCATGCCACAGCTCTCCCCATCTCCGGTACCTGCTGCGACTTCCGCCGTGCAAACGCGTTTGCACGGCTTCGACGCGCTGCGTGCCGTGGCGGCATGCTTGGTGATCATGCTGCATGCCGGCACCCCCTATGCCTTTCATCCCATGCCGGGACTGGTTTGGCCGACGCATGACATTGCCCCAAGCCCCATCGTCGATGCACTGTTCTGGTGGATCGAGTCCATCATCATGCCGCTGTTTTTCGTGATCAGCGGGTTCTTTGCCGCCCAGTTGCTGGCCAGGCTGGGGCAGGCTGAATTTGTGCGACACCGGACGAAGCGACTGCTGCTTCCGATGTTGGCTGGCGTGGTGTTTCTCTTGCCGCTGGAGATTTACATCTGGGCGTTGGGCTGGGTGGTCGACGGGAAGTTTCCGTTTAAGAACATGTTGACGCTAAAGTTCAACCCGCAGATCGACGCCAACCTGTGGGGCACGTCGCACCTCTGGTTTCTGCAATACTTATTCCTGTACTGCCTCGCGCTGGCAGCCTTGCGAGGCACGAGGCTGGGACAGTGGATCGCCGCGAAGACGCACGGTCGCTGGGCGGCGAGGCTCATGCAATCGGCGTGGAAACCGCTACTATTGGCCGTTCCAGTTGCGACGGTCGTCTGGCTGGCGCCGCGTGTCATCCTGGGCTTTCAACACAGCTTCCTGCCGGTCCCTTCGAAGTTCTTGTACAACGCGATCTTCTTCGGTGTGGGGGTCTGGATGCACCAGCATCGTGACTCCTTCGCGCGCGTCATCGAGAGGTATCCGATCTATCTGGCCCTCTCGCCGCTGGTGTTTGCAGCCGCGCTGCCATTGTTTCATCAGCATCTCGACCAAGAGTTGGCCGGCCTGCCGCGGGCTGCAATGGCATCGCTAATCGGCGTCATCATCTGGGTGACGATCTTCGGTCTGATTGGTGTTTTCTATCAGCACGTCCGCAGCGCAAATCCGCCCGCGGTTCAATATCTGGCCGAGGCGTCGTTCTGGATCTACCTCGTGCACCACCCGATGGTGGGACTCGTTCACGTGACACTCGCGCCTGTCGCGATCCCGGCGCTGGCCAAATTCTGCATTGTCACCAGCACGGCACTGGCTTTTACGCTACTGACCTACAATGCCTTTGTCCGCTACACGTGGCTCGGCTTGTTCCTGAATGGCACACGCCGACGAAGAGCACATGCCGAATTGCGTGTCTTCCAGCCCGCGGTGGCTGGTGCCAACGACACCGACGCACAGCGACCAACCGAGCGCCGCGAAGCAGCTTGAGAAACGGCTCACGCCGGCGCCTGCGAGTCGAGTGCGTGGCGACACTCTTTGCTACATTCCGAACGACAATAGTTTCGTCATTCGCCGAAGTATTCGCGGTCGCGCTGGTCGTAGCCTTCGTAACCCAAGTAGTTATACAGTTCGGCGCGGGTCTGCATCTCGTCGAGCAAACCGTTTTGGGTGCCTGTGTCGGCTAACTGCCTGAGGGCGTTTTCGACCGCATGATTGGCAATGCGGAACATGGTCACGGGAAACAGTATGGCGGCGTATCCCAACTCGCCCAATTCGCGGGCCGTCAGCAGCGGGCTCTTGCCGAACTCTGTCATGTTGGCCAATAGCGGAACGTCAATCGCTTCTGCAAAGCGGCCGAACTCTTCGGGCGATTCCATCGCTTCGGGAAAGATCATGTCGGCACCGGCGGCGACATAGGCTTCAGCCCGTTCGATGGCCGCGTCCATGCCTTCGGCGGCCCGCGCGTCGGTGCGGGCGATGATCACAAACCCCGGATCTTGACGGGCGGCAACGGCTGCCTTGACCTTGCCCACCATCTCGCGCGTCGAGACCAGGGTCTTGCCGCTCAAGTGGCCGCAGCGCTTCGGCATCTGTTGATCTTCGAGATGCAGCCCCGCCAGCCCCGCCGACTCGTAGAGCTGGACCGTCCGCTCAACCGCCAGCGCTTCGCCAAAACCCGTGTCGGCATCGGATATGACGGGAATATCGACGGCCTCAGCCAGGTAGCGGCCCTGCTCGGCGAATTCGGTCGCTGTGACCAAACCGATATCGGGCACCGACGCCAACTCGGCCGACAACGCCGCACCCGATTGATACGCGGCGCGAAATCCATTCTTTTGGGCCATCCGCGCGACGTAGGCGTTGAAGACACCCGGAATGAGGAGGGGACTATCTTGGAGGGCCGCCCGAAAGCGGGCGCCGGCGGTGTGTGGTGTTGCGTTCATGACGTTTGATAGTCTGGCGGCATCGAGCCTCTGGGAAAAGGATGAAGGCCGGGAAAATGGGCGATGCTCGGCAGTTTTCTAGGCGACACGTTGTCGTAAGCGGAATCAGCAGTACGACTTGGAACTTGACCCGTCTTCAGCGTCAATTTACGATGGCGGTGAATCGGAGATCTTGGATGCGAAGTCATCGGCGAGCTTGTGTCATACTCATTGCCAGCTTATCGGCACCGCTGGCTGCGCAGGGCGAATCCCTGCGGCAACCGGTCGAAGCGCCGTATCCAATCGCCGTCAATCTAACGCCGGAACGACTCGACGCACTCATCGCCTCAGAACTCGGGCGTCCCTGGTCGAGTAAGCAATTATCCGATGAACTATTCCTGCGACGGACCAGTCTCGACCTGATCGGCCGTCAGCCCACGCCCGAGGAAGCCGATGTTTTTCTCGCAAATGAATCGTCGGGGCGTCGAGCACGGTTGATCGACCGGCTGTTGGAGAACGAAGAGTTTGGCCGGAATTGGGCAAACTATTGGAGCGACACGATCAGCTACCGCACGCCACCGCCGGAGCTGACGTTTCTCGACTACCGCCCGTTCGAAAAGTGGCTCGCCGACGAACTCAACACGGACGTGGCTTGGAATGAAATTGTCGCGCAAATACTGACCGGCACCGGCAAGGTGCGTAACTCCCCTGAGGCCACTTTCGTGGCCTACCACGGAGCGAATCCGGTTCGACTGGCATCGGAAACTGCACGCATCTTTCTGAGCGTGCAGATCCAGTGCGCGCAATGTCACGATCACCCGTTCGACCACTGGAAGCGCGAACAGTTCCATCAACTGGCGGCCTTCTTCGCCCGGGCCAAGGTCAAGTTTCCCTGGAACGACGGTCCCGAAACTGAGGTCAAGGAGAAGGAAAAAGGCGAGTACTCGATGCCCAACGTCGAGGATCCCAGCCAGAAGGGAACCCGGATGAATCCGTTGTTCCTGACCGGAACCGGCATCGAAGCCGGAAAGCCCGATGCACAGCGCCGGCAGGACCTCGCGCAGTTTGTGACTGGCGGCGACAATCCCTGGTTCACCAGAGCATACGTCAATCGCATCTGGGCGCGCGTGATGGGGCGCGGATTCACCGAACCGGTCGACGACATGAGCGGCCAGCTCGCGCCTCGACTCCTCCCCGACGTCCACGACACCCTCTCCGAGTGGTTCGTACTTGCCGGATACGACGTCAAAGCCCTCTTCCGGCTGGTGATGAACTCAGACGCCTACCAGTCGGCCCTGACTGGTACGCCAGACGATCAACAAGACGAAACGTTGGCCGGGGCCACCAAACTGCGCGGTGACGAAGTCTTTGATTCGCTGGTCTCAGCCATCGACTTGCCGAACTACACGCCCCCGGTGCTTGTGCCAACCAAAGCGGTCCGATTCCCTCCGCCACCCAAGAGCACCCGCGACCTCGTCGCAGAAACCTTCGGCTACGACCCGTCGTTGTCCAAAGAGGCCATCGCCCGGACGATGAGCCAGGCCATGTTGCTGATGAACAACATCCAGCTGGCCGCGCAGATCGACGCCGATCGTGACAGCGGCACGATGTTGAGCAAACTGCTGGCGGGCGAAGAAGATGACCGAGCAGCCTTGATCCGGCTGTTTCGTAGCGTGATGGGGCGTCCGCCGAGCGAAAACGAAATTGAGCTGTCGTTGGAACATGTCGCAGCAGTGGGCGACCGTGGCGGCGCGTTCGAAGACTTGCTCTGGTCGCTGATCAACACCGCTGAGTTCACGTCGCGTCAATAGTCAAAGTCGAACCGACCTATGCACCGTCCAATTCTCGATCTGCAGGTTTCCGCCAGCGGCACCGTCGACCGCCGCGGTTTCCTGCGACAATTGGCAGGTGGGACGGTGGCCGGCGGGGCCCTGACGCTCGGCTGGCGCGACCTGCTGATGGCGAGTGCCGACGAACTTCGGCGGCGCGGAAAGTCGATGATTCTGCTGTGGATGGATGGAGGCCCCAGCCAGTACGACACGTTCAACACCAAGATCGGCTCGAAATACCAGGGACCAGCGAAGGCGATTTCGACGCGAGTGCCGGGCGTCGAGTTCGCGGACTTTTGGCCGCTGACCGCGCAGGTGATGGACAAGATCGCCTTGATCCGTTCGATGGTCAGCAGCGAGGCCGAACACGATCGCGCAATTGCGCTGGTCCGTACCGGCTATCCCCCATCGGCGGCCATTCGCTACCCCACGTTTGGCTCGGTGCTGGCCCGAGACCGAGACGATCCCGAGTTCGATCTGCCGGCGTTCATCAGAATCGGCAAGCCGAGAATTGCCACGCGCGACGTCGACGCGGGCGTGCTGGGAGTCAAATACTCGTCGTTCAACATCAGGCGCGCCGGGCGGCTGCCTCCCAATGTGCTGCCCGAGGTTCCCGCCAGCGTCATGAATCGGCGATTGGCGCTGGCTTCGCAGTTCGACAGCGAGTTCGCCCGCAACGGTGCCGGGACAACCGTTCGAGAGAAGCAGGACGTCTACGACAGAACGGCCCGTTTCGTCCTCAGCCCGCGGCTCGACACGTTCCAGCTCGATCGAGAACCTGACTCGCTCCGCGACGCATACGGGCGAACCAACTTTGGACAAGGTTGCCTGCTCGCCCGCCGGCTCGTCGAACAGGGCGTGAGTTTCGTCGAAGTCATCAGCACCGGCGACCGCAACGACGCCGGCTGGGACACGCACAACAACGGCTTTCGCGACACACCCAACCTGTGCGCCGAAGTGGATCCCGCCTATTCGACCTTGCTGCGCGACTTGGAATGGCGGGGCATGCTCGAAGACACGCTGGTCGTCTGGATGGGCGAATTCGGACGCACGCCGAAAATCAAAACCGACGGCGGCCGCGACCACTATTCCAAAGGCTGGTTGACCGCACTTTCCGGGGGCGGCATCAGCGGTGGACAAGTGATCGGCGCGACCGACAAAGACGGCGTCGACGTGAGCGACCGGCCGGTCGGCGTTCAAGACCTCTTCGTGAGCTTCTGCCGAGTGCTCGGCCTCGATCCCCACGAAGAGTATGTCACGACCGACGCCCGACCGATTAAACTGGTCGAAGGCGGCACCGCCATCGAAGAACTCTGGTCGTAGCGCGGCGAGTTCTTCGGAATGGGGTGCCACTGCTGGCTTGCCCAGCAGTGCGATCGCGGCGTAAGCCCGGCAACCAGCGGTCGAGCCCTTCAGCTCGGGAGATCTACCGGCCAGCGCGCGTGACCTACTCCGTCAAAGAAATCTACTACACGCTTCAAGGTGAGGGCGCACAAACCGGCCGGCCGGCCGTCTTCTGCCGATTTGCCGGGTGCAACCTGTGGAGCGGCCGGGAAGAAGGCCGTTCGACGGCAATCTGCCAGTTCTGCGACACTCAGTTCGTGGGCACCGATGGTCCCGGCGGCGGCACGTTTGAATCACCCCGCTCACTCGCCGAGGCAGTGATATCGCACTGGCCGACCCACTCACATTCGGCGGCCACACCGTTCGTCGTCTGCACCGGAGGTGAGCCGCTGCTGCAGCTCGACGAACCGCTCGTAGCCGCCTTCCACAACTGTGGGCTTGAGGTAGCCATCGAAACCAACGGAACGCGAACTCCACCGCCCGGCATCGATTGGGTCTGCGCCAGTCCCAAAGCCGGCGCCGATTTCGTGCTCGAGTCGGGAGACGAGCTGAAACTCGTGTACCCCCAACCAGGGGCCGAGCCCGAACGCTATTTGCATCTCGACTACACACACTTTTTTCTCCAGCCGATGGATGGCCGCCAACGTCAAGAAAACACGACGGCTGCAGCACGCTACTGCCTCGAACACCCCCGGTGGCGGTTAAGCCTACAAACCCACAAGTTTATTGGGATTCCTTAGGCCAATACGCCTCCGCCGACGCTGCGGCCTGGATAGCCGCTACCGATTGCGCCGGGTTGGGATCTCGCCTGCTGATACACCGAGGCGTCATCTCTCTCTTCAGCCTACGTACGCTCAAACCCCCATTTTGCGTGCTGCTTCACGTTCGTTCTGTTGCTATTTGTTGCGATTGCGCTACAATTGTTGCATGAAAGCCAAACGCTTCCATGGAGAATGATTGTGAACCAGGACGAAATCCTCGCCGCCGCGAAAGCTGCTCCAGCCAAGGTACGCCTGGAGGAACACCGGCAGGCCGTTCAACAACTCCGCGAGAAAGGCTTCACTTGGCGAGAGATTGCCGACTTCCTTACCGAGCGTGGCGTCCCGACGGATCACACCCGGGTGTACCGGCTGTTTGGACAAGAAAAGAGCGAAAGGCGCACTGAGTCTCGAGCCGTTGAGATCTCGCGTATCACGTACGCTGGGGAAAAGCTGTCGAAAAAGGGAAAGCCGTGGAGCCTGATGGAGTTTGAACTCCCGTCCAAGTTGGGCAAACCCATCACTGTCATCGGATACATCTGGGGCAGTGGTGCGGCCAAGTTCTCGCGTGGGGATAACAATTCCATTTCGTTCCGAGATGCGACGTTGGTCATCAAACTGGGCGGACACTGGCCGATGGCGTACATCAAGGCCGAGTTCCAGGCCGAGGACGATCAATGGTCGCCTCAGGAGGTCTACATCTTTCCAAAATGGGAGGCCCTGCTTTAGCTCCAACAGGCCGCTGATCTGCTCAGTGATTGGCAGCTGCAAACTTCGGCCGTGACTCCCGACTTAAGCTGACCGGTCTGTGGCGACCGTTCGGTTGGCTTCTGCACGCTCACTCCAGGTTTTCAGTCAGGATTTGGTGCCAGCAGCAGTGTTCTTGTGGAGGGCTGACGACGTTGGATGAAAAACGTACTGGCGGACCGGATCGAGAGCTGTTTGTGCGGCTGTTGATGCGGCATGACCGCGCGATTCGGGCGTTTCTGCGCTCTTTGCTGCCGACGGCCACGGACGTTGATGAAGTGATGCAAGAAGTCAGCGTCGTCGCGTGGCGGAAATTCGGCGAGTTGGACGACCCCGAGAACTTTCGTCGCTGGGCCTGTGTTATTGCCCGGTACGAAGTGCTCATGCATCGCCGAAAAAAAGCTCGTGACCGCTTCGCGCTGGGTGAGGACATCGAGCAACTCATCGCTTTAGAGGGCCTTGAGGAGCTATCGCTGCGGGAGCAGCAGTTGGATGCCCTGGAAGGTTGTCTCGAGAAACTGCCGGCCGAGAGAAAGCAACTCGTGCTGCGCGTCTACGCCGCAGAGCATCCAATGCGAACGATCGCCCAGCAGATCGGCAAGACGCCGGATGCACTTTACAAGTTGCTTAGCCGGGTGCGCCGCGACTTGCTGCAGTGTGTCGAACATACGCTTGCGGAGGCGGGGCCATGATCGCACAAGCAGACATCGAACTCTTGGAACAATACGTTGACGGTACGCTCGCAGACGGTGATATCGAACGGTTGCGGATGCTGCTTCGTAAGAGTGCAGAAGCGCGGGCCTTGTTGCGGACGCTGGCTGCCGTTGATTTCGGATTGCAAGATATCGCTGCCAGCGGTCATGCAACTGCCGCCGATGACGAGCACCGGACATCGCTTAGGGAAGCTGACGATCTGCCCGCCAAGCGATCGTGGCCACTTGATATCAGAGCGCTGTTGGCCGTGGCTGCAGTTGTCACCGTCGCGCTTGCCACAAGCCTGTTCGTGCAACGCGTCAGTCATGATCGCAATCTCGCGAACGTCGCCGCAAACTCTAGTCGTCCAATTGCCAAGATCACCGGAGTGGGCGGAGTCGTCGTTTGGACTGGTGACGGAGGCCGCGTGACGAGTGATCTCACTGTCGGAACCGAACTGACAGGCGGAACTATGGAAGGAACCAGCCCCGACTCATGGGTGGCTCTGAGATTCCACGACGGCTCGAAGGTGACGATTTCCGGTGATACACGACTCACTTTCTCTGACTTTGGACAGAAGGTGCTGCATCTGAAGAAAGGAGATGTAGCCAGCCAGGTCAACCAGCAACCGGCAAACAAGCCAATGCTCATCCACACTCGAACCGCTCAACTCGAAGTCCTGGGAACCGAGTTCAATGCCGCGACAGATGTTGCCTCGACGGCAGTGAACGTCAATGAAGGCAAAGTGCGTGTCACGCGTTTGAGTGACGGCCACACAGTGGATGTGCCGGCCAACCATCGTGTGGTAACGGCCGACGAACTGGCATTGTTGCCGGAGGTGATTCCGGAATCGGTCGATCGATGGAAGAGCCAGTTGCATCTTGGTCCCGCCGGAACTCACGGCCAGTGGTTTCCACAGACGACCGCCGGGGACGCGAAACTGAAGGCGGTGCCCTATCCATTCACCACCGAAGAACAGACCGTTACGGTATACGCAGCCGGTCTGCAGGTCTCGCAGAGCGACAAGTCTTCGGTTGTGCTTCTGGCAGATTCCAGGATTCGAGTCCGTGGTCGTGTCGAATCAGCCTGCGATTTGTACTTCGGCGTTACTGTCCGAGATGCGGCTGGCGGATTTGCAGGCAACTTCTTTGTGACCAGACCCGCGAGTGAGTTTGAGGGTAGAGACGAGTTTGAAATTGTCTTCGAAGTTGGCGAACTGGAGCTTGCCCCAGACCTCGTGCACGTGAAGGAAGAATTGGCAAGATCGCCGGCCGATGGCGTCATCGAAGTATTCTATTGTTCGTCAGCGGCCGATCCGGTTGTGTTGGAGATCCTCGAAGTGCAGATGGGAGACCTCGAGACGGACGCCCGCTGACGCCGCTGCCGCGTACATCTCAACAGGCACAAGTGTATGTCGTCCCCTTCATCGAAATCGACTGGCGAATCCCGCGACGCATTGGCGTCGCTGCGGATCAATCGCGACGAAGCAGCGAACCCTCGCGTGGGCAGACGCGTATGGCCGCTGCTGCTAGTCGTGGTTGCTGTCGGCATCGGCGGCTGGTTTTGGTATCGCGGGGGGGACGCCTCTGGACTTCTGGGCGATCGATCTCAGTGGGTGCCCGAGATCATGCAGAACCGGGTAGAAGTGCGGTTGGCACCGGTCACGGTGCAAACTGGCCGGGCGGCCGACGCGGTCGTTGTAGCCACGGGTTATCTCGAATCGCGCCGGCAAGCCAGAATCGGCGCGCGGGCTCCAGGACGAATTGACGTGATCCACGTTGAGGAGGGGACCCGGGTCACAAAGGGCGAGGTGTTGGCCGAGCTCGAGCACGCCGATCTCGAGGCATCGCTGGCGGCAGCAGAGGCATCGGTCTCTCGGGCCAAAGCCCTGCTGGCCGAACAGGAGGTCGCCATCGAACAAGCCCGGGTCGACAACGATCGCGCGAAGAAACTCTGGAACCAACGAACCATCTCGGAAGCCGAGGTGGATGATGCTCGATTCGCCCACCTGATCGCTGTCGCCCGAAAAGACTCAATTCTCGCCGACATCGAACTCGCCGACGCGCGTCGACGCGAGGCACAACAATTGAAAGAGAACATGTTCATTCGGGCCCCGTTTGACGGCACCGTCATTTCCAAGGATGCCGAGGTGGGGGAGTCCATCTTGCCCGGTGGCATGGGCGACGCATCAGGGCGTGGCAGTGTCGCGACGATTGCAGACTTGGATCATCTCGAGATCGAATGCGACGTGCAGGAGGACTTTATCGCGCGCATCAGCGAGTCCCAAGATGCCGAGATTTCGGTCGACGCTGTGTCGCACAAGAAGTACCACGGTATCGTGCGCAAGATCATTCCCATGGGTGATCGCGCCCGGGCCACCATCAAAGTCAAAGTGACCATCGCCGATGCCGACGAACTGTTATTCCCGGAAATGAGCGGCAACGTCTTTTTTCTGCCCAACCAAGATCAATCCGCCGTCGAGGAAGAAGAGCCGAGGATTTTCTGTCCGAGCAAGGCCGTCACCACGGACGCCGAGGATGTCTCCAGAGTCTGGGTCGTCGACGCGGACAAACATAGCCAGGCAGTTCTGGTTGAGGTCGGGGAGACCCGTGACGGCCGCACCGAGATCCTGGCAGGACTGAGCGGAGACGAACGCGTCGTCGTCAATCCTCAGCAGCTGCAGGTCGGCACACCCGTCGTGATTGTTGAGTGAGCCCGCAGCCCACACGCTTCTAACACGTGATATCGCGAAATTCTAACCTGAGTAGCTCTACCCCGATGGAACACAAGTCTTCCGACCCAGTCGTATTGGTTAAAGACGTCGCCAAAGAGTACCGCCGCGACGAAATCGTCATACCCGTGCTGCAGGGCATGAATCTGCAGCTGGATTCAGGCGACTACACAGCGTTGATGGGGCCGTCCGGCTCGGGCAAATCGACGCTGCTGAACCTGATCGCAGGACTCGACAAGCCGACGTCCGGAGCTGTGCATGTGTGTGGCCAAGACCTCGGTCGCACGTCTCAAAGCAAACTGGCCAAGTGGCGTGCGCGGCACATCGGATTCATCTTCCAGTTGTACAACCTGGTCCCGGTGCTCACCGCGTACGAAAACGTCGAGCTGCCGCTTACGCTGACTCATTTGAAACGTCGGCAGCGGGACGATCAGGTGCGAGCGGCTCTGGAAGTGGTCGGTTTAGCGGACCGCATGGACCACTACCCGCGCCAATTATCGGGTGGTCAAGAACAGAGAGTTGCCATTGCGCGGGCGATTGCCACCGACCCGACGCTGATTGTGGCCGATGAGCCCACAGGTGACTTGGACGCAACCTCGGGCAATGAAATCTTGGATTTGATGGGCCGGCTGAATCAAGAGTTTGAGAAAACCATCATCATGGTGACGCACGATCCGCACGCGGCCGAGCGGGCAAAACGCACGTTGATGCTCGAAGACGGCAAGCTCGTGAGTGACTCCTCCCAATCTCCTGCCGAGCAGACGGCGTGAAGCTTTTAACGTACATCTGGCGCAACGTCAGGCGCAACAAGCTGCGTTCCGCCCTCACCATGCTGTCAGTCAGCTTCAGCCTGGCCCTGATGACGATTTTGTATGGCTACCTGACCATGCAGAACGTCGCGGAAAGAGAAGCCGCAAAATACGATCGCGTCGTCGTGCTCAACAAGATGGGCTTCGCCGCTCCATTATCGATCGCCCACCTCGAACGCATCCGCAAGCTGGACGGCGTGTCTGCCGCCATGCCCTTTTCCTGGTTCGGTGGAGATTACAAAGACCAGCGAGCCCCGTTCGCACAGTTCGGAGTCGAGCCGAACTGCACATTCGACGTTTTTCATGAGTACGAGATCCCGGACGAGCAAGTCGAGGCTTTCAAGAGGAATCGACAAGGCTGTGTCGCAGACAAAGAGCTGGCCGAGCAATTCGAATGGGAGCTTGGCGAGCGAATTCCGCTGAAGGGCACCATCTTCCCAATCGACCTCGACCTGAAACTCGAAGGGATCTACGAGGCTCCCGTCCGAACCGGCAGTCTCTTGTTCAACTTCAACTACCTTGACGAGGAACTGAAGAAGACTGGCGGATTCCCGGCATGGGTCGGCCAGATCTATGCGAAATGCAAGGTGTCCGACGAAGTCGCCTTCGTCAGCGAAGAGATCGACGCCAAGTTTGCCAATTCCGAGAATCCTACGCGCACGCGCACCGAAGCCGCGTTTCAGCGCATGTTTGCCGACATGCTGGGGGACGTTCAAGCCTATATTCGCTACATCTCGATCGCGGTCGTGTTCGCGCTCGTCTTGGTGACGGCGACGGCGATGGCCATGTCGATGCGCGAGAGAACGACCGAAGTTGCCTTATTGAAGGCGATTGGTTTTTCACAGCAGCGCGTGCTGCTGTTGGTTCTGGGCGAGTCGACGATCATCGCCATACTGGGCGGCTTGCTCGGCATTGCAGGCGGACTCGGCGCTTTGCAACTGCTCTCAGGCGTCGCAGCCGCCGCGCCGCTGTTTCCGGTTCCCGTTTCCGACCTGGCCGGAATTTGGCTGGCCGGCCTAGTGATTGTGGCGGCTGCGATCGGATTTACGAGCGGGGTGGTGCCTGCGGTGCTCGCGGCACGGTTGTCAGTGGTCAACGGTCTACGACGGGTGGTTTGACGGACAGTGTGACATGATCCCGGTGAAGTACAACGTCCGCAGCCTCCGTGTCAGATGGGTGACCACTCTGCTGACCTGCTTGGCTATTGGCTTCGTCGTTTTTGCGTCGGTTCTGACGTTTGGCATGCTCGACGGCATCGATCATGCGCTGAGTTCATCCGGTAGCCCCTCAGATCTGATCATCATGCGCAAGGGCTCCAACAATGAGATGTCGAGCACGATCACGCCCACGAACGCGCGAGAGCTCGCTAATCTGCCCGGCATTGCCACCGGAGCTGCTGGTGAATCGCTGGTGTCCAAGGAGTTCGTAACCATCGTCATCAAACCACGTCGCAACAACGGTGGCACCGCGAATGTCATTGTGCGTGGCCTGGACCAAGTTGGCCGACAGTTGCGTCCCGAATTCAAGATTGTCGAAGGGCGTGATCTGGAACCTGGCGTCAACGAACTGATCACCAGCCGCAAGATAGCCGATCGGTTTGAGAACCTGGGTTTGGGTGAAAAGTTCGAAATCAACAAAGTTGTTTTCGAAGTCGTGGGCATCTTCGAGGCCGCCGGCAGTTCCGCTGAGTCGGAGGTTTGGGCCGATCTGCGAGATTTGACGTCGGCACAACGTTTCGAAGGTGCGGTGTCTGTGGTCAACATGCGGGTCCCAGATGATGCTGTCCGCCAGGAAATCATCGACCGTGTTCGCGATGATGATCAGTTCAAATTGAGCGCGCTCACCGAGACAGACTATTTCGAGAACCAAAAATCGGCATCGATTGCGATTCGAGCCGTGGCTTTCATCATCGCGGGATTTCTGACTGTGGGAGCAATGTTCGCCGCCGCCAACACCATGTATGCAGCCGTTTCCAGTCGCGGTCGTGAGATTGGTACACTCCGCGCGCTCGGCTTTCCCCGACGAACCGTGTTGACCTCTTTTCTGGTTGAATCACTGGTCCTCTGCTCGTTGGGCGGATTTCTCGGCTGCCTGGCCACGTTGCCGCTCAATGGAATATCGGGCGGCACGCAGAATGCCCTCACGTTCAGCGAAATCACCTTTTCCTTTCGCTTCGGTCCACAAGTCCTCCTGCAGGGAATGGGGCTGGCGGTCGCCATGGGATTGATTGGCGGTTTGTTCCCGGCCATCCGTGCAATCCGGTTGGACATCATCGAAGTACTGCGCGAGACGTGAGATGAAGTGTGGGATGACTTGGCGATGCGGCAAGCCAGTCGCGGTAGGTGCCATTGAAGATTGTCACATGAAACGCTCGCTAGTCTTCCTGTTCTCATCCCTCTGGGCGATGTCCGGGACAGCGTTCGCCCAGTCTTTTGAGACGGATGTCACGCCGCTCATCGAATCGTCGTGTATTCACTGCCACGATGCGGACACGGAAACGGGTCTGAATCTTGCAGCACTTGGAGACGACCTTTCCGACGCCGAAACGTTTCACAGTTGGGAAAAGGTCTTTGATCGCATCCACGATGGCGAGATGCCACCGGATTCGGAAGATCGCCCCGATCCACAGCAACTGCAGAAGGCATTGGCTGCGCTGAAGGAAGATCTACACGCTGCCAGCCTGGCGAGACAGCAGCGAACTGGGCGTGTTCCTGCGCGCAGGCTGACGAAACTCGAGTTCGCATACACGCTGCGCGATCTGTTGTTCATCGAAGCCGATGTCACCAGCAGCATTCCCGACGAGGTCGAATCCGGCAGCTTCGATACCGTGGGCTCGAACCAACGGATCTCCGCGGTTCATATGCAGAGCTATCTGAAGGCAACCGACGAAGCGCTCGACCTGGCGATCAATCTGGCGAAGAACCCCAATCGCGTCGGGATCAACAATTACTGGTGGCTGAAAGACTGGCATGACAAGCCGCTGAATTTAGGCGGAAGCGTCACGCGAAAGCTGGAGACCGGTGACGGCATCGCGTTGTTTCGCGACATCGACTATCTCACACAGTTCCAATTTCGTGTCACCACACCGGGAGTCCATCGACTCACCGCCAAGATCGCGGCCTACCAATCCAAGGACCCAGTGACGGCCAAGCTGATCGTCAAGAATCCCAGCGGCGGGGCCAGGCTCGTGAAGACGGTTGATCTCAAGCCCGCCGGTGACCCGGAAACGATCGTCGTCGACACCTTTCTGAAGCCTGGGGACACGCCCTACTTGACCTTCGACATGCGCGGCCGGGAGCCGTTCGCTGGCATCTCGGCTGCGGGCGGTAGCAAGAACTACCAAGGCCGGGGCTTGGCCATCATGTCACAACGAGTCGAAGGACCACTCTCTGAGTCGTGGCCGCCCGAGAGCACTCGACGACTATTGCACGGAATGACTTTGGTATCCGCCGGTAGGTCCGACAAGGGGCCATTTGAGGTTGAACTCTCGCAAGCATCAATCGAACACGTGGGCGAGATTGTTGCACCGTTCGCGGTGCGCGCGTTTCGACGGCCACCCGCGGAGCGGGAATTGGAGTCGTTCGTCAAGCTTGCCCAGCCTGCCATCGCGGAAGGCCGGGACTTCGTGGATGTCTTGCGAGTTCCGCTGCGCGCGATGCTCAGTTCACCGCAGTTTTTGATGTTCGCCGGCGTTCCCGGAAAGCTTGACGACTACGCATTGGCGAGTCGCTTGTCGTACTTCCTGTGGAAAAGCCTGCCGGATGAGGAACTTTTTGGCCTGGCAGAGCAAGGCAAACTCTCGGACTTGCAAGTGCTCGCCGGTCAGGTCGATCGCATGCTGGATGACGAAAAATCGTACCGTTTCGTTCGCGACTTTCTCGGCCAGTGGCTGCGGCTCGACAAGGTCAACGCAACGACGCCGGATGAGAAGCTGTATCCCGAGTACGACGAGTTGCTGGGCCACGCGTTGCGTCAGGAACCCGAATTGTTCTTCTCTGAGTTGATTGAAGAGAACCTGAGTCTCACCAACCTGATCGATTCGGATTTCACGTTCTTAAACCGTCGACTCGCCGAGCACTACGGGATTGAGGGTGTTGCCGGTCAACAGTTCCGACGGGTCGACCTGCCGGTCGACAGCCCGCGCGGCGGAGTTTTGACTCAGGCTGCCATCTTGAAGACAACGGCCAACGGTACGGTGACGTCACCGGTGATGCGGGGCAACTTCGTGTTGACGAATTTTCTGGGGACGCCCCCTTCGCCGCCCCCCGCGTCGGTCGGATCGATCGAACCCGATACGCGCGGGAAGACGACTATCCGCGAAATCTTGTCAGCACATCGAGACATCGAGACGTGCAACAAGTGTCATCGAGAGATTGATCCGCCCGGATTCGCCCTGGAGAGCTTCGATCCGATTGGCGGTTTCCGGACGAAGTATCGAGCAAACTCGGGCGGCAGTTCATTCTTTGGCCGCAAAACGTATAAAGACGGGCCAGCCGTCGATGCCAGCGGCATCACGGCCGATGGCAAGGCGTTCTCGGGGATCAGGGAGTTCAAACAACATCTGCTCAATCGGAAGGAGCAAATCGCCAGGAACTTCATTTCACAGCTTGTGGTCTATTCCACAGGCGGCGAACTTCAATTTGCAGATCGCGAAGAGATCGAAGCCATTCTCGACCGTACGCGTGAGAACGATTTTCCGCTGCGAGACATCATCCACGAAGTCGTGCGAAGTAGCCTGTTCACAAACAAATAAAGCTACCTCTCCCAAAGGGAGAGGTAACTAGCATCACCTTTGTTACCACAGTTGGCAAAACACAGATGCACGCATCAATCAGCCGCCGTACGTTCCTCAAAGCCTCCGGCGTTTCGCTAGCCCTTCCGCTGCTGGAGTCGATGAACCCGGTTTTCGCGGCGGCAAGCAACCCGCCACCCAAGCGGCTCGTATTTGTCTGCACCACGCTGGGACTGCACCCGCCGTTTCTATGGCCCGAGACGCCTGGCGCCGACTACGAGTCCACGCCGTATCTGGAACTACTGCAGGAGCACCGAAAAGACTTCACGTTGTTTTCCGGTCTGCAGCACGAAGACCAGACCGGTCGCCAACCGCACGACAGCGAAATGACCTGGCTGACAGCGGCCCGCAAACCGGGAATGGGCGGATTCCGGAACACGATCTCCGTCGACCAGGTTGCAGCCAGCTGGTTGGGCAACGTCACCCGGTTTCCGTCGATCACGCTGGGTACGATGAAACCTCAAAGCCAGTCGTATACCAGCGGCGGCGTCATGATCCCGGCACAGACAAGCCCTGCGAATCTGTTTGCCCAATTGTTCCTCGAAGGCAAGCCTGAAGAGGTACGTTCACAGAAACGGAAACTTAACGACGGGAGAAGTATCCTCGATCAACTCGGTTCGCAGACAAAAGCGCTGCGTCGCAAGGCAAGCTCTGCTGATAATCACCTGTTGGACGACTACTTCGAATCAGTCCGCAAGGCGGAAACGAACATCGCCGAAGTTCAGGGATGGATGGACAAGCCGAAACCCAAGGTCGATGCACAGCAACCGTCAGACATTCGCGACAATGCCGACCTGATTGGGCGGGCGCGGTTGCTGGTGGATCTGGTTCCGCTGATCGTTCAGACGGATTCGTCCCGGGTGATCAGTGTCATGATTCAAGACCATTTCGTCGTTCCGAAGGTTGAAGGCGTTACCGGAAACCACCACAACCTGTCGCACCACGGCCAGGATGAAGCCAAGATCGGGCAATTGCAAAGAATCGAAACAGGAATCGTCGAGTGCTTCGGCAGTTTGCTCGACCAGATGAAATCCAAGCCGGAATCGGGGGCGACCTTGCTGGAGAACACGTCGGTGTTGTTCGGCAGCAATCTCGGCAACGCCAACGCTCACCACGCCCGCAACTTGCCCATCATTCTGGCGGGCGGGGGATTCAAACACGGCCGCTATGTTTCTCACAATCGGGACGGCAAGCCGTTGAGCAACTTGTTTGTCACGATGCTGAACCACATGGGGCTTCAGACCGAAATGTTCGGCCAGAGCACGGGCACCCTGAGCTGGTAACTGGGGCAGTCGAAACCGTTCTAGAGCGCGCCAAGTATAAACGTAGCGGGTTCCGGCGGCGTAGGTAGATAGCACATACAAAGGCCGAACAGGGTCCGGTAGCCGCCACGATTATCCCGGATGGGATCTAGTACATCGGGTAATCGCTCGGTTCGAACGGCTTGAGCTTGTACCGCGACTGCAGGAACGCCACCAAATCGACGAGTTCGGTAACGGTCATCGCGTCGTTATAGTTTCGCATCTGCGACTCACCGTCGGTGGCCACCTCTTCCTTCGCATAACCCTTGGCGAGTTTGTGTGAAGGGTTGATGATCGACGTGACCAGTTCACCGTAGGTGCTGATCCGCGCCACTTCACCGCCGAGCTTGATCACCGGTTCGCGCGGCTCGTCGAGCTTCGGCAGATCCACACCAGACACCGAGTGGCATTCGTGGCATTGCAGCTGTACGAAAACCTCACGACCGGCGTCGGCACTGCCGTCGGGCAAGGTGAATCCCCTCCCTGATTTGGGCCCTCCGCATCCGGCTACGCAGACTAAGATCGCTACCGAGATTATCCGTTTCGAGCGTATCACGATTCGCCCCCCGCACGATTCCTGTGCGCCAGCAACTGCGCCCCAGCGCGCCGCGTCGCACGTATGTGACGTCACCGACCGGCCAGGCTTCGAGGACTTTCTCGCTTTACCAGCCTGCCGATCGATTGAAACTCCTCGGCAAGCAGATCGAGCACGTCGTCGATGCTGACCAGACCTTCCAGGCAGCCGTTCTCGTCGACGACCGGCACGCGCCGAAACGGACCACCGCGCATGATTTCCAGCGCCGCCTCGATCGGGCAGTCTTCGTTGACGGTCTTCAACCCGGTCGTCATCACTTCTTCGACGGTGGTCGTACCCGCATCTCGTCCCTCGGCGAGCACGCGCACCGCCAAGTCCCGGTCGGTCACCAAACCAACCGGGTGTTTCTTGTCGTCCAACACGACCAGCGTTCCCACCATCCGCGCGTGCATTCGCTGAGCGGCCGCTTGCACCGATTCGTCGGGACCGACGAGATCAACTTCGCGTGCGCAGATACGTCCTACGGACATGGTGCTCTCCCGGCAGATGTTTCGCCCGACTGAAACGACACGCAGGCGCTCTGCAGCCGAAGAAGTGCAGAATCCGTGCCACATGCACTCGGATTGGCAAGCCGCGGATGTCGCAATCTTCGATCGCCGTCAATCCATCGTGAGTTCGGTGATCGCGTGCGCGTAGTGCCGTTGCTTGCTTTCTTGCAGGGCGACCAGGCTCACGAACAGGTCTTCGATTTCGGGCACAGATGTCGTGGCTTGCAGTTCGCGGTACTGCGCCACGAGCGCGTTGTCGATGACCATGGCACGGTGCACGAGTTCCTCGGGCGGAAGGGTGGCGTTCAGGTCTGTTGTTTCGATCAGCCGCTGCAACTCTTCCTCGGCCCCAAACTGCAGCCACGTCTCGAGCTGCGCGTTGGCTGCGCCCTGTTCATAGTCCGCCAAGGCATTGTCGATTCGCAGCTCGTGTTGCCCCATATCCGCCAGCAAGGTGCGGAACCGTTCATGGTCGGTCGCCGAACTCATCGCTTCGTAGCGATGAGCGAGTCCACGATGAATGCTGCGAATCACCTCAAGGATGTCGCGCACCTGTCGAGAAGGCATGACTGGCTCCTACGGCATCACAAAGTCGTGTTCGCCCTCACGCACGACAAGTACAGGGCAAGGAGACTTGCGGACGACTTTCTCGGCGACCGATCCCAGCAGTGTGTGAGCAATCGCCCCTCGACCGTGCGTACCGACCACAATCAGATCCGCCTCCTCGTTCCGGGCCAGCCGAATGATTTCGAGGAACGGGCGTCCGGTCTCCACGAGCACCCGGCCATTGACGATATTGAACTCGCGCAGCAGCTTCTCCGACTCATCCCGGGCATGCGAAGCTTGCAGCGCCGGGGTCGGTTCGGTGTGAGCGTACTCGCCCATCGGGGGAACCGCAGGCAGCACGCCAATCTGTTCGACGATGTGCGCCACGATGACTTCGGCGTTAAACTGCCCTGCAAGTGCGGCCGCGTAACGCATTGCAACCCGTGAATGGTCGCTGAAGTCGGTGGCTACCAATATTCGGTCGAGTTTGATCATCTGATTGCACTCCGGCGTCTGGTCGCAAACACGCGTTTCGTTCTAGAGCTGTTCAAGCAGTTCAGCATTCGACAGATGAATGTAGTCCTTATCGAGCGTTTGGTTGACCATCCGAGCCAGCGGGTCACCCAATTTCGACCGCAAGACCCCCAAGATCAGCGGCCCGGCCACAATCGTCAGGTGCCCAAACCGGTTCTCTTGCCGCCCTCGATCCAGCACCTTGGCAATCTGGTTGGAAAACGCTTCGGCCATCTGATGTGGAAAATCTGTTTGTGGATCGCCAGAGGCGGCGGCCGCCGAACCTCCCTGGAAATACCCTGGCCGGCTAGTTTCGATTTCCTGTCGGTGTGCGGCTCCTTCCGGGTGTTCTAGCGTGCGGACTTCCGAGAGTTTATCAGGTTCGTTCGGATCCAACTCGAGAATCCTCGCCCGGCAACGGTCGGCCACGACGACCCAAGTGACGGGCGAGACTGCCGGCTGGTGCTTGAAAGTCATTGCTGCATTCCCCGCGATCGAATCGATGACGGTCGGTCGATAGCCGTTGGTGAAGCAAACCCGGTGCCGTTACTCCCAGAGCCGCGCGTCCTTCTTTTTCGGCGAGTCGTCGGCAGCACGGCTGCCCCGCAGAAGTTCTCCCCGAGTGTGTCCGTGCCATTCCGCACACCGGCAGACACGATTGGCCGCATTCGCACGACGGCTATCTTCGGTGCGAGTCGCGGGCTGTACACGCGAGCCGATATCTGCTGGCGGTGGCGATGTTTCACGTCCCGGTGCGCGCTCAAACGACCGGACCACGTTTGTTGATCAACGAATCTACGGGGATTTGCGCGTTTACACGCTTGAGCAATAGGAATTGGCACATCACCTGCAATTCGACTGCTGACGCGAGGCGACCGCGGCAGAAGCACGTGCACCTTGTCTGCGCCAAGTGTTGGTCCGGACGCCTCAGTCTGTTCCTGCTGATGTTGTTTGCCGAAGCTCGACGGCAACGCCGAGACAGCCAGCCTGATCCAAGGCATCCAGTCGGCCACGGCGTTGATGATCGTGGCGCCTTATGTTCTGATCTCTATTGCCGGGGTATGGATCTATCGCCGCGGGCACGGCGCCGATCCACCGGATTCATCTGAAAAAAAGAGCACTCGCTTCCCTCGAAATCTGAGCGCAGCCATGGACATTGCCGGGAGCGTTCAAACGATTCTGGGACGCAAAGAGATCGTCATCCGCCGGTTCTACGATCTGTTTCTGAACCGGCACCCCGAAGCTCAGCCCTACTTTCAGGGTGTCAATCTTGAGCATCAGGCCACGTTGCTGACGATGGCGCTGATTATGATCGAGTCGCACTATTCGCACTCGTACCCGGCCACCGAACATTACCTCAAAGTTCTCGGGCATCGACACCATCACGACGCCATCCCGCCGGATCTATTCCCCAAGTTCCGCGACTGCCTCGTCGAGACACTCGCGGAGGTCCACGGCGAAGAATGGGACGACACGCTCCAGGCGCATTGGCGGGCCGCCATCGACAAGGCAGCGGGCACCATGCTCGAAGGCTACAAGCGGCCGTATACGTTTTGAGGCGAAGCACGTCGCCCCGCCCGGTCCAAGTTCTTAGTTCGAATTGAGCGTCGCTAACTGCGCGCAGGCCGCTTGCCGATCTGGATCGTCGTTGGCAAATGCAAGATAGTGATGCGTGCTGAGTTGCGTCAGTGGGGCGCCCCGTTTACGTTTCGGATGTTGCTTACGTGCGCACGGAACACTCATCTGACGACTGGTTGAGGTGACCGATGAATGACCCGGCAGAAATCCCGCAGATTTCGATCGATCAAAGCCTGCTCGTCGAAGCCGGCTGGATGCTCCGTGAAGGACACCGTACCGTCGCGGTTTTGATTGCGATGAAAGCGTGCGAAGTGGTGGTCGCGCGCGCTATCCACAAGAAGCTGGACGAATCAAACGTCGGACGCCTGTATCCCTGCCTGCGGGAAACCGTGGGAAAGTCCGACTTTCGGGAGAGCAACACCTGCCAGCTCTACGAAACGGTAACCGGACACGCCATCCGGCAAGAGGCTACGGAGGTCGGGCTGTGGTCCAGGTTTCTCGACGCACTGACCAAACAGGACAAGATTCTGTTCGAGGGGGCCGAGATTCAATCAGACGATGCCGATGCCCTCATCGACGTCGCCACCCGATTCGTCAGACTCGTCGCCCAGGCAAACCAGCTCTAGCGAGTTACCGACCGATCGCGTCATCGCCGCCACGTAGTAGGCGGGCCTTTCGTATCCTGTGTCGCGTCAAACACGGTAACGACCCCTCGAGCAGTCAACGTGCCCAACACAGATGACGACAGCCCCGTGCCGGGCACCGGCGCGGGGCTGTCTGATTTGAAGATGTCGGGGCGACTGGATTTGAACCAGCGACCTCTGCGTCCCGAACGCAGCGCTCTACCAGGCTGAGCCACGCCCCGCGGTGAAGTGCCTTATCTTATCAATCCTTCCTGCCCGGTCAACGTCCGCACTTTCCGGCGGCACGTGTGAAGACACCATATCGAGCAATCTGGTTCTCACGGCCAGCCCTAGCGATTTCCACAGTCAAAAGAACAGGCCTTGCACTCGAGACCCCCGTTCGACGTCCAACGCCGGTTTGCGGCCGGACGAATCGTAGAGCAGTTGAACATCCCCCATAGTGGGGGTTAAACTCGTTCAGGTCGCCGCCTGTCTCGATTCGGGCTTTTGCGGGCAGGTCGGGCGCCTATGACAGTCTGAAAAACCTCTGGACGGGTCAAATGCCGTCCTGCCATCTTCCACACGCTGCCGTCGATTGGGCGGCACCCGCCTCGCTCAAGCCAGGAGAGAACGCATGTCGCAACAGAACCGCCGCGAGTTCCTCGAACGATCGATGTTTGCAGCCGCTGCGGCTGCCGCTGCCGGTTCTGTTCCGGCGACTCGCGTGTTCGCCGACGATGCGTCGAAGAGCGCCAACGAGCGATTGCGAATCGCCGTGCTGGGTGTGAATGGTCGCGGTCGCAGCCATCTGGGCGGCTTGGGGCCGCGCGAGGACTGTGAGATCGCCGCCATCGTCGATCCCGACGAAGCAGTCGGACACAAGAAGGGTGTCGAACCGGTCGAGAAAAAGACCGGCAAGCGACCGGCGTTCTACCAGGACTTGAGGCACGTTCTGGATGACCCGTCGATCGACATCATCACCATCGCCACGCCCAACCACTGGCACTCACTGGCGGCCATTTGGGCGGTGCAAGCCGGCAAGGACGTCTATGTCGAAAAGCCGGTCAGCCATAACGTCAGCGAAGGTCGCCGAGTGGTGCAGGCCGCCCGCAAGTACGACAAGATCGTGCAGACCGGGACACAGTGCCGCTCGATGCAAGGCACGATCGATGCCATCGACTACGTCAACAGCGGCAAGATCGGCGAAGTGAAAGTCGCCCGCGGCTTGTGCTACAAGCGCCGCAAGTCGATCGGTCCCGTGAGCAACTACGACGTGCCATCCAGCGTGGACTACAGTCTTTGGCTGGGCCCGGCACCCGAGGCGCCGTTGAACCGACAGCGATTCCACTACGACTGGCACTGGCAGTTCGCTTACGGCAACGGCGATCTGGGCAACCAGGGCATCCACCAGATGGACATCGCCCGCTGGGGACTCGGTGTCGACGGCGTGGGAGACGCCGTGGTGAGCTACGGTGGACGACTCGGATACGAAGACGCCGGCAACACGGCCAATACCCAGGTCAGCGTCCATAGCTACGGCGACAAGCGCGTGGTGTTTGAAGTCCGTGGACTCGAAACCGAAAAGTACAAGGGCGCAGGCGTGGGCGTGATCTTCCACGGCAGCGAAGGATACGTTGTGCTGACCAGTTACACCGCCGGGGCGGCATTCGACCCGGACGGCAACATGGTTGCGCAGTTCAACGGTGGCGGCGATCACTACGCCAATTTCGTCAAGGCGGTCCGCAGCCGCAATGTCGAAGACCTGACCGCCGACATCGAGCAAGGCCACCTGTCGAGTGCGTTGTGCCACCTCGGGAATGTCTCCTATCGCCTCGGTGGAAGCGTTTCGGTCACCGAAGCGCAAGCCCGATTGGACGGCGACGCCGAAACGGCCGAAACCTTCGCGCGAGTGACGGCACATCTGGCGGACAACAACGTCGACCTCAACACGGCCCATCTGCAATTTGGCGCTCAGCTTACGCTGGACGGCGCCAAGGAGACGTTCACGGGCTCCCTGGCCGAACAGGCCAACCCGATGCTCAGCCGCGAGTACCGCGAGCCGTTCGTGGTTCCCAGTGAAGCGAACGTCTAATCCTGCTTTGGTGTCGGACTCTCTCAAACACACGGTAGCGTTGGCTGCCGCAGGCACAACCCGCCGAATGGCGGGCGGGCTTGTCTCCCGTGTAGGCGTAAGATATCGTTTTGTTCGTACAGCATGGTGGGTATAGCTCAGTTGGTTAGAGCGCCAGATTGTGGTTCTGGAGGTCGCCGGTTCGATTCCGGTTACTCACCCTCAAAAGAAGCCGCAACTCGCTCGGGAGTTGCGGTCTTTTATATGTCTCGCGCCTGCCTTTGAAAATCGGCCGTGGGTGACTTTTCGAGGCAATAGTGGGGCGCAAGGCCGTGCTACGCCGGGGATCGCCCCTTTTTTCTCAGATCGCACTTGCTGAGGCTGCCGAGCGCGCTCCAAAGCGCCGTTGCCTCGAGCAAACTCTTCCTCACGGCAGATGCGTGTCTCCGCGGTCGTGATTGGGCTAAAGTGCAATCTCTGCGTGGAAACTGCGAGATTGCTCGGGAGCGTGCGATGAGGCGGATTGTGGTTCTAGCGTTAGTGGCCCCTGTCCTTTTGGGTTCAGCGACGACGGCCGTCGCCGAGCCGGCGCTTCGGCCGTGGAAGGACAACGCTTGGTATTGGAGCTACGACGGGAAGCCGCTGCTGATGATCGGAGGCAGCGATGACGACAATCTGTTTCAGTGGCCTGAAAAAGAGTTGATCGCGCAGCTCGATCGGATGGCTGCGGCGGGTGGCAACGTGATTCGCAATACGATGAGCGACCGCAAAGACAAGGGCTTCGAGGTCTATCCGTTCCAGCGACTCCCAGACGGCAACTACGATCTCAACGGATGGAACGACGAGTTTTGGACTCGATTCGAACGCATGCTCCGTGAGACGCACCGGCGCCGTATTTTTGTGCAGATCGAAATCTGGGACCGCTTCGACTACACCGACCTCCGCCGCGCCAACCGGTGGCAGATTCACCCGTACAACCCGCGCAACAACGTGAACTACACGTATGACGAATCCGGCTTCGCTGCTCGGTATCCTGAGCATCCCGGCGCAAACCGGCAGCCGTTTTTCTTTACGACACCCGGGCAGCGAAACAACGAGGTCGTGCTGCGATTTCAGCAGCGGTTTGTGGACAAGCTACTCAAGTACGCACTGCGATTCGACCACGTCCTGTATTGCATCGACAACGAAACGAACGGCGAAGAGGAATGGGGCCGTTATTGGGCGCGGTACATCAAACAGCAGGCGGCCAGCCTTGACCGGACGGTCTACGTCACCGAAATGTGGGACGACTGGGACCTGACCGCCCGACGGCACAGACGGACATTCGATCATCCCGAACTGTACGGCTACGTGGACGTGTCACAGAACAACCACAACAAGGGACGCAAACATTGGGACAACTTCCTGCACGTCCGGGAGTACTTGAGTCGCCAGCCTCGCCCGATGAACACCACCAAGACGTACGGAGCGACGCGCAACAAGTTCGGGCATACCGATCAGGACGGTATCGAACGTTTTTGGCGGCACCTGCTGGCAGGCGCAGCATCGGTCCGATTCCACCGACCGCCTGCCGGCCTGGGCTTGAACGAGAAAGCGATTGCGTGCCTGAAGGCGGCGCGCAAACTCGAATCAATTGTCCCGCTCTGGAAAGTGCTCCCCGCCAATGAACTGCTATTCGACTGCGCGGCCAACGAAGCGTATCTGGCCGCCGACAAGGGGAGCGCTTACATCGTCTACTTTCCCGCAGGAGGTGACGTCGGCCTAGACGTGTCGGACGCGCAAGGTTCGCTGGTGGCGCATTGGATCAACATCGATACCGGCGAAACCGGGCCACACCAGCGGTTGGCGACGGAGGGCAAGATTAGCTTGTCTTCTCCTGGCCGGGAGAACTGGATCGCAGCAATCCTCGCACAGTAGGCGGTGCGGTGGAAGCGGAGATAGCCAGGCCGCTCAAGTCATCCTTGTCCCTCAGCGAGTGCCCACCTTTTGGCGCTCGGGCTGGGTCCGCAACTCGCCGGCAATTTCCTTGCGGCGAATGGGGATATGTGCGGGACAGCAGATGCCGAGTTTGACTCGGCCGTTTCTGATTTCCAGGATCGTAATCTCGATGCAGTCGTCGATCACAATTCGCTCGGCGGTTTTTCTCGATAGGACAAGCATTGGCGTTCCTTCTCCCTGTTCCTTCAGTTTCGCACTTGTCAAAGTTGATTGGGAGTACGCGGTCGAGGCCGGGGTGCGATCGGGTCTTGCGTCAATCCCACGTCTCGCGTCGATGACCCGACCGGAGGCCCTGTCACGATCGCACAATCACCCCCGCGGCACGGCCGAGACGCCGTCATCGTCTCGTGTTGTCTATTCTGGGGCAGATGCGTCTCGGCCGTGAACTCTTGAACGAATGCTGATATGAGTGTGTGTAAGCCTGCTCCGCGCTGCGGAAACTGATGACCGCCGACTTCGCAGAACAAAGTCAACCTTGCCTTGCTCGCGGTGGCTTGTCATCAGCGAAACCTGAAGCTCGATTATCGGGGAATTCCCCAGGACATGCGGGCCACCGCAGAGTAGGCTGCGGAGTGGTTGTACCGATGATGTGGCGGTGCACCTCAATTTTGGACGGCACATTGGCCGAGGCGCGAACATGGCCGGGTTGGTAATCCAGACGCGACTGCAGGGCACGCAGATCCGTCAGCTATTGGATGACGAAGTCACGATCGGACGGCAAGCAAATTGTCAGATCGTGCTGCCGGACGATTTCGTCTCGCGGCATCACAGTCGCATTCATCGGCGGATCGACGGGTTCTATCTCGAAGATCTCGGCAGCAGCAACGGAACCATTCTTAACGGGCAGCGGATTGAGAAAGCGTCATTGCTCGTGCACGGAGATCAGATTCAGTTCCACGATGCGCTGATCACGTTTGTCGAAGAGCCGCGACGCAGCCCCCTGGACGCGGATGCCGACGACCATCTGACCGAAGAGGAATTCCCATTCCCTTCGACCGACGACGAGCGGATCGAACGAGTGACCGATGTCGACGTGTCGGATTGTGGCACACTCGGCAATCTATTCGACCAGCGCGTCCGGTTGCATGCACTGATCGAGATCATCCGCAACCTGGATCGTGCAATCGACACCGAAGAAATCTTGGTGAGGACGCTGGAAAGCATCGGGCGGATGCTGCCCCAGGCGGAACGAACGATCGTGCTCAAACGCGACCGAACGTCGGATGAGCTCGAAGTGGCCGCCGAGACGAGAACCAAAGAGCCTGAGGCGGGAGCATCGCGACTGGATGCATTTCGTGTGGCGGTCGCTCGCAAGGCCTATCTCAGTGGCAAGGCGGTCCTGAGAAGAAGGCCGCAACGCGACACCGTCAGAACCGTGCGTTCCCCAACCGACCCCGATGACGTCTCGTATCTTTGTGCGCCGCTATTGGGCCCGTCGCACGAGCGGCTGGGGGTGATCTACATCGACAGCACCAGCGAGGCCTTTGCCGATGACGACCTCGATCTGCTCGCCTGCATCGGCATACTGGCTGGGCAGGCGATTGAGCATGCCCGCTTGCATGCAGCGCGCTACCGCGCGCTGGTCAATACGGCGGTCGACGGAATCATCAGCTTCGATCCTGACGAAACGATCGAGTCGGTAAACCCGGCGGTCGAACGACTCTTCGGATACGAGGCCGCCGAATTGGTCGGTCAAAAGATCGGCATGCTGATGAGTCCGGTCAACGGCAACGGAAGGGCAACCGGCCAAATTCTGCCCCGAACCGACGACGGATGTTGCCAAGGCGGCGAGGTCGTGGGCCGCCGCAAGGACGGGTCGACGTTGTTGTTTGATTTATCGATCGGCGAGTTCATGCTGGCCGGGGAGAAGCGCTACACCGGCGTGCTGCACGACATGACCGAGCGTAAGCGCGCGGAGAACGAACTGAAGGCGCTCAACGAAACGTTGGAACGCAGAGTACGTGAGCGCACCGAGTACGTGCTGCTGTTGCAGGACGTTGCGGTCATCGCCAACGGTGCCGAGACCGTACAGGATGCATTTCAGGCCGCCCTGGACCGCATTCGGGCTTGCACGGGCTGGACGTTCGGGCACGTGTTGCTGCCCACTGGAGACGACACCGGCGTGTTTGTGCCCGCTGACATTTACTCTGCCGACACCCCCGAGCAGGTTGACGAGTTCAGGCAAATGATCGAAGGCCTCTCGCTGGACCCCAGCCGAGGATTGATCGGCCACGTCATCGCCACCGGAGAGCCGCACTGGGTCAACAAGCTGGTCCAGGAGTCCCCATTTCTAGGTGCGGCTGCCGCTGCGCAGCTGAAAGTCAATTCGGCGTTTGCCTTTCCGGTGATTTTTGGCGATCAGGTCTGTGGCGTATTCGAGTTTTTCTCACCGAACGCAGAAGCACCTTCGGCAGATCTGCTGGAGGTGATGGCCCATATCGGCACACAACTGGGCCGCGTGGCCGAGCGAAGGCGGCTACAACAAGAGCTGATCGACGCCGTCTGGCAGCAGCAGCGGCAGTTTGGCCAGGAACTGCACGACAGCCTGGGCCAGGAACTGGGCGGCATCCGCATGATGGCCGACAGCCTCCGCTGGAAACTCGAAGCCAGCGGTGTTGCGGAGGCGTCCGTCGCGGCGGAAGTTACACAGCTGACCCACAGCGCGCATGACCGCGTCCGGCGTTTGACCAAGGGCTTATTCCCGGTTGAGGTCGATCGGGAAGGGTTAATGGCCGCTCTGGCGGAACTGGCTGAAACGGTTTCGGCGCAATGGGGCAAGACGTGTGAGTTCCGCCGTGAGCAACCGGCCGCCGTCTTGGGCAACGACGTGGCGACGCACTTGTTCCGAATCGCTCAAGAGGCGACGAGTAACGCCGTTCGCCACAGCAGCGCCGAGAAGATCACAATCTCACTGAACACGGACGGTGCCGCTCTGGTACTTCAAGTCCGGGACGACGGAGTGGGGATTCCCGCCGAGACATCCGATCGTCCGGAAGGTATGGGAATGAGGATTATGCGCTATCGCGCGCACATCATCGGAGGTACTCTGCAAGTCGAACCCGCGGCAGGCGGGGGAACGCTGGTCACATGCAGGGTTCGCTGTGGAGACGAAAATGACAGGCACCCATAGGACGGCGGCGCGGATCTTTATCGTTGACGATCATCCAGTGATGCGCCGCGGCCTGTCGCAGATCATCGAAGATCTGGACGACATGCAGACCGCCGGCGAGGCGAGAGGTGCTGCCGAGGCAGCCAAAATGATTCCAACCGCCGAGGCCGACTTAGTGCTGATCGACGTCTCGCTGGGCGACGGCAGCGGGCTCGAGTTGATCAAGGATCTCAAGTCGCGCGACCCCGAGATGAAAATGTTGGTCCTCTCAATGCACGACGAATCGTTGTTTGCCGAACGCGCCATTCGTGCAGGCGCCCTAGGGTACGTCAACAAGAACGAGCCGACAGAAACGGTCATCACGGCGATGCGCCAGGTGCTGACCGGCCGCATTTTTCTCAGTGATCGAGTCACGACGCAAATCGTCGAACGCACCGCCGCCAGCGGAGACCGATCGGTACCGTCACCCATCGAGACGCTTTCCGATCGAGAACTGGAAGTGTTTGAGATGATCGGCGAAGGGCTGATTACAAAACAAATCGCCGCCAAGCTGCATCTGAGTACCAAGACCATCGAAACCTACCGAGAGAACATCAAGACGAAGCTGCACCTGGGCAACAGCGTCGAACTGATGCGGCACGCGGTGCAGTGGGTGCTGGAAGGTGGTTGAGCGGCAAACGAGCGGTTTCCCGTGCGGGGACGCGTCGTCGGGCCGATGCTGTGAAACTCGGCTGGAGAGTGCCGATCGGTACCAAGTGTCTACGGGCATTGCGCGGCACAGCGCCCGAAACAGACCGCTGAGTGACGTTCTCCGGAATGATGCTAGCCGGAGCGCACCATCTCATTGATGATGTCATAGTGTTCGAAGAACTCGCGCAGACGACCGGCGACTTCCGGGTGTTCGCGAAGGAACGCCGCACGATCGACTACTTCTCCGGAGTCAACGCGTCGCAGGTAGTCCGCAACAACAGCGTCGACCAGGTCACGCCCCTGGTTCTGATGAGATGGTCTTGTCATCGCTGGTCTCCCGTCATCGGGTGTCATCGTGGAGCACCCGCGTGAGCTGCTTCAGACCTCTTTTGAGCAGGCCGGCGACGGCCTCTTCGGAACGATTCATGTGTTGGGCGATCTCGCGTAACGACCAACCTTCGATGTGTTTCAACCAGACCGCATTCCGCTGACCATCGGGAATTCTGGCCAGGGCTTGGGCCACTCGGTCTTTCGTCTCGCTGCGTCGAAAGTAGCCGCTGGGCGTCAGTTCGTCGCCGGCCAGGCTCTCGGCCAGCTTCGGCCGAAACGTCTTGGAGTCGTCGATGGAGGTTTCGACATTTGTGCTTCTCTTGGCGGCAACGATGTGTCTGCGGACGGCCTCGGCGATATTGTGTTCCAGGATTCTCGCCAGCCATGTGGCCAAAGCGCGATCATCTTCTCCGTTGAAGGCGTCGAAATCGCGGCAGGCTTCCAACAGGGTTTGTTGCACGATGTCTGTCGGTTCGACGCGCCCACGAAGCCGCTGGTCAAACTGCAGGTCTGCCTTGACGTCGAGATAATGGCGGAAGCTTTCCAGCAATGTTCCGAGCGCCGCACGATCTCCGGCCCGCGCACGACACAGCAGAGTGGTGGAATCGTCAATCTTCGACATTATGGTTTGAGCCCCATGATCACGGCTTTGTCTGAAGTGAAAGGCGAAAAACTGCGGCAATTCGGGCGCGGTGTCTGAAAAAACGTCATGTCTACCAGAACTGCCATTGTTCCCTATTTTTCTATCTGGTCGCAACCAACGGCATTCCGAAAAAAAAACGCGCCCAGCGGTGTAACGTTTCTCGCCTAAATAGGAGGGTAATTCCGCAGGCGCACCAGACACCATCTCGTCGCCAGTGATCCACAAGTCCGCAGGGAGTCCTGGTGGTCGAGAGTTCTGTTGCGCCCCAAGGCCAACGTTCGCCTGGAGTGTGACATCATGCAAAGTCGCGGGCCAGCAACAGTCGGAGAGCACGAGAGTCGCCCGGAATCGATCGTTTCCGGCGTCATCAGGCGGTTGACGGTCACCCCCACCATGGGAGGCCCGAAAGAAACTTTCTTGATGATGCATCCCTATGCCATCATCGGGCGAGCCCAACGCTGCGACATCCGTCTCGACGATCTCTCCTATCGACATGCGTACCTGCAGGTGATGTGGGGGCGGGTAGCTTGCATCGATTTGTGCAGCACTAAGGGCGCCATCTGGCCGGACGGGCGGAGTGCTTGCGGGTGGCTCGAGTTGGGAGCACCGGTGCTCATCGGATCACATTCTATTGAATTGGTCGACGATGGTCGCGGCAACGGGGAGCAGGACGGATCACCAACGAACTGCAATCCCCTCGAGCAGAATCCGTCCGCTTCTGGACAGCTACTGCCGGTTGAACTCGAACTCCTCAATTCTTCGCGCAAGACCAAGACCATCCCGATTACCCGGCCGATTACGCGCGTCGGACGGCACAAGGCCTGTGAACTCAGTTTGCACGACGAAAGTGTATCGCGCGTGCACTGCAGTTTTGTGCTAACCGCGCGCAAGTTCTGGGTTATCGATTTGTTGAGCAGCCGTCGCACGCGCGTCAACGGTGAGCGCGTCGAGTCCATGCGGGCCCTCACCGAGGGTGATGAAGTTGCGGTTGGTGGTTTTCGTCTCCGTGTTCACCTGGACGCCGAGCGTCGAGCCACACTGTCCAGCAAATCAAATTCCATGTCCGATCCAGAATCGGTCCTGTACGAAGAAGAGACGGCCATCATGCCGTCCGGGCATGACAGCGCGACGGCCATTCAACCAGTCGCAACACCGCCGCAGTTAGAGGAACTGCCAGGATTCGGCGAGGTATTCAAGGTTGCGCGTTACGCCGCTACGCTGATCATTACGCCGGCGGCGAACGATCTCAAAACGCCGTATACGTATCTGCAGACCGAACTCGGCAAGATTGAGCAGATTATTCGTGAATCGCGCCTGGAACATGTCCTGTTCGATCTGGGCGAGATCGAATTCGCGGGCTCCGAGTTGATCGGCGTCATTAACGGTCTGTCAAAACAGCTACGCGACGCCGGCGGTCAGGCGATGATCTGCAGCGCCGACTACAAGGTCCACCGCGTGCTCTCCACGATGAGACTGTTCGACCTGTGGCCTTACCACGACACCCGTCGGTTGGCATTGGAGTCGGTGTACGATCGGCTCCCGGTCGAGCTGAACGTTGCGTCCGCCGGGGCTGACGAAGACTTGAGTCAATTGGGTTTGACTCCTCAACTGCCTGGCACTGAGTCTGCGGAGCCCGATTCTAGATCGCCACAGCCGGATGCTGCATCTGCGTCTTCGGCAATAGATTCAAACGAGGCGGATTGGCTTGGAAGCATGTTCGCGGTCAACCGGGAGGGTGACACGTTGGTCGTGACTCCCCTGATTCGCGATGGCTGCTTCGAATACACCAAGCTCCGCATCGAGTCGAGCGCGTTGGCGAAAAAATTGAGTCAATCGTCAACCAACAATCTGATCCTGGACCTGGGACAGTTGCAATACTTTGGTTCCGAGGTAATCGGCGTGCTCGTCAGTCTGGCTCGTAAGACGACAGACAACGGGGGGACCGCCGTCATTTGCAGCGTCACCGATACCATGCAACGGGTGCTGCGAAACATGAGGCTCGAGAAACTGTGGCCTATCGACTCCACCCGCGAGCGGGCAATGCAGCGGATTTACGACTCCATTCCGGGCCACGGCTGAGCCGATTCAGCACCATCCTCGATTCCCGTCACACCGGCTTGCCTCATCGAAGAGAACTCCATTGAAATCCGGTCCGACATCCAAGTGGAGAGTGCTCGCCGTCGATGACGATGCAGACGACTTCGCCCGCATCAAACGCCGCCTCGCCGGGTTCGACAATTGGGACTTCGAGGTGGACCATGCCGAGTGCCTATCGGCGGCACTTGGCTGTCTCGCTAAACGCCGATTCGACATTGTCCTGGTCGATCTTAACCTTCCCGATAGCAGCGGCGTCGAGACATGTAGAGAGTTGCATCGAGCGGCTCCGCAGGTGCCTATCGTGGTATTGACCGAACTCGATGATGAGCAGACCGCCCTCGCCGCTCTGGAAATGGGGGCGCAGGACTACTTGGCGAAGGGCCAACTTCGTCCCGGCGACCTCTCCCGCGCGATTCGTTACGCGAAAGGCCGGGCACTCGCCCTGGAAAGTGTCTTTCAGCGCGATTCGCAGCTAAAACTCATCTCCAGCCAACTGCCCGCGTGCATTTGGACGACCGATTCAAAGCTACGAATCATGTCATCATTGGGAACCGGCCTGCGGGCACTGCGCACCAGTGACCAAGTGCGGGATCTGTTTGGCTTGTTTCAGACGACCGATTCCGGCCACCCGGTCATCAAGTCTCATGCTCGCGCGCTCGCGGGAAAGTCAATTTCAATCGACTGGCAATGGCGCCGCCGCATGTTCCACCTGCACGTCGAACCGCTCCGAGACTCGTCCCGGCAGATCATCGGTACCGTCGGTGCCGCACTCGACATCAGCGATCAGAAACGCATGGAGTCGGACCTCGTTGCCGCGCGGCAGGTGCAACAGACCCTATTCCCCAAGACGGCCCCGAAACTGGACGGGTATGACCTGGCCGGCGCCGTGTTTCCTGCAGTGGAAACGACCGGCGACTACTTCGACTTCTTCACGCTTCCAAACGGTGACCTATGCACCGTTGTCGCCGACGTGAGCGGCCACGGATTGGGACCATCGCTGTTGATGGCAGAGGTTCGCGCCTATCTGCGGGTTCTGACTTGCAGTCACTGCGAACTCGACGTGATCCTGGCACGAGCCAATGAGTTGATCACGATGGATGGCGATATGCGGCACTTCATCACGATGTTTCTGGGCAGGCTTCAGACCCGCCGACGGATGTTGACATACGGTGGCGCCGGACACCCCGGGTTCCTACTCCGCGCCGGCGGCCAGGTCGCAGAGCTCAAGAGCACGGGCCCTCCCTTAGGAATGGGGCAGCACTGCCCCATTGCCGAGTCGAAGCCGATCCCGCTGCAACGCGGAGACTTGTTGTTGGTCGTGACCGATGGTTTCTGGGAGGCGATGAAAGCCGACGAAGAAATGTACGGCCATACGCGGATGCTCGAACTCGTCCATCGCAACCGCAATCGCACCGCGCGCGAGATCATCGACGTCCTGCACCGCTCGGTCGGCTCCTTCATCGTCGATGGTGAGCAGCGCGATGACATGGCATCAATTGTCATCAAGGTGACGTCTTGACGGTCGAGCGCGACTCCCGAGCGAGTGAGTCAGCCAGGACAAAAACCAAGGTCGAGCGTACGGGGCTCGCATTCACTGACGGGGTGCGTGCCAAACGGTAATCTGACCTCGTCCGTCATCGGTACGGGACAAGCCTGCCAACTTCGTCCCATCCGTAGAGAATGCAACATCGATCACCGGTGCTCTATGTCCGCGTAGTTCCAACAGTTCAATTCCGGTTCCGGGATCCCACAGCCTGACGCTGGCGTCTTCGCCGCCGGTCGCGACAGTCTCCCCCGCCGGGGCCAAAGCGACTGCCAACACCGCCCCTCGGTGTTCAAAGAACGTTGCCTGTTCTCGACCAGACTCCAGGTTCCAGACACGCGCGCTGCCGTCTCGGCTGGCCGTCGCTATGAACCGGCCGTCGGCCGAGAACTGCACTGCGTCCACCAGCAATGTGTGCCCCGAGAACGTGTCTGACGGCAAGGTATCCTCACCGGCAGGCTGCGGCTTCCACAAGAAGAGATCGGGGCGTGAGCCATCGCCAGATGCGAGTGTCAGACCGTGCGGTGCAACTGCTACCGGGGGCGTCGGCGTGATGCTCGTAGTACCACGGAGAACAATCGCCTCGGGTCGATCGAGGTTCCACAATCCGACGTCTGAGTAGCGAGAGGCGGCCAACCAACGCCCGTCGGCCGACAGCGCCAGGTTGCTCGTCCGCCCGATGTCGAGAACGTGCTGCGGCAGCCGTGTCCAGTCGGTCCAAACGGATGTCGTTGGACCGTGAGCGACGGCAATGGTGCAGCCCTGAGGACCGGGTCCGCGAGAACAACTCAGGACATTGGGGTACTCCCAGCTTGGCGATTCCGGCAGCGGTACGTTCGACCAGGACGATGTATCCCATGCCTGAACGCCCTCGCGCCCTGCCAAGATCAGCCGCGAATCGTCCTCAGTAAAGACCATGGTGGGGTTCGTCTCGGTCAGCGGAATTGAGACTCGCAATCGGGAAGGCTGCCCGCTTGAAGCCCAGACACGAACCGTCCCGTCATGTGACGCAGAATAGATCTGATTTCCGTCGGGTGAGAAGGCGATGGAGCTGACGCGTTGTTGATGCCCCGGATACGTTGCCAGCAGGTCTCCGGTGTCCGAGTCCCAGAGTCGGACTGTCCCTTCGTCACTCCCCGATGCAAGCAGCTTGCCATCGGGTGAGAACGCCAATGCAAATACAGGCGCTCGATTACCAGTGAGCTGCAACGGTCCTTGCGGTGCTCCGTTCGCATCGAGTCGATCGACGTATATCTCGAGTCCATCTCCGCGTCTGGGCACAAAGTCTGAGGCCGCCCATGCCAGCCGGGACTTGTCGGGTGAAAGTGCCGCCGTCCGGACGAGGTGGTCGTCAACCACCCGTCGGACTTCTTTCAGGCCGTCGGCGATGTCGTGGATGCGAAGTCCATCGCCAGCGGACGACAAGATGTGGCGAGTGTCATTTAGGAAGGCGACGGCACCGCTCCCCTCCTTGGCGAAGGATATCGTGGCGACGCTCTTGCCGGTTCGTCGGTCCCAGAGCCTGAAGTTCGTATCTTCGAAATCTGAACTCACAAAGTGCCGGCCATCGGGGGTGAACATCACGCTGCTCACCTTGGATCCTTCGTTTTCAATTCTCGTCACCGGGTCGAGTGTTTCGAGGTCCCAAAGTCCGATCGTCCTGTCGCAGCTGCCCGTCACGAAAAATCGCCCATCGGGCGAGAATGAAAGACTGTTCACACAACTCGTGTGGGCCTCGAGTGTCCGCAATGGAGTCCAATCCTGAGGGTCCCAGAACTTGACCGTGCCGTCCTCACCAGAGGTAACCAGCTGTTTGCCATCAGGCGTGAAGCAGACGAAATACACTTCGCCTTGCCCGGTCTGCAGTGAGTGGATTTCGGCGGCGCACAGCGACCAAAGATGATGCCATCCGAACTCGCGCAGGTCTTCCTCTGTCGCGGCAGGTCGGTAGGCTTCCAGAAGTTCTTGTGCGCGGGCGCGGTCGCCGAGAATGATCGACTGCTGGGCCAGCCGCACATCGGTTGGATAGACGCGGCGACGCAGACCCTCAGCGTAGTCTTGGGCCCGGCCTGTCTCGCGAACCGCCAGCTGGCGACTTTGAACGGCGTCACGCTGTGCCCGAGTCGCAGCATCCAAGGCGCTTTGTAGTTGCCGAGAATACCACCAACCACCTGCGCTGAGCATTACGAAGGTGATCATCAGTGCGACGCTGAGGGCCGCTCTGGTCGGGTGGCGTTTGCCCCATTTCAAGCCTCTGCCAAGACGACCCAGCGGTCGAGCGATGGTCGGTAGCTCCCCGAGAAAACGCGTCAAGTCTTCCGCCAACTCCTCTGCAGTTGCGTACCGCTGCTGCGGCCTTCTCTCCAGGCACTTCAGACAAATCGCTTCAAGCTCCGCTGGTACATCCCGATTGATGCGACTGGGCGGTTCCGGGTCTTGGGTTTCGATTTGGCGGAGCATGGCCACGGTCGTCTCACCGAGCACAGGTGGCCGGCCTGCGAGTAATTCATACAACACGGCTCCCAGCGAATAGATATCGCTGGAGGTACCGCTGCTCTGCTGCGATGGTCCCAACGCCCGCTCTGGCGCCATGTACGCGATCGTTCCAACGACAACGCCTGTCGTTGTTCGCTCCGATTTGTCATCCAACCACTTTGCCACGCCGAAGTCGGTCAGCCGGGGGACGTACTCGACGGCGAACGCACTCTCGACTGAGGATGCAGCCAGATCAGGGTCTAACAGTATGTTGCCCGGCTTGATGTCACGGTGGACGATTCCGCGCGTATGTGCGTAATGCACGGCTCGGGCGAGATCTCGAATCCAACACGCCGCCAACTTCGGCGCAACCGGGCGAGCTTCATCACTCCGGCGGCGCAACCAAGTCCGCAGGTCGGGGCCGCTGCAATATGCGGACGCGATGTACTCCAAGGCGCCGACGTGGCCCGCCTCATGAACGGGCACGATATTCACATGTTCGAGGGCCGCTGCAGCACGCGCCTCGTGAAGGAAACGCCGCTCCGCATCGCCGTCCATCACGAGTTCTGCCCGCGGCAGTTTCAACGCGACTTCCCGCTGTACGGCAGGATCGAAGGCGTGGTACACGATGCCGTTGCCACCGTATCCCAACGTCCGCAGGATCCGAAATCGGCCGAAACGCCCATCTCTGAATTCAGAGCTAGTTCCGGCAATATCGTCGACGCTCGGCGGATCCCAACGATCCGGTGGAGAGGACGACTTGAGCGATTGAAGCGATCTGAGCGTCTGAAGGAGATCCTGTCCTTCGGTACCGAATCGACGAGTGGCTTCCTGTTCGAGATCTGCTGTGGGCCGACCTGTAACCAGTGCGTCTTCAAACTCGTTGAAGAGTTCCCACAGCTCCTGCTCAGATCGATTGCTGTTTGCGCTCAACGCGGCGACCTCACTTGGGCACTTCGATGACGCGCTGCGTCTCAGTGTTCTCCGCGATCTCGTTCGGGAAGAACCACACCGGTTTGAACTGGCGTGCCGCGTACAGCGGCAGCATGTCGGCGAAATGAGGCGAATCGGCGTGTTCCGACACCCCGTAGGGCAGACAGCTGACCGCGCGCGTCTTGCCGGAGAAATCGACGATCATGCCGTAGCTCGATCCGCCACCGCAGTAGCGGTGACCATCTTTGATACGACCGCCCGTCGGCCGCAATGCCGCCCCAATCGTCGTGATTCCCGATTCGGTCTTCGCCGACCCGGTTCCGGCGATGCCCATCTCGTGATCGCCCCGGCGGATGCGGCTGAACTGCTTCCAAGCCACGTCCAGAGATCCGAATCTCTGCCTGACCTGCGCGGCCACGGCGACGGCTGCTGTGAACGCTGTGGCCGGATCTCGGTCTTGGACTGCCTTGACGAACGCATCGTCCGTCGCCAGATGGAAGAATAGAACCGCCCCTTTCGACTCGAGGTCGGTTCGGCGGTCCCAAGCTTCGAGCACGTCGTGGATCTCGCGCAGCACATCTGCATTCTCGCCAGCGTCGTTTACGTGCCGGTTGATGCCTTCGACAATCAGCGGCACATATTCATCGGCCAGTTCGACATGCGTGTCGGTGGCGTAGGTTCGCATCTCGTCCCAGGTGATCGACTCGTCGGCGGCCAGCAGATGGTCCAGTCTCCGCCAGCGGCTGTTGGCCTGTTGACTCATCATGTACTTGGGAAACGCATCGGGTTGGGGAGCACCCTCGGGCGTAACGTTTTGCGGACCGCTGTTGGTGTTGACAACGTATCCGGACGACGGATTGGTGAGCTGCGGAAGATCGCTTTGCGCGTGAATACCCTGCCAACGAGCCCAAGCTTCATGCCCCGGACGGATTCCGCGGCTGGAGATGCGCTCGTCGCGCTTGGGCACTCGGCCGTTGCTGATGTAGAAGATGTCCCCGTGCTTGTCCGCATACACGATGTTGAACATCACCAGGCTCAGATGAGACAGAGCGTTGCGAAATTCATCAACGGTCTTTGCCTTGAGCATCTCGTACGATTGGCGGGCGCGGATCGGGTCGTCTCGCGCCGGAAGCGCGAAGGCATATGCTGTCCCGTCTTCCACGGCAAGCACCGGGCCGACTTCGGACTGAACGGCTTTCAACGTCTTCTCGACGCTACCGTTCTCAGTCGCGACGGTGTAAGTCTCTTCAGAACTTTCGAAACTCCGCCAGCCGTCGAGTCCACGGTACTGCGTCGGGTCTTCCGGATTGATCTCAAAGGCGAAGACGTCGCCCAGATCGGGGCCGTTGACCGTCATGCACCAGGCTGTGCCTTCGGTGCGGCCCATGCTGACGTACGGATTACCGAAGAAGCAGGCGCCCATGACGTTGATTTCTGGTCCGACCAGATGCATTTCGTACCAGCGGAAAAAGCCACTGTGCCGTAGATGCGGATCCATCGACAATTGGCACGCTCCAGTGGCCGAGCGGTCGGGAGAGACGGCAAATTGGTTCGACCCAAAGTCCAGGTCAAACGGCGGGGCCAACTGCTCGAGTGCCGCCATTTTGATTCCGTGGCCTTGGAGATCGCGCCGGCAATGGCTCACCGAAAACATCGTGTCGATGTACATCGCAAACCCGATCACATCGTGCGGCTCGGCCGGTTCGATCCAGTCTGGTATCTCGTCGCGATGCTCCCGCGCGTATGCATTCACTCCATCGGCAAACCCCTGCAGTTGCGCCCGCGTCTCTGGATCAGACTGTTCGTAGTGTCGCCGCGCCTGCTCGGGGACTTTCAGCAACCGGACGATGTGGTCGGTGGCGAGCTGCGACTTGCCCTCGCGTTCGGCAGCCCGTCCCTCGCTGCGGAGGTAGTTCTTGGCCAGGTTTTCCAACTGGTCTTCGGCCTGCGCGTAGCCCACGCCGAAAAACAGGCTGCGGTTGTCCCTCGCAATGATGTGCGGTATGCCGTAGGTATCGCGGATGATTCGAACGGAACCCTCTTGCGGGGCCTGGTACTCGTCCAGCCTCTCCGCGGCCGACGTCGGGATTGCAAAAGAGAGTGCAATCAAGAAGTGGATGCGCATCGAAATCTGACCTTCGGCTAATTGAGGGATTTTGACAGGTAACGGAATCTGGACATGGCTGCAGTACTGGAATTGCCGTTGGCCTATCCTACCGCAAGCACGACACGGTTTCACGAGTCCAGCCAAAGTAGCTGGATTGGGAGCACAGTGAGGTTTTCGTATGATTTGGTCGAACCCGATTTTCGGGGCGAGCACTCTCGAAATCACACTTGCAGTCATCGTGATTGTGCCACTATTTTCGAGGGCAGATTTCGGCACGAGGATTGTTTCGATTCGTGAATCAGCAAAGGTGCACAAGGCGTGACAATGCAGTTGGACGTGCAGCAGGTCAAAGACCGGGTTGCCGAGAAATCGGAGTTGATTCATCGGCTCAACGCAGAACTGGGCAAGGCCATCATCGGCCAGGAGGAAATGCTCTCCCGCCTGATGATCGGTCTGTTGACCAACGGGCACATTCTGCTGGAGGGCGTGCCTGGGCTGGCCAAAACGACTGCGATCAACGCCTTGGCGCAGGCGCTGTCGGTCGACTTTCAACGCATCCAGTTTACGCCTGATCTGCTGCCGGCAGACCTCATCGGCACGATGATTTACGTCCCCAGCGACGGATCGTTCAAGACAAGAAAAGGGCCGATCTTTGCCAACCTCATCTTGGCCGACGAAATCAACCGGGCGCCGTCCAAGGTACAGTCGGCCTTGCTGGAAGCCATGCAGGAACGGCAAGTCACCATCGGCGACGAGAGTTATAAACTTGAGCGTCCCTTCCTGGTCATGGCCACGCAGAACCCGATCGAGCAGGAAGGCACTTATCCGCTGCCCGAAGCTCAGGTTGACCGCTTCATGCTGAAAGTCAAAATCACATATCCCGAGCCGAAGGACGAGCGCAAGGTGCTCGACATGGCGCTCAACGAGACGTCCCGGCCGATCCAGCCGGCGCTTGAGCCTGCGGACATCTTCGACATGCAAGACATCGTGCGGATGATCTATGTCGATGATCAGGTGAAAGACTACATCTTGTCGCTAGTGCGGGCCACACGCGAACCGGAGGCGTTTCGACTCAACCATCTGGAACCGCTGATCGACTTCGGGGCGTCTCCGAGGGCCACGATCTTCCTGGGCACCGGCGCCCGTGCCCTGGCCTTCTTGAATGGCCGGGGGTATGTCACACCGCAAGACGTGAAGGACGTCGCCTACGACGTTTTGCGTCACCGTGTGATCCTGACCTACGAAGCCGAGGCGGAGCAGAAGGCCCCTGAAGACGTTATCCGCGAGATCTTGAACATGGTCCCGGTTCCCTGAAGGTGCAGGCATGCCGGATCAGAGTATCGCCGAGATTCTCCGCAAAGTGCAGCGGATCCAGATCGTGGCCAGCCGGTCGGTCAACGACTTGCTGGCCGGCCAGTATCGCAGCGTCTTCCGCGGTCGCGGGATGGAGTTCGACGAGGTTCGCGAGTACCAGCCGGGCGACGACATCCGCACGATCGATTGGAATGTCACCGCCCGCAGCGGCGCGCCGTTCATCAAACGTTTCTGTGAAGAACGCGAGCTGACCGTGCTGTTTTTGCTCGACGTGTCCGCATCGGGAGCATTCGGTTCCGGCACGCAATCCAAGCTGGAATTGATGGTCGAAATGGCAGCCGTGCTGATGTTCTCGGCACTTAAGAACAACGACAAGGTCGGGCTGCTGCTGTTTGACGACGAGGTGCGCAGCTTCTTCCCACCGAGAAAGGGCAAATCCAATGTGCTGCGGCTGATTCGCGAAATGATTTCGGCCGAACCAGTTCCTCGAGAGACCGATTTGGAAGCGGCCCTGCAGTTTCTCAATCGCGTTCAAAAGCGGCGAGCTGTCGTGTTCGTGATCAGCGACTGGCAAACCCATGCGCCACAGCATGCACTGGCCGTCTCCAATGGACGGCACGACCTCGTCGCGATTACCGTATCGGATCCGCGGGAGCGTGCTCTGCCGGATGTCGGGTTCATTACCTTTCGAGATGCCGAGACCGGCGAGATCATCGAGGTCGACACACGGCATCCACGGGTCCGTGAATTGTTTGCCAAACAGTCTTCACAGCGTAAGGACGAATTGTCGACCAGTCTGCGCCGTTGCGGCGTCGATGAACTGGCCGTCAGTACGACTGAGACCTATGCCACCAGTTTGAAGCGGTTTTTTGAGAGCCGCGAGAGACGATTTCGGTGATGGAATCATGAGCGACGCATCGAATCCCAATGACAAACCGGCGCTGGCACTGGGCGATCCTCCGGGCCGCCTCGCGAGGCGCGAGCATTCGGCGCGATCGACTCGGATCGTGCTGGGGCTCCAGGTGCTCTTGCTGATCCTGATACTGTTGCAACTCGCCTTAGGCAGATGGGAGCGGGGTGCCACTGCCCGACGTCTCGACAGAATGGAAGCTGGTGTCACAGCGGCTGAAAAGAAGCAGACGGCGATCGTCCTGGAAGATCGCAGCCTTAGTTTGCAGGCCGCCGAGGCGTGGCGCGAGTATCTGCGATCGAATCCAACCGCCGAGGATCGTCCGGAGGTTTTGTATCGCATCGGACGGCTCTGTATGGACGCCGAACAATATGGCGACGCGGCAGCAGCTCTCGTCGAGGCGGATCAATTGACCGACGATGATAAACTGAAGTCGAAGATCGGACCGCGATTGGTAGAATGCCTGCGCCGGCTGGGCCGCTATGGTGAAGTCGGCCGCGAGTTGTCGCGACAAGTGGAAGTGGATGCAGATGACACCAGTCAGGGAGAGGTGTTGGCGACCTTCGCCGGCGAATCGTTCACCGAGGCGGATCTCGATCGCATGATCGAGCGCACCATCGACCGCGTTCTGGCGATGCAACCGGACGGGCCGCGTCGCCCCACTCGCGAACAACTCCTGCAGCAGTACTCGACCGGCGAAGCCCGGATGCGAATGCTTCAGGAGATTCTCCAAAGAGAACTGTTCAGCCGGCGAGCGCGTGAATTGCAGTTCGACCGCAAGGACGAGTTCGTTCGGACCCGCGAGTTCCTCGAAGAGGAACTGCTATCCGGCCGGTTTCTTGCGAGCGAACTCGAGCAAATCCAACCCACCGATGTCGACGTCGAGTCATACTACGCCTCACACCAAGCCAACTATCGGCAGCCGGAGTCCGCGGAGGTGATCTTGCTCCCTGTGGAAGATGATCAGACGGCCGAGGTCTTGCAAGAGATCGCATCTGCCGACGACTTCCGCCGAGTGGCTGCCGAGTCGAATGGTGAGGACAAATTGAACCCGAGCCGCATTGCCGGCGGAAGGCCACATCCCTTACTCGGTGATACCACCGCGATCTTTGAGTTGGGTCCAGGCGAGTGGACGAAGACGCCCATCGCTGGTACGGACGGCGCGGTCCTCGTGCTTGTCGAATCCAAGACTCCGGCGACAACGCCGCCGCTGGAGCAGATTCGTTTCCGTGTCGAGTCGGATTATCAGGCGCGGAAACGCCAAGAACTCACGCAGCGCCTGTTCGAAGACTTGACGTCTCGCTATGACGTGCAAGTCCTGGCAACCCCGGCCAGCCGCGGTGAACAAGCGAACGATAACGAACCGGCCGCCAACCCGAACGCCACCGAACCCGAAACGGACTGATGAGGATGCAGCGAACCGTTCGTTGCCGATTCGAATTTCAACCCACCGCCACGACCACGGTTGTTGCCGCATGCGTGCTCCTGGTGGCAGGCTGCGCTCAACCTGCCGGCGAAGAGCAGAGTGCACCGTCGTCGGAAACTGAAACCGTGCGCTCCGAGGTCGAACGCGGTCCGGTGCAACTCAGCGTCGAAGTCGAGCCAGCTGGGCCGCGCCTCTCTGATGAGCCGAAGCTGACCCTGGCCATTCGCTCCGCTAAGGGCGTGCGCATCGAGAAGCCGCCTTTTGGCGAGGCGCTCGGCGAATTTCTCATCCGTGACTTCCACGAACCGTTGGCCGAAAGCGATGGCGAGTACGACGTCATTCGGCAGGTCTACACACTCGAACCGACCCGAGCCGGCAAGCTGTCGATCGCCCCGATCGCCGTGCGGTTCTTCGACGAACGGCCCGATGGCGACGGCAAGCAGCACACGATCGAATCAGAGGCGTTGACCGTCGAGGTCAACAGCATGCTGAGTGAGGAGGCCCCCACGTTGGCCGATCTGCGCCCGGCGGCCGGGCCGATCGAACTCCACGCCGCGGGTTCTCTCCTCGGATGGTGGATACTGCTGGGCGCCGCGGTTCTGGCGATTGCCGGTGTCATCGTCTGGATGTTCAGGCGGCGCCGCGTGCAGAACGAACCACAGTTGTCCCCACAAGAACTCGCCTGGCTTGAACTCGAGCAGATCGTCGAGCAGAACCTTGCCGCCGGCGACGCCAAGGAGTACTACGTCGAGTTGACAGGTGTCGTGCGGCGCTACATCGAGCGATCGACCGGCGTACATGCTCCCGAACAGACCACAGAGGAGTTCCTGCGGGCCATCGCCGGCCACGGGTCATTTGCCGACGACGACAAGCGGCGGCTGCAGCAATTCCTCGAGTCGGCCGATCTCGTCAAGTTCGCCGGCTACCAGCCCGAAGTGCGCGACATAGAAGATAGCTTCGAGCGCGCGAAGCGTTTTATCGGCTTGGAGCGCGCTGCCTTGCAGGAGGTGGCGGCATGACGGCGTTCCGCCTTCAGGACCCCATCTGGCTGCTATTGCTGGTGCCGGTGTTACTGCTCGGCTGGTTCTCGATTCGCCGGTCGCGCCACTCGGCGGTCCTGTATTCGAGCGTTACAATCTTGCGCGACTTGCCCGTCACATTCGGATTGCGGATGCGGCGAGTGCTGCCCTGGCTGCGCGTGTTGGGGATGATCTTGATCGTCATCGCTCTGGCGAGACCGCAGCATGGCCAGGAGGAGTTTCGAATTCGCACCGAAGGTGTTGCCATCCAGATGTGCATCGACCGCTCCGGGTCGATGTTGGCACTGGACTTTCCCATCGACGGCGAGCGCGTCAACCGCCTGCAGGCGGTGAAGAAGGTGTTTCGTGAATTCGTCGCTGGAGACGGCCGCTTCGACGGTCGCCCCGATGATCTCATCGGACTGGTTGTGTTCGGTGGTTTCGCCGATGCAAAGTGTCCCCCGACACTCGACCATGGTGCGCTGTTGGAAGTCCTGGATACCGTCGAGGTAGCCGAACCCGTCAGAGACCGCCAGGGGCGCATCATCAACGAAGGTCTGTGGCAGGAAGAGCAGTCAACGGCCATCGGCGATGCAATCGCGGTGGCGACCGACCGACTAAAGGACATCGAGACCGAAAGCCGCGTGATTGTCGTGCTGTCGGATGGAGAGAACACAGCCGGGGTGGTTCAGCCCGAAGAGGCAGCCGAGGCGGCAGCCGCCTTTGGAGTAAGGATCTATGCCGTCGGGGTTGGTTCGACGGGCATGGCACCGTTTCCTGCCGTCGACGTGTTCGGTCGCGAGGTCTTGCAGGCTCAGCCAGTGCGACTCGACGAAGCCACACTCAAAATGCTCGCAGAGAAGACCGGTGGGCAGTACTTCAATGCCCAGGATACCGAGACGCTGGAGCGCGTATACGCCGAGATCGATCGCTTGGAAAAGACCGAGACAGAGCGACGACTCTACACTGAATACCGGGAGATGTTCCAGACGCTGATGCTGCCCGGCCTGGCCTGCGTGCTCTTGGAGATTGCACTCAGCGCGACCAAGTTCCGTAGCCTGCCGTAATTCGATCGTTTTTTCGCCGATGATTTGGGAAACGCCAATACTCCTGTTTGCCCTGTGGCTCGTGCCGGCGATGGGAGCTGCGCGGATCTATGCCCACCGCAAGCGCCGCGCGACGGCTCGGCGGTTTGTCGATGCCGCGATGGTCAAGCGGCTGATGCCCGCGTTTCGCTCATCACGGCAGTGGATCAAAGCCGGCATTCTGATGTTGGCCCTCGCCAGCCTGATCGTGGCGGCGGCTCGGCCGCGTTTTGGCGTGTTCTTCGAAGAAGTATCCGGGCGGGGAGTCGACCTGTTTGTGCTGCTGGATGTGTCACGCTCGATGCTGGCTGAAGACGTCGCCCCAAACCGGCTCGAGCGTGCGAAGTCGGATATCCGCGACTTGCTCGAACAGCTGAAAGGAGACCGCGCCGGACTGATCGTGTTCGCCGGGGCGCCGGTAGTGCAAGTGCCGCTTACGACCGACCAAGGCTTTTTCCGGATGGTGCTCGATGACGTTGATCCGAACAGCGCACCACGGGGCGGCAGCCTGATTGGTGATGCCATTCGCAAGGCGCTGGCCGCCATGCCCGAACAACGCGATCGTGATCAGGTCATTGTGTTGATCACCGACGGTGAAGATCACGACTCGTTTCCCGACGAAGCGGCAAAACTGGCGGCCGAACGCGACGTGCGCATCATCACGGTCGGTCTCGGCAACTCCGGAGAAGGCTCCCGCGTGCCGCAGAGGGACGAACAAGGCGGCCTCAGTTTCCTCCGACACGAAGGACAGGAAGTCTGGTCGAAGATGGACGAGCGGCTGCTCAAAGAGATTGCCCTGACCACTTCAGGCGCATACGTTCCGGCCCGTACGCGTGCGTACGACTTGGGCAGCATCTACGAGAGGCATCTGGCTCAACTCACGCGTGGTGAGATCCAAGCGGAGAAGCGCAAGCGATACCGAGAACGGTTCCAGATGTTCGCCGGGTTGGGACTGTTGTTGTTACTACTGGAGATGCTCGTGCCAGCGACCGCGACAGTTCGCGAGGAGGAGGCGCTGTGAAGGGAATGTACGGCAGACATGTCATCGCGACCATCCTCATCGCGCTGTTCTGCTTGTTTTCGATCGGCGCAGGGCCGTCGTCGTCCGCAGTCGACAAAGTTCGCCAAGGGATCGGCCATTTTCGCTCCGGCGACTACCCGGCAGCCGTGCAGGCGTTCTCAGAAGCCGATGTTGCGGAGCCAGAAAACGAAACCATTCAGTTTGACCGTGCTTGTGCTTTGATCGCCACCGGCGACCGGGAGAAAGCTGAGGAGCTATTTCGCGAAACCTCACTCTCGCAGAACATCGAAATCGCGGCACAGTCGCACTATAACCTGGGAGGCTTGGCCGCAGAAACGGCCCGCGCCATGCTGGGAGATGACGCGGCCGCGATCGCGCCGGAGCAGCGGCAGGAGACTGTGGCGCAGTTAATGGCTGCGGTGGGGCACTACCGCGACTGCCTACGGATCGATTCAGAGCACGAGGACGCGCGCTACAATCTTGAACTCATCCGGGTGTTCCTCAAACACATTCAATCGGTCTGGGAGCAACAAGACCGCGAGAAGTCCCGCGAAGAGACGGACCTGCTCCAGTTTCTGGCAATGATCGAACAACGCCAATCACAACTGCGCGCGGTCACAGCGGCGCTGGGTGAACAGCCGAACTCTCCGCAACGGCGGCAGGCCGTCCAGGAGACCGCCGAGTCGCAGCGCGAGTTGTATCAAGAGATCGAACCACTGGTCGACAAACTTCACGAACAGTTTCAAGCCGCTGGGCAGTCTCAGCCGCAGGGAGCCGGTCCTGATCCCGGCAATGCCCCCAGCCAATCCCAACAAGCTGAAGAACTGCTCTCGCAGCTGGCCAGCGAGGCGGGCAAACTCATGCTGCAGGCCGCCACGATGGTTGACAAGGGCAGCTTCGAGTCAGCACGCAACCGACAGAAGGACACGCTCGATCGACTCAATCAGATCTTCATGGCGGTGGCGCCCTTTGCTAACGTTCTGAAGCGGGCAACCGATCGACAGCGTGGCCTTGTCACAACATCGCAGGATCACACGGCTAGCGATGAGGGTTCGGAAACAACATCGACGTCGGACGCCGAGCGAAGCGACGCCGGAACAGACAACAAGCCGGTGGCTGGCGACGGGGTGCCGAAAGAAGCAGCTATCGAGTTTCCGGAGCTTGCTTGGCAGCAGTCCTACGTCACCGACTGGAGCCGCATGCTCTCTCTCAAAGCTGAGGCGGAGCTCGAAGCGCTGGAGGCGCAACAACAATCGCTGGGGCCCGGCGATTCCCAATCAGATGCCGATTCAAGAACCGAGGACCCTAGCGGTGCAGAACAAGACGCTGCCGCCGCGCAGCTTGAATCGCTCCAAGAGTCACTCCGGAAGGCGATTGAGCTGGGACCCGATGTCGAGCAACATTCGTCCGATGCAGTTGCAGACATCAACGAAGAAGACTTGGGTCAAGCGCTTCCGCATCAACAAGAGGCACTGCGGCTACTCGAAGAAATCGCAGAACCGCTTGCCCAACAGAATCAGCAGAACCAAGACCAACAGGACTCTGACAGTAGCGATCAGAATCAACAACAACAGCAACAACAAGCCGATTCATCCGAACAGAATCAGCAGAATCAACAACAACAGCAGCAGCGTTCACCTCAGGAGCGAGCGATGTCTGCCCTGCGGCGGGCGCGTGAGCGGGAACGACAGCACCGCGATCTGCAAAAACAGATGCAGCAGATTATCGGTGGCCGCGTGCCTGTCGACCGAGATTGGTAGGACAAGACCGACCCTATGAGTCGAATGACGCCGGCAAGATCGATCGCACTCGTCCTAATCGTCGTGCTAAACACGACGGCCACCGCGAGCGCGCAATCGCCCGAGATCATCGTGGAGACTGATCGAGCCGAGGTCTACGAAGGAGAATCGCTGCTGTACCGAGTCACGCTCAACCACGTCGAGAATCCGAGTGAACCGCAACTGAACGAATTCGACGACTTTCAGATCGCGAAACTCGGCGAGCAGTCGCTGAATTCGTCACAAATCACGATCATCAACGGCGTGCGCAACGAAATCGTCAGGCGCGGACGGCAATACAGCTATCGCTTGACCCCCCGGCGCAGTGGGCGTCTCACAATACCTTCACCCTCAGCCGAAATTGACGGCCAAGTCATTCGCGGCAGAGAAGTTACTTTGCAGGTCATCCCACCTGACGACCAGGAGACTGTAATCCTGGAAATGTCGGTTGACCGCGAGACCGTCTATCCAATGCAGCCATTCACGTTATTGCTGACGATGGCAATCAAATCGCTGCCTGGCGACCTCAGCGGGCGCGACCCTCTCAGCGTTCAACAAGATCCACCTCTGCTGAGCGTCGGATGGATGGACGACGAGCAGATTCCCGACGGACTTGAACCATCCAGAAGCTGGCGCGAGATCCTCGAGCCCTTGGTGAGACGCCGTGGCCAAGGCGTGCGGATCAATAATATTGGTAGTTCGTCGGTCTTCTCGCTATTCGGTCGCGAGGCAACGACGTTTCGCCCGGAGCCGGAGAGCACAACGCGCACCGACGCCGACGGTGCCGAAGCCGAATACTGGGAATTTCGTTTCGAACGGACGATGATTCCACGCCAGCTGGGGACCTACGAATTCGGCCCCGTCAACTTGAAGGGGACGTTTGCGACCGATGTTCAGAACGGACGTCTTGTAGGAGAGAAGCTGTTTGCCGTCGCCAACAACGTCGCGGTGACCGTGCGTGACGTGCCGCTGGAAGGTCGTCCGGATTCCTACATCGGCGCGGTTGGCCGCTTCGACGTGACGAGCCAGCTCGTGCCCAACATCGCGCGGGTGGGGGACCCGATGACGTTGACCGTCACGCTCAACGGACGAGGTTCGCTAGCTGACGCACACCCACCTGAGATCGCGTCGCTGACCGGTGTCGAAGGAGCGTTTCGGACATACGAAGCCACTGAGGAGACCAGCGGAGACTCCCGACGCTTTACTTACAGCCTGCGACCGCTTCGAAGCGACGTCTCAGAGTTCCCCGCAATCCCGGTTTCCTACTTCGATGTCGAACAAGAGCAGTACGTCACCATCGGCACGCCGTCGATTGCTCTCGATATTAGTGAGGCTGAACAACTTGCCGACTCGGACATCATCTCGTCGGGAGGTGATGTGTCGGCCGCGACCTCACAATTGCAGGCCAGCGAGGGAGGCGTATTCGCCAATGACTCGGACCTGAAGTCGCTCAGAAACGAAGCCGTCCATCCTCGGCGATGGATTGGCCTCTGGAGCGGGATGATACTTTGCTATGCCGCCGCCACAACGATCATCGGCCGCGTCCGTCGACTTCGGGATGATCCGGCACTGCTCCGCCGCCGGGCAGCACCCGCCAGAGCCCGTAAAGCCTTGCAAGACGTCACGAGCCAGGGCAATGCGAACGGCAGCGCAACCTGCGAAGGTTTGCAGCGGGTCGTCACTGGTTTGATTGCAGACTTCGCGGGAGTCCCCGAAGCGGGGCTCACACCGCGCGACGCCGCACAACGGCTCGAAGCGATCGGTGTCGATGATGGCTTGCGAGACCGGACGTTTGATTTCCTCAACCAATGCGATGCCGCACGCTATGGGACAGCAGTAGACGACATCGCATGGTTGGAGAAAGACGCCGATTCGCTGGTCGCAAGCCTTGCCGGCGAGTTGAAGAAGAAGAGTTGCTAGAGTGCATCTGACATCCCGCATGGGATCAAATCGAATGGTAGACGACACCTCGTGGATCAGGCGAATCGCCCGACGGGGCGTGGTTGTCTGTCTGTTCGTCGCTGCCGGATGCACCGCTGCCCCGGACCTGGAGGTTTCCAGCCGTTTCCAAGAAGCCGAACAGAAGTTTGTTCAAGCCGAGTCCCCCGGCGATTTCGTTAGCGTTGCACGGCAATACCAGGACATTATCGACAACGGGTTTATCTCGGGTGCTCTGTTTTACAACCAGGGAAACGCCTGGATGCGTGCCGGTGAGCGGGGACGGGCGATTGCGGCGTATCGGCAAGCCAAACGCTACCGGCCACGCGACCCGTACCTCGACGCTAATCTTCGCAACGCTTTGGCAGGACGCGATGTCGGATCTGGCACGTCGATTGCCGACTACATTTTCTTCTGGCAGGACTCGCTGAGCTTTGCGGAGAAACTCACGCTGACCACGTGCTTGCTGGCGCTCACATTGGCAGCCAGTCTGGGGAAGTGGTGGCAGCGTCACCGCGTCTTGTTTCGCCGCGTGTCGGCTGCGTTGGCTGTACTATCGGTGCTGCTGGCGATTTCGACGGCCCGCGACTGGCAGCGTTTCGAGCGCACGACGCATGGGGTGGTCGTAGCAGATGAATCCACGGCCCGTAAAGGAAACTCCGACAACTACGAGCCAGCGTTTACCGAACCGCTGGCCGAGGGGACGGAGTTTACGCTCCTCGACAGCCGTGATGACTGGCTGCACGTCCGGCTGGGCGCCAGCGGCGACGGCTGGATCGCGGCCCGAGACGCCGTTGTCTATTGACCAGGCACCACACCAGCGTGTGGCACGGCCTTGAGTCGCAGCGTGAAGAGTGAATGCCGCCTGCTCAATCCGCCGTTGTCCGCCACGAGCAGCAGGCTGCGATCGCCGTTGTTCAATGTCGGCCCGAGCGTCAGTCCCTCGAAATTGCTGTTGAAATCGTTGAAGCTGCTCTCCCACAACAGCGACTTGCCGACTCGAGCGGCTTCGTCGAGGGAACCGCCGGCAAGATTGGTTGCGTCGCGGAAATCGATTTGGAACAACTGGATGCGCGCTTCAACACCGCCTCGTATCGAACCGAATCCGCGCTCCATCACCACTAGCGCACCGCCGGGCAAGACCAGCAGGTCGGGAACGCCGAGGGCAAACTTGGAAGTCCAGTGCTCCGGGACCGGGGACATCTCGTAGGCCCATTGCCCGGTCGGTTGCAGAGCGGCATCGAAGCGTTGCAGCCGAATCGTACCGGCGGGGTCACTCGGCAGCGAATCTTCATTGGCGGTCCAAATCGTCCGGCCATCCGGCGACATCGCCAGCGACTCCCAAGCTTTGTTCTGCGTTGCGCCTTGAAAGGCACCCAGTTGGGGATGGCTGCTTGCGTCGATACGATTGAGCAATTCGCCCGATGAAGCGTTGTGCTGGCGGATTCCCGGTTCACTTTCGTTGGAAATGAACACCGATCTCGACTTGGCATCGAAAGCAATGCCCTCGAGGTCCGTCGACGCATCGGTGAGCGCTATGGGCTCACCCATCGTGACAGAAGTGATCTTGCCGGTATCAACGTCGATGGCCGCATGCAGTGAAATCAGCACGGGCTCTGCGTCGCTGACGCAGAAGTAAAGCGGCGCGGCTGCGGCGGTGCTGTCCCATGAAAGGCCGCTCAACTCGCGGATCGAAGCCTCTTCGAAGACGAACCGGCCGACCGGCTCGATCGACCAGTCGGCGGCAGTGGCGACTTGAGCAAAAGAGTCGAGACAAATGAGCAACAGAGTGACACGCAGCAAATGGATGCGGGGCATGTGTTAGTGAGGGCTCAATAGGGATGAATAACGACGAGTTGTTTTTGGCCACGCGCCATTGGCTCGACCGCGTGCTGAAACCAGCTATTCATCATCGACCGTTCCACCACCAAAAGCAAAGCGAACCGTGGCGCGCGCGTGAGTCACGAATACCTGGAAATAGTTCTTCAAGATCCTAGACGCGGTACAACTCGAAGCTCCTCGACGAATCGACCGGCTTGCATCTCGATCGATTACCGGGTTTAGTGGTGCCTGTCCGATTTTTCACATCTCTGATTGGCTGGCACTGTGACCGAAGAATCTCGCGTCGACTCCGACCAAGCTGACGAAGAAACCAGCGAAGCAGTCAACGCCGACCCGAGTCCAGCCGCGGCCAGCCCAACCGAAGACCCGCCCTACCCGTCTACCGGCTATGCCTGGTACGTCGTCGCCCTGCTGATGGTGGTCTACGTCTTCTCGTTTATGGACCGGCAGATTCTGGCTCTGCTGACCACGCCGATCAAGAAACAACTCGATATCAGCGACACGCAGATGAGCTATTTGGGCGGGGCCAGCTTCGCGATTTTCTATACGTTTTTCGGCATGCCGCTGGGCCGGCTGGCCGATCGCGTCTCCCGCCGCGGCTTGATTGCTGCTGGACTGTTCTTCTGGAGTTTGATGACAGCCGCCTGTGGCCTGACCCAACGTTACTGGCAATTACTGCTGTGTCGAATGGGGGTCGGCGTGGGCGAAGCGAGTCTCTCGCCGGCGGCGTATTCGTTGATCAGCGACAGTTTCCCGCCGCACCAACTGGGCCGGGCGATCAGCATTTACAGCATGGGAATCTACATTGGTTCGGGGATGGCATACATGCTGGGAGGCGTTGTCGTCCGCTGGATCGGCGGGCAGCCCACGATCACCGTTCCCATTGCCGGCGAAGTCTACAGTTGGCAAGTCGTCTTCTTCATGCTGGGCATACCCGGCATGTTGATGACCTTGATGCTGTTGACCATCAAAGAGCCTCACCGGCGAGGCGTTAAACGCGTCAAAACGGCCGGCGGCGACAAAGTGGCGGCGATTCCGCTGGGACAAGTCGCCCGCTACATGCGCGGCAATTGGTGGACCTTCTTTTGCCACAATATGGGCTTCGCCTTATTGTCGCTGTCTTCGTACGGTTCGACATTTTGGATCGCCACGTTCTTCGAGCGAACCTACGAAGGCTGGACGCGAGCCGACGCGGGCATCATTTACGGGGGGATCGTGGTCGTCTTCGGTACGACGGGAATCGTCAGCGGCGGATTCCTGGCAGATCGTCTCACTGCGAAAGGTGTCGTTTCGTCGAAAATGTGGGTCGGCGCCGCGGCGTGCTTCATCTGGTATGCGACGGGAATCGTCTACCCATTGGCCCCCAACGCGACGATCGCTTTCATCTTTCTGGCGCCGACCGTCTTTCTGGCGGCTATGCCCACAGGGATCGCCGCCGCCGCCATCCAGGAAATGATGCCCAACGCAATGCGCGGCCAGGCGTCGGCACTGTACCTGTTTGTGGTGAATCTGATCGGACTCGGCATCGGCCCCAGCGCCGTCGCCTGGGTCACCGACTACGTATTTGCCGACGAGTTGAAGCTGCGGTACTCGTTGTTGATCGTCAACTGCATCGCCCACTTCGCCTCTGCAGCACTGCTGGTGGCCGGCGCTGGCCCATTCCGGCGCAGCCTCAAGCAGCGCGATGAATGGAACGCGGCCAACGCGTAATTGTCGACCGACGCTCGCCCGATCTCCGGGCACCGCACGCGCCCTACAGCCGTGCACGCAACAGTCCGTTCCTGCTATTCTCCGTTGAGTGGCGGCCCTCGCCGAGCGGCGCAGACGAGTCGTCTATCTCGCTTCGGTGTAGAAAGCTCTTCAGATGAGGGGTCCAACTTGTGCAAACGCGGTCGAAACTGACGGTCTTCGGCCTGCTCATGGTGATGTTTAACGCCTCACTAGGAGCAGAGGATTCGAACGGCACCGGCATCCAACGAAAGACATGCGAGGCCCCCGACGGAGTAACGATCGTGTATTCGGTCAGTGGGACCGGCAAGACTGCGCTAGTCTTTGTTCATGGCGGTCTGGCCAATCGTACTTTCTTTGACCGACAGCTGGTCGCCTTCGCTGGCCAACATCGCGTCGTCGCTCTCGACCTTGCAGGCCATGGAGAGTCGGGGGCCAACCGCATGGAGTGGGGCCTTCCCCAGTTCGGCGGTGATGTCAAAGCCGTGGTCGAAGCAGTACAATTGGAGAGGGTGATTCTCTTTGGCAACTCATTGGGCGGGCCGACGGCCATCGAAGCCGCACTGCTGATGCCCGACCGCGTCGTCGGCGTTGTAGGGATCGACACATTCCAACGGATCGACTTCTCGGTGACCATGGAGGATGCACGCCGGCGCGCGGAAGCATTTCGCCAGGAATACTCCGGCACGGTCAAGAGTATGGTAAAGACACTGTTCCACCCCGACGGCGACGCGGCGATCTTAGCCGAGGCCGAAAAGCGGATGCAGAAGACATCGCCAGCGGTGGCCCACGATTTGTTTCTCTCACTCGGCGGCTACGATCTCGCGGCCGCTGCTGGCAAGCTCGCTGGGCCGCTGAGGGCCATCAATGGCGACCTGTTTCCCACTGATGTTGACGGGGTTCGGGAGATCAAAGCCGACTTCAAAGTTGTCGTCATGGAACACACGGGACACTACCCGATGCTCGAACGGCCCGACCAGTTCAATCGGCACGTGAGGACCGTCGTCGAAGAACTGAGTCGAAAAAGCGGTCTCCAATCCAATACCGAGTAAATCTCCGCTCTCAGAAATCCTTCCGCTCGACGTAGATGCACGTCAGGCACAGCACCACGGCCAAGAACGCCAAGTTGCTCCAGACGGGCTCCCAGATGTTTAACACGATCCGTTGCGCTTGCAGATTCTGTTCTTGGCCGCCGACGGTGGCTGTTTCCTGATCGGTCAACAAGTACGAGACCATGTTGTCCAGTTCGCTCGGCTTGGGGAAAACCGTGTAGATCGGTAGGACCGCGTAACGGTAGACCAACTCCAGCACTTCGCTCTCCGGCTCGATGCTGCTGATCGTCGACCAGGTCTCCACGTCGTATTCAATAACGCGTGGCCGCCGGTCGGCCAGCAGCAGCGTGCCGTCGGACTTGAATGTGGCGGCTGAGACAACGCCCTGGGGGTCGATATCGGGATCGATCGGTTGCCCGCTCTGGGTGTCAAACAGCGACAGCTTGCGGTTGTGATAGAGCGCGGCGAACCAGCGGCCGTCGCTCGACGTGGCGATGGCGCGTGGCTTTTCGTTGTCAAACGGCTCGTAGGCGGCCACCTGCTCCAGCGATTCGGCATCAAAGACTCGAATCTCGCCACTGCCCAATGCCACCATCACCCGCCTGCCGGCGAAGCCCACGATGGCCGGCTCGTTTGTGTCGAGATCGATCTGCCGCTCGATGGCGTACTGGTTTTCTGCGGTCGGGTTGAGAACGTTCAGGACACCGCGAGAGAAGATCGCGAGGCTGTCGCTAGTCGGATGTTTGTCGACGGCGAATGGACTCTGCCACCTTCTCGCCTGCTCGGGCCCCACATCGACAAACTGCGCGGCATTCTCCGCCGGCTCGGCAGTTAGGTCATCGAAGGTGTAGATGCCGGAAGTGCCGGCAATCAAGACACGACCTTGCTTGTCGACAAAAATTGCCGCCGCCCCTCTGGGTGCAGCAGCCACACCGACACGCTTCCAGTCGTTCTCAAGTCTGCCGATGACCAACGTACCGGCCCCACCAAATCCACCAAACCCTCGCGTCGAAGTCTCGATGCCCGCCAGCTGATCATGTTCTGAATCGAAGACTGGGCCGATGATCGGTGACACCATGCCGAACGGACCACGTTCACGCTTCTCCGTCTCGAACACCTGTCTCCACTCGCCTTCCCATACCAGCGTCTCGCCGCTTTCATTGGTAACCAGCAGTGTCTCTCCCGCAGGAATGATCCGAGATATCCGCTCGGGATCCAGAAAGACGTTCTCGATCACGGCTTTGGTTGTCCCGACTGTAAAGCAGGCCGTCCAAAACAGGATCGCCATCACCACGCACACAACTGCGTTTTTCCAGACCACTCCAGCGAGAGCCGACACGCAGTAATAGATGGCGAAGAGGAACAAGAACACCGGGATGCAGAGCAATAGCTTGCTGTTCCAAACGTCGAAGCGGATGCCGACGATCAACCAGAACCCGACGATCAGATAAGCCGAGTTCAGCAGGATAAACGCGCAACCCCCGAGGAACTTCGTGAGGAACAGCAAGGAACGCGACAGCGGCCGGCTGAGTAGCAAGCTGATAGAGCCCGAATCGAAAGTCTGAGGAATAATCGATGCCGTCACCAGGATGGCCACGAACACGCCGATAATGCCCACCAAGAATGTCATCACAGCGACCATCACGGTGTTGACAATTTGGTTCAGCCCCGTGCGGTCCATGGACAGCGGATCGGCAATCTCAAACGTGAGGTAGACCACCTGCATGGACGATAGCGGCGCAGCGGCAATGTGATCCGCAAATGCGGCGTCGAGCGCCAGGCGGTTGAAGCGTCTGAGTTCCACCTCAGAAAGCCCTGAAAGGCCCCGCTCAAAGAGCCGCCCTGCTTCGTCCCCTACGGAATGCTCGCTCCAGGCCGTCTCGTTGTAAAAATCCGAGATCCCGAAGGAGTCGTTCAACTCGTCGACCAGTTTCCGCAGAACCGGTGCGGCGTCTCTCGCCTCCTCGTCGGACTCCAGTCCGGCCACTCGCTGCTGCAGATCATCAGAGAGCAGATTCCAGATATGCTTCGCCGGCGACGCGTTTTGTAAGCTGCTCTGATCGAAGAGTTCCTTGGCAAAATCCGCACCAGAGATGACGTCGCTGCGTCGCAGTTCTGACGCGGCCTGTTCTCGCACGCCCAGCGGAGCCAACGCCAGCAGCAACAACGTGATCAGCACCAGCAAGATCCACAGCACCCGGCTGGCAAACGCCTCGCGAAACGAATCCTTGATAACGGCCAGATACGCTCTCATACAGTTCTCAATTCGTTTGAGGTACGCCAGCAAGTCCGCTCTCATCCTTGTCTCTAATGAGCCGCAAGAACGCCTCTTCGAGCGTCATCCGTTTAGGAGCCATCGAATAGACGCTGATGCCGGCCCCGCGGATGCGATCGATCGCACAGTCGACAGCCGACTGATCTTCGAGCCGCAGCCCGACTTGAAATTGATCTTCGCCAACCGCCTTCCACGAGACGATTGCAGGTTCATCGACGGCACTACGGATGAGCGGTTCGGTCGCGTGAAGATTGAAGACGACCTCTTGTTGCGATTGGGTGATCTCTTGCACGGCTCCGACGTGTCGGACCTGTCCCTTATCGAGAATAGCGGCTCGGTCGCAGACCAACTCGACTTCCTGCAGCATGTGGCTGTTCAAGAAGATCGACTTGCCTTCTCCCTTGAGTCGGAACAGGATGTCGCGGACCTCGGCCCGGCCCACCGGGTCGACGCCATCGGTCGGCTCGTCGAGGATGAGCAAATCGGGATCGTGCAGCATGGCTTGCGCCAAGCCGAGTCTTTGCAGCATCCCCTTGGAGTAGTTCTTGACCGGCGTCTTGCCCCATTTGTCCAGCCCGACCGCTTCCAAGAAGGATTGTTGGCGGGACTTGATCTGCGAGAGCGATAGACCGCTCAAGCTCCCGTAGTACTCCAGAGCCGTATTCCCCGTTAGATGCGTGGGGATGCGGTGATCCTCGGGGAGATATCCGACGCGTTTCCGTCCTTGGCGCTGTCCCGCCGGCTTGCCTAGCAGAGTGGCCTGCCCGCCGCTCTTGCGAACGATGCCTAACAGGATCTTGATGAGTGTGGTCTTGCCGGCTCCGTTGGGCCCCAGCAGGCCGAACACTTCACCCCGCCGAACTTCGAAAGAAACTCCTTTCAGGGCTTCGACCTTGCGCGGCCGAAACAGGCCTTCGCGATAGGTCTTACGCAGGCCGTCGACAACGACCATGGAGGCATCGGGCATGTCGGAGTGCTCTTGTGATGGACGGCGAATCGACGTTCGACCACATCATATACGTTTCGTGACCCGCGGCGGATCACATGCTGTGCCGGTTTTGCTTACGAGGGAAGCGCGTGCCTGAAGTCCGTCGGGTGAATTCACGTGTACAGCGGGGAAAACGCGTATTGGGGCTTGTGAATACGGAAGCACTGGAAGCAAAATAAGAGGTGTCTATAAAGCACGGTCAGCGAGTGCCGCCAGCGTGTGGCAATCGCCTGTGGGCTGCTTCGCATAGCAACTTTGACGCACATCATTGATGGGAGACTCTCATGCCGAGGCGCATGAATCGATCGCTGCCAGCGCTACTTCTGCTGCTGCCCTTGTTGCTGGCTCCCAATGCCTCATTCGGCCAAGAGGCTGAGGAATTTGCCATCCCGGAGAGGGAGCAGCCGTTCTGGGATGCAGCCCAGAAGTTCCTCGACGCCTACGTCGCACGGGATGCGGCTGCGATCGGCGAGCAATTCACCGAAGATGCTGAAATCTTCGACGAGTTCGGCGAAATCACGCACGGTCGCGACGCAGTTGTCACGATGTATCAGCAGGTGTTCGAGGAGTATCCGGACGCATCGATCGCCGAGATCAATCTGCACAAGGTCCGCCACATCACCGATAGCGTGGCCATCGAGGAAGGCCGGGTCGTTTCGAGACCTGGCGGGGGAGCAGCCGCCACTACCAGCCGATACGTCGCCATTCACGTCAAAGAAGACGGCGTGTGGCGGATCGACATGCTTAAGAACTTCGCCCAGCAGGGGCTGAGCCGCAACGAACAATTGCAACGCGTCGACTGGCTCGTTGGCGAATGGGTCAGCGAAGACGAGGAATCGATCGTCCATACCGAGTGCCGGTACTCGGAAGACGGTAACTATCTGCTGCGGCGGTTTACTGTTCGCATTTCGGGCGAAGACGTCATGAACGGCGTGCAGCGCATCGGTTGGGACCCGCTTCAAAAGCAGATCCGCAGTTGGACGTTCGACTCCGAAGGCGGATTCGTAGAAGGCACGTGGCGACAAGCCGGCAATCAATGGATCGTCGTCTCCAGCGGTACAAACTCGGAAGGCCAATCGGCGGCTGGTACGGCTATCTACACGATCATCGATCCCGAGATGATCACGTGGCAGTATCGCAGCCTGGTGGTCGGCAACGAGCTTCGCGAAGACCTCGAACCGATCGTCCTGACCCGCCGCCCGCCCGCACCCGCAACGGCATCGAACTGAGAACGCAACCGCGCGTGAAGCCGAACAAAGGTAACCTACGATGAAACACATATTGGTCTGGATTGCGATTGTTGCAATGTCGTTGGGACCATCGGCCGAGCTGATGGCACGGGGCCGCGGCGGCGGTGGTCGTGGTGGCGGTGGCCGAGGCGGCGGCGGCTTTCGCGGCGGCGGTGGCGGCGGACGCAGCTTCAGTGGTGGAGGCCGCTCGCGCGGCGGAGGGGGACGCAGCCCGTCGTTCAGCCGTCCGTCCTCCAGCAGGCCTTCCAGCAGACCGTCGACCAGTCGACCATCGTCGCGACCTTCGACCGGTCGCCCCTCGACCAGCCGGCCCTCGACGCGACCCTCACGGCCTTCGACCGGTGGCGGACGACCGGGCAGCAGCGGACGACCGGGTGGTTCAATCAGTCAGAGGCCATCGATTACACCGGGCGGCGGACGCCCGAATATCAGTCAGCGGCCCAGCACCTTGCCGAGCACGCGACCAGGCTCAGGCACGCGACCAGGAGCAGGCACGCGGCCCGGTTCGGGGTCTCGCCCAGGACTGGCGGACCGACCTAGCACGCGACCGGGCGGTTCCGATCGACCGGGACTTGGTTCCGGTAACCGTCCCAGCCAACGACCGTCCCGACCCGGGGCGGCAGCTGGCATCGCCGCAGGTGCCGGCGCCGCGGTATTGCCCGGACTCGGCGGTGATCGGCCTGGAATCGGCGATCGGCCGGGGATTGGAGATCGGCCCGGTGGGGGCGATCGTCCAGGTTTCGGTAATCGACCTGGAGACCGACCAAGCCAGTTGCCGAATCGGGATCAGCGGCGAGACCGCATGCGCGATAACTTCGACAACCGCGGCAACATTGCCGATCGAAGCAATCGCTGGGAAAACCGCCGTGATCGCTGGCAAAACGGCTGGCAGAATCGCCACTACCATCACCATAACTGGCATCACGGACACTGGCACGGCAACTATTGGCGTCCAGGTTCTTGGGGCAGCTATTGGTGGAATAACTATCCTGTGATGACCGCCTTTGGGCTGACGACATGGGCGGTCAATCGGGTGGGTTGGGCATTCGGCTACTACCCGTACTCAAACCCCTACTACGGTGGCGGCACGACTGTCGTCGACAACAGCACCTATGACTATTCGCAACCCATCATCATGATGCCGGGCGAGGAGACGCTCGCGGGCGACCCAGCGGATACCACGCCGCCGGAGGTGTCCGAGGAATCGCTGGATGACTTCGACAAAGCCCGGCAGGAGTTCTACTCGGGCGCGTATGACGCCGCGCTCAACGCCGTCAACGACGCCATCAAAGAGATGCCGACCGACGCCGTGCTCCACGAGTTTCGGGCCCTGACCTTGTTCGCGCTGGGCAAGTACCAAGACTCGGCGGCCACGTTGTATCCGGTTCTCAGTGTCGGTCCTGGCTGGGACTGGACGACCATGATCGGCCTGTATCCCGGAGTTGACGAGTACACCGGGCAGCTACGGGCATTGGAATCTTATCGCAACGAGAACCCCGACGATTCGGCGGCGCATTTCGTGTTGTCTTACCAGTACCTCACGGCTGGTCATTCCGACGCTGCCAAGGCTGAGCTTGAGCAAGTGCTGCGGATCAATCCGCAAGACCAGCTCTCGGCACAGCTGTTGGTGAATCTCGATCCTGACGCCGAGCTGCCAGAGCCTCCCAAAATCACAGAGCCCCCCAAGCCGAGTTCGACGATTGAAGAGTCGCAGCTCTACGGCTCGTGGGAGGCCGACCGGGACGACAGCACCTTCGGCATGGAGCTCAAGGAAAACGGCGACTTCGCATGGACGTATAGCCAAAACGGACAGTCACAAGAGGTCACCGGTGTTTGGGAGGTCGATGACGACGGCGTGATTGCCATGGAAATGAACGACGAGGGCACGATGCTGGCTCAGCTCGACCTCAAAAGTGACGGTAAGCTCGACTTCTATATGCTGGGCGACACTCAAGGCACGCCACCACTGCATTTCCAGCAGCAATGAAGTCCGACGGTTTGCCATCCGAGAGAGGATCGATGTCTCTAGAGACGAAGAAGCAGTTAGGCATTTGGGGGATTCTTGGGATCGGCTTCGTGCTCGGATACGCAGCCGCTTGTGCCAAGACCGAGCTGCCGCCTCCGGCCAAGGCTGGCCGAGACTCTCAGACACAGGCGGCTTCCTCAGATGCCGTCGCTGTCAGCTCCGCGCCATCCCCGCTGGGGGTCACGGAACCTCGAAGCACCTACTACCCCACCAGCGAGCTGTTGGGGCCTGACGAAATGCGGATCATCTCGCTGGGTACCGGCATGCCGAACCCGCGGCCGTCGCAGAAGGCTACTTGCTGGCTGGTCGAGCTTGGGAACGGCGACAAGTTCCTGTTCGACCTGGGAACCGGATCGGCCGAGAACATCGCTGCGCTGCAGATTCCGTACGACTACCTCGACAAGGTCTTCATCAGCCACCTGCATACCGATCACTTCGGCGACTTCGGTGCGCTTTACGTCGGCGGTCTGATCAACGGTCGCACCGTGCCGCTACGGATTTGGGGACCCAGCGGCCCGAAGGAAGAATGGGGCACGAAGTACGCGATCGACAACTGGCGAAAGGCGCTCTCCTGGGACGTCGACGGGCGAGCCGGACGGTTGCCCGCCTCGGGCCAAGGTTTGGAAGTCAAGGAGTTCGACTACCGAGGCATGAACGAAATTGTCTATCAAGAAAATGGAGTGACCATCCGCTCTTGGCCGGCCATTCACGTCATCGATGGCCCGGTGAGTTACGGCCTGGAATGGAACGGACTGAAGTTTGTGTTCGGCGGCGATACCTATCCGAACACGTGGTTCGCCGAATATGCCTTGAACGCAGACGTCGTCGTGCACGAATGCTTCATCGCCGTTCCCGACCTGGTCGACAAGATGAACTTTCCTGTGGCTAGGGCGCTGAACGTGGGGACTCAGATTCATACGCCGCCGCCGGCCTTCGGTGCTGTGATGAGCAAGATCAAGCCCCGCATGGCGATCGCCTATCACTTCTTCAACGATTTCGACACGGCGCCCAAGGTGCTGGAAGGCATCAAACAGACCTACGACGGCCCGCTCACGCTGGCAGACGACATGATGGTCTGGAACGTGACCAAGGACGACATCCGCGTTCGTTCGATCGTCTACGAAGAGGACGTTTGGTCGCCACCGCTGGTTCGAGAGGTGCCCGTTGATCGCAGCATCATGCTCGACGTCTCTGATGACATGAAGAACGGCGCCATGCCGCTGGGCGATGTCATCCAGGCCATCTACGACCGGGCGAACAAGCTCTACGGTACCGACGAGAAGCCGGACATCTAGCGGAGTCGGCGGCAACTTTGCCGAATGTAGGGGCTGGCCCCCGGATTCTTGCCGGATTCCGCCCCCGCTGTGCCGATCTTACTCAAGTGGCGTTTCGACGCTGCGCGGTCGGTCGAAGTGCGCACAAACCGGCAGTTCTTGCCGGTCTGCAATCCCAACCACATATCAGGGCTTTCGGTTCCCGGTGCCACAACGTAGACGGATACAACATACACACCTTGTTGTCGCTGCGCTGGTCGTCTGCGCGTCGGTCGTGCCGCTTCGCTATGGCTCGGCTGACGACGGGTGGCAGCCGACAGCAGCATCCTCGACGGCGGATGTTCAGCCCACAGGTCGCATCGAGCAACTGGAGAACCGACTGGATGAACAGGCGGAATTGATTCAAGAGCTTCGGGCTGACCGGGCCGCAGACGATGACGGGGCTGTCTCTAAAGAGTTCAGCGGCGTTGACGCCCTCTTCGACTCTCGCATCGACCGGATCGAGCAGTCGTTGCTGGGTTTCGAGGAGGTCGGCAGCGGCTTTTTGGAAGCGCTCTCGACCGCATCTCGTCGGATCGTCAACGGTCGCCTGCACATCGACCAATGGAGCTTTCCTCGAACGTCCGAAGGCGTCAACGTAATCGAGAACGGCGACCCGTCGGCCGACCCACAGGATCGGTTGCTGTATCGCAGAATCCGACTCGGCGTGCGCGGCACAGTGCCGCCGGAAAATATGTCCTACCGCATGGAAATCGAATTCAGCGGCCAGGACGGCAGCCAATTCCGCGACGCATGGATCGGGTGGGATGATCTTGTGTTCTTTGACACGGTTCGCATTGGCAACCAGAAACGGCCGTATGGACTCGATCATCTCAACAGCAGCAATTTCAACGTGTTTCTCGAGCGGCCGTTCGTCGTCGACGGATTCAACGAGGACAATCGCCGGTTTGGATTGGTCGCTTATGGCGTATCGGACGACGACGAGTACAACTGGCGATACGGCCTCTACAATCTGGAGTTGATCCAGGACATCGGGTCGACCGTCAACGACAAAATGCAGGTTGAACTGGCTGGCCGTCTCGCCCACACCTGGTGGTACGACGAAGGCTCACATGGGCGGGGTTACGGTCACTTTGCCATCGCCGGCACAGCGGCATTTCCCGATGGACTGGCACCCAACAGGGGCGGGCGCAACAACGCGGCCATCTTTCGCACGCGGCCTGAGGGTCGCGCGGACAACCAATGGTTAGACACGGGGCAAATCACTGGCGCCGAGGCTTATCAGATCCTGGCGTTGGAATCGGTCTTCAATGTCGGCCGCTTCCAGATCGCCGGCGAGTACATGAACCTGTGGTTGCAGCGGGAAGAGGGTTTCGGTCCCAACCTGTTCCTGCACGGCGGATATCTGTACGTTTCCTATTTCCTCACTGGCGAGCACATCCCTTGGAACCGCAAACTGGGAATCCTGGGGCGCATAGAGCCCTTGGAAGACTTTTTCCATGTCGGCGACTGCGATGGCTGCACCGACCGGGGCATCGGTGCGTGGCAGATTGCGGCCCGTCTTTCGCATGCGGACTTCAGTAGCCAGGACATTCTGGGCGGAATCGGCACCAGTGCGACGCTAGCGGTGAACTGGTACTGGAATGCTCACTCTCGGCTGCAATTCAACTACATCTTCGGCCGAATCGACGATCGGCAGGCAGATTTGGCCGGTGGGGGAACCGCCGTTGTCTCGGGCAGCTATCAAATCAGCGGTGCCAGATTCATGATCGACTTCTGAATCGCCGAATTCAGAAGTGGACACCCGTGGTAGCCGGCTTTCCGCGTCGTTGCAGCAGCCGGCTTCCTCACAAGGGCTATCTCAGTAGCTGGTGGCGAACACATGCATCCCGTTGGAATCCGACGCCGCGTCGTCCGAACACTCGGTCTGATGGTCGCTGCCTGTCTGACGCTTCCTGCACGTGCTGACTCGGGAAGCATCTGCCATCACCGCGAGGTGCCTTGCAAGACATGCGTCCCTTCGAGCGAGCCGGGTACAAAAGAGAAGTCATGCTGGCGCGTCGAACTTAAAGAGATCTGCATTCCCGCGGTTAAATTGCCTTGGGAGAAGTGCTGCACGCCGCGGCGGCCGGGCAAGGTCATTCGGGTCAAGGCGCTGGTCAAACACAAGTACCGGTGCCCCGTTTGCCAACACAAATGGACCATCGTGCCGGACTGTCCTGCGTGCTCGCCCGACGTCGGTTCACCCGCGGTGCCTGTCGATGAGCCATTGACGGTTCCACCCGCACCGCGCAGGGATGCCACTAGGAGTCAGTTGCTGCCGAGAGTTTCAGACGGAAGCTCGCCGAACAGCATTCGATAGTCGGCTGCGAACTGTCCCATGTGCCAGAAGCCCCACTCGTTGGCCGCGTCGGCGACCTTTGCAGTTCGCGGGTCGCTAGTGCGCAATTGCTTCCGAACCATGTTCAGGCGGTAGGCGGACAGGAATGATTTGGGGGCGACTCCGAACCGCTCACGGAACGCGTATTCCAGGGTGCGCTGGCTGACATCCACCGCAGCGCAGATTTCCCGGACCGAGATGGCCTCGCTGGCTTGCCGCTCGATAAACCGCAGCGCGCGATTTACCGCTTGTTCGCGTTTGCCGCTTGTGACCGGGACGAACACGCCTTCCGATGTGGCAATCGCGCCCAGGATCCGCCGCGGTAACTCGCGTGTGGCCGCCCCAACGAGTTGAGGATGTTGAAGACTACCGGAGTCCGTGCGGACGCATGCCGTAAACTCACTGAAGAAGCGCCGCAGTCCACACATCGTTTCGTCACTGCAGCGGATGACTTCTTTGCCATCGCGAAGCGCGTCCAATCCGGCGAGGCCAGTCTGTTCACACACAGAGGCCAAGAGGTTTTCGGAAAAAGAACTCGTATAGACGTGAAAATTCGAGTCGGAAAAGCTCTCCAGCTCGGCGCCGCGCGGAAAGATCAGCAGGCTGTTGCCGTTGCAAGCCTGACCTCTCCAGTCGAAGCGCATCTCGGGGTTGGCGGGTACGGCAATCGTCCGCAGGTCGGGCGGCGGAGCTCCCTGCTGCAGCACACTACGGCGGAAAAGGGCCTCGGAAATGAGGACGGGACCGCTCGCGAATTGCAGGATCTCGCCTGAAAAGCGCCCCCGCTCCAGTTGGCGAAGATCGAGATCCCATTGTCGGATCTGCTCACACAGCGCATCGAAGTCGACAAACGAACGCTGGAGCACGGAGCCAGGAGTACCAGTTTGAGACATGGCTCCACCAGATTGCGATCAAACGCCAAAATTGCGATTTCTTGATGTTGCCGGCCCGCACTTCAAACCTACAGTACCAGCGTAGACTTTGCCAACAAAGTCCCTTGCGCTGACAACCAACATGTCGCCGGAGCAACCCAAGCCACGCTCTCGCATGGGGCGTCCACCAGCCGCTCCTGAGGCACTCCGGCGTAATCGAGTCGTCACCATGGTGACGGACGTCGAGCTGACAAGTTTGCAGGCACTGGCCGACGCGGAAGGAACATCGATTTCAACGTATGTTCATCGAATCCTAGCGCGGGCCCTGAAACGCCGCGAGTCTTCGACCAAGCACAAGCACCTAAACCGATCTTAATCAGATTGCCGGGGAGAAAAGACGACATGGATCGACGAGATGCACTCAAAGCAATTGGCACCGGCGCCGCCGGAGCTGCAAGTCTGGGAGATCGGGTTTGCTGACATGCTGATCCTCAACAAGACCGATCTGGCCGGCCCCGCACAGGTCGAAAAGGTTCGCGCCTGGATCGACAGCCACCTGAATCGAGTGCGGATCGTCGAAGCCGATCATTGCCGCGTGCCGCTGGAAGTCTTGCTGGCAGTCGGACGCTTCGACGCTGGGCAGTTGGTTTCCGCTACTCCAGACACTCATGCAAATGCAGGGGCCGGTCACGCTTCGCACGATCATGGACGTGACTTCGACCGCTGGTCGTATGAGACCGAAGAGCCGCTCTCTCTTGGCGCGCTGCGAGAGATGGTCAAACGCAGGCTGCCACGAGGAGTCTATCGTTGTAAGGGCATCGTCCATTCGTCAGACGCGCCAGAGCAGCGGAGTGTCCTGCAGGTTGTGGGGCGTCGCTCCGACTTGACGCTCGACGCACCCTGGGAAGACGAAACACCATCGACGCGTATCGTGGCCATCGGCGATCCAGGCCAAATTATGCCCGAAGAATTGCAATCACTGTTCGACGACTGCATCGCCGGCCGCGCACGGCGCGAGGTCGAGCCGGTCGGCGGACTTCGGTCTGTCACAATATGAGCGACCCGTTCGAGCCGAGTCTCGAACACCGACTGGGGTAATTCCCGTGGTGAACGGTGCTCAAGTTGACAGCGAGCCAGGCGGCCCTGCATCGTGAATCTTTGCAACGCCTCAAAGAGGCACCCTTGTCAAAACCTATGCGAATGCCATCCGGGAGTCACACTATGTTGAAATCGCTCGCAACCACGATCTGTCTATTGCTGCTGCTGAGCAGCCGGGCTGCGGTTGTCGCTCAGACGCAGACAAACGCAATCATCCATGATGCAGAGTATTACATCCTCGAATCGCAGAACGCAGAGAGATGGGCCGCTGAAGACCGCGGTCTCGACGCACGGTTGGCCGAGCTGAGAAACAAGCACGGCCGTGCCCCGAACATCGTTTACATCCTCTGGGACGACACGACGTTTGGCGCTGTCGGGTTTCCCGGTTTGCAGAAAAATTTCGGATTCACCACGCCGCACCTCAATCGACTAGCCGCCGAGGGGATCAACTTTACGCGGATGTATACCGAACCATCTTGTACGCCGACCCGCGTAGCGTTCTTGACGGGCCGGCACCCGGTCAGAAGCGGGATGGGCGAGGTTGGCATGCCGCACGAAATGGCCGGCTTGCGTGACGATGAAGTGACGATCGCCGAGGTGCTCTCGGAAGCCGGCTACGCGACCGCCCATTTCGGCAAGGGACATCTGGGAGACATTGAAGAGAGCTACCCGCACAACCAGGGGTTTGACGAAGCTTTGTTCACGCCCATGAATCAGATTATCTCGCAATGGAATCCCACGGGCGACGCGGTGGGAGCAGCGCGCGGGTTTTCGCCGGAGAACTATCCGGCTGACCCCTACCGCCTCGATACCCCCGGCCTGATTCCAACGGGAATTGTGATGGCGATCGAAGGCCGCAAGAACGAGCAAGGCAAAGAATGGGGTCTTCCGACCAACGAGCAGTACAACCAAATGGATCCTGAGTGTGAAAAACGAACTCTGGAGTTCATCCGCAGAAACGCCAACGCGGACAAACCGTTCTTCGTGCAGTATTGGCCCAATCTGCTGAACCTGGTGAAGGCCTACCCGAAGAAGAAGACACAGGCCGGTACGATGGTTTCCGAAGAAATGCAGGCGTTGGACGCTTTCGTAGGCGAGTTGTTGACAGAGTTGGGGACGCTGGGCATCGCGGAGAATACGCTGGTCGTGGCCATGGCTGACAACGGGCCGATGGTGCATAGCCCGCCTCCGCAATTTGGCATGCTCAGCCTGATGTACCGGGGCGGCAAAGGCGACTTCACCGAGGGCGGCGTTCGCGTGCCGGCGTTCGCCCATTGGCCCGGAATGATCGAGAAAGGGCAGTTAGTCGGCGACATCGTACACGTTGCCGACCTCTACACAACGTTCGCCCGCCTGGCAGGCGCACAGAGATACGTTCCCTCCGACCGCGTGATCGATGGAATCGACCAGACGGCGTTGTTGCTCAACGGCGACACCCACAGCCGCCGCGATTACGTGTTCATCTATGCCGGCCACTCCTTGGGCGCCACCGTTAAGGGTCGCTACAAGCGTCATTGGCTGGGCGGTGGCGATGTGGCGGCATCGGGAATGCCGGAAGCCTATTACGATCTCTACACCGACACCCGCGAAGACAACCCGATGTTGGTGCCCATGATTCACACGCAGGGCCAATTCAATCGCATGCGGGCTCGCCACGAGCTGATGAAGCAGAAGTACCCGGACAAGAAGAAGGCTTACGGCATTCCCTATACAGGGCTAGCGAACGCGCGGCCGGAAACCAGAGAGATCGGCGAGCGGATGATGAACCGGATCAAGAATCTACCCTTCGATCCCCGCGAGTACCTGCAGTTCGACATCCCCGGGACGAAGGCCGATCCGGATTTCGGCGAGTGAATTCGTCGGCGATCCAGGCGCCGGACCGACTGCTGTAGGCGGACAGATCCTCGGTCCGTCGGCCAGTCAATCCTCGACAGCGTGATGAGCTCGGCGCGCCCAATCGGCTTGAATCGCGGGTGCGCTGGAAAGATTTAACGCCTGTAGCGATTCTGCGGTTCCGATTGCAACGGTTGGACGAATCGTATGCGTCCCGCCGATTCAACCTGTGGCCCGGGTTCTGCCGGTTGTCTCGGATGTCGGTTGCAAGGATGTGTACACATGCACGTTTCGTCACGCGTCTTGTTGTTGTCGTGTCTGGCCGCCTGCCTGCCAATCTTCACCGATGTGCAGGAAGCTGCCGCGCAAGCCTTCGGCATTGAACTGCACAACACGCTCATGCCCGCCTCAGGAGCGATGGGCGGAGCCAGTCTGGCTCGCCCCCAAGATGTGCAATCGGCCATCAACGGCAACCCGGCGACTCTCTCCAGGTTCACCGGCAACCATTTCGGGTTCGGCGGTGCCTGGGGCGAAGCGACCTACAAGGTCAGCCACACCGGTGGGGTGATTCCGGGGATCGGCGCCTTCAGTGCGAAGTCCAACGCTCAGGGCGCGGCCCTGGGCAACATCGCCGCCACTCAAGATCTCAGACCCCTGGGGATTCCCGGTACGTTTGGCATCGCGCTCATCAGTTCTTCCGGGGCTGGGGTGAGCTTTCGGCGGGTCGCCGCCAGCAACGGGACGTCCGCACTCATTCAAGCGCTGCAGATCGTGCCGAGCGTAGGTCTGGATCTGACTGAGAACGTTTCAGTCGGGGCCAATATCATGCTTGGCAGCGCGACGCTGGACGGGCCGTTCGTGTCCATTACCGGCGCTGCCTACGACTACGCGCTGCGCGGATCGCTCGGCGTAACCTACGAAGCGGGAGAGGATACGACCCTCAGTGCCTACTATCAGACGATCCAGAGTTTCGTCTTCGACGAAGCGGTTATCATCGCGCCTCCAGCCGGCCCCCCGATGATCAGCAGCATCGATCTCGATCTTCCCGACAACGTCGGTGTCGGCATCGCCAACGAGAGCTTGATGGATGGAAAGCTGTTGCTGGCCTTCGACGTCCTGTTCAAACAGTGGGACAATGCCGACTTGTTCAAGAACATCTATCAGAACCAGTGGGTATTTCAATTCGGTGCCCAGTACAAATACAACGAATACGTTCGGCTGAGAGCCGGTTACGTGTTTGCCGAGAACGCTATTGAGCCGAACCCGGGCGGTTCGGCCGGCGGGCAGAATCCGGCCGGCGGCCAGCCTGCCATCGAATACGTGCAGGCCCAGTTTGCGGCGATCAACGAGCACCGCATTTCGGGCGGCGTCGGCATCGAAGATCTCTTGCCGAACGTCGACTTCGACCTGTTTGCCGGCGGCATGTTCGGCACGTCGCAAGAATTCGGCGCGTTCACGTCCGCCACCGTAGCAAGCTACTGGATCGGCGCCGGCGTGACCTGGCACTTCGACGGCCCGTCGACGGAACCTGCATACCAGTAGACGTGTGGTCGGTCAGGCTCTGCCGGAAGCTACTGGCTGTAGATCCCCGCACAGCGGCCAGAGGGACGGTATCGGCTTCTGTGAAATCGACGCCCACGCCGGCTTGGATCTGGAAGTTGTCGGTCACTTCGTAGTCCAGTTGCGGCATCAGCAACAGCGAAGTTCTTTCGCTTTCACGTACGCGAAGTCCGCCTCCGATCCGGCGGTCAAGTCGTATGCCAGATCGACGAATACGGCAAGGTTCAACAGACCATCGGTGTGCTCGACCCCGGCCGCCTCAACCACTTCGCTGCGCATGCCGATCATTGTCAAGACAGTCGGTTCTAGTGGTCGCATAACCCACAGTAATCAGCACAATCGGCCCGGACGGATCGCCGGTGCTGGACACCTGAGGACCGATGAAGGACGCCCCATTCCGCCGCCGGATCACTCGAACACCTGAACGGAAATCCGTTGGCGTTCCGTTGTGCCACCAGCGCCGCTGTTGAAACAACTGCTCTTGCTCGTAATGCTTGCAAGTATCGGGCCGCCACGTGTTGCAACATCCTTGTTAAGTAAAGCCGGTAGCGGTTTCGAACGCGTGGTCATTCTCGACTTCGACGTCCTACAAATCATCGTGTGCCGTTCGTCGCACATCACACTAAACCGTCACGTGCCGGCGTTTGAATTGAACTGATTCGTCTGTTGCAGAACCAAAGAACGCCCGAGAACGGTTGCCAACGAAATTCACCGCGGCTCCGTCCGGGTTGTCACACGATCTAACGGCGCACGCCACACTCACAAGCCGTTCAAACGAAAATGGTCAGATCCGCGTTCCTGGTTGCTGCAGCCATGGCTGCCTGCGCGACGACCTACGCCGTCGTGAAGTATAGTCGACGTCCGGCCGAGGTCGGATTGACGATCCACAACCCGGTAGAACAGCCGGAGCAGGTGATCGATGGCATGGTCTGGATACCAGGTGGTGAGTTCGTGATGGGATCGGAGGAGGCCCATGCATGGCCGGACGAGCAGCCTGCCCATCGTGTCCAGGTTGACGGGTTCTGGATGGACAAGACTGAAGTGACGAACAACCAGTTCCGTGCATTCGTCCAAGCCACAGGATACGTAACAACGGCCGAGCGACGGCCAAACTGGGAAGACCTTGCGACCCAACTTCCGCCCGGGACTCCCAAGCCCGCGCCGGAAACACTCGTTCCCGGATCACTCGTATTTCGCCCGAAGTCAGACCGAGTCGCGCTCGACGACATCAGGCAGTGGTGGGAGTGGACTCCCGGAGCAGATTGGCGGCATCCCGAAGGGCCGAATAGTGATCTGCAAGACCGCGAACGGCATCCCGTGGTCCACGTTTCCTGGGATGATGCCGCCGCTTATGCCGGCTGGGCGGGAAAGCAGCTGCCGACCGAAGCTCAGTGGGAGTTTGCCGCCCGCGGTGGATTGTCACGCATGCCGTATGTGTGGGGTACGCAGACTCCAGCCGAAGCCGATGTTCCCGCCAACTTGTGGCAGGGAGATTTTCCTCATCTGAATACTGCCGGTGATGGATACGTTCGCACCGCGCCTGCCGGCTCATACGCGGCCAACGGCTACGGCTTGCACGATATGGCGGGCAACGTCTGGGAATGGTGCAGTGATTGGTACCACCGTGAGTTGTATCAAACCCGGGCCGATCGAGTGGTCCGAAACCCCGTCGGACCCGCCGAGAGTTTCGACCCCCACCGACCGTACTCGCCACAGCGAGCGCAACGGGGCGGGTCGTTTTTATGCAACGATGCGTACTGTTCGCGGTACCGTCCCAGCGCGCGGCACGGAAGCACGCCGGACACCGGAATGTCTCACGTCGGCTTTCGATGTGTGAAGATTCTTGAGGTGCCCCCAACCGAAGTTTCTGCAAAGTTCAACACCCAATAGCGTTCCCCTTTTCTGTGAGGCGTAAATCGATGAGAGGCAAACTCATACCATTGCTGTTCGTTGGATGTGGTGTGCTGCTGGGGTATCTGGCTGCCGGCACCGAATTCGAACCAATCAGTCCAGCCGATGCCGGTACCGTCGCGGCAAATGCCACACAACGGGAACAACTTCCAGCCGCCGAACCTGCGTGTTGCGAGAGTGACTCCAAGTCTCGACTGCTGTTAGCATTCAACGATCAGGAAGTCGCTTCACTGTCTGCAGCAGCTCAGCGGCGGACCGGCACCAAGCCCAACATTCTGGTGATCTGGGGCGACGACATCGGCCAGTCCAACATCAGCGCCTACACCATGGGCCTGGTCGGATACCGTACGCCGAACATCGATCGCGTGGCGCGCGAGGGACTAATCTTCACCGACTACTACGGCGAGCAAAGCTGCACTGCCGGCCGCTCGTCGTTCATCATGGGGCAAAGTGTGTTTCGCACCGGCCTCAGCAAAGTCGGTCTGCCCGGAGCCGATCTGGGCATGCGCGTCGAAGACCCAACGATTGCAGGGCTGCTCAAGAACAACGGGTACGCCACCGGACAATTCGGCAAGAATCATCTGGGCGACCAGGATGAAATGTTGCCCAGCAATCACGGCTTCGACGAGTTCTTCGGTAATCTGTACCACCTCAATGCGGAGGAAGAACCCGAGAACGAAGACTACCCGAAGGATCCGGCATTCCGTGAGCGGTTCGGTCCCCGCGGAGTCATCAAGTCGTTCGCCGGCGGTGACATCGTCGACACGGGCGCGCTGGACAAGAAGCGGATGGAAAAGATCGACGACGAGACCGTGGCAGCAGCATTGGACTTCATCGACCGACAGAATACCGCCAAGCAACCATTCTTCTGCTGGTGGAACGGAACGCGGATGCACTTTCGCACGCATGTCAAACCGGAACTCCGCGGGATCTCCGGCCAGGATGAATACGCAGACGGCATGGTCGAACATGATCGGCACGTCGGCCAACTGTTAGACAAACTGGACGAACTTGGCATCGCCGATGACACCATCGTCTTTTATAGCACCGATAACGGCCCGCACATGAACACTTGGCCAGATGCGGCCATGACGCCGTTCCGCGGTGAGAAAAACACGAATTGGGAGGGGGGCTGGCGCGTCCCCGCTATGGTCCGCTGGCCAGGGAAAATCGAAGCCGGTTCAGTTTGCAACGAAATCATGCACCACATGGACTGGCTGCCGACGTTCGTGGCCGCTGCTGGTGAGCCGGACATCAAGGAAAAACTGCTCGCCGGCCATACCGCCATCGGACGCCAATACAAGGTGCATCTGGACGGGTACAACTTCCTGCCGTACTTGACGGGCGAGGCAGAGGAGACCCCGCGCAACGAGATCTTCTACTTTTCGGACGACGGCGACATGACGGCTTTGCGCTTCCAGGACTGGAAACTGGTCTTCATGGAACAGCGTGCGCAAGGGACGCTAAAACTATGGGCCAATCCCTTCACGCCGCTTCGCATTCCGCTGATCTTTCACCTGCGTCGAGATCCCTATGAACGATCCCAGCTCACGTCGAACACGTACTACGACTGGCTGTTGGACCGGGCTTACTTGCTCGTCCCGGCACAGGCCTACGTCGGAGAATTCCTCGGGACGTTCAAGGATTACCCGCCGAGACAAAAGGCCGCCAGTTTTAGTCTCGACCAGGTGATGGAGAAGATGAAGGAGGGGTTCGGCAGCAGGTAGAAGCATACCAATGCTTAGAGAAAGACCTGCGCCCGGATCCAGAACAAGTCGCTGCGCCGGTCGCGTTTTCCGGTTTCGGAGTCGACAAGCACCGGACTATCGAACAGCGACGCCTGCCAATCGAAGTAAAACTTCACGTAACGGTTGGGATACCAGTTCCAGCCCAGATCGATCGTGGACGCGCTGCGCGACCAGTCGGCAGGATCGGCAAGTCCCTGGGTGAAGACCTCTTCGCCCAGCGACAGCCGGCCGAACCGAAAGAACGCCTCGATCGCACCCAGCCCGCATTGACCCGACGCCGGGTTAAACGGATCCAACGGAATGACCAGCGAACGATCCCGCACCTCTTCACCCGTCAAGAAATAACTGGTAGTGACGTGGTAACCCAGAACCGGCAACGTGGGATCGTCTGTCGGCGTGCGGAATCGAAACTCGCCGTATTGGAATTCAGTCTCCAAAGAGAACTGGCAGACATACCAGGCCATGTGAACGGCCGCCTGTTTGCGTGCCCCGAGAATGACTGCGTCTTCGTCGAATTCGAGAAACACCGCTGAGGCCGCCTGTGCCGCCTCATCGTTCTCGGAAGCCTGGATCGACGTACGCATGGGCAGTGCTTCGGCTTCGAAGGCTTGATTGCCCAAAGCAATCGATCCACCGACATTCAGGTTTTCCAACAGAGGGCTGTCGAACGGCCGGGCGTTGAAGTACGCGACGCCGTCCCGCGTCGTGTTGGTATCGGCTACACCGGCCAACTGTCCTGAAAAACCGCCGAGTGCATATTGCAGCCGCCCGTCGTTCAGCTCGCCCCAAACCATGGCTCCTGCTTCGCGCGAGAGCCCAAAGTTCAGCGGGTACAGCGCGCGTTCCGGCGTGATAAAGAACTGTTCGAGGTGGTCGTACCAGTCGTAACTGTAGGGCAGCAAGAAGCGGCCGAGCTTGACCTGAAATTCCTCCGACGGATGGAAGTTGAGGTTCGCATCCAGCACGTCGAATTCACCTTCGACGCTCCGCTGCAGCGAGAGCTCGTAGTCAAAGCTCCGCGTGATGTGTCCCTCGAAGTAAGAACGAAACCGCGGAATGTACACTCCCGGCCGGGCAGGTTCTTGGTCCGTCGGCACGAACAACTTGAAGTCGGTTTGTTGCATAAGCCGAATGCGAAGTTCGAATTCCTCGTCCTCCGTCTCGACCACAAAGCCGTCATCGAATTTCGAGATCAACCGCGGCCTATAGTGTTGGCGGTCGTAGTGCTGCGGTTGCATTGAATGCGTGTGGGGCGACTCCCAGTGGGGCCCTGGCACAACGGGCTGGCTCAGATTCGGATCCAACGACGAACCAAACGTCGAATTGTCCGGCACCACTGGTGGGGCCGGCAGAGGTGGGACGTGTTGCTGCGCCAACTTGTCCTGAAGAACCGTAACCGGCAATGCAGGTAAGGGCGTTTCGAGCCTCGGCAAGCCAGAATCCTCCGACTCGCTTATGCGGTCGAGCAGCAACCGGCTCTCGCGTTCGAGCGCATTAATCTCGCGCATCAGCCGAGCTAGCTCGTCGTCAGGCTGTGCGCCGGCACTCTGAGCGTGCGCCGATGCAGCAAACCCTAGCAGTAGGAGCAATACTGCAATGGCCGGGGTGCCGGGTGGAGTCCGTACGCAACATGATCGCATGCAAACAGAAATCGGCTGTCAAAATAGGAAGACTTTAACGATTTTGTCGATTATCTGGCGCTGAGTTGGTCCGACGGGATTCTGCCGCAGTGCAGCACTATTCAAAAGCCACGAGCCATCCCCTGCCCCCGGGGATCGGCCCCTCCGGTGAAGCGAGTCGGTTGGCCACTGTCGTCGTATTCGATCGTCAATCCATGTGCGAGTCCGATCCGCTCGGTTGGCTTCAGCTTGTGGCCTAGCGTGGTCAATTTGTCCAGAACGGTTTGGGAAATCCCCCCTTCGACCGCCAGCTCGTCAGGTTCCACAAAGCTAACACGCGGCTCTGCAATCGCACGCTGAACGTCCATGTCGAAGTCGACGGCGTTCATGATCATCTGCGGCACTGTTTGGCCGATCGTGTGTCCGCCGGGCGTGCCGATGACCAGCCACGGTTTGCCGTCTCGAAGAACGAACGTCGGATGGTTGCTGATCAACTTCCGCCGGCCGGGATGGGCATCCATCGGGTTTCCGGGTGGCTCGAACGTGCAGAAATTCAGCGAATTGTTCAACCAAATGCCGGTCCCCGGCGGCATGATCTTGCTGCCGAAACCCGTTCCCAATGTCTGTGTGGCACACACGATGTTGCCCGCATCATCGGCAACCACGAAATGCGTGGTCTGAGCACCGGCGGCCCCCACCGATCCCGGCGGTTTGAAACGTGTGGCTTGTGCCAGATCGAGCGCCGCGACTTGCTCGTCAAAGTACGATTCAGACAACAGCTCCCCTAGCGGCGGTCCCTGCACGTCGGGGTCGCCGGCGTACTTCAGCCGGCACCAGAAGGCATGCTTGGTGACCTCGGCGAAGCGGTGCAAATACTCGGTGGTGTTGTGTCCCAGCCCGCGATTGTCGAATCGGCTCATCATCCCCATTCGAATCAGCGAGGAAAACGAATTGGCCGGAGGCGAAGCGGTGGTGATCTCATATCCGCGATACGGTATCGAAATCGGCTCCCACCATTCGGCCTCGTTGGCAAGCAAATCGTCCATCGTTAGGAACCCGCCCGATTCGCGCATGGTCTCGTCGATCGCCAATCCCAGCTTGCCGCCGTACAAAGCGATTCGACCATCTTCGGCCACCAACCGAAGCGAACGCGCCAGGTCCTTCTGCACCAACCGGTCTCCGGCCTCCAGCGGCTCGCCGTCGCGACCATAGAACGACTTTGAGTAATCGGAGAAGTCCGCGAAGTACTTGGCAATGATCCGGGCCGTCCATGCGCTGATAACGAACCCATCTTCGGCCGTCTCGATCGCCGAGTCGAATAGCGACGTCCAGGGTTGCGAGCCGTACTCTTGGGAGATCTGGTGCCAGGCGTTCAAGTTGGTCGGCGTCGACACGGCCTTGGCGCTCTTACGGTTGGCAAGATGATTGGGATCCGGCGCGCGAAATACATCGGCGTCGACCGCCTGCGGAATTCGGCCGCTGCAGTTCAGCACGCGCGCGTTCCCAGTTTTGGCATCGTAAATCAGGATCAATCCGTAACCGCCGATCCCCGAATTGTACGGCTCCACGACATTCAAGGTGGCGGCAACGGAGATGGCCGCATCAAAGGCGTTGCCCCCCCGCTTGAGCATCGCCAGACCTGCATCGGTCGCAATCGGATGTGCCGAACTGACCATCCCGCGTCGGCCGATGGCGGGCTGCTCATCGGCTTGAGCACTTCCAGCGATCTGAGCCAGTGCTGCGCTCGTCAGCAGCAGAACTCTCAGAGATACTCTTCCGAAGCATTGCAAGCTTTGTGCGTTCATGGTTTCCCTTGCGGCGCTCGCTTCGTTAAATCGATAGTTTCCCGCAGCGTGAAGTACTCTTCCAAGATTCAACCAGTTTATCCAAATCCAGTCGAGGATCGGCTGCGAATCGTTTAAAACAGCGATGGTGTCCGGGAATTGCTCGGCAGCCGGGATGAGGATGTGACAAACCAGCGAGGCAGCATGACGGCAGAAAACGCGGCAGAACGCATGGAGTGTATGGAAGTGTGGGGCGGAAACCGCTTCGCAAGGCGCGCCGTGCGCAAGGCGGGAGTCGACCTCTGGATCTATTCCAAGCCCGTAGGTGATGACGACTCCGGGGGCGACGTCTATTACGTGTCGTCCTGCGCATCGGGCCGTATCACGCGGATGCTGCTGGCCGACGTGAGCGGACACGGTCTACCGGTGGCGAGCATTGCCGCCAACCTGCGCGACTTGATGCGGCGCTACATCAACTTCGTCAGCCAGACCCGCTTTGTCAGCGCGATGAACCGTGCGTTCAGCACGCCGGTCGATCAAGGTGGGTTTGCCACCGCGGTGGTCTCCACGTACTTCGCGCCCACCCGCTCTCTGACGATGTCCATCGCCGGGCACCCGCCACCGTTTATCTATAGATCGGCCCGACGAGAGTGGCATCGGTGCGACGAGCAAAGCAATCCGGCCCTCCCGCTCGGTGTCACGACCGAGGCCCAATACGGCGAGGCCCAGATATCGCTCGAGGCGGACGACATCCTGCTGTGTTACACCGATGCCCTGATCGAAACGCGGGATGCCGATGCCAACCTACTGGGCGTCGACGGGCTGTTGAACGTCGTGCAGACGCTCGATGCTTCCGACTTGGATCAATTCGTGGATCTGCTGCTGGAAAAACTGTCGGCGATGCACGGCGACAATCTACAAACCGACGACGTGACCGTATTGTTGGTTCGCGCGAACCGTCTCAGTGTTCGCTGGCGAGACAACCTGCTGGCGCCTGTGCGGCTCATCGGCGACATCCTCAACCGCCGACGACTCGACCGACAAGTCCAACGCCAACTGCCTTAGGTGCGTCCCGCGCTGGACGCACCTTGATGCGACCCGAAGCAGCCGATCACTCTGCTGGCTTCTCGAACAGTTCGTCGTCGATCCCCTCGTTGACGGTGTTCTCGTCGTAGGTCATCGTGATGATCATCGTGCCGTCGGAAATGTCGATCTCGGTCTTGTGAGGCAGCTTGACGCCCTCCACTTCCTTGTAATCGTCGTAGGACACCACCACCGTATATTCGCCGCCCAAGTTCGGGTCCTCGGCGGTGACGGTCATGGCGGCGATCAACTTCGTGTCTTTGTCGAGCAGGAACGTCAGGTCTGTGTCGACGATCTCGACCGCGTCGTACGTGGCGTCACCCAATTCCTGCTCGCCGGCCAACTTAAATGCGGCGGCGCCGTACTGTTCCTTGAGCGCGAAGATGGGGTCGATGCCCGCCGACATTTTCAGCCGGTCGAGGTCGTCACCGTCGATGTCGCGAAGACCTTGCTGCGGATCGACCGCCCAGCCTTTTTCGCCGCCACTCCATCCCGACTCGGACTGAAACACTCCGAAGTCCGTCGACGTATACGCTTTCTTCCCGTTGACCACAGCCTCGTGAAATCCTCCTTCGAACTGACCGAACTCGCCTTCCAACTCGGCGGTTCCCTTCCGCTCCAAGCTCTCAATCTTGGCCAAAGCGTCTGCGCCGCCAATGGCCTTGATGTGCTCGGCAACCAGATCGTCGTCGGCAACCGCGGGTGAGGCAAGTGCGACGGCGAGTCCCAAAACAGCGCAAACGGGGATGGAGCGAATCACGGCTGACCTTTCTATGAAGTCGGATCTGTTGAGACTGAATTGCGGAGATGTGAAGTCATTATTGTAGGCAGCCCGCTACGGGGTTCGCCACTCACCGGAATACCCCCCGCATCTGGCTGGAGTTTCGTTCAGAATGCCTAGGGACAAGACTTTGTTGGTTCGATGCTCCTCACCGATTCCAGGCTCCGATACAATCGAATGGTGATCCACCGCAAGCCGCCAAATTGCTTCCCGATACACAGGCATACGGGAATCACGCCGTTGTGGTTCAGATGAATTCCGGACGAAACCTATGTTCATGCGATTGAACACTATCGGCCCATTCGCTCTGGTCGGTTTTCTTGTCTTGGCCCCCGACTCCAGGGCGAATGCGGAGGATGCGCCAGTCGACTTTACGCGTGACATCCGCCCGATTCTGGCCGAGAACTGCTTTCAATGCCATGGTCCCGATCCCGAATCTCGGGTCACCGAACTGCGTCTCGACGTTCGCTCAAGCGCCGTACGCGACCGCGAAGGTTCTCAAGCAATCAGACCCGGCGACTCCGCCGCCAGTGAGCTGTTGAAGCGCGTCACGTCCAAAGACCCCGACGTGCGGATGCCGCCTCCCGACTCGAAGAAGACGCTCTCCGACGAGCAGATCCGCACGCTGGAGCACTGGATCGACGCGGGAGCTGAATGGTCGACGCATTGGGCCTTTGTTCCACCCGTCCTCCCCGAACTACCCGACGTCCGGCATTCTGACTGGATCGCCAAGCCGATCGATGCGTTTATCCTTGCCAAGCAAGAAGCTCATGGCCTCGTGCCCGCTCCGCAAGCCGATGCCACAACGCTCGTCCGCCGGCTGTATCTCGATCTGATCGGCTTACCGCCCTCACCGGATGAGCTCGACCAATGGGTTGAACGGTTGCTGCCACGCACCGCAACTGATCGAGGCCAACTGGACGAAACCGCTTACGCGCAATTGGTCGATGATTTGCTCTCCTCGCCGCACTACGGAGAACGGTGGGGCCAGCACTGGCTGGATGCCGCCCGCTATGCCGATTCGGACGGCTTCGAGAAAGACAAACCCCGCTTCGTCTGGTTCTACCGCGACTGGGTCGTCAACGCCTTCAACAACGATCTGCCTTACAACCAGTTCATCATCGAACAGATCGCCGGCGACGAGTTGCCCCAAGCGACACAAGACCAGCACGTCGCCACCGGGTTCCTGCGAAACTCAATGATCAATGAAGAGGGCGGCATCGATCCCGAACAGTTTCGCATGGAAGCCATGTTCGACCGGATGGACGCCATCGGCAAGGGCGTACTCGGCCTGACCATCGGCTGCGCGCAGTGCCATTCGCACAAGTACGATCCGCTGACGCACGAAGAGTATTACCGGCTGTTCGCCTTCTTGAATAGTTGCCACGAAGCCAACATTGCCGTCTACACACCCGATGAGCAAATGCGGCGAGCCAGCATCTTCGCCGAAATCGACGCCATCGAAGGGGAGCTACAACACAACACAGCGGACTGGCCCGAGCGGATGGCCCGTTGGGAGCAGCAGGTACAACAGCATGCAATCGACTGGACCGTGGTCCGCCCCCGCGAAGACACCAGCGGCGGCCAGAAGCACTACGTGCTCGACGATGCCTCCGTACTGGCGGCAGGCTATGCCCCGACGCGTCACGAAACGAACTTTGTCGCCCAGACCGACGCTCCAAGAATCACGGCCGTTCGGCTCGAACTTCTCAACGATCCTCGATTGCCCAGAGGCGGCCCCGGCCGATCGATCTTTGGGCTCTGCGCGCTGACCGAGTTCTTCCTCGTCGCCGCACCCGCCGACGATCCCGCGCACACGACAACCGTCAAGATCGCCCGCGCTCTCGCAGACGCGAACCCGGAAGAGCAAGAACTCGACGCCATTTTCGACGATCGCAGTGACAAGCGCCGCGTCACCGGGCCCATCGAATACGCGATTGACCGCAACGACGAAACGGCTTGGGGCATCGACATCGGTGCCGGACGCAGCAACGTTCCGCGGCAAGCCGTATTTGTACTCGAACAACCGTTCGAATCCCCCAGTGGCGCCGTGCTGACGTTCAAACTCAAACAACGGCACGGGGGCTGGAATAGCGACGACAACCAGAACAACAACCTGGGACGTTTTCGCTTCGCCGTCGCGACGAGCGAGAGAGAAGTCACAGAACTTGTACCGAGCCGTGTTCAAGACGTTCTCGAGGTGCCTGCTGAAGAGCGATCTTCGGCACAGACGTCCGTCGTCTTCCGGCACTGGTTAACGACCGTGCCGGAGTTTTCCGAAACCGCCGCACGCATCGAGTCGCTTTGGAGGCAGCATCCCCACGGTGCCACACAGCTCGTACTCAAAGACCGCGAGGCGCCTCGCGCGACATCGATTCTCAGCAGGGGAGACTTTCTCCAACCGGTCTCTGCGGTGGAGCCGGGGACGCCGGCGTTCTTGCACACCCTGTCTCAAGACGCGCCGCCCACGCGCCTGACATTCGCCCGCTGGCTGACCGACGAGCAATCGCCGACAACCGCCCGCGCCTTTGTGAACCGGGTCTGGCAGGCCTACTTCGGCCGCGGCATTGTCGGCACCAGCGAAGATCTCGGTACACAGAGCGAAACACCATCTCACCCCGGCCTGCTCGACTGGTTGGCGGTCACCTTCATGCAGGAGGGGTGGAGCGTCAAGAAGCTGCACCGGCTAATCGTCTGCTCATCGACTTACCGGCAGTCGTCGCATGCCAGGCCCCTGCCGCAAGACCCCGAGAACAGGTTGCTCAGCCGCTTCCCCCGACAGCGTGTCGAAGGCGAAATCGTCCGCGACATCGCGCTGGCGGCCAGTGGATTGTTAAATCCCGCCATCGGCGGGCCAAGCGTCTATCCTCCCGTGCCCGACTTCTTGTTTCAGCCACCCGCCAGTTACGGTCCCAAGACTTGGAAAGAAGAGAGCGGTCCGAATCGCTACCGCCGCTCGATTTACACGTTTCGATTTCGATCGGTCCCGTACCCGGTGCTGCAAAACTTCGACGCGCCCAACGGCGATGTGTCCTGCGTCCGCCGCACACAGTCCAACACACCTCTGCAGGCGCTGACCACACTGAACGAGACGCTGTTTGTCGAGTGTGCCCGGGCCCTGGCGCTGCGCACGCTGCAGGCGGGCGGCGAGTCGGACGGGTCTCGTATGACTTACGCATTCCGCCGTTGCGTCGCGCGTCATCCCGGCCGAGCCGAGTCTGCTGAACTTCTCCGGTTGCTGCAGAAGCAGAAGGATCGATTTGCCGAACACGTCGATGCCGCCTGGCAGCTGGCCGCCAACGATGCTGCCAATCCTCCCGCGCTTCCCGAGGGAGCCACTCCGGCCGATGCCGCCGCCTGGACGGTCGTATCGCGTGTGCTGCTCAACCTTGACGAAACGATCACGAAAGAGTGAGTCCAATGAATCGCGAGCTCCAACCGGCCGACCCGCTGGACGTCACGCGTCGCTGGTTCCTCAAAGATTGCGGTGTAGGACTGGGTGGGCTCGCGTTAGGCCATTTGCTGCGGCAGGACTCGCAAGCCGCTGCAAACCCCATGGCGCCGCGTCAGCCGCACTACGAGCCGCGGGCCAAGAACGTGATTTTCCTGTTCATGGCCGGCGCGCCGAGCCAGTTCGAAATGTTCGACAACAAGCCGAAGCTCGCAGCACTCGACGGCACACTCCCCCCGCCTGAATTGATCGAGGGTTACCGGGCCGCCTTCATCAGTCCGAACTCAAAGTTTCTGGGCCCGAAGTTCAAATTCGCGCGGCACGGTGAAAGCGGCGCTGAGCTTTCCGAGTTACTGCCACATCTGGCCACCGTCGTCGACGACATCGCTATCGTGCGTTCGATGGCCACCGACGCGTTCAACCACGCCCCAGGTCAAATCTTGATGAGCACCGGCGCCCAGCAGTTCGGCCGCCCCAGCATGGGCGCTTGGGTCACCTACGGTTTGGGCAGCCAGTCGCGCAATCTGCCCGCTTACGTCGTTTTCAGTTCCGGTAAGAAGGGCCCCAGCGGCGGGAGTTCGAATTGGGGCAGCGGCTTCCTGCCGACCGTTCACCAGGGTGTCCAACTCCGCACCAGCGGCGAGCCGGTGTTGTACCTGTCGAATCCGCCCGGCATCGATGCCGACGTGCAGCGCGAGTCGCTGTCTGCCATTCGCCGTCTCAACCAACTGCGGTTCGATGCCACCGGCGACCCTGAGATTAACACGCGGATCAATTCCTTCGAGATGGCTTTCCGCATGCAGTCCAGCGCTCCGGACCTGATGGACCTCTCCAGCGAACCACGGCACATCCAGCAGATGTACGGCGTCGAACCTGGCAAGCCGTCATTCGCCGCGAATTGCCTGTTGGCGCGGCGGCTGGTCGAACGGGGCGTGCGGTTCGTGCAGTTGTTTCACGAAGCCTGGGACCAGCATGGAAATCTCACTAAGGACATCACCCGCAACTGCAAGGACACCGATCAGGCCTGCGCGGCGCTCGTCAAAGATCTCAAGCAGCGGGGACTGCTCGACTCGACGTTGATCGTTTGGGGTGGGGAGTTCGGTCGCACTCCTATGGTGCAAGGCGGAAATGACGGCCGCGACCATCATCCCAACGCATTCACCATGTGGCTGGCAGGCGGCGGCGGCAAACCGGGAGTCACCCACGGCGCGACCGACGAATTCGGCTTCAACGCGGTAGAAGATCGCGTCCACGTCCACGACCTGCATGCGACCATCCTGCACTTACTTGGATTCGATCACACGCAGCTCACCTACCGCTTCCAGGGCCGAGACTTCCGCCTGACCGACGTCCACGGCAACGTCGTCGACAGCATCGTCGCGTGAACCACCCAGCGGCGCGCCACCCCCGACATTGAAATCAGGAATAAGTTGCTCGGGCTCCAAGATCTCGATCGACAAGGCCGGCACGGGCTTCGAAAGCTTGATGCGAGCCAGCAGCGCGTGCTGTCCGGCCCGGAGTTCGATGCGGGTGCGCGGGCTGAGTTGGAGCGGCTGGCCGTCCAACCAGAGTGCAAGCCCGGCGACGTCGCGATCGAAGACCAACTCCAGCGGTCCGCCGTGCGACGCCGACACAATAAACCGGACAAACCCCACCTCTCCCGACCCAGATGCAAAAGCTGGGATCTCGGCAGCCGGCAAGTGGCCTGACACTGTGCTATAGACGCGCTTCCAGTGTCCATCGTCGGCGGCACGGATCATGCCGATGTCGGCAGCGTCTACAATGGCAGACGTCTGCAGCACTTGCCACTCCTGCACGAACCGGCGATTCGGAACGCGAAACTGTTTGTCTTTTCCGAGCTGCGAGAGAAACCGCACCAAGTGGACCAACTCGTCCCGGCGCAGGGAGTTTGTTAAACCAGTCGGCATCAGCGACACCGGACTGGCCACGATCAGCTCGACCTCGTCTTGCGGAATGTTGCGTACGTTGTCTTGGGCGTCACGGAGCAGAACGGCATTGGTGGTCTGCAGTTCTACGCGACCACTCATCACCTTGCCGGAATCGGTCAACACAGACTGCGTCTGGTAGCCCTCTTTGATCTTCGCGCTGGGCTCGAACAGCGACTCGAACAGGTGGGCCAACTGTGCGCTGCCGCCGAGGCTCGCCAAATCGGGCCCGACTCGTCCACCGATGCCGCCAATGGCGTGGCACTTCGAGCAGGCAAGTTCGGCTCGACGGTAGATGGCTTCACCCAGGTGCGCGTCGCCGACACGTTGGACCTCGCCGATCAACTCTGCCAAGCCGGTGGCCCCCGGCAGATCAACCAACGGGTTGAGCGAGCCGGCGCGGATGAATGCGTCTCTCAGCGCCGATAAGTCGCGCCCCGATTCGTCGCACAGACGAACTCCGGCGGCAGCAACGCTTGCGGTCAGCTTGCGCTGGTCCAATGCCGCGGCCAATACTTGCGGGCCGTCGCGATGATCGACAAAGGCCTCGAGTATCGGTGTTGGATCGTCATCATCGGACATCGCGCCCAATAGGTCGAGCGCGGATTGTTGCGCTCTCTTCGGATTTCGTGCAGCCCATGCCGCCGCCGCCGTGATGCGAACCGGCGCGGTGGAGCCTTCTCCGACGAGCCGAGTCAATTCCTCGACTGCCGAGCGTTCGTTGATTCGCAGCAGCGCGGCCGCCGCAGTCTGCCGTTCCAGCCCGGAGCGCTCAACATTGCTCGCCATCTCGAGCAACTTCTGCCAGGAAGCCAAGATCCGCCACCGGCCACTCAGGCGGGCGGCCGCCACGCGGACGGCAGGGTTCGACACACTTAGCAACGAGCCAACCTGTTCGGCGCCTTGGGGCGCTGTGGTGTGTCGCGCGGTAGCAGCGAGGGCTTGCAGCATAGCCGCACTCTGGGCCGGGTCTTGGGGGGCCGACTCAATGGCGGACCGCAATACGAGCGCCAGTTCCTGCGGTCCACCCAACCGAGCGATCAGCAGCAAAAGCGGTGCCTTCTCGTCAGGCTCCAGTACACCTTCCTGCACCAATTTGACCAGAGGCTCAATGGCGGACGCGTCTTCGACGGCGGCAATCGCAAACGCCAGTTTTCGGTCATCTCCTCCGAAAACCTTTTGGCCGGCCTGCAACATCGGCAGCCAACTCGACTTCAGTTCCCGGCAGGTGTGCCACAGGGAGAAATCGAGAGGCTCGTCCACCGGTAGGTCGAGGGCTTGAAGCGCCGACTCGGCTGCGGCTAGATCATCCATGCCTCGCAGCGCGTTGACGGCCTCCAGCCGCACCTGCGCTTGCTCGTCGATCGCGGCCCGACTCAGGAGTTCGAGTGCGTCGGGGATCTGGCGTGACCAGTCGGCGAGCACGCGAACTGCCGCAGCACGGGCGTGATGGTCTTCTGATTTCAAAACGTCGCGTAGCAGTGATGCCTCCATATGACGCAGCCCCTGATACATCCATAGCCCCTCCAGCCGGAACCGCTCGAAATTGGGGTCGGCGGGATCGAGTCGGCCGAGCCATTGCGCCAAATGGGGCGACACGGCCTTGCTTCCGCGTTCACGGAGCAGCCGCCTGGCTTGCACGCGCGACCACTGCTCGGGAAGTCTCAGCGCGTCGAGCAACTGCGGGGTCGACGCGTTGGCCAGCGGCGGCGGTTCAACGGACTGGCGGTCTTTGGCGGTTAGCCGCCAAATGCGGCCGTGACTGCGATCACGTAAGGGATGATGGAAGTCGACCTCTCCGTGATCGATGATTGGACTGTACCAGTCGACCACGTAGATTGCCCCGTCGGGCCCCATCTTGATGTCGACGGGGCGGAAGGAGCGATGCTCGGCGGTTAGCACATCATCGAGCGGCTGCGACTTGTATCCACTGCCGCTTTCGCCAAGCGCATACCGGACAACTCGATTCGCCCGAAAGTCTGTTGTGATCAAATTGCCCTGCCAAGAGTCGGGCAGATGCCGACCGCTTGCGATTTCCAATCCGCAGGCTTTGGGATGTCCGGGGTTGAGGCTCTTGAGAGTCCGCACAGCTCCGGGCGCGCTCTCGAAGACGGAGCCAGGAAACACGTAGGAGATCCCGCCGCCGCCTGCTCCATCAGTGGCAAACGATTGCCCCCATCGGTCAAAAGCGAATCCCCAAGGATTGACCATGCCCCGCGATGCCACATCCAACTGTAGCGTATCGGGACGCAGCCGCCACACACCTGCGCCTTGGAGCTGTCGGGGGCCACGGGGCGTCTCAACGTAACTGTTGATGTAGATCGACTGTTGAAAGTAGAGATCACCGCCGGGCCCCCAACGCAAGCCGTGTACCATTTGATGCACATCGGAGTTGCCGAAGCCGGAAAAGACGACGCGCCGCTCGTCGGCCCGGTTGTCGCCGTCAAGGTCTTTCAAAAACAACAGGTCCGTCGATTGTGTGACGAAGACGCCGCCGTCGCTGGGAATCACGGAGTGCGGCACAAGCAAGTTGTCGGCAAACACAGTTGACGTATCGGCCCGGCCGTCGTGGTCGATGTCTTCGAGAATGACAATCTTGTCGTTAGGTGTCTGCCCCGGCCGCAGATGTGGGTAGGTCGAGCTGGTCGAAACCCACGCCCGCCCCCGTTCGTCCCAGTTGACGTTGATGGGGTTGGCAATCATCGGCTCAGACGCGAACAGATTGACCTGCAGGTCTTCATGCACCGTAAACGAAGCCATCTCAACGTCGACATCCGGTGAAGGTGCGTCGACGGGGACTTCCTGGTCCCGGTACTCCTTCTCGCGCACGAGTTCGTACTGACGCGGGGGCGGGATTCGCAGTCGAGCGATCTCTTGTTCCTTCATCCCGACGAGAGCGGCGAACTGCGCAAGTTCACCCGCGTGATGGCCGCTGTCCTCACGCCGAAATAGCGAGATGTACGTTTCGTTCTGCGGACGGAACCCGAAGAAAAACTGGCGGTTCTTTTCCACGATCGTCTGCCGCAGCTGCTCGACGCGCGCGAAGTCGGGGCCTGTGGTGATGGCAACCCCGGCGGCCCACTCTTCAGCAGTGCCGGAAGCGACGCGCGAACCGTCGATGTTCAGTGCGTACCGCCTCGGCGGCAGGCCGTCGAGGCGCAGCACACGCGGGCCCCCGACGTTCACGGGACCGGGCAACTGATCGTCTTGGACCCGCATTCTCAGTCCGAACTCGGTGCTCGCCACCTGATCGACCTGCGTCCCCGATGCCGCAACCACCGCGCCGTCGGCCGTAAGTTGCAGGCTCCAAGCGTTCTGTGAAGGTGCCAACTGTCCAGCAATCAGCCCGGCCAGCAGGCGGTAACCGTGCTCATTCAGATGAACTCCGTTATCAGACAAACGCTCGTCATCGGAGTGCTGTCTGGTTATCGATTGCAGAGGGCCGAACACATCTACGAACAAATGCCGACGGCTCTCAGCTATGGCCCACAGAACGTCGGTGACGCGTCTCAGGCGTTCGTTCTGCGCGCCGACATCGGCTAGTTCCAAAGACTGGCCTTGATGCGGAGGCGGCGACAGCAGCACGATGCGAACCCCTGTCGGTTCCAGCGCGTCGAGCAGGCGGTTGATCCCATCGCTCAGGCGCTTCAGCCCTTCGTCACCCTCGAACGCCACCCGGGATCCGTAGCCGATCAGAATCACGTCGGGCCGCTGTTCGACGACCTGCTCCATCATTTGCAGAAAGCCGTAATCATCTGATTCATCGCTAGGTCGCTCCCAACTCCATCGATCGCGCTCCGAAGGACCGAATCCGGCGCGGGCGTCGCCGAATACGTTGTCGCCCGATCGGCCAAGATTGCGAAACATGATGTCTCGATCGGGCCAACGCGCGGTCAAGGCAGTCTCCAGATAGCCGAATTCCGCCATCCGCTCGATCCACGTGCTCCCCAGAAACGCTACGCGCAGAGCCTCGTCGTCACGCTGGACCAATTCCTCGAATGTGCCGCTTGAAACAGTCGCAATGTTTGCATGATCGGCCCGAGTTCCAAGGTGGTCGCGATGGAAAAGTTCTCGCAGAGCCTCCGGCGGGGTGCTCGGGTTTGTGGCGAGACGGCTATCGAGTTCGTCGCCAGCCCGAATCCCGTCGAAATGCACCAGCTCACGTAAACGTTCCGGCGATGTTGAGGCATCGGCGGCATCGACGAGAGCTCTTCGGGCTGTTTGGTATTGCCAGCTCGAAGCGCAGATCGCCACGGCCCATGCGACGAACAGCGTGGAACCCATCAGCCATCCGAAGCGCTTGGGCCACGCTACTACCAGCAGCGCCACCAGAAGGCTGCCAGCAAAGAACCATGCCGCAAGCTTCAGCACGGCAAACACGGCCCACATCCCCATTCGGGGATCTGGCGCACACTCGCTCATCATTGCCAACTCGGAGCCGGCCCTCAGGCCGACCAACAAGACGTTAGCAGCAAAAGCAAATGCAGCGACTCCTCGGCGGCCCAGACCAAATAGACGCTGTTGTAACTGAGTTTTCTCGGCGGGGTTGTGCACGATCTCGGTTGGGGGCTCTGTGCTGGACACGGTGACCCACAAATCTCCGGTTACTACCCGCCGAAGATCAGGGCCGTTGCAACTGATGCGAAAGAAAAATCAATCGGGGCCAATCTCAAGAAGATCGACGCGCTAAAGTGTCGAACGACCGGCCCAAATTCGTCCTTGATCGGAGGAAATTCACATTGGACACTGTGCCGCTCCATGGCGGCTGCGACGGATGTTCGTTCGTTAACTTCTCGTCTGTGCGCCCCGCGATCTCGCCTCGAATCGACGTCACTTTCACCCTCACGTCCAGCTTGGTTACGCCCGCGACTGGGAAAGTGGCGCACTCACAGCGACGCGCCGCAATCCCGGCGTGTAATCTTATGCGAACGTCGGGCAATGGCAACTCCAGGCACACTGGAATCTTCAATTGACAAAGTTTCGTGGAAGACTGCTTTGAATCGCGTTGACAGCCAAACTTCGATTCGTTCCGAATGAAACTTTATTTGATCTTTTTTCCAACTCCTCCCTCCGCCGTGCCGGGCGGCTCAAATCCAGGAAAATGCGCTTGACATACGGCGAACACGACACCGAACTCCCCACAAAACATTCGGAAAACCGATGTCTTTGCTGAGATTGTTGATCCCCGGCACGCCGGCTTGCGTTGTTGCGATAGAGCTACAACGTGTTTTCAACACTCGAACTGCGAAATAGTGTTTGACAGCCATGGCGTGGTGACGGAATCATAGAGACTCTGCGCATCACCGGCCGCGAGCCGAGCGGCGGTTTCACCAAGGAATCGGGCCGATGGAAACTGCGTATACATACTGCGCTCTGATAGGCGGCATACTGGTCGTCTTGCAGTTTCTACTGATGCTGGTCGGTCTCGGCCATCATGGCGACTTTGATTTCCACGGCGACCTGGACGCCGATGTGGACACGGACGGCGGCGACCACGGCGGTGCGTGGTTCGTCGGCATCTTGAGCTTTCGCTCGATCACGGCTGCCATCGCCGTCTTCGGTCTCGCCGGCCTGGCAGCATCATCGAGCCAGAGTTTCGGACCGCTCAACTCATTGCTCATCGCCGTCGTTGCCGGCGGAAGCATGTTGTACGCAGTCGGCTGGATGCTCAAAACGATTTACCGGCTCGGATCAGAAGGAACATTCCGCATCGACGCCGCGGTTGGCGAGACCGGCTCCGTGTATCTGTCGATTCCTGGACAACAGGAGGGTGCCGGCAAAGTGACGCTGACCGTCGAGGGACGGACGCTCCAGTTGCTGGCCATGACCGCAGAAGAGGAACTCCCATTTGGCACACCGGTCGTCGTGACCGAAGTGCTGGATGAAGCGACCGTTGAAGTCGCCAAGGCCGACGAACCACTTGCTGAGGAACAAGTCCATGTTGAATCCTGAGTTGCTGGCACAGGGACTTTTCGAAGGCACCAGCATGCTGGCCATGGCGGCCATCGGCATCAGCGTTTTGGCCTTCATCGGCTTGATCATGCTTGTCGTGCAGCGCTACAAGCGTTGCCCGAGCAACCGGGTGCTGGTGATTTACGGCCGAGTGCAGGAAGGCCGCTCTGCAAAGTGCGTGCACGGCGGCGGCAAATTCGTGTGGCCCATCATTGAGGACTACGCGTTTCTGACCCTCGAGCCGATTCAGATCGAAGTCCCACTCAAGGACGCCCTCTCGATCGAAAACATCCGCGTCAACGTTCCCAGTGTGTTCACCGTGGCCATTAGCGTGCAGCCGGGCGTCATGCAGAACGCGGCGGTCCGCCTGCTTGGATTGAACTCGCAGCAGATCAAGAAACAGGCCGAGGACATCATCTTCGGTCAGCTGCGGCAGGTCATCGCCTCCATGAGCATTGAGGACATCAACCGAGACCGCGAAAAGTTTCTGCACAACATCCAAAGCTCCGTCGAGCCTGAGCTGGAGAAGATCGGCTTGGTGCTGATTAACGTCAACATCACCGACATCACAGACGAGTCGGGCTACATCGAGGCCATCGGCCGCAAAGCCGCGTCCGAAGCGATTCAGAAAGCTCGCGGCGACGTCGCCGAGCAAGAGAAGATCGGCGAGACTCGCGTGGCCGAGGCCGAGAGGGACAAGATGGTGCAAGTGGCCGATGCCAACAAGGTGCAGCAAATCGGCATCCGGGCGGCCGACCGCGAGCGGGCCGTCCGGGTCGCCGAACTCGACAAAGAACAACAGGTCGGCGAGCAGAGCGCCAGTTTCGCGCGCGACATGGAAGTCGCCACAGTGGAACGTGAGAAGCGCGTCGCCGTCGCGAGCGCTGATGCCGAGGCCTATTCAGGCGAGGCCAAGGCCCAGGCCGACATTGCCGACGCCCAGGCCACGTTGCAAGTCAAGAAGGCCGACGCCTATCAGCTCTCCGAAACCCGTAAGCGCGAGGCCGAAGCCTCCGTCCTCGAAGCTCAAAACAGGGCCATGGCCAAAGCGGCTCTGGCCGATGCTGAAAAAATCGAAGCCCAGCGCCGTGCCGAACTGGAAGCCCCGGCCAAGGCGGAAAAGGCGAAAGTCATCGTCGATGCCCAGGCCGAATCGGAGAAGCGCCGGCTCGAAGCGGAGGGCGAAGCAGCCGCCATCTTCGTCAAGCTCGAAGCCGAGGCCAAAGGCCAATATGAGATTCTGGCCCGCAAGGGTGAAGGACTCCGCGAAATCATCGAGGCCTGCGGCGGATCGCAGCAAGCTTTCCAAATGCTGATGCTCGAGCACCTGGACAGCCTGGCTGCCACCTCGGCAGAGGCCATCTCGAACATCAAGTTCGACAAGGTTGTCGTCTGGGAGAACGGCACCCAAAACGGCCAGACCTCGACGTCCAACTTCTTGCAAGGCATGTCCCGAACCTTGCCACCCATGCTGCAGGTCATGAAAGACATCGGCGGCGTCGAGGTGCCCGAGTACCTTGCCAAACTCGTACCCGAAGAAGCCAACGGCCTCGCCACCGCCGACAATGGCAACCCGGCCGGTACACCGCCTCCGCCAGACTCGGCTGCCGAGACCGGTCAAGAAACGCCAGAGGTAGCCAGCGTGAAGCACGCCGCCCGGCAGACGAAGCCCAAGACATAGCTCAGCGCCATTGAGTAGGAGTCGCATCCTGGCGGCGACGAGATGCCGAGCTGCATTCTTCGCGCAGCTCAGATTCTGAGACGACCCGTGGATGATGCTGATCGATTGAACGGCGCGCTGCTGGGAGGCGCATTCGGTGACGCCGTCGGCGGACCTTTCGAGGGCGCCGCTTCCGAGCAGATCCCTCCCCGGCCCTGCGAGGCTTTTGATCCGTCGTCAGTGTCTTTCTCAGACGACACTCAGCTGACGCTGGCAACCTGCCAGACGTTGATTCGCACACGGGGTGTCGTCGATCCCGCCGAGTTGGCGGCCGAGTTTCTAGCTTGGTTTCGAGCAGGGAGGCTGTCGGGGCTCGGGGCCAGCACGCTAAAGGCACTGATCGATCTCGAAGCCGGCGGACATTGGGCGCTGGTCGGGCGAAAGGGAGAGCAGGCAGCCGGCAATGGCGCCGCGATGCGAATCGCCCCTATGGCTTTCTTCGTCAATCCACAATCCACCGCCGATCGCCGGGCCCTCCGCGACGTCTGCAGAATCACGCACCACAATGAAGAGGCCTACGCAGGCGCGTTGGCGGTCGTACTTGCCATCGAGCTGATACGCATCGACCAGTGGTCCAACGATCGTTCAGCGCTCCTTGCGGTCACAAACTCACTCATCGACTCCGTGACGCGTGATAAGCTGGTCGAGATGGCAGGCGAGACGAATCTGAGCGTCAACGCGGCGGCGCGGAAGTATGGATGCTCGGGTTACGTAGCCGACAGCGTCCCGCTAGCGTTGTTCGCAGCTTCACGGGTAACCGAATCGAACTTCCGAGAAGTGCTCGACGAAGTCATAGCGGCGGGTGGCGATACCGATACCAACGCCGCAATCTTCGGAAACATCGCTGGCGCGCTGCTCGGCCACAGCGGCCTCCCTGAGCCTGTCCGTGCTATCGATCATGACGGCGAGCTGTGCTCAATCGGAACTGCACTCGGGAAACTCATCGGCAGCTAGTCATGCCAACCGCGGCAACGGGCCGGAATTACGAGCCCGACAAAATAGTGTGGGAAACCGTCAGGGGTTAGAGGATGGCAGACCATCCTCTTCGAGGTATTGGATCGTCAGATCCCCATAGATTTCCCGGTGTCCCGCTCTGTCTACAGCCTTCCAACGCGCAACACGACTGGCAGCATCACCGAGCTTGACACCCTGACCGGTGTACTCGGCCTTTCGTGTGTGCAGGAACATCAGAGCACGTGTGAATTGATAAGTTCTGCTGAGTGCTACATGTCGCGGCTCAGCCGGACTCTGTGGATGTGCTGGCAGGTTCATCAACGTCTGTTGGTCCAAGTCGGCCGGGAATTCACCGTCGTTGCGCTCTGCAAGAGAGCGCAGCCAGGCGACCACATCTCGCTCGCTGGGCTCGCGGAGCTCAAATCCATCGATGACCTCGTAGCCGGGTGGCGGCGTCAGGCTGAACAACTCCAGATTGAGCTTGTGGTCGAACGCAAATTGATCCATGACGATCGCTAATGTTTTGCCAAGCATCTCCGTCGTCGTTTCCACTCGCACCGGCAGCAGAGATTCCTGATCGATCCAAATTTCCCATTTCTGACTATCTTTCGAGACACGGAATCCGAACGTCGGCTTGCCGCCAATTTTTCTTGGACCAAGGTCTTCTTCGGAGTGCACCGAAGCCGACTTCAACCACTTAATGAACTCGATGAATGATTCCGCCTGCTGCGGAAGCTCGTCAGGCGACGTCAACTTCATGACCTGCTTCGTTGCGGGCAGCAGAATGAGCCCGGCCGACTCTTGCTGATCAAAAATGGTAATCCCGCTGTTTGACTCACCCATCCGCATCGATATGCGCGTGTACCTGGGAGCCGCAACTGTCTGCCGCGCAACCACGCTTGGTTGTCCCTCGGCCCTGCTGGTGCTCCTGAAAGAAATCGTGCGCAGTTCGCGAATCTGATGCAGAGCATCGGCAAACGCAACTTTTTTGTCGGCAAACATCAACCAGCCGGTCCCGCCGACGATAATGAACACCACGAGCGCGGCCACACCAGCGTTGCGATACTTCGACAGGCTCCGCCGCTTATGGAACAGCGGAATCTCGCGTGGAATCGGTCGAGCCAACCGATCCAGTAGTCCGGCCATGTCTTGAGCGGACGGTCCTTGCGGAACTTCAACATGGCGCAAGGCGTCCGTCGCCCTCTCAAGAACATCCTCCGAACCTTCAAACGAGTTGCTTTTCAACGAATTGCTATTCATTGGGAGCCGCCTGATTCGGTGTTGTGACACGTGGAACCAACATCGTTCGCAATCGGGCTCGCGCGCGGTGCAACAAAGCACCGACATGACTTGTTTGGAGCCCCATCTGAACGGCGATCTGCTCGTAACTGAGATCGTTAATGAATCTCAAGCAGTACACTTCCGCTTGATTCTCAGGGAGTGTGGTCAACGCCTGGCGGAGACATTCGACCAACTCCGACTCCTCCGCCCTGCTTTCGGGACCGGGTTCGCAACTCGTAATGTTCGACACGTCGGTGCGGCTGCTCTGACGTCGCGCGTTACTTTTCAGGCGACGCAGGCGGTCGATGGCGCGGGCTGTCGCCAGATGCTGGAGCAATGCCGGCCAGTCGTGAACTTCTTTCCGCCGCGCAAACTCAACGGCAGCCAGAAAGGTCTCCTGTTGGCAATCCAAAGCGTCGGCATGATTGCCCAGTAGGCGGTAAGCGGTCTTCCAGACCAGGTCCCCATGTCGACTGACGATCTGTTCCCAATCAATCACATCTCGTTCCGCTGCTTGCCGTTGTGCCCACTAGCCTGTCGCAGCACGCGAAGGTTTTATTACAAGCAGCTTGGGATTCTTTCGAATTTGAGGTGCTTCGGGTGTCTCACCTACCGATCAATGATTTCGCCACCATCACGCGTGACGTATGCTCGAAACGTCGCTTCGTCGAGGGTCTCATCGAGAGCGCGGGCCGAGCCATCCGCGAAGACGGACCAAAGTCTGGTGCGCCCGCCCAACAGTTCGGCCTTCAGATTCTCCACGTCGACAGACAAGTCGTCCGGCTTGGTCCATATGACGGCTGCCTCTCTGTCGGCATCGAAAACCAGCATCGTGTTTGACGTGCCGTCGCGGATGTCGCGAATTTCAGCACTCTTGGGGACGCCGAGCACTGTGTGTTCGCCGACCGGGGCTACCAAAGTCGTCTTTCCCTGGTGCCGCAACAGAGGGCTCGCCGGTGCATAGACGTTGGGTATCAATCGAATAAGCTCGCGGTTGTGCTCACTGTCCCAGGGTTCGTCCAACCGAAAGCGTTTGTAGAGTCGCCCCTCCTCCACGTAGGGGAGCAGGTGAACCCGCCAACTCAATAACTTTCTACCGTTTTCATCGACGCTAGCCGCGGGTGGAAACTGCCGATGTACGTCGTGGTAGTTGTGCGTTGCCAGGCCAATCTGTTTGAGTCGCTGCTGGATCTGCTCCTCGGCCCCGCGATATAGGGCGCCATAGATCCGAGGGGCAACGACTGACATCAGCGAGCGCAGTCCCTGAGTGCCGCCATTGAGCGTGACCCGCAGTCGATCACCCTGCCTCTGAGGTCGGGCCAACGGAACAAGGTTGGCCAGCCGCGGAGCAGCGTCTGCGTTCTGCGCCGCTGCCAGGAATATATCGGTGACGAGCTGTTGCAGAGCCGTGGCGGCCGCCAAGTCGTCGGCACGGACGGTCAACTCGAGTGATGCGTTATCCCCCGGTGTCAGCCCCACTGCCGCCCACCGCCATCGTCCCAGCCATTGGGCCGCATCTCCATCGATGCCTGGAAGCAGTCGTTCGCCAAACTCTCCCAGCACGCGGCGGTGGTCGGCATTGGGCAGGATCACAAACTGCACGTCGGCGTCGCCGACCGCTTCGAAGGCTTCGGCTAGCTGTTCCTGCCGCGCAAACGTCGAAGTATCGAGTCGCGCACGCGATACGCGGTCGCCGCAGAACACGGCTGCTCCAAGCTTGCCGGCCAATTCGAAGTCAAACGGAAGCGGTGTGAAGTCTCCGAGACCCCGCGCCTGGGCGGCCGAGGTAGGGCCGTCGGGCCGGCCGCTGATCAGCACACCGGCCAATGGCCGGGCGGCCGCGGCATCGCGAAGCGGCACAATGAAATAGGGCATGTGCCTGGGGAAGTCGGCCAGACTCAGAACGGCGAACGCGTCACGCCCTCCGGCGGCCTCAAAACTCTGCCGCCAGGCGTCGAACAGGTCACGCCACTCATGCAGAGATGAAACATCGCGCGGCGGTATACTCATCGATTGCGAGAGTTCGTCAATCAGCCAGGCGATGTCTAGCTGGGCCACGTCGAAACGCGCAACTGCGATCGTTTGGTCGTCCAAAAAGGGCGCCACCGTTGCCGCATGATGATCCGGATCTGCCGCCGTTGCATCGGCTGCGACAAGCGATAAAACGGCAACCCACTGGAACAGTCGTGTCCGGTGCATGAAGGACCTTTCGATGAAGCTGCGCCGCAACATGGTTTGTGAACTGATCAACGACGCCAACTCAGTCGGCTTGGCGAACGGTAATCTCGTAGATGCGCCCAAACCGCGGGTCACCGGGCAACGTAGTGGGCAGCGTCAACACGGCTGTCGTACCGTCGACTTGATAAGGAAACGGTTCGCCGGTTAGCGGGTTGTCCGGGGCCGGTACGATCGTGACGTCGGCAAGCGATTCGGGCAGTTTTCCCTGATTGGCTGCTGCTTGCATCCGGATTGCTTCGATGACACGGTGCGCGGCGAATGCCAGATCGCGGCGCACCGCAGCGTGAAGCGCCTGGCCGACCGCCGGAAACAGGTGACTGGTGACCGGGATGGTCTGCAGCGTGTTCCCCAGCGGTCCATAGACGCGTTCGGCTCTCAACCGCGTCTCTGTTTGTCGAATTCGCTGGCGGGCTTCGCTGTAAGGTAGGTAGGTCCATTTCCTCAATTCATCGCTGACGTATCGATTGAGTTGCGACACGTGCACGGCGATCACCTTGCCCACCGGCATCTGTTCGATGTCGTCGGGTGAATACCCGCGTTCGGCAAGCGCTCGCTTGGCCGCGGGGTAACCTTGCATGACGGCGGCAAGCGTCATCCAGCGCGATCGGGCATCGGGCTGCGCCTGGGATACTTCGTAAGATCCATTCATGATTGCGTGCATCGACTTCGTCAGCAGGCTGCGCCACTGTTCGGGTGAGCGGTCGGAAGTGTCGGCGTCTATCAGGTAGGGAAACATCTGCGGGATGACATTGATTTCACGTTCCATGTCGTCTCGAACGTCGATAAACGGCTGCGGTAGCGTCGTGAGCGCCCAGTACAGATTGGGCGAATCCGGCGCTGCGATGAGCGCCTCGAGCTGCTGATTCATGATGCCGACAATCGCCATCCCCACCAGGCTGCTGATCAACATTTGTTGCTTGGCAACGTCGTGGGCCATCTGGTAGCCCAGTCGCAGCGTTTCGATGGCCGCATCGTAGTTTCCCTCGGCAATCTCGAGGCGCGCCCGAAGCGCCAGCGCCCGCGCAATCGCCCGGGTCTGCTGGGCCTCGTCGAGTCTCAGCGAAATGAATTCTTCACCCGTCATTTCTCGCACGCCCCAGTCCCAATCGCACTCTTCACGATACGCTGCACGAGCAACCTCGCTAAAGACGTTCGTGTATCGCTGCAAGAATTCCCGGACCTGCTGCCTCGGTAACTGGTCGACATCCACCGCGCGCGACTCGTCGCGGAATTCAATCTGCTCCCGAGTCAAGCTGCTCTCAACGTGAGCCAACTGCAGCAGCGCGCGATAGTAGAACGGCGCTGCATTGCCTGGCTTTCGCTCGGCAAATCCGGGCAATAGGAGATATCGCAACGAGGGTCGCGGTGTGGCTGCCGGATCGACGACCAAACGAGTCGTGGGGGTTTCATCGCTGCCGACGGCCTGTCCCAATGCCGTCGAGGGAATGATCACCACGCAGGCGAGCATGCCTGCCGACAAGACTTGGCGTGCGCTCATGAAATTCTCCGAACAGTCAGATCGCAGATTCGTCGACAACACTCTGCAAGAGTTCATCCAGCAGCTCGCGTCGGCTGGTCATCTCGACGACCGACGTCTCTTGTGCGGCCACGCGCCGCGGCGGCAATGCGTCGACCCCGCGCCAAAGCGCCAAGTCGCGCAACTGCAGGTAGTTCATCTCGCCAGTTTCCTGAGACTTGCGGAGCGTCGGGGGAACCCAGCCAACACCCATCGGCTCGTCAATACGGCTGGGCTCTGGGATGACAACCGCGTTGCCGGGACTATCCTGTGGTTCGACCCGTGGCGCCGTTTGCTCATCGGCGCGATCCACGTATACCACCTCGCGAACGACTCGCGGGCTGCGGATCGTAAACCAGAGCGTTCCCATCAGCGCCGCGGTCGCGAAACCAAGGACGGCGACCATGGATGACAACCCGACTGGGCCGGCAGACCGCCTTCCGAATTCCTCCCCGGCTGCAAACATTACATGATCGCGATCGACGCGACTTCGGCCGGGCGCCAGAGACAGCAGGGCGCTCTCGATCTCGGCTATTTCTTCGTGGGCGAATTCTGAATCAGCCATGTGGCACCCAATCGTTCCCGCAGTTTCAGTAGCGCCGCCGCATACCTTCGATGCGCGGTGCTCGACGACACGCCCGCGATCTCGGCTATTTCATCAAACGTCAATCCGCCCCAAATGTGGGCCACGACGACCTCCCGCTCTTCGTCCACAAGATCCCGAAGCGCTGCGGCGACGTCCGCCGCATCGACGTGCGAGTCAGCGCCGGCAGGCCGAAACATCTCCGCGTCCTGCGCCGCAACTTTTTCATGCCGTCGTCTGCGCCCTTCCGAACGGGCGAGACTGATCGCCCGATTGCGAACGACTCGATACAGCCAGGGGACAATCCTCTCCGGGAGCTTTTCCTGCCGGACGAGCTGCACAAAGGCGTCCTGCACGACGTCGGCCGAACTGCTGCACCATTGCCCGGCATACAACTCCAACGCGTCGGCATGCTCATCGAGCAGTCGGGCGACGAGTTGCGGCGTCAGTCGAGACATGTTGTGAAATTGGTGTTACTTGCTTTTCTGCCGGTAAAGACGCCAGCGGCGCGGATCTATCCCGCAAGAGTGCTCAGAATTCCACAAATCGCAGCGAATTGCACGCGATCTGTAGAGATGGTTACCGAGACGTGACCGCGGTGTGTTTAGCGGTCGTTCAATGTGGGCGCCACGCGTCTGTGACGATGGGCGCGAGGCCTGGCCGGACTCTGGCAGATCTCATTCCGCTGCCGGGGCCGCCGGTCCATGCACTGGCTGCACCCATGCCTGTTCAAAGTCGCCGAGTTCAGACGGATTGGGGTGCCGTTTGGAAGAAGTGACGACCGCTCGTACGTAGAGCTCGTCGCCGGTAAATCGGTAGGACGCCCGCGTTCCCGAGATGCTCTTGAACAACTGCCCGACGTCGTTGCTGTAAGTCCGGGTGACGTGCAACGGCGTGCCGTCCTCGGCGAGAACCGGTTGACTGGCTGCGTCATATCCTTTCCGCGTCCCCACAAAGTCGATGCGGTAACTGGTCCCCTGCTCTGCTTCAATCTCGAGGTCGATTCCATCGGCCGTCGATGCGACCTTTGCAAGTGCGACGCCGGAGGACGAATAGAAACGCCCCCGCTCCATCGCGTCGATCAATCCGCCCGGCGACAGTCCATCTGCGAGGACCATCACCCAACCGCGGCCCGGTTCGTAACCGCGGCTCGGGATGTCGTGATAGTTGTGCCCATCGTCGACGGCCAGTCCGTACATCAATGGCATCCGCAACTCGGCGACGCGGCGGGTCAGCATGATATCCCAGATCCGCTCGGCCGACGGATGCACGTCGTCGCCGGAATTGTTGACTCCTGTGTGCCCGTTGTAGACCTCGAAGAAGTTCTCACCGCGTACCCGCATCAAATCCTCGGCGGTAATGGCGTAATGAAAATTGGGATGGTTGAGATGCACAAGCATCGGCTCGCCGGTGCGCTCGCTTTGGGCGATCGCCGCGTTAACGGCGTTTTGCATCGCCTCCCGCACGCTGCCGCCACCCAAAGGCGGAATCAGCTCGCGAATGTTGGTCACGTTGAGATGAATCGGCACGTTGCCGAATCGGTCGCTGATCTCTTCACCTTGTATGAGCAGGAACTTGCCGCGCTCTGCAAGGCGGTCGGACACTTCGGCGAACGTCTTGAGTCGCACTTCACGCCGGCCGTTGACGGTCCGCTCGTCGATCCACTCGTCGGCGAACTGATCTCGTAGTTTGTCATAAGCCCGCTGTCCGCCCTTGTTCTCAAGCACGTCGCTCCAACGTTCGGTCGCCGGTAGCACGTTGTGATCGGTGAAGCACAGAAAGTCGTAGTCGCGCTGCTTGTACCAAAGCGCGATCATCTCGGGATAATCGTCCCCGTCGCTCCAGAGCGAGTGCGTGTGGATGTTGCCGCGATACCATTTGTGCGGCCCCTTGGCTTCGAGCACATCGGCGGACGCTTTGTGCCCGCTTTCGCTGCGCTGGCCAAGCAACAGCCAACCGCAGGTTGTGATGACAAGCATTGTGATCAGGACAGAGCGGAGGGGACGTAGCATGGCGTGAGGAACCTCGAGTGACGAATACTGCGGAGGCGGACGCTTCGATCTCAGCACGATACGAACTGCTTACTCACTCGCACTCGACACAGGCTGCTCGATGTCTTCGCCTTCGATGCCCAGCTGGGCGCGAGCGAGCTTGCGCAGTTCGAACTTCTTGACCTTTCCGCTGGGCGTCATGGGATAGTCATCGACGAAGAAGAAGTGGCGCGGCAGCTTGAAACTCGCCAACTTTCCCTTGGCGTAGCTTGTCAATTCTTCGGCACTCGGGCTCTCGCCCGGTTCGGGCGCGACGAAGGCGACTGCGACTTCGCTCAAACGAGTGTCGGGGACACCGACGATCTGTATTCGTGAGACCCCTGGATGCCGCAAGAAGTACGCCTCCACCTCGACGGGATCCACGTTCTCACCGCCGACTTTGAGCATCTCCTTGTAGCGGCCCAGAAACCGCAGGCTGCCGTCGGCGTGCAACAGAGCGCGGTCGCCGGAGTGCAGCCAGCCATCGGCGTCGATGGTCTTGGCCGTTTCTTCAGGCTTGTTGTAGTAACCCTGCATCACGCTGAAGCCGCGCATACAAAGTTCGCCCTGCGTGCCGGGCGGCAGTGTTTCGCCAGTGGCAGGATCGATGATTTTGAACTCGTTGCCATCCATCGCCCAACCCGACGTGCTGGTGCGTTGCTCGAAGCTGTCGTCCAGATGCCCGATCGCAGCGCCCGCTAGAACTTCGGTCATCCCCCACCCGGAAATCGTGTGACACAGCAGCCGGTTGGCCTTCTCGGCAACGGGGACGGTGCTCGGCAATCCGGCCGCAAGAATGCCTGTCCGCATTGTGCTGTGCTCCCGTTTATTGAAATCGGGATGGTCGACCAGTTCCTGCCAATGCGTGTCGAATCCGTGCATCATCGTGCCGCGCTCGCTCTCGATCAGCTCCAACACCTCTGCCGGGTCAAACGTCTCGGTCAACACCATTCGGCAGCCGGCGATCATGCTGACGAACGGCCCCTGCTGATACCCAAAGCAATGAAACAACGGCAGAAACATGATCGTCACGTCGTCGCCGGATGTCTGTAACAGGTCGACGGTCTTGTGCAGGTTTTCAACCAATGAGCCATGCGGCTGCATAACACCTTTGGGAAAGCCGGTTGTGCCGGAGGTGTACATGATGAACAACGTGTCGTCGGGATGCACATTCTCTTCCCGCTGTTGGAGTTCGTCGGCGGTCGTCGCCTCACCGGCTGCCAGTAGGTCATCCCAACCATAGACGCCGCTGGGCCGTTGATCCCCCAGGCTGATGACTCGCTTCAGGTTCGGAAACGTGTCGATGTTCAACTTGTCGCGTTCTTGCCGCTCGAGTTCGGGACAGGCTTCGAGCACCATGTCGAGGAAGCGGATCGGCCCGGCCTGTTCCAGTGTGATCAACACCGACATGTCGGACTGGCGGATGACGTATTCCAGGTCAGCCGTCCGGAAGCGGGTGTTAATCGGCACTTGGATCGCCCCAATTTTCGCGCAGGCGAACATCACGTCGATCCACTCCATGCGGTTGGTCATCCAGAGTCCAACCGTGTCGCCCCGCTGCACGCCCAGCGCGACCAGACTTCGAGCTGTGCGGTTAATGCGATCCAGTGCATCGGCGAACGAATAGCGCTGGCCCTCGAACGAAGTGAACTCACGGTCGCCGAACCTCTCGGCGGCCTGATTGGCGAGTTGTCCCAGCGTCATGGGTTTATAGCTTTCGGTCATCATTCACCTCGATCATTGTCATTCTGGGCGCAGCGAAGAATCTCCGTCGAGAGCCGCTTCGAGATCCTTCGCTCCGCTCAGGATGACACACTGTTGTTCTCAATCCGAGAAAGTCGTGTCATTCTGAGCGGAGCGAAGAATCTCGGCTCGAGCGTCGTTCAGGCCGATACCACTCGCTTGCGAGATCTCTCCAATGTGGATTCTCCGATTCGATCAGCGCGACTTTCTTCTCTCTTAACCAACCTTTGATTCGTTTCTCCGCTTCAAGCGCTTCGTCGATCTCCGTAAACGAGTCGAACCATACAAGCTTCGTGATGTTGTACCTGCTGGTAAAACCTGGGATCAACTTCTGTTTGTGCTCGCAAACGCGGCGCTCCAGATCGTTCGTAACTCCTGTGTAGAGCGTGCGCGACTTGTTGGTCATGATGTAGGTGTAATATTCGCTCATGCTTCGTGCGACTATCTGAAGCGTGTGTCATTCTGGGCGCACGAAGAATCTCGAGGTCCGGACGAAGCTCGGAGATCCTTCGCTCCGCTCAGGATGACACACTGTTGTTCTCAATGCGAGAAAGTCCTTCGCTCCGCTCAGGATGACACGTAGCGAAGACTCTTTTGCATCAAATATACGTGCCGCCACCATAGGCCATTTCTTGTTTGATCTCGACGTTGACGCAAGCCGGTTTGCCGCTCTTGAAGGCCCGCTGGATGGCGGGTTGGATGTCGCCAGGCTCTGTGACGTACTCGCCGTGCCCGCCCATCGCTTCGACGACCTTGTCGTAGCGGGTGTAAGCCAGTTGAGTTGCCACCAGCCGATCTTTGCCGTACGAGTTGGCCTGCGGACGCATCATCTGGCCCCAAGCCGCATCGTTGCCGACGATGCCGACGATCGGCAAGTTGAAGCGAACCGCCGTGTCGTACTCGAAGCCGTTGAGGCCGAAGCTGCCGTCGCCGTAGATGATCATCACCCGCTTGTCGGGATGCGCAACCTGGGCCGCAATGGCGAACGGCATTCCGACCCCCAAAGTGCCCAACGGACCGGGGTCCATCCAATAGCCGTTTCGTGGAATGGGAACGACCTTGGCGGCCTGTGCCACGATGTCGCCACCGTCGCCGATCACGATCATGTCGTCTGTCACCGCATCGGCGATCTCCTTGCACAACCGCAGCGTGTCAATCGGCGTCTCGTTCGATGAATAGCGACCGGCAAGTTCCTTCTTCAGGGCCTCTTCCCGTTCGCGGAGTTGGCTGCCGTAGCTGCTGAAATCGAGCCGGATGCCTTCGTCATCCATCAACTGTGCGAGCGACTCGAAACTGCAGGCGAGATTGCCGACCAGCGCCACGTCGGCGGCACGGTTGTGGCCGATGATGGGATAGTCCATGTCGAGCTGAATGATCTTGGCGCCGGCGGGGATCTTCTTGCCGAACCCCATGCGAAAGTCCAGCACCGTGCCGGCCAGAATGATGACGTCGCAATTGGATGTCGCTTCGCGGCGGGTCCGGTTGAAGAGGTGCTTCGATCCGCGGGGAATGGTGCCCCGCCCCATGCCGTTGGCGTAGGCGGGAATGTTCGTCTTTTCGAGAAAGTCGTTGAGCTGCCGCTGGGCGTTGGACCACTTGACGCTGGTTCCCGACATCAGCATGGGCCGTTCGGCTGCCTGCAGAATCTTTAGTGCGTCCACCGCCGCCGCCTTGTCGGGAATCAGCGCCGGTGGAACGGTGGGAATGGAACGCAGGGGAGCCGCGTCGAGATCGCCGGTGTTCATCAACACGTCCATGGGAATCTCGAGATAAGCAGGACCCGGACACCCTGAGATGGCATGCTTGATGCCGGTCTCGATGTACTCACCAATCCGGCTGGTGTCGTAGCAGGCATCGGCCCACTTGGTGATGGGCTTCATCAAGCTGACGTGGTCCATCTCCTGCAACGACCCACGGCGCAGATTGCGGAAGGGGCCTTGCCCGCCGAACACCAGAATTGGCGAGTTGGCCCGCCACGCGTTGGCCACACCCGTCACGCAATCGGTAACACCGGGACCGGCCGTGACGACTGCCACGCCGATCTTGCCGGGATTGACGCGAGCCCAGGCGTCTGCAGCGTGCGTGGTCGCCTGTTCGTGACGGACGTCGATGATGCGAATGCCCTCGTCGAGGCATCCGTCATAAATCGGCATCACGTGGCCGCCACACAACGTAAAGATGCACTCGACCCCCGCATTTTTGAGCGCGCGAGCCGCCAACCGGCCGCCGTGAACGTCTGACATCGTCTCTCCCCGTACACGCTTGTTGAGTCATTAAGAGGCCGCGACTCTCTGGTTGCGACCAGACGTCAATCGTACCCAGATTCGGCTTGAAGCTTAACCGGGCGCCCGGAAACTTGGCGTGGCCGTTCGGCCACAACCAAATAGGAGGGCTTTCGGACCTTCAGGAAGACCCCCTCCCAGCCGCTAGCGCGGCTGACCTCCCCCGCTGCGCGGGAGAGGTGACCTTCCTCAGCAATGCACACTCTGAATCGGCAAGAGCGACGAACGGTAACGCTTAGGCCCACATCCGTTTCATGCGTTTGCGGATCTGGTCGGTCGTGACGGCTGGTGCGTCGTCTTCGGCATCACGGGCCTCATGTTTGGGTGTGCGGCGTTCGAAGTGCTGCTGAACGTCGGGGGGCAGAAACCGCGTCAGCTGGGCGTAGCTGTGCGAGTCGCGATAGCCCCGCGGATGGAAGTAATACCGCTGCGGATGCGTCACCACCAGCCGATGCTTGGCGCGGCTCAGGGCCACGTAGAACAACCGGCGTTCTTCTTCCAGTTCGCTCTCCGAGCGCGTCGACAGGTCGGACGGGATGTTGCCGTCGGCCGCGTGCATGACGTAAACGGTGTCCCACTCCAGGCCCTTAGCGGAGTGGATCGTACTGAGAATCAAGAAGTCCTCGTCGAGCGTCGCGTCGTCGGAAAGGTCCTGTGTCGACGCGGGCGGATCGAGCGTGATCTCGGCGAGGAATGCCGAGCGATCGTCGAACCTCGCTGAGATTTGTTCGAGTTGCTCCAGGTCTCTCGACCGAGACGTGGCCTGATCGTATCTCTTTTCCAACAACGGGGCGTAGAACCGCCGCACATGATGCAGCTGAGACGGCAGGCCGCCGGGTTCTGGTGACATCAGAATCTGGAGCAGCGACAGGAACAACGGCCAGTGCGTGCTGGCCGCGACCGGCGGCTTGAACTGCTTCCAACTGGTCAATTGGAAGTTGTCGGCTTCGAAGCTGTCGAGCAATCCACGCGCCCGCGCATTGCCGATGCCGGGCAATAGCATCAACACCCGCATGCCGGCCATGCGGTCGCGCGGGTTTTCGGCCAGCCGCAAAAACGCGAGCAAGTCTTTCACATGGGCCGTTTCGATGAACTTCAACCCGCCATACTTATGAAACGGTACGTTGCGTCGCGAGAGTTCCACTTCCAATGCCAGGCTGTGATGCGAGGCCCGAAACAACACAGCCTGGTTGTGCAGAGGCACACCCTGTTCTCGTTGCTCCAAAATGTCACCGATAATCAGATCGGTTTGTTCGTCTTCGTCGAAGCACGTGACCAGCTGCGGCGGCTCGCCACCGGTCTGCGACGACCAGAGCTCTTTGGCGTGCCGTTCGGCTGCCAGCGAAATGACGGCATTGGTCGCGGCCAGAATGGGTGGCGTACTTCGATAGTTTTGCTCCAAGGTGATGACGGTTGTGCCGTCGTACTGTTGGGGAAAATCCAGGATGTTGCGAACCGTGGCCGCCCGAAAGGAGTAAATCGACTGAGCATCGTCGCCGACGACGGTAAGACCCAACCCATCCGGCTTCAGTCGCCGGAGCAACTCGGCCTGCAGGATGTTGGTGTCCTGGTATTCGTCGACGAGCACGCAATCGAACTTGTCGCGCACGCGGTCGCCGCCCGCCTCATCGGCCAACAACTCGCTCCAAAACAACAGCAGGTCGTCGTAGTCGACGACTCCCAGTTCCTCTTTGCGATCGACGTAGCCGCCGAACAATCCTTTAAGCCGCTCGGCATGTTCCTCGCACCAGGGGAACGCCGACTCCAGCACCTTTTGCAGCGGCTGCTGCGTATTCACACAGCGGCTGTAGATGTCGACGCAGGTCGCCTTGAGTGGGAAACGTGACTCGCTTTCGTTGACGCGGAGTTCGGCCCGCAGCACCTGCATCAAGTCTTCGGAGTCGCCGCGATCGAGAATCGTAAACTCGCGCGGCAAGCCGATCGATTTCCCGTGTTGCCGTAGCAGCCGCGATGCGACAGAGTGAAACGTGCCGCCCCAGACCTTGCCCGACACCGATCGCAACCGGCGATTGTCGGAGTGTTCCGCGCCGGTGAGAATCCCGTTGACGCGACGGAGCATCTCGGCCGCCGCCCGGCGTGTAAACGTAAGCAATAGGATCCGCCTGGGGTCGACGCCGGTGGCAATCAGGTGAGCCACCCGGTGCGACAAGGTCGTCGTCTTACCGGTCCCGGCGCCGGCGACGATCAACAATGGCTCGAAACCATGTGTGGCCGCCAGCTTTTGCCGATCGTTGAGCTCGGACAAGTAACTTTCCGAGTCGTCCCAGTCGTCATTCATCCCTGATGCTCATTCTAATCTCGAAGCCTTCAGCATAGAGCCATGGCACGCCCGTTTTCCTGCGCGTAACAACGGCCAAGATTGAATCTCCGCTCGTCAGACCTCGAATCTTGACGGATGCCTATCCCAATGGAAAGAGTGATCCGCCGTCTCACTGCGATAACTGCTGCGACAACCGATTGGCGATGCGGACAGTGAAGTTGTAGGGGCTGTTGCGGGCGCGTTGAATCGCGGGCAGCACGGCTTTGGCCTGCGGCCCCAGCAGTTCGAGCGCCCGGGCGGCATACATGCCGGCGATGAGGTTATCGGAATCGAGGTGATCGGCCAGAACTGCGAGATTCGGCTCGATCCGCCCCAGCTGGCACAACGCCAAAGCCGTGGCAATCCGAACCGCCGGGTGTGGATCTGCGATGTGCTGCTCCAACCTCGATGCGGCCGACTCGTTCCTGAGATTGCCCAACCACGTCGCCGACCAGAATCTCGTGCTGGGTCGGTCGGAATCGAGCGACCGATGCAGAGTCTCAATGTCGCCTCGTTCGCCGGCTTCGATGATCGATATCAGCTCTCGAACCAGGCCGCTGTTCGCGGGCTGTTTTAGCACGTGGTACTTGCTGTCGTGCTGGCGGCCCAAATCTTCGAGAATCGGTTCGGGAATCAGCCCCACGTCGTGGGTTTCAACCATCTGGTTGTAGAGTGTCGATCGCAATCGCTCGAGCGTCGTCCGGTGTTTCGGATCGCCGGCGAGATTGACAGTTTCGTGAGGATCCACCTTGACGTCGTACAGCTCTTCGACAGGCCGGCGTGCCTGGAACATGCTGTCCTGCAGTTCGCTCAGCCCGTGCTCGCGATGCAGCCGACGCATTTCCTGCACGATCGCCTTGCCGTCTTTGTATTGGTTTGGCTGCGCGTGCGGCACGTAGGATATGAAGTTGCGAATGTACTTGAACCGCCGGGTCCTCACCGAGCGGATGATGTCGAGTGTCTCGTCACATCGATCGCGCGCGGTGAACACGAACTCCCGTGGCTCGTAGCCGGCTGCAAAGAGGTCTCGACCCTGGACGTAGTCTGGAACGTCGATCCCGGCCAGCGACAGCGATGCGGCGGCGATGTCGATGTGCTCGACCAGATCATCGCGCAACTTTCCGGCCTCGCGCCCTTCGCCGAGTCGCACAATCAGCGGTACGCGAACACCCTCGTCGTACAGGAACTGTTTGCCGCGCAAGTGGCTGATGCCGTGATCGGTCCAGAAGAAGATGACCGTGCTCTCCAGCAGGCCCTGTTTGTCGAGTCGCTCAACGATATCCCCGACCTCATCATCTGTCTTGATCCACGAATTGAGATAAGCGGCCCAGTCGCGACGGATGACGTCGTTGTCGGGGTAGTACGGCGGCAACTCCACCATATCGGGATCGACCGGTGTTGCAACTTTGGCCCGGCGCGCCTTGCCGCCGTGCAGTTGAATCTGTGCGAAGAACGGCTGACCGGGATGTCGCTTCGTCCAGTCGCCTTCGTCGTACAAACCCTCGGCCACGAAGTTGTAGTCGGTCTTCCCTCTCTTGTTCAGACCCGTGTTGGTGACGTAGTAGCCGGCCGAGCGAAAAAGTTCTGGCACGGATCTGATCGGCAGTCGAAAACTCGCCCGATCGCGCACCGCGGCTGCGCCTTTGCCGGCCGCGCGCTGCGACCGGTGGCTGTGCGCGCCCAGCGTCGTTTGATACATGCCTGTGACCATCGCCGATCGACTGGGCGAACAAACCGGGCAGGTCACAAAGGCATGGGTGAACCGCACCCCTTGACGGGCGAGCGCATCGATGTGCGGCGTCGAGATGGTGGTCTCGCCGTAGCAGCCAAGGTGTGGGGAAGCGTCCTCAACGACAATCCACACAATATTCGGCCGGGCCGCTCCGGGTCCATCCTGATCCTGGGCCAAGACCGCGTGGCTCCACCAGACCAGTCCCAACAATGCGGCGAGAGTGATACGAGTCGACGTCAATTTTCGAAATCTCGGCTTTCCGATTTCTCTGGCGAGCAGGCGGCCGCGTCAGCGGGATAGACGCTTCTACGAACCGGCATCGACGAATCCCGCCGGTCGCACGCCGCTGCCCTTGATCTTGCGGAGTTTGTCGCCGAGTTCCCGGCGTTTGGCGTCGGCCAACTGCTGCAGCCGGGCCACCACGTCGGGATGGTCGGCGGCGACGTTGGTTGTTTCGTTGCGGTCGTTGGCCAGATCGTAGAGTTCCAGAGAAGTCTTCGCCTGGTCATAGGGCACAGGCCTTCCGTCCGTGCCACCCGGCCGTCCCGAGAGCGTGCGGTACTGGTGCGGAAAATGCAGTTTCCAACGGCCGCTCCGCAGGCCCTCCATGTCGCCCTGCCGGTAGAAAAAGAAATAAGCTTCGTGAGGCGAGGCAGCATCCCCCTCGCCGGCAATCAGCGGCCAGACGTTTCGGCCGTCGATGTCGTGGTCTGGTAGCTTACCGCCGATCAACTCAGCAACGGTCGGCAGAATGTCGATCGTCATCAGCGGATCGTCACACACCGAGCCGGCTGGTATCTGGCCGGGCCAGCGCATAATGCACGGCACGCGGACTCCCCCTTCAAACGTCGTGCCCTTCGCTTCTCGCAGTCCAGCCGTCGTACCGGCGTGGTCGCCGTAGCTGATCCACGGACCGTTGTCGGTCGCGAACACGACCAACGTTCGTTCATCGAGTTGATTGCGGCGGAGCGTTTCGAGGATCTGGCCGACCGACCAGTCGATCTCCATCATCACGTCGCCGTACAGGCCCCGCTCGCTTTTCCCGCGAAACTTGTCGGAGACGAACAACGGCACGTGCGGCTGCGGATGAGGAACGTACAGGAAGAACGGACGCTCGGTATTGCGTTCAATGAAGTTGACGGCCCGTTCGGTAAAGGCCGTCGTAAATGTCTCCTGGTCCTCAGGCGTCACTTCGGCATCGGCGATTTCGTTCCCCTCGAACAACGGCAACGGTGGATAGCCTTGCTTACGCTTGGCCGCTGCCGGTGGAAGATTGACCAGCCGGGGGTGCAGCGGCCACATGTCGTTCGAGTAGGGAATGCCGAAGTACTCGTCGAATCCGTGCTGCAGAGGCAGAAACTTTCGATGATGGCCCAGATGCCATTTGCCAAAGATGGCTGTCGCGTAGCCGCGCGATCTGCACAGCTCTGCCAGCGTTAGTTCGTCGTCGTGAATGCCGTTCCTGTTTCGCGGCCCCAGCGCGCCGTGGATTCCAATGCGATTCGGGTAACAACCGGTCAACAGCGCCGTCCGCGAAGCCGAACAGACCGGTTGGGCGACGTAGTAGTCGGTGAACCGCCGCCCTTGGCTGGCCATGCGGTCAATGTTGGGGGTCTCAAATCCCTCGGCACCATACACGCCCACGTCGCCATAGCCTTGGTCATCGGTGTAGATGATCACAATGTTCGGTAGCTCGACGTCCGCAGCGGCTGCACTGCTGCCGATCAACGCCAGGACAACGTTAAGGATTGCAAGTCGCATCGGCTGAACTCTCTGAAGCGGTCTTGGGACGTGATTGATCCAATCTATCGCTAGGGCAAAGGAAAGTCGAATAACGACCCCGACTTCAGCAGCGCTCGACCGGAGTTGAACAGCTACTTTTTGCGCCATCGCCATCCTCGCACTGCATTTGCTTCGACAAGTGCGGCAAAGCGGTCAAGCGTCCGTTGCGTGAAATCTTCTAGTGCCGAGCGTAGCTCGTCAGCAGATTGTGCGGTCATTTCGAGACATTCTTGCTCCTCCCACCCATCTGAATTCGTTGACCAACCAATACTACCCTCACACTGCCATTCGCCTTCCCCGTACGCAATGTCCACTGTCGCTCCGAACGAGCACTTGTCATCGATGGGATGCTTGAGATCACCGTGAATCGACAACGACATCCCCACGGCCACATACTCACCTCTCCCAACCGTCACACTCGTTTCGTAGGGAGACATACCCGTCTCAACGTTCGCAAAGCATCGTTGTTTCTCCACGCTGATGTGGGCATCGCGGAATCTGCTTCGCACTCTTCCAAGCAACCTGCAGAACTCGGCTATTGCCGCAGATTCGTCCATCGCGTCGCCCTACTTCCTAGGAAGTTTGCCACATCCGTTGGGGGTCAATGTGCCCAGGACATCCTCGTCGGTGGCAAATGCATTCACATGCAAGCACCATCATGTCGTGAACGCAGATCTCAGTTCCCGTCGGACTCGACCGCGTTTTGATCGGTGGACGAATGCCTCAGCGCCCGGCCGGCTAGTGCGCCGGTGGGATGTCCGCGGAACACGGCAGGCTGGCCGTTGACGAAGACGAATCGCACGCCGCGCGAGTATTGATGCGGCGCTTCGAACGTGGCCGCATCGATGAATTCGTCCGGATCGAAGACGACCACGTCGGCGAATGCGCCCTGCCGCAAGTAACCCCGATCTTCGAGCTGCAGAACATCGGCTGGCAGCCCGGTGGCACTGCGGATGGCGGTGGCGGTATCCAGCACGTTTTCGCGGAGTGCGTAGTGGCCAACTTTTCGCGGGAACGTTCCGTAGCTGCGAGGGTGTGGCCGGGTTTCGTCCGGAAGATAGGCTCGACCGTCCGATGCGGTGGCAACCCACGGGACCTGCATTGCGAATCGTACATCGTCTTCACTCATGCCGAAATTGACGATTGCGGCGCCCCCGTTGCGGGCGATCTTGATCGTCAGATCGACCTCGGAGAGATTCTCCGACTCGGCAATCTGGGCCAGGTTCTTGCCGACCCAGTCTTGCCGCGGTTTGTAACGCGCAATCCACAGCCCGGCGGCATCGTTGGATGTGCTCAGGCTGCGGCGGATGGCGTCGCGGATGCGGCTGGACTGCTCCGCGTTGTCGAGTCGCGCCACGAGATCCTTTTGGCCGCCGGCACGCGCCCACGTTGGCATCAACGTCGCTTCGAGCGAAGTGCTGGAGGCCGTGTAGGGGTACTGATCGGCGGTCACAATCTGTCCGTGAGAGCGCGCCGCCTCGATCAACTTGACGGCCTGCCGTATCAAACCCCAAGCGTCCTGGCCCTTCGACTTGAAATGCGAGATGTGGACCCTGGCTCCGGAACCGGCGCCGATCGCCATGGCTTCGTTGACCGCATCCAATAGCGCTGCTCCTTCGTTGCGAATGTGGCTGACGTACAGTCCCCCGTGTGCGGCCACCGCCTCGGCGATCTGCGACAGCTCAGTCGTGTCGGCGTATGAACTCGGCACGTAGATCAACCCGCTCGACATGCCCCACGCACCCTCCTGCATGGCACGGGTAGCCAGACGGCGCATTCGCTCGAGTTCGGCCGGCTTCGCGGTACGTTGCGCGCGTCCCACAACTTCATCGCGGAGCGCCCCTTGCGGCAACAGGTGAGCGACGTTGGTGCCACACCCGGCTGCGTCGATCCGATCGTAGTACTTAGCGACGTTGATGGGCCCGGCGCCACAATTGCCCGTGACGATGGTCGTGCACCCCTGTGTCAAATAGTTGACGTTCGCCCGGGTACCCGCGGCGATTACCTGCCGATCGCTGTGATTGTGCAAGTCGATGAATCCGGGCGCGATGACCAGGCCTTGGCAGTCGTAGACTTGATCGGCCGATTTTGCATCGAACTCTCCAACGGCGACAATTCGTTCGCCGCGAATAGCAACGTCACCGGTAAAGCCGGGCTCACCGGACCCGTTGTAGATCGTACCGTTCTTCAGCAACAGGTCGGCCCGCTGTGAATCCTGGGCAGCTACAGGCGCAGCCAGCCACAGTGTGCCGATGACAAGCATCGGGCAAATCGGTCTGAGCAGCTTCGACATAGGGCTCGACTTCAGGCTGGCTTACAGATGGACGGGAATCCAACGTTCTGATTCACTTTCGCCTGGGACCAGAGTTTCGTCTGTCCAAGGGATGTTTTCGCCGCGACTCAGGTAGTTCTGCGCCTCGGCTTTGAACGCGGCGACTAACTTCTGAAGCGCTTCGCGCTCGGTCGGTCCCGAGCCGGTGATGCCCGGCAAGCGGGTCATCCGCGCGGTCACGACGCCCCGCTCGTCGGCTGGAGATACGATGACGTGGCAGTCGAAGACGGGAACAGAGGCGCTCTCGCCCACCACCGGCAACTCGGTCGACTGCTGTCGTTTGTCTTGGGCGTCGGCATCCATCGGCAACTCCTGTATCGTCCACGATAATCCTCTGTCGCCGCAATTCGCAATCCGACACCGATGCCAAACTCAGACGCATAAGCCCAAGCAGTTTCTGGAGTCACGCCTTATTCGCTGCCGCAGCGAATATCCAACACTGGAAAAGGCCGGGCTGGCGCGGGAGAATCGATCGAATGTGGTCCGGGCGCGCTAGCGTGCAATCTCGCTTGTCCTGTGGAAATCGCATGATGCAGAACTTCGGAATCGGCTGGATGGTCCTGATGGGCGTGCTCATGCTGGGAACCTCGCCCCATCCTGCTCGCGTGCTGGGCTCTGATGGGAACCAGGGCGCGACGCTGCGTTTTCAGGCCCGCACTCAAGTAGAGACGGCCGAAGGGACAGGCCGATTTCATTCGCTGCCGCGCGAAGTGGAATGGCAGGCCCGCGAAACCGCGATCGTCATCTGCGACATGTGGGACCGGCATTGGTGTCCCGCGGCAACCCGCCGCGTCGGGCAGATGGCCCCCCGCATGAACGACGTCGTCAAGCGGGCCCGCCAGCAAGGCGTCCTCATCATTCATTGCCCCAGTGGAACGATGGACTTCTACAAAGACACGCCACAACGCAAGCTGGCCCAGCAAGCGCCACCGTTGGAGACCGAGATTCCGCTGCAAGACTGGTGCCACCTCGACCAACAACGCGAGAGCGACCTGCCCATCGACGATTCTGACGGCGGCTGCGACACGATCCCGTCACCTGAACAAGGCCGCGCCTGGTCGCGTCAGATTGCCACAATCGAAATTGAAGAGGGCGACGCCATTACCGATAGCGCCGAAGCGTACTACCTGATGCGCCAACGGGGCATCAAGAACGTGATCGTCATGGGCGTGCACACCAACATGTGCGTCCTGGGTCGGCCGTTCTCGGTGCGGCAGATGGTTTATCAGGGGCAGAACGTGCTGCTCATGCGGGACATGACCGACACCATGTACAACCCGCGAATGTCGCCGTACGTCAGCCACTTTACCGGGACCGATCTGGTGGTCGAGCACATCGAGCGCCACTGGTGCCCCACGATCACCAGCGCCGACTTGTTGGGAGGCAAACCGTTTCGCTTCGCCAATGACAAGCGGCCGCATTTGGTCATTGTCATGGCTGAGCAGGAGTACCGCACTAACGAAACTCTACCCAAGTTCGCGTTGAGCCAACTCGGCGAGGACTTCAGGCTGAGTTATGTCTACGCCGATGCCGACAACCGCAACAACCTGCCGGGCATCGAAGTTCTCAAGGCGGCCGACGTGTTGCTGGTGAGCGCGCGCCGCCGCGTGTTGCCCAAAGAGCAATTGGATGCGATTCGAGAGTTCATCGCCGCCGGCAAGCCGGTCGTCGGCATTCGGACCGCCAATCACGCATTCTCGCTGCGTCGAAAACAACCCGCCGAGGGATTGACCGCCTGGGAATCGTTTGATGCCGAAGTGATCGGCGGCAACTATGCCGGCCACCACGGCAACGAACTGCATCCACAGGTTGGCCCCGCGAGCGCCGCCGGTGATCACCCGATTCTCGCCGGCGTCGACATCGCAGAACTGCGCGGACACGGTTCGCTATATCGCGTCGCACCACTCTCACCAAGCGCCACGCCGTTGCTCATCGGCAAAATCTCGGGTCAACCGGAGGAACCGGTCGCCTGGACGAACGAGACGAAGTTCGGCGGCCGCGTGTTCTACACGTCGTTGGGACACCCCGGTGACTTCGCACTCCCGTCGTTCAAGCGGCTGCTCGAAAACGGGGTTCACTGGGCCGCTGGACTGCAGACCAAAACGAGTGTGCCCGCTGACGACTCAGCCGGCCGAAGCGATCCCGGTTGTTGACCACGCACCGCGACTTCTTTTTCACCGATTACCAAGGCGTTTGACCGCACAATAACTGACTGACGAATTCCCAACAGTAAACATGTCAGCCCGTTGAAAGAGGGTGCCACTGGCAGCTTGCCTGCCAGTGCGATTAGTAGAACGCTCGCAACAACACGGGCGGACAAGCCGCCCGTGGCACCCCGTATTGCTCCCGGATTTGTTCTTTGACAGGCTGCTAAACCACGTTCGAACCATCCCGCCCCATACGTCCCACCGATTTCGCTTGCCCGCCAAGTACTGAGGTCCCGAATGAAGATGACACGAGCGCGCCTCGCCGTCGCTGCTGCTCTGCTTGCAGGTCTCGCCCTGCAAGGTCTTGCCCAAGAAGCGAACCACGGACCGTGGAGTTTGATACCGGTCCCTGGAACTTGGGAAGAGCGATCTGACGGGAGGTTCGCCGACTACGACGGCTTCGCCTGGTATCGCTGTCGCGTCAAGATTCCGGCTTCCTGGATCAAACAAGAATTGCAGCTGCGAATCGAGAAGATCGACAACTTACACGAAGCGTTCATCAACGGCGTGAAAGTCGGTGGCGCTGGATCGTTGCCACCCGACTACGAGTCCGGTCTCGACGCTTCGAACAGCTATGTCTTGCCGGCCGAATCGCTAAAGCCTGATGCCTACAACGTGGTCGCGATCAGGGTCTACGACCGTGAGGGACGCGGCGGGTTCAAAGGGACGGCGCCGGCGCTGGTCAACGGCGATCAGGCAGTCTTTCTGGCCGGACGCTGGCAATTCCGAACTGGCGACGATCAATCCTGGTCCGTCATCGAAGATACCGTGCCCAACGCCGCCATGTTCAGCAAGATCGTCTCCACCGACTCGTTGGCTTCGTTGGCCGAGGCGGGAGACGGCGCCGGCCCGCTCAGCCCCGCGCGGGCTCTCGAGACTTTGCAGGTACCCGATGATCTGACGATCGAACAAGTCCTTGCCGAGCCCGATGTCGCACAACCGGTCTTTCTGAACTTCGATGAACGTGGCCGCATGTGGGTCGTCAACTACAAACAGTACCCGTATCCCGCCGGCGTGAAGATGGTCAGCCGTGACGAGTACTGGCGGGCCGTCTACGACAAGACACCGCAGCCTCCGCCGAACCACGTTCGTGGGCTGGACACGATCACCATTCACGAAGACACCGACGGCGACGGCACATACGACCTGCACAAGAGGTTCCTCGACGGACTCAACATTGCTACCGCCTGCGAGCGTGGCCGCGGCGGCGTGTGGGTCCTCAATCCGCCCTATCTGCTCTTCTACCCTGACGAAGACGGCGACGACGTGCCGGACGGCGACCCGACGGTCCACCTGCAGGGCTTCGGCCTGGAGGACACGCATTCGGCCGCCAACAGCCTGCGGTGGGGGCCTGATGGTTGGTTGTATGCCGCCCAGGGCAGCACGGTCAGCGGCAACATCACTCGGCCGGGAGACGAAAAGCAGATCGTGCATTCGATGGGCCAGCTCATTTGGCGGTACCATCCGGAAGCACGGCAATATGAAATCTTCGCCGAAGGCGGCGGCAATGCGTTCAGCTGCGAATTCGACGCGCAGGGCCGCGTCTTCTCTGGTCACAACGGCGGCAACACCCGCGGCTTTCACTACGTCCAGGGCGGCTATTCGCGCAAAGGTTTCACCAAGCACGGTCCGCTGTCGAACCCATACGCGTTTGGCTTCTTCGAAGCCATGCCGCACCACGACGTGCCGCGGTTTACGCATAACTTCGTCATTTACGAAGGCGGCTCGCTCCCCGAAGCATATCGCGGCCGGCTGTTCGGAGTCGAACCCTTGCAGGGCCGCGTCGTGATGAGTGACGTCGCGCGCAATACTTCGTCCTTCAAAACCCAGGATGTGGGACACCCGGTGACTTCCAGCGATCAGCGGTTTCGCCCGGTGGAAATCAAAGCCGGTCCCGACGGTGCGCTGTATGTCGCCGACATGTACGAACCGCTGATCAGCCACCGGCAGCACTTCGAAGGCCAGATCGACAAGCAGAACGGACGCATCTATCGGTTGAGGGCCAAGGATGCGCCACCGCTGGAACCGTTCGACCTTGGTTCGAAGACGTCAGATGAACTCATCGATGTTCTCGGGCATCCCAACAAATGGTTCCGCCAAACCGCACTGCGATTGCTTGCCGACCGTAGGGATGCATCACTGGTTCCCAAGCTGCGCACGCTGATCGCGGAACAAACCGGGCAGCTTGCATTGGAGGCGCTGTGGGCACTCAATCTAAGCGGCGGATTCGACGAAGCAGTCGCACTGCAGTTGCTGCGTCATGCCGATCCGCACGTTCGGCTGTGGACCGTCCGCCTGTTGTGCGATGACCGCCAAATCTCGGCTGAAGCGGCCGCGCAACTCGCCGACATCTCCAAATCCGAGCCGTACGTCGAAGTCCGCAGCCAGCTGGCCAGTTCGGCGCGGCGGCTGCCGGTGAAGCAGGCGTTGGCGATTGTGGCCAATCTGCTGGGGCACGACGAAGACGTCGACGACGTGCACGTTCCGCTATTGTTGTGGTGGGCCATCGAGGCCCAGGCAGCGGCTAGCCCCCAAGACGTGGTGGAACTCTTCAGGCGACCCGATCTTTGGGATCGGCCTCTGGTCGCACAAACTGTCGCTTCGCGGCTGATGAAGCGCTTCGCGATGTCGGGATCGCGGGGCGACTTGATCGTCTGCGCCCGCCTGTTCGAAATCGCTCCCAATCAGGCCGCCGACGATCGGCTGATGCAGGGATTCGAAGAGGCATTCAAAGGCCGGCCCTTGAGTGGCTTGCCGCAACAACTGGTGACGGCCCTCAACCGCGCCGGCGGCGGTTCACTTGCACTACGGGTCCGGCAAGGCGACCCGGCAGCGGTCAAAGAGGCTCTGAACACCCTCAAGCAGCCCACCGGCAACACCGCGGAACTGATCGAATACGTGCAGACTTTTGGAGAAGTCCGACAGCCAGCCGCGATCCCCGTGCTGCTCGAGTTGCTGAAAGACACCGACAGCGAGCCGTTGCAAAGCGCCGTGTTGACGGCCCTGCAGTCCTACGAGGACGCAGCGATCGCTCGCACGGTGCTGGGACTCTACGCCTCGTTTTCCGACGACGTGCGCAGCGTGAGCCAAACGCTATTGGTCAGCCGGGCGGCTTGGACACGTTTGTTTCTCGAGGCGATCGACGGCGGCAGCATCGCGGCTGAAACCGTGCCACTCGACGTCGTCCGAAAAATGACGATCCACTCCGGTGACGACGTGACCGCCCTGATTTCCAAGCACTGGAAAAACGTCGACGGCGCCTCGACGGCTGAAATGAAGCAGGTGATCGAGCGCTTTTCGCAGACCCTCGCCGGCGGCTCCGGCGATCCCTATCACGGCAAAGAACTGTATGCCAAGACGTGCGCCAAGTGCCACCTGTTGTTCGGCCAAGGGGGCCGCATCGGTCCCGACTTGACAACCTACAAGCGCGACGACTCGTTGAACATTCTCATCAACGTGGTCAATCCCAGCGCAGAAATTCGGGAAGGCTTCGAGACGTTCCTGGTCGTTACCGAAGACGGCCGCATGGCCAGCGGGTTCCTGTTCGATCAGGACAACCGCGTCGTCGTCCTGCGCGGCACAGACGGCCAAAACATCACGCTCGCCCGAGACCGCATCGACGAGATGCTGCCTCAACGCAAGTCGCTGATGCCCGAAGGCCTGCTCAACGAACTCAACGAGCAAGACGTCCGCGACCTGTTCGCCTACCTGCGGACATCACAGCCATTGAACAACTGAGGCCGCACGTCGTACTAGGTGCCAGTCGAAACGGCATACGACGCCGCAGGACTCTGTTTCCAAAAGAAACGGTGCTCAGAAACCCCAGTCGTACTCGTCGATGTTCTCCTTCGTGAACCGAATGGGATCGGCCATGATCACCACGGTGGAGTCGCTATCGCTGAATCGCAGTTCGCCGTAACCGGGAAGTTCGGTGCCCGATTGAATCTCGCGACCTTCGACAAGTTCCGCCGCCAATCGCACCGTCAACTCACCCAGTTGCCGTGGGTCCCACAGAAAGAAGCTTTCCAGGACGTCCTCTTTGATGTAGTGCCGCATCTTGCCCGGTGTGGTGTTGCCGGTCAGCGCGACTTGTCCCACTTTCCCTGTGCGTTTCAATGCCTCGGCAGCGCCGGGAACCGAGTTGGAGTCAAACGCGATGATGCCCTTCAAGTCGGGGTGCACGTTGAGCAGTGTTTCGACCTGTCTGCGGGCTTCGTTTTCATCCTCTTTAGTCACAACCGTTTCGACGAGTGTCATCTCGGGGTATTTCTCCGCAGCGCGGGCCTTGGCGTGGTCTTTCCAGGTGTTGAGGTTGGCCGCATCCAGACTGGCGATCGCAATCGCCCACTCGCCTTGTTCGTTCATCTGCCGGGCGACTTCATCCATCAACAACTCGCCCAATCGTCGGTCATCAATCTGGTTGACCATCAGCGCACGGCCACTCTCGGGTGCATCACTGTCCCAGGTCAAAACCTTGATGCCGGCCGCCTGTGCTTTCTCGACGAAGCGACGGATCGTTTTCGGCTGATTCGGTGCGACACAAATGGCATCGACCCCCTGCCGAATCCAGGTCTCGATGAATTTGTTCTGCTCTGAGCCACTCGGTTCAGTGGGACCGTCATAAATCAGCGTGACGCCGAGCTCCTCAGCGGCCGCTCTTGCGCCTTGATGGCAGGCATCAAAATACGCGATGTTCGTCAGCTTGGGCAGCATCGCGATGACGATTTCGTCTCCCTGCTGTCCAGCCGTCGCCGAGCCAGCGACAGGACTGTTCGCAGTTTCACCGCAACCGCTCAAACAGACGCCCGCTGTCGCAGCCAATAGCAGACGACGCAATCGTACTGAACGATAAGAATCGACCGTCTGACCCTCCCAACGCGATTGATGTTGCGCCATCGACACGTAGCTCCTGCAAAAGCGAACGAACGTAACGGCTTCAGTCTGATGAGCACGAGTCCCAGTTTCAACCGGTTCGCACGTCAACACCATTAGCGTGGCTACTGCTCTGTGTGACAGTAGATCGAGACACGACAGCCTACGCCAGACCTCAAGACACCTTCCTCGACAGGCCCGGCAGTCGCTCTGCATGCGTGTTGAGCCAGACTCCAACCACCAGCAGTCCGCCAAGCAGAATGAACTCCAGGTGGCGGATCTCGAAGGGCAGCCTCTCTCCCCAGTGCATGCCGGCGCTGCGCAGGCCTTCGTTGAGAACCGCGACCAACAGCACGCCGATCACCGAGCCGCTCAATGAACCCGCCCCACCCGACACGCGTGTGCCCCCCAGCACGGCGGCCACGATCACCTGCAGCTCCAAGCCCACCAGCGAACTGGCCGTGACCGAACCATTGCGTGCCGTGTGGCACAGCGCCGCCACGAACACCAATACGCCCATTAGTCCATACACCTGCAGTGTCCGCCGCTCGACTGGAATGCCGGCGTAGCGGGCGGCCACGCGGTTGCCTCCCAGCATCAGCACCTCCCGCCGCCAGCGGGAACGGCCAAACCACCAACCGCCGGCGAGTAGCACGATTCCGGCCGTGCAGAGCGAACCGGTCAATCCGCCGAACCATTCATAGCCGGGCACGTCGTAAAACGGGCCGCGCTCCTGGCCTCGCATTACCGCTTCACACAGTCCGCGGTAGAAGAACAGCGTCCCCAGCGTGGCAATAATCGGCGGGACGTCGAGCTTGGCGATCAGCCCGCCGTTGAACAAGCCAGTCGCCAACCCCATTGCCAGCCCGATGGGGACGGCCGTCATCCAAAACGCAGGTCCGCCGTCGAACGTCGACATCACGCACGCCACCAGCGCCACCGCCGACCCCACAGACAGGTCGATGCCGGCCGTCATCAGCACGACTGTCATGCCGAATACGAGAACCAGCAGCGGGGCCGCCTGCGCGATCAAATCGCTGGCGTAGTACCCGAACGAAGTCGTGAACGCGGCCAAGGAATCGAACCGGATACCGCTCACCGGCGCCAGAACGGCGACTTCCAGAAGCAGCAACAATGGCAGGACGTAGGCCCTCATTGCAGCTCCTTGAGCAGTTTCTCACGGCGATGTGCCCAGCAATCGAAACCGATGACCGCAACGATCACCGCCCCTTGCACGGCGGTCCGCCAATACTCTCCCACACCGGCGTACAACATGGTTTGTCCGACCAGGTACAGAAAAAAGGCTCCGAGCGCCGTTCCGATCAGCGATCCCTCGCCGCCGAAAATGTTCGTGCCCCCCAATACCACGGCGCCGATCACATCGAGTTCGAAACCGCGCGCCATTCGCGACGGCTCGATCGTCAGGCGATTCGTCACATACGTTACTGAGGCCAAGCCCAAGAACAGGCCGCTCGCCCAGAAAGAACTCTGCAGCACCTTGCCGGGATGCAGTCCCTTGAGCCGGCAGGCCGCTTCAGAGTCGCCCAACGCCAACCAGGTCCGCGGCGTTTTTCCGAACGCCTCCCAGGCCGCCGCCACAACTAACGCCGCCAGCAAGATCAGCGCCGCATGCTCCTTCCCAGGCGCATGGTAGGCTTCGTCCTGCACTGAAATTTGCCCGCCGAAGTTCGTAAGGCTAACATCGGCCAGAATGAGCGCCGCGCCGCGATAAAACACCAGGCCGGCTAACGTCACAATGATCGCCGGGATGCTCAGCAATCGGATCACATATCCGTTGGCAGCCGAAAGCCCCACCGCGGTGAGATAGCAGGCGGCGTAACAGACCAGCGGGCTGTAACCCCATTCATACCCAATGCCGAACACGGTTCCGGCCACGACAATAATCGCCCCGATCGAAAGATCGATGGCCCCGGTGCAGATGATGCCCGTCAGTCCCAACCCCGCAATCACATACGGCGCGACGTTGGGTGCGAACCGCGATAACTCATCCACGAACGACGCATTCGGGCTCCCCAACGTCTGCCAGAAGATGTAAGCCAGCAGCCCCAAGTTTCCGCACACCAAGAACAGCAACCTCTGCCGCACGGCAGGCGTTGTGTGGGAATGTCGAACTTGCCTGCCGGCTGAAGCCATGTCGAGTCGCACTCAGTTTGATGATGCCAAGTCGCTGAGAGACTGGCTGCCCTCAACTCTCCGCACTTGGCTCTCCGCTCTTCGCTCTCCGCTTTCCGCCCTCCAGCATTCCCGATGCGGCTAGAATCACGTTGTGCTCCGTCATTTGGCTCCCGCGGAGTTCAAGCTCGACGGTTCCGCGGTTCATCACCAGAATGCGATCGCTCATGCCGATCAGTTCGGGCAAATCGCTGGAAATAAACAAGATGGCTTTGCCGGCGGCTGCCAGCCGATCGACGATGGCATGAATCTGGGCTTTGGCACCAACGTCGACGCCTCTGGTCGGCTCGTCCAGCAGTATGACTTCGGGATCGCGCTCCAGCCAACGTGCCAACAACGCCTTTTGTTGGTTGCCACCGCTCAACGTGCCGACCGGTTGGGCGAGACCCGTTGCACGAATGTTGTAGCGAGAGAGAATCTCGCCGAGTCGGTCCGCTTCGCGGCGGCGGTCGATGAGTCCGTATCGGGTCAGCAGGTCTGAAAAACCGATGCTGACCGACTCCATCAGGCTGTGGTCGAGCACAAACCCTTGTCGTTTGCGTTCTTCAGGCAGGTAGACCATTCCGGCTTGCAGCGCGTCATGCGGTCCTGACGGCTGCCACGTTCGGCCGGCAAGCGCCATCTTGCCGCCATCGACGCCGTACAGGCCATAGATCGCCCGCGCCAATTCAGAGCGTCCGGCGCCGACCAGCCCGCCCAACCCCACGATCTCGCCGCGGCGGACTTCGAAGCTCACGTCGTTGAAAGTGCCTTGCCGAGTTAGCCGTTGAACGTCCAACAAGACGTCCCCGGCAGACTTGTTTCGTGTGCGGGGGTAGACCTGCTCGAGCGGACGTCCCACCATGTCGTGCACAAGCTCGGAAGCGTCAACGTTTGCCGTCTCGTGCGTGGCAACCAGTTCCCCGTCGCGCAGAACGGCGACCCGGTCCGTAATCGCAAAGATCTCATCGAGCCGATGCGAGACGTAAATCATCGCCACGCCGTCGTTTTGCAGACGCTTGAGATGTTCGAACAGGCGTTTGACTTCCGGCTCGCTGAGACTGGCGGTTGGCTCATCGAGGATCAGCAGCCGTGCGTTTTGGGATAAGGCCGACGCGATGGCGACCTCTTGTTTCTCGGCTGGTGTCAACTCGCTAAACAGCCGGCCCGGTTCCAGATCGAGCCCGAAACTCGACAGACGATTGCGGGCTCGGGAGTACAAGCTGCTCCAATCGACGCCGCCCCAGGCACGGCGGGGCCATGATTCCCCCAGCATCATGTTTTCGGCGACGCACAAGTGGCCGAAGTAGTCCAGCTCCTGATGAATGGTGGCGATGCCCGCCTCGAGCGCTGCCTGCGGGGATGCAAAGCTGGCCGGCCGGCCATTCCATTCGATGCGGCCCCCATCGGGAAGATGGACCCCGCTAATCAACTTGATCAGCGTCGACTTACCGGCACCGTTTTCTCCCACCAGGCCCAAGATCTCACCCGCTCGCAACTCGATGTCGCATGATTTGAGCGCCTCGACCCCGCCGAAAGATTTTGCGGCCCCGCAAAGTGCCAGCAGCGGCGGAGCATTCAACGTTCGCGCGGATGTCGGCATTGGGAACGGACGGGTTCGGGTGGTGGAATGTCTTGGCAGATTCAAACCGCGAGGCCGTTGGTACGGCTCACAGATTGTTTCTCAATCGCCGCCCCTGACGGCTGAGAACCGGGGCGAGCGATCCAGTATAATCACGAGTACAGACAAAGGCCTGCTAGAGCAGCATTAGGTTCGTTCTTCGCGTTCACAACCGCGTCAGGTGTTTGAGTTGATCATGCAGCAGAGTACGCCTGAGCTCGAATCGACTTTCGGTCCCTTCGCAGGGAAGTCCATGACTGACCGAAGAACCCCCTGTGGTCCCCCTTCTGAAGGGGGACGGTCCAATCATCGATTATCGCTACAAGGTCCCAATCCTGCACCGGCCGTCCGTCTTCAAGGTGCCGGCGCGCAAAGACATGCCACGCCAGGTCTAGTTCGGGCAACTTCGATTGCCATTCGCGCATTTGCAATGGCACTCTTCCTGGCGGTCATGCTGCCGAGTACAGGGTTCGCCGACGACGTTGAAGGCGAGCAATTCTTTCGCAAACAAGTGTTGCCGATCTTTCAGGCTCGTTGCGTTCGCTGTCACAGCGGCGATGAGCCGAAGGGAAGCCTCGACCTGAGCGTGCGCGCGACGATCGTCTCGGGTGGAGAGAGCGGTGCAGCAATCGTTCCTGGGAAACCGGATGAGAGCCTGCTGCTTGACTATGTCTCCGGCGACGAGCCGGAGATGCCGCTCGACGACGAACCGCTTTCTCCCGATCAATTGTCGGTGCTGCGACAATGGATCGCCGAGGGCGCGCTCTGGCCTAAGGGCGTGACGATTGAAGCCAGCCGTCCGGACGCCAATTGGTGGTCGCTGCAGCCGATCAGGCAACCGGACGTTCCGGCCCTCGCTTCAAACTGGATTCGCACACCGATCGACGCCTTCATTCTGGCCAAACTTCAGGGACTGGGACTAGCGCCTTCGGATATGGCCGACCGTCGTACTTTGGTTCGGCGGGTGACGTACGATCTGCACGGTTTGCCGCCGACTCCCCAAGAAGTCGCGGCCTTCGTCTCCGATTCGAGCCCGCAGGCATACGAAAATCTCGTTGAACGTTTACTGGCCTCACCGCGATACGGCGAACGCTGGGCGCGGCACTGGCTCGACGTCGTGCACTACGCCGATACGCACGGCTATGACAAAGACAAACGCCGCGAACATGCCTGGCCCTATCGCGACTACGTAATCCGCGCACTCAACGACGACAAGCCGTATCGCGATTTCGTCTACGAACAGCTGGCCGGCGACTTGCTCGATTCCAACACACCACACGGGATCGCCGCGACGGGCTTCATCGTGGCCGGGCCTTGGGACTTCGTGGGGCACGTCGAACTGCGCGAAGGGACCGTCGATAAGCAGATTACGCGCGTGCTCGACCGCGACGACATGGTGATGAATACAATGTCGACGTTCACCAGCCTGACAGTCCACTGTGCCCGCTGCCACGACCACAAGTTCGACCCCATCACGCAGGAAGACTATTACAGTCTGCAGGCGGTGTTCGCCGGCATCGACCGCGCTGACCGCATGGTCGACGTCGATGCTGAAACGTCGCATCGCCGTAACGAACTCGAAACGGCAAGTCAGCGGTTACGAAGCGAACAGCGGGCGCTGCGCAAAAAGTTCGACGAAGCGGCCGGTCCGAAATTGGCCGACATCAGGGGCAAGCTCGACAAGCTGACGAAACAAGCCTCAGGCTCCGAGCGGCCCGAGTTCGGCTATCACAGCCACATCGAAGCCGATCAAAACACCCAAAAGTGGGTGCAGGTCGACCTGGGGGCGTCGGTTCCGATCAAGCACATTGTCTACGTCGGCTGCCACGACAATTTCAACGGCATCGGCGCCGGGTTCGGATTCCCGCTGCGATACAAGATTGAGACTTCCGACGATCCTGACTTCGAAAGCGGGGCTACCGCCGTCGTCGACCACACGCAGTCCGATGTCGCCAATCCGGGGGTTGCTCCAAACACGGCCGATGCCGGCGGTCGCGCTGCTCGATTCGTGCGGATCACCGCCACCAAACTCGCGCCGCGGCAGAACGACTATATCTTCGCGCTGGCGGAGTTGAGCGTCGTCGGCCCCGACGACGAGAACCTCGCATCGGGCGGAACCGTCACCGCCCTCGATTCGATTGAAGCTCCCCCGCGCTGGCAACGGATCAACCTCATCGACGGCTATACGTACGGCATCCAGAACACCGATCAGCTTGCCGAAATCGGCAAGCTCCGCCAGCGCCGCTCGGCAATCCTGGCAGCGATGAAAGACACGGCGATCAAGAAGGAGTTAGACGACGTCGAGAGTCGCCTGGCGGCCAGGGAGTCGGCGCTCGACGAGTTGCCCGAACCGAGACCGGTCTTCGCCGCCGCCAGTCACTTCTCACCCCAAAGCAACTTCAAGCCGACGTCCGGGACGCCGCGGGCGATTCATCTGCTGAAGCGCGGCAGCGTGAAGTCTCCCGGTGCGGCCATGTCGCCGGGTACCGTCAGTTGTATCGACTCGTTGCAGCCGCGGTTTACGGAGATCGATACCGACGACGAAGGCCAACGGCGGGTCGCACTGGCCCGCTGGATTATCGATGAACACAACCCGCTCACGTGGCGGTCGATCGTCAACCGCATCTGGCACTATCATTTCGGGCGAGGACTGGTCGATACGCCCAACGACTTTGGCCGCATGGGCTCGGTGCCCACGCACCCCGAACTGCTCGACTGGCTGGCTGCCGACTTCGGTGACAACGGCGGATCGCTCAAGCGCCTGCATCGTATGCTCGTCACCAGCGCCGTCTATCGGCAGTCGTCGGCCCATCGTGACGCAGCGGCCCAGAAGGACTCCGGCAATCAATACCTGTGGCGCATGCAGCGTCGCCGGCTGACCGCCGAAGAGATTCGCGACGCGGTGCTGTCGATCAGCGGCCGACTGCGGCAAGAGATGTACGGGCCGGGATTCGATCTGTTCGGCTTCAAAGACGACCACTCGCCCCACTACGACTACGCGCAGAGCGACCCCGACGATCCGCGTAGCGTGCGACGGACGGTCTACCGCTTCATCGTCCGCTCGGTGCCGGATCCGTTCATGGAAACTCTCGACTGCGCTGACCCGTCATTGATCGTCCCGGTTCGCAATACGACCGTCACCGCATTGCAAGCGCTGGCATTGTTAAACAACGGCTTCATGGTCCGGCAGGCGGAACTGTTCGCCGAACGGACGAAACGAGAGTCGAACGATGTTCTGTCACAGATCGGCACAGCTTTCCGGCTGGCCCTGTGCCGCGCGCCCACTGCCGAAGAGTCGCGGATCTTGGCCGAATACGCCCACAAACACGGGTTGCCGAGCGCCTGCCGGCTGATCTTCAACATGAACGAGTTCATTTTTGTTGACTGACTGTAAGGGCAGTCGGGCAAGTGCGACATGAATCTTTCTATCAGGCCGGCGACCGAAGAAGATGCCGAATCGATCGTTGGGCTGCTCAATCCCATCATCGCAGCAGAAAAATACACGATCGTGTCGGAGCCGATTTCAGTCGTCGAGCAGATCGACTGGATTCGTTCTGTATCCGAATGCGGGCTATTTCACGTGGCGGTGGGCACAAATGATCGAAAGGTCTTGGGTTTTCAATCCGTCGAACCGTTGTCGGCAACCGAGAAGGCCTGGAAGCATGTGGGAGACGTCGCCACTTTCGTAGCACTCGATTCGCACAGACAGGGTGTCGGCCGCAGTCTTAGCCAAATGACTTTCGAACGGGCACGGGAGCATGGTTTCTTGAAAATCAACGCAACGATCAGAGCGGACAACCCACAGGGGGTGGCCTTCTACAAAAGCATGGGATTCGACGTCATCGGCACGGCTCGAAAACACGCCCTCGTTCGAGGCGAATACATCGACGAGATTCTGGCAGAGAAGTTCATCGGCTAATCCCCGAAAGGCACCATGATGCGGATTCTCAATCAACTCAGCCGCAGGGAACTCCTCTGGCACGCCGGGGGCGGACTGGGCGGCGTCGCGCTGGCCTACATGCTTGGCCGCGATGGACTGTTGGCCGGCGACGGCATAGACGACGCGTCACGTCTGCGCCGCCAGCACCACCCGGCCAAGGCCAAGCGAGTCGTGCAGTTCTACATGTCCGGCGCCGCCAGCCAGTGCGACTTGTTCGACTACAAGCCGCTGTTGATCGAAAAGAACAGCGAAGAATGGGACCCGGGCGAAGAAGTCGAGCTGTTTCAATCGCAGCCGGGCAAGGTGATGCAATCGCCCTGGAAGTGGAAGCAGTACGGTGAGTGCGGCAAGCACATCAGCGACGTGGTGCGGCACATCGGTTCGTGTGCCGACGACATCGCGTTTGTCCACTCGATGGTCGCCAAGTCGAACGTGCACGGACCGGCCACGCTGATGCAGGCGACCGGCTTTGTGCTACCGGGGTTTCCCAGCATGGGCTCTTGGATCAGCTACGGGCTGGGCAGTTCCACCGACGAGTTGCCCACGTTCGTCGTGCTGCCCGACAGCCGCGGATTCGCGCCGTGCGGTCCGCAGAACTGGCAAGCCGGTTTCTTGCCGGCCGAACATCAGGGAACGATCATTCGGCCCGCGTCGAAGAACCCGATCGCCGACTTGTTCCCGCCGGACGGAAGTTTCGTCAAACGCGATAGCGATCGCGACGGCCGAAGCGTGTTGTCGCAACTCAATCGGCGTCACAGCGATCAGCGCGAGGGAGACTCTCGGCTGGAAGCCCGCATTGCCTCGTACGAATTGGCGGCCAAGCTCCAGACGAGCGCGCCGGAAGTCCTCGATCTCACTGGCGAATCCCCGCACGTCCAACAACTGTACGGGCTAGAAGACGAGGTGAGTTCCGAATTTGGCCGCAACTGCCTGGTCGCCCGGCGGATGCTGGAACGCGGCGTGCGGTTCATCCAGATCTGGAGCGGCGCCGACAACGGTTTCCCCCGACGAAATTGGGACTCGCACGAAGACGTGGCCCGCGATCACGGCATATTGGGCCGCAGCATCGACCAGCCGATTGCCGGGTTTCTCAAGGATCTGAAGCAGCGCGGAATGCTGGATGACACGATTGTGCTCTGGACGACCGAATTCGGCCGGATGCCCTGCAGCCAAGGGTCGTTGGGACGCGACCACAATCCGTTCGGCTTCACCAACTGGCTGGCCGGCGGCGGCATCAAAGGTGGCACCACCTACGGCGCCACCGATGAATGGTCGTACAAAGCGATCGAGAATCCGACCTATTGCTACGACGTCCACGCCACCATTTTGCACCTGCTGGGAATCGATCACGAGCAGCTGACGGTCCGGCACAACGGCATCGACCGCCGGCTGACCGACGTGCACGGCCACGTGATCGAGGAGCTGCTGGCCTGATTGCCGCGGTATTGCTCGCACCGCGGTTGAAACCGGCGCATCACTGCTACCACAATAGGGAGTCGTCGCCGGCCCCAGTACCGGACGGTGATGCCATCAATCGAACCGACTTTGTCACGCCTCCCGCCACACCTACCTTTCGAGATACGCCATGCTCCCCGATTTGACTCCCAAGAAGCTCCTGCACTCACTACTGATCGGACTCTTCGCACTGCTGCCGGCAGTCACGACGCAATCCGTTCTCTCCGATGACGACAAGGGCTTTCGTCCGATCTTTGACGGCAGCACGCTGGAGAACTGGGACGGAAATCCCAAATTCTGGAGCGTGGAAGACGGGGCGATCACCGGTCAAACCACCCCCGAAAATCCCACTCGTGGCAATACATTTATCGTGTGGCGAGCCGGCGAGGTCGGCGACTTCGAGTTGAAGCTCGAATACAAGATCATCGGCGGCAACAGCGGCATCCAGTATCGGAGTTTCGAGGTACCGGATAATAAATGGGTCATCGGCGGATATCAGGGCGACTTCGAAGCGGGCGATACGTACTCGGGGATTTTGTATGGCGAACGCTTTCGCGGAATTCTGGCCTTGCGCGGCGAGAAGACGGTTGTCGGCGCCAATCACAAACCGAAGGTAGTCGCCAAGATCGGCGACACTAACGAACTGCAGAACCACATCCGCAAGGAGGATTGGAACGAGTACCACATTATTGCAAAGGGGTTTCAGTTCACGCACAAGATCAACGGCCACACGATGTGCGAGGTGACCGACGACGACAAAGAGGTGCGACGCCCCAAGGGGCTGCTGGCGCTTCAACTTCACGCCGGTCCGCCCATGAAGGTGCAATTCCGAAATATTCGCCTCAAGGCAGACGATGCGCAGGCAGCCGCCGACTCAAGCCAGACCAAGGTGGCCTTGATCGCCGGAAAAAAGAGCCATGGCTACGGAGCGCACGAGCACAAGGCGGGCTGCATGCTGCTGGCCGAGGCCTTGAAGGAGAACGTCCCGGGCGTGCAGGTGGAAGTCTACACCAACGGTTGGCCTGAAGATGCCAGTGTCTTGGAAGACGCCGACTCGATTGTTATTTTCGCAGACGGTGGCGGCGGTCATCCCTTCAACGCGCACCTGGACGAAGTCGATCGGCTGATGAAACGCGGCGTCGGTTTGGTTTGCATTCATTACGCGGTCGAGGTCCCCAAGGGAGAGCCGGGCGAAAGGTTCCTCGATTGGGCGGGCGGCTACTTTGAAACCGATTGGTCGGTCAATCCGCACTGGACGGCCAAGTTCGAGCAATTTCCAGATCACCCGGTCGCCAGCGGCGTGGGGCCGTTTGCCGTCAACGACGAGTGGTACTACCACATGCGGTTCCGTAACCAGATGCAAGGAGTGACTCCGATCTTGTCGGACATCCCACCTGAGAGCACGCTGAGTCGCCCCGACGGTCCACACAGCGGAAACCCGCACGTCCGGGCCAAGATCGGGCAACCGCAACACGTCGCCTGGGCCAGTGACCGACCTGACGGCGGCCGCGGCTTCGGCTTCACGGGTGGCCACGTCCACTGGAACTGGGGGAACGACAACTTCCGCAAACTGGTCTTAAACGCAATCGCGTGGACCGCGGGTCTCGACATTCCCAAAGACGGCGTCCACTCCGCAACTCCCACCCTCGAGCAGCTCGAAGCCAATCAAGACTACGATCCGCCGACGAACTTCAATCGCGAACGAATCCGCAAGCTGCTCAAAGAATGGAACCGCGGCAGCCAGACCGCCGACGCCTCTTAGAGCAGTTCACGATATTCCGTGACTGGTTCCGGCTCGCGGGAACCAGCCATTGAAGCACCAAACAGCGTTCGGCGCGGCAGGAGACAGCGTAATACGCTGTAGACGGCCCGTCTTCCCCTCGACAGTCAATCTCACGGATGCCTCAATGATTGAGAACTACAACAGTCGAATCGTCGCGGTGCTGGCGCTGTTGCTTGCGTTCGCGGCACGTGGCTTTGCAGACGACAGCGCACAACGCTCGCCCCAACAAGCCTTGGTGGGACTCGACGTGGCTGATGGTCTGGAGGCGACGCTGTTCGCCGCGGAGCCCCTGCTGCTGAGCCCGTCGAACATCGATGTCGACCATCGCGGGCGGGTCTGGGTTTGCGAAGTCGTGAACTATCGCGGTCGAAACGGGCAACGACCCGAAGGCGACCGCATTCTGATTCTGGAGGACACAGACGGCGACGGGCAGGCCGATAAGCAGACGGTCTACTACCAGGGCCGCGACGTCGATTCGGCGCTGGGTATCTGCGTGCTGGGCAACCGAGTGATTGTTTCGGTCTCACCCAACATCTTTGTGTTTACCGACGAAGACGGCGACGATCGTCCGGACAAGAAGGAGTTGATGTTCACAAATACCGGGCAGCCTCAGCACGACCACTCGGCACACGCTTTCGTATTTGGACCGGACGGCCGGCTGTACTGGAATTTCGGCAACACCGGCAAGCAGGTTTACGATTCCAAAGGCCGCCCCGTCGTTGATTTGGCGGGGAATGAAGTCGTCGACAATGGCAAGCCGTATTTCGGTGGGATGGTTTTTCGCTGCCGGCCGGACGGCAGCGACTTTGAGGTGCTGGCCCACAATTTCCGCAACAACTACGAAGTGGCCGTCGACTCGTTCGGAACACTGTGGCAGTCGGACAATGACGACGACGGCAACCGCGCCGTGCGGATCAATTTCGTGATGGAATACGGCAACTACGGCTATCGTGACGAAATGACCGGCGCCGGCTGGCGGAGTCCCCGCACCGGCATGCGTGCCGACATCCCGACCCGGCACTGGCATCAGAACGATCCGGGCGTGGTACCCAATCTGCTGCAAACCGGTGGCGGCTCGCCGACGGGCATCTGCGTCTACGAGGGCCGTTTGCTGCCCGAACGATTTTGGGACCAGATGATCCATAGCGATGCCGGTCCAAACATCGTCCGCGCCTATCCGGTCACCAACGACGGTGCCGGCTACCGTGCCACGTCGGTCGACATTCTTTCCGGGGAACGGGACAAGTGGTTTCGCCCCTCAGACGTGTGCGTTGCGCCGGACGGTTCGCTGTTTGTTGCCGACTGGTACGACCCCGGCGTAGGTGGGCATGCTATGGGCGACGTGCAGAAAGGCAGGATCTTCCGCATTGCCCCGCCTGATACAGACTACTCAGTGCCCAAGTTCAATTTCGCAGACCCCCGACAAGCCGTACAGGCCATCCGCAGTCCGAACCAGGCAGTGCGTTACTTGGCCTGGCAGACGCTTTCGAGACTGCCGCGGCAGGCCGAAGTGGTCTTGTGGCCGTTGTTAACTGACGAGAACCAGCGGATAAGAGCTCGAGCCTTGTGGCTGATCTCGCGGGTGGAAGGGCGAGGCGAGTTCTTCGCCCAGTTCGCCGCCGATGACTTCGAGCCCGAAATTCGAATTGTGGGCCTGCGGATTGCCCGCGAATTGGGAGTGGACGTCATCCCAATCGTCGAGCAGTTGTTGGAGGATGAGTCGCCGCAAGTGCGCCGCGAGTGCGCCGTCGCACTGCGGCACCACGACTCGCCGCAGATGCCCCAACTGTGGGCCGCACTGGCCGCCCAATATGACGGGCAGGACCGCTGGTACCTGGAGGCACTCGGTATCGCAGCCGATGGAAACTGGGATGCGTGCCTAACGGCCTGGCTGCAGAAGGATGGAGACGCATGGAACACGCCCGCCGGCCGAGACATCATCTGGCGATCCCGCGCTGCCGCGACGGCTGACTATCTGGCAGAAATTGTGATCGATCCCGAAATCTCGTCCGAGGACCTTCCGCGGATGTTGCGGGCGTTCGACTTTCTAGATCACGAGGCGAGAGATGATGCATTGTTGAAATTGGCGCTGTCGGATGATGCCGGCGCCGAGTCGAACCGTCGCCGCACAATTGTCGCCGAAGCCGTGCTGCGACTGCGCGGCTTCGATCTGCAGTCGCGGCCCGAGCACGAACAAGCTGTGCTGAAGGTCGTCGCCGACACACGCGGAACGTCTACGTTCGTGCACTTGGTCGACAAGTTCTCGATCGCCGACGAGTATCCCGAACTGCTCGCGCTAGCGCAGCAGAAGCCGAGCGATCCGCGCGGCGTGGAAGCAATGCGCACGCTGCTGCGCAAGGGCTCCCTCGATTTGATCAAACAGGGATTCGACGCGACGGAGACGGAGATCGTCGTCGGAACCGTCCGGTCGTTGGGGAATTCACTCGACGCCCGCTCGACAAGGCTGCTGCTGCCCGTGATGCGCGACGAACAGCAAAACGTCGAGGTCCGCAGAGAAGCTGTGAGGGCGCTGGCGCGATCGCGACCGGGGGCCATGCGGCTTCTCAAACTGGCCCGGCAAGAACAGCTCGAGTCCAAGCTGGAACAAGCAGCGGCCGCAGCGCTGCACACGGCAGCCTGGCGGGACGTTAAGGCGCAGGCCAAAGAACTATTCCCTCCCCTGCCCGGCCGCAATCAACGACCTCTCCCGCCGATCGCCGATCTCATCAATACGAAAGGAAACGCTCAAAAGGGTCGTGTCCTGTTCAACACCACCGGCACCTGCGTCAAGTGCCACGTCGTCAACGGCCTTGGAAAGGATCTCGGGCCGAACCTGTCGGAGATCGGCAAGAAGCTGAGTCGGCAGGCATTGTACGAATCGATCCTGTATCCCAACGCGGGGATCAGCCACAACTACGAGACGCACGCACTGGTCCTCGAAGACGGCAACGTGCTGACCGGAATCGTCGTGAGCCGCACGCCCGACTCCATCGACATTCGTGATTCCGAAGCCATCACCCGCACGGTCAAGACATCACAAGTCGAGGAAATCGTCAAACAAGACGTGTCGCTGATGCCGACTGACCTTCAGAAGGTGCTCACCGCCCAGGAACTGGTCGACATCGTCGAATACATGACCACGCTGCAGAAGGCCGTCGCCTCGGCCGAGAACTCCGCTGCCGATTGACGACGGGATTGCGGCCGCTGGTGTCACCCCAGGCACTTGGACTATTCCTCGCCGGCGTCAACCAGCGCCATGATGGCCCGCTGGACGTTAGCGGGCAGGTTCGGCCACATCTGGACGACCTGTTTTAGCTGCGGGTCGCGTTTCACCTGCTCGGCGGTCGAGCTGGATTGAGAACCTATTTTGCTGACCATCTCCTGGACACGCTGCCTGGCGAGCACGCACCTGCTGTCCAAGACCGACGTGAAGTCGAACTTGATGGGGTAGCGCTTCGCGAACGGCTGGACCGCTTCCTCCGCTGCAGCGGCACTATCGAATCGCTGGCCGGCATCGCGGGCCATCATGCGATCGACAATGTCCACGATCTCAGCGGGCAGTTCCGGCCGGCGTTGCCGTAGCGGCAGGCTGGCGCCTGCCCGATGGGCGTCGAGCTTTTCACGCACGGAGTCGCCGGCGAATGGTACGGCGGCGGTTAATGCGTAGTACAAAGTGCAACCGAGGCTGTATACGTCGGCGCGGGCGTCGACCGTGAAGCTGTCGATCGTTTGCTCGGGGGCAATGAAGTCGGGCGTGCCGATGCAGTTTTGCCCCGAAATCATCGTTAGCGAGAACTCGTCTTCGTCGTCATTAATCAACGATAGGCCAAAGTCCAGCACCTTCAGCGTTCCGTCGGGATCGATGATCAGGTTCGCCGGTTTGACGTCCCGATGGATCAGCTTGTGTTCGTGGGCGTGCTGCAGCGCGCTCGCCGCTTGCGCTGCGAGATCGCAAACGTGCTTCCAGTCCAGCGGTCCACGGCGTTCGACGAGTTCTTGCAAGGTGACTCCGCGCATCAATTCCATCACGACGAAGTAGACGTCATCGGTTTCGCCCGACCGCTGCGTGCGCACGATGTGCGGATGATTCAATCGCATTCCAGCCCGGGCTTCCAGACGAAAGCGGGCGAGAATCCCCGGGGGTTGGTGCCGCGAGAGCACCTTCAGTGCCACCTGCTCGCCGCTGCCTGCCTCCTCGGCGGAGTAGACCCAGCCCATGCCACCAGAGCCGATCATTTCCAGAACGCGATAGTTCTCCACCTGGAAACTCGGGAGCTGGCCCTCAGTCAACCACTGCTGTTGGTCAGCGGTGATCAGGCCGCGGGTTAGCAGCGTTTTGATGTCTCTGGTTGTCAGGCCGTTCTCGGCGTGGGCCTCTGTGTCGCGACTCCTTCCGACCTTGCCGCCGCCGTCGGTTTCGGTGGTTGCGTTCCGGTCGGCAACGGACGTTTCCAGGTTGGTCTCTAGCCGGAACTTGAAGTCGCCGACTCGAATCAAGTCGCCGTCAAAAAGCTGCGAGACCGATACGGGTTTGCCGTTGACTTGGGTTCCGCTTTTGCTGCGCAGATCGCGAATGCGCAGTACGCGGTCGTCGAGTGTGAGCACGCAATGGGCGGGCGAAACGTTTGGGGAGGAGATCCGAACGTTGCAACCGTCCATTGAACCGATCAACGTGGTCGGACGAAGCACATCCTTGCTGCCACGGTCCTTGCCGGAACGCGAGAATACCAGGCGAGCATGGAGTCCGTGCTCGTCCGCGGAGTGTCGCGCGGTGGTCGATTCTGAAACCTGTGTGGAATCGCCTGGCATACCGAAGCTTTCGCGGCGCGATTCGCTTCGCATGAGGGTGGCGTCGAGCAATGCGAATCACGACCTAAACGCATCATACGTCAAACGCAGCATGCATTCGACATTGCTTCGAATCATCCTGGCCGATTCAACTTGCATTAGGCGCATTCGACCTGGCTCGATGACGCCGGGCGTCCGTTCCTTAACTTCGTGACCTTTGTGGCTTTGTGGTCAACAAACTCGAGTCTTTGAAAATCGGGAACATGTGAACCACGAAGCCACGAAGGACACAAAGCGAAGACCGGCAAGCAGACAATGTGAACACCACAGAGAGAAAGAGGTGTGGCCGCTGGGTCGAGGAAACTTGTCGATGCGTGTCAGAAGGGCCGAACTATGAACGCAGCGACGCGCCGAGTTTGTCGCGGCAGGCAGCGATAATCGCCTGCTCGGCATCGGCGACTTCTGCGCCTGTCAGCGTTCGCTCGGCAGAGCGATAGCTGACGGTGACGATGTACGACTTGTTGTTCGGGCCGATTTGCTTGCCGCGATACTGCCCGCCAAACGACACGTCTTCGAGCAGCGGGCCGCCCGCTTTGCGGACGACTGCTTCCAACTCCTGCCAGGAGACCGCTTCTTCGAGCACGAAGTTCAAATCGCGGGGCACGGCCGGATATTGCGACAACGGCTGCGAAACGGGACTGAGGTTGGCAATGTCCTCCAGCACGGCGAGATGCAGTTCGGCAACTGTCACCGCGTCGCGCAGATCGAGCCTGTCGGTCACGTTGCGGTCCAATTCTCCCAGCCAGCCCACAAACCTGCCGTCCAGCGACAATTCCGCTCCTCTTCCGGCGGCGAACTGGGAGAGGTCGGACCGCTTGAGCTTCAAAGCGGCGGAGTGGTTCAGCCGATCCACAAGAAGCTCGAGCACGCCTTTGAGCTCTGCAAATGGGCGTCCGGTGATGATACCGATCATCGCCGGTTCGACATCACGCTCGTCTTCGTCCGGGGCGGCCTTCCAGTAGACCTTGGCGATCTCGAACAACTGGGCGTCGAACGTGCCGTGCCGTTCGTTCTCGCGCCGAGATTTTAGTAGGCTTGGAATCAGGCTTTGGCGCAAAACGTTTTCGTGCCGTCTGGAAGAGTGATCGACCGTGAGGGGCGTCGTGTCACCGTGCGGCGTGAACAATTGCCGCTCGTCCTCACTCACAAACGACATCGTGATCGCCTCAAAACAGCCCGCGCCGGTCAGCACGTCTCGCACGCGCTCGATGACGCGGTCGTGATGGGTACGCGTACTCAACTCGACTGGAACTTCGATGTCGTCGGGAATCTTATCGTAACCGTGAATTCGCGCTATCTCTTCGATCAAGTCGATCTCTCGCGTTAGGTCGTTGCGCCACGACGGCGGCGTGAACTCTCCGGTCTGTTCGTCGACGCGGCTGGGTTCGAGTCCGAGGTCCGATAGAATCTGAGTCCCCTCCGCAGGGGCAACGTCAATGCCCAGGATCCGCGGGACTTGTGCAAAGCGCAGCAAGATCGGCGGACGTTTCTCACTTGGTTCGCCACCGGCCACGACCGACCCTTCCGCCAACTCGCCGCCGGCCAGTTCGAGAATTAACTCGCAGCAACGGCGGCTGGCCCAGTCGAGCTGGTGGGGATCGACCCCGCGTTCGAAGCGATAGGACGAGTCGCTGTGCAGGGTCAGCTTGCGGGCGGTCGTGCGAACCGACAGCGGTGCAAACTGCGCGGCCTCGATCAAGACGTTGAGGGTCGCATCACCGATCTCGGTGTCGAGTCCGCCCATCACTCCGCCAATGGCCACCGGTCGAGCCGCATCGGCGATGATGCACATGTCCGTGTCGAGTTCATACTCGCGCTGGTCGATGGCAACGATCTTTTCGCCTTTGCCCGGGCGGCGCACGACAATCCGGTTTTCACCCAGCTTATCGAAATCGAACGCGTGCAGCGGCTGGCCGCATTCCATCAGCACGTAGTTGGTGATGTCGACAACATTGTTGATGGTGGCGATGCCCAGCGTCGTAAGCCGGCGCTTCAGCCAGTCGGGGCTGGGTCCGATCCGCACTCCGCAAATCACTCGGGCCACGTACCGCGGGCAAAGATCTTCGCACTCGATGACGACTGATGTGGCATCCGATGCTTTCGCCGAGCCTTCGGTGACGTGCGCACGAGGTATGGAAAGCGGTTGCCCGAAGAGAACGGCCATTTCGCGGGCGACGCCGATGTGGCCCAGGCAATCGGGCCGGTTGCTGGTCACTTCCAGATCAACGGCGGTGTCATCACCGATTTGACTGACCCCTTCGAGGTTCAACCCCGACATTGTCAGGCGGGCCGTCACTTCGTCTAGCGGGGCGTCAACCTGGACGTACTCCCGCAACCAGTCCCAACTTACAATCATGCCTGACGATCAACCGCAGCTTGATACGCGCCGGTCGCCGAACAAAACGACCACGCGGTCCGCTCTTTCGACGGTTGGCAGAGATTCCAGTGCCCCATTAATGTAGAAAGGTGCCGGAGAAAGGAAAAGCGGGCGTGCTCCCGCAAAACAGGGATTGGTTCGGCAATACTTTGGCTCGACCGCCGAAAGACTTGTGGATTGGTGCGCACTGCGATCGGCGTGCATCTTCAGAAACCGACAGCCGCAGAATTGAGAGGTTCGCGATGCTGCATCCAAAGCGTTGGGTGGTGACAAGCGTACTGTTGCTGACATTGCTGGCCACGGCGCGCCTGGCATCGGCGGAGAAGACGCCGGTACAGCGGCTCGAATCTCGGGTCGATCAGGCCGTTTCCGCCGAAATGCAGAAGCAGAACATCATCGGTATGGCGGTGGGGTTGATCCGCGATCGGGAGGCCGTGTTGTACCGCCATTATGGCTTCGAAGATCTGAAGCAACGGATCCCGGTCACCGGCGAGACCATGTTCCGCTGGGCTTCGATCTCGAAGCCGGTGACCGCGGTCGCCGCCATGCAACTTGTCGAGCAGGGCAAGCTCGACTTAACGAAGGACATTCGCACGTACGTTCCCGAATTCCCGACGAAGGACCATGTGATTACGCCCCGCGACTTGCTCTGCCACCAAGGGGGCATACCGCATTACATGCCGGGCAAGGTCTTCCCGACGAAACGGGAGTACGACGTAGCGAATCCATTCGAGGACGTCGTCGTGGGGCTCGACAAATTCAATCTGTCGCCGTTGCTGTTCGAGCCGGGTGCCAAGTTCTCCTACACGACTTACGGCTACATGCTGCTGGGGGCGGTTGTTCAAAAGGCGGGCGAACAAAAGTTTGCAGACCAGGCTCGCGAGCGAATCTTCGAACCATTGGGCATGACATCCATGCAGCCCGACTATCAATGGATCGAGATTCCACACCGCACGATCGGGTATCGAAAATTCGCGGAGCGCCGCGTGCTGCCATCGAAAGACGCCGATGTGAGCTGGAAACTGGCCGGCGGCGGTTTTATTTCCAACATCGACGACTTGACCAGTTTCGCCCTCGGTCTGTTGAACCAGCGTCTACTTTCGGAAGAGACCTATGAGATGATGTGGACGCCTCAGAAGACCTCTGACGGTGAGGATACCGCTTACGCGCTTGGTTTCGGTATCTCGAAACGAGACGACGTGCGGTATGTGGGTCACAGCGGTTCTCAGGAGAAAACGCGGACGATGATGCTCTTCCAGCCGGACACCGGCAGAGGCGTGGCCATCATGTGCAATACCGAAGGTGTCAATCTCGGAGAATTGTCGAGCGGCTTACTTGACGCGCTGGCGGCATCCGCCGATGCTGACTGAGTCTGACGGCTCACGCGCGAGCACTTCGACAGACCACGGCGGTTCAGGCCGCCCGCGGCAGCCGTCGCAGGTCGCATCACATCGGCGCAAGGCGTGGACATGAGCGAAACGGAGTTCTTCGGCGGGCAAATAGACCACCCCGTCGTGACGGTTCAGCAGCATATCCTGAACGAGCAGCAGAAGTTTCCCGGCGCATCGGGCGAGTTTTCGTTTCTGCTCTCCGGCATCACGCTGGCGACCAAGATGATTCAGGCCAAGGTCCGCCGAGCGGGGCTGACCGATATTCTGGGCGCCGAAGGCACAATCAACGTCCAAGGCGAGACCCAACAAAAGCTCGACATCTATTCGAATCAGGCGATGATTCACGGGCTCAAAGTTCGCGACAGCGTCGCGGTGTTGGCTTCGGAAGAAAACCAGAAGCCCATGACCGTCGCGGGCGACTCGCCCCAGGCAAAGTACGTCGTCGTCTTTGACCCGCTGGACGGCTCGTCGAATATCGACGTCAACGTCAGCGTGGGAACGACGTTTTCGATCATGCGCTGCATCGACTCGCGTCCAAGTTCCGATCCCTTGCGAGACGTGTTGCAACCGGGCAGCCGCCAATTGGCGGCCGGATACGTCGTGTACGGGTCATCGACGATCCTCGTTTATAGCGCTGGCAACGGTGTGCACGGCTTCACGCTCGATCCGGCGCTTGGGGCCTACGTCCTCAGCCACGAGAATATCAGGATGCCCGAGAGTGGCTCGTACTATTCCGTCAACGAAGCGTACAGAGACACCTTTCCCCCGGGGTATCAGGCATTCCTCGAGCGGCTGCGGGGCGGGGCGCTGGGGCACCGTTATGCCACTCGATACATCGGCTCGATGGTCGCCGATTTCCACCGCACCCTACTAAAGGGGGGCGTGTTTCTCTATCCGCCCACGCTCGACTATCCACAGGGCAAACTTCGGCTGCTCTACGAGGCCAATCCGATTGCCTACATTGCCGAACACGCCGGCGGAGTCGCCACCAACGGACGCCAGCGAATCCTCGACATCGAGCCCGACAGCATTCACGAGCGGACTCCATTAATCGTCGGCAGCAAACACGAGCTAGACGAGTTTGAACGCTGCATGAACGACGCCATCTAGGTCAGGCAGCAAAGACGCCCTCTAGGTCAGGCAGCAAATCAGTCACGCCAGACACGCATTGCACCAGCTTCAAGACGTCGACGAAACTGCTAAAGGGCGCCCGACATAAGCGTAGCGGGTTCTGGCGGAGTAGGTACGACGGCACGAAAGGCCAAGCCGCGTCGCGTAGCCGCCACGATCATCCCGGAGGGATCTGAGTGACGCGCCCCGGCACATCGCCTACAATTTAGGCACGGCCGTCGAATGTCGGCGTTCGAGGGGCGAGCTTAGCTGGCTGCGCACGGTGTTTTCGCCGGCGGTGAGACTGCAGTCGTGACTTCATCGAAGATGACATGTCGCTAATCAATCCCGCTTTGCTATTCGGGTTGGGCTTGGCCACGATTCCCGTCGTGCTGCACTTTCTGCTGCGCTCCAAGCCCAAGAAATTGATGTTTCCGGCGCTGCAGCTCATTCAGGTGCGTCGAGCGCAAAACGTACGGCGGCTGCGGCTGCGTCATATGTGGCTGCTGTTATTGAGAATTGCTGCCATCGCGCTGCTTGTCGTTGGCTTGGCGCGCCCGTCGCTACCGGCCGCCAACTATGCACCCAATTTGCGGGAAACGCTGACGCTAGTCATCATCGGCCTGTTGGCGGCGGGCAGTTATTTCGGATTGATGCGGCTCTGGAACAGGAACCGTTTGTCGCAACATACGCTGGCCTACCGGCGGACGTTGCTGCGCGCCGGCAGCGGTCTGGTTGCGGCGTTGCTGTTCCTATTGTTGTTTGCTTGGCCTTACCAGCGACGGATTGCCGCTGAGATCACGGCGCCGCTGCCGGAAGTCGCCGAGAATCTTCCGGTGGCCGCCGTCTTCATCTTCGATACCAGTTTGAGCATGTCCTACCGGCTCGAGAACAAGACGCGGCTGGAACAAGCGCGGGATATTGCGGTCGAACATCTCAGCAATCTTCCCGTGCAGAGTCGGATTGCAGTCGCCAATACGGCCGACCACGACCCGATACTGTTTCAGGCCGATATCGCGGCGGCGCAAGCTCGCATCGACGCGCTGAGTGTCACCGCACTCGGCATACCGCTCGAAGAACGCCTGCGATCGGCGCTGGAAACCCAGCTGGGGGATCTGGAACGTACGCTCGACTTGCAGGGGTCGGTCCCCGAGGAGCGGCGGACCGATCAGTTCCTCCGCGAAATCTACGTATTGACCGATTTAGCAGGCAGTGCCTGGTCATCGTCCGGTTCGAGACAGCTACTTGACGAATTGGAACAATCGGGACTGGTCCAGATCTACTTGATCGACGTCGGCGTGCAGCAAGCGACGAACGTGGGGGTCACTTCATTGCAACTCTCGCGTCAGACGCTGCCGGTAGGAGGATTGCTGACGCTGGAGGCCGGTATCGAGGCAGCCAGTCCAGACAAAGTCGGGCGCACCGTCGAACTGCACGTGCGTGATGAGAATGGCCGGCTCGTCAAGCAAGGACAGAGCACCGTTACCGTCGATGCCGAATCCGGAGCCCGTGTGACATTCCAGACGCCAGTGCAGACCGGCCCCCTCACACAGGGGGAGGTGCACCTGAGTTCGAGTGACCCGTTCTCGGCCGATGACGTACGGTACTTTACGGTGATGGTACGCCCTCCGCCAAAGATTCTTGTCGTCGGTAGAACCCGCGGTGAAGTCGACGACTGGATCGACGCCTTGGCTCCGACCGAACTCAGACGGCAGGGGAAGGCGCGCTACGAGCCGACGTTCGTCTCCTCAACACAACTGCTGCAAAGCGACCTGACGCAATTCGACGTGGTCTGCCTGATTGACGTCCGCTCGCCGCCGCCCGACGTGTGGACCGAACTGCGAGCATTTGTCGAATCAGGTGGCGGATTGGCCGTCATCCTGGGATGTTCGAGCATCGATCCGATCGCCTACAACGTGGAGTCAGCCCAGGAGATTCTGCCGGCTGAGCTGGCCGGCTATGTTCCCTTCCGTCCCCCGGAGTTCATCGATCTTCGCGACGCATCGCATCCGATGCTGCGGCGATTCGAGGAGTTCGGCGGTTTCGCCGAGCTCACCACGGTCGATGTTCATTGGTGTTGGAGCGTGGATTTGTTGCCGGGCGGGTCGCAGTTGGCGCGGTACACCCATTGGCGAGCACTGCCGGCACTGTTGGAACGCCCCTTTGGCGAGGGCCGTACAGTGATGCTCACGACGAGCGTCGACGTGACGCCCCGAGGCGGAAAAGCTCCCTGGAGCGATTTGCCACTGGCGGGATGGCCGTTCATCGTGCTGGCCGATCAGATGATGCAATACCTGGGCCGTCAGGCGGAGAACAAGTTCAACTATCAGACGGGCGATGAAGTGATCGTGCACCTCGATGTCCGCGACTCGCTCCGCCGGTACCTGTTGCGAAAACCTGGACTGCAGCAGTTGAGACGCGACGTTCCCCCCGGCGCCCGAACCGTGTCGATCACCGATGCGGACCAAATCGGCCACTACGAGGTGGTGGCTGCTACTGAAGACGTACAGTTCGTCAGCGGCTTTAGCGCCAATCCGCCGCCCGGAGAGAGTGACTTCACCCGCATGACGTCCGCGGAACTCGACGATCGTTTCGGGGCCGATCGCTATCAAATTGCACGCAGCATCGACGAGCTGGAACGTCAGGTCGAACATGGACGCATCGGCCGCGAAATGTTTCCCTTCGTCGTGGTCTTCCTGATCGCCGTGTTTTGCCTCGAACACGTGACTGCGAACTACTTCTACGAAGCCGAACAGTCTCCGGTGGACTCCTGAAACAGCAATCATCTATTACCAATCAGAAATACGACTCATGTCCCGCGGCACCCCTACTCGAGGGAGCTTTAGCCCCGCACTTGTCATGCTCAGCGAAGCGTCCGATCCGAGAACACTATTTGGATCCTGGTTCGTCGACACGCTCGAAGTAACAAACGCTAATTCGAACGTCCGATGCCGATGAAATTTGTGGTATCGCCGATTTGGTCCTGGCCGGTGATCACTCTGGTGATCATCGGGCTGCTGGCGATGGTGCTGCTGACCTATCCGCGACGGATCCGCCACCTGGGGCCTGCAACGCGTCGATTGCTGTTGGCCCTGCGCTTGCTGACGGCACTCTTGCTTGTGTGGGGCATGGTCCGGCCGGAACTTCAATTCAGCCAAACCGACAGCAACTCGGGTGTGCTGTACGTCGTCGGCGACGCCAGTCGCAGCATGACCACCAAGGACGGTCCGGGCGGAATCACGCGCCGGCAGACGGTGCTCAAAACCCTCGAAGAATGCCGCGAACAGTTCGAGGCGTTGGGCGAAGAAGTCGAGGTGATCTACGCCGACATTGCCGAGGAACTGTCGGTCGTCGACTCGCTCGAAGATCGGGCCGAAGGGAACCAGACGGCGCTGGGCAACTCTCTGCAATCACTATCGCGCGAGGCCCGCAACCGCCGAGTATTGTGGGCCATCTTGCTCAGCGACGGCGCTCAACGGGCGATCCCACCATATGACGCCGATCCGCGTACGCAGGCACGACAGCTCGCCCGACAGCAGCTGCCGGTCTATACGGTTCCGATCGGCGGATCGGGCGTCACGGGGTCGTCCTTCGACGTGGCCGTCGAAGACTTGCTCGTCGATCCCGTGAGCTTCGAAAAGAAGACAGTCCCGGTCACCGCACGGCTGTGGGTATTGGGGGCGGCTGGTCGGGAAATCACAGTGCAATTGCTGGCCGAAAACCGCGTCGGCAAGCAACCCGGCGAGGCGGGCGACATGGAGATTCCCCCGGCCACTCGCAACGCTCAACCGGTGGTTCGCATCACACCGAAGACGAATGATGAAGTCATTCCGCTGGAGCTGAGCTTTGTGCCGCAAATTCCCGGCGAATTCAAGCTGTCTGTACAAGCTGTTCCGCTGGAAGGCGAAGTGAAGCAAGCCAACAACAAACTCGAAACCATCATCACGGTGCAGAAAGGCGGCATCAACGTCGCCTACTTCGATCGAATCCGCAACGAGAACAAGTCCGTCCGCCTGGTCCGCCGGGATGAAAAGGTGCAGCTCGACGTGCAGGAGGTCCGCCAAGGCGCCTTTCAACATCTGACCAAGATCGACGCCACGATGTTCGAGCCGGGCCGTTACGACGTATACATCATCGGCGACGTGCCGGCTGAGGTCTTCGGTCCCAAGCTGCTGCGCGACTTGGCTGCGCGCGTTGTCAACGACGGGGCTGGGCTCATGATGCTGGGCGGCTATCGCAGTTTTGGCCCCGGTGGCTACGCCGAGACGCCTCTGGCCGAGGTGCTCCCGGTGCGGATGGACGGCTTCGAAATGCAAGCCGGCGATGCAATCGACAAAAGCCTGCACTTTCTCGAGCCACTGAAGATGCTGCCGACCCGCCGCGGTGAGCAGCAATATGTAATGCGGCTGGGCACCCCTGCGGAGAATCGCCGGCTGTGGGACGAGTTGCACCCGCTGGAAGGGGCGAACCGGCTGCAGCCGGCCTACGACGCGGTCGAGATTCTTGCCGAGACACCCGACGGCATCCCCCTGCTGTTCGCACACGAGATCGGCCGCGCGCGCGTATTGGCGTTTGCTGGCGACACCACATACCTGTGGTACATGCACGGACACCAGCAGGAACACGAACGATTCTGGCGGCAGGTCGTGCTGTGGCTGGCCCGCAAAGAAATGCAAGGGGACCAACCGATTTGGGTCCGCGTCGATCCGCGCAACTACGCGCCGGGTCAAGGCGTTGAGCTGATGTTCGGCGCTCAGACCGAGGACGGGCAGGCGATCAGCGATGCGAAATTCAAGGTCGAAGTCACCGCGCCGGACGGTCGCACCTCCGAACTGTCGGCACGAAGCGACGGCAGCGGTTCTACCGCCAGCTTTGTCGAAACGGAAGAACCGGGCGACTATTGGGTCAGGGTTTCTGCTGAAAAAGACGGGCTGCCCGTGGGGTTTCCCGCGGTCACCCGATTCATCGTCGACGCCCGCGACCTGGAAATGGACAACCCTGCCGCCGACAACGGACTGCTCGAAGAGATCGCCGCGCTCACCGGGGGGTTGTCGCTGCCGCCGGAAGAGCTTTCCAGTTTCCTGAATCGCAAGATCAGCGAAGGCTTGTTCCGCAGCACCGATCTCAAGCAGATCACGCGCGTCACGCTCTGGGACAATTGGGCCTTTTTGCTAACGTTTGTGGGGCTGATGACGACCGAGTGGGCCGTGCGGAAGTGGCGCGGGTTGGTGTAAGAACGGCTTTCGGAGTCGCGGATGGCGGCAGAGGCTCTATGCAGCAGATACTCGTCTACGGCGATTCGCTCACCTGGGGAATCATTCCCAACACGCGACAGCGGCTCTCTTTCGAGTCTCGCTGGCCGGGAGTCATGCAAACCCAACTGACGCAGGGCGGCTTCAATGTGCGCGTCATCGAGGACTGCCTCAACGGCCGAAGAACGGCTTGGGACGACCCTTACAAGCCGGGAAGAAACGGGCTGCAGGGACTCGAACAGCGAATCGAGATCAACTCGCCGTTGGAACTCGTCATTGTCATGTTGGGCACCAACGACTTTCAGTCGATGCATGAACTCAATGCCTGGCATTCAGCGCAGGGCATTGCTGCGATTGTGGGCGCCATCCGCAAGGCGCCCATTGAGCCGGGGATGCCGGTCCCCGACCTTCTGATCGTCGCCCCGCCAGCCATTGGCAATCCCAAAGGACCGATCGCCCCCAAATTTGAAGGCGCCCAGCGCAAGGCCGCCGGACTCGCCGCCGCGTATCAAACCGTGGCCGCCGAGCTGGGATGCGCGTACTTCGACGCGGGCAGCGTTACAACGTCCAGCGCTGTGGACGGTGTGCATCTCGACGCCAAACAGCACCAAACACTGGGCCGTGCGCTGAGCCAGACCGTGCGACCAATGCTCGCGTCGGAGTGATTCGGCCGCCATCGCCTTCTGCCGATGTGGGTGAAATGGGACCCGTCTTTGAGGAATCGCGTGCGTGTGCCATAATCCTTGCGAACACGTCACGCATCTCCCGACGCGAACCTTGTCCCGCATGAATGGCGGCCGGTGGTTCGCACTGGCGGGCAAGCCGCCAGTGGCACCATTCGTTTGGTGCGGTGGAGGAGGCGAGTCGTGCCGAAACAACCAACCGATCAACACACGAACCCGAAGCGCAGGCGAGACAGAGTCTCTCTCCGAGTCCAATTACTTCCCGGTCCTTCGAGACAGTGTGGAGATCGTTCCCTGCCGGGAACGACAACTTGAACAGCCTTTCCAGCCTCTACCACTTGTACAAATCGTCCGGTCGTCCCGCGGCTGCACGGTTGTCGGCGTGGAACGCGCAGGCGGACCAGATCGTCGCCGCTTCCGGGACACTGGAGAAAGCGACCGACGAGGAACTGCGACAGCGAGCGCGCGAGCTACGCTGGCGGGCGAAGTCCGGCGAACGCTTGGCGGCCCTGGCTACCGATGCTTACGCCCTGGTTCGCGAAGCCTCCCGGCGGGCTTTGGGAATGCAGCACTTCCCCGTCCAACTCGTCGGCGGGTTGGCGCTGTTTGAAGGCCACATCGCCGAGATGCAGACCGGCGAGGGCAAAACTTTGACGGCCACGCTGCCCGCTTTCATCCGAGCCTTACCCGGCTTGGGTTGCCACGTCATCACAGTCAACGACTATCTCGCCCGACGCGACGCAGAGCAGATGGGCAAGGTGTATCGACAGTTGGGCCTGAGTGTGGGTTGCATCCAATCAGAAATGGAACCGCCGCAACGCCGCGACGCTTACGCCCAAGACATCACCTACGTCACCGCCAAGGAATGCGGCTTCGACTTCCTGCGCGACCGCCTGCAGACCGGGGCCGATGCCGGATCGTCTCGGCGCGAACGGCAATACAAAGGGGCCGCCGCCGAATCACAACAGGTTGTGCAGCGCGGGCACCACTTTGCGCTCATCGACGAAGCCGACAGCATCCTCATCGACGAAGCCCGGACGCCGCTCATCATCGGCCTGACATTGCCCAACGACCCGGCAACGGTCAACCTGATGCGCTGGAGCCACCGGGCCACCCACCATCTGACCCCCGAGATCGACTACGTGTACGAACCCGACCGCCGATCGGCCTGGCTCACCGACACCGGCTGCCGAAAGGTGGTTCTATTATCGAAGCCCTCGTTGCTTAATTCGGTCGATACGGGTCGGATCTATTCACAGGTCGAACGGGCGCTGATTGCCAGGCTCGGCTTTCAACGGGACCGCGACTACGTTGTCGTCGACGAGGAAATCGTGATCGTCGATGAGTCGACCGGCCGGATGATGGATGGCCGCAAATGGCAGGACGGGCTGCATCAGGCCGTCGAGGCCAAGGAACTGGTCCCGATCACCGCGGCCACCGGACAGGCCGCCCGGATCACCGTCCAGAGCTTCTTTCGGATCTACGATCATCTGGCCGGCATGACCGGCACGGCGGCCCACGCACGGAGAGAACTGGGGAAGTCGTATCAACGCAAGGTCAGCGTGATTCCCACACACCGCCCCTGCATCCGCGAAGGCTTGCCAACGAGAGTCTTCATGAACCTGGAAGCTAAATCGCGGGCCGTCGTCGATGAAATCGAGTCGCTGCGCCGGAAGCACCGAGCGGTGCTGGTAGGCACACCATCGGTCGAGGCTTCTGAAGTGTTGTCCAAGTTGCTGAAAGATCGCGGCATCGCCCATGAAGTGCTCAATGCACACTTCCACGAACAGGAAGCCGAGATCGTCAGTCGCGCGGGCGGAGCCGGCCGGGTCACCATCGCGACCAACATGGCAGGACGAGGGACCGACATCATCCTCGATGACGAGGTCCGCTCAAACGGCGGGCTGCACGTGGTTGCCACCGAGATGCACAGTTCGGCCCGGATCGACCGTCAGCTCATCGGCCGCGCCGCCCGACAAGGCGATCCCGGTTCGTACCGCTTCTTCCTCTCGCTGGAAGACGAGTTGCTGCGCTGTCTCACCAGCGAATCGCGGCAGAAGAAGGCGTCGGATGCAAATCCCAACGAACGAGGCGAAATCTCAGCCGAGTGGCTGGGCTATTTCCGCGAGACCCAACAGTTCCTCGAAAAGGAACACCGCAAACAGCGGCGAAACCTATTCCGCCAGGAAAAGGCGCGGACCGAACTCTACGAGAAGATGCGGCTGGATCCGTATCTGGAGTTGACCGAGTGAGCCGATGCCTGTGTGTGTTGGGTGGCCCGGCCAGACAGCGTTTGTGTTGCGCGGGATTGGCGGCTTGTCTGCCACGATAGTGCGGGTTACGCTCGGCCATGGCACAGTGACGCTGCAGGCACAGATCATGGCGCCCAATCAAGACATCGAGCACATTCGGCTGCTCTCGATCTTTCACTACGTCGTAGCCGGGATTATTGCTCTAGTTTCGCTGTTCCCAGCCGTTCACCTGGCGCTCGGTATCGCGATGCTCACCGGTGCCCTGGACGACTTCGACAAGGGTAATCCACCGCCTGAATTCTTTGGCTGGATGTTCGTGATTCTCCCTGCGATGTTCATCGTCGGCGGATTGATGATGGCAGTCTGCGTGGCGATCGCCGGAAGGCAGCTTGCGCGGCATGGCGGCTACACATACTGCCTCGTCATTGCCGGCGTCGAGTGTCTCTTCATGCCGTTCGGTACGGTCCTTGGCGTGTTCACGATCCTCGTGCTGATCCGCCCGACTGTGAAGTCGCTATTTGCGACAGAGATAGCATAGCTGGCGGACGACCCGACAGTGGCACCCGGATAGAGGGGCATCGCCTCACAGCCATAGGTGCTTTCGCACGAACTCGATCACGTCGCCAAACAGAACGTAGCCCAACGCGCGGTTGCCGCAGCCGATCTTGGCGCTGACTTCGGCGCCGATTCGGCGGTCGGGAAGCGAGTCGGCGTCGGTCGACACAAAGACCTCGATCACGCTCCCGTGCTCGGACGAAGTAGCCGCCCTGGTTGCCAGGCGGTCCAACTCGCCGGTAAAGGTCTCCTCAGTCTTCGTCGCGAGAATGAACTCAACCGGAAGACTCTCGGTGCCGAGTTCTTGTTGCGCCTGCAGAATGTGACCGACCCGGTGCTCTTCGACTTCCAGTTCCAGCCGCCAGGAACTCGTCTCGTCCATCACCTCCAGCAGAACTTCGCCGCGGCGGACGGGCCGATTCTGGAGCAGTTGTTCGATTTGGAATGAAGCGACGACGCCTTCAATAGGTGCCACCACAGTGAGTTGGGCATGCCGCTCTTCGAGCAGGCTCACCGTCTCGCGAAGGCCCTCAATTTCGATCCGCGTTTCTTCGAGTCGCCCTGAAAGCCGCAGCTCTTCGTTCCGGTCTCCGCGGCTGCCGGCCTCGTCGATCTGCGTTTGCAGAGACAAAACGAGCTGCAGCTTCTCGTTGAGATCGTTGCGTGCGGTCACTAACTCGACGCTCAACTGGTCGCTGTGTAGTTGCAGCAGCTTCTGCCCGGCTGCGACCTGCTCGCCACCGCTGACGGACACTTCGACGACCTCGCCATCCAGCGGAGCAAACACCTGTCGCTGCACGACCGGCATCAGCCGGCCGTTGCCTTCGACCCGGTATTCCCACGGGATGACGACCAAGGCGAGGCTGACGATGACGATCGTGCCGGCTATGGCAAGCGTCTTGGCTAGCTTGCGACCGACGAACCACTCTCGACAGCGCCCCAACGTCTGCCACAGCGACAGCAGAAAGATGCGCTCGTGGCGTTGGGCATTAAACAGCGCGGCGCCGGCATGGTCGGCAAGCAACGTCGCCGACTTCGCCAACGCCGGGTTAGGCTGGCTGTCGGTGAACTGTTCGGCCACCAGGCATCCGATCGTCCGTCTGCGTTTTTTGGTGCCTTGCCGCTTCGCGTCCTTGTCTTCGGAGTCTCGCAAGTCTTCCGACTCGAACAGCGGGACGATCATCACCATCCGGGTTTCGCTTTCCTGGATGTAGGCCGCCAACGGCTCTTCGATCTGCGGTGGCAGAGAGTCCGCTTTGCCGGAAAACGTGAAAGCTTCGCCGGTGTCCATCACGGAGGCGGCCAACTTGTTCATCGCTTGAATCAGGTTGGCACGATGGTTGACCATGTCCTGGCTGCTGACGGCCTCGACGATCGTCTTTTTGCCGCGGCGGACGACCACGCTCAAGCGGTCGCATTCCAACAGCAGACGACCGTCGTTAGCGGCTGTGGCCGCGACCTCTGAGGTCCGCAGGCTCTGTTGAAGCTGCAGCGATACTTCCTCGAAGCGTCCCCAGAACTCGTCGGCGGGCGCTGCCGGCTCGGCCTTGCGGCGTTCCAAATAGCGCGATGCGTAGCCGCACATCTGCTCGACGAACTGCAAGTAGCCGGGACGAGCGCCGGGGGGTGCGTCGGGCCGCTGGAAGACCTCGACGACGCCCACGCACTCCTTGGCCTGTTGCAGCGCGGCGACCACAATTAAGTGCTCGGTGGGCAACAGCACCTTCTTGCGGTCATCGGGACCATAGGCGCAGGCTTCACCAGTGGCCATCACGTCGGTGAGGATTTTCTGATTAATGCGGTTGGCTTGCGGGTTCTCGTGAAACCCAGTCTCAGCCAGGTTCACGTCTGTGATGAGCGACAGCTGGTTTCCGCCGTCACGCATCCAGACCACGCCGGCTCGGGCTCCCATCGAGGTGACCAGCAATTGCAGGAACTGCCGGAAGAATGTCCGCGGTGGAACGTCGGAGTGCGCAAGCTCCTCGATCTCCCGTGTCATTTGCAAGACACGGTCCCGGACCTGCTGTACCGTTCCAGATTCACTCATCAGCGATGTGCCGCCAGGCGGCTGTGCTCCAAGTCCGTCCTGTCAGCTCACAGAACAAAGGAATCGATGTCGTCGGGCTTCAAGCGAGACTGCGTCCGGTTGCCCCAAAGTCTGCCCCTCACGGGCCCGCGAACGATATTGCCACGGCCGTAACGCCCGCGATTTATATACATTGACGTTTCCTCGTGTATAGCTCAATCAACGTGGGAGAAACCGCCATTGGGAGCCGGGACGACCTTCGCTACAATCACCTCGCCGACGCTCTCATTCCAGGTCTCACCGAAGGTCGATGCCATGACACTGCGTTTGACTCTGGCGGCGATTGCCCTAATTTCCCATCTGTTGGCGACGGCACCAGCCGCCTTGGGCGCGAAGCGGCAGACGTCGAAGTCGATACGTCTCATCGATTGCCGCATCAAGCTCATCGACCGGGTGACACTGGCCAGCGATCGCCCCGGTATCATCGCCTTCGTGGGAGCGACCGAGGGCGATGCGGTGAAGGCCGACCAGCAGATTGCCGGGCTGCGCGACGAAGTCGCCCAAGCCCGCCGTTCCGTCGCAGAACGGGAGGCCAGCAACGACATCGAGGTCCGATACGCCAAGAAGGCGGCGCAGGTGGCCGAAGCCGACCACCAAAAGGCACTGGAGGTCAACCTCAAGCTGCCGAACGGCGGGATTCCCGACATTGAAGTCCAACGGCTCAAACTGGCGGCCGAACGCGCGCGACTTCAGATTGAGCAGGCCGATAACCAGCTCATCATTGCCGGCTTGAACCTGGAACAAGCCGAGGCCGAACTGATGACCTACCAGATCGTTGCCCCCTTCGACAGCGTCGTGACCATGGTGCACAAGTCGAAGGGCGAGGCGGTCCGGCAAGGCGACCCGATTGTCGATCTCGCCAGCACCAGCCGCGTCCGCGTGGAGGCCGACGTCAGTGTCCGTGACGTGTGGAGTATCCGCCGCGGCGACCGCGTGACCGTCCAGCTCGAGATCCCCGAGGTCGACGTCGACGTTGAACGGCAGGAGTTTGAGGGCAAAGTGATATTCATCGACGTGGACGTCAATCCGTTAACCCGTGAGGTCAAAGTCTGGGCGGAAGTCGATAACGCAGGCGCCGTGCTGCGGGAAGGATTGAAGGCCCGCATGACAATTCACGTGGGCAGCCCACAAACGGCCATCAGACGACGCTAGAGCCGGCGGCAGACTATCGCCGTTGCCTCTCCAGCGTCTGAGTAGCGGCCGTATCTCTGAAGCACCTACGAAGAAGAACCGTTCGTATCTCTCGCCTCCTGGCCGGCGCTTCGCGTCGATGTTTCTTGTACAACTATTGAGTGTCGGAATATTCTACAGGCTCCCAGCGGTGCGAAGCATCCCGGCCGCGAGTGATCGATGACGACGGAACTTGTCCCCTCATCCCAACGCCCAGTTCCACTCGAGCATCGCAAAGACCTGCGCGCCCAGCGGATCGATTACCGCGGAGTTGGCTCATGGGTCGTCAAAGACCCGGTGGGGTTGCGCTACAACCGGCTCGAGCCGGAGCAATATGCGGCGCTGCAACTTCTTGACGGCGAGCGCAATCTCGAAGAGATCCGCGACGAATTGCAAATCCAGTTTCCCACGGCCCAGTTTCGGCTGACCGACGTACAGCGGCTCGTTACCGAGTTGCATACCAAAGGCCTGTTGCATGGCCGCCGATGGGGACAAGGCGAAGAACTCGTCAAGCAAGCGCGCGCCGAGAAGCGCAAGAAATTCTTCAGCCAGTTCCGCAATCTGCTCTACGTCCGCTTGCCGGGTTGGGATCCCGAGCCGGTGCTGAATTGGCTGTACCCGCTAGTCCGCTGGATGTTTCATCCCGCAACGCTGACGATTGCCGTCGTCTTGCTGGCGGCATCGTGGACTCTGCTCGCGGTTCAGTTCGAGCGATTCTCAGCGATGTTGCCGCAGTTCGAGCAGTTCTTCGGTTGGCCGAATTTGATTTACCTGTGGGCCACGCTGGGAATCGCGAAGATCATTCACGAATTCGCCCACGGTCTGTCTTGCAAGCATTATGGCGGCGAATGCCACGAGATGGGGGTCATGCTGCTGGTCTTCAGCCCATGCATGTATTGCGACGTTTCCGATTCGTGGATGCTCAAGAACAAGTGGCAGCGCATTACGATCGGCGGGGCGGGCATGGTCGTCGAGATGTTCATTTCGGCGGTCGCCATCTTCGTGTGGTGGAACACGCGCCCCGGATTGCTCAATCACTTGTGTCTGAACTTGTTTTTCGTGACGACGGCCACGACGGTCATCTTCAACGCCAACCCGCTGATGCGTTTCGACGGATACTTCATGCTCAGCGACTGGTTGGAGATACCGAATCTGCGTCCCAAGTCCGAGAAGATGCTGAGGGAAAAATTCGCCTGGTACTGCTTGGGCATCGAAATGCCGCCGGACCGCAGCATGCCCGAAACGGGCCGCGGCTGGTTCGTGCTGTATGCCATCGCCGCGGCCGTCTACCGTTGGGTTGTGCTGTTCGGAATCCTGCTCTTCTTGTATACCGTCCTTAAGCCGTACGACTTGCAAAGCATCGGGGTCACGCTGGCCCTCATCTCGGTCGGCGGCATCGTGTTTAACCTCGGCAACAACGTCTATCGCGTGATCTCCGCGCCGAGATCGGAACCGATGAGCGTCCGCAAGATTACAGTGACACTGACGATTCTATTGGCCGTGGTCACCGGTGTACTGGCCGTCCCGCTGCCGTTGCACGTGGAGTCGGCCTTTCTGATCGAGCCGCACGATGTACGGCACATCTTTATCACAACCCCCGGGCGGCTGACCGACCTCAATGTCGAACCGGGCCAACGCGTCGCCGGGCAGCAGGTCGTCGCCCGGTTGACCAACGAAGAACAGGAAGACGCCTATCGTTCGCTGCTTGTGCAGCAATCCGTGCAGCAGATTGAGGTCGACCTGTATCACGCCGTCGAAGATGCGGCCCAAGAGCAGTTGGCTCTGGAAAAGCTGCAAGGCATCCGCGAACAACTGGCAGACTACCGACGGCAGCTGGAGCAACTCACGATCGAGGCCCCGGTAGAAGGCACTGTCATCGCTCCTCCGCGTCTCCCGGAACCCACCCTCGATACGTCGCAGGACCAGTTGAAAACGTGGCACGGCACGCCGCTGGATCCAGAAAACTTCGGATGCTTTCTCCAGCAACGGACGCACCTGTTGAGCATCGCACCCTCAGACCGGCTCGAGGCGATCCTGGTCGTCGATCAGGCCGATCGAAACGATTTGCTGGTAGGGCAGACCGTCGAACTGAAGTTCGATCACCTCGCCGACCGCACCTATACCGGGGAAATCGAGGAGATCTCAGACCGTCACCTGGAATTCGCCCCGGAACCTCTTTCCAACAAGATGGGCGGCGAGTTGCCCACCGTCACCGATTCACAGGGCCGCGAGCGCCTGACCAGCATCGCATACCAGGCCACGGTCACTCTGCCGAGCGATACGGATCTGCTCAAACCGGGCATGCGGGGGAAGGCTCGATTTGTGGTGGACCGGCGGTCGGGCGGCCAGTGGATCTGGCGGTATCTACGCCGCACGTTCCATTTTCGACTGTGACCAATTTCAAGCCGATCGGCCCGTCCAGATCTGCCGACATCCAGGTTGATTCAATTTACCCAGACTGGTATAAACCGCCGCCGCACGAGCAGGTGCCCCAATCCGCACACAATTCTGGAGCATACAGGAGGTCAAAGCGTGACCATCAAATCCGACGATGTCGAAGCGAGAGACGAATCCGAAGCAGCCCCCGAACAATCAAGCAGTGCCGATGCGCCGGCACCCGGCCAGCCGACTGCCGCCGCGCCGCAGGTGACCCTCGACGAATCGAACCTGCACCCCGGTTATGCGAACTTCTGTCGCGTCTCCAGCACGCCGGAAGAGATGATTCTCGATTTCGGGCTGAACCCCAATCCGTACGGCAACACCAACACGACGATCAACGTCTCGCACCGCATCATTGTCAACCACTTTACGGCCAAGCGGCTGTTGACGGCGCTCTCGCGGGCACTACAGCGACACGAGCAAGCCTTTGGTGTGCTCGAAACCGACGTCCGCAAACGCGTGCGTGAGAGCTAACCGCTGAGTCAGCAGACGCGCTCTGGCGGCTTCGCCCACCAGTGCCGTGTCGTAGCGGGTGCAGTTTCGTGATCTCGGCTTGACCGATGATTCAGCACTTACGCGCGCACAATACCTCCGATGCGAGCCCCCACACAGATCGCACTGAGCGGTGCTCGACTCTCCATGACTCCGGTTCAAGCCGGTCGGCGATGCTCATCGGGCGGCACCCCCCGACCAGCGCCGGCCGCAATCGGTGCAGCAGCGTCCAAACAGTCGACACCGCCCGCGAGGGAAGTCCCCTACCGCGGGTGAGACCAACGACGCACAGCTTGCCATCGACCGACAGGATGCGTCCCGCTTCGGCGATCAATCGGTCGACGTCGGTATCGCTGAGCAAATCGAACACGTAAGTCGACAAGAATCGATCGAACTGTCCGTCGCCGGCCGGCAGCGTCGGTGAGCCCTCGGTCAATTGGACGTCGGCCCGGTTCTGCCATTGGTCGAGTCGCTCTTTGCTTAGACGAACCATCGTGCTACTAACATCGACGCCGAAATAGCGGGCGTCTTGGGGCAGATGATCTGCGAGTAGCTGGGCCGCGATTCGCCCTGTTCCCGTCCCGAATTCGAATACATTGCCTGCCCGATCAAAGTCGGCATGGGCAATCAGATCTGCCAGAGGCGCGTCCTCGTACCACTTCTGATTGTCCTGGCGGCTACCGAATCGGTCGTAGAAACTGCGAGCTTCTTCGTGTGTCAGTGTGCGGGTCATGCGTCTCACCTTGACTCTGGCCGATACAGCGCTCAGAGTGACACGACTTGTTGAAGTCGGTCTCCATTAGACCAGTTTTCGTGGGACCATGACTACGCAGCCGGATGGTCGGTTAGGCGGAATACATCGGACAGCGCCCATAACCGACCTTCGATATCCGATGGAATCACAATCCAGTCTCTGAAGCCCTACTTCTACTTGGAGCCGCCTGTGCGACATCAGCTCTTTGTGCTTGTCAGCGCGGCATCAACCCTGCTCATCAACTCTGCCCTCGCCGACCCACAGGACGCAACCCAAGGGGTCTCAGATTGGATCGAGCAGCTCGGCTCAAGCGATGCCGAGAGCCGCATCAGCGCCGCTTTGCAGCTGTCACGCCTCGGACCGGACGCGGTAGCCGCCACCGATGTGCTGATGGTAACGCTAGGCGATGCGGATCCGTCCGTCCGCGCAGCGGCAGCACGAGCGCTGGGCAAGATCGGAGTCTCAGATGTGCGCGTGGTAAGACGGTTGATCGAAATGCTCGGTGACAGTCGGCAGACACAGCTCCGTCGACCCGTGGCGTTCATTGTCGCCGGCGCACTCGGCGACATCGGCGAGCCGGCGCTGCCTGAGCTGCTTTCGACACTCGACAACAAACAAACAGAACTTCGGCTGGGGGCGATGGTGGCTATCAGCCGAATCGGCCCTCAAGCCGACAAAGCTGTGCCCAAGCTGATCGAGTTGATGGAGTCGGAGCGCGGGCCACTTCGCCGCGTCGCGATCTCGGCATTGGGAGCCGTCGGCACCAATTCTGAAGCAGCCGTCGCCGCGCTGATTCGGTTGCTGTCGCACGAAGAATTCGGCATTCAAGTCGACGCATGTCGCGCCTTGGCCCAAATCGGACCGACGGCAGAACCAGCGGTGTCGGAACTGATCAGACTGATGAAGGAAGGAATTGCTTCGGCCCGCCGCAATGCGGCCGCCGCTTTGGGAAAAATCGGTCCGACGATTAAGGAGGCAGGCGTCAACCAGCTCAGCGTCGCATTGGCAGACCCGAATCAGGTAGTGCGAGAAGACGCAGCCGTGGCACTCGGGCGGCTTGGTCCGGCAGCCGCATCGTCCGCCCCTGCACTAGAGGCGGCGCTGGACGACCCCCGCTTCGACGCCCGGGTCAAAGCCGCCTGGGCTTTGTGGCGGGTCAGCGGCGAAACGGAGCGTGCGACCGAAATCCTTCTCGCCGCTATGGTTGACTTCGAACGATTCGACGACGCGTCCAAGGTCCTTAAAGAAATGGGCGTCTCCGCTGAGACTGTGGCCCCCCGGCTGATTCGACTGCTCGACTCACGAAATCCCGAGCGGCGCCGGGCCGCTGCCGAAGCATTGGGCAGGATCGGTTCCGACCTGCCGGCCATCCGCGAAGCCCTCGAAGACGCTCAAAGGGATGTCGACGCAAAGGTCCGACAAGAAGCCACGTGGGCGCTGCAATCGATCAGCGAACAAAACGCAAAAGATCGCCCCACGTCCTGTTAGCCACCTCGTTTGTCACTCGAACTCGCGAAGACCCATCCGAGCGCCGTTGAGCAAATCGAACTCCGTCTCCGCAGCAGGGTTTGGGATCTGTTTGACGTCAAGCGGGTGCTTCTCGAACGGATCCGCAAGCATGTCATAGACGTCAAACCGGCGGTCGCTGTAGAGTTTCCAGCGCTGCGTGCGGACCCAATACCGTCCTCTCGCCTCTGAGTAGGCCCACTTGCGAGAACCGGCCGTGCCTTTCGTCAGCCGCGATGCGAAGCTCTGGCCGTCCAAAGTCACGCCGGCAGGCAGCGTGCCGCCGGTCAGCTCGGCCAATGTCGGCAGAAAGTCGCTGAAGTCGACGAGATCGTCGACGACCGGTCCCGCGTCGATGACGCCGGGCCAGTTGGCAATCAAGGGCACGCGGGTACCGCCGTTGGTGAGCTTGGTCTTTCCGCCCTGCACGCGCCGGCCGTTGTGGATTGAGAAAACCGGATCGCGAATGTACTCGCCGTCTTGGGCGCGAATGATCGATCGCGCCGACGTCCCGTTGTCGCCGGTGAACAGAATCAACGTGTTTTCCCGCAGGCCGAGTTCATCGACAGCGGCGACGACTTTGCCCACCACTCGATCCATTTCCGCCATCATCTCAGCGAACGAGTCATACCGCCCCCTGGGCCCATAAGGCACCGGCTCGTCGAGATCGTCGGTCACGTCGTGGCAAAGGGCCATGGGGTAGTACGCGAAGAAACGGCGGTCCTTGTTGCGCCGCATGAAGTCGATCAAGGAATCGCTGTAGACGTCGGGCCCGTACTTCCCCGAGACGTCGGCCCGCTGCTTGCCGTCTTCGTAGATCAGGGGAACGTAGTATCGCGGCCCTTCATGCCAGCCGAACAGCGAATAATGGTCGAAGCCCATCCGATGCGGTTGGCTCAGATCCTGGCCCAAGTGTGCCAGCTGCCACTTGCCGGCAACTATTGTGGCGTAACCGGCGCTTCTGGCGACGTGCGCGATCGTGGCCTGCTCCTCTGCGCGCGGAAACGAACCCCACTGCGGGTTCCCCAGTCGTCGCGGATAACGACCGGTCAAAAGACAAACCCGCGTCGGATGACATGACGGCATGCTGTAACAGTGCGTAAACCGTATTCCGCCGGCAGCGAGACGGTCGACATGCGGCGTCCGATACGACTCTCCGCCGTAACAGCCGATCGCATCGCAACCAACGTCATCGGCCAGAATTAACACGATGTTGGGACGAGCGGCCCCTTGCGCGGCGAGGTCTGCGCCGATACAGACGGCCGCTGCCAACAACACCGACCAGGCCTTCAACAGCAGAGCCCCAGACCGATACATGCCACACCTCTACTGCGTTTCAGAGCGAATCGTATTCGTCCAGACTACCGCGGCCCGGCGCGATGCAAAACCGTCGCTGCACCGGCCAAGGGCTTGGCAACCCGGCCTCGTATCGACATCGCCTGTTCGCGCAGGGCAGTCAACCCGGAGGGATTGTTTCGGACCTATTGGACAATCCGCGTAGCGTCCTGCGTTCCCATCTGTTCGCTTGTCCCCCAGCGAAGCAAGGCCATACTCGCATAGGCGAGTGCCCAATCTGTCGCTTGGTGCTTGAATTCTCGAACCGATCGGGCAACGATGGGCGTTCCTAGACGCAGCAGCATGAGGAACAAGGAGCACCACCTTGGCTTTGAAAAACATGCATCGCAGACCGTTGCCCTTCGCCGCGTCATTCCTCTGCTTGACAGTGCTGGCGCCCCTTACCGCACCGGCTGCCACCATCGTCACCGGGCTCATCACCAAAACGGCCGGCGCTTCTAACAATTACACGCTGTTCTCACCGAACCTCACCACCACGACGTACCTCATCAACAAAAACGGGAACATCGTCAATCAATGGGAGTCTGAGCATAACCCCGGATTGCACGGATACCTGCTGGAAGACGGCAGCCTGGTCCGAGCGGCGGCAGCCGAGGGCAACAGCCAGATCGACGCGACCGGCGGCGGCGGCCTGATCGAACGCTTCGATTGGAACGGCAACAAGGTTTGGGAGTTCGACTACAACGACGACTCCAACTTTGATGACGCCGTCTGGCAGCATCACGATATCGAGATCATGCCCAACGGCAACATCTTGATGATTGCCTGGGAAACGATGAGTGCTGCCGAGGCCGAACAGGCAGGCCGTGACGACACGTTGCCCGGAGGGGGAGCCGCGCTCTATCCCGAACACATCGTCGAGGTTCAACCCGATTTGGAATCTGGTTCCGGTGGGACCATCGCCTGGGAATGGCACGCCACCGATCACCTGGTGCAAGACCATGACCCGACCAAGGACAACTATCAGGGGGCCACGGGCGTCGCCGATCACCCCGAGTTGATCGACATCAACTATGTCTCGGCGGGCACGCCTGGGGGCGGAGCTGCCGATGATTGGATGCACGCGAACGGCATCGACTACAACGCCGAGCTCGATCAGATCGTGCTGTCCGTCCGCGAGTACAGTGAGTTCTGGGTGATCGACCACAGCACCGACACAGATGAAGCAGCCGGCCACACCGGCGGCGACTCGGGGCTCGGGGGCGACCTGTTGTATCGCTGGGGCAACCCGCAGACCTACGACGCGGGAGATGCCAGCGATCGCATCCTGTATTATCAGCACGACGCCAAGTGGATTGAAGACGGCTTCCCCGGCGACGGCAACATCACCGTGTTCAACAACGGATTCGGTCAGCCGGGGACGGACCTCTCAAGCTCTCTGGAGATAATCACACCCGTTGACGGGTTTAACTACTTGCTCAATCCCGGTGACCCCTACGGCCCCGCCGGACCGACCTGGTCCTACACCGCCCCGCCAGCCGACTTTTCGGCCATCATTTCGGGAACGCAGCGGCTGTCAAACGGGAACACACTGATCACCTTTGGCCCCCACGGCGCCTTCGTCGAGGTGACGCCGGATGGCGAAGTGGTCTGGCGGTACGTGAATCCTTACATCGCCGGCGGCATGCTGGGACCCATGGATCCGCCGACGCCTATTGGATTTGTCGATCTGAACAACAACTTCGTGTTCCGGGCAACCGACTACCCGCAAGACTTTCTGATTTCCGGCCTGCCCGAACCATCGGCGTTCGTCCTGCTGTTCAGCTCCGCCAGTTGTCTTTGCGGCTACGGCTGGAGGCGCAAACGCAAGGCGGCCGCCTGACTCGGCGCCGGTTCGGTTCCATAGCGTGCTGCGCCGTCTCGTGCTGCGATGAACGTGCTTTCGTACATAAATTCCTGCGAGCCGGTACTTGCGTGGTGCGCTTTCTCCCAAGCCAGCCGCAACGATTGCGCGGCATCGAGTTGACTCGAAGGTATGACAATGAATGAATCTGTTCGGGCGTATCTGGCCGAGTTCGTTGGAACGTTCACGCTGGTGTTTGTAGGTACGGCGGTGGCGACGCTTCAAGGATTTCTGACCGGATATGGCGACACCGGATGGCTGGGAATCTCGTTTGCCTTCGGTTTCACCTTGATGGTCCTCGTTTGGACGCTTGGCCCCGTTTCGGGCTGCCACGTCAACCCGGCCGTCACCATTCCAATGGCATTGTCAGGCCGGTTGGCAATGTCTCGCGTCCCGGGCTACATCATCAGTCAATTCTTGGGAGCAATGGCGGCCAGCACCGTGCTGATGATTTTGCTGGGCGGCCTGCCCGACTATTCCGTCGCCGGGTGCGGACTTGGGGCAAACGGCAACCCTCGCAACATGAGCGCAGCCGCCCTGTTCGGCTGGGAATTGATCCTGACAGGGCTGTTTCTGTTTGTCATCTTCTCGGCCACCCGCGAGGAGGCAACTCCCGGCGTTGCCGGTCTGGCCATCGGCGGATTCCTGTTCGTCGCCCACCTGGTCGGTGCCCAGCTCGGCGATTCGTCGCTCAACCCGGCACGCAGCTTGGGCCCGGCCCTCCTCCAAGGCGGCAACGCACTCAACGTCCTGTGGATCTTCCTCATTGCCCCCATGATCGGCGGCATCATCGGCTGGCTGCTCTATAAAGTCGTGTACGCCGATTGACCTCCGGCAGCACACGGCCGGTGATTCGGCAATGCTGTCGTAGAATAGCGCCCTGTCGCGATTGGTTTCGAATCGCAAACGGGATGACAGGACGTGAAGATCCTTCGCAGTGCTCGTGCGATCGGACTGCGGATCTCAGGTTGTCGCCATGGAGTTCGGACGGCTCGTTCTTCGTCTCCGTCGTCTCCGTGTCCCCGTGGTTCATCTCTTCTCGCTGCCCGGTTCGACGCGTTGGATGGCCCACTCGTGTAACATGTGGCGTACGAAGCGTTTCAAATTGTTGTCTCAGAGCAATACGACATGAGTTTCGAACAACATCGCGATTTGCCCGTCAGCCTGTTCTTGAGTCGCGCCTTGGTGCTGGTCCTGGCTGTCTACGCGGCTCCCGTGTCAGCGGCTGAACCGAATCGACCCAACATCCTATTGGCGATTTCGGACGATCAATCGTACCCGTATGCGGGTGCCTACGGTGAACAGGCCTTGGATACGCCTGCGTTCGACCGGATTGCGCGAGAGGGTGTGTTATTCAAGCAGGCCTTTTGCGCCTCGCCTGGATGCAGTCCTTCGCGGGCCGCGCTGTTGACCGGTCGGCATACCTGGCAATTGGAACACGCCGGCACACACGGTAGTTCGTTCTCGGCCAAGTACGAGGTATTTCCTGACCTACTGGAACGCGGCGGCTATCACGTGGGATATACGGGCAAAGGTTGGGGGCCGGGCAACTTCAAGGACGGCGGGAGAACCCGCAACCCGGCCGGCAATCCGTATGGCGCTCGCAAGCTGCAGGCACCCGACGGTATTGCCGGTACCGACTACGCTGCCAACTTTCGCGACTTTCTCGACGCGCGACCGGACGACTCGCCGTTTTACTTTTGGTACGGTTGTCACGAACCACATCGCCGGTATCTCAAAGGGGCTGGTGTGGAGTCGGGAAAGCGGCCCGCTGACGTCCACGTTCCGGCGTTCTTGCCAGACAACGCCGAGATTCGTAGCGACCTGCTCGACTACTGCGTCGAGATCGAATGGTTCGACCGGCATCTCGGACAAATGCTCGAGTTACTGGACGAGCTTGGCGAGCTGGACAATACGCTCGTTATTGTGACGGCAGACAATGGCATGCCGTTTCCCCGGGCGAAGGCGAACTGCTACGAGTACGGCATTCACGTTCCGCTCGCCGTGCGTTGGCCGAGCCGAATTCCCGCCGGTCGACGAGTCGACGACCTCGTCGGCTTCGTCGACTTCGCACCCACGATTCTCTCCTCGGCCGGCCTCCCCGTTCCCGATGCGATGTCCGGCCGCAGTTTCTTAAACGTGTTGAGTGCCGAAGGATCCGGCCAAGTCGACCCGAGTCGCACATTCGCGTTGGCCGCGCGTGAGAGGCACTCGTCTTCGCGGTACGACAACCTGGCCTATCCCATCCGCGCGTTGCGGACGCCCGAGTTTCTCTACATCCGCAACTTCCGGCCGAACCGCTGGCCGGCCGGTCATCCCGCCGGCTTTCGGGGGGACCCGTTCGGCTACTACGACATCGACGGGTCACCCTCAAAGACGTTCCTGGTTGAGCACCAGGACTCCGAGGAGTGGAGCCGGTACTTTCACCTCGCCGTCGACAAACGCCCGGCGGAGGAATTATTCGACATCCGCAATGATCCTGGCAATCTCGACAATCTGGCAGACGAGGCACGCTACGCCGACGTCAAGCAGCAATTGCGCAACGAGCTGGAAGAGAAACTCCGCGAGACGGGTGACCCCCGCGTTCTCGATGGTGGGGACGTCTTCGAAACGTATCGCCGCTACAGCCGCATCCGATCGTTCCCGCCGCCAGCGGAAGACGGATCACGCGAGTGACCGCTGTCTATCGTCGACGGCGCGCTGCATCGCGTCTCGAAACTCGCGCACGGCCGTGGCACAGACGTCACCGTCACGCTCACCATGCCGGCAGGCGGCCGAGCGAATGCCAATGATGTCGGGAGCAAACTGCATCAACGGCGGCAGCAGTCGGCGATGGAGGCTCCCGGCCAATGCCAGCATCATTCCTGATGAGTGCACGGCGCTGGAGTAGCCGGCTAGTTCATCGACGCGCAGACAATCCAGCAGCGTCCGGCCGTCTTTGCAAAATGTGTCGAACAGCACGCCTGCACAATGCGTCTCACCAGCCGCCTCGATAACGGCGACAGGCGGGGGAGCGCAAGCGTCTTGCCAGTCGGCGTATGCAACAGCGATCCAATTGAATCGGCGTCCGGAAGACGCGTCGAGGCTGTTTCGCAAGTTGTGCCAGTCGGATCGCCAAGCGGTGTGCCGCGCCCAGCCTGCCAAACCGAGTTTGGCGTAGGCAAGTTCCGCTGGCAGATTCCCGACTTGGCTGTCGCCATTCCATTCAACGGCGTCTCCCAGCGCAGCGCTAGTCGACAGTTCACGACCCGCGATAGCAACGGCTGCGGTGATTTCACGGATGGCTGAAGGATCGGCCATCCCGAGTGACCCACGATTCGGTTCCTTCACGTCAACGATACCGGCACCGCCTTCGATGGCCGATTTCGCTTCAGGGACGTTTCGAACGCTCACAAGTAACGAGGGAGCAATCAATGCATCCGATGCGTTTTCGATGATCCAAGCTCCTCATGGAGAGTTGCGTCGCAGGGTGAATACCCAAATGGTAGGGCGTGCCGCACAGCGAGTCGATCATATCGAGCATTCCGGGCTGTTCCCGACTACGATACGGAAACGAGCCATTAAGAGTTTCCGCGACTCGAGGCGACATTATGGCTGCACGCAAGAGGTTGTTGTACTCGCTTACAGCGGCTGTGGCTCTGATCCTGTTAGGGCTGTTCTTGGCGTTGTTGGGCCGTGATGATTCACGACAGACGTTTCAGACGTCCACTATTTCGTGCTTGGCTGTTTCGCCCGACGGCACCAAGCTCGCCCTGGGGAGCTACGATGTCGTCGAAATTTGTAGCCTGCCTGTCGACGGGAGCCTGTCGGGCATTCGATTGCCGACACTGGGGGCCACAGCCATCAGCCTCTCCCCCGGTGGCGACCGACTTGCCGCGGTCGGCGATGGCTACGAGTTATGGGACTTAGACACACAAAAGCGAGTCGTGCGTTCCCCCGATGAAGACTTCACGTACACCGATGTTGTCTTTACGCCGGACGGACAGTCATTCGCCTGCAGCGCATTGACGGTTGATTCGAACACGCATGTGTTTCGCGGCAAGATCGAATTAGTGGACACCCAGAGCGGAGTTCTTCGGCATTCGATCGAGATGTCGGATACGCCCTACGCGATCGCCTACTCTCCCAACGGGGATGCCGTGGTGGCAGGTTGTTCCCAAAGCGCGACGCTGTGGGACGCAGTCACCGGTGAGAGACTCAACTCACTCGATGCAGCCGAGGCCTGGCAGGTGGCCTTCGTGGCCGGTGGCAGGCAGGTCCTCACTGCCGGCGACAACGTGGCCCAACTGTGGGATGTTTCGACCGGCAACCAGATTTCGACGTTCCACGTTGGCGAGTTCTACCAGTTGGCTGTCTCACCCGAGGGCAACTACTGCGCGACGGCAAATGGTTCTCTGAAGATCTGGGACGTGGGCAGCGGCACATTGGTGCAACACCTGCGCGGCCACTTCTGGGGTGCGCACGCTGTCGTGTTTGCACCGGATGGTGAGACGTTGATCTCGTGCGGCCCATCCATGCAGGTTCGAATGCTCGAAGCACCGAGGTGGGGGAGCGCCGTTAAATTCTGGAATGCCAGGTGACGGCACACATTCATGGAGCCGGCGGCTACGGCAGGAATTGTGTCGTGAAGGCCTCGCCGGGATCGACTGCGCCGCTTTCAATCACTTCAACTTCCACCATTTGCTCCGCCAATGTTTGCCAGCGATCAGCCGTCATGGTGCCGAGCTGTTCCAGCGGAGTTGTATCGGTGATGCACAGCGGCTTCATCGCTCGAGCACCGTAAGCCAGAATGTCGAGGTCCATTTCGGGGTTCTGTTCATGGATGTAGGCGTTGGTCTCTTCCGGTTCGGTCAAGTACTTCTGCCAGCCGCGGATCGAAGCCTGAACCATCTTTTCGACTACCTCGGGATCGCTACGAATGGTGTCGCCCTGCACAATTAGGATGCTGGTATAGGGATTGAAGCCCAAATCGGACACCATCAAGCAGCGCGGGTCGCCGCCCGCTTTCTCGGCGACGAAGGGCTCGCTGAACACGTACCCTTGCTGCGCGTACTTGTCGTTGATCAAGAACTCCGCAACATTGCCGGGGTAAGGCACCACGTCAACGTTTTTGAGCGGCAGCTGTTTTTGCAGAAACAGCGCCCAGGGACCGGCAGTGCTGATTGCCAGCGTCAGGTTCTCGAGTTGTTCGAAGCCGGCGATGCCTGAGGCTTCGTGCACGATGATGCACCGCGGACTGTTCTGCAGCGGCGCCATGACGGCAACCACGTCGGCGCCTTGGGCGCGGCCCAACAATGCCCGGTCGGCAGTCGCCACTCCGAAGGTTGCCTTGCCTGTCGCGACCTCTTGAATCACCGGCGCCCCCGGTCCGCCGGGAACGATCGTCACGTCTAAGCCAGCCTCGTCGTAGAAGCCATGCTTCAAAGCGGCGTAATAGCCACCGTGTTCGGCTTCGGGATACCAGTTGAGCGCCAGCGTGACTTCGGTCTTGTCGGAACCCACCGCTGAGCCGGAATCCGGAGAACCACAACCTGCCAGCGACGCAAGTACCGTGACAAATGCGAATAGTCTTTTCATCCCTGGACCACCTCAGAAATTCGTTTCTACGTTCAAGCTGCGGCAGTCGGAATAACTCTTGCCGCTTCGTGCTCCTTCCTTCTCCTTTTTTCGTCTCCGTGTGCTCCGTGCCTCTGTGGTTTATTCATCTGCTGCTCTCCGCTCTCTGCTCTCCGCCTTTGGTTGCGGCCGCAGGCCGCTTCGTGACCTTTGTGGCTTTGTGGTCAATTGAAACCGACTTGTCTCATCGCCCACGATGTACTGAGTTGGTAAAGATTCTAACCACGAAGACACGAAGAGCACCAAGTGGCAGAAGCGAACGTGTTCGCGATGCCTGGGTTCCGAGCGTGTTAAGCTTCAGCCGCCTGATCATACCAACGTGACAGAATGGTCGCACCGGCGAGGCTGACGACGGCGAAGATCACGACACCCAGAATCGTTGAGGCAATCACGGCGGCGAACAGCTCGTCGGTCTTCAGCAAGTCGGCTTTCTGGCGGACGAGATAGCCGAGCCCGAACCGATTGCCCGGCATGCCGGCGAAGAACTCGCCCACGATAGCCCCGATCACCGCTACTCCGCTGGAGGTCTTGGCCCCGGTCACGATGTGCGGTACCGCGTTGGGCAGCCGCAGTTTAAAGAGCACCTGCCGGCGCGAAGCATTGTGGAGTTGAAAAAACGCCAGCAGATCGGGATCGATCGATGTCAGGCCGGCGGTGGCGTTGGTGATGATCGGAAATACGCTGATCACAAATCCCACAATCACCACGCTGGGAAACCCGCGCCCGAACCAGGTGATGATCAACGGCGCGACTGCAATGATCGGCACGGTCTGCAAGAAGATGGCGTAAGGATAGCCGCTACGACGCACGATCGACGATTGTGAAAACACGAATCCGATGAGCGTCCCCACGACGAGGCTGACCGCGAACGCGCTCAGTGCCGCCGCGCCCGTAATCAAGGTCGCGCTGGCCAGCTGTCCGAAGTTTTTGCGCGCCGCCTCCAGCACCAGCAATGGCCCCGGCAGCAGAAACTTTGGCGTGTCGAACCACACGGTGGCGAGGTGCCAACAGAGCACGATCGCCGCGAACAGCGCCACGGGCGGGACGATCTGCTGCCAGATGAAGCGAAGCAATCCGTTCATGTGGCGGCTTCCCGCAGATGCCGACTGACTTCACCGGTCAGTCGCGCGAAATCGGGCTCTGCCCGCAACTCGGGCGATCGCGGGAAGTCGAACGGCACGTCGATGACCTGCGCGATCGTCCCCGGCGCACGGCTCATCACCAGAATCCGCTGGCTGAGAAACACCGCTTCGGAGACGTTGTGCGTGACGAACAATCCGGTCCACCCCTTCTCGGACCAGATTCGCAACAGGTCTTCGTTGAGCCGCTGCCGCATGATGTCGTCGAGTGCACCGAACGGCTCATCGAGCAACAACACGTCGGGTTCGGTCACCAGCGAGCGCGCCAATGAAACCCGCATCCGCATGCCGCCCGACAGCATTCGCGGAGACTTTTGCGAGTCCGCCTCAGAGAGGCCGATCAGCCCCAAACTCTGTTGCACCGGTTCGACGCATGCACTTCGCGCGACACCCCGCAATTCGAGCGGCAGGCGAATGTTGGCGACGACATTCCGCCACGGCAGCAACGTCGGGTCTTGAAACACGAACGCCACGCGCGTCGCCGAGCGGCGAACGGGCTGCAGTCCACCGATGCTGACGTGCCCACTCGACGGCTGGACCAGACCCGCCACGATGCGCAGCAACGTCGACTTGCCACATCCCGACGGCCCGACAATCGAAACGAATTCACCTTGTTGCACGTGCAGCTCGACCCCGTCGAGTGCCCGGTGGCCGCCGGGAAACGTAATTCCCAGCCCCTCAGCGCGAATCAAGGCGGTCATGGGGGAACGATGAAGGCGGAAGGATGAAGGATGAATACTGACATGTTCGCAAGCACTGCAGGTCGTCGACGCGTGAAATTCAGGCCTCTTAATTCATCCTTCCGCCTTCATCCCTCATCCTTCCAGTCACCGCCCCTGGAAGTTGGGTTCCCGCTTCTCGACGAAAGCCGTCGAACCTTCGCGGTGGTCTTCAGTGGCGGAACAACGGATGTGGGTCATCGCCTCGCGATCGAGGATCGCTCGGAAGTCCGAATCGACGGCCAGGTTGACGTTCTCCTTCATGTAGCGATAGCTGACCTGCGGCCCGCGGGCGACGCGGCTCGCCAGTTCGAGCACACCTTCCAGAAAACCCTCCGGATCGAGCACCCGATTGACCAGTCCGATTCGTAGCGCCTCGTCCGCATCGAGGATGTCGCCCAAGATGAACAGCTCCTTGGCTTTGGCCGGTCCCAGCAGACGAGTCAATTGCCAGGTGGTGCCATAATCGCCCCCCAAGCCAACTTTGGCATAGGCGGTGCCGAACTTCGCCTTCTGGGAAACAAACCGCATGTCGCACGACAAGGCGATGCCCAGACCGGCCCCCATCGCATAGCCGTTGACCGCAGCGATGGTGGTCTTGGGAATCGAATGCAACAGCCAGCACAGCTCCTGCCCCTTGCGCAGCCGGTCGGTGCTCTCCTCCATCGTGGGTTTGCGATCCGACTTCGCCATGTCGGAAACATCGCCCCCGGCGCAAAACGCCCGGCCGGCACCTGTCAACACAACGGCACCCACGTCGGGGTCGGTAGCGACCTCAGAGAGAATCCGATGCACCTGCACCGACATTTCGCCATTGAGCGCATTCAACCGTTCCGGCCGATTCAACGTCAGCACGGCCACCCGGTTTTCAATCTTCAGTTGGACGACTTCTTCAGCCATGGGATTCTCCTGGTGTTGAGATCAATTGGTTGAGACTCTGGCGTTGATTTCTTGGATGACGTCGGTCTTGGCATCGGCGTAATTCTGGATGTAGGCCCAGTCGCGAGACGCCAGCTGGCGTTTCTTGTCTTCGTAGAGCTTGCGGTCGACTGAGTTTGTACGCAAGTGGTCTCGAAATCGGACCATACGTTCGACTTCCGGACATCCCGCCGTAAAGACGTGCAGATTCACGTCCGTGTCGGGCCCCTTGAACATGCGGTGCTCGAACCAGTCGGGCTCGCGAACTCGCAGAGTGTAACCGGCAGCTTCGAGCGAGGGGATATAGCTCGATTCGTCGGCGGAGTCCGCTACTTCCAGGACGATGTCGATGATGGGCTTGGCAGCCAGTCCAGGAACCGACGTGGAACCCACGTGTTCGATGCGGAGGCCCGATTGTCCCAGTGCGGCTTCGATGCGCGCCGCTTCGCACTCGAAGAGGTCAGACCACGTGGGGTCGAACTCGGCCAGGTGTACCGGCCCATCATGACGCCGGGCGCCGCCGACGGTGTAAGCCTCGATGTCGGCTTCGGAGGCGTGTGCGCGTTGATCGCGGCCGTTTTCAGCCATCGCCTCCCGATCTGCGCTCAGTGGGTCATCGCGTAGGTCACGATGTTGATTCCCATGGGGTAGGACGACTTCTCCGAGAACTCGTGGAAGTATTCGCGGTTTTCGCCTTCGCGCTCCCAGCCGTCGCCCAGGTCGTTGTTGTGGCACAGCAGGGCGACCATGCGTCCTTCGTCGTCGTAGTAGGCCCAGAAGTGGGGTGACTCGTCGCCGTCGGAATGGGCGTGCCAGTGTTCGAAGCGATAGCCCTCGCGCCAGGTGCGGATGTCGACGACTTGCGGGAGCTCCTTGAGATCGTACACGTTGTGAAAGATTTCGTGGTCGAGCGTTAGTTGCGTCGGTTCGCGATCGGGAAACACGCCGCGCATTTCTGTAGAGACGTGTTCCCAGCCGTCCGGCGCCCAGAAGTCGTCCATCATCAAGAAACCGCCGTTGAGCAGGTACCGCCTGAGCGCGGCGCGTTCTCGTTCGTCGAACACAATGGATTGCACGCCCGCCATGTAGATGAAGGGGTGGTCGAACAGTTCCGGGTCGGTCAGCCGCAGCACTTCGGCTTCGGGTGCTACCTGCAGTGACGTCAATTGCTGCAGGCGATATGAGAAGTTCCAGTCGCTATCGGGGTAATCGTTATCCCAGCGGTCCCACCAGCCGAAGGGGCCGCTGGCGTCGTATTGGATGCGGATAAACGTAAACACGTCGTGTTCGAAGGCGCGCTCGACATCCCAAGTCGGGTAATCGCCACGCGAAGGCATCTCGCGACCACGCCTGCCGCCCCGATATCCGCCGCCCCTCCACCGCATTTGGAAACGCGCGTCGGGCTCGTCGTCGAAAAACTGCGCAATGGCCAGCGGCGCCGCGGTGCCGGCGAAGAGACCGACGCAGAGGATGATCGTCGTTCGACGTGACACGATTGGTGATGCTTTCGCTAAAGGCGGAAGTGGCCCTCACAATTCTAGATCATCGCCGATGGATTCTAAACCCGCCATGTCAGTCGGGAGTGATTACGCAACAATGACGAGGGATGAGACGCAGAGGACACGGAGACGGAAGGAGAGAAGAGACAAACTGACACTGCACCGCGTCCACAACCGGTTCGGTCGGATCCGAACTCTGTATTCGTCGCTTCGTGTCCATTGTGGCTTTGTAGTCAGATCTTCTTCGGGCCGGTGAGAACAGACGAAGATGATTTACCACAAAGACACAAAGGGCACAAAGTAAGGAAAGATTGCGCGATTCACCCGCAAGCAGTGATAGGAACTAAGGCAACCCAAACACAAACAGGGCGTTGCCTGCGGCGATTGCGATGTGTTGGCGGCCGTCGATGGCGAATGCGATGGGGTTGGCGCGGATGGCGCCGCCGGTTTGGAACTGCCAGAGCGGCTCACCCGTCTCATCGTCGAGGGCGAAGAAGTTGCCCTCGTTGGTGCCGCCGAAGACCAAGCCGCCGGCTGTGGCCATCACGCCCGCCCAAGGGGGCGAGTGCAGGTTGAATTCCCATCTCTGCTGGCCGGTGAGTCCGTCGAGCGCGCGGATGGCGCCGGAAGCCTGATCGCCACTGAGGGCCTGCTCGCCCCCGCCGAGGAAGGCTTCGCCCGGTTCATAGTCGGCGTCGGTCTTGAAGTAGTACGAGCCCATTTGCCGGACGGCGACGTACATTGCCCCGGTGCGTGAACTGTAGGAGGGGCTAAACCAGTTGGTGGCGCCTTGCAGGCTCGGGTAGACGAGAGTGCCTTTTTCGGTCGGCTCTTTGCCGGGGATCAGGACTGGCCTGCCTTTCTCATCGATGCCCTCGGCCCAGGTCTGTTTGCAATAAGGGGCGGCGTGCAGGAATTCGCCCGTCTCGCGATCGAGTACGTAGTAAAAGGCGTTGCGGTTGGCGGTCACCAGCAGCTTGCGCGCTCGACCGCGGAACTGGGCATCGACAAGTATCGGCACCTGGCAGGCGTCCCAGTCGTGCACGTCGTGCGGCGTGAATTGGTAGTGCCAACGCAACTTGCCGGTTGAGGCTTCCAGTGCGATGACGCAACACGTGTAAAGGTTGTCGCCCAGCCGCAGATCGCCGTTCCAATCGGGACCCGGGTTTCCGGTTCCCCAGTAGATGAGATCAAGCTCCGGATCGTAGGTTCCGGTCACCCAGGTGGGACCGGCGCCGGTCTTCCAACTGTCGCCCGCCCAGGTGTCGTTGCCCGGCTCGCCGGGACCGGGAATGGTCCAGAACCGCCAGAGCCGCTCGCCGGTCTGGGCATCGTAGGCATCGAGGAATCCGCGGATTCCGGCTTCGCCGCCGCTGATGCCCACGATGACTTTTCCATCGATGGCCAAGGGAGCGACGGTGACGGCATGCCCCGTCGCGTTGTCGCCCACCAGCGTCTTCCAGCGCTCGGCCCCTGATTTCGCGTCGAGTGCAAAAAGATGTCCGTCGAGCGTGCCGACATACAGCGTCTCGTCGAGAATCGCCACCCCGCGGTTCACCGGCGGAAACCCGATGTGCCGAACACCTTGCGGCAGTTTGGGCGACCACGACCACAACCGGCGTCCGCTGCGGGCGTCGAGCGCCGTGACACTGCTGGGCGGCTCGGTGATGTACATCAACCCGTCGACGACGATAGGCGAGGTCTCGACCAAACCGGGCTTGCTGAGCTGGTAAACCCAAGCCGTCTTGAGGCCGGAGACGTTCTCAGGTGTGATTTCATCCAGGGCCGAATACCGCTGCGACGCGTAGCCGCCGGAATAGGTCAGCCAGTTCTCCGGCTCACGCTCGGCATTGAGCAATCGTTCGTAGGGCACCTGGCCGAGCGACAGCGACGGCACCAGCAGGCACAGGATGCCCGACGACAAGCAAGTGACGAGTCTCATGGTGTTCCTCGCAGGCGGGCCAGGTAGGTCAGCAGGTCATCGACGTCCTGCTGCGAGAGTTTTTCCTCGTAGCTGGGCATCAGGCTGCCTGCCGTCTTCTTGAGGTCCTCCAGGTCTCGCTTGTTCAACGAATAGATGCGGTTCTTCTCGTCCCGCAACTGGATGGTGAAGGTGTCTTCGTTGATGCGGGTCCCCGTCAGCACGCGACCTTCTTTTGTAACGGCCACGACCACCAGATAGGCGGCGTAGCCTTTCTCATTAAGCGGCATATCCTTGCCGGGGTGCATGACGGCGATGCGCAGAAACTCGAGCCCCCGCCGCGCCCCGATGTCGGACAGATCGGGCCCCACGCTCCCGCCGCCGCCATCGACGATGTGGCACTTGCTGCATTCGTGCTTGGTGAACAATTTCATGCCACGCTGGCGGTCGCCGGGAAGCGGCTCGGCCACACTCCGCTTCAGCGAACCGACGTACCGCGTGACCTCCAAAATCTCGCGATCAGTCAAGAACCAGTTTCCCGGCATGGCGGTGCCGTTGATGCCTCCCTTGATCACCCGGACAATGCCCGCGGCATTGGGGGCGTGACGATACACCGGCCGAGTCAGGTCTGCACCGGTTCCCCCTTGGCCTTTGATACCGTGGCATCGGGCGCAGTGGCCCTGGAACAAACGTTTGCCACGGCCGAAGTCGAGGGTGACCCTGGTTCTGGGTGCCGCAGCCTGGGCCGCCATCGACGCGCCGGCCAACAGCAGACCAAATGCAAGTAGCCGAGTCACGAGTTCGGCCTCCTGGGTTGAGCGGAAGTATGTCGGCCAATTGGTATACGAACCGATGGCACGGATTTCATTCTACCGAAGCGTGGGTCGATTCGCGCTCGGCTTCCGGTTGCGCAAGCCAGGATTCGTCGCGCCACGGCTGTGTCAGCCGTGCTGATTCCACGGGGGTCAGCGTGCAGTCGAACTCGCGTGCCCCTGGCACGGCTCACAGAGCCGTGGCACATCGCGCAACCTAATGGACACCACGCGGTTCGAGACTGTCCGCCCAAACTCAGAACCGGTATTGAAACCTGGTCTCGACGCGAAAATTCTCGCCGGCGGCTTGACCGACATAGTGGGTGTCCCAGCGGCTGAGCTCGATGCCCACGTTTGTCTGCGGGGTGATGTCCCAGACGATGTTCCAGAAGAAGAACTGGTTTTGCGATCGGCGTCCCGCTGAGAGATCGTGGTCGTGGGGATCGTCGATTCCGTAACCGCCGTGCGTGTGAACCTCTTCGGTCAGCCACAAGAAAGCTTCGACCCAGCCGCCGATCGAGCGGATGCCATCGCGGCGAATTGGATCGATGTCCTGATTGATGCCGCCGATGAAGGTGCCCAACGCGTCGCCAAAGAAGAACTCGCCCTGGAATCCGAAGTAGTCGGTGATGGGCACGTAGGCATCGGCATTGAACGACCATGAGAGAAATCGCGCGTCGTCCTGCAGCGGCGGCGTGTCGAAGTCGATCCCTTCCTGACCGATGTGGCCGGAGATTCCAAGTTCCACCCGCTCGGCGTCGCAACATTGCGGCCCAGCGACGGCCATCCGCCCCATCACGGTCGGCCAGCCGGCGTCTTCACCGTCGAGTTGGGGATCGGTGACGAACTCGGCGACCACGGTTTGATTGATGGATGCCTGCAACGTGACTTGCGTGTCGCGACCTGGCCGGAGGAATCGCTCGACCCTGACTTGCGCGCGGCGAAATCCGATGTTGCCGCCGGCCCGTCCGAGGGAGTAGTTCAGCGTGTTCGGCAGCAGCGGCGCAATCACGTCACTGGTCTGGCCTCCCAACAACCGCCACTCGTCGGTGCGAAACTCGCCATAGGCGTGGCGGAGCAGCACGCTGGCCCGGTTTTCGGCGAACGCCCGTCCCTGAAAGTCGAACTCGACGCGGCCTGCTGACTCGGCGCCGAGAATCCGCGGTCCCGTGACGTTCAATCCAAACCGCGTCGATCGAGCATCGACGTTGAACGAGGCCTCGCCCTCGTCGTCGGCGGAGTCGATGAACAGCACGAAGGGGCCGGTCGTGGAACGCGACGTGTCGTAGGCCACGTTCAACCAACCAATCCCGTAGGGCACCAGTCGGTAGCGGCCTTTGCGCCAAGCCAGCGTCTCTCCCAAGGGCGATACACCAGCCTTGGTGTGCGGCCAATACTCCTGGCCGGAATGGGGCGCGGCTTCGACTGGATTTCCCGGTGTCCAGACGGGTTGGTAGGTCGGCGCGACGAGTGTCGAGGCTGCGCTTTCGGTTGGCGACTCGAGTGGTTGACCGCCAGGACCACTCTGCTCGATCCAGGTGTCACCTCCACGTGCAGTTGCTCCGGCGGCGCAAAGCACCGCGCAGTACAGAGCGAGCGTTGCGAGTTCCCTTCGCATGCGTGTTCAGCAGATTCGAGGCTCGAAACAATCTCTGGGAACAAGCGCGGGCCCAGAGCGATCGTGGGCGCGCACCATGACTCACAAGGACTCTTCGGCCACAAAATCGGTAAACTTGACGTTTTTTGCCTATTCGCCCTGGTTGGCATACTCAACGTGAACGCCTTTTGCAGGACACTCGATGAGTCCGCGTGAGCTCCTGCTTGTCGGCGACCTGCCCCGCATGTAACATCAACATCAGTTGATGGGTTTACCGCCGACGATCAGAGCCCGGCTCAATGGTGCAACGTTACAAACGCAGCCAACCTAGTCGGGCGCATCGAACGGGCCGCCGCGAATTCTTGAAGGCCGGGCTGACCGGGTTCGGGAGCCTGAGCCTGCCCGCCCTGTATCACCTCAGGACGCAAGCCGCTGAAGCGAGCGGCGTCGCACCCGACAAGACTGCGATCATCCTCGTCTGGCTGCGCGGCGGCGCGAGTCACCTGGAAACGTTCGACCCCAAGCCGCTGGCCTCGTCCGATTTTCGAGGGCCGTATCGGCCCATCGATACGAACGTGGCGGGCATCGAGATCTGCGAACTGCTGCCGCGTCTGGCGACGATCGCCGATCGCTATACGCTGCTGCGTTCGGTAGCGCACGCCGGCGGCGGCCATCCAGCCGGCTCGCTGCAGGTGCTTTCCGGCGATCCCGATCGTGCTGACAAGCCGAAACCCGTCTTCCCGGATTGGATGAGTGTCGCCCACTACCTGCGCCGCGATGCCACGCGCAAGATACCGAACTACGTCGCCGTCAATCCGGTCGATCGCTATGACGCCTTCACAATCGCGGGACCGGCGTATCTCGGTCCGTCGTATGAACCGTTCAAGGTCACCGGCGATCCGAGCCGGCCGAATTTTGAGGTGCCCAACATCGGGTTGGCCGACCAGCAAAAGGCTCAGCAACTCAGCCGCCGAATCAATCTCAAGTCGGGCCTCGATCGGCTGCAGCATGACGTCGATCAGTCGGGGCTGATGGAGGCGGTGGATCACTTCGAGGCGCAGGCCATCAACCTGCTAACCAGCCCCAACGCCCGGGAAGCATTCGACGTCGCGCAAGAGCCCGATGCAATCAGAGACCGCTACGGTCGCCATCAATGGGGGCAACAATGCTTGATGGCCCGGCGGTTGGTCGAGGCGGGGGTCGAAATCGTGACCACCGAGTTTGACGGGCCGTTGTGTGGACGTGTCGCCAACTGGGACGATCATGCCGTCAACCATCATGTCTTCGACGCTATCAAATATCGTGCTCCGTTCTTCGATCAGGCCGTCTCGGCGCTGGTTGAGGACATCTACGATCGTGGTCTCGACAAGCGCGTGCTGGTGGTGGTGACCGGAGAGTTCGGCCGCACCCCCAGAATTTCCCATGTCGGCAGCAGCGGTGGCGGAGTCGCCAGCGGCGCCAAGGGAACGGTGCAACCGGGGCGCGACCATTGGCCGCGGGCCAACTCTATGCTGTTTGCCGGTGGTGGCATTCGCACGGGGCAAGTGATTGGGGCGACCGACAAGCGCGGCGAGGACCCCATCGAACGCCGCGTCGGCCCGGGCGACTTTCTGGCGACGATCTACCGCCACCTGGGAATCGACTTCGTCCACACGGCGATACCGAACTTCGCCGGCCGCCCGATCCCCATTCTCAGCCGGGGCCAGCCGATTCCCGAACTCGGCCGCGTGTGAACGGGCGGTGTCCGTTCGCAAAATTGAGTTCGCTGTATACGCTTGACAACGCATCCAGGTGCAAGTCTCTCCAGTGATTGTCTCGTTGCAGGTCACGGTGTGACTGGTTGCAGCTCGCGCTCTTAGAATCGAACAGGGAACGCGCAGTAGTCATCGCGTGCGGAGCAAAACTGATCTCGGCAGTTCGCAAATTGTGCGATAAAATACATCGAAACAGAGCAGTGCAGCATGAAGACGCTTATACGCTACATCCTGGGTTTGGCGACACCTGCTCTGTGCCTGGCGTACACCTTTGCTTTCCCCGACGCCTTCGGGGGTAGTTTTCGGCTGCTGCTGATCACGCAACTCACGACGATCGCATTCATCGCGGTAGTCCTCTGGGCTGCCGAGTACGGCCGAACGAGCGACCCATAGCCGCCACTCAAAGTCTGCCCCGCCTTGAGGACACCATACGATTGAGACCACTTGCCCACCCGGTCACGCCTCAACAAACGTCGGTTGAACTTTGCCACTCGACGGGAATTACGGCGCTGCTCACATTGATCGATCTTGCTGTCGGCCGGTGGTGGGCAGTGCCCAGCCGAACATGCAGACGCCGTTTCGAGTTCGTGTCGTGGCGGCCGGAACCGCGGAAGAGAAATCTCTTGTCTACACAACTAGCGCAAATTCCGAGGAAAACTGGGTTTCGTAGACGTAGACGCGTAGCGCTGTTACAGACTCCGGCCGATGTCCCAATTCCGAGCGAGAAGGCAAAGGTGCTCGGCCGCCATCACGCCCCTCACATCGATCGAAGTTGCGTCGGCCGATGGTGGGTGCCCAGTCTGCTGAGTTCCGGCCCCGAAGGGGACCTCCGGCGTCATGCTATGGTGCGTTTTTCACCGACAGGTTATAGCGCAACTCCCGAGGAATACGCCAATGTGTCGGTGTCGGTGCATAGCGCTGTTACACCGCTGGCCCGTGAGTCGACGCCCGCGCGCGGTTTCTGTCTTGGTAACTTTCGCGGCTTTCGCGCACTCCGTACCGCGCGGATTTGGGCCCAGCCGATGTCGGCCGCATGCCGGTCTTTCTCGGCCATTTGGCTGCGGCCAGCGGCCGCGCTAGGCTGCGTCCTTTGAGGCGGGCTCGATCTACCGCGCGACCAGGGCGAGGCTTTTTGCCTGAGATATCGTTAGATTCCATCGGCAGAGACGTCGTTATTTTGAGCCAACTGCGCTTGTGCGGGGGTTTTGCGCGATCTGCGTCGCCAATGCCCCTTTTGTGCTAGAGTTAGTGATGTACAGGTGATGATCTGCCTTGCCGATGCCGCGGATGGATAGTCTGCGGAGCAACCGAATAAGTGAGAGATCAAGATGAAGCTGCTGGTGAGACTTCCGCGTGCCGTATGTTTTTTCCTCGTCGCGAGTATGGGTGTCGTTCACTCTGCCGGCGCGCTGGGCGACGACGCCACGTCAGCAGATGGCGACGGGTTTAGACCCCATGCCGGCATGCTGTTGTATCCCGACGTCAGCGACTCCCAGATCGTCTTTGTCTACGCCAACGATCTGTGGGTCGTACCACGAACTGGCGGGACGGCGGCGCCGTTGGCGAGCCCGCCGGGACGCGAACGGTTTCCTCGTTTCAATGCAGATGGTCGCACGATTGCCTTTGTGGGCAACTATGACGGCAATCAGGACCTGTACACGATCGGGATCGGCGGCGAGATCGCCAGCCGTGTCACTCATCACCCGGCGACCGAGATCTTGTGCGACTGGACCCCCGACGGAGAGTTGTTGTACTTCTCCAACGGCCTGGCCGGACTAACCAGACAAATGCAGCTCTTCACGGTGCCGCCCGCAGGTGGGCTGCCGACCCGCATGCCGGTGCCCTACGGCGCCAACGGCGCTGTGAGTGCCGACGGCAACTGGCTGGCCTACACGCCGCACACCCGCGACACGCGGACCTGGAAGCGGTATCGGGGCGGCATGGCGACCAACATCTGGTTGTTCCACCTGCACGATCACACTTGGAAGCCGATCACCGATTGGGAAGGGACCGACACGTTGCCGATGTGGCACGGCGATGTTGTGTACTACGTTTCCGATGAAGGGCCTGAGCACCGCTGGAACGTCTGGTCCTATAGCACGAAGACCGGCGCGCGAACGCAGATTACCAGCTTCAGCGAGTACGACGTCAAGTGGCCCTCGATGGGGCCGGGGCCGGCCGGGCAAGGAGAGATCGTTTTCCAAAACGGGAGCGGGCTGTATCTGCTGGATCTGGGTACCAAGCAAGCCGAACAAGTCGAAATCACAATTCCCGGCGACCGCCCCGCACTGCGACCGCAGCGCGTCGACGCCAGCCGGCACATTCAAGCAGCGAACATCTCTGGCACCGGCAAACGGGTCGCGTTCGAGGCGCGGGGTGACTTGTGGAGTGTGCCCGCCGAGCACGGATCGCCGCGGAATCTCACGCGGACCAGCGGCTCGGCCGAGCGCGATCCGGCCTGGAGTCCCGACGGCCGTTGGATCGCGTACTTCTGCGATTCGACCGGCGAGTATCAACTGTGCGTCACACAGTCCGACGGCCGAGGTGAGACGCGGCAACTCACCCAAAACGGAAACCGCTACCGCTATCGCCCGACCTGGTCGCCCGACTCCAAGTCCATCGTCTTCAGCGATAAGGCCGGGGGGCTGTTTTTGCACGACATCGACCAAGAAGAGACCAAGGCCGTCGACGTCGATCCGTGGTCCAATCCGCCGCGCGTGAGTTGGTCGCACGATTCGGGCTGGTTCGCCTACTCCAAGGAGGGGCAGAACAATCAACGGGCCATCTGGTTGTACGAAGTGGCCTCGGCCAAGAAGCACCAAGTGACGGCCGGCGTGTTCGATGACAGCTGGCCGACCTTCGATCGCAAGGGGGACTTGCTGTTCTTCGTCAGCAAACGCAAGTTCACGCAACCGGCCTACGAAGATCTGGGGACCACGTTCATTTATGCGGGCACCGAGTTGTTGCTGGCCGTTCCGCTCCGCGACGACGTGGCCTCGCCCTGGGCTCCCAAGAACGATGAAGAATCCTGGGACGATGAATCCAAAGACGAGAATTCAGACGACGACGAGGACAAATCCGAAAAGGGCGAGGACGAGGAGTCGGACGACAACGGCGACGGCGACGAGGATGATGAGCCGCTGGAGATCGACCTGGACGGATTCGAGCGGCGGGCAATCGTCGTGCCGGTCGAGAAAGGTCGCTTCTTCAATCCGACCGTGAGCCACGACGGCAAGTTGATCTACGCGCGGGGCTATCCGCGCGGTGACGATCGAAAACCATCGATCAAGATCCTCGATCTGGAAGATGACAAACGGCAGGAAAAGACTGTCGTCAGCGACACGGGCAACTTCAGCATCACCGCCGACGGCAAGAAACTGCTGGTCCGTAAAGACAAGTGGTATGTCGTCAAGGCGGCTGCCGAGCAGAAGCTGGAAAAGCCGATCGATGTCAGCGGGCTGAAAGAACGGGTCGACCCCCGTGCCGAGTGGCAGCAGATTTTCAACGACTCGTGGCGGATCCAACGCGATTTCTTCTATGACCCGAACATGCATGCGGTCGACTGGCCGGCCATCAAAGAGCAGTATGCCGCCATGCTCGACGACTGCGCGACGCGCGAAGACGTGAGCTACGTGATCGGCGAAATGATTTCCGAGATCAACGTGGGGCACGCCTACATGCGTGGCGGCGGCGACGTGGAACAGCCGCCGCGTGTTTCGGTCGGTCTACTCGGCGTCGATTTCGAGTTGCACGAAGGGGCCTACCGCATTGCCAAGATCTACGAGGGGGCTGCTTGGGACGTCGATGCCCGCGGTCCGCTGAGTCAGCCCGGAGTCGAAGCCGAGGCAGGTGATTATCTCTTGGCCGTCAACGGTCTGCCGCTGGAAACCAGTCTCGATCCCTGGGCCGCGTTTCAAGGCCTGGCCGGTGGCGTCGTTACGATCACGTTGAATGGCAAACCAGCGCTCGACGACGACGCGCGCGACGTGGTGGTCAAACTGCTTTCGAGCGAAGCCGACCTCCGCTATCGGGCCTGGGTCGAGCACAACCGCGCGTACGTCGAGCAGCAGACCGGCGGGCGGGTGGGCTACCTCCACGTGCCCAACACCGGCATCTCTGGCCAGAACGAACTGGTGCGACAATTTTTCGGACAGAAGCACAAGGCGGCCCTGATCATCGACGAGCGGTGGAACGCCGGCGGACAGATTCCGACCCGGTTCATCGAATTGCTCAATCGTCCGATCACCAACTATTGGGCCGTTCGTGACGGCCACGATTGGAACTGGCCACCCGATGCCCATCAGGGGCCCAAGTGTATGCTGATCAACGGTTTGGCCGGTTCGGGCGGCGATGCATTTCCCGCCTATTTCCGGCAGGCCGGACTCGGCAAACTGATCGGCATGCGAACTTGGGGCGGACTGGTCGGCATTTCCGGAAACCCGCTGCTCATTGACGGTGGACGCATCTCGGCTCCGACGTTTGCCTACTACGAGTCGGACGGGACCTGGGGCGTGGAAGGACATGGTGTCGATCCGGACATCGAAGTCATCGACGATCCATCCAAGATGGTCGACCAAGGTGATCCGCAGCTCGATGCAGGCATCGAACACATTCTCGGCGAACTTGAGCGCCGCCCCTACCGAGCTCCGAAGCGTCCGGCCTACCCCAACCGCAGCGGCTTCGGCATCACCGAGGCGGACAAGTAGATGACGGTGCACGGCCCAACCGTTTCTATCCCGTTTTGTTCTTGTTCCCAAGCTCCAGCTTGGGAAGCGATCACCGCGAATCTCTGCTTTGCAACGTGAAACATGGACCACACAACGTTGCGAGCGGTGAAGCGATTCAATCGGATCGACTACAAAGCCACAAAGGCCACTAAGCGGAAGACAGCAGATTAGCGAGGAGCCACATCTCGGCGAGCGAGTTTCGGTTGCGGCGCCGCCTCGAGTTGCTCGATCTGTCACTGGTGTCCCATTGGTCGTTCGCTCCTTGAGGACTGTCGTGCGCAATGCGCGCAGGCGCGGGATTCGCCGAAGTGTACTGTGGTGGTATTGGTGGTCTTTCACGCTCTTGCGAGGTATCGGAAGATGGCTGTCGCAGTTCTTGAACATCGATGTCGGATCGTCGGCCGCTGGTGCGTGATGTTGGCCGTGCTAGGTGAGTTTTGCGTAGCGCCCGACATCGTTCGGGGCGAGCCGGCCGACGGTGCGAAAGATCCGCGTGAAGTACTCAAAGCGAAGGGGATCCGCGTCTCGAGGAGGGAGGCCTACTTGGCGAAGGAGCAGGACTTCACCAGTGAGATGCGCGGTTCGCGGCGATTCAAAGCCGCCTTGCTCAAAGCCACTCGCGCGCAAGATCGCCTTGAAGAGGAGGCCCAGCAGTACCAACGAGCGATTTCGAATCTCGTGCTGCAATACGGCAGGTTTAACGCCGAACTGGCCAACACCAACGAGGCCAACCTGTTCAAGTACAATCAGCTCATTTCCAAAGTGAATCAGGCTTCCGCCGCAATTCGATTGGGGGAGAAGGAGCAACAGAACCACGCCAAGCAAGTACAAGCCAGTCGCAAGGAGTCCGCAGCCGCCCGCGAGGAATACATTCAAAACGTCATCACAATGCGCGGCCTCGTCGATGAGATTCAGGCCGACTATGCAGAACTGCAGAAGGACGCCGCAGTCGTCTCTGCCATTGAGTCGCTCAACACTGGTGAGGCCTCGATCGAGTTTGGCACTTCGCGCGGCTTCACCAGCCTGGTGAAACGGCTGGAAACGCTCGAGGAAAACATGATCTCGGAGGCGATACCGCTTCGAAGCGAAGGCCTGAGTTACTTCGTATCGGCAGTTTTCAACGACGAGCACACGGAGGAGTTAATCGTCGACTCCGGCGCCAACCTTGTGAGCCTGTCTGAGGATGCCGCTAAGCGTCTGGGGGTCGAAATTGAGGGCGATCCGATCAAGATGCGCGTCGCCGACGGCCGCACGGTGGATGCGACGCTCACCGTCGTTCCCTCGCTGCGGATCGGAACGTTCGAAGTCTCCGACGTCGATGCCGTGGTCGTCAAGCGAAGCGCCGATGAGGTGCCGGCGCTATTGGGCATGAGTTTTCTCCGCCATTTCAAATTCGAGCTGAACGCCGACGCCGGCACACTCACGCTGACGAAAGTGGAAGAGAACCAGAGCAAGAAGCGAAGGCGTCCGCGACGGCGGCGTCGCTCGGATCGGACCGAGTGAGGCAAGACAAAACCATAGAGTGGCGTTTGTCGCTAAGACTATTGAGTCATGAGCGGTTTTCGGATGGCCTACTGCGAGGAACGGTGCTTGGTGTTGCTGTCCCGTGAGCCGGAACCGGTTACGGTATTTCGCAAACCGGTCTAGCCAGCACCCAGCACCAAAAGAGAGGCCCTCGCGCCGGTATTAGGCCGCAGGTTGAGATGGATTCGCGTTGGCCTGAACACGGCGCGAAGGCGCCGATCATAATGACGGTTCTATAATTGTTAGTCAACGCTGCCAGGACGCAATCCTAGCAACATTCAAAATGTATAACGGGTGTGCACTGGTATTGCGATATTCGAATATTGATTCGACGCAGTCGGCTACAGCAGGAGCATGCCGCGAATCCAGATTGTGGCGTGCGCCGGCGGCGCCGGCTGACGTTGCAACTCGATGGCGATGAATCGAGCGACCTTTTCGGGTATCCTGATAGGTCTGCAATTGATGATGCCCGTTTCAAACCAGAAAGGCTCGAATTGATGACACAAGACACCGCCGACGTGACACGTAGAAGCTTCTTCGCGGCCAGCGCCTCCGTGGCTGGGGCCGCCTTTGTGGGGACCATCGGCTTTAACCGTGTGGCCGAGGCGGCAGATGGCGACACCAGCGACATGATCACGCAGATTGCCAAGCTCAAGCTCCAAGAGGGCAAAGCCGACGACGCTGTTCCGCTACTCGAAGAACTCTGTGCCGCCGTCGAGGAGAACGAGCCAGGTGTATTGGCTTACATCTGCCACCGCGGCCAGAAAGATTCCAACGAAGTGGTGTTCTTCGAGATCTACAAGGACGCCGACGCCTTGAAAGCCCATGGTGGCACACCGCACCTCAGAAAACTGTTTCAGGCCTACACGATGTTGTTCGAAGGACGGCCGGAGATCATCAAGCTGGATCGGGTTGGCGGATTCGCCCGCTAGATCCCATTCAAGGATAAGACATGGAATCTGAGGATTGCCCGTCTAGCAAATTGGAATGCTGGACGGGCATCTTACATCTAGATTCGGGCGACTTCTGAAACGCGTGGGGTGGTGTGCGCGGAACGAGTTGTGCCAATCCTTTTTCGGTACTCCACTCACCGCAGCTGCTGAATCTTACGATAGAAGTCGCCAAACACCGCGTCGCGATCGATGTCGTAGGCTTCGCGCATCACAGGACGGTGTTCGTCCTGCGGTCCCCAGCGGAGATCGTCGAGCAGGTCGGGTGTGCGGTAGATGGCGCTGGGGACCCAGTTGGGTTCGATCAGCCAGGCGATGTTGATCAGATCCCAGATGATGTGCGATTTGCCGAAGTGGTCTTCGCGGTACTTTTCATAGATCTCAAACAGGTAGTCGCCGAGCTTGCCGTGGCCCTGCAGGTATTCGCGGACTTCCGGCAACGTCACCCGCAGTTCCTCGCCGACGTAGTAACCCGGCAGATAGACCATGGGGACGCCCGAGTTCCAGACGACGCGCGTCGCGTTTAGATCCTGCTGCATGTTGAACGACCGGTTGGGGCGATGCCAGGTGTGCGGATAGGCCGACGTCCAGATGACGACGATGTTATGAATGATCTCCGGTTCAAGCAGCAGGGCCGAGGCGACGTTCGTCAGGCCGCCCACTGCAGAGACATAGAGCGGGGATTCGCGGATGGGCGTGGCCATATCGACGATGAGTTCTGCCGCCGGGCTGCGAACCGCTTCGGTTTGCGACGAGAGGAACTGCCGGCTGCCGCGATGGGCCGGTGCACGCAGCGACTCCGGCAGGGTCTGCTGGACGCGTTGGATCTCCTGGAAACTCTGTTCCATGCCGTCGGCCGCGTTGCGCGCGCGACTGTTGTTGAACGGCGCCGCACAGATCGCCTTGACGTCGATTCGGTCGCTCGACAACAGGGCGTAGGCCAGCGCGAACTGGTCGTCGATTTCGTTGTTGGTGTCTGTATCGAGAATCATCTCGGACCGGCCACGGGGCGGAGCGAGCATTTCGAGCCGGCGAGCGTGGGGAATCTTCGGAAACCGAGCCGCATCAAAACGACGCTGTTTTGCCAGTGCTGGGCGAATCAGCCAGGGGGCGGCGACCGAGCACGCCGCCGAGGTACTGCCGAGAAGAAAGCTGCGTCGATCCATTATGTTCGTCCTCAGATTTGCCAGAATCGGCACTCGCATTGTACGATTTTTCGAGCCGCTGGATGGTAAAGGAATCGACGTGCCGGCGGGTCGGCGGCTAGAATATGGAGTGTTCGTTGATCCGGTCTCCTCGACCTTTTGAGTTTTGTATGACGCAAAGCTGAGCGGAAGGGATCGAGCCATGGAACAACCTCAATCACCGGGCCTGGCCCCCGCGACTGTCGCGCCGATGCTATTTGCGGCGCGTCCGCCGTCGCAAACGTGGGAACAGGTGCCGATGGCCGTTTGCCCCCCCCACTTTCTGTGGGTGTGGTTTAAGCCACCGGCGGTGCCCCAAGGCTTGATCGTCCGCATCCCGGATGAGGTGTATCAAGATGGGGGGCAGCTGGCCGCGCAGCTGACGATGCGACAGATTCTGTTGGCCGCCGGAGTCGACCCGGCAACGGCGGCATCCTGGCTGCTCTTTGGCGCTGCGTACGACGCAGCCGGCGGAACGAGCCCGTACCTCGACGCTCCCATTCCGGCGGCACCAGCCGGTGTTGACCCGAGTATCACCGTCTACGTCAACATGCCGGCGATTGCGATACAGCCGATACCGGTCATGCAACCTGTACCGCAGATGCAGATGGCCGCGGCGCCCGACCAACCCGAGGCCAAGTCTCGCGCGCCCCAAACCGTTTCTGAAATCTTCGACCGCATCGATTCGGACTGGCGGATGAGCCAGGACATTGAGAAGGAATTGAAGAGGCAGCGGAAGCGGCTGGCCGAAATGTTCGCGAAGCTCAAGTCGCTGAACCGGGACTTATCACCTCTGGAACGCCTGCATTCCGACGCCCAGGACAAGCGCGATTGGCGCGACGCCCGCCGTGCCTTGCGGGATTGTTCCACGCGAGTTTGGGGCTGCATGAAATCGTTCGACATCGGCGATACGAGTTCTGCAGGCCGGAAGAACGGCTTGGAGCAAACCTACAACCAGATGATCGCTCCCCGTCGCGAGTTTCCCAGACTGGAGCAGACCCAGCGCGATTTTGAATCGTACCGCAAGGCCATGGCCACGCTGCAGAGTACTATGAATACCGCCTTGTCGATGGCGGCAACACAAGGAGAACGCCGCGCTCAGGGACTTCTGAATCGCATCGGTGCCAAGATTCGCGACGCTCAGACGAAGAGGAACTTCCTCGGTATCATCGCCGACTGACCGCGGTCGTCATCCTTTGTGTGTCGCGCTTGTGGTGAGCGTTTCCTCGGCGGCTGGTTGCTCCGCTTCGCTCTGCGACGCCTTCTTCTGCGAGTATTGCGTCCACTGCTCGCGGACGAATGAAGAGAAGACTCCCAAACTGGGGTCGGGCGGCAGGCCGTCGCCCAGACGGCGGAGTTGTTGGTAGTACCAACTCATCACCCCGAAGCCGTTAATCGCCTTGAGCATTGCGAACGGCGACTGCGGGCCGAACCAGCCAGGACCGACTCTGAGCCGGTCTTCCCAACGGTCTAGCGCCGATTGGCCTTCCAGCAGTTTCTGAGGCGCTGCCGGATCGACACACAGCGGACGCGCCAATCCGATCAGACCAATCCCGTCCTCGGCGATCGCTTGAGACATGCCTTCAGCACTGCGAAAGCCGCCGGTCACCATCAGCGGAATCCTCACTTCGCGCTGCATCTCGGCGGCGAACTGTATGAAGTAAGCTTCGCGGGCCGCTGTCGAAGACTGCACCCGACCAGCGCCTTCGTCAGATTCGTCGAGTCCCGCCATGTTCATCATCTTGGGAGACTCGTAGCTTCCGCCAGAAATCTCCAGTGCGTCGATCCCCGCCTCCTGCAACCAAGCGGCGACTTGCAGCGACTCCTCGGGAGCAAATCCCCCTTTCTGAAAATCGGCCGAGTTAAGTTTGACGGCCAACGCGAAGTTGTCCGGCAACCGCGCGCGGGCGCGGCGAACGACTTCGAGCAGAAACCGGGCGCGGTTCTCGAGACTGCCGCCCCAGCGGTCGTCGCGCGTGTTGGCCAACGGCGAGAGGAACTCTGAAATCAAGTAGCCGTGGGCGGCGTGAATCTGCGCCCCGGTGAATCCAGTCTCGGCCGCGATGAGCGCGGCACCAGCAAATCGCTCGATCAGATCTTCGATTTCGTCTTCGGTTAACGGCACAGGGACGCCGAACAGTTTTCCCGGCAGCGCCAGTGGTATGGCCGAAGGCGCTTTCGGTTGCGGATTGATCGTGCGTTGTGTCTGCCGCCCCGCATGCGAGATCTGCATCCAGAGGCCATTGCCCGCGCTCCGCGCGGCCTCAGCCCAGTCCTGCAAGGACTTGCGCTGCTCCTCGTCGGCAGGCCGATCGACGACGACGTTTCCCGGTCGTTCCAGATGCTGCCAATCAATCTGCACGTTGCCGGTAATCAGCAGGCCGGCTCCACCTTCACTCCAAGCCCGATACAGCCGCTGGAGCCGTTCGCCAGGCTGGCCCCGGTGGTCGGCGAGTCCTTCGGTCATCGCCGCCTTTGCCAAACGATTGGGAAGCACCTCGCCGCACGGAAGTTCAAGCGATTGGCCAAGGACCTCAGCTGGTGACGCCTCACTCATGACTTCAGCCTTCTTTCTGCAAGTCGTTCGCTCACCACTGTGCGATGGGCCGAATGATGTCGCTGGCCAGCAGCACACCGAACAGGATTCCCAAGCCGAACATAATTCGCAACGCCCAGAGTCCCTGCTTTTCGCCGAACCACTTCGCGAACTGCTTGCCCTTCTTGGTGTTGGCCATGAACCAGCGGTCCTTCCACAGGCCGAGCAAGCAGACCGAAGCGACTGCCATTCCCATCAAGAGTTGATCGCGGGGCATGCGCGGCTCCGACTCGCAAAACTGCTCTCTATTCGGAAAGTGCCTGTGTCATCGTGAGCGCAGTGAACACTCTCACGGGGCAGACCGGGTGAGGTTCTTGGCTGCGCTTTGAAGGACCCAGCAACGGGCGGTCGCCTTGGTCGACCACCCGTCGCCTTAAAGGTTCAGCGCTGCGCCGTCTGGATCACTCGAGACTCATCGTAACGGTCTTCAGCTCGGTGTAGTTCGCCAAGCCTGCTTCGCCAAGTTCGCGGCCCATGCCACTCATCTTGAACCCGCCAAACGGAGCAGCCGTATCGAACACGTCATAGCAATTGACCCAGACGGTTCCGGCTCTCACTTCGGAGGCGAAGCGATGGGCCTTGGCCACGTCGCGCGTCCAGACACCCGCGGCCAGCCCGTAAAACGTGTTGTTGGCACGCTCGATCACCTCGTCGGTGTTTTTGAACGGCAGCACGCTCATCACCGGCCCGAAGATTTCTTCGCGGGCGATCTCCATGTCGTCGGTGACGTTGTCGAAGACCGTCGGTTCGACGTAGTACCCGCGGTCGCCGAACCGGGCACCACCCGTAACGCAGGCGGCGCCCCCTTGGTTGCCCTTTTCGATGTACTGCATGATCTTGTCGAACTGGGCCCGATCGACTTGCGGGCCCTGAGTCGTATCCATGTCGAACGGATCGCCCAGGCTGCGCTGGCTGGCGCATTCGCTCACGCGATCGACGAATCGTTCGTGGATCGACTCTTCCACAAACACCCGGCTGCCGGCGCAACAGCACTGGCCCTGGTTGAAAAACAACCCGACTTCGGTGCCAGCCACCGCCGCGTCGAGATCGGCATCGGCAAAGATCACGTTGGGGCTCTTGCCGCCCAACTCGAACGTCAGGCGTTTCAAGGTTTGTGACGCGTCGGCCATGATGATCTGGGCAGTCTTGTACTCGCCGGTAAAGGCGATCTTGTCGACGCCGGGGTGCTTGACCAACGCGGCGCCGGCCGTTGGACCGTAGCCGGGAACGATGTTGATCACACCTTCCGGAAAACCGGCTTCGAGCGCCAATTCGCCCATCCGCAGACATGTCAGGGGTGTTTGTTCGGCGGGCTTCATCACGATGGTGCAACCGGCCGCCAATGCCGGTCCCCACTTCCAAGCTGCCATCAGCATCGGGAAGTTCCAGGGAATGATCTGCCCGCAGACTCCCACCGGCTCGCGTTTCGTGTAGCAAAAATAGTTGCCGCGGATGGGAATCGTATCGCCGTGAATCTTGTCGGCCCAACCGGCGTAGTACCGCAGGCAATCGATGACCAGCGGCACGTCGGCGGCCAGGCTGTCGCGAATCGGTTTGCCGTTGTCCAGCGTTTCCAGCGCTGCCAATTCGGAGATGTTGGCTTCGATCAAGTCGGCGAGGCGATTCATCAATCGGCCCCGTTCGCGGGCGTCCAGCTTCCGCCACGGTCCGGAGTCGAACGCCTTGCGGGCCGCTGTGACCGCCAGATCGATGTCGGCGGCGTCCCCTTCGGCTACGTCGGCGATCTTTTGCTCGTTGGACGGATTGAGCGTGGCAAACGTCTTGCCGCTGGCCGCGTCGCGCCACTCGCCTCCGATGAGCATACGGGTCTGCCGAATTTCCGGTGCCGAATAGACGGGCGCTTCGGTCGTAGTGGCCATGAAAGGGCTCCTCCTGTGGGAAGTGTCAGCGATGCCGTCGTCCGACGCGAGGCATGCGCGACGCGAGAACTATCGTTGAGTCGGTTGAATTATAGCCGCCCAACAGCAGAATGTCAGTCGGCGCAGACTGGTCTGTAACGTGCGGTCTGTGTCGAACCACTGACGCGGTTGGCTTGTCGGCCTGGAATGAAGCGGCCGGTTCATGCACGGCGCCGCAAACCGGCGCCTCTTTACACAGGAGAATCACCATGCCCCAACTCGGCGTCAACATCGATCACGTGGCCACCGTGCGGCAAGCGCGACGTACGATTGAACCCGATCCGGTCTGGGCCGCCGCATTGGCGGAGCTGGGTGGCGCCGACGGTATCACGGTGCACCTGCGCGAAGATCGCCGCCACATTCAGGATCGCGATCTGCGGGTGCTCAAAGAGACGGTGCAAGTGCGGATCAATCTCGAAATGGCGGCCGAAGAGGAGATCACGCGGATTGCGCTCGACGTCTCTCCGGGCAAAGCGACGCTGGTGCCGGAAAAGCGAGAAGAGGTCACGACCGAAGGGGGGCTCGACGTTATCAGCCAGTCTGACCGCGTGAAGGCGTGTGTCGACGCGTTGCTGGCGGCAGGCATCGAGGTCAGCCTGTTCATCGATCCCGACGCCCGGCAAATCGAAGCCTCCCGGGCGCTGGGGGTCAAGGGCGTCGAACTGCATACCGGGCGCTATGCCGACGCCGCAACGCCTGAGGAACAAGATCACGAATTCGAGGCGCTGGCGCAGGCGGGGCGATTCGCGGTCGACCAGGGCCTCGACCTGCACATGGGGCACGGTTTGACCTACCGCAACGTGACCCGGGTGGCCGACCTTCCCGGCGTGCAGGAGCTAAATATCGGCCACAGCATCGTCGCGCGAGCCGTACTGGTCGGTTTCGAACGGGCGGTCAGGGAGATGAAGGCGCTGGTCACGCGGTAGATCCCATCCGGGAGAATCGTGGCGGGTCCGGCGGCGGAGATACGACGTACAAAGGCCAAACATGGTTCGATAGCCGCCACAATTACCCGAACGGGATCTAGCCGCTTTTCGGCAGTTCCATCAGTTGGCCGAATCTTTCGAGCACTCGGAGTTTGAGCGGGGCGAACTCGGATCGATCGAACGCACCGCTTTCGACGAGAGTGAATGCCGCCTTGCGAGCTTCGAGCAACAGTTCCTGGTCGCGGACCAGGTCTGCCACCTTGAGCGGCAATTCGCCATGTTGTCGTGTGCCGAGTACGTCGCCTGGGCCGCGCAGTTCGAAGTCTGCTTCCGCAACGGCGAAGCCGTCGGTCAGCCGTTCCAAGGTCGAGAGGCGAGCAATTGCCTCTTCCGAGTTGGAATCGGAGAACAGGAAACAATAACCACGGAATTGTCCCCGCCCGACGCGGCCGCGGAGTTGGTGCAGTTGCGACAGGCCGAACCGCTCGGCCTCCTGCACGACGAGCAACGTCGCATTGGGCACGTCGACTCCGACTTCGATGACCGTCGTCGACACCAGGACTTGCGTATCGCCGGCGCGAAACGCATCCATTGCCGCCTCCTTCCGATCCGGATCCAACTGGCCGTGGACCACTCCCAGGCGAAATCCCTGTAGCTCGTGAGCCGCCAACCGGCGATAAACATCCTCGGCTCCCGAGGGCCGTTGTGAGTCGTTCTCGCCGGTGCCGCTCTCAATTCTGGGACAAACGACATACGCTTGGCGGCCGGCTTGCAACTGTTCGCGTACGAATTGCCACACGCGCTCGCGTTCGGACGGATCAAACACGCGACTGGTGACAACCTGTTGGCGTCCTGGCGGCATGTCGGACATCACGCTTAGATCCAGGTCGCCGAACTGCGTCATACACAGACTGCGCGGGATCGGTGTGGCGGTCATGACCAACACGTGCGGCGATGACTCGGCGTTGGAAAACTGTGCCCGCTGGGCGACGCCGAATTTGTGTTGCTCATCGATGACCACCAGTCCCAGTCTGTCGAAGACGACGTCTTGTTGAATGATGGCCTGCGTGCCGACGATCAACTCGACTTCGCCCTCGCGAATCGAGTCAAGCGCTCGGCGGCGTTTCGACTGCGTTAACCGGCCGGTGAGTAGGAGTCGCCGCACGCGGCTGTGCGCCAAGGCATGTTCGATCGTGGCCCAATGTTGAGAGGCCAGGACTTCGGTCGGGGCCATCAGCGCCGCCTGGTGGTCGCCGGCGATCGCCACCAACATGGCATAGACGGCGACCGCCGTTTTCCCCGAGCCCACGTCGGCCTGCAACAGGCGATGCATGGCCCGTCCTGTTGCCAGATCGGCACTGATCTCGCGCACGGCTGCGTTTTGCCCGTCGGTAAACGGGAACGGAAACAATCGGCGAATCCGGGAGTCGATCTTGGCGGTGGTCGGCAGTACCGGCGCCGGCGCCTGTTGTCGCCAGGACCGGCGCCTGAGGGCCAATCCGAGCTGGAACTCGAATAGATCGTCGAAGATCACGCGGCGTCGTCCCGCGTCATAGTCTTCCCGATTGGCGGGCACGTGGATGGACGCAATCGCCCGGTTCAATGGCGGCAGCTCGTGCTGCTGGCGGACGGACTCGGGCAGATGTTCAGGGATGGACTCGGCATATTCGTCGACTGCGGCGCGGACAATCCGCCGCAACGCGTCCATCTTGAGACCCTCGGTCAACGGGTACCGGGGGACGATGCCGCCGGTCGCGTCGACATCGTCTTCGTCAATCCGCTGCACGCGGGGATGGGCGATCTCCCAGCGGCCTCCGCGGCGCTTCGGCTTGCCCGAAAACAGCACGGTTCGAGCGTCGCGAAATTCTTTGACGACCCATGGCTGGTTGAACCACACGCCGCGCACGTGATCGCCGCCGCAGTCCAACAACACGGCGCTCATCGTGCGGCCGCCGGAAAGTTGGCGCGCATCGAAGTCGACGACTTGGCCCCGGACAGTGTGCAGTTGGTTTTCGGTCAGCTGCTCGATGGGGGTGACTTGGGTGAGGTCCAGGACGTCCCGCGGAAGATACCAGAGCAGGTCTTCGACGGTGCTAATGCCGAGCCGCTCTAACAGCATTTTGCGCCGCGGGCCGGCGCCTTTGATGTACTGCACCGGCGTCTGAAGGGGATCGTCTGACATGCTTGACCGGTCAGCCGAGTTGGGACCTGCCGCTGCGGTATCCACCGGCTACGGGGAGCCGCTTTTGACGACTGGATTGGATAGCGTGCCGATCCCGCTAACATCGATCGAGACCACGTCGCCATCTTCCAGAGTGAATTCATCAGGCGGGACGATGCCCGTTCCGGTGAGCAGAATCGCGCCGGCGGGGAACTGGTTCTCTCGTCCGAGCCAACCAATCAAGTCTTCGAACTCTCGGTTGAATTGTCCCAGGTTGGTGTCCCCGTGGAAAACCGTTTTTTCATTTCGTTCGACGGTCAAGGCGATGTTGGTCGCAGCGCGGTCGAGCGGCTCTTCGGGGACCCAGACGGACGGTCCCAACGCGCAGCATTGTGTGTAGAGCTTTGCCTGCGGCAGGTACAGCGGATTTTCGCCTTCGATGTCGCGTGCCGACATGTCGTTGCCGATTGTGAATCCGACCAGTTTCATGTCAGGTGAGATGACCAGTGCTAATTCCGGTTCAGGCACAGACCACTGACTGTCGTAGCGGACTCGAACCGGTTCGCCCGGACCGGAGACTCGGCTGGGCGTGGCCTTAAAGAACAGTTCCGGCCGATCGGCGGTATAAACGCGATCGTAATGAGATGCACCGCTTTCGGATTCATCCATCCGTGCCACCTGGCTGCGTTTGTATGTAACGCCTGCAGCCCAGACCTCCTGTCGATCGATTGGCGCCAGCAGGGTCAGCTTCTCGGCCGGCAGTGGCGCTGCCTGCGGAGCGACGAGAAATCGTGCGAGGCCCGCCGGGTCGGGTGCGTGGAGAATATCGCTGAGCGAGTGGCAGTTGTCGACCTGGGTGAGATCCAGCAGTCGCGCCTGGCTCTCCTCAATGAGGGCCACCCTTTGTTCACCCTCTACCAGCGCCTTTGCGAGTTTCATCGGTGTCTCTTCAGTCGTGATCGCGGTCGTGGCGGTTGTTGTGCTATGGCGTCCGGAACTCTCGAAGCGCATCCAGCGTTCGCTGGAAATCGTCCGGCAACGGCGCCTCAAATGCAAGTCGGCGGCCGTCATCGGGATGACAAATCTCGAGGCGCAGCGCGTGCAGGGCCTGACGATCGATCAAGGTGTCGCCCTGTTCGCCAGCCACCGGCCCAGCTTCCTCTTGGGTGAATGCCTCAGCTGACGTGAGCGGTCGAAGGTCTGAGTGATTCAACTCGCGCTGCCCGCCGTACATCCGGTCTGCGACGATGGGGTGTCCCAAGTGCTGCATGTGCACGCGAAGTTGATGCGTGCGGCCGGTCTTAGGCAGCAACCGCATGAGCGCGAACCCGCGAAACCGTTCCAGAACCTCGTAGAACGTGACAGCTTCGCGTGCATTTCCGCCGGGACCGCAGACAGTCATCTTCTCGCGATGTCTGGGGTTCACGCGGACGTGCGTCTCGATGAAATCGCGATCGAGTTGCGGAACGTTCCAGACGATGGCCCGGTATTCCTTGGTCACTTCGCGCCGCTCGAACTGTCGACTGAGGCGATGATGCACCTGGTTGTTCTTGGCGATCACCAACACGCCGCTGGTGTCCTTATCGAGACGATGGACGATGCCGGGACGGAGTTTGCCGGCTGTTTCGCTCAGTTCGTCGAAGTGAAACTGCAATGCTCCAGCCAGTGTGCCGCGCATGTTGCCCCGCCCAGGGTGCACAATCATGCCGGCGCTTTTGTTGAGCACCACCAAAGCATCGTCCTCATACAGGACGTCGATGGGAATGTCTTCGGCCGGTACGGCATCGTCGGGTTGCCTGGGGAGACGGACCGAAATTCGGTCGTTGACGCGCAGCCTTCGAGAGGGTTTGACCGGCAGTCCGTTGAGGAGCACGCCCTGTTGTTCGATCGCTTTTTGCAGCAGCGCACGGCTGTAGTTGGGAAACAACCGGGCGAGATAGTGATCGACGCGCCAGCCATGGGCGCGGGCTTCGACCGTCAATTCGGTCGCCTCGTCAGATAATTCGCCGGTCATTGCGGCGACTGGGACTCCGCGGCTTCGTCGGACTTGGGAGCCTCATCGGAGTCGGCAGGAGTATCGTCAGCGGGTGCCGCTTCGGCCTCGTTCGGTTCGCTATCAGTTTCGGGAGGCGTCTCGGTGGCCGGCCCGCCGTCGGATGGCTCCGAGTCGGCGGCTTGATCGGAACCGGAAGGAGATGGGAGTTCAGGGCCAGGTAACTCGATGGTTTGCGTGCCAGGCAACTCGATGCCGTCCAGTGGCTGGGCGCGGTCTTCAGGCTTGGGGTTCTGCTTTTGGAACCACGCGTAGAAGTCCTGTCCTCGGCCCCGCTTGAGTTCCTCGATGCGTGTCGCTGCCTCCTGCCGGTAAAGGACCGTGTAGGCCTTGGTTTTTACCTCTTGCTGCAATCTTTCGTACGCCGCGATGGCTGCTGACGTATCGCCGTCGGAGAGTGTCTCCAGCGTGCGTGCCCTTCCGTAAAGAGCTCGATCGCGCACCTCAGAGGGCAATCCGTCGAATGCCAGGACTTTCTCGAAGCTTTCTTGCGCCTCTTTGAGATCGGAGAGCGCAGCCCCCCGGTCGGAGAATGCGAGTTGGATGCCGGTGGCCAGATGCATTTCGGCTTCCAATAGCCGTGCCCAGGCGCCGACGGGCTCGTTGCTGAAATCGTCGGCGATATTCGCATAGTCCTCGGCACTGGCAGCCGAACCGAGCCGGGTCCATCCCGCTTCTGAAGCGCTGCCTGACTGGCGAGCGAACCAAATGGCTCCACCGGCCACGACGCTGATAGCGACAACAGCGATCAGAATCTGGTTGACGTACGGCTCCAGAGTCTGCGTCAATTGTGACGTCAGTCTCTGCAGTTCATTCGTCTTAAGTTCGTGGCGATGTTCGCTTTTCATCTGCGTGATAACCCCTTGGGCGTTAGGGAGTTGAGCCCCGTGCGCGAGTATAGGAGCCGACTGAAAAACCGTCAAGCTGGGGATGTTTCGCCCGCTTTATGGATAGCCGCCCGAATTGTTCCAAATGGCATCTACACCTCGGCCCATACGCAGATCTGCACAGCGGCGCCGAGCGGCATTTCCGAAACGCCCACAGCGATCCGAGTGTGCTTGCCGGCTTCGCCGAATGCTTCGACCAGCAGGTCTGATGCCCCGTTAACGACGAACGGCTGATCGGCGAATCCCGGCGCCGAATGGACGTAACCCTCCACGCGAACGATCTGCCGCACGAGGTCGAGATCGCCGATGCAGGATTTGATCTGACCCAGCGCGTTTTGTGCACAAATGCGGGCCGCGTTGAAACCATCCTGTTCACTCAACTCGCCGCCGACTTTTCCGGCGAAGGCAATCTCCTTGCCCACGAAGGGCAACTGCCCACTCGTGATCACCTGGCTGCCGGTTTTTAGCACGGGCACATAAAAACCGACTGCCGCTGGAGGCGTGGGGACAATCACGCCATGTTGCTTCAACCGCTGCTCGACCTGTCCAGCCATCTAGCTACTCCGGATTTCAGTTCAGAAGCCACAAGTGATTTGCATCCTCGGTGGGGCCCGCGAGGATTGCAAGGGGTGAACTCCCGTCGATCGTACGATACGATGGTAGGGTCGGAGTGCGATTGACGCTAACGTGATAACCTTGCGAGATTTTCCCATCGGAGAACGATTGATGTCGCACGACCAGCCGCTCCCGGAAATTATCAGCACTCTCAAACAGCAGCGCGACGAACTCGCCCTGAAGATGCACTTGGCTACTGCCGAGGCCAAGCAGGAGTGGGACAAGCTCGAAGAACGCTTCCGCCAGATGAGCGCCAGCTACGAACCAACGCGCGACGCGACAGCCGATACCGCCGAGAAGGTGGGCTCGGCAATCAAGCAGGTGGCGAGCGAAATCATCGACGGATACGATCGCATCCGCAAGTCGCTGTAAGCCCGTTGGACGCGGACACGCTCCATCCCACCGACGTTGCCATCGGAACCGGTTCTTGCTGAGACGTCACTCCGGATGCCATCCACCGCACCATCTGCCGGCGGTCTGACGCTCCTTGACCACATCGTGATTGGCGGCTACCTGCTGACGATGCTGGCGATGGGTCTGCTTATCGCCCGTCGCCAGCGCTCGACCGACGATTTTTTTGTGGGCGGGCGCAACCTGCCGTCGTGGGCGGTCGGCATCAGCATTCTGGCGTCGATCATGTCGACGATCACGTATTTGGGCACGCCGGGAGAGATGTTCCGCACGGGATTGGCATTTCTCACCCGGCAAATTGGTGTGCCGCTCGTCTTGCTGGTCGTCTGGTTTTTATGGATTCCCTTCTTCATGCGGTTGCGGCTGACCAGCGCGTACGAATACCTCGAACGCCGTTTCAATTACGCCACCCGCGCCTTGGCAGCGATATTTTGCATGCTGCTGCTGTTCGGCTGGATGTCGGTCGTGGTGCTGACAGCGTCGCGGGCCATGGTCGAAATAGCGGGGCTGGATATCGGTACGTGGCTGGGCGAGAGCCCTCTGGCGGCCGATGCGGACATGTACGCGATCATCCTATCGGTGGGCCTGTTCTCGGTGATGTACACAACCCTGGGTGGGCTGCGAGCGGTCGTGTGGACCGACGTCGTTCAATTCGTGACGCTGATTGCAGGCGCCCTGTTCGCTCTCGGATACATTGCTTGGAGCACACGTTCTGGATTGGGCGATTGGCTGCAGACCGCCGGCGAGTATCCTTACCGCGAGTCGGTGGAGTGGTACAGCTTCGACATCGGCAACCGCTCGACCGTTCTGTTCATCTCCGTCGGTATGGCGTTCTGGTTCGCGTGTACGCACGGCGCGAACCAGGTGACCCTGCAGCGGTATTTTTCGGTGAAGAACATCTGGGCCGCCCGCCGAAGCTACCTCGTCAGTGCGCTGGCAAGTCTGGGAATCGGAGTGCTGCTGGCCTGCGTGGGGCTGGGGCTGATGCATTTCATGCAGACCCACGAGATGCCGTCATCGCAGGCCGTCTATGCCGCAGAGCAGGCTACCCGGAACACCGCCCAAGACGCGGTCTTTCCCGAGTTCATCCGCCTGTACCTGCCGAGCGGACTGCGGGGAATGGTCGTCGCTGCCATGTTCGCAGCCGCCATGTCGACGATCGACTCGGGTGCTAACTCGGTCTCCACGATTGTGACCGTCGATTTCTTCCGCCCCTTCGCACGCGGCGACCGTTCCGAAGCGGCTGAACTTCGCGTGGCGCGGGTGCTGACCGGCACCATGGGGCTCATCATCGTGGCGATGACGGTGCTGCTGTACCACATTTCCAAGGGGACCGACATCATCACGCTTTGCCAAAAGGGCTTCAATTGTTTTCTCGGACCGCTGGGGGCTCTGTTTGTGCTGGGCATGTTCTCGCGAAATGCGACGGCGACAACGGTCATTCCCGCCGTCCTGCTGGGAGAGGTGGTTGGCGTTTCGACCAGCTACAGTGAAGAGTTGTTCGACTTCCGGTTTTCGACCCATCTGGTCGTGCTTACGTCATGGCTGACGACGATCGTCACATCGCTGTTTCTGGCCGTCATCTTCAGCAGCCGAGCGACTGCTGAGCAACAACGCTGGATGTGGCGCCCCGTTGTGCGCCATGATGGCGGTACGCAAACCGACGATTCGACACACGATCTGAACGATGATTGACGTGGCCGAGAACAGCAACCGACGAGAGAACCCTAAGATGCCGCGACGTCTCTTGAATGTCTGCGGATGCGTTGTGCTTTGCGTGACACCCACAGTCAGCGCACAGGACGGCGAACGTCCGACGGCCAAACGGTTGTACCTCGACGAGTTCCGCCCGCGCTCGGAATTGCAGGCACCGCAGCAAATCCTCAAACGGGCCAAGTTTCCCTGCGTCAACGTGCACACGCACCCCGGGCGGCTGACCGAAGAGCAAATCGACGAGACGGTGCAGGTGATGGACGAAACGGGGCTGGCCGTCAGCGTGAGTCTCGACGGCCTGGTCGGTCCCAAGTTTCGAGCGCATTATCAGAAGCTCACCAGCCGTCATCCGGGTCGATTCGTGGTGTTTGCCCGCATGGATTACGTCGGCGATGGCGACCGCGGGATGCCGGAGTCGTTGGACGTCAACAAACCGGGCTTCGGACTGCGGACTGCCGATAAGCTCTCCGACGCCGTGCGTCTCGGTGCAGCCGGCCTGAAGTTAACGAAGATGCTGGGGCTCTATCTCCGCGACGCCGACGGCAAGCTGATTTCACCGGATGATCGGCGGTTCGACCCCGTCTGGCAACGGGCCGGCGAGTTAGGGATCCCTGTGTTGTGGCACTGTGCCGATCCGATTGCCTTCTTTCGGCCCACGGATGAGTCCAACGAACGCTGGGAAGAGCTATACCGGCACCCGGAATGGAGTTTTCACGGGAAGGACTTTCCGACGCATCAAGAGTTAATCGACGGCCGCAACCGAGTCATCGAACGGCACCCTGATACGACATTCATCTGCGCCCACATGGCCGACATTCCTGAAGACTTGGCCAAGCTGAGCGGCTATCTCGAGCGCTACCCGAACATGAATGTCGAGATCGCGGCCCGCGTCGCCGAGCTCGGCCGCCAGCCCTACACGGCCCGCAAGTTCTTTTTGAAGTACGCCGACCGCATCTTGTTCGGCACCGATGGAGTGCCGCCAGTCTCGGAGTTGATCCCACACTTCCGCTTTCTGGAGACTTGGGACGAGTACTTCCCTTACGAAGACAATCCGTTCCCACCCCAGGGGTTTTGGAACATCTACGGCATCGGTCTGCCGGACGACGTGTTGCGGAAAGTCTATTACGAGAACGCCGTGCGGCTGATTCCGGGCGTAACGGTGAACATGGAAGCGGCAAACTCGGTCGGCGAGTGACTCAATCTGCCTCGAAGTCTAACGTTGCGAAATAATCGTCAAGCGTCTCCGCGCGTCGGATGAGCTTCACGCTGCCGTCGTCACGCAACAACAGTTCGGCGCACCGCAGTTTTCCGTTGTAGTTGAAGCCCATGCTGTGACCGTGCGCGCCGCTGTCGTGGATCACCAGCAGATCGCCTCGCTCGACGTTGGGGAGCGGGCGGTCGATGGCGAATTTGTCATTGTTCTCACAGAGCGAGCCGACAACGTCGACGGTGCAATCTGGTGCGGCATCTTCTTTGCCCAGCACCGTGATGTGGTGATAGGCTCCGTACATGCCGGGCCGCATCAGATTCGCCATGCAGGCATCGACGCCGACGTAATCCTTATAGATGTGCTTTTCGTGGATTGCCTCGGTCACCAGATATCCGTAGGGGCCCGTGATCACGCGGCCATTTTCCATGAATACCTTCAGTGGATGCAGGCCGGCTGGGCGGATCAGCTCGTCATATACTCCCCGCACACCACGGCCGACGTACTCTAGATCGACAGGCTGTTGGTCTGGCCGGTAGGGGATGCCGACGCCGCCACCGATGTTCGCGAACTCCAGTCGAATGTCGAGTGATTCAGAAAGCTCGACGGCCAACGCAAACAGCATGCGGGCCGTCTCCACGAAGAAGTCGGCGTCCAATTCGTTGGAGGCCACCATCGAGTGCAGTCCGAAGCGGCGGACTCCCTTGTCGCGCAACAGGCGGTAGCCCTCAAAGAGTTGGTCCCGGACGAAGCCGTATTTCGCTTCCTCGGGCTTGCCGATGATCGCGTTCCCTTCGCGCAAGGGGCCCGGGTTGTAGCGAAAGCTGATCAGTTCCGGCAGACTGGCAACCTCTTCGAGGTAGGCGATGTGCGTGACGTCGTCGAGATTGATCACGGCCCCCAACTCGAGCGCCTTGCGGTATTCGTAGGCCGGCGTGTTGTTGGACGTGAACATCACCGACTCGCCAGTGATGCCGACCTTCTCCGACAAAACGAGTTCAGCCAGGCTCGAGCAGTCGGCGCCGAAGCCTTCTTCCTTCAGCATGCCCAAGATGTGCGGATTGGGAGTCGCTTTGACCGCGAAGAACTCGCGGAAGCCTTCGCACCAGTCGAAGGCTGCGCTCAGCCGGCGGGCGTTCTCGCGGATTGCCCGCTCGTCGTAGATCTGAAACGGCGTGGGATAGTCGCGGACGATGTCCCGGATCTGAGCCTCATCAAACGGTAGCGGCTTGGACGTCATGAAATCTCGGTAAAGGCTCTCGTAGTCTGGTAGGTCGCCGGCGCCCCAGACTCGGTTGTGGGCCTGGGGTTGCCGTGTCCGTGAGGTCGTGGTTCCATTAATGTTAGTGAGTGTGCGGCAAAGTTTCCTCGTTATCGAGATTGCCGTGAGACCGAATCCGCCGATCCAGTGACTCGCGAGCGTTCAACATGCATTGCCGCCCGTTTCTCCGCACGCTGTTCGCGATACTTGCATTGGTCGTCAGTTCTGACGCCTGGTCGGCCGACGAGGTTCGAAAGAAAGTTCTGGTCATCGGGATCGACGGATGCCGGCCCGATGCTTTGCAGGCGGCCGCCACGCCGCATCTCGACTCATTGATCGAGAACGGGATCTACGCCGACGATACGCAGATCCTGGGCGAGCGCTACAACGGCAACGACACGATTAGCGGCCCAGGCTGGTCGAGCATCCTGATCGGGGTCTGGGCGGACAAGCATGGTGTGGATGGCAACAAGTTCACCGGCCCCAACTATGACGAGTTCCCGCACTTTTTCCAGCGAATCAAAGAGGTCCGGCCGGATGCCGTGACGATCTCGATTGCCGACTGGGAGCCGATTACAACCAAGATCGTGACGGCGGCCGACGTGTCGAAACACTCGGTCGACGAGCAGCCCGACAACAAAGCCAATCCTCACCCGGAACACGACGTCGTTGTAGCCCGCGACGCGGTCGAGCAATTGAAAACAGCCGACCCAGACGCCATCTTCGTCTATCTTGGCCAAGTCGACGAAACGGGCCACCGCTACGGTTTTCACCCCCGCCTCAAACGCTATAAGGACGCCATCGAGCGGGTCGACGGGCACGTTGGTGAACTGTTGGCGGCCCTCGCTTCTCGGGAAAACCGAGAGCGGGAAGACTGGTTGATCCTGGTCACCACCGACCATGGCGGTCGTGGGACGGGGCACAGCAACGGACACTCGCAACCCGACATCCGCAACGGTTTTCTGATCGTCAGCGGTCCCGCAGCCCGACGCGGGCGGTTTCAGGACACAACGTACCTCGTCGACGTCGTCCCAACCGCCTTGACCCACTTGGGTCTTGAGATCAATCCGGAATGGAAGCTTGACGGGCGTTCGGTCGGCCTGAAGTGACGGCGACTGTTTGTTCAATGGTCCGAATGCTTGGGTTGTGCCGAATGCATCGGTGAGGTCGTCCTCTGGGCAAGTGTCACGCGCCCGGCCGGATTCCGGCAACCCGACTCTACCGCGGATGACTTGAGCGTTTGACGCGCAATCCGCGCGAGCACGCCAGTCTCTCGTGGGGGTTGCCGGCAGGGCTGGCGTCTTTCAAGAGCAGCCGCCTTCTGGTTCGATCAACCCGATACGTGAGACTGAGACCGGCGTCCGAGAAGCTATCGTATCTCGTGTCGAATAATACGCTTGCGTCACGAGAATTCTCTCGGTAAACGGGGAAGATCGTTGTGTTTAGGCACAATATGCCTTTAACATAGATTTTGAGCGCTCAGTCGAAGGGCTTGCGAAATCGCCGTGGTCGGTAGGTGATCGACATCGACGAATTCCAGAGATTCGGAAACGTCAGGGCCTGTGGCAATTTGGCCACGGAGTCGACTGGTATGGGACGAGATCATTACTGTTTTGAGGCCGTGCCGAGCACGCGCGGGTGTGCACGCACCGCGTTCGATTTCGTGCGGAATACAGATGCCACAGCCTCGTGGAGTCGAGCACTGATCATCGGCGCCATCGTGTTGATGATGATCTCATCGCCGAGCTTCGCACAAGACCCACCCGACCCAACTCTCCTGGCAGCCGACGAGGAACAGCCGTCGCCGCTGCTCGAGGAGCCGCAGACACCCGACGGCTTGCTCAGAGCGGCAGACCTGATGGTGCGCCTTGCCAGGCCTGAATTGGCGAGCCGCTACCTCGGCGAACTGCTTAGCCAAGACCCAGACGATGAAGTGCTGCTGAAGCTTTCGGATCAGTTTGGTCCGGCCCTATTTTTGAAACTGGCGAACATCAAGGCACTGCGCCCCTCCTCGACAGACCTGCTCGAACGCGTGACCCGTGCATTTCGCCGAACGGGGGCATCAGCGGAGCGAATCGACGGCCTGATTGACCAGCTCAGCAATTCGCCGCGCGAAAGAGAAGTAGCGATTCGCTCTTTGAGATCATTGGGTCCGTTGGCGGTTCCACGATTTCTCGCGAGGCTCAGCGATCCACAATTCAAAGCAGAACATGACCGCCTGGTCGATGCGCTGTCCCGGCTCGGCCAGCCTGTCGTGCCTCCGCTGTTGGCCGCCCTGGATGCGCCTGATCCCAAAGTCCGTGCCGATGTGCTCCAGGTATTGGGGTGGATCAACGCGACCGACATCGTGCCGTACTTGTGGTACCCCGCGCTAGCTCCCGGAGAGTCTCCTGAAGTTCAAGCCACAGCTCGTCAAGCGTTGCGACGGATTCAGGAGCGATCAGATACGGCGGAAAGCGCCGCCACGCTTTTGGGGGTCACCAACAGCCTTCGCTCGACGGCGATGGAGCACTTTCGCTTAGAGCATGCCTGGCCTCTGGAGGAGGACGGAACGGTCGACTTCTGGATTTGGAGCGGCGACGGGCAAAACGTCGAACGTGTTGCGTTTTCACCGGAGCAAGCTTCATTGCACGTCGGTCTAAGGTTCTCTCAACAGGCACTGTCCCTGTCGTCCGAAAGAGATGACATCCAGACGCTTTATCTAGGATTGATGCTGGCCGACGCCCGTCTGCAGGCAGGTTGGCAATCTCCGCTAACCGGGGGGCCGGGCACGGCGCACGACCTGGCGCTGACGGCTGGCCCTGACCTGGTGGCGCGGACGCTGCAGGTCGCCTTGGACAACAATAACTCCGCTGCCGCGACGGCTGCTCTGCAGGTCTTGGCGCAGATTGGTAGCGGTCAGCGCCAGTTGTTATCGGGGAAGCGTTCTTCACCGGTGATTGCGGCTTTGGACTACCCGGACCGGCGGGTCCAATTCGCGGCTGCCCAATGCTTGCTGCAGCTGGATCCTGCCGAATCGTTCGCAGGCGCCGATCGGGTGGTGTCGATCCTGTCGCGATCGTTGAACGGTTCGACAACCTCTGCTGCGGTCGTCGTCGACCCCAACACGCGGCGGGCCAATCAGGTGGCATCGTTGATTGGGGAACTCGGATTTCTGGCAGAAGTCGCCGGGACCGGACGCGAGGGCTTTCGTGTTGCTTCGCAGCGTATGGACATCGAGCTGATCCTGCTGCACGTTAACACAATCCGTTGGCCGCTTTCGGCGACCGTTGCCAATCTAAGGGCCGATGCGCGGACTGCCAGCGTTCCGATTGTCGTCTACGGCCCTGACTCGTTGCGCTCTCGCGTTGCCAACCTGGTCCAACGACACCCTCCGATGGTGTACGTGATCGAGGCAACCGCGTCACAAGAACTGGATGCCCAACTCAGGCCGTCCTTGGCCAAATGGCGAGGCCAAGAGCCCACAGACGAGCAGAGGGCACAACAAAGGGCGATCGCTGCTTATTGGCTAGCCGACATTGCGGCAGGCGGCGCAGGGGTGTTCGACCTGAGTCGCGCAGAGGATGCTCTAATCGGTTCAGCAACGGACGGGGAGCTTTCCGATAATGTGCTGCTGGCCCTCAGCGCGATTCCATCGGCCGACACTCAGGCGACACTGCATGAGATTACACTGGGCAGATCGTTTGAGATGACCACGCGCGAATCGGCGGCCCGCCAGTTGGCCCATCACATTCAGCAGTACGGGTTGCTCCTCTCGCGGGGGCAAGTCGCGGAAGTGAAGGCCGCGTGGCAGGCATCGACCGATCCAAATCTGGGATCCGCACTGGCGACCGTGCTGGGTTCTCTCAGGCCCAACCCGAAGCAGGTTGGCGTGCGCTTGCGGGAATTCGCGCAGCCCACCCCGCCGACACAATAACGCGTGTTCGCGGAAACGGCTTTGGCAAGTTGCCGATTCAGAGGCAACCTATGTGCGCATAGCATACCGCCGGAATCGAGCCATCGAGCGCGAATGCCACGCAGAGATGCTCAATAAGTAGGCGTGTCATGCTTCGCCGATGAGCTGGCTGGCCCGAAAGTTCGGGCGAAAGCCAATGGGTTGGCGCCCAGCGTCTGTCTTTTCTCAGCACGCAGCTTATAATCAATGCACTGAAGCCTGATGGGCGAGACTCGATGCCCGTCGGAACGGCGCCTACGAGTGTCAGAGCGCTTGTTGAACCCACCTGCCTGCTTTGCTCAAGCTCCATGTCAGCCCAGACGACTGCCCCTCGACCAGACTCCGCGCCGGTCATCGATGGCATGATTGGGGACGGCGCTGCGATGCGGGCGATCTACGAACTGACAGGGCGCGTGGCGGCGACTTCGGCCACGGTCTTGTTGACGGGTGAAACCGGCACAGGCAAAGAGCTGGTTGCGCGGGCGATCCACGAGTTGAGTCCACGGGCTAGTGGACCCTTCATCCGTGTCAATTGCGGCGCCTTGTCTGAGAGTCTGCTGGAGAGCGAGCTATTTGGACACGTAAAAGGGGCCTTCACCAGCGCCGTCGAGAATCGAACCGGCCGTTTCGAGGCGGCACATGGGGGGACAATCTTTCTGGATGAGATCAACTCTGTCAGCTACAAGTTGCAGGTCAAGCTGCTGCGGGTGCTGCAAGAACACGAGTTCGAGCGGGTCGGCGATACGAAGTCGGTCACGGTGGATTGCCGAATCGTGGCAGCCACGAACAGAGATCTGTTGGACGAAATCGATGCCGACCGCTTTCGGGAAGACCTCTACTATCGGTTGAACGTCATCCCCATTTACCTTCCGCCGCTGCGCGAGCGACCGGAGGACATTCCACTCCTGGTTGAACATTTCGCAAAAACTTATGCCGTGCAAAACGGGAAACCAGCACCTCTCCCCGACAACGAGACGATACGCGCGTTGATGGGTTACTCCTGGCCGGGCAACGTGCGTGAGTTGCAAAACTACATCGAACGGGCCATCGTCCTCTCGACACAGAACAAGTTGACGGTGGACCTGCTTCCCCCACACGTTCGCGGCTTGGCACCGGTCCGCATCGGGCGAAAGCCAGCAGAGGGCGTCGACAGTATCTGCCAGGAACTGGTGACGCTGGGCATTACCGATGCGGGTGAGACGACTGAGGACCTCTACCAGCGCGTCGTTTCTTTGGTCGAGAAGGAGTTGATTCAGCAAGTGCTCAGAATCTGTCAGGGTGTGCAGACCAAAGCGGCTTCGCGTCTGGGAATCAACCGCAATACGCTGCACAAAAAAATTGAGGACTACGATCTGCAGGCGGAAGTTCGCTGAAGCATCACCGGGCAGGCTATCCCAGGGTCTGCGCGTCCCCCTATAATGGGGTTCAGACGCCACCCTGGGGCGAATTCCGAGCGTCTCAAAAATGGGACCTCGTTATTGAATTGGCCCGAGAATCGAGCGAACTCGCGGAACTGGAGTGCAAATCACGATGGCCGTCGGTGTGATCTGCTTTCTCGCCAGTTATCTGGTTGCATTCGCCCTGGAATGGCTGCGGTTGATCTCACGCGCCGGAATCCGGCGGGCGGCAATGCTCGGCTTTGCCGCCGGTGGGTTGTTGGCCCACACGCTGTATTTGCTGAATCAAAGCAGCGCGGCACAATTGCCGCCGCTGCTGAGTTCTACCCACGATTGGATGCTGGTACTGGCCTGGATGGGGGCACTGTTCTGCTTGTTCTTGTCGGTGTCGGATCGAAATCTGCCGGCGGGCCTGTTCTTGTGGCCGGTCGTCGTCGTGCTGATCGTGGCGGCGTATTTCGTCAGCGACGTTCCCAACACGCTGATCGCGTCCGACGTGGAAGCGGAGCAGAATGCCATCCGGAACTGGGCCATGCTGCACGCATCGTTGTTGGTCATCGGAATCGGGGGCGTGTTGTTGGCATTCATGGTGAGCATGATGTACCTCGTGCAACACCGCCGGCTGCGCGACAAGCGCACATTGCAGAGTGGCTGGGCGCTGCCCAGCCTTGAGCGCTTGGCGCGGCTGAACTGGTGGGCGGTCATCGTTTCGGTGCCGTTGTTGACGTTGGGGCTGGCCACAGGAATGGGGCTGGGACTCTATTCGAAAGGAGGCGTGGCAGCCATTTCTCTGGGAGACCCGGTGGTTCTGTTTAACGGTCTGGTCTGGCTGGTCATGGCGGGCCTGTTTGTGTGGCTGCTGAAGACGCGGCGGCCGGCGGGACGGCAAGTGGCATGGCTGACGCTGTGGGCTTGTGGCTTTCTGCTGCTGACGCTCGTTGGTCTGCAGGTGCTGATCGGCGGTAACATCGCGGGCGGATCCGGCGTGCATCAGAGACTGAGCGCGAGAGACACACCGTGAACCTCCAGGTCGTGTATTGCAGTCATCAGACCGCCGATCTCGGCGTGCGAGAGCGGCTCGCCTTCTCCTCGGAGGAGTTGCTGTCTCGCGCGTACACCCGGTTGCGTAGCGACTTTCCTGATTCGGAACTGGTCGTGCTCTCGACCTGCAATCGGGTGGAGCTCTATACGGCGCAGGAAAGCCCGGACACAGCCCCCTCTCACGAACAATTGGCGGCATTTCTCTCAGAATTCCACGGCATTCCAATCAGCCTGTTTTTCGACGTGCTTCCCGAAGCCACCGGTCCCGAAGCCGTCAAACACCTGTTCCAGGTGGCATCCGGTCTGGACAGCATGGTCGTTGGCGAGCCGCAGATCGTCAGCCAGGTGAAAGAGGCCTACCGTGTCGCCGAGATCAACGAAGGTTGCGGCCCGCTGACAAACGCGTTGTTTCAGCAGGCTATTCGAGTCTCCAAGCGCGTGCGCACCGAGACGAAACTGGCGGAAGGCCGCATCTCGATTGCCAGCGTCGCCGTGGGCGACTTCGCGAAAGGCATCTTCGACCGCTTCGACGACAAACGCGTGGTGGTCATCGGCGCCGGTGAAATGGCCGAAGAGACCCTCCGCTACCTGAAGGACGAGGGCGTCGACGACATCATGGTCGTCAATCGCAATCCCCAACGTGCCGCTCAGTTGGCCGCAGACTGGGGCGGCAGTGCCCGAGACTTCGAGCAACTCGACCGCTGGATGTCCGAAGCCGATGTGATCGTCAGCACTACCGGGGCCGAGCGGCCGATCGTGGACGAACGGCGGCTGAAACAAGCCCGAGTCGCCTCGGGCGGTAAACCGGTCTTCATCCTCGATCTGGGAGCCCCCCGCGACTTCGATCCCGCCTGCGGTGGGCTCGATGACGTCTTCTTGTACGATATCGACGCGCTGGAGGCGACCTGCGAAGCCAATCGAAGTGCCCGGTCCGCCCAGATCGGCAAGGGCCAAGAGATCATCGCGGAAGAAACCGAGCGGTTCTTGCAAGAGGTCTACCACCGGGCCACTGGGCCGATCATCAAGCGGCTCAGAGAAGAGTGGCACGCGGTCCGCGAGGAGGAGGTCGGACGGCTGTTCGGCAAACTTGGCAATCTCACCGATGCTGACCGCGAAGCCATCGAGCGGAGCATCGAGCGGATCGTCAACAAGTTGCTGCACCCACCACTCGAGACTCTCAGAGACCAGGCCCGGGAAGGCACACCGCACGGCTTACTCGACGCACTCAAGCGTCTGTTTCATCTGCGCGATTGAGGCTAAGCGAAGGCCAGAAAGCAGACTAACTTCATTCCGCCTTCATCCTTCCGCCTTCATCCTTCTCTCTCATCCAACTGCTCAGAACAGCTGCCAGCAGGGCGACGGCCAAGCCAGCGGCGTTGATCCACTTTGAGGCCTCGTGGTACGCGACGAAGTTCTGGGGCCGGGTGCCGCCGGGTGAGTTCAACATCTCGACGAGCGGGCTGTAGATCCAGACGTAGTCGGCGACCATCAGCAGGCCGGCAATTGCGATCAGCGCCAGGCACGTATTCATCACCGCCCGGTTGGCCAGGCTAAGCCCGCGTGCCGCCAGACAGCAGACGAAGGCCATGGCGAGTGAGCCGGCGCCGTAGGCGTAGTAGGCGGGAAACCGGATGAGCACCAGCGCGTCGCGAGTGGCTGAGTCTACTTCGGGCGAGGTTATCTCCCGAACGCCCACGACGACGAACAGGACGGCCGCTCCGACCCACCCGGCCAACAGTAAACGCAAGAGTGTCAGGCAGAACCGCAACACGAATCAGCTTCAGTTATCGTTGGGCTAATAAAAAGGCCGGCAGAGAGCGCATTCTCTCGGCCGGCTCATGATGTCGCAACTGTCGAACCAAGGAGATCAGCAGCCGTCAGGATTGGCCGCTAGCCAGCAAACCGAACGCAACGTCGCTCGGCTAAAAGAGCGGAATGATGAACCCCGATGTGCCGAATGGGTCGCGGACCACCGAAAGACCGCCCGGGCCTGCCGCTCCTTGTTTGCCCTCCGGCGGCAGATCGGCGTTGACGTCATTAACCGGTCCGCCAACTCCCGCAAAGTCTGCGAAATTCGAAGCATCCGTATTCTGAGGAAATGGGTTCTCGAAATCGCCGTTTGGCGTTCCGTTCTCGGCGTTGATTTCATCCACGCCGAACTGTGCACCAATTCCCTCCAAGAAAAACTGCAGGTCGGGATCGACCTCCAGACCGACCAGGCTCATTGATTCCGTGTAGGTGGACATGATCTGCTGATAGTCCGCCAGCGAGTCGACCTGCTGGTCAGTCGTTTCGGTATCGAACAGGCCGCCGGCGGTCTGCGTTTCGTCGAAAAAGGCATCGCCGAGATAGACGGTGTCGCCGAGCTGGACAGCGGTCAATTGCTCCATGAAGACATCAAAATCCTCGTTGACCCACAACAGCGGATTGTTAGGATCGTTGGCGATCTGATCGAGGTGCTGCTGAGACATGGAATTCGAGAAGCCGAACTGGCGAAAGGCCAACGTTAATTCCAAATCTTCTGGTGTCAGTCCATCTGGGACTGCCAAGCCTGCCATCAGCGTATCAGGATCAAATTCGGCGCCGACAAACGTCGTCGGCGTCAACAGCGCCGACCGCAGATCTTCGAAAGTGCTCACAACCTGCTGGTAGTGGTCCAGATTGGCCACGCTTGTCGTGAACGGAACGTTGAATATCGGAAACAAAGAAATAACGTCATCATCGTCGTCGGGTGGTCCCATGAGGTCTAGATCTTCGAGAGGATCGACCAGGCTTAGCGACTGGAGAACGAGTACGTCCCTGGCGGTAAGGCCCGCGATACCAGTTACGCCTCCGGCACCCATCATCCCCATGGCGCCCCCCATTTGGCCGCCTGATACTTCCACGGTGGTGGCTGCTGTCGTGGTGGCCTCCAGCATAACGCCCGGCATGTCCGGCTCACCCACAAGCAGGAACCGGCCGTCGACGAACACTGTATCGAGGTCCAGAGTCTGGCCCGTATAGACCGGTCGAGTGACCAGTGACGCTGAATCGCTGCCAAAGGCGGCGGTGCCCAGTGCGGTCTGCGCCACTCCAAAGAAAGACACGGTTACGTCAACAAAGTCGAGCGAGCCGCCATTGAAGTCCCCGACACCGATCGGGTTCACGAGGTCGACCAGCCCGGCATCGACTTGACGCTGCGCGAAGACATTGCCCGTCGGATCGAAGAAGAACGGGTCGTAGAACTGACCGAACGTCTGGTTGTAAAAACCATCAGTACCGTTGAGAATTGACGCAGCATTGACCCGCAGGTAAGTCAAAGCGGCGTCGACTTGAGCCATGGCGGTGGCGTGGGCAGCCAAGATGCGTTGCCGCTGCGAGTTCGTCAACGTCGTGTCGTTGGGGTCGAACTGCACAGGACTGAACGAGGCCAGGAACGCGTCGAGCGCGGTCGTGTCTTCCCCGATAATCGTGACTTGACCAACCGAGACGGACGGCGACCCGCACAACAACAGGGCTGCCAGCAAGGTTGATCCGACAGAAAGTTTGAGATTCCGCATCGTTACATAGCCACATACGGGACGCGCGAAGCCATCGGTCGATGCCGATGCTGATGTATACGCTTTTATCATCATAGCCGGCCCAAGTCCGTGCCGTCAAATCATTTTCGTCAGCTCCCCTAGTTTTCGGAAGCCTCGTTCAATCGCAGGAATTGGACGGCGTCGACGACCACATAACCGTCAGTATCCGTCGTTTCCACAAGGACGAAACCGGCGTCTCCCGCGTCGAAACGAAACTCCCCGAGCGGATAAAACCGGCCCATTCTTGGTTGTTTCCTCTGATCGATCTTCCGGACGGTCCGGCCGCCTGCGTGAACAACCGTTACCGGCACATTCGATGCGCGATTTGGGTTTTTCGTGTAGGCGATGCCCACCCGATATCGTCCGGGTTTGTCGATCGACGGACGGAAGCGGGCGGTCGCGGTTCCTTTGCCCGTGTTGCCATCGTGCCGGTACCCGTAGCCGATGTAGTCCTCGACCGCAGCACTGCCGCCCCACTCACCTGAGAATTCGCCCTGTCGATCATCCAAGACAATGCCGGGTAGTGTGGACGGCTCGACGGGCGGCTTTCGCTTGGGGCCGCTCCACTCCAGAACCTGGCCGACGGAGCGCAAGCTGGAGAGCAGAGCGTCGACATCGACCTTCTGCACGCTGACGCCTTCGTCGATCGACTGGCAGGCTGCCAGCGCCGCCGACTGCCCTAGCACCATGAAGACCGGCTCCATGCGGATCGACCCGTAAGCGATGTGTGAAGCGGCGATGCAGACCGGAACCAGCAGATTGACGCACTCTGTCTTCTTAGGGCGAATGGACCGATAGGCGATTGGGTAGGGCGAGAATCCGCCAACCTGAACGTCCCCTTCGTTCCAAACGCGTCCATCGCGAACGAACCGTTGAACGTTGTGCGAGTCCATCGTGTATGCCGCCAGGCCGACCGGGTCGTCGACCAACTGGCGGCCCTGACAATTGTGCTGCGTCATGACGTAGTCGGAGATCATCCGCCGGGCCTCGCGGACGTAGAGCTGATGCGGCCAGTGGCCGGTGTCGACAAACTCATCTTTGGCCAGCCCCCACGTCTGAAAGTGCTGGCGGACCGCCTGGGGCACCCGGGGATGATTGGCCAGCGTCCAATGCAGGCCCTGTTGGTAGGACCTGTGCTCGGCAATGATTCGTTCGCGGGTTCGGTAGTCTCCGGAGGGATAGCCGTAGTTCATACCGAGGTTGTCGGTCGAGATGGCGTAGTTGTTGTTTGTGTCGGTTTTGCGATTTGGCATCAACACTGGGTTCCAAGGCACGCGGTGGTCGCCCGCCTCGAAATTGCGCAACAGCAGTTCGTATCGCAGCGGGTCATAGTCGGCCGGTTTGGTCCAAGCCAAGCGGTTTTCGGGGACATCGGTCGTGCAGATACGAAAGCAATAGGCCTGAACCCGGCTGTCTCCACGGCCATCGGGTCGGGGATCGTCTAGCTGTACCCCGGGCAGCAGCCCGCTGGATGGATCGCCGGGGGTCACATACGGGTCGACCGGAACCGTGAACTGATGATGGATCGCGTTGCCGAACTGCACGCCGTTGAGTGTTTCACCGTAGACTTCGTTGGCCTCACGGCCGACGTGATAGCTCACGCCGGCACCGGCCATCAGATCACCTTCATAGGTGGCGTCGATGAACACACGAGCCCGGAAAGTCCGGCCGCTTTCCATGTGGATCGAGCGGATTGCCGCTCCCTGCTTCGCGACGCCATTGTCCAGGTCGAGAGGCTCGGCGTAGAAGACGGGAACCGACGCCTCTGCCAGCATTTGGAGTAGAATCTGTTCGGCGACGTGGGGCTCGAACGTCCACATTTCGGGGTCGCCCCTCTGCCGCCGGCTCTTGTAGGCCTCGCGGGGTTGATACTTCCAGGATTCGTCGCGCGCATAGTGCTCGCCGATTCGGCGGTAGAATTGCCGCGACAAGCCGCCGATTGCCGCCTTGTTGCCAATGTCGGTCGCCCCCAGTCCGCCAGAGGTCAGGCCCCCGACGTGACGGCCGGATTCGACGATTGCCACTGACTTGCCGGAGTTGGCAACCTGCACTGCCGCGATCACGCCGGCCGCGGTGCCTCCATATACGACGACGTCGTACTGCTCGGCAGGCGAGGGATTGGTGCCAGCATTCGCGGTCAGGAATGCACTCATGGCTGTCAGCAGGGCATATTGCGTCAAGTTGAGACTCCTCGGTCCGGTTCGCAGGCTTCATGCTTTGCAGCACAGGTCTCTCGCCTGACTGGGAATGGATCGGTAGTCTGCATACTAACCCGAAGTGTCAGCGAGGCAGAGCGACTTGCGAAAGAGAGCCAGAGAGCTCTTGTTCGACGATCCCTATCGAGGGAAAGCTCCTACGGTTTCTACCGCCCCGCTGGCGATTCGCGTTCGTTTTGCCCGATCGTAGACCTCAGATGTCCCTGCAGTTTCTAAATCCCTTGATGCTCTTTGGGCTGGCAGCCGGTCTGTTGCCGGTGTTGGTCCATTTGCTCAGTCGCCGAAGGCATGACGTCGTTGCGTGGGGGGCGATGCAGTTTCTGGCCTTAGGCCGTAGCGAACGCCGACGGGTTCGGCTCGAGCAGCTTCTGCTGTTGCTGATCCGGACGGGGTTGATCGGATTGCTGGCCCTGGCGCTGGCTCGGCCTTATCTCTCCGGTGTCATTGGTGGGCAGCGTTTCACCGGGCCGCGAAGAGACGTCGTGTTGATCATCGATGGCTCGTACAGCATGGGTTGGGAGGGGGCGGGTGAGTCGCCTCATGTCCGCGCGGTCGAGTTTGCCTATAACCTGCTTGAATCGTTGCAACAAGGCGACACGGTCTGTCTGATCGACGCTCGGGAGCGCCCCAGGACGATTATCGAAACGGGTACCCGCGATTTCGATCGTGTGCGGCGAGCACTGGGCGACTTGCCGCCCCCTGCGGGATCTTCCGACTTGGCTGAAGCGCTGTTTCGCGCCACTCAGTTGCTCAGCACTGGCGAAAACGTCTCGCGCGAGGTTGTCCTGCTCACTGATGGCCAGGCTCTACCCTGGCATGTGGACGACTCTAACAAGTGGCGCCGATTCGATGCACTGGCCGCCGAGCAATCAATTCCGCCGACCATCCGTGTGCTCAGCCTCGGTACCGATTCGGATTCAATCCGGACCAACGTCAGCGTCGACCCGATTCAACTCTCTCGTGAGGCGGCGATTGTCGGCGTGCCCGTGGCACTCCGCGCTGCAATTCGACGCAGCGGCGACGATGCACCGGCAGCGATCGAAGTTTCTTTGGAGGTCGATGGCCTGTTGCTGGGTAGCCAGACGCAAGAAGTGCACTTGTCTCGACAGCAGGAGTCGGTTGTCGAGTTTGAATATGTGCCCCGGTCGAGCGGATCGCATCTGGTCAGCGTAGTCACCGAGGGAGACGATCTGCCGGCGGACGACCGTGCGGTAGCCGCCATTCGTGTCAGAGAAGCGATTCCGACGCTGCTCTTCGACGGCGACCCGCATCCGGACCCCACCAAGTCAGAGACCTTCTTTGCTACTGCCGCCCTGTCACCGCAAGCGAATGACTCGCCTTGGATCCGGGCGACGGTGATGTCGCCCGAGCAATTGGCATCCGGCGCGCTCGCGGGGATCGAAGTTGCGGTGTTAGCCAACGTGCCCAGCATCACCGACGAGCAAGCGGGCCTGCTGGCAGGCTTCGTGTCTCGCGGTGGCGGCTTGCTCATTGCAGTGGGTGATCGTGTGGATGCAGAGACCTACAACCGCGTGTTAGGTGCGACTCACTCGCTGCTGCCGTCGACGTTGGACAAGATCTCGGGCGATCCGGTCGACGAGTCGCAGAGCATGCGGATTTCGAATTCAAGCCTGGCCGAGGGCTGGCTGAGCAGTCTGAAACGCGATACGGAGGGAGACTTCATGCAGTCGCGTTTCACGCAGGCTTGGCGGACGCAGCCAGTCAGCGGGTCGACCGACACCGACGCATTACCCATCTCCGCCGAGGATGAAGCCAACCCGCAGTCGGCGGACGGACCGGCAATTGGCGTGCATGTCGCCGCCCGGCTCGAAAACGGCGATCCATTCCTCATCGAGCGCCGCGTGGGGCGAGGCCGCGTGCTGCTGATGACAGTGCCGCTCGATGCCGATTGGAGCAATTTGCCGACCCGTTCGGACTATGTCACATTTCTGCACGAGGTCGTCTTTCATTTGGCCTCGTTGGACGATCGCTGCAACCTGACGGTCGGCGAGCCGCTGTTGGTGCCGGTCGCGCCCGACTTTGAGTTCGGCACTCACGAGATTCTTGGACCGGCTCAACAGACTTATTCGGTCGATAGGGCGGGAACACCCCAGCGGCCCATAGCCAGATTCGCCGATCCCTACTTGCCCGGCGTCTACACGCTCAAATCACGCGCCGGCAGCGAGGGCAGCGATCGGGATCTGCATTTCGTCGTTCGTAGCACGGCCCGGGAGTGGGATCTTACGCCGGTGGATGAGTCGAGTCGCGAGAGACTGTCCCAACGCGGTCGCATGAGTTTTTTCGAAACGCCGGACGAACTGGTCGCCGCGTTGTTCGCTGCAGATTCAGGTTTTGAGCTTGGCCATGTCCTGTTCCTGATGTTCCTACTGACCTTGATGGGAGAGACGTTGTTCACACGCCATCTGGTGCGCGGCGGGCACTCGAATGTCGAGCAGCACAACTCCCCGCCCGTCGAAGCACAATCGCCAACATGATCGAACGTCGCTTGACCATCCAAGCCTTTGACTCGCCGGTATGGCTCTGGCTGTGCGTAGCGTTGGCGTTATTGGCGATCGCTTCGATGTACCTCTTGTTGCGGTCCGAACGGCGGCTGGTACCCAGGACGATCGGACGCCTGCTATTGGCGCTGCGATTGACGGTGATCGCAGTGTTGTGCGTGGTGTTGCTCGAGCCGGTGCTCAGCTGGTCGTACGATCTACAGCGACAGACGAGAACCCTGATAGCCGTGGACGTATCTCGCAGCATGGAGACCGTCGACGAACATGCGGGGCCGGCAGAGAAGCTGCGTTGGGCGCGGGCCCTGGGCATCATCGGAAACGAGTCGACCGACGAGCGTCTCGACCGCTGGCAAGCGGCGCTGGAAGCCGGTGAAGAGCCGAGTTGGATCGATGCGAACGATTCCCAAGCCGAACAACCGCAGGAACAACTCGCCGAAATTCGGCGAAATAACCTCGAGGCGGCGCTCGGCGAGGTGTCCCGACTCTCTCGCAAGGAAATTGCTGCGCGGCTGTTGATGACGACGGCGCAGCCCTTGCTTTCGACGGTGGGGCAGCTCGGCGGGATCGAGCTGGCCATATTCGCAGGCAGCGTGGCGCCATTCGAAGCAACAGCGCTTGCCGAGACCATCGCCAATCCCCCGTCTGAGTTGAACGCTGAGAGATCAGATCTTGCCGCCCCTCTCTCGTTGCGCTCGTCCGACACGTCTGAGCTGACCGGCATTGTGTTGCTAAGCGACGGGCGCGATCACACGCAATCGGCAGCGTTGCAACAGGCCGCGCAGCTCGGTTCGGCAGGCACGCGCGTATTCCCCGTCGTGCTCGGTTCGAAGCGCCGGCCGCGAGACCTTTCCATTTCGTCGCTCGACTATCCCAGCGACATGCTGCAGGGCGACTCGGGAACCCTGACGGCGACGCTGAGTACATCCGGCTTCGAAGGCGAGGCGATCGAAATCCTTCTGGAAGGGGGTGCCGATGAAGAACTGCATCAAGTCGTTACGCCCGAAGGGCCGCGAACCCGGGTCCAGTTCGAGTTGGATGCTGCTGAAAAGGGGCGAGTCGATTACACCCTGCGAGCGGTCATCCAGCCGGACGAATTGCGCGAAGACAACAACTCCGAATCGTTCCGAGTCAACGTGCTCGACGACACAATCGCTGTGCTGTTGATCGAAGGAGAAGCGAGGTGGGAGTTCCGTTTTATCGACAATGCGCTCACACGCGACGAACGCATCGACGTCTCCCGCGTGGTCTTCAAGCAGCCGTACTTGGGCGTGTTGGATCAGACGTTCTTCCCGCGCAGTTTGCCGGCCGGCGTCGAATCTGATGAGTCTGATGAATTCGACCTGGCAGCCTACGACGTAGTCGTCGTGGGAGACACGTCGCCCGACGATTTACCGGCCGACTTCTGGAGCCGCGCGGAAGAGTATGTTGCAAAGGAGGGTGGGACACTGATCATGGTCGCCGGGAGACGGCATCTGCCATCAGCATTCGATGATCCGACGTTCGCGCGGTTGTTGCCCTTAACCGGAGTTCGCCCGATCGAGATTCCCCCTGCTGATCCCGAGACGCCGTCGGCAGACGACGTGTTCGAACTCCGGTTGACCGGTGCCGGGGCAGCCGAGCCAATGCTCAAGTTCGCCTCCGACGAGACGGACAACCGGGACGTCTGGTCGAGCCTGCCGGGCCACTATTGGGGACTGACCGGCGAGCCGAAGCCAGGGGCCGCGATTTTGGTCACCACGTTCGCCAGGCGAGACGACGCGGCTGCCTCGCGGTCGCCGGCGATCCTGCGCCAGCCGTACGGACTGGGATACGTGTTTTGGCTGGGGATCGACACGACGTGGCGCTGGCGGAGGCGGATCGGGGACGAATACCATCACCGCTTCTGGGGACAGATCTGCCGCTGGGCGGTCGAGAACAAGGCCATCGTCGGTACCGGGTTCGTGAAGTTCGGACCGGAGCAAAGCCAATATCAGGTTGGAGAATCGATCGTCGTCAGAGCCCGGTGGTCGCAGGATTTCGTGCGGAGGTACCCAGAGGCCAGTGCGTCGGTGAAGCTGTTTGAGGCCGAAGCAGATTCCACGGCGTCTCCGGTCCAAATGACGATGAAGGCCGTCGCAGGGCGACCGCACGTTCACGAAGCTCGCTTTGATGCTCTTCCGCCGGGAGACTACCGGGTCGAATTGGAGATCGAACCCTCTTTGCCCGACACCGAACCGGTGGCTGCGTTTGTGCGTGTCGAAGAGCCGCGCTCCCCGGAGCTGAATGACGTCAGCGCTAACCTGGAACTGCTGGAGCAAATCGCCGCATCCTCAGGGGGCGCGTTGTTGTATCCGGAACAGCTCTCGGAACTGCCGGTTCTGTTGCAAGGGGACGCCCAGCGTAAAGTTCAGAGCCGCGAATTGCCGCTGTGGAGCCATTGGAGCGTTCTGGCAATTCTTGGCCTCCTGCTCACGTGCGAGTGGGTCATTCGGAAACTGCACGGTCTTCCTTGAGATCGTGTGCGACGGCTGCCAGCAATGCACTGGCCAATCCTGTGCCGTAGAATGGACGGATGCCGGTTCTAGACACTTCGATTCCCCCCGAGCTCGGACTTAAGCTGCTCAAGTTTGAGCGGCATTTGCGCAGGCTCGCATTGTTACGTGGCCTGGGAATCGCCGCAGTGGTGGGCTGCTGCGCCATTGGCGGCGTGCTGCTGGTCGATGCTTTGTGGAATCCAGGACCAGCGATTCGCTCTTGCGTTCTAGCTGTTGCAACAATACTGACGGGCTGGACCGCTTGGCGCGTGCTCGTCCAGCCGAGTTGGCGATGGATTGGGAACGACGAGTTGGCATCGCTTGTCGATGCGGCTCATCCTGAATTGTCGGACCGGATCAGTTCGACCGTCGAAGTAAGCCACGACCGTTTCGCGCAGACCTATTCTTCACCCATGTTGCGCGGGCGGTTGGTTGACGAGGCGGTTGTGGAGGCTGGCACGCTGGAATTCGATCGGGCGATTTCGCCGACATCGACGTTCCGTTGGTTGCTCATCGGCGGCTTCGCCGTTGCGGCTCTCGTGTTGCCGTTCGCAGGCTGGCCCGACAGTTACGGCCTGCTGTGGGCCAGAATGTTTCTGCCGTGGGGGAATTTCGAGACGGCGGGCAGGCTGAGTTTTCGGTTGGACGACGGTGATCGCGTCGTTCTGCGCGGGACCGACGTGACCATTGAGGCAGAGCTTACGGCGCGCGTCGGTCGTGTCGATGGTCCGCAGCAGGTACAGGTCACCTGGTGGCAGGCCGATCGGCTGCCGCACACGCGTCGCATGCTGCACTCCCCCGACTCCGGGCTGTACGAACTGACGCTGTCGCGCGTGATCGAGAGTTTCGACTTTCGCTTGTCGACCGGCGAACACGAATCCAAGACCTACGCGGTCGATGTCGTTGACGCCCCGCAGCTGAGAGAACTCGCACTCGAGGTGACGCCCCTCGCCTACACTCGCCTTCCGGCCTATCAACTGGATGGAGCACTGGGCGAGACCAAGGTGCCGGAACAAAGCCGGCTCCGTTTTCGGGTGAAGTTTAATAAGGCGATGACGGCGGCGCAGCTGCGATGGCTCAACCGGCCTGTCGATTCGCAGGAGACTCGATTCACGCTTGCACCAGACCGTCGCTCTGCAGAACTCCTGATGACTGCGGTTGCCAGCGGCCCCTACTCGCTGCAGATGCAAGACGCCGACGGATTCGAGGCGACCGCGGGTCAGGCACGCTCGATGTTCGTCGTCTCAGATGAGCCTCCGGCGTTGATTGTGGAGAACGCGACCAAAGGACCGCCGCAACGGGTCTCCCCGTTCGACACGCTTCCCGTCGATGTCTTGGCCTCCGACGACTACGGTGTGGCTGAGTTGGAACTTCACTACGAAACCAGCGACCTGCGAAGCGGCGTTTTGAAGGCCGACGAGGCGTCCCTGGGCGGTCCGTCTGTTGAGTTCACATTTGAAATCGCGCCGGCTGCGTTGGGGCTTGTAGATGGTTCGACACTGACCTACCGCATTCGCGCAGCCGATGAGCGTCCCGTTCCAGCTCCAAACGAAACCTGGTCCCAACCGCAGGTCGTGTTGGTCGATTCCGACGCCCAGACCCTCACTGACGTTGCACTGGCGGAGCAGCAGCGAGCGTTTCGAGACGTTCTCAAGAAGCTGCGAGAACGGGTTGCCAATGACCGCGCCGACGTCGAGGAGCTTCAGCGGCAAGCCAGCGAAGGGTTCAGTCTGGATTCGCAGTCATCGCGAAGGGAGGATCTGTCTCGTCTTGCCGCCGATGTCTTGAGCTTGTCCCGTGGAACGGAACAGTTGGCGACGGCCTTCGAGCGATTCCCGCTCTATTCCGATCTGACAGACGATTTGCAGCAGGTCTCTCGTGAATCACTAGCACCGGCGAGTGAAGAATTAGGTGCCGCCGCACAGCTCGACATGATCCAGCAGGCCGACGCCGTCGGGGAGTCGCACGATCTGCTGAAACAAGCCGAGGGCCGGCTGATCGACATCGAGCAGCGTTTTGACGAGCTCATCGAAATCGAGAACGATCTGCTCGAATTGAGCCGTCTAGCCCAGGCGGCCGAACAACTTGCCGGTGAGACGCGAGACTTGCGACAGCTCGATGCGGCCGCATCTCGACGAACGACCGGCGATCAGGCCGCTGTCGCTGATGCAATCGACAAACGCTACGAACAATTGCAGGCCCAGCAGCAATCCCTGTCGGAAGACCTGGGTGATCTACTCGAGCGGCGCCCTGAGCTGATCGAAGCGGCGCTTGGCGAAATCCGCGACCGGCTGCTGGCGATCGCACGGCAATTGAACGATCTGGCCCGGCCTCAGCAGCAGCTTGCCGCAAGCCACCGCCGAGCGTCACAGGCGGATTCGTCGCCAGGGGTTCAAGACGAACTGCCGGCCGACGATGCCGATCCAAAATCGGCGGCCAAAAACATCCTGGCCACGCAGCAGCAGCTCACAGGTGAGGCGTCGCGTCTGGCGCTGGAAGTGATGCAGTCCTTTGGTCCAGACGATCCACGGGCACAACTTGCACTCAACTGGGTTCGGGCCGCTTCGAGAGCGGCCGAATGGGTTCTGGCCGGACAGTACGATCAGGCGGCCGACGTGGGAAGCAAGTCGTTCAAGTTGGCCGACGAACTCGCGCAAGAACTGCGCCAGCTTGAACGAGACGATGACGGATCGGACGTGTTGTTGACGGCCAGGGCTCTGGCGAGTGCACAGACCGAGCTGAACAAGGACTTGCGCCGACTGGCTCCGCATTCGGCAACCCGACGGGAGGCGCGGTTCTTGGGCCAGTTGCAGTTGATCCGTGCCAGCGGCGCGTTGGCCGGTCAACTCGACGACGTCTGGGACCAATTGCGGAACCCGCCTCTGGAAAGGATTCCCGCGGCCCGAGAGACGAAGTCGGCCCAAGAATCTGCGCAGCGGGCCCAAGGTCTGATGCAGCTAGCACAGCAGGATCACAGCGACAATCGGATCGCCCAAGCAGGCCGGCGTGCACGCAACGCGAGTGAGTCTCTGCAAGACGCCGCCCGACATGCGGAAGAAGCGGCCCGCAGAATCGGCGCGCAGGACTCACCGATTCCGGGCGAAGTGGGCGAACAAGTCACTCAGGCGGCCCAGCAGCTTGCCGACGCGCAAGAGCAACTGGCCCAATCGCGATCAAAGTCATCACAGCCAGAGAATCAAGACGGCGAGAACCAGCAGGCTTCTTCAGAATCGGGTGAGGGCGACGCCCCAGGACAGGGCGATTCGCAGGCACAGGATCGATCTCTCGGTCAATCCGCGTCGAAGCTTCAGCAGGCCTCAGAGTCATTGTCTCAGGCGGCTCAGCAGATGCAGCACAATCGTGCCGGTCAGCAGGGGGCGGGAAACAAATCCGGCAGCGCCGCTCAGGCAGACGGTGCCTCTGAGTCGCCCGGAGACGAGGCCACCGCCGGCGGAACCGGCGCCCGAGCGGATGTGGATCTGCGCGAACTCGAATCAGAATTGAGAAAGCAGGCGCTTCGCAGTTGGGGAGAGTTGCCCGGGACACTCAAGACCGAGATTCTGCAATCGGCACGCAAAACCCCTCGCTCCGATTACGCACGGCTCATCAAACTGTACTTCGAGGAAATCGCAAGACCGCAATCGCCAACGCGATGAAACAGGCGTTGCTGCCTGACACGCCTACTCGCGCCGATCTCGCTTGAGATAGATGACGCTCTTGCCAAGCCGGCCGCCGTAGTTGCCCGCCGAGATCTTTACCAGTCCCGGTGTGTCGCTCGACGCATCGATGGCGGCATGTGTGGCAGCGGCCACTGTCTCGAGATCACGGCCGTTGATAATGATCTCCATGATCGACTGCACACCGGCCGGCACGCCCGAGTCGTCCCCCAGCTCTTCCCGGAGCGTTGGGCAGAACGGGACATTCGTGCTGGCAAACAAGAACGAGTAGCGGCTGCCCGCCTTGGATCCGCTAGCGGCGATTCCACCGGGGAATGGTGTGATGACTCCAGGCGTCTGTTTGGCCGCCTGCAGACCGCGCTCGGTAGCCTCAACGGCTGCATCTTGTGTTTCTCCGAAATACCAAAGATTGCCCCCCATGATGCCATCGCAGAAGCCGAAACGGCGATCGAGCACGAACTCGCCTCCCATGATGGGGACAACCCAGACCTTGCGTCCGTGGCGTTGCGATCGCTTCTGGTAGCCGTCACCAAAGAACGACACCTTGCGGCCGAGCTTGTAGTAAGGCTCGGTGTCCAACAGGTTAAAGCAGGCGGTTGTGGGACAGGTGAGCACGTTCTGGCTGATGCGGGCCAGCAGACTCTTTTCCAGGGCCTCGACGCGATCCTTACGGAAACGGGGCACGTGAAACTGCAGGATGGCACCCGCTCGTCCGTCGGGCGTCTCAAACGTTGTGTCGCCGCCCGGACCAACATAGCGATCGACCCCCGCTTCACAGTCGCACATGATTGTGCTGGAAGCATGACCGGTTGCCGCCTCTGCCGCGCGATCGAGCCACCGCCGGTCGCGAGCGGTCACCAGGACCTCGGCGTAAATGCTGCGAAACGCCTCGGCATAGGTGTCGTCAATCTGGCAGCGCGATGAACTCGCTTCGGGCGTGGTCACTTTGGTTGGGAACCTCTGCCGCGGCCCTCATAGATTGCCCGTTCGGTGATTACCTTGTCCATGTAAACGTCATGGCTCTGTGTCGGAATTTGACCGAAGATCTGACATTCGAAGGCCAGCGCCACCAGTGGTGCATCGGGGCGAGCGTGCTGCAGCAGCTTATCGTAATACCCCTTGCCGTGGCCCGTGCGTCCGCCCTCACGATCAAAAGCCACACCGGGCACCATGATCAGGTCGAGTTCACCGGGATCCACACGTTTCGTCTCGACGTCCCGCAAGTCGGATCGAGGTTCCAAGATTTTGTACATGCCGATTTCGAGTTCGTCCATTTCCTCGAGATGAAACAGTTCCAGTTCGCCGTCGACGCAGTAGGGTACGACGATCCGCTTGCCGTGTCCCAGTGCCTCGGCCAAATCGTGTCGCGTGCGGACTTCGCTGCGGACATCGACGTAGAACATCACCGTTCGCGCCGCCCTGTATTCGGGCAGCGCGATGAAGGCGGCGACAATCTGCCGGCTGATTTCGTCCTTGTCTTCTTGGTCGCGCCGATTGGCGTGAGCCCGCTCGCGAATCTCGCGCTTCTTCAAATCGAAGTCGGCAACGTCTTGCTGAGGCACCGTCGGTTCTCCTTACCGTTCGCTGAGGTTGAAGTGGCCAAGGTTCGCGACCGTTATCCGACTTTTCGGCCGCCATCGACATCCTAGCAACTTGCAACCGGCAGACAACGCCCACGCGGAATTGCGAACTGAGTTTGCCGACCGCTATTGTAGGGCCGGTCGGCAGCGTTCCTTTGCACCCCTAACATGCCGCGACACACGACATGCCATCGTCGCAGAACCATTCATCGAATTTCGACCTGACCCGCGTGTTGGCCGAGACCTTTGTAGGCGACGTCGAGTTCCATCGCGAGCTGGCGTCGACGAACGATCTGGCGCTGCAGCGTCACGCATCAGACAATCTGCCATTGTTGGTGATCGCCGAGCACCAAACCGCGGGCCGGGGACGCGGCGAGAATCGCTGGTGGTCGGCCGATGGAGCGCTGATGCTGTCGCTGCTGCTAGACGTCGACCTGCCGATGCAACGTTGGCCGCAGGTCTCGTTGACAGTGGGCCTGGCCGTCTGCGAAGTGCTGGGTGGACTCGTTTCCGATCGGCAAATCGGGCTCAAATGGCCGAACGACGTCTATCTCGATCAGCGAAAGGTCTGCGGAATCTTGGTCGAAGTCCCAACAGAGGCCCAGAGACGGATTGTGCTGGGCATCGGGCTGAACGTCAACAACTCGTTTTCCAATGCGCCCGAAGAGCTGCAGCAAACTGCAACCTCGATGTCTGATGCGGCGGGCCGCTCCTTCGAGATGACAGAAGTCCTTGTGCGGCTGCTCAATCAACTCGAAGGAGAACTCGAACTGTTGATTGCCGGGAGCCTCGATTTCCCGCAGCGTTGGCAATCCTTGTGCATGCTGCAGGGGTGCGAGGTAGAACTCGCCACAGGTGGTCAGACCGTGACGGGCATCTGCCAAGGCATCGACCCTCAGGGCGCTATCGTGATTGAAACGCCCGAGGGCCGACAAAAATTCTTCGGCGGTTCGGTACTGCGGCGCGGCAGCTCCGAGGCACCGTAGCCGAAACTGTCTCGGACTCCGCTGCCCACACCCGCCTGCAAGCTGTTCTAGTGTAGCGTCAGGACAAAACCTTCGGGTTAAGGAGCGTGACGGGAGCACGCATCCCCCAGGGTTTCGCGCGGATTCTGCCAACGAGCAACCCGAGCCCTGACAGGGCACTAGACCATGTCTTTGAGGTTCTTCAGCGGCAGCACTTTGACCACATTGCGTGCGGGCTTGGCCTTGATCATGATTTCTTCGCCCGTGAACGGGTTCTTTCCGGGACGCGCTTCTGTTGCCTTCTTGCGCACAACCTTGATCTTCATCAGGCCTGGGACGCTGAACATTCCCGGGCCACTCTTGCCGAGATTCTTGGCGATCACGCCGGCAAGTTCGTCGAAAAACTTAGTGACTTCTTTGCGCGAGAGTCCGGTCGCTTCGGATAAAGCGTTGGTGACCTCGGACTTCGTCATCGGCTTGCCGGTTGCTTTTTTTGCCATCTTAGCTCTTCTCTTCTGGAACTATCCGAATATTGGTCGCGGGTAAATCGCGAACGCTTGGTGGTACAGGGAGACTCCTTCGCTCGCCCGCCGAATTCTCCGTACAACACCTGGAACGCGCACTAGTTAAGTGTCGATTTGGCTAAATGTCAACGATTTCGCCGCTTTCTTTCGGTATTTTTCGGCTTTCGGAGCCCATCTGGCTCGGCACCGACCGCCGGTAACGGGCTCGCCGGACGCGTACTTGGCGCGCGCCAGGGGGTTGTCTCGAGGTGATACCGTTCGCGTGGGCGTTCAACCGAACAGACGATTCGATTCCTTGTATCCGATGCGCGGCGCGCGGATGAGTCCGCCTTCCAGCTTCTCGCCCCGCGGGTTCAGATAGACCCTTCCCGTCGGGAGGGTGCTTCCGGGGACGGTGTTCAAGACGTGAATGTTGAAGATATACGCCGGCTCGCTGAGCGCTTGAAACCAGTGGATGTTGTCCTTGTGATCGGAGATCGTCGAACAGCCCCCGGGTTCGAACGTGCGGTCGATCGTCGGGCGAATAATGAAGTGGTCGTCGGCGTCTTCGACGCGGTCGTAATGCCGGCCGCGGAGTTCGCCTTTGAGCATCAAGAAGGCGGTCACCATGTTGTTGTGTCCATGCGGCACGACCGATCGGCCCTTTTTCAAACCGAAAATCTGTTTGCCGAACACCAGTTCTTCCGGGAGCCCTTCGACCTTGGGGAACTGAAACCGCATGCTTCGCGCGCCCCGGTCGATGAGCTCTGTCGACGTCGCCAACCGATCGAAATCGATGAACCGCATCAACTCGGGCAGATCAATCTGCGCGAACAGTTCTTCGACCTTCTTCTGCCAGGCTACCTGATCCAACTCTTGCCCTTTAACGTCCCGGCCCAATTGATCGAGGTCGGCCAGCCACTTGGCGGCAATCGGTTTGACCGCGTCGGCCCACAGGTCGTTGGTGAACAGAGTCTCCAACAATGAGTACGTCAGAAACGAACCGAGCGCCTGCCGATTGAAACTCCGGCGAGTGACCTGTTCCATGGGGTTCTCCGTTGCCGATGCGATCAGTGACCAATTGAGTCGATTTTACACTGCTAACGCAGGAATACGAGCCAGCGTCGGACCCGAATCTCTATCCGTCGTGTGCGATGAGTTGCTACACTGAGTAGGATGATAACGCCCACGATGCTGGCAAGATGCCGCCTACGAACCGATAGTTGAGAATTGCGGCGCAGCAGCATGAATGTGGAAGAGTTCAAACAACACGAGATCAATCGCCGCGAGTTCCTCGGTTCCAGTGCCAAGAATGCCGCCGGTATGGCCGCAGGCGTGGTGGGACTCGCGGGTGCCGTGGCCGGCGCCTCGGCAAATGAACGAATCCGACTGGGTGTGATCGGGGTCCGACAGCAAGGCAAAGCCCTGGCCACCAAGCTGGCTGGCTTCGCCGACGTCGACGTGTCGGCCGTCTGTGACGTGGACAGCGGCTTGTTGCCCATCGCAGCCAGTGCTGTCGAAGAGTTGCAAGGATCATTGCCACGGCAAGAGCAGGACTTTCGCCGGCTACTCGATGATCGTTCGATCGATGCGATCGTTGTGGCGACGCCCGATCACTGGCACGCATTGATGACCGTCATGGCCTGCCAAGCCGGCAAGGACGTGTATGTCGAGAAGCCCGTCTCGCACAACATTGCCGAAGGCGAACAGATGGTGGCCGCCGCCCGCAAGCTGGGTCGGGTCGTCCAGTCGGGATTGCAGCAACGCAGCGGCGCTCATTTCCAAACAGCCGTCGAACTCGTCCAGGATGGTGGAATTGGCGAAGTGCGGCTGGCCAAGGCCTGGACGGTCCATCGCCGCAAGCCCATCGGCTCCCGCCGAGACTCCGGCGTGCCCGCAGGTGTCGACTACGAGACGTGGATGGGTCCGGCACATTCGCGGCCGTTCAATCCCAATCGCTTCCATCAAAACTGGCACTGGTTCTGGGACTACGGTTCCGGCGAATTGGGCAACTGGGGCGTTCATATGCTCGACGTTGCTCGCTGGGGGCTGGGGCTCGAGTTGCCTGTCAACGTCTCCGCGACCGGCGGCAAGTACCACCTGAAGGACGATCAGGAGACTCCGGACACACTACTGGTCAACTACAACTTCCCCGGTGCCACCATCACGTGGGAGCACCGCCTCTGGAGTTCACACGGCCTGGAGGGCCGCAGCGCCGCCGCAGCCTTCTATGGCGACGATGGCACACTGGTTGTCGACCGTGGCGGCTGGAAAGTCTATGACCGCAAGGAAGCGCTGACTGCCGACAGCAGCGAGCTGACACGCAGTCATCTACGAAACTTCATCGATTGCATCAAGACCCGCGAACTGCCAAGCGCGGATATTGCAATCGGCCATGCCTCCTCAACAATATGTCATCTCGGCAACATCGCCTACCGGCTTGGGCGGGAAGTCACCTTCGACACGCAGCAGATGCGCTTCGGCGACGACGAAGAGGCCAATGCCATGTTGGGACGCGACTACCGTGAGCCCTGGGTGATGCCGCCCATCGGCTGATCTTCGCGCGGCGAAATCGCAAAGAGCATGAACGGGAGTCACGCTGCTTGAGCGAGAGGTCCGACATCGGCATTCGGGCACTGTCGGACAACGACGCGTCCGAACTCAAGCGAATGCTCCATTTGGCGCTGTTCGTGCCGCCAGGCAGCCCACCGCTGCCGTTCGAGGCCGTCGAAACTCCCGAGATTGCGCGCTATGTTCGAAATTGGGCAAAGGCGGGCGACGTCGGTTTCGCAGCCATCGATTCGGCCGGGCAAGTGATTGGGGCGGCTTGGCTGCGTCTGATGCAGGGGCCCCAGCGCGGGTACGGCTACGTTGACGATTCTACGCCCGAGCTGTCGATCGCACTTGAGCCACAATATCGGAATCGGGGCCTGGGCACGGAATTGTTGGGACGGCTGCTGGCGAGGGCGGCCGAAGACTATGACGCTGTCTGCCTGAGTGTCTCGGTAGAGAATCCGGCTGCGCGGTTGTACGAACGATTGGGTTTCGTCACCATCACCGAGGACGCGGGCTCGCTCACGATGCGCAAAACTCTCGCTGGGTCTGATTCCCAACAGTTGCCGAATACGGCCGATCGTCCGCGGCAACAAGCGAGCGAATGAAAACAAGCAGCCTACGGAGGGGCGCGGATGTACGACTGCATCATTATTGGTGCCGGACACAACGGCTTGGTCTGCTCCAACTACCTGGCACGCGCGGGTTGGCGGGTGCTGGTACTGGAGAGCCGCGACGTAATCGGTGGCGCGTGCGTGACCGAAGAACTCTGGTCTGGATACAAGGTCTCGACCGCGTCTTATGTCGTCAGCTTGTTGCTGCCTGAGATCGAACGAGATCTGGAGCTGTCGAATTACGGGTACCGCGTGCTCGCCCGCAATCCCTCGTCGTTCACACCCTTCGACGACGGCCGCTTTCTGATGTTGGGACGCGATGCGGCGGAGAACGCGCGCCAGATTTCGAAATTCTCTGATCGAGATGCTGAGGCATTTCCGCGCTACGAAAGCTTGTTAGAACGGATCGCCGAATGCATCGAACCTACGCTGAACATGGTCCCGCCGGACTTGTTGCCGCTGCCGGCCAGCTGGCGCAAGAAGAGCCTCACAGGTCGAATTCGCGATGCGCGGCAGGGGTACTCCATGTACCGCGCCTTGCAGAAGCTGGGAGAAGACCTGCCCGCGGCGATCGAGATTCTGACTGGCTCGGCCCGCACGATTCTCGATCGGTGGTTCGAATCGGACCAACTCAAGGCGACGCTGGCGACCGATGCGGTAATCGGCAACTTTCAGCCCATTTCGGCGCCTGGCACGGCTTATGTGTTGTTGCATCACGTCATGGGATCGGCGGGCGGAGCGCGGGGAGTGTGGGGCTACGTGGAAGGAGGCATGGGTGGACTGAGCCAGGCCATCGCTCGCTCAGCTGAAGCCAAGGGGGTCGAAGTCCGGACGAACAGCCCAGTCGAGCAAATCCTGGTCAGCGGCGGCAAGGTACGAGGCGTCCGTCTGCAGGGCGGAGAAGAAGTCAGCGGTGCACGGGTCGCCTCGGGCGTCGACCCTCACGTGACTTTCGAGAAGTTGATCGAGGCCGCCCATCTGCCCGACTACTTTCGCAGCGCCGTTGCGGCCATCGACTATTCCAGCGCCAGTCTGAAGATCAATCTGGCGGTCAGCGAGTTGCCCGACTTCACTTGCTTGCCGGGCAACGATGAGGTCGGCCCCCAGCATCGTGGCACGATTCATGTCGGGGCGACTTTGGAGTACCTGGAGAGGGCGTACGACGACGCCAAGTACGGGAGCCCGTCGCAAAGGCCGATTGTGGAGATGACGATTCCAACTTCGGTCGATACGACAATTGCTCCGCCCGGCTGCCACATTCTCTCGCTGTTCGTGCAATACGCACCGTATCAACTCGCGTCCGGAAACTGGGACGACGTGAAAGAAGACTTCGCCGACCGGTGCATCGAAGAAGTAGCGCGGTACGCGCCCAATGTCCCTGGATCGATTCTGCACCGTCAAGTGATCTCACCGCTCGATCTGGAGCGCACGTTCGGATTGACGGGCGGCAATCTGTTTCAGGGCGCCATGCCGTTGCACCAACTCTTCAGCATGCGTCCCATCGCGGGTTGGAGCGACTACCGCACTCCGGTGGACGGGCTGTATCTGTGCGGCAGCGCGGCACATCCGGGGGGAGGCGTGATGGGAGCCTGCGGCAAGAATTCCGCAGAGGAGATCGTCCGCGATGGCAAGCCTTGACGCGAGCCAGCACCAGTTGCGAAATCTCGCATATCGCTGAACTGCGCTAGGGAACGAGTGACAGCACGTCGAGCCACTGAGGCGCCAAGACTCCCAGCAGCAACAGGCATGCGGCTGGAACGAGCAGTAACGCAATCGCAAGCGTCTGCCTGAATACAATCCGCCGCGACATCCACCGCAGCCGAGATCGCCGGCGACCACGTAACTGCTCGGCCTGATCGAACAGAGGCTGGGCGATGCCGGAACCAAGTCGATCAGCGTCTGCGAGCAGACTGGTGAACTCTCGAAAGTCTGGGGTGCGGTAGGTTGCGCGAAAATGCTTGAGTGCGTTCTCCAGCGTGCCGACGCTTGCCTGTCGGCCAAGAATCGACATTTCCTCAGCGAGCTGGGGATGGGCGGGTCGCAGGCTGCAGGCGGTTTCGTCCATCGCGACCCTCAGGTCGACCCCTCGGCTGAGACAGGCGCCCAGCAACTCCAGCAAGTCCGGCAAACCCTTGGCAACACTCGCCGTACGAACGCGCGCCCGCCGCCGGACGTGTGCCCAAGGGATCGTCCAGCCCCACCAGCAGGAGCCGACAAGTAGCATGCCCACGGCTAACTCGAATCGGGCCGGCACGGCAATCAACAGCACGCCGAACAACAGCAGCGGGACCGTTATTCCCAGGTATCGAAGTGCCGCGAGGTTCATCCACGCTTGCAATCCTTGATACCCGGATTTGCGCAGCTCGCGAATTTGCATTTCCTGGCGACTGGCAGAACAGGGGATCGACCAGGCAAGGAGTGGCGTCAGCCGACCGAATAGCAAGGATGGTTGCGAATCGACAGGCGCAGTTGGCTGCAGCGACTTCTCGATCCGAGCGGCCTCAACAGGTTGCCGCGACGGCGCACGCGACACGGCGTGCAGCATCGCGGCCTTACCGAGCGGCTCGGGCGCGGTTGCGACGGCGGTTGACTCAGGTTCAACAATGCTAGCTGGTGACATGGTCGTTTCAGCCGAAGAGTGATTAGCGGCAGTCCTCGTCTCTCGAACCACACTGTGTGACGCCATCGTGATGCCGGTTGATGCAGGACTGTGTTGTCAGTGCATCTCTTGTCCGCGTTGCCATCGCATAAAACTGACGAATCCCACGACCTGAAGCGCGACGGCGGAGCCGATGATCCACCACGCTCGCCACGACTGCAGATCGAGCGGTTGGTGTGCGAACGCCGCCACCCCGGCTGTTACGACCCATGGGACAACAACGACCAGCACCGCGAGCAGTCGAAGCCACCTTGTGGCGTCTCGGCGTCCGTCGTCCTCGAGGTCTTGCTCGCGGAGGCGACTGGACAGTTCTTCAAGCACAGGCAGAGGATTGGCACCGGTGCGCTGATGTAGAGCGGCAACGGCGACGAGCTGGTGTGTTTCTTCGACGCCGGTTCGAATCGGCAGATCGCTCATCGCCTCGGCCATCGGCAGGCTGAACCGCAGTCGACTGACACACCGCGAGATTTCGGCTCCAAGTGCGGATTCTTCGGTTGCAGCGACCCGAAGACTCTCGGTAAGTGTGCGGCCGCTTCGCAGCAGCCGCGTCAGTCTGTCAACGAACTCGGGCAGCTGCGCCAATATCTGGCCACGGCGCCGAGTCCGCCTCGCATCGAGCCAGCAAATTGGCAGTACGCCGCCGAATGTCAGCCCGGTGGCAGTCCACAAACCGTCCTCGAACATCACAAACAAGGCCAAGCCCCATACGAGCGAACTGCAGGCGCACAACCACAAGCACAGCGATGGCGCCATTTCGATCCCTGCTTGGATCACCAGTCGGTCGAACCGCCCGTTGAGTCGATTGGCCAAGTTCGCTCTACCGGCCACAGCAAACGGTTGCTCATCGAGCGCAATTCTTGCGAACTCGGGGTGGGGCCGTATGGCGGTCATGGTTACTGATTGCGATTGCATCGAAACTCTCGTTCGGCGGTTGACGTTCGGACTTGCGCTATTATGAGAATCCGTTTAGCGAACCCGCCGTGCTGTTTCCGCCGGGACGTCTTGCATCGCGCGAGCTGGCGTCGTTGCTGCAGCGTCGCCATTTAGTTCGTGCGGGATGAACATTTCACTGGGCAAGGGGATTCCCATCGCCGCGAATCGCCGTAGACAGACCGGTTCGTAGCCCGTGGCAAAGAAGCTGCCAGCCGCTTCGCCAGAAGCTGCAACGGCGCAGCGCCTGTAAACGAAGATGTCTTCGACCCGGTAGGCGTCGTCTCCACATTTGACGATCTCGGAAATCCGCGTGACCTTGCGCTGTCCGGTAGGCAGCCGCGAAACGTGAATCAGAATCTGGATGGCCGAGGAGATGTAGCGGCGCGCGACGTCGCCCGGCAGCGCCGCGCCTGATAGGGCGGCCATCAGCTCCAGACGCTCCAGAGCCTCGCGAGTGTCATCGGCGTGAATGGTGCTCATGGAGCCTGCATGTCCGGTGTTCATGGCTTGAAGCAACTCGAACACCTCGCCTCCCCGAACCTCGCCCACGATCAGTCGGTCCGGGCGAAGCCGGAAACTCTGCTTGAGCAAGTCGCGTTGCGTCACTTCACCACGCCCGTCGACATTGGCAGGTCGCACCTCCAACGCGACGACATCGGGTTGTAGCAGTTGCAGTTCGGAGACTTCCTCGATCGTTACGATCCGCTCCGATTCGGGAACGAAACGGCTCAGGTTGTTCAACAGTGTTGTTTTTCCGCTGCCGGAACTCCCGCTCAGCAGCAGATTCAGCCGTGCCTGAACTGCGCTTGCCAGGAATTGGCCCATCTCGCGGGTGAACATGCCGCCACGCAGCATGTCTTCAAACCGCATCGCTCGTGAATGAAAACGGCGAATTGTTAGTGTCGCGCTACGAACCGCCAGGGGTGGAAAGACCGCACTCAGGCGCGAGCCGTCTGGGAGCCGTGCGTCAACCATGGGCGACGCTTCGTCGATGCGGCGTCCGCAGCGTTCGACCAGACGCTGGATAAACTCCCGCAAGTGGTTATTGTCTGCAAACCGGACGTTCGTCGGCTCGACTATTCCCGACCTCTCGACGAACACGGCATCGGGGCCGTTGACCAGCACGTCACTGATGCTGGGGTCGCGCATCAATGCTTCGAGAGGTCCAAAGCTGAAGATTTCGTTCAGGATTTCCGCGACCATGCGTTCGCGGTCCTTTGCGCCGAGATTCGCGTCGCCGCGCTCGCAAAGGTGCCCCGCCAGCGCTCGAACTTGATCTCGCAGCTCTGCTTCGTTGAGGTGGCTGGCTTTGGAAAAGTCAATCGCCTCGGCCATCCTGCGGTGGAACTGCGTCTTCATCCGCTGAAAGGACACTTCGGCGTCGGTGTCGGATTGCGTCTCGGCGATCATGCTGATTTGGTTTTTTGCAAATGCGTGTAGCAGTCTCGTGGGCGGCTGCTACTCAAGGATGTTTGCGGAAGTCGGATCTCGTGCGACGACCGATCCACGATTGGTCAGCCTTTTCACTGAATCCGGCGGTCGTCGCGGAACTCGACCGTCGAGCGATTCGTACCGAAGTAGATTTCGGCAACGAACGTGTCGTCGCCATCATGCTGGGGGCGCGCGTCGATGACTGGTGGATCGTCGGATGCCATCGTTTGAACGTCGCCGGCCAAAGCTGGAGGACGGACCGGATCGACCAATGCGCCCTCGGGAGTCGGCTTTTCGGCGACAGCAGGCTGCTGAACGTCGATTCCCGAAAACTCATCTGACAACTCAGAGGCGCGAATGAGTTCCCCTTGCGCGACTTTCCGCGTGACGATCTGGCCGACGAGTTCCGGGGCGTGCAGCAGCACGTCTGCGGAGATCGCCGACGGTGGGAGACGCACGAACAGCAGATGCTCCGAGGCCAGTCTGGTACCGGGGAGGATTTCTCGGACGGCGATCGGGGCGAGCAAATAGTCACGCTCTTCGACAAGCGCGTTCCTACGCGACACTTCGTCGGTGGCCCTGACTTTTTTCACCACGTAGGCCCCGGTCAGGCCGCTGACGGCCAGTACCATCACGATCGTCAGTCTTGCCGGCGTTAGGCGCATCACAGTGTCTCTCTTGCGAAGTTGCAGTCGTTTTCTTACGAAACTGCGCTCGTCGATTCGAGAGCGAGCGCGGTACGTATCGTTTTCTCAGACCGTGAATCTCACAGGCTCGGCAGTTTCCAGATCAACACCACCCACGTCGCCAGCGCTACCGGGACCGCGAAAGCCAGCAGCCTGCGATTCTGCCGTTCCATGACACTCTGTTTTCGAAGCGGCTTGTTTCTGTCCGGGCCGGTCGACTTTGCAAAAGCACTCTGACGTCCTGAGCGACCGAGCACAGCGTCTGAAACGATGCGTGACAAGGTGGCTAACACGACAAACACGATCGTTGCGATCATTACTCTGAGCGTCAGATCGAACCCGACCCAGACGCTGAGCGCTCCCATCAGCTTGGCGTCCCCGCCGCCGCCGCCGCCGATCAGCCACAGTACGAACAAGACCCCGAATCCCAGCACGAAAGCGAGACCGGCATCGGCCAGACCCGCAATTCCGAAGAACGCCGCCTGATAGATCAGTCCCAGCACAAACGCGGGGACTGTCAATAGATTCGGGATGCGGCGCGTACGCAGATCCGAAATCGCGGCCGCTCCGGTCAGCGTGCCAACGCCGACGATCAGCAGAATCAGCCTCATACTCATTTCTGGCACGATCGAACCTCGATAAGACGGAATGGCGATAGCGCTACAGAGTCAATTTCGACAATTGCGACAACCAAGCCGACGAGCAGCCGCGCGCCCCGTGCGCCATTTCCACACAAACGTCGGCCATGGACCTATAATCGGCACGTCAATCGCTATTCGCACTGGTGATTGGTCTTGGAATCATCGCGGTCGCCGGCTCAATCGGAACGATGGCTTCCGGCGGTAAACGCACTGTAGCCGGCAGATCCAGAAGCTCCGGACCGCCCGCCCAAACGTCGATCCATCGTGATCGTCCAGCTCGGTCGAGTGTGTCGGGCCTTTTTTCGTCGATGGAACGTCAATGGTGATCGCACTGTGACGTTTCCGCTTGTCAACTCGGCACAGCGGCTTCGATAATGCCTTGACCCGGAACGCGCTGCTTCGAGTACCAAACCTCTCCTCATAGACAAGACTCGATGGCTCACGACACCGAACTCCTTCACACAGCCGAGCTAGCCGCCCAAGTAGCTGGGGAAAAGCTCCAAGCATGGGTCGGCCGGTTCACGGTTAGCGAAAAGCGTCCTGCGGATTTAGTGACTGAGGCCGACTTCGAGGCGCAGGCCGCAATTTACGACCTGATTCACGGCCGCTACCCCGAACACAACTTTCTGGGCGAAGAAGGTCTCAACGAGACGAATAGCGAATCCCCTTACCGGTGGATCATTGACCCCTTGGATGGCACATCCAATTACGTCCATGGATTTCCATACTACGGAGTCTCGATCGGGCTGGAACAAGCCCGAGAGCTACAACTGGGCGTCATTTTTGATCCGAATCGCGGCGAGTTGTTCTCTGCCATCCGCGGAGGAGGTGCCACGCTGAACGGCGAACGGATAGGTCCGTCGCGCGTGAAATCGCTACAACAGGCCATGTTGGTGGCCAGCCTGCCCGTAGGCGCCAAAGCCGATGATCCCGCCGTAGCGAGATTCTTGCGGGTCCTGCCACGCGCGCAGACAGTCCAGCGCACGGGATCGGCCGCGCTCAACCTGGCTTATGTAGCGGCTGGCCGCATCGACGGCTTTTTCTCCACCAGCTTGAAACCCTGGGACATGGCGGCGGGTGCGCTGATCGTGGAAGAATCGGGAGGACGGGTTTCGAAAGCCAACGGAGATCCGTTGGACATTCACGTCTCCGATCTGGCGGCCAGCAACGGAACCGCACTGCACAGCGAACTTGAGGATGTACTGCGCTGAATCTCAGTAGTTCCCGATCCCGAAGTGTTAAGAAACTTGGACGCCAAGTTGGCGTAAATTCAGTTGAGATGCTGGTTTCCGGCTTTCACCGGCGTCGCGCCCCTCATATCATGGAGTCATGGTCCGGGCTGGGGCAGCGTGGAATGTCTTCCAACGACTGCAACGGCTTCGGACAACCCCATCTTCAGCAGACCTGTCTGATCGCTTCACCTTGAAGACCTAGCAGGGGAAGCCTGACGCGACTCCGATGACATCGCACTCGCGCGCAACTACCCGGTTACCACGATTTGTGCTATGTGCCTGCCTGATGCTGGCGGCCCGCACCAGCGTTGCGCAACCAGCGGGACCCGCTGATGGCACATCGAGCTCCGATCGCAAAAGCCAGCCGGCGGCTCCAGCGGATCTGTCTGGCGATGCCCCGCAGGTTGACGACTACATATTGTTGATCGGTCCAGACGGAAAACCGGTTGTCCTTCGCACAGACGCGACGGTCAAGAATTTTCTGCAGTCCCTTAAGGACACCAGCGGATCGGCTGATTCCGAAGCTGCCCCGTACAACATCAGCTCGATCGCGATCGAAGGGGTGATCGACACCGACGTCGGCAACGACGATGATCTGGCTCGGCTGCAAGTCGCCGTCGAAGTCTACGTGAACGCCGTCGATGAAACGGTCCGCGTACCGCTGGACCTTCGCGAGGCAATCCTGGCGGACATGGACTATTCGGGTAACGGTCAAGCCCGCCCAGATTCTCAAAACCAGAATGAGGCCGGGCATAGTTGGCTGTTTCGTGGCCGGGGCAAGCACACTCTACGACTATCGTTGCTCGTGAAGATCCGAAAGCTGGTAGGAGCGCGACGGCTGCAGCTGTCACTGCCGTCCAGTGCGGTCAGCTCTTTGACGCTCAGAATTCCGCAGCAGGGGCTGAAGGTCAATTCGCCGGGCGATGCGATTCTCACTTCAAAGGACCTTGCTGAGGGCGCCACTGAGATTCAGCTCTACGGATTCGGGCAACGGCTGGACTTGCATTGGCAGCCGCTGCCCGATCGCAAGACAGTCGAGACGGTGCTGCAAACTGAAACTTCGGTCGAAGTGGAGGTGATGAAAGAATCGGTGTTTATTCAGGCGCGGCAGGGATTCCGCGCGACGCAAGGCAGCTTTGAAGAGCTCACCGTCAAGTTGCCTGAAGGCTTCAAAATCGGGGGCGTCAAGGGCCGGCTATACAGCAACCATCGCGATGATCCCAACGCACCGAATTGGGTCATCGTGCAACTGGAGGAAGAAACCGATGAAGCCGAACTCGAGTGGACTCTCGAAAAAGAGGGCGGCGGGAACGAGCTGACCTTGGACGGGTTTGATGTCGGCGACGCACGCCATCAGACGGGGGAGATTACGATCACAACCGCGAGCGGGTATCGAATCGAGAAGATCGATTCCGATGTTTTGCGATCAAGCGTCTACTCGAGTGATGAGCGGGCTTCGGTGATCGCCTATCGCTTCTTCCGGCAACCTTTCCGATTGGTCCTCAAAGTCGAAGAGATCGCACCCTGGTACACGGTCGAGCCGCACATGTTTCTGCGGTTGTCGCAAGATGCCGCGGAGTTGCAGGCAGATTATCACTTTGAAGTCATGGCCGATCGCGGCGTCGTGAGGCAGGTTGAACTCGACTGGCCAGCCTTGGATACGGAAGGCTGGAAGATTCTGCCTTCGGACTTCGTGGAAGCGGCCGCAACCATCGACCGTTCGTTGGGGCGGATACGATATGAGTTGGCTCGCCCGAAGTCAGGTCGATTCCAGATTTCCCTTCGAGCACGTCGCCAGATTCCGAGTGCTGAAGATGCATCGATCGCTTTGAGTCTGCCTGTAGCCGCGGCGACCCGTACATTCCCCACACTGCTGGCTGTCGCCGAAAATGACAACATTGAAGCAGCCCTCAGCCCAGGTGCGCAGACGGAGATGAGGCCGCTGTCGGTCCAACAGAAACCCAAGCTCGCACTTCCGGAACTGTGGCGGGACCTTCGAGAACCGGCAATGCACGAAATCACCGGTTCGCACCAATTCTTTGCAGCCGTCGCGACGCATGAAAGGACCGTCAGAACGAACGCAGCTGTGGCGGTCCAAATGCAAGAGAAAGGATTCCTGGTCACTCAACGGACGTCCTACGACGTCGAGTACGGACGCCTGTCGGAAGTTCGCTTGCAGGTCCCCGAATCGCTGGCCGATCGAATGCAATTCTTCTTCTCGTCGCCTGCTGCCAGCGAAGTGGCGCTGGTCGCCGGTGAGCCGTTTAGAATCGGCAATCTTCAAGAAATGCGTTTCGCGTTGCCGGAGCCAAAGACCGGGCACTTTGACGTGCTTTCTCGGTACATTCTCGAATTGCCTGAAGAGATTGCGCTTGGCGGACAACTGGCGGCTGCCGTTCCCGTGGTTGCTTCCGCAGAGTCGGAGTTATCTTCGGTACGGTTGAGTTTCGTGGGGCCGGACCGCATCGAAGCTGAAGCGGTCGGAGACGAGTGGCAGCGGCAGCTAACGTCACAGGGGGCCGAGGAGTGGATCTCGAGTTCAGCTGTGGGTCAGATTCCGCTCACGCTCTCCTATCCCGTTCGTTCGATCTCGCAGAGTTTTTCGGTGCCGAAGGCACTGATTCAAACGTGGGTTGACGACTCGGGAACAGTCAAGTCGAGGAGTCAATTTCGAATTGACGGATCACTCGACACCATTGAAATCGTCCTTCCCGCTGGACTTCGAGCTGACGGCCTTTGGTGGAACGACCGAAGTTTGGACGTGAAGAACGACTTGAGCCCCCTTGCGCAGCCAGGCACATTTGCCGTATCAGTTCCTGGCGACACAGCTCAGGGATCGCACTTGCTGACCGTAGACGCTCATTCGCAGTCTCGTCCGTCAAGTTGGAGCACCGTCCATCAATTTGCGGCTCCGCGGCTTGGAGCGGAGACCTGGATTAACCAAACAGTGTGGCAAGTCATGCTGCCGATTGACCAACATTTGCTCCTCAGTCCTGAGGCGTACACACGCCTGTTTCAATGGAGACGCCGCTCGATCTTGTGGGGTCGCGCGGCCTTGCCGCAGTACGCCAATCTGGGTTCCTGGATCTCTGATGATGTCGGACCGGAGTCGCCCTTCGATCAAGTTCAAGCGAACGCTTACGTATTTGGACGCATCGGTGCGCCGGAACCGTTGGGAATTCGTTCGATGCAGCTGTCGATCATCGTTCTATTCGGCGCCGGCATCGCCTGGGTCCTTGGCGTGATTCTGTTGCGGGTGCCGGTCGCAAGGCAGCCATTGAGTTTGCTGACCATGCTGCTGTGCCTCTCGATCCTCAGCCTGCGTTTTGCGGCGCCGTTGCAGCTGCTCGTTCAACCGGCGGCGCTTGGAGCAGTATTGGCGGTTGTTGCCGTGTTGATCGACCGGTATTTCAGGCGGACCAAGCCGGCTACGATTCTAAGCGTTTCGTCGCCGGGAGAATTTGCGGGGAATCCGGCGTCGACCTCTTCAGAGGAACGGATCTTGGCGATAAGTATCGATCAAGAGCCGGCTTCGACCCGGTCGAGCGCGCCACAGGTCGAGCCTGTCTCATCGTCTGACACGGGAAGCCTATGATGCTCGGTGTCGCGAGTAGGCACGTTCGTGCGGCGTTAGCCGCTGCAGCGATTGCCGTTGGCTTGCCGATCGCCGTCCCGACGCATGTAAGTGCATTTGATCCGCATCAAGACGAGGTCAGGATCGAACGAATTCAGGTTCCGGCAGACCAACCTCACCTTTGGCCAGAATCGGAAGGCGATTGGCGACCGTTGCCACGCCAAGAGTTCGACGCTTTCTTGGAGCGACTCCACGATCGAGCGGCATTGCGCTTCAGATCGCCGTACATAAGGCGAGCCGATTATACCGCGAACTTTGTAGCCGGGGCTTTGCGCCGTGGTCGTGTGACCTGGAGCGTGGCTCATCCCGGCGATCGCCCTGAATTGCTGACTCTATCTCCATTCAACCTTGCTCTCGCTCCTGAATTGCGAGATTCCGAGGGCGAACTCGCCGTTTGGGGAACCGCCTCAGGAGGTGAGACAAGACTCATCGTCACACCGGGACGCACGCAATTCGTGGGAGGCTGGGGGATCGACGGTCGGCGGCTGTCCAATGGCATCGAATTCGACATTGAGATTCCCGGAGCTCAGATGACTCGGTTTCGACTGACGCTGCCGGAGGGCCAGTCGCTGAAGTCTTCATCTGGAATCGTGTCGGAACCGATTCGGGACTCTCAAACGATGACCAATGAGTGGCGAATCGAACTGGGCGGCGAGACGAACTTCCGCGTAACGGTCTCCGCCGTTGAAGAATCGGGCGGCTCAGCATCGCCTACGGTCCTGGCAACCCGCAATACTCATTATGTCATGCATGAGGACGGTTGCAGTTTGCGTGCCGATTTTCTGCTTGAGGTCCCTGAGACGCCGCTTGAGCGCATCCAGTTTTCGGTTCCGAACGAGGCGCAGATTCTTACGGTGACGTACGGCGACGACGCCCCGCTTCCGTGGAATCTTGTCGAGACCGATCGAAACCGCTTGATCAACATCGTATTGCCGGACCCGCTTCACGGGCGAGGCCATGCCATCGGGATCAAGGCGAGTGCCGACATCACTCCAGATGCTCTCCAACCACTCCCCCAGATTATTCTGGACGATGCGGCGTTCTTGGGCGGCCAGATTCACGTCGACGTCCGCCGCCCACTGGAACTCACGGCTTTCGAGCCGATCGGCTGTCGGCAAACCAGCATTAGCTTTGACGGTGCAGGCGGCGAGTCATTCACCTTCGACCAATTCGCTGCCAATGCGCAGCTCAACGTTAGAGTCGACGACCCGCTTTTGGATCTGACAACCCGGCAGATCAGTCTCATCAACGTCGAGCGACAAAGCCGGCTGCTTACATGTGATATCGAATGGCAAGCGGTGTCGGGTTCAACTTTCGAGGTCTTTTGCGGAATTCCTCCCGGCTGGGAAATCGTAGATATCCAGGCCGGTCCCGAATCGAAGCTCGCAGGTTGGCAGGTCAAGCAGACTCTTGCAGAGAAGCACTTGCTCATCCTGGAGTTTCGCGCAGCCCTCGATGCAAGTCGCGCGAAACGAGTTCGGGTGACCTCTCGTGAGTTGGCCGCCGACACCGCTAGTCCCTTGCCGGTCCCGCCGATCAGTCCGCTGGGGTGCACGTCCGCGGGGATGGTCCTCGGCGTTTCGCGATCGGAGTCGGCACCGTTGGTCAGCGCGCAACCCGCTTCACTCGAGCCTTTGGATACCGAAAATCGACCGGACTTATTGCCCGACTCGGACCTGTGGAAGTCATTCGAACCCAATACAGGGCGTCCGATGACAGCCTATGTGTCAACCTCGCCAAACCCCGGCGGCCTGCTCGAATTCGAGCAGACGAGCGCGCTGCAGGAGGCTCGAGCGCGGGTTGGGCTTACGGTGTCATCGCAGAGAGTCCGCGAAGAGTACCGGGCTACGATCCGTCCTCGAACAGAGACCCCCGTCGAGCGGGTTTATGCATACTTGACAACGCCCGGAAGCGACATCAGCTGGAAAGTTCGCGAAGCAGACGGCGAGGTTCCGATTGTCGCCAAGCGGGGGTTGTCCACGCGATTCCATGACTGGGGATTCGCCGACACTGGAGAACTCTGGGAACTTCGACTTCCTTCGCCGCGGGCAAATGCATTCGACATTACCGGAGTCCGCACTCGTGCAATCACTTCACCCACTCTTCCCTCTCTGTTGTTCATTCCCGAAGCAGCTGAGTTTCAGGGTGTCGTAGATTTGAAATCGGATGTCGGCGTCGATGTCTCGGCTACCGCATCCGGTATGATGCAGGATTCCCAGCACTCCGCTCGCGATGCGGCAATCCTGAAATCAGTGACGGTGCCGATTCGCTGGCTTTATCAGTCGACCTCAGACGACCTATCGCTGGAAGTTGACCTGCGGGACACCGCAGTGGCCGAGTTGCGGAACGCAGCCGTCCTCAAGCTGGATTCGGTGCTCTCGGCGGACGAAGGCGAATTCGACGTTCATCGGGCAACGTTCGAAGTCGTTCAGCCTTCCCGTTCACAGTTGTTTGGCTTTCGACTGCCAGAGCCTGCAGAACTGCTGGGCGTCGAGTTGAACGACCGCAGTGTTAATCCAAGTGCGCGCGGTGAAGAATATGAGTTGCCCCGTCTGCCGCAGCAGTCTGCAAACCACGTCTCGATCGAATATCGAACACCTGCGTCAGCACCGAGCCTGTGGCAAGCGAGAAGCATCGTCGTGCCCCAAACGACCTGGGACGTGATGGACTTCCAGTGGCGATTTTCAGTGCCGCCACAGTTGGCGCCAGTTGAAGCCCCGGGCGATTTGCTCCTCGAGGATCGAATACACGTTCCGACGTGGTCTGAGCGCGTTTTCGGACCATTGGGAAGGGGTGCCACTGGCTCCTGGTTTAATCCGTTTGCAGCCGGCATACAGGATCAACAAGAGACGATTCGGACGAATGGCGGTTTTGGCCCCGAAGGATGGCGCGTGTATCGCGCCACCGCTCCGCAACTGCCGCAGGATCTTTCGATTACGATTCAAGACCCCGCTCGCCTGCAGAGCGTCGCCTGGATCGGAGTCTTCGGCTGCTTGGTCTTGGTGTTGTTCTTTCGCAAACTGCAAGCTGTTCGACGTCCGATTTACGGTGCAGCATGGCTAAGCGCGTTATTGGCTTGCTCGGTGGCATCAACGTCGGCGATCGCGTTGGTTTGGGGTGGATGTCTGGGCGGCTCGTTGATCGGCATTCTTTGGCCACGCCGTTGGCTCACCCTGAACCAACCGGGCGCGGTCCAGATCCACGTTCCCGAAGGAAGCACGGTCCAATTGTCGTCGTCGAGAGTCACGCTGTTGCTGCTCTTGTTGGGTATGGGTGCACAGGCGTTGGCCCAGAACGACACCTCGAATCGGGTAGCCGACGATCAATCTGCGGCGACATCAACCGTCGACGAAGGTTTGGCAGTCCTTGTCCCTGTGGACGCCGATGCGGACGAGGCACCGGTGGTGTATGTGACGCCAAGCCTGCTGTCGTTGATCCAAAAGGAGCGACTCCAGCAGTCCCAGTCGACCGACTATTTGATCTCATCTGCAAGTTACGAGACCGACATTGAACACGCCGGTCCTGCATTGGTCGAAGCACGTTACCGGGTTACTGTGTTAGCGGCGCGAGAGAGCATTCGAGTCCTTCTGCCGCTTACGAACATCCATCTGGCCGGACCCGACGCTGGCCGAGTTGACGGTCAAGCCCGTCCCGTCTACCGGACGAGCGACGGACTTTTTGTCGACGTGCGCTCGGATGCTTCAGCTCAGACGCAACTGCCAAGGACGGTCGAACTGTCTCTGCGATTCTATCCAGCTGCATCTGCGCGAGACTCATTCCTGGATTTCGGAATCCCACCTGTGGCAACTAACCGATTGACGGTGACAATCGGAGCCGGCGTGCCTGAACCCACCCTGCCTGGGATCGGCATCGACGAAGAATCGCGACTTGACGAGTTGGCTACCACGTTCGGCAGGCTCAAACGTTTGCGGCTGAAACGGCCAGGGGGTCCGATTGACTCGACTACGTCGGCGTTGTCGGCGAGGATGTATCAGCACGTTGAAGTTCGACCGCTGGGTCTAAACTATCGTGTTCACGTGGCGTATCGCGTATTGCGCGGCGAAGTAGACCACGTCAACTGGCGTATTCCGCCCGGTTTTGTGGTTCGAAAGATCGAGTCCGAGCAGCTCATCACCCGCACGCTGAACGTGACCGACGACGGGCAGCGTATTCTGCGGATCGAGTTGCCGACTCCCGAATCCGGCAATTTCAACCTGAGCGCCGATCTCTTTTTGGCTCTGGCAGAGTCTCAAGATGTTGTTAGCGTGCCCGTATTGGCGCTGGCTGATAGTGGCGGCCAGTCGTCGGCCGCTTGGGCGCTTAACCAATTCGGAGTCTCGACAACGTCCGAGTTTGAGCTGAGTTCGCTCACGCCTGACGACGAATCGGTGACCAGTATCTCGCCAGATTCATTCGGTGAAGGCACCGCAGCCACCGCGGATTTGGGAAAGCCTCAATTCACCTACCGGGTGGTTCAGCCGGCCGACCGCATGTTCCACATTGCTGCCCGGATACCGAGTCGGCGGATTCGCGCAACTCAGGAAGCCACGATCGATTTGGACGCTATCGATTGGAAAATGAATGCAGAAATCGAAGTGGATTCAGCCGCCGCTTTGCAGCACGTATTGCGAGTCGACCCCGCACTCAAAATCCGCTCGGTTTCTGTGCGAGAGGGGGGAGCTGAACGGTTGGCGCGGTGGTGGCGTGACGGCAATCACGTGACACTGTTTCTAAAAGATCGCATCGCCGGCCTGCAGAACGTCGTGTTGCACGGGGGTTTGCCGACCCGTATCTCCGCGGCGCAGCCTTTGCCGGTCATCGGTTTTGAAGATGCCGATGTCACCGAGTCCACGTTGCTGCTGTATCGCCAACCCGGTGTCGACGTTGAAATCAAGGACTCCGACTCTCTCGAGTCGAAACCGCACGCGGTGCTTCCCGACTCTTCAAACTCGGGACTCATTGGTCTGGGAGCCTTTACCTTGCCGAGCGGTGCAGAGCCGCCACGAATTCGCGTCAGGAGATCGACGAGCTTAGAGTCGCTGGAGACATTCACGCAGCTGCACAACGACGGCAGGGACTGGGTGATGCGCCAGACACTGGTCCTACGCAACCTGCAAGACCGTAGAGAATCACTGCGGGTTTCGGTTCCTGCGGAACTGGCAGACGGATATCGCATTGAAGGTCTCAACGGAGGGGCGATTGGCGAGAAGCGGACGCCCGATCGATTGCAGATCACGTTGGATCGTTCGAACCTCTCCGACCAAGTTTCCTTCATACTGAAGGGCGCATTGAGCGATCCCGAAGGCGACCAGTGGGAGTTGCCTTTGGTTGCCGTCGATAATCTCCAACCCCGTCGTTGCTTTCTGGGCCTTGTCGAAACGGTCGACTGGCGACCGATGGATGCAGTCAGGTTGGGCCCTGCTGCAGTCCCCCCTGACCTTGCGAAGATGTGGACCTTGCAATCTTCCCAGGCCATTGCATACCGAAAACCGTCGCCGGAATGGATGCTAACCCGGACGAAAACCAAGCAAGATTCTGCCGGGACGCGCATCATCTCCTCGATCCACACCCGAATCTGGCTGGGAGTTGGTCGTGACGGAACGGATTACGGCCGTACTCGCGTCGAAATGTCTTCTGGGTCTGGGGCTGAGTTGAAGCTGGACTGGCCGCAGAACACTCAAGTCCGCGCGGCCATGGTCCACGGTGCTGCCGTCGCATTTGAATCGACACCTGACGGCAGCCTCACGTTTGCAGGCGAAACGTTGCCCGACGGCGGGTCGTTGGACATTCACTGGTCGGCTGCGTTGGGCGAAACGTTTCCGAGAATGGGCACGTGGGCAGTGAAGTTGCCGTCAGTTCGAGGCGTCGAAGTACGTGAGACACAAGTCACGTTGATTCCGCCGACCAACCGGCGGCTGGTTGCCGCCACCGGCCTCAACCATCTCCCTAAAGGCGATGGGGAGTCGCAGGAAGAGGTCGCACGTAATCAAGATCGCGGCGGACGACACGTCCTGAATGGCCGACTGTCGGGTGAGAAGACCGCCGTTCTTTCCGGTTGGGTGTACAGCGACGTGATCGTTCGCTGGATCGCTGTGGCTACGTTATTTCCGCTCGTGTTCTTGGGCCTGCGGGTGCTGTTGCAGAGCGAAGCAGTCTCGCGAGTCATCCGTCGCGAGTGGACGGTGCTGGCAATAGCGGGGACGATTTGGTGGCTGTTTCTTGCGTGGAGCCCCGGCGGCATGGCATTGCTCATGCTTGCGTTCGCGCTGGGTCTGTGGGTTCGCAGGGCAGCCGACGACGACGAAGATTTCATTGACGCGTCTGGCGGCTCCGCGGAAATCCCCCAGGGCACTCACTGACGATCGGCGGCGGCGAATCGCACCGCGCAAGTGATGCTCTACCGGGTCAACTGCCACACGATCGTCGAGGCGCCGAGCAATGCGCAGTAAGCGGCGAACCAATGCAGTCGTCTTCGCGAAATCAATCGCAGCAATCCCTGCAAAGCCAGGAGACCGACCGCAAACGATACGACCATGCCGACACACAACGCGCTGGCTGAGAGGCTACTCGTCGATTCGGGCCGCGACCAGGCCTCTGCTGCGGTGAGCACACTCGCCCCAAGAATGGCTGGAATGGCAATCAGGAACGAGAACGTGGCCGACGAGTCGCGGCGTAGCCCCGACAACAGTCCACCCGCAATGGTGCTTCCAGAACGGGAGATGCCAGGCACAAGGGCCGCGGCTTGAAACAGGCCGATCACAGCCGCCGCGAACAGGGTGACTTTCGCGTCTGCACCCTGCTCGCGCTCGAACTTCCGCCCCGCCAGCAACAGCGCCGCCGTGACCAGCAATCCGCAGCCGGCAACCACTGGGCGCTGCAGATGATCTTCAACCCAGTCCTTCATCGTGAATCCCACGATCACGATCGGCACAGTGGCGATGACGATTGGCAATGCTGATAGCGGGTCGCGTAACAGCCGTAGAATGTCCGCGCGGTAGACGACGAGTATCGACATGAGAGTTCCGAAATGCAGCGCCACGTTGAGGGCGAGCCGTTCGGACCCTCCGGTTTGCAGTCCGAGCCACTGTTCCAGCGGCTCTTGCAGAATCACAAGATGGCCCGACGAGCTAATTGGCAGAAACTCGGCGACACCCTGCACGATACCAAGAACAATCGCTTGCACGAGTTCTGAACTCAGCATCGTTGATTCCGACTAATGCGCTGGCATTGTGAATCGGCGAAGCGCTCGTACGGCTGCCGCGTTGAACCCCATGAGGGATCACTGTAGCGACGATCGCACCATGCTCGGCCTTTGTACATCGTATCTCGCCGCCGGAACCCGATACGTTAATGTCCGGCGCGCTCTAGATCCGATCCAGGCTATCTATCCAGCGGCCGACTTCGCGAATGTGCTCTACCGACGGATAACGGTGGTCGAGACCGTCGATCGTGGTCAGCGTCACGGGAAACTTCACGTTGCGCAAACCGTCAGCGGTTCCTTTGACCGACTTGTAGGCCTCGTCGGCTGAGCCACACAGCAGATGAAACTGCAAGCGAAAATCCGGATCGTTGTCGGGCGGGCGTTGCCGAAGGGCGGCCGCGACCACCGAGACACCACGAAACAGCTCGCGGTACTTGAATGCCGTCTGGAAGGCGAGTGTTCCGCCGTCGGCGTAGCCATGCAACACGACACGCGAGCCGTCGATATTGTAAGTCGACAGAATCTCTTCGGCGACCTGCTTGATCAGCGGGACGTCATTAGCCTGCCACCGATCGGCCGAAGACGACCGCGGTCCCAACAGAATCAGGCCCCGCTGATCGCAAATCGGTTTCCAGATACGCAGCGCAGCTGCCTCCATGGGGTTGCCACCCGGGTGCAGCCAGACAACCAGCCCATAGCCGTGCTCGGGATTGTAGTCTTCAGGAACATAGGCCCAGTACGAAGGAGCGCCCTCGTCTCGTACGCGATTAAATCGGCCGGTCTCCACCTCGGGTGGCACTTTGCCTTGAAACGGCGGGATGACCGATGGTGTCAAGCCTTCGGGGACGAGTTCAGGCAGTGCTGCCAGTTCCACGTCGGTTGTCTGCTCAGATTTTTCCCGTGAATAGCCGATTTCGGCCGCCTCATGGGGACGCAGCCGCCCGATAAGATCCACGAGTGCTGCTGAATCGTCAATCACGGCCCCGTTGAGATTTACGATGCGGTCGCGAGGCTGCAGACCCGCCTTCTGTGCCGGGCTGTCGGGGTAGACGTAACGCACGCCCACCCCGCTCGTCATGTTGTCGCCCGCATTCCTGGCTGGCAGGATGCCGAGAAAAGCCGATTCGTAGGGCACCAGTTCAGCAACGAGCTGCAGCTCGCGGTCGAGAATCTCATCTGCGCGGGCCACGTTCAGCGTGACGCGATCTCCCGCGTATTTTCCACCCAACGCGAACTGCACCTCGGCCTGCCGGGCAACGGGCCGCCCGTCAACCTTGAGAATGCGGTCCCCCACCTCCAGCCCGGCTTCATCGGCGGGAGAAGCCGTTCTCACACGATCAATGATCGGCTCGGCACCGACGGCGTTATCCCCGCCAAAGGCGATGCCCAGTAATCCTGGTTGTAGGTCCTCGCCAGCCTTCAATCGAACCGCGACGGCCAGAACGTCTTCCATTGGGACGGCAAACCCGATGCCCGAATCGTACCACTCGACACCGGCGGTTTGGCCGCTCTGCTGGGGCGACAAAGGAACCAGAACCCCGATCGTCCTTCCCTGCAGATCGACCAATGGACCTCCGTAGTTGACCGGCGAGACCTTGGCATCGGTCTGCACCGCCTTACCCCAGATCCGATTCAAGGCGCTGATGATGCCGACAGAGATGTTCGGCAGGTCGAGATCGTACGTCCGTCCCATGGCAATGGCCCATTGGCCGACCCGCAAAGAATCGGCAGGTGCCTCAGCCGCCGCAAACAGATCGTTGGCGTCGATTTTCAGCAGCGTCAACATTCTCAGCCGATCGGTTGCAACCTGCTCGGCAGCAAAGCGTCGTCCGTCTGGCAACTGAACCAGAATCGACGCGGGTAGGGAAATAAAGTTGAAAGCACTCGAAATGATATAGCCGTCCGGCGAGATGACGACTCCCGTCGTAGGACCGGTGCCGGTGAGCATGTTTCCGATTCGGTCGAATCCACCGACGGTCTCGATTCTCACAACCGAGGGAGCCGCCAGCGCGGCCGCCTCTTTGAAGGCTTGCTCTTCCAGTTGTTCGAGCTGATCGCCTCGCAGCGTTGTTGGGACCAAACACACCGCAAGCAGAGTCCAACACAGAACACGACGGCGTCGAAAATCCATAGTCGTCTCGAAGAAGGAAAACGATGTCCATGTGGCGAGCTTAACGGCCGCCTTTTTTCTCGACAGGCATCTCGACTGTAATCAAGCGGTCTCCCCGCCGCACCACGATTCGCAGCTTATCGCCAGCCTCCAGCTGGCCCAGTCGGGTGTTGAACATTTTCGTTGAGCCCACGAGCTCGTCGTTGATGAATAGCACCAAGTCGTCCGAAGACAACCCGACCTTCTCTGCCGGTGAATCGAGCATAACCGAATCCAGGTAAGCAGGCGTGCGGTGCAGCACGTCGGGTAGCATCACGAGTCCGAAATCAGCGGGTGCGTAGCGTTGGGGATTCTCCGACGCGAGGGTACCTGTTTTGCGCCGCGGCGAGAAATTTCCGGCGATGATTTGATCGACAGTCTCCCGCAACTCGTTTCCGGGAACAGCGTAGTTAATCCACGTGTTGCTCAGCGTGTTACGAAGTTCCTTGCCGATCATGCCCAGCAGCACGCCGTCCCGCGTTGTGAGCACACCGCCGGCGGCGCCGGAGTTGTTGGTGATAGCGTCGACGATGTAGACAGGGCCCTCGTAGGGTACCTCGAATGCCCCACGGCGCGCCGATAGTTGCGTATGGGCAGCTATCACACCATGCAGGACCGATACGGCTTCGTCACCCGTGGCTACCTTGAACATGTTGCTGAATGCGAGCACGCGCGTGCCGCTTCCAGCAAAGCCGGATTCGTCTAGATTGAAGTGCGGCAGCGAGAGCGACTCATCCTGCAGTTTGAGTACTGCCAGATCTAGTTCAGGATCGAACCCAACCAATTGTGCGTCCATTCGTCGCCCGTCGTGCAGCACGGCGACCACTTCGTTGCGGTCGAGAACGTGGCTCCAGACCGTCGCCACGTGTCCTTCGGCTGAGACGAGAAAACCCGTCCCATACGCTTCAAGGTTGCGCACTCCGCCGGAACCGAAGATCTTGACCATGCGAGGCAATACGGCATCGATTGTGTCACTCGTCGTCTGCGCAGAGGCATGCTGCGGCAAGCATGCTAGCAATGCCGTTGCCACAAAGACGCACCACGTTTTCATTCGCTCTCCTTGCCGGGCGAGTTGACCCGAGCACCTTCGGAGCGCAACTCGACTCGCTGCACCAGAAACGTGGCAAACTCTTGCTCCGCGTGGCGCACGAGAATTCGACTCGGCATCAGCCGGCCGTCGAAGTCAGCGATCTCCCGGAAACGCAGTTCACAGGCGTCGGCGTCGGCGACCAGCCGCGTGTCGAAGCCGACCAGGTCACCATCCTCTTGATCGAAGTACCAGCGGGATTCGGCCCCAGCGAGAAGGGTCACAAGTACGTCGACGTGTTGCGTTCCACCATCGAGGGGTTCGCTGCCGAGGTAATAGAACTCGGTGAATCCGTCATTGGCGCGCAGCAGCAACAATCGCAGCTGCGACATGGCCGCCAGCAGCCCGCCGGAACCGGGTGGCTCGTCGAGCAAGTCGTCGTCACCGAGACGTTGAAAATAAGCGTCGCCGGCAAGTTCCAGTCCCGCGGCTCGGTCGGCCAGCGTGAACTGGAAAGGCTGCTCCGACGTGGTGACGCCTGATACGATCCATGTTCCGTCGGCTAAATCGAAGTCGCCTAGCCTTCGGATTCCGGTCAGGACGCGGTCCTGCTCCTGCTCATTGAAATAGTAGTTCGCGAACCCGAACCTCTTGACGAACATGTGGGCATAGTTAGAGGGTGGGTTGAGTGACTTCTTGTGCGCCGGCATCCGCGGCGGTGGCTTACCGGGCGGTTGATCTTCGGGCTGTCGTTTGTCGGGCGGTTGTTGCGGCGGCATGGCACGCTGGCCTTGCAGCATTTCGGTCTGGCTGTGCAACGCCCGCAATTGCACGCGGATTTCGTGCTTTTGTCCGTCGCGCCGATACACGAGGGGCAATTCCCAGCCCTCGGGGTAGATTCCGAGAATGTTCTTGTATTGGTTTACGCTTCGAATAGGTCGGCCGGCGAAGGAGACGATTTCGTCATCGACTCGCAGGCCCCGACGATAGACGTCAGAGCGTTCGAGCACGGCGTCTACCATCACCGCACCATCCCGGGCTGTCGTCACCGTTGCACCCAGGGTGGCGTGATCGACGATGCGACCGCCGCGCAGGCTGTCGAGAAAGTGATTGATCTGGTTGATCGAGATGGCGTATCCCGCACCCGAATTGACTCTTCCGCGCTTCTCGAACGATGCGCGACCGTTGATGCCGACAAGTTGACCGCGAGAGTTGAATAGCGGTCCGCCGGAGTTGCCGGGATTGATCGAGGCGTCCACCTGGATGCAGTCGGTGTATTCGAGAAATGTGCCGGCCGGGTATTGATAGCGATGAACACCGCTAACGATGCCGTAAGTCACAGTTGGGTGAAAGTCCGCTGCGAGCAAGAACGGGTTGCCGATGACGTAGACCCAGTCACCTATCGACAGCTCGTCGCTGTTGCCGCGCTCGGCATGCGGGAAGTCGTCGCGGCCGAGCAACTTGATCAGAGCGACGTCCCCTGTGGGATCGACGCCCACGATCACGGCGTCGTAAAGCTTGCCGTCGTTCAGTCCGCACTTCATAAAATCGCCGACTGCGCTGGTGACGTGGAAATTGGATAGGGCGAATCCATCAGGGCTAATCAGCACGCCGGAGCCACCTCCTCCGCCGCTTGATCCGAAGATGGCGACGACAGATGGTGAAATCTCTTCGATGAGAGCAATCCGCGAGTCCTGAGCCCGGGTGACAGACGGGTCGACGCCCAAGGCACTCGGAATCGGGTGCGTGAAGAACATCCACGCAATGATCAACGGCAACACCCAACGCGAGGCAGCGCTAGCTCGCGGCTGTCCTGTGGGCCTCCGTTCAGCCGTCTGTAGCCGGGGCGCCCAGTTGTCCGGCGGGTTTCGACGTGTGTGGTTCGCTGTCATGCTTCCCTGTTCGCTCGGTTCAGCCAGCGGGCGCCCTACTTGACGACCTTCGCGTCCGCCAGGTCGAGGTGGTCTGCGATGTCGATGTCGCCGCCGAAGTCGACGAGTATTTCCAAGTCGCGGACGTCTACGACATCGATATCGAGTTCGACAGGATCATCGACGCCACGCACGTCCGTCTCGAGCAGCGGCTTTCCGTCGCCCGAAATGACCACGTGCACATTGCCCATGCGGCCGACGACCTGGTCGATCCCCATTACGGCTTGGAATCGTCGATACTCGCCACCGATGCGGTAGCTCAGAAACGTACGCGAATGAATCGCGAGTCCGCGTGAGTATGTCTTGCCTCCGACTCGCAAGGGGCCGCCGTCGAGGTTTTGGTCGCGGCGAAACTTCCACACGATATCGAAGAACGGCGTGTACTTCACCTCACGCGGTTCGATGCTCGATAGGTACAGTATCTTTCCGCCACTAAAATCCATGGCCGCGATGAACTCTATTGGCACGCCAATCCGTACCCCCGAGAGCAATTCCGCCTGCAATCCATCTGCATTGCCAATCAATTCGCGCACGTGGATTGTGTCTCCGCCAACAAGCGAGAGTCGACACAGCGCCTGGCTCGCGTCTTGCTTCGGCCGGGCGAAGATCACGCCGAACGCCTTATCGCGGTTAACAGGGATCTCTTCGCCGTCGAGCAGGAATCGGACCGTTTCGGCATCGATGCCACCCACGACTCCGCGGTAGTGATCGAGCACGTCCTGCTTGCGCACAACGACGAGGTCTTGTTTGTGCTCGCGTTGCTGGAGTTCGACCCACGCCGCTTCGACTTTAGAATCGGCGCCGGCGAGTCGAATGCTGGAAACTGTACTGAAGGGGACTGCCATGCGGCCCAGACGTAGCACTTCCAAGTCAGCCCGATTACCTTCGGCCATGATCTCGCCACACGAGATCTGTGTCCCATCATTGAGCGTTACCCGCAACACTGGTTGCGATACCGCCGTTTGATCTTCCTTGCCGGCAAACCGCATATCGAGAACTTCGGCAAGCGGAACCTCGACATCGGCCCCGTCTTTCGACAGCACGACTTCTGTTGCCGTGAGCCTGCGGAATTGGCCGGTATGCGCACCGCCAGCGAGTGTTGAAAGTTCGACGTCCGCCGCGCCAGCGGCCAACGCCATGACCAGATAGCAAACAGAATTCATGAAACGCCTTTCACGGAGCGGCGGGACGGTCGGCCAACTTCTTGAAATACTCTTCGACCGCCCGTCGGTAGTGCGCGGGGAAGTCTCGGTTGATCAAGTTCTTGGCGCGCGATGCATCCTTCGGGGGCAGTGCTCCCCAGCCACCTTGCTTCTTGAGCGTCTTGTGATCGACGTCACCGGGGGCCGTTTGTCCTTTGATACGACTGTCCTCGGCGGGCGCGGACGATTGGTTGCCACTGTTGCCCGCGCCGCCACCTCCGCCACCCCCGGACTGCTGTTCCAGCTTCTCGATGATCTCGTCGAGCGTGGCGATGATTTCATCTTGAACTTTCTGCACTTTCTGACCACCGCGCCCCAAGTCGAGGCGTCGCTCGGAGTCTCGCATCTTTCGCGAAACTTCGCCAAGCGACTTTTCTTTGATTTCGCCGAGTTCATGTCGCATGAGGGTCGCAACCCGCTCATAGCCGACGGGCACGTCTGCGGTCTGTTCCAACAGTTTTTCGAGTGTCACAAGCGCCGGGTCTTTCACCAACAACTGTTGCTCGCAAACAGCGCGATAGAACAAGCACGTTGCGGGGTCGACAACGCTATGCGGATCGAGGCTGGCAAAAGCTTCCAATGCCTCATCATACAACCGGGCTTGGGCCAGATACCGCGCATAGTACAGAGTTACGTTGGCCTGGTAGAACTCGCCCGCGCCGTCTCGCCGCAATTGCTCGGCATCGGCGGGCCGCAGCGGCGCTCCAGTGAAGGAGCAGGCTTCGATGAGTCGCCGAGTCTGGGCGTCGGCCAAGGCGAAACTGTCGATAACCGTTTGTAGCAGGACGCGAGCCGGTGGCACCACATCTTCGAATTCCCACAGATCGCGTATCCGCTGTAGCAGTAACTCGTCTCGTATCTGCCGGGCAGCGACCCATTCCATCGTCTTGTCGCGGGCTTCGTCGACGCTCGGTGCAGCGTACAGAGTATCGGCCGCCGGAACCGGGTCCCAACCGCCGGTGAGGCCGACCATGATTACGAGATACATCGGAAGCCGATGTCGGGCACAGGTCGCCGGAGACTGCTGCGCGCGTCTCGACTGCGCCTGTGGTGAGGTCGACTTCTTGTTCATTCGTGTCACGTCCAATTATCGGTTCCGCCCGATTGACAAATCGTACGTTGCGGACTGAATCCTGGCTTGGCGGTCGGAAAGTTCCCGCAACTGGTTGTGGATTCCGTCGTCGTCGGACTCACCAACCATGCTCCCCAGCCGCCGGGTTCGGCGGTTGACGCGCATTTGCAGGGATCGCAGCATCTTGAGCTCAGCCAGTTTGTCGACCAGGGCAAACTCCGGCGGTTGTCCTTGGCCGTTCTGCTGCGCGCCGGGCGGCTGGTCGCCCTTCTTCTCCATTTCCCGCTGAAGCGCTTCGATCAACTCCTCTAGAGCCTCGATAATATCGCTCTCGATGCCTTGCGTGAGCTCACCGACTTCTGACTCTCCCAGACGTCGGGCGACAATCCGCATGTCTTCTTGTAGTTGCTCCAATGCTTCAGGAAAGGCGACCGACGAGCCTTCTTCGCGCAACAGCGCCAGCGCACGTGCGGCTTCCAGCGAGATATCGTCTTCCTGGCCGGCCAGTTCACGGGTTCGGCTGAAATGGCGGCTACCCCATTCGGTCCGCGGCGTCGCGTCGAGCTTCTTCGTGGCTTCATAGACGACCAATTGCTGTGCCAGCATCTTCTGAAATCGCGCTTCCAGGCCCGCTAGCAACAGCTCTCGTTCTTCTTCGCGGAGCTGCCGTAAGATTTCTTCCAGTTTCTCTTTGGCTTCCTGAAGTTTTGCGATCGCATCGTCTTGGTGCTCGGAGGCGTTGTCGAGACGTCTACGCTTGAGTTCTTCGATGGCCTTTTCAAGTTCCCGTTTGGCTTGCTCGACTTCGTCGCGTCCCGGAGTGCGCTGGGATTCGCCTTGCGGCGACTGTTGGGGCGGACTCGACTCTGAAGGCGTTTGCGGACTCGATGATCCTTCAGAAGGCTTCGACTCTCCTTCACTGGGTTTGCTTTCGGAAGGCTTGCCTTCGCTGGGTTTCGACTCTTTCGATTCACCGTCGGAAGGTTTCGCTTCTTTCGGTTTGCCGTCCGCCGGTTTCGATTCTTTCGACTCACCGTCCGACGGTTTGGATTCGGCTGGCTCACCCTGAGATGCGTCTTGTTCGCTGGGTGTCTGCTCCGGCGAATTGCCCTGGTCATCCTCGGGCTTGTTTGGCGGTTCAGCGTCTCCGTTGTGCTCGGCGTCCTGGGTGTCGATCTTGTCGACCAGCCGGCCCGCGTCGCCGGCTACCCGTTCCTGCCGTTCGATCAACCGGCCGGGGTTCTCGCGGCGTTCAGTGGCGACGCGGACATCCTTCTCGCGGGCGATTAGTTTGTCTAAGTCCTTGAGCAAATCCTTGATCCGCTCTTTCTCCCGATCGAGTTCGCTGAGGCGGTCTTCGCTTTGCAGCAATGCGAGGAGGCTTTTCAGATGCGTCAGCACGTCGGTTTGACGATCCGCTGCATCGCCCAGTCGTCTGCTCTCCAGCAACGAGACGACTTGTTCCATCTGCTGAGCGATTTGATCCTCTTGGCTGCGGCCGATGACCCGAATCAGCAGATCTGCGCGCGCTGGGTCGGTCTTGCGCAGGTACTCAGCCATTTGCAGCAGGGTCTTCTCGAAACGCTTGAACCGCATCGAGATTGCGTCCTGCGTCGTCGCTAGCGCGCCTGGCGACTTGGCCGCACTTTCCTGACTCGCGTCGCCTATGGGTGGTTCTACTGCGTCGACCTGAGAGTACCAGGACACGCCCCCAACGAGCGAGAGTAGGACGAGCGTGCGGCAGAGAGTCTCGCGATAACTGCGACTCAACATGTCTGACTGCCTCCAGCTCCAATTCAACGAACTGACATCATTGCAAATCTCGCAAACCTTCGATCAGCTTCTTCTTTCGCAGCGACTCGGTTTCCCGACTCAAGGCCTCTTCGTCATCGTGGATTGACTTCAAATCTTTGACGGCCTCGTGGAATTCGACCAATTCTTCCATCTCTTCCAATACGGCCCGCATGTGTTGCAGCATGTTCGCGATGAGTGCGGAACTGTCGTCGATGGCAGGCGTCGGATCGCTCCCTTGTTCGTTCGCCAGGCGAAATAGTCCTAGCGTTCCGTCTATTTCAGGGTAGTCGATTTCGCTGATTCTGTGGAGAGGTCTTACGATCAGGCTCGACAACCGCTCGACCATTTGGGACGTATGAACGGCGTTGTTGATGAGTTCTTGGATAATCTCACCGAACGATTCCGCGACGGATGCGGTTTCTCCAGCACCCTTGCGAACCTGGTGCAATGAGCGTTCCGCGCAGACCGAGACGGCGATGTCGATTTCTTCAATCTGGCGTTGTGCGTCAGCGTCTGTCTCGCCTTGGCTTCTAAACTGCAGTGCTTCAGCGGCTCGTCGCCGGTGCAGCTTCAAGTCTTCCTGGATCTTTTCCGTCTCGCGGATGATCTGTTCGAATCGTCGCCGCAGATTCAACTCCTTGGAATACAGAATCGACAACAGCTCTTCGTCACTGACCACGTTGAAGACGTATTGCTCGCCGCGACTTGCGTGGGGTCCGTTCAGCGCATCGCCGTCCACCGCAAACACGCATAGCGTCAGTTTCTGGCCAACCTGAAGGTCCAGAGGCAACACTTCGAAGCGTTCGAATTCCTGAGAGTTGTCACGCTGGAGAACAAAGTCCTCAACCCCAGCCGGCGGCGGATTGCGAAACGGCCGAGGACGCCAGTCTGACTCGTCGTCGATCCGAAATTCGAAGCGTGCGGCTGCGACTCCATAATCATCAGTGATCGCGCCTTTCACCGGCACGACTGCTTTTCGCGTGATGGCCGAGCCGATTCCGCGCAGCTCGCTCTCGATCACTGGTGGCTGATCGGCGATGCCGCTGACGGTTAATCGCGCTGGTTCCAGGCCGATGATGCCGTCCGTGTCTTCCAGATGGATTCGTAGAATGGCATCGGCGGCAAGGGGAACGGCCGTCGGGTCGGATAGTTCCGCCAGGATCTGCCCGGCTTGCGCGCTGAGATGAAACGGGACCGACAGAGACATGCCATCGAATGCCAGCATGGATTGCAACGTCGGAGCCGTCAGACTCAAGGAACGTTGTGGCTGGTCATCATCGGCGAAGATCGTCAGTGTTGTTGCGCCCGCCGACAACGATAATTCGAAGGACTCTGTTCCGACTCGCGCCGCAGTCAGCCGTTTGTTCGACTCGCAGTGCATGACGAACCGCGTTTCCATTGGCAGCGACACCTGGCTCCCCTGGACGACGATGTTGCCAAGCTCGGACTGTTCGTCCTCGGTAATCTCGTCGAGTCCCGTGTAGTCGGGATAGTCATTCTCGAGCGTGATGCGGTCGACGCGCGGCGGGTCGACCACGATGACCCGATAGGGCCGGCGGTTGGTGTAGTCTCCACCGTGCACCCAGAGTTCGAAACCATCCAACAAACCATTCATCGTGTGCTGGAATTTGCCGTCGTCGCGCTTGCGCAGATCCGCGCTGCCGAGCCCACGACCGGCGTCCAGCCGGTATTGAAGCGATACACTGTCGGGTACCTTCCGGCCTTCGGGCACCTCAATGAGCAGAGTCAGATCGCCACCGCGAGGGTGCTTGTAGGTCCCGTCGACGAAGGGCTTGTGGCGATCGCCAGGTTGGGCGATGACGCTGACTGCCAACTCGGTCTCGCGGCTCCAATACTCGTCGTCCCAGGCCACATAGGCCCGTGACCAGCGATGCAGCGCCGACTCGTTGGCCCAAGCCAGTCCTCCCACCGAAGCCAGCAACACAACAGCCGCGACGACACTGCGGCGAATCGGAGCTTCGTTGAAGACGGCCCGCAACTCGAGGTCGCGGGTCATTCGCACCGCATCGTCGACGGTGCGGTTGAGCATTGCAAGGGTGACCGGGGTGCGGGCTGATGGCTGTTCGGCCAGCTCGATGGCGGTGATCAGCCGGTCGTCCAGTTTGGGGTACCGGCGTTCCAGGACGAGTGCCAGCGCTTTCCAACCGAGCGGTCGCAGCACCCGCAGCAACACCAGGGTCGTCATCGTGAATGCGAACGCACAGAAAGTTGAAACGGCAAACCCTTGGCGAAACCAAACCGGCAATTCCAGGTGCCGCACCGAGAAATACATCCAGTCGACCGCCAGGCTGGCCCAAAACAGGACGGCCATCACGATCAAAACCAGTGCCAGCCCCTCGATCACCACGTACGATTGGACGCGTCGCCGCAGTCGTCGCAGGACGGTAAGGATTTCAGGACGGATTGGAGTTTCAGCAGGCATCGCTAATTGGTTAGACGGGCCAGTCTCGTTTTCGTTCCAGTTGTTCCATTCTATTCTCCGCTGTGAGGCAACCGTTTCCCAGGTCTTAGGCCAACTTCAAGAATTTTCGAGTCAACCATTCCAGCGACAGCAGGGCCACGAGCAGATACAGCAGCCATTCACGATCCCACAGCGCCCGCAACATCTCATCTAGCAGGAATTCTTCGCTTCTATTCGGCAACATTCCAGGGACTTCTCTTTCAGCAGAGAGCAAAGTCAAGTATCCGCCGCCGGTGTCCCTTGCCAAATCCGTGAGCAATCGTGCGTTCTGCCGCGGGTTGTCCGACTCCAAATTGGGCAACACGACATCGATCTTGGCACTCAACTCCTCGTTCGATCCGGAAGCGGGTTGATCGACGGAACCGGGCACGGCAATTCGAATTGAGTAGGTTCCGGCGGAATTGGCACGGAAGTCGCCAACGAATTGGCCGGGACGGTTCGCATCCCGCCTGAGGCGGCGTTCCGGCAGCAGGGGCCGCCCGTCCGGATCGTAGATCTCCATGGGGATCTCGGCAGCTTCGAGCGGTTGGAGTTGCGGGTCGAGCAGGTTGGCTCGAATGCGGACAGTTTGTCCCAACACGTATTGATTGCGTTCGAGTAGCAACATGCCACGGGCCGTACCGCGCCGCAGGCGGCCCTGGCCGACCTCGCGAACGAGTTTGGTCCAGAAGCGTTCGTAGTATTCTTCGTCGAGAGCCCGCAGCCGCCAGATTTCGGGACTGCCCAGATACAAAGTTCGCCCCGACCCGTAGAACTGGGACGCCAACAGCACAGGCGCACCGTATTCGGTTTGCTCGCGCGGGTCGGAAAAGTGGGCGTAGACCGTGGCACCGGCTTTTGCTCCGGCAGTGGGATAGCATCGATAGATGCCAGGGAATTCGTCCCAGACCTGATCGGGCTCGGTCGACTCAGCCGCCAATTGTAGGAACCCGGCTTCTTGCCCTTCGAGGGTACGATCCAGCGGCCAGGGCTGATCCCAGCGGCCGTCGATCTGAGTAGCGACGGGATACGAATGCAGAAACACGGGGTAGAGATCTTGCACAGGCTCAAGCTCTCCTCCCGCTGCTGCCAGGTCGGCCGTGTGTACGTCGCCGGCAACCAGTACCAAGCCGCCGCCATGCGTGGCAACCCACTTGTTGAGCAACTCCAGTCCGTAGGGCGGGATTTGTCTCCAGTCGGGATCGAACGCCAGGATCACGTCATACTCGTATAGCTCGGCGGCAGTTTCCGGGAATTGAAGTAGCAGACGGTCTGCCTCTTGGCTGACGGCGCTGTAGGATGCGGCGTCGACCGTTTGCAGCCAGACGTCGAGTTCAATCGCATCGTGGCGATAGAGCATGTTACGCACGAGCCGGTACTCGCGCATGGGACCGCCGGCGACTAACAGCGCGCGCAGCTTGCGGTCGATGACGTTGACGCTCTTACGTCGCTCGTTGTCCTCTTGCGTGAGTTCGACGACGTCTGAAGCGGGTCTGGCTCTCACGAAGAACTCGACCAGTCCGGCAAGAGACGGCATGCGTTCGAAGTTGACTTCTACGGGCAACCCGTCTTCTAACAGCTGCACGGTTTGCTTGGCGACCGAAATGGGATCTGAGTCGCCGTCTTCTTCAGATCGCGTTAGCAACTCGACTTCGACCGATCTTCCCTCCAGCCCCTGACCTTGCACGAAGGCCGAAATCTCGTAGGGATCGCCGATCTGCACATCGGTCGGCGACTGGATGTTGGCGATTTGCAGGTTGATCGGTGGTTGGGTACTCCCGACCCCGATGCTCAATATCCGCACATTGCCGGCAATCGCTGCGTCGTGGGCGGAATCGACGCCAATGCCTGCATTCGAGCCGCCATCGGATAGCACCACAATGCCAGAGAGCGTCGTGCCGTTGACCTGACGGATGACTTCGCGCAGCGACTCGCCCAAGCGGGTCTCTGTTCCTCGCGGCCGAAGCAGCTCACTCCAGTCGGGCGTGTCTCCGGCCTTCGCAACAGGTGTTTCGTCGGATGCCTCTTCGTCTCGCCGTCGAAAGACGGAGTGCGGTCCACTGAGCGATTCGTCGAACGAGTACAGCGAGACCTCATGCCGCTCGCGCAGTTGGTCGATCAATTCAGAATCGGCCAGCAGTCTTGTGACCGCATCGGAGCGAGTTTGCTGCGACTCGAGCGCAGTTGACTCTCCGGCCGGGTAGCGCATCGACAGCGATGTGTCGGCTAGGACGACGACACGCGATGGGCGCAACGACGTTCGCCGCGTGCGTTCCTGTGGGTTAAGAGCGATGACCAGCAACCCCGCAAACACGGCGAGGCGCAGAGCCGTCAAGACAACTCTCCACGGTGCCGAGAACGATGCCGTGTCTCGTACGTAAAGGGCGACAACGATCGTCGTCAGCAAGACAATTGCAACTCCGCCCAACGCCCATTGCCACGCGGCATCTGGTAGATCGAATTCCAACGACCGAATAGTTTCTTCGGCGGCTGCGATCGGCAGCGCATGCAACGGCAGGGGACTCATGCGGGTACACCTGCCATGCGAGGGTGATAGCTGAGTCGGTATGCCAAGGCCTGCTCGGCCAGCAACGTGCAGACCAACAGGACCAACAACATCCGCCGCACGTCTTGGCCGGCGTCCTTCCCTTCAATCCATCGATAGTCGCCTGGGGGCTGAATCTCGATCCGCACGTCCCCGCCGATCTGTTGGCGTACCTGGTCGTCGCTGGCCACCCCCAGATCACTTTCCCGGATCGGCACGTTGTAGGCCAACCAGCTCTCTTCGGCCGCCTGGTTGCGATCGAGAAGGTTCACACGATAGACGCCGGGAACATCGGTATCTGAATAGGTGGCCGTCAGCTGCAATTCAGTCGCGTCGTCGCCGGCATCGGGTGCCGACTGCTGGGGAGCCGCTTTGAGCCGGGTTGTCCTCTCACCGCCATAGTCGGGTGCAGAGATCTCAATCGTGTCGCTGTAGGCGGCGGCATCCAGCGCGAACTCGATGGGCTCGCCCACCGTCCGGCTATCGCGAACCCGTTCGTTGCGGGCGACGTGTTTTTCCAACTCGAGCTGAAAGATGACGAAACTCGGATTTGCCGGCCAATTGTTCCAGGCCGCGTCGGCGGTCGTCAGGCACGTTATGACTCGTCCGAGCCCGAAGCGATGCTCGAAGATGAACGGTTGCCTGTTTCGAAGCGTCGCGATCGTTGAAACACCGTCTTTGCGTTCATTGTCGTCGCGGACCCAACTCTCGGCCGCCGGGAAGTAGTTGCGTATGCGAACGCTTTCGATGAAGGGATTGTCTTGCCCCTGAAAGACTCTAAAGACGGGGTGATCGACCAAGATCAAGTCCGGGCCGGGATTCGTCGAACGATCACGCAATAGCTCCCGACGCGCCGATCCCAGCGGCACGGGAAACAGGCCATCGCCATCCAGATACAGTTCGGAGTTGTAGAACGCCGGCTGGACCGCATCGCCTAAAAACCAGATCAGTCCGCCGCCTCGTGAGACGAACTCCGCCAGCGGTTGGATGGCGTCGGAGGGCAACTGTGCGACGTTTAGCATGTACACGCACTGAAAGGCGTCCAACGCATGCTTGCGCAGATAATCCACCGATTCCAGCAATGGGGCGAAGCCCGTCAAAGTTGCGTCGGCAGCGAGTGCATCCACTACGAAAGAGCCCGCGTCGGACAAGGGATCCCCGTCGACGATCAACACCTGATTCGATTGCGAAATGTCGACAGCTAGAAACCGGGCGTTGTCTTCGGCGAGTGCGTCTCCCTCCAGCCCCACGCGCAACTGATGTTTGCCGGGAGAACTGAACGTCACGTCGAACTCCCGTTCCACCGAGGCGCCGGCCTCTATCGCCTCGAAGACGATGCTCATTGGCAGCTTGGCCCCATCGGCAACGACAGAGAGTCGCACGTCTCGGGCAGCTTGTTGACCGAAGTTCGCCAGTACAGTCTTCAGCCGCAGCGGGACGCCGACGGCAGCGACCTGCAGGTCACCGGTCAGATCGGTCACAGCCAGGTTTTCGTGTGCGGCATCGACCGTGCGGACCAGGTTGACTGTGACTCCGGCGTCGTCCAACAACTTGATCGACTCACCGATTGCTCGGGTCTCGGTCCAGTCGTGATCGCGGAAGTCAGAAACGACGTGCAGATATTGGACGGTTGCTTTCTCTTGCGCGAAGAGATCGCGCGCTGCTTCCAAGCCAGTCGCTAGATCGAGTGCACGGTGCGTACACTTCAGATTGCTCAGCCGCGTTTCCAACTCGCCGATGAATGCTTCGTCGACGTCCCGCTGCAGGAAATCGGGATCGGCCGGCTGCGAGAGCAACACCAGCGAAAACTGCTGTGACTCGGGCCTGCGTGTCCCCTCTGCCGCCACCCGCTTCACAACTTCCAGGGCGTTGCCAAAGGCGGTTGACTCGCCCCAGCGATCGTGCATCGAACCGCTGTCATCCAAAAGAACCAGATGGTGGGCTTTGGTGCCGCGGAACAACGCAAGCTGGCTTGGGTCGAGAATCAGTCGGGCAATCAGAGCCAGCAGCGCCAACACGATCAAGATCCGCAACAACAGCAGCAGAAACTGTTCGAACAAGATCCGGCGACGGTTCCGTTGCTGGCTCTGCAGCAGGAATTCCATGGCTGCGAAGCGGACGCGGCGAAACCTCATGCGGTTGATCAAGTGAATGATGATCGGCGACGCGACGAGGGCTGCGCCCCACGGCAGCACGTAGGCAGGATTAAAGAAGTGTTGTGCGAGCCACGTGTTCATGTTCAGGCTATGTCTTGCCGCCAGCGAATCGGCCGCCGTCCTCAACAGCTGATCTCAGTCGACGCGGTAGTCAGTTGCGCAACGATTGCCGCATGCCGATGCGATGATTCAAGTAGTGCCGTAGTGCCGCGTCGAGATGCTCGCTGGTTCGGATCGTCTGGAAGTCGATGACGTGACTGGCACAGTGCCGGCGGAGTTCGTCGAGAAATGTGTGCATGGCCTGCAAATAGCCCTCCCTCAGCGCCCGAGGGTCGCAGACCAAGTCCGGCATCTCCTCCATGCCCTCGAACAGCGTGGTGCCAGAAAAGTCGAAGTCGAGTTCTTGGTCGTCCATGACGTGCAGCACCAATACATCATGACCTCGGTGTCGCAGTAATCTGAGACCGCGAAACAGGCTGTCCCGCTCGGCGAACAGGTCTGAGATAATCACAACCAGGCCCTTGCGCGACCGGCGGTCGGCCACATGCCGCAACACGCCGTACATGTCCGTCTTCTGGGAAGGTGCATCGGCGTCGAGAGCGGCCAGGATCGAGTGCAGCTGCTGTTGCTGGCTTTGCGGCGGGAGTTCGGTGCGAACCGACTCGTCAAAGGTGATCAAACCCACTGAGTCCTGCTGGCGCAAAAGCAGATACGTCAAGGCGGCCGCAATTGTGCAGCCATACTCGTACTTGCTCATCGCGCCGGTGCCGAACTGCATCGACTCGCTAAGATCGACGACGAGCGTCGTGCGCAAGTTCGTGTCTTCCTCGTATTGCTTGATGTAGAACTTGTCGGTCTTGGACCAGACCTTCCAGTCGATGCGGCGAAAGTCGTCGCCGGGAACGTATTCCCGGTGCTGCACGAATTCGACCGACTGGCCGTAGTACGGGCTGCGGTGCAGGCCGGATAAGAACCCTTCGACGACGTGCCGCGCGCGGACTTCGAGTCGCGAGATCCGCGAGAGTTCCTCAGGCAGCAAAAATCTTCTGTAGTCTTGGGTCACTCGTCAGTTCGCCTTCCCTGGAGGGAGTTTCAGCAACGAGACGCTCGACAACCTGGTCGGGAGTAACGCCTTCGCTCTCGGCGGCAAAGTTGGTGACGATTCGGTGCCGCAGCACGGGAGCCGCCAGCTTTTGCACATCGTCTGTTGAAACGTGCGTGTGGCCGGCCAGCAGGGCCTGCGCCTTGGCGCCCAACAACAAGAACTGGACTGCCCGCGGCCCGGCCCCCCAACTGAGCCATTCGTTGACAAAGTCTGGCGTGCCCTCCTGTCCGATCCGCGTCTGCCGCACGAGCAACAGCGCGTATTCCACGACGTGATCGGTCACAGGCACCTGCCGCACGATCTTTTGCAACTCCAAGATCTCCTCTGCAGTCAGCACCGGTTTGACGTCGTCGGATTCCAGCGCTGTCGTCTGTTTTGCAATCAGCTTCTCTTCTTCGAAGCTGGGGTACTCGACGAATACCTTGAACATGAAGCGGTCTTGCTGCGCCTCGGGCAGCGGATAGGTGCCCTCTTGCTCGATCGGGTTTTGCGTGGCCAGCACGAAGAAGGGATCGCTCAACTGATGGCGAACTTGTCCTACGGTAACCTGCCGCTCCTGCATGGCTTCCAGCATTGCCGCCTGCGTCTTGGGTGGCGTGCGGTTGATTTCGTCGGCCAGAATCACATTGTGGAACAGCGGCCCTGGTAGAAATCGGAATTCGCGTTGACCCGTCTCCCGGTTCTCTTGCAGCACGTCGGTGCCAGTGATGTCGGCGGGCATGAGATCGGGTGTGAACTGAATCCGTGCAAACGACATCGATAAACACCGAGACAACGTGCTGATCATCAGCGTCTTGGCCAGACCGGGAACACCTTCCAACAGGCAGTGCCCGCGGCTGAACAGGGCGATCAAGAGCTGATCGATCACGGCGTCCTGGCCGACGATCACCTGAGACATTTGCTCGCGAATCGCCGCGTAGGCCTTGCTCAGCTTTTCAATCGCCGCCTCGGGAGGGGCAGTTGCGTCTTCGGTCATGGTTGCGCGGTATCTCCTTTCGTCCGCCACACTGGGACAGAACGGGCGGAATTGCGTTCGAGTAATCGTAGCTGACGTCGCGCGGGCTGGCGAGACCAAAGTCGTCCTACGGACGACACTTAGGCGAATTTCTACCCCCGCGAGAGAGCTGTACGCATTCGAGGTAGTTTCGCCCGACGGGGCCGGTTCAGCCAGCCGGAAGGCCGCAAAATGGCCGAAATAGGGCCTCGGGCCGGCCCCTAGGGTGAATCTAGCCCTTGATCAGATTGGGGATCTGGATCGGCGAATCCCGCTGGCCGTTTTCGACGAACCTTAGCAGCGTTTCGATGAGTGCCGCTCCCTGATCTGGAAACTGCGCAAGCGAGTCGTTGATCTCCCAGGGGTCCTCGGGTTTGACATACAGATGCAGTCCCTGCGTTACCGGGCTTGGCGAATGACGGGTGGGGGCGTCGTTTAGATGGTCTAGAACGACCGAAAAGTCTTCCGTGCGAATACCTGCGCCTTCACCGTCGCCAAAGCAAACATAGCTCCGCGGGGCCTCGGCTTCATGACGTACTGCCGGCAACAAGCTTCTGCCGTCACATGGCAGCAGATCCAGTGACAGGCGAAACCATTCGAGCAAGGTCGGCGCCAGATCAACGGTTTGAACGAACTCGCGGCGCCGACTACCGTTTTCGGCTGGCGTAATCCGCACGATCAGCGGGGTGTGAACGATCGGCTCCGCCACCCGAGTTGAGTGGGGAGATGCTCCTGCCGGATAACACGGCATCCCACCCTGCCCCGCGGTGACGACAAACAAGAACTGTTCGTCGCGCCCGAGGCCATCGATCGCTGATCGCAGCCTTCCGATTCCTTCATCCAATGCTGTTATCGCGTTTGCCTGCGTCGAGATAACGTGCTCGGCAGTCGTTCGAATGCCGGCCGACTGGAGCCAGAGCAGCCATTGTGACTGCCGATCGAGCGTTTCAATCCGGCGGCAGGCCTCATTGACGAGCCGCTCGAAGCCGGGCATCTCGCCGGTGCCATCGTCCGCGCCGACGATGCTGGAACGTGAGAAATCCTGAACCGGCAGTCCCGACGTTGTGGCTGCGAACTCTCGAAAGAGATGTGTCTCAACACCTGCGCTCGTTAGAACGGCGGGCAGAGTCTTCACTGGAATTTGGTGATCGCGTTTGGGAAATGCATAGCGGCCGTCCCACCATGACAGACAGGATGCTTCGGCCGGAACATGTTCCGCGAAATGCAGATCGAATGTGATCGACTCGGTTGCCAGCCGGTCGAGATTGGGCGTTCGGCTGCGGAGGTTTCCGTAGCAGCCGAGCAAGTGCAGCGGAAGCCGGTCAAACGTGAGGACCACGGCCTTCATCGATGGTGAACACTCATGGTGCAGCTCGATTCCGTGATCTGTTGAGGGATGTCGCTTTGAACTCGCACAGACAGCTTGGAAGTGACTCTTCCACTACGACGGCTGGCTCAATCGAGCGCCTGTTGTTGTGTACCTTGGCTGCTCACCGATAAGTCGTCTATATACAGTCGCACGTGGTGTCCGCCAGATTGAACGTTAAACAGGCCAAAGCGGTCGAATTTCGTCGGGCCGCCTCGATGCTCCGGCAATAGGTCCTGCGTAAACGTCTCGTCGTCCAATCTCACGGTGATGCGTCCGCCGCCTCCGTTCCCTCGGGGAGAGTAGCGAATCCACCAAGTGTGAACGCTGCCGTCGGGATGGATAACTGGTGGCACGCTACCGGTTGCTGTGTTCGGGCCAGACGTTGATCCCTTTCCCGCGGCCGTAGCGTAGGCAGGGCGAAAGTAGTGGCCCACCCGGCTGGGTCCTTCGATCATGACGGCGAGAAAGTTCTTCTGTCGGGCCTCATGCTCGGGTGTCTCGTTGGCCTTCTTCGAATCGGCGGAGAACCAGCCCAGATAGACCCCGCTGTCCGAAGCCGCCTCGAGCAGCGCGATCTTGCCGGAGGCGACCAATTCGTCATCGAGGGTGGAGGGCTCAACCGTCGCGGCATAGAAGGCGGGTCGCTCATCCCGGAATACGATGCCCCCGATCTCACCGGGAGTCTCACCACCTGCAAAGTTCGTCTGGCTGTAGCCAAAGTCGTGATGCGGGCGAATGACGCTCTCGGTGAACTCACCGCTGTTGCCAACTTCCTCCCAACCTGGATCGTCTTCGAACTCCCACGGCTGTCCGTTGACAACCAGGTCATCGATGAATACGTCCATCGAGTTCCCTTCTATCTGTACGTTCCAGAACCCGAAACGGTCAAAGTGCGCGCCCTCGTCTTTGTGGCCCAGGGCCAGTGGCAAGACATACTTCCGGTCGTCAATTCGAAAGGAGATTTGCCCACGTCCGTCCTCCGCTGACGGGTCATAGTCGAGAGACCACTCATGCGACCGGCCGTCGGCGGGGAAGGGCGCCGTTGGCGTCGTTTGGTAGCGTTCTCCCTCAAAGGCTCCTCCTCCACCCGTGCGACCGGATGTTGTGCCGTACTCGTAGAACAGCCAGAACTTGTCACCGTTGCCGTCGATGCGGAAAGCGAGCGAGTTGGGAGTGCGCCAGCCACGCGAGGAATGGTTAAACCAGCCGAACATCACTCCGCTGCTGCCCCCGGCTAGTGTGACGCTCAGTCTGCCCGCCGCGGAAAGCCGATCGTTCAGCGTCAGCTCGGGAATCGAGCGGGCGTACGAGGCTTTGGTGGTCGAGCGTTCGATCGTCCCGCCAATCTCGCCGGCAGATCGGCCACCCGCCCTGTTCGAAATCTGGAATCCGAAATCTTGTCGGACAATCGGCAGCTGTTCCGGAAGAAGTCGGTTTCGAAACTCGTCCCACCGTGGGGCGGTAGCAAAGTCGTCTTCAAGCACGGATGTGCCGCGTTTCTGCGTCGGGGCCTCTCGCCGATGGATCTCCTCGGATCGCGAACTGTGTCCACCACCCGCGCTCCAAAACAGCGCCGTACAGGCTGCGACCGAAATCCACCTCATTGGACGATCCTCACTCACTGGACCTTGGAAAAGTCTGGCTGGCGCCGTTCGAAGAATGCCGCGAATGCCTCCTTCGCCTCAGCCGAGAATAGCAGCTCGCCGAAATGGCGGAATTCCTCAGACATGCGATCTTCGACGGTCGCAGCATCGGTCTTCTTGAGCAGTTCTTTCGTCAGCCGCAGCGCCGTAGGAGGCTTGGATGCCAGGTTCGAAGCGATTGCCACAGCTCGCTCGACCACCTCAGAGTCGTTGTAGACGGTGTTCACCAAGCCGATCTCGCGTGCGTGCTCGGCCGTGAAACGCTCGCCCAGCAACAACAATTCGGCGGCCCGGCGATGCCCGGCCAGTTTGGCCAGCAAGTAACTCGATGCTGCCTCTGGGCAGAGGCCCAGATTCACGAACGGCAGCTGGAACACTGCGTTCGCCCCCGCGTAGACGAGGTCACAATGCAGCAGCATCGTCGTGCCGATGCCGACAGCAGCGCCGTTGACAGCTGCGACCACCGGTTTCTTGGCTTGGCTAATCGCCGCCAGAAACTCCATCGCCGGGCTGACTTCGACCCAGGAATCAGCGTCCATGAAATCTTTCAAGTCGTTACCGCTGGTGAAGCAATCGGCTGTGCCATGCAGCAGCAGGACCCGCACTGCTGCGTCCTGCTCTGCCGATGCAACAGCATCTCTGAGCCCTCGATACATATCGAGCGTCAGTGCGTTCTTCTTTTCAGGCCGCTCGATCTGAATGCGGGCGATCCCTTCTGTGACATCGACCTGGATGTGCTCGCTCATAGCCTTTCCTCTGCCGGTTTCGGGTGGCGATCGAACCGACCGCATCGCAGTCATTTGTAACTCAGCACAGACTCGGTTTCCAAGCGCACAGTGCGCCGCCTCGTAGTTGGATGCGGATGCAAACGCTACGTCGCTCGCCCACCAGCGCCGCGTGCGACTAGAGCACGCCAGACATCAACGTAGCAGGTTCCGGCAGGGTTGATCCGACGCGCGAAGGCCGAATGTCGTCCGATAGCCAATTATCCCGGATGGGATCTAGTCGTCGGTGGGTGGCCTACGGTAGCGGGCTGCAACGGCGCCGAGCAAGCCGGGCCGCGCGTGCTTCGTCGCCGTCTTGGGGGGATGGTCCGGCGACCGTTCGTGCAGAAACGTGAAGGCGGTGACGGTCAGCGTGCCTGCCACCACCAGCAAGATGAGGCGGACGTGTTGGTGACCGGCCAGAATCTCCACCAGAGGTGAGTACCAGGGAGGCGAGTCGGTATAGGTTGGCACGCGGGCCGAACGGACGTTTCCGTCGATGCTCAGGCTGCGGTCGACCGGGATGCTCTCATATCCGGGACGCGCTGCATCGAAGTCGATGCGTACCAGCTCAGCTGCGAACTCAGGATCTTCTTCCAGAGCCGTGCCGACTTGCTCGAGGTATTCGACCTGTTGTTCCAGTTCAACGAGCTTGAGCTGATTCCGGTCGTGCTCTCGTTGAAGGTTGAGATGTCGGAGAATCGGCGGCGACAGAGCCACCGATGCATAACAGAGCGTAGACGTGAACAGGCAAATCCAAAACAGGAATGAAGTGGTCCAACCATGATGCAGGCTGGTGTTTTCAAGAGGCGTCGATTCTGGCTCAGCCATGTTCTTGCCCTGCCATGGGCCGCTCTTCAGAGGCGCCGAGAGTTAGTGATTGGGACGATCTCGGCGCCCCGATCTTTCGCTAGCGTCGAAGCAGGTCGACACTCTCGCACTTGGGCAACACCAACCCGATTCAACAATGCCCCTGCGAGGTTCCAAAAAAAATCCTTGAGTGCGACTCGCTGAGATCCACCTTCCAGCAGAGATGCGTATCCTCAGATCGTACCTCCATAGCGCGCCTCGTCGCCGAGGGCCTCCTCGATTCTCAGCAGTTGGTTGTACTTGGCGATGCGGTCGGTCCGACTGGCCGATCCGGTTTTGATCTGACCCGTTCCCAGCGCCACTGCCAGGTCGGCGATTGTCGTGTCCTCGGTCTCACCGGAACGGTGGCTCATGACGGCGGTATAGCCGTTCCGGTAGGCGAGTTGGACGGCATCGATTGTTTCACTCAGCGTCCCGATCTGGTTCACTTTCACCAGAATGCTATTGGCATAATCGCCGTCGATGCCGTCCTGCAGTCTGGAGACATTCGTGACAAACAGGTCGTCGCCCACCAACTGACATCGCGAACCCAGCTTCTGGGTCAGGGCCTTCCACCCGTCGATGTCGTCTTCGGCGACGCCGTCTTCGATCGAACAGATTGGAAACTCGTCGACCCAGCCGGAGAGCAACTCGACAATGCCGCCCGCATCGAGCTTTTTGCCCTCGATGGTGTAAGTCTGGGTTTGCTCGTCGTAGAACTCGGTCGACGCACAGTCGAGGGCGATCTTGACCTGGTCTCCCGGTTTGTAACCGGCGTTTTCGATGGCCTTCAGGATGACTTCGATCGCCGAGCGGTTGGCATCCAGATTCGGTGCGAATCCGCCCTCGTCGCCGACTGCCGTGCTGAGTCCTTTCTCGGAAAGCACCTTCTTGAGGTGGTGGAACACTTCGGTGCCGCACCGCAAAGCGTCGCTAAATGTGTCGAAGCCCAGCGGCATGATCATGAATTCCTGGATGTCGACGTTATTGTCAGCATGTTCGCCACCGTTGATGATATTCATCATGGGCGCCGGAAGTAGATTGGCGCCGACACCTCCCAAGTAACGAAACAGCGGTAACTTGGCCGCACCGGCCGCTGCTTTGGCGCATGCCAGCGAGCAAGCCAGAATCGCGTTGGCGCCCAATCGCGATTTGGTGTCGGTCCCGTCGGCGTCGACCATCGCACGATCGATTGCGAGCTGGTCTCGTGCGTCGAGCCCGTACAAAACGTCGGCAAGCTCTTCGTTTACGTTGTCGACGGCGCGGCGGACCCCTTTTCCAAGGAATCGACCTGCGTCCCCATCTCGGAGTTCGTGTGCCTCATGCTTGCCCGTGCTGGCGCCGCTGGGAACCGCCGCTCGACCGATCGAACCGTCCTCAATCCTGATGTCGACTTCAACTGTGGGGTTGCCGCGGCTGTCGAGGATCTCTCTTCCGTGAACAGCCTGAATTGCTGTGCTCATCGTTTGTGTCTCTCCAAGTTGGGGGCTCAACGCAAGCAAGTTAGGCAGGGCTCGGTCATCTGTCCAGCCTGTTCCAACGCGAAAACGCTGGACGCTCCGCAAAGAGACCGTTCTGGGCCGTCGTCACCATCAATCTCGGGCGATACAATGAGAGATCCGGCCCTCGATGGTGATCGCGAGCCACCGCCTTAAGAAAGTCCATTCGAATCGATCGATGTCCCAATCCGATCCAAACGCGGATGCCGCGATGACCGACCCGCCCGATGCTGTGGCGACCGTTGATTCATCCGCCCGTCACGCATTGGAGCCCATGGACCCGGCACTCAAGTCGGTTCAGCCGGGCGGCGGTGTGATCGTACACGCCGAGCTTTTCTGGGGCCGGCTGCGGCGGTGGTATCTCAGGAAGTTTCGATCCGGCTACGTTACGCGGATGGCGGAATCGCGTCGGGGGCCGAATCCGGAGCAATTCGACGTCCTGGACCCACGCGACTTGAAATTCATCCAGAACCAGGTGGACTGCTTCTGGTCGCCGCAAGACGACCCGTTCGCTTGGCGCGAGCGGATTCCGTTCGCTCGGGCGGGGCTTGCCGAGCTGCTGGTGTTCTCAGCGTTGTTTTTCGGAACGGCGGTAGTGGCCGGCGTGTCGGCTGCGCGCGTGGAGGGTCTCGCCAGCGTATTCTGGGGGCTCCTGTGCGCCGCCGCGACAGTCGTCGGACTGTTAATCGTCTGGTTTTTTCGCGATCCGGTTCGAACGATTCCGACCGGCAATCGGCTCGTGGTTTCGCCAGCCGATGGCAAGGTAGTCACGGTGGAGACGGTCGAGGATGACGAATTCATCGGTGGTCGAGCGGTTCTGATCGGGATTTTCCTGTCGATCTTCAACGTGCACATCAATCGCTCACCCGTTGCTGCACGGGTGATCGGCATGAAGTACGACCCCGGCAAGTACCTGAACGCCTTGCGGCCCGAGTCGGCCCGCGAGAACGAGCGGCTGAGCGTCCGACTTGAAGAATGTGCGGTTCCACATCGCCGAATGATCGTACGTCAAATCGCCGGTGCAATTGCGCGCCGGATCGTGTGCGGGTTGAAGCCGGGAGACGACCTGCACCGCGGCGCGCGGTTTGGCATGATCAAGCTCGGTTCGCGCACCGAGTTGCTGCTGCCCTACGAAGAGGGGCTGCAGATCACGGTCAGTGTGGGGGACAAAGTGCGGGCTGGTTCGTCGGTCCTGGCGCGTTATGTGGGTGACACGTTGGAAGCGGAATCCGACTTTCGTTGAGCGGCTCAAGGCAGAATCAGTCATGCCGAAATCCCGTATGTTTGCAGTGTTGCCGACGCTGTTGACCTTGGCGAACGCCGTCTGCGGGTTCGGAAGCATTACGTTCGCAGCCAAGGTCGGACCTGAAACGACTGGCGGGAACGATCTGTTTATCGCTGCGCTGTTGATCTTTCTCGGGATGCTGTTCGACATGCTCGACGGCAGCGCCGCCCGCTGGGCCCGCAATACCAGCGAGTTCGGGGCGCAGCTCGATAGCCTGTGCGACGCCATCAGCTTCGGTGTTGCGCCTGCCTTTCTGATGATCCAGTTCGCTCGGGCAGATCACCTGCCTGATGGTCTTGCCGCTACGCCTTTCGAATACCATCCGCGGCTATTGTGGGCCATCGCCGCCTTGTTCGTGCTGTGCGTTTTGTTGCGTCTGGCGCGGTTCAACGTCGAAACGGAGGAAGACGATTCGCATGATATATTCAGCGGATTGCCGTCGCCCGCCGCAGCAGGCACGGTCGCCTCCTTTCCGATCGCCATGCGAGGCTTGATGAAGTTGGCCGGCGAACCCGAAGCCACGACGAGCGGCATGACGACCTGGCTGATCCCCACGATGATGTTGGCGCTACCGCTGGTGACGTTGGCAGTAGCCTGCCTGATGGTCTCGCGCGTGCGCTATCCACATGTGTTCAATCAGCTCTTCCGCGGCCGTCGGAATCGGCAGCACTTGATTCAACTCGTGTTTACGTTGGTGGCCGTCTACGTGGTCCGGGAAATGGCGATTCCGCTGATCTTTTGCTATTTCGCCTTTGCAGCTCCGATTCGCGGAGCCTGGACCGAAATCGTCCAGCCCTGGTTCTTGGGGCGCAGCCGGACGCAGCCGTCTGGCACATCTTCCGCGGGTGACGACGATCCGGCACCCCCACTGGTCAACCCGCGTTGACCCATTTTGCCCGCTGATGTAACTTCCCCCGCCTATTTGACGACGGATCAGGCCGTCGCGCGCCCATCAGTTTGGCAGGAGCGGCACACCATGTGTGGGATAGTGGGATACGTCGGTTACCGTGAGGCAGCTGAACTTCTGCTGGAGGGCCTATACCGGCTGGAATACCGTGGGTACGACAGCGCCGGTGTGGCCGTTTCGGGTGATTCCGGGATCACAGTTCGAAAGAAGGCTGGCCGCGTGCAGGAGTTGGGCCGACTGCTCGAAGCCCAACCACTGCAGGGGACGATCGGAATTGGCCACACTCGCTGGGCCACCCACGGCGAAACCACCGATGCCAACTCGCATCCACACTGCGGGGGCAACGGCGAGATCGTCCTGGTCCATAACGGCGTAATCGAGAATCACGTGGCGCTCAAGAGCCACCTTCAAAGTCAGGGGTACGTCTTTCATACGACAACCGACACAGAGGTCGTCGCGCACCTCATCGCGCATCAGCTCGACGAACGGCTGCGCCTCGGTGAGAACATTGATGAGCAAAAGACGTACATTGCGGCCGTCCAAGCTTCGCTTTCGCTCCTGAAGGGAACCTACGGTTTGGTGGTGATGTTTCGTGAGTGCCCGGACTTGTTGATCGCCGCCCGATGCGGAAGCCCGCTCGTGATCGGCATCGGACAGGGAGAGCATTACATTGCCAGCGACGCCAGCCCGCTGGTCGGATACACCGACGAGGTGGTCTATCTATCCGACCACGAGATGGCCGTGCTGAGCCGCGACGCGTTCGAGTTGCGGCATCGGGATTCAGGCCAGCTTGCTCCCGCGATTCAGACACTCCAACAGTTGAACCACGACACCGATCTGAATGGCTACGAGCACCATATGCTCAAGGAAATCTTCGAGCAGCCGACCTCCGTGGAAAACGCGCTGCGGGGCCGCTTCGACGAAGATGAAGCCACGGCGAAGTTCGGTGGTCTGAACCTGACGCTTCAACAACTACGATCCATCGATCGTGTCGTGCTGACGGCTTGCGGCACCAGCTGGCACGCCGGCTTGGTGGGCGAGTACCTGCTCGAAGAATTCGCCCGGATTCCGACGGAGGTCGAGTATGCCAGCGAATTGAGATACCGCAACCCGCCGCTCACCGACCGAACGATGGTGTTTGCCATCACGCAGAGCGGAGAAACCGCCGACACGCTTGCGGCAATGCGGGAGTGCAGCCGTAAAGGACATGCCACGCTGGCAATCTGCAACGTTGTCGGCTCAACGATTGCGCGCGAGGCCGAAGGGGGTATCTACCTGCACGCCGGGGCCGAAATCGGCGTAGCCTCCACCAAGGCCTTCACCTCGCAGGTTACGGTGCTCACGCTGCTGGCGCTGTACTTGGGCAGGATGCGGCACCTCTCCCACTCGCACGGCCGCCGGATGATTGAACAACTCAAGGGCATGCCGGCGCAAATCGAAAAAGCGCTTGAATGCCACGATGCAGTGCGGGAAGTCGCCTCCAAGTACCATCAATTCAACAACTTCCTGTACTTGGGACGCCTGTATAACTTCCCGGTTGCGCTGGAGGGGGCGCTGAAGCTCAAGGAGATCAGTTACATCCACGCCGAAGGTTACCCCGCTGCGGAAATGAAGCACGGGCCGATCGCTCTCGTCGATGAAGAGACTCCCAGCGTGTTCGTGATTCCGCGGGGCAGCGTCTACCCGAAAGTCATGAGCAATCTCGAAGAGGTCAAAGCCCGACGGGGCCCAGTCATTGCGATCGCCTGCGAGGGCGATCGGGAAGTTGCCGAGTTGGCCGACGACGTCATCTACGTTCCCGACGTCGACGAATACCTGCAGCCACTGGTGACGGCCATTCCACTGCAGCTGCTGGCCTATCACATTGCCGATCTCAGAGGCTGCAACGTCGATCGACCCCGCAATCTTGCCAAGAGCGTGACGGTCGAGTGAACCACCGCCTCGGCTGCGGTTCCCCGCTGGCAAGACATGTCTGATAGGCGGGCACCTGCTAGAATACACTGTCGACTTCGACAATTGTGCAGACGTGTGCCTTTGACGGGACTTCGCGCCGACGGCGTCTAGTGTGGCGTCATTGCGTCTGGGTGCCCCGTCCAACCGAGATTGCTACGAAGACTGATTCAGAATGCAGATACTGCTTGCCAATCCGCGTGGGTTCTGCGCGGGTGTGAATATGGCGATTGAATGTCTGGAAGAAGCGATCCGGATGTTCGGGCCTGAGATTTACGTCTATCACGAGATCGTGCACAACCGGTACGTGGTTGACCGGTTTACGCGCGAGGGTGTGACTTTCGTCGATCAGGTCGCAGACGCACCCGAGGGGTCAATTTTGTTGTTCAGCGCCCATGGGGTCGCGCCCGAGGTTCGCGAGGCTGCCCGCGCTCGTAAACTCCAAACGATCGACGCCACTTGCCCGCTCGTCACCAAAGTGCACTTGGAAGCGATCCGGTTCGCGCGAGACGGGTACCACATCGTGCTGATCGGGCACGAAGGCCACGACGAAGTGATCGGCACGATGGGCGAGGCCCCCGAGAGCATCAGCCTCGTCGAGAACCCCGAAGAAGTCGATGCCCTTCCGTTTCCGTCCGACGCCAAGCTGGCCTATCTCACGCAGACGACCTTGAGCGTGGACGAGGCGAGCCAAGTGATCGAGCGTCTCAAGCATCGCTACCCCAACATCGCCTCGCCTCCCAAAGACGACATCTGCTACGCCACAACCAATCGGCAGGAGGCCGTCGCTTTGCTCGCCCGGGACGCCGATGTGCTGATCGTCCTGGGCAGCCAGAACAGTTCAAACAGTCAGCGACTGAAGGAAATCGGGGTCGTGAGTGGAACACCTTCCTACCTCGTCGATGGGGCTCACGAACTCCAATCCGACTGGTTCGAGGCGGACAACACTGTGCTGATCACGGCCGGCGCTAGCGCGCCCGAAGTTGTTGTCGAGGAGTGCATCGACTTTCTGGTGACGAACTACGGCGCCACCGTCGAAGAAGCCCGCATTCGCGAGGAACACGTGCACTTCCCGCTGCCGCGCGAGTTACGCGAGCTGCAGACCGAGACCTAGGCCGCTCGCACGGTTGCGTGGAGTGGACTGTCGAAGCGCTGCACTTCTCCGCACTCTCGTTCAAAGGGCCGAGGTCGGCTCCGTTGGGAGAACGATTGGCGCATTCAGCGCGACCGCGACAAGGCCGACAGACCGTACTCACTCGACTGCACTGTCCGTCGCAACCGGCATGCTTGTCATGACCGCACCGCTTGGCTGCCGGAACCCGTCGCCTTTTCGCAACAATTTGCGCTGGTAATCCCTCCTGCGTGAATTCCGTGAGCTAGGTTTTGCAGGTAGTCCCGAAAGGCGGTGGTTTTCCGTCATCGGTGATTCTCCGTTTCGGGGATCGAGTGGGACCTGTTCGCGACATTGCCAATTATTGAATTCGGTCAGGAGTGAGTTGACTATGTCTGTCTCAAATCCAGCTGCAAACCGTGCGGGCCGGGGAATGGAATCTTCTCAGGGAGATTTCGAAGATCTCAAACGGCTGATCCACGGCAAACTGGTGGACAAGCTCGACTTGTCGCGATTGGGTGACCTGGAAGGTGACACGCTGCGACGTGAGATTCGCCTGGTCGTCGAGCACCTGTGCGACACTGAGAACCCGCTTTTGAACCGCTCGGAACGTGAGCGGCTGATCGAAGAGGTTCTGGATGAAACCTTCGGATTCGGCCCCCTGGAGATCCTGCTGAAAGAACAGGGCGTCGCCGACATCATGATCAACGGCCCCAAGAATGTCTTCATCGAAAAAGAGGGCCGCATCCAAAAGTCCAAGGTGATTTTCCGCGACAACGAACACCTGATGCAGATTCTCGACCGCATCGTGTCGAAGGTCGGCCGCCGCGTGGATGAGACCACGCCCATGGTCGATGCCCGCCTTCCGGATGGTTCGCGTCTTAATGCCATCATCCCGCCACTGGCACTCGACGGCCCGTCGTTGACCATTCGCCGGTTCGGCTCGAACCCGCTCACACTCGAAGACTTGCTGAAGTTCGGCGCCTTTGCGCCAGAGATGGTGATGTTGCTGGAAGGGGCGATCAAGGCCCGGCTGAACATGATCATTTCCGGAGGTACTGGTAGTGGTAAGACCACGCTGCTCAACACCCTGTCTAGCTTCATCGCGACCGACCAACGTATCGTCACCATCGAAGACGCGGCCGAACTTCAATTGCAGCAGGAGCACGTGCTGCGGTTGGAAACTCGACCTTCCAACATCGAAGGTAAGGGGCGGATCAATGCCACCGACCTGGTTCGCAACGCGCTGCGTATGCGGCCCGACCGGATCATCATCGGCGAATGCCGTGGCGCAGAAACACTCGACATGTTGCAGGCCATGAATACCGGCCACGAAGGGTCGCTGACGACCATTCACGCCAACTCGCCTCGCGACGCCGTCTCGCGTATGGAAACCATGATCAGCATGGGCGGCGTCGAACTGCCGTTGAAGGCCTTGCGGCATCAGTTCGCATCGGCCGTCGAGCTCATCATTCAGGTCAACCGTCTGCAGGGCGGGCCCCGAAAAGTGACTCACATCACCGAGGTGCTCAATCTCGAACAAGATACCGTGATCATGCAGGACATTTTTCTGTTCGTTCAAGACGGGATCGACGAAAACGGACGCGCATTCGGACACTTCGAGTCCACCGGCGTCCGCCCCGCCTGCATGGACCGCCTGGAAGCATCGGGCGTTCGTTTGCCGGCGAACCTGTTCGCCGCCCGAATGTTGGGAAGTTGAGTCATTGAAACATCGGTGTGTAGAGGCTTGAAACCATTGACGGCTGTTTTCCGCAAGAAGCACGGCAGGCCAAGTACTGACCTCGCCGGCTTCAATCAGACTTGTTGAACAAGGCCGTCCAGAACACTCTTTGCAAGAAGTAGGACACGACATGGACCCGTTCATTATTTCGATCACGGCATTCATCGGGGTGGTGGCGCTGATTTGTGCGGTCGCCTTGGTCGTTCGAGATCTTGGCACAACCACTGCCGAGGATCGTCTGGCTGTGCTGACCGGTCGCCGAGGGGCTGAAGGCGGCGGCGATGGGATCATGAAGGACGAACTCATCAACGAGAGCATGGCCGGATTGGCCGGCATGTTCAGCGGAGTGACCGAACGTCTGCAAGATCTCGGCATGCTGTTCGAGCAGGCCGACTCACCGATCAAAGGGGAGGCGTTTTTCGGCATCTCAGCCGCCTGTGCTGGCGTGGGTGTTGTAGGTGCATGGGCCGCACGTGCTCCGGCACCTCTGTATCCCGTGGCCGGTCTGGCATGCAGTATGTTGCCGCTGTTTTGGCTGTTGATGCGCCGGCGGTCCCGATTCAAGAAGTTCGCAAAGCAGCTTCCCGACGCGATGGAACTCATCGCCCGTGCCTTGCGGTCAGGACACAGTTTGGCGTCCGGTTTGCACGTGGTCGTCGAAGAAATGCCCTCGCCCGCCTCCGACGAGTTCGCCAAGGCCTATGAAGAACAGAACCTGGGCGTGCCTCTGGAGCTGGCGCTGAAGAGCATGCTGCGTCGAATGCCCAACTTGGACCTCAAATTCTTTGTGACCGCGGTGGCGATTCAACGGACGGCTGGCGGAGACATGGCCGAGATTCTCGACAAAATCGGCTATATCGTCCGCGAGCGATTCAAGATCATGGGACAGGTACAAGCCTTAACGGGAGAAGGACGCATCAGTGGTGTAGTGCTGATGGCCCTGCCGATCGCACTGTTCTTTGCGGTCTACTACCTGAACCCCGACTACGTGATGCTGCTGTTCACCGAAGAGTTGGGCCGCAAGATGGTGGCCGGAGCTGCGGTCCTGCAGGTGGCAGGCGCCGTTACGATCAAGAAGATTGTGAACATCAAGATTTGACGTTTCGCTGTCATCGGCTGGCGAACGCGACTTCAACATATCAGTCACATTTACGGACCGGTCTCATGGACTTTGCAGCAATTCTCCCCTGGGCGATTTTCGGTGTCATCACGTTTCTGGCGTGGGGCCTGATCCATCACTTCTCCTCGAAGACAACCCGCGCGTCGGAGCGACTCGACGAACTCCGCGACCCGTCTCTTCGCAGAAGCGAGCAGGGCGAAGAGCAACAGAAGGGCGTGGGCAAGGTCATTCAGAAAGCAGCACCTGCCCTGTCAAGGGCCTTGCAGCCTAAGACGGACCTCGAACAGAACCGGCTGAAACTGCGGCTCTCAAACGCGGGTTTCCATTCCCCGAATGCGGCGACAATCTATCTGGCAATCAAGGTCCTCTGCATGTTGATCATGGGCCTGAGCGGAACCGGCTTGGGCCTCGCCTCGTGGGGCTTGACGCAAAACGGACTCGCGGCGATCGTCATCGGTTGCGGCCTCGGCTTCTATCTGCCCGAGATCGCCCTGTGGTTTTTGAAGAGGTCGCGGCAGGAAAAGATCTTTCTGTCGCTGCCCGACGCGCTCGACTTGTTAGTTGTGTGTGTCGAATCGGGACTGGGCCTCGATGCCGGCATGCGACGGGTCTCCGAAGAACTGGAAGATACGGCTCCCGAAGTCTGCTCGGAATTGAATCTCTGCAATCTGCACATGCAAATGGGCCGAAAACGCCGCGACGTGCTCCACGATCTGGGAGTCCGCACTGGTGTCGACGACATGAAAGCCCTTGCCGCCATTCTCATCCAAGCTGACAAGTTCGGTTCCTCGATTGCCCAGGCGCTGCGAGTGCAGTCTGACAGCATGCGAGTCAAACGACGCCAGTTGGCAGAGGAACGCGCTCAACAGACTGCGGTCAAAATGATCTTTCCGCTGGTGCTGTTCATCTTCCCCGGCATTTTCGTAGTGTTGGTAGGACCGGCCGCGATCATGATGATCAACGGCTTGCTCGCCAACTGACCGAGAGCACGACTGTCTCCCCACAACGACGCAGCCGAACCGCCCTGGTTGGACGGTTCGGCTGCGAACGATTTTGGGGTGCTGATGCAGAGAGTTGGATGCCGATTGCTTTGTCGATACTCGACTCCGTTTATCCGGCTTGGACGACGACCTTCTGTGTCGTTTGCTGTCGTGTCTTGGGTAGCACGACTCTCAAGACTCCGTTCTTGAGCGTCGCTTCGATTCCGTCGCGATCGATTTCGCTGGAGATTGTAAACACCCGCTCGAAGTCGCCTACGCGATATTCGGAGTAACTCTTTGCGTAGCCTTCGAACTGCTGGGGCACCGCGGTTCCGCGGATTGTCAGCACGTTCTTCTCGAGCGAGACGTCCGTGCCCGCCTCCGCCACACCAGGCATGTCGGCGACCAGCAGGATCGAATCTGCGGTGTCGATGATGTCCACCGGTGGGCGGAACACAACCTTCGCGCTCGCGCGCTCTGGTCCCTCAGTTTCTTGGGGACTTCGTGTGATGCTCGTGTCGGTCGTCATGGGACGGTCCTCCCTTCGGTTTGATCCGGACTGACGGTGCTCGGCGCGACCGTCAATCACAGGAATGCAGTTCAAATGTTGCGGGTTTGCGACGAAGACGTCACGCCTGTTCCGACGCAGTTCCCGTTTTTCTGTTGTGACAATGGCCGATCTAGTTCGGCTTCACAGTGATCTTCCTGGGTTTTTGCTCTTCGGGACGATGCAAGCTCAACGTCAGCACACCTTTGTCGTACGTGGCTTCCGTCTGTTGTGGATCAACCTCGAAGGGCAGTTCTATGGTCCGGCTGAAGGATGAACTCTGCCGCTCCCGACGATAGTACGTCTCTCCCTCCCCGAGCGGATCGGGTTGACGTTCGCCACGCAGAGTCACGCTGTTTGGCGTCACGCTCAGATCGACACCATCGGCGTCCAATCCCGGAATCTCGGCGGTCAGGATCATTTCGTGTTCGTTGTGCCAAGCGCTGATAGGTGGATACTCGGTCTCGGCACCAAACGTGACGCGGGGCCAATCGGAAAAGACACGGTTGACTTCTCGGCGGATTTGATCCAGTTCCCGCCACGGGTCCCAGACTCGTGATAGTCTTGACATGCTCGATACTCCTTGGGAGTTGATCCCATTTGGTCTCGCAGGATGCGCTGAATCCGGCGCGCAGGGTGATCGCAACCGGGAAGCGCTGAAAAACTCTGGCGATTGCCGCATCTCGGCAGCTGGCGGCTCACAACGGAACGCTGCAGTTCCAATGAGAGCCGCACGAGGTTTGGCTGCGAACCAGTATTTGCAAGTACCGTACCGAATTGCCGATGGGCTGCTTCTCGAAGCCGACTGGCCCTGCGATCGATGCCCCTAATGTCGTGTGCTCAATAGCTTATGGCTGACGATTCGATCGTAAGTTCAAGGTTTGTTCGACACAGTTGAACTGCCGCCAGCAACTTCCAGACGCTGCGTCGGGTGCCAATTTGGCACAACGCGTTCGGCTGTCATTTTGGCGCCGATTGCAGGGTGCCAATTTGGCATTCAACGTGAAACTAAGGGATTTGCGGCCGATGCTGCAAACTAGAGGGGCCGTAAACAGGCGCGGACTGCTGGGAGTCCGGAGATTGGCAGGCGTCTCTCGATGTCAATTCCGATGTTAATCCTAAAGTCCCTAACGCGCACCGACGATGACAACACGCTTTGCAGGCTCACAGTCTCTGGATGAACGACGCCGGCGCCGGCTCGCGGTCGACGCCGAAGACGCGGTGCGTCCGCGCAAATCAAGGAGGTCTCCTAAGGCGATGTCGGAAGACGCCCAATCACAGCCGCGCAAGCCGGTCTCTGACCTGCCGGTACGCAAGCTCATTTCACCTAAACTCTGGAAGCATCTATTGCTCGGTTGCCTCGGAGTGGGCCTCGCCGCAGCCATTCTGTGGGGCGGCTACGTGGCCTCAAGCGTCGAGCACGCATATGGTCCGGGATTCACCTCATTCTTTGATTTGTCTACTGCGCGGGCGGTCAGCTACTACAACGCTGCCATGCTCACCCTAGCCGGGCAACTGTGTCTGCTCATTTGGTGGGTCCGTTCTCAAAGCTGGAAGGATTTTGCAGGTCGCTACCGAGTCTGGTTCTGGTCGGCAGCCGCCTGTTTCGGATCGGCATTTGTCGCGCTGACCGACGCGCACCTCGCCTGGAGCCAGACGGTCTTGTGGTTTTCCGACGTCCAAGTGTGGAACAAAGAGGTCCTGAGCTGGCTGGTCCCCATCGGTGCGCCCGCGGCGGTCTTCTACTTGCTGCTCCAGCGGGACACTCGCGATTGCCGAGTCAGCGTGAGTTTGTTGCGGTTGTCGGGACTGGCGATGCTGGGTGCGGCACTGTGGGCACTCGACTTTCGACCGCCGGAACACGAAGTGCTCGCACAATACCCGGTTCCCGACGAACTGGTGGCGGCGGGCTTGCCAATGTTGGGCTGTTTCAGCCTGATGTTTGGCCTGCTGCTTCATGCCCGCTACGTCATCTTCGAATCCGCTGAGCCACCGCGGGCCCGCGCTTCGCGCTGGAAGTCGATCTTTCGAAAAGAGTCGAAGTCGAACGGCGCCACCGACGGTAGCACGGCCGATGCGGAAGCCAAGTCGAGCAAGAGGAAGACACGGGCCAAGAAAAAGACCGCCTCGAAAAAGAGTTCCAAGAAGTCCTCGGCAGCAAAGAGCTCCAACGCCAACGACGACCTCGAAGTCTCGGCCAACGAACAGCAACCAGCGACCGCGACGGAACCCGATCGGCAGCACTGGATCGACGGCCCGATCAATCCCGCGAAGTTGAAGGGACTCAGCAAGCGTGAGCGTCGCCGCGTTCGGAAACAGTGGCGCGACGAACAGCGGACCGAAGCCATCGATTCTTAGGCAGGCCGATAGCAGAACTCCAAGATTCTCCCATCCATGCGACCGCGCAATTGACGGGCGGCCGAATCGGCGTGTTCACAATTCGGAGTAGGGGATCTCGAATGTCTCGCCGTCCGTCATACGTCCCGACTTGAGTCCGCGCAGGAACCAGCGAGCGCGTTGTTCTGACGTCCCGTGGGTAAACGACTCGGGCACTACGTGTCCGCGCGACTGCTGCTGCAGTCGATCATCGCCGATGGCCGTTGCGGCATTGAGGGCCTCTTGAATGTCTCCTTGTTCGAGGATGTTCCAGTTTTGCTGCGCGTGGTGTGCCCATACGCCGGCCAGAAAGTCAGCTTGTAGTTCCAGCCGGACGGAGAGCTGGTTGTACTCTTCCTCACTCACGCGATTGCGGGCGTCATGCATCTGGTTTGAAATTCCAAGCAGGTTTTGCACATGGTGCCCCACCTCGTGAGCGATCACGTAGGCCTGGGCGAAATCGCCAGGTGCGTTGAAGCGGCTCCGCATCTCATCGAAGAAGCTCAGATCGATGTAGACGTTCGAATCGGCCGGACAATAGAACGGTCCGGTGGCGGCCGATCCCAGGCCGCAGGCCGACTCCACGCGCTCGCGGAACAGGACTAGCTGCGGGTCTTGGTAACTCCGGCCTTGTTCCCGAAACAGCTGATGCCAGACGTCTTCGGTGTCGGCCAGGACCACGGAAACGAATTGGGCCATCTCGTCCTCAGCCGGGGGACCACCGGCTCCTTCGGAAACCGCCACCTGGGCGCCGGGCTGTTGCTGGATAATGTCGACGACGGCTGCAGGATCTTCACCCAAAAGCATCATCAGCCCAATGACGACCAGCAGTCCGAATCCGCCGCCGATGCCAGCACCGCGCGGGGAGATGCGGCGGCGATCTTGAACGTTGCCACTTGCCCGTCGGTTTTTCCAGCGCATGGTTGTCTGCTCCTCGACCGGCGCATGCAATCCAGCGAATGCGGTGTCTCGTGTCGTGCGAACGCGGTCTGCTACCGCAATTGCCGATTCCAGCGAAGCCGGAACCGCTCACCAAAATCTCGTCAACTGCTCTGAACTGGCGAAGCTTTGACTCACTTCATTGTAAGGGGCCAAACCGAATTCGACACTCGAACAAGTCGGCGTCCATCGCCAAATCCTACGACGACCAGCGCATTGCGGGTTCGTTCGCCGAGGCAACGTTGGGCAAGAATCCCGGCAATCTCGGTCGTGCGCGGCAACGGTGGCGCCGGCCAAGGCACCGTGTGCGACGCTAGTCTGCTGGTATGAGGTCGCTCTGGTGTTTGGCGTCCAGCGATTTCAGGTACTTGCCGTATTGATCGTCGAGTTCAGAAAAGGCAACGCCGGTCAACTGTTCGAGTGACCGGGTGCCGCGCCGAACGCGGGGGTTTTCGTCGTACAACTGCGAGAGATGTTCGATGAGGGCGTCCCGGTATTTGCCGTTGTTGTAATGCATGAAGAAATGCGCCAGCCCAGATGCCAGGCTGTAATTCTTTGAAAGATTGATGGAATCGTTTTGAAACTCCAACATGCTCATCTGGCTCAATTGGCCGAGGGGCACATGATAGCCGTCGACGAGAAAGCGGTATCGGGCCGCCACGAACCGGTCGTAGTCAGGATCGCCGACTCGGAACTGCCCGCCTCGATTCTCAAATGATTCCATGTAGCAGGCGATGCCTTCGATGATCCAGAAGTTGTTCGTCTCGCCAATGCTTCGGTCGCGCCCGCTGCTTTCGTACAACAACTGGTGAGTCGCTTCGTGGTACAACGTGGCGTCGCCCTCGACCGTTTCGTTGAAGAAGAAGTACGCAATGCGATCGGTCGTGTAGTACAGCCCATTGGTGACCTCAATCAACGGGATCTTGCTAATGAGGCGCCGGTTGTATTCGGCCTGCGTGCGATAGTAGTGCACTTCGTACGGATCGGCTTTGACCATAGGACGTCCGGCACGGCTGCTGCCTTGAAACAGCTTCTGGAGTTGCTCCGGCGAACTGAAGAACGCCGCAAACGCCTGGGTGAAGAAGTCGTGAAAATCTTCCAGCTTGCGGGCGATTTCCACGCCCCGCTCCAAGCTGTGGTTGGTCTTCACGAGATAGTGTTCGGTGCGAACCTCCCATGCGTGCCGGAAGTCTCGCCGGATCTCTGCCTCCTGTGCCGACGTGATCCACCTGCGGTTGAAATACCGTTGACCCTGCTCGTAGCGCTCGACGTGGTTCTTGGGCAGCCAACCGAATGAGTCGTGCCAGATATTCTTCTCGCGGCTCATCTTGGCCTCAAAAGGCGTGACCCACTCGTTGCCGTGACGCACGAAGCCCAGCAGTCGCCGCGCCGCCTTGTGGTCCGGGTCGTGATGGGCCGTTTCGCGCAGAAGCCGATACGCGAATGTTGCCGAGCCACCGTACAGAACTTTGCGCGACAGCAGATACAACTTCTTCGCAAGTTCCCGTTGCAGGTTTCGCAATTGGATTCGAACGGCACGCTCCGGTCCAAGCAGGCTTTGTGGAATCTCCGGTCTGACCTGTGACGGCAGCAACTCGACACTGAGCAACGGCGTTTCGATTGGCGCCGCGTGAAGTCGAAGTTCTTGGGCAGCTTCGATGAGGCCGTTCTTTTCACACTGCTGAGCGAGTTGTTCCACCTCCGCGCGGAACTTCTCGTTCAGCTGGTTGTGCTGCCGGTGCATGAGCGTCAACGCGTTCTGTTCGCGCGGAGCTGCTTCGGCGGCGCGCTCACTCGCGGAAACAGCGATCGCAGACACCAACAACACGATCGTCCATTTGGGCTGTGGCGTACGTACTCTATTGAAGTGAGTATTCATCGACGGCCTAAGGGACAATTAGCGAATACAAGGTCTACGCTGATTACAGAATTCCGTCACTGGTTCCGATCCGCGGGAACCAGGAAATAGTAGCACGAGAAAGCGTTCCGTAGGCATGAGATAGCGCAAAACGCTGTAGCCACTCCGAATATGGGTGACGCCCCCCCCTGCGCGATCATTACCGTCCCCGGCAAGGTTTGCGCACCTGGTGAGAGTGGCTGCGACTGCCGATTCGCGCCAACCATGACACGATTTTAGAGCGCGGCTCAATCGCCTGATAGACCGGATTTTCCCCAGTCACACGCGGCTTTGAGCGGATGCTATTCGGAGAATGCCGCGTCAAATGCGAGGTTGGACGGCTCGAAGTCTACGTTCTTACAGAACTGACAGGCTTCGCGCGCTCCGTGCTCGCGGTCCATGCCGCTGTCCTCCCATTCGACCGACAACGGACCCGAGTATTGAGCTGCATTCAAAGCGCGAATGATTTCCTCGAACCTGACTCCGCCACGTCCCACGCTGCGGAAATCCCATCCACGCCGAGCGTCTCCGAATGGAAGATGGCTGCTGAGGATTCCCGTCTTTCCGTTGAGGGTGACCGACGAGTCTTTCATGTGGACGTGATAGATGCGATCGGGAAACGCCCGAATGAACTCGACAGGGTCGACCCCTTGCCAGATCAGATGGCTGGGATCGAAGTTGAATCCAAACTCCTCGCGCCGATCGAGTGCTTCTAGGGCGCGCTGGGCCGAGTAGATGTCGAATGCGATTTCAGTGGGATGGACTTCCAGCCCAAACTTTACCCCGCACTCTTGGAACACATCGAGAATCGGATTCCAGCGCTCCGCCAGCAGTTCAAAGCCGGCGGTGATCATTTCTGCCGGCGTGGGCGGAAAGTCGTAAATCAGATGCCAGATACTCGAACCGGTGAATCCGTTGACGACGCTCACGCCGAGTTTCTGTGCGGCGCGGGCGGTCTGCTTCATCTCTTCGGCGGCCCGCTGATTGACGCCGGCAGGATCACCGTCGCCCCAAACGTATTCAGGCACGATAGACTTGTGCCGTTCGTCGATGAGGTCGAGAACGGCTTGTCCCACAAGATGATTCGAGATGGCGAACAGTTGGAGATCGTGCCGTTCGAGCAGTTCCCGTTTGCGCGCACAATACCCGTCGTCGGAGAGCGCCTTGTCGACTTCGAAGTGGTCGCCCCAACATGCGAGTTCGACGCCATCGTATCCAAAGTCGCGCGCCTTCTTCGCAAGCTCCTCCAGCGGCAGGTCGGCCCATTGGCCGGTGAATAAGGTCACGGGACGCGCCATGGTCTCCCCTTCTGTCGTCACAGTTGCAAGCTCATCAGTCCAGAACAAAAGGGCTCGGGTGTTCCGGTGAGTTCGACGTGTTCCCGGACGTTAGACCAATTGACTGCAACGAAGCATCGGATATGCACGAACGAGCCTGTTGCCGATCTGCTTTCCCATAGCCGCTTTCGAGTACGCCAAAGTAGAGCAGGAGAAACGGAAAGTCAACGAACGGCGGTCGATCGGTGCGTGCATCTTTTGCAGCGTCTTGGGCCGCATATCTCATGAACCGCGGTCCGGTGGGAGGGTCTCTCCTACGATGGCGATGTAACGGTTCCGGTGAGGAAACTTGGGCAAGCGACGAGACCGATTCACGTCGACTTGCGAACGAAGACTTTTGCCGCCTTCAGCGTTTCGAACGATGGCCACATCTTGTCGAGGTTCATCACCTGCAACACGCTCTGCATGTCGTTTGACAGGTTGCAGAAAACGGCCGTCCCCCCTGCAGCGGTGATTCGCCGGGCCAGGCCCACGACGGCCCCGATGATCGTCGATCCGTAGTAGTTGGCGCCGCTGAAGTCGACAATCAAATGGTCGACCTCAGCATCGGCGATCCATCCCATCAGCGTGTCCAACTCGTGTTGCACATCGCTATCGCGAAAGGCGACGGCATCGCCCCGCGGGCTTACGACCAGCGTCGAGCGGTCCTGATCGACCGGAAACACGACATGATGTTTTGTCTTCGCCCGCCAGTTCATGCTTCAGACTCGGATCGTCGAAAAACGCAGTCGAGTCGACGAGTGGCTAACTGAGATGTCTGTGCGATCTACCAAGCCAATGTGGATACGTCGGGCTGAATTGGAACCGCATTCCCAACCAGGGTTCGACTTCGAAAGTTGCGCTGCCGCAACTTCATCGGGAATCCCCCCGTGTGTGCAAAGACACCTACTCACCACAATACCCGCTGGCACGGACCAGTCAACGATGTCGGCCGACATCGGCTTGCCAGCCCTCCGTCCGGCGCATCCGATACCCTTGCCGCAGCGGACAGATTGAAGTGGCTAGCCCACACGGTTGACTTGCTGAATTCATTGGGTACAATTTCGCTTGCGCGTAAGTTTGTGGCCTGAAGCTAGTTCGGTCAGGCAACGCGCACAGTCATTTTTTAAGGGGTCGGAGTCGCATGGCGGAAGGTACGATCAAGCGGTTAACGGACAAGGGTTTCGGTTTTATTGACGCAGGAACCGGCAAGGACATGTTCTTCCATATGTCAAACCTCGAAGGGGTGAGATACGAAGAACTCCATGAAGGGCAGCGCGTCTCGTTCACTGAAGGACACGGCCCGAAAGGACCGCGTGCGGAGAACGTCAAGCCGATCTAAAGTTGCAAAACTGGACGACCAGGAAAGCCGGCGAGCAATCGCCGGCTTTTTTTGTGAGTAGATCACATTCGAAATATTGGGATTTCTGTGGCGACTAACGAACCATGATTGGCCTCGATACCGCGCTCTGCTCGCATCCAAGTCAGCCGTCCGCGTCTTGACATCCCCGTCGGCGAAAGGCCAGAATGCCTGAAATACGAATCACAGCAGGCACAGCGGGACGTGGCGCAGCCTGGTAGCGCGCTTGACTGGGGGTCAAGAGGTCGCAGGTTCAAATCCTGTCGTCCCGATTTAACATTTCTTGACGACTTTCCCCTCCCACCGGAAGTGGTGGGCTGTGCAGCTTTGGTCGCTGCAGAGCCCGTCAAACGCTTTCGTGCTGTGGGACCTTCCTAGATGTCAACTAGCGCTGGGGGCGTCTCCGAAAGTCACCACGCCGCCGCGTATCTTGTTGACAGATCTCTTTTTCAGTTTCACTTTGTGGAAACTGAGAGATAGTCGGAAGTTGGTCAACTCGAAGAGCTCTCTGGCTGCATGCACGCCCTCGGCTCACCAGCCAGTCTTGCAAGCTCTTCGACGGCGCTCAGAAAAGCGGCCACGTCGGTAGCCGAATCCACGGAAGGAGCTTGGCGAGCCGTCAGAACTCTGACCTCCGATTCCAGCTTTCTCTCTTGGACGACTAGTCTAGACGCTTGGAAGCTCATATGACTGGCGATAATGGATCCTGCCCTCCCACCTCACGGTAAGTGCATCAACAACCACGAGCTGAAAGAACACGATGAAAGTTGCCGGCGTGCAGATGGATATTTCCTTGTGCGACGTTGCAGGGAACCTGAAGCGGATGCAGGAGCGATTGCGCGAGACGCGTGCGGCGGGCGCCGATCTGACGGTCTTCCCCGAGTGCGCGGTGACCGGCTACTGCTTCACGAGTCTCGACGAAGCCCGCCCGTTTTCCCAACCAATTCCGGGTCCGGCAACCGACAGCATGAGCGCCGCCTGCGCCGAGTTGGGCGGACACGCGATTTTCGGCATGCTCGAAGCCGACGGCGAGCGAATCTTCAATGCCGCCGTCCTCGTTGGGCCTGAGGGTGTGCTCGGATCGTACCGCAAGACGCACTTGCCGTTTTTGGGCGTCGACATGCACGCGACGTTCGGCGATCGCCCGCTGGCCGTGCATTCGGCCGGCGACCTGTGTGTGGGGATGAATATCTGTTACGACGCGGCCTTTCCCGAAGCGGCCCGCGTGCTGGCGCTGCAAGGGGTCGACCTGATCGCCCTGCCCACCAATTGGCCGCCCGGTGCCGAGACGACGGCCGAGCATTGCATCAACTCGCGGGCGCTGGAGAACGGCATCTACTACATGGCCGTCAATCGCGTCGGCTCCGAGCGGGGCTTCGAGTTCATCGGGCGCAGCAGCATCTGCGACCCGACCGGCCGCACTCTGGCCAAGGCGAGCAACGACCGAGAAGAGATCATCTACGCTGACATCGACCTCGAGCGCGCCCGCAACAAGCACTACAAACGGGTCCCGGGCAAACACGAGATCGATCGCATGGCCGACCGCCGGCCGGAACTCTACGGGGCAGTGGTCGAATCACACGGATTGAAACCGCCCGGCCGAAACTAACCGCCGTCCGGCATTCGCCGGCTTGTGCCTGACTTTCGACGAGCTCAGTCGAGTCGCGGCAGCCCGTGCGGCGTTCAGTGACATCGCTGTTGCACCCGCACCGGCGTGATTGACATGTGTTGGGGTCACATCCCGCCGCTTTTGAAGTTGCCTGGCTGAATCGGCTAGAATGCAGCTCTGGCATGACGAGCGTCTCTAATCCGTCAGACGAGGGAAGCAGCAGTGGCGACGAAGAAAACGGCCGACCAGTGGTTCAGCGAGTACGGCGAGAGTCACCAGAATCCCATCAACGAAATCGTGCACTGGATCTGCGTGCCGTCGATCGTCCTCAGTCTGATTGCATTGTTGTGGGCGATCCCGGTGCCGCAGCCGGTCCGTGACATTTCTCCCTATATCAATCTCGGCACGATCATGATCGTGTTGAGCTTGCTGTTCTACCTGCGGCTGTCGATCCCGTTGGCCGTCGGCATGTTGTTGTTCTCGGCGCTGACGGTCGCGATTATTCTGGCGTACAACCAGGCAGGCCTGGCCCCGCTGTGGGTGGCGGCCATCACCGTGTTCGTCGTCGCCTGGATCGGGCAATTCATCGGTCACAAGATCGAAGGCAAGAAACCCTCGTTCTTCAAGGACGTTCAGTTCCTACTGATTGGGCCGATCTGGCTGCTGCACTTCGTCTACCGCAAGCTGGGCATCCCCTACTGATTCAGCAGTCGGTCCTGCTGCCGCAAGCTGCTGAAGGCAGCTGTTGAAAAACAATTCCGCCGGCAATGCGGGGTGCCACGGGCGGCTTGTCCGCCCGTGTTGTTGCAAGCAAATTGTACACTCCGCACTGGCAGGCAAGCTGCCAGCGGCACCCTTTTTCAACGGGCTGTTAGGACAAGCGGGACCGAGTCGACACCACGCAGGAATTAGTCGAACCATTCGTCGGCGGGGTCGAACTTCGGCAGAACCAAGATCAGTACTTTCATCGTGCCGACGGCACGGTGGCGGACGCCCGGTGGAATCACTATGCACTTCCCGGGATGAACCGGAACGAGATCGTCGTCGAGTTGCATCTGCGCGTCGGGGCCGCACTCCAAGAAGTAATACGTCTCGGTCAGCCGCTTGTGGTAATGCAGCTTGGCATCGGCCGAAATCTCCGTGACGTGCACAGTGCCGGGAAAGTCTTCGACGTCGGCGAACGCCCGTCGCGCCGTCCCGCACGGGCAGGCCACACCGGCAATGTCCGCGAAGTCAGCAACATGATATCGCTTGGCCGCGACTGACTCTGTCATTACGAGTTGCTCCAAGTCGCCGAATTGAGTGTCGCCGCACTCGCCGTCGCATTTAGTTCCCAAGAGAGTGGTCCGGACCGCCGATCGACATCAGGTGCGTGAACGTTCGCAGGTACATCTCCCCGTTTGCGATTGCCGGGGTGCTGTGACTTCCCTCGCCCAACGGATTGCGGGCGAGCAGTTGGTACTTCCTCTCTGCTGCCAGCACGACGGCCGAACCGTTGCTCGACAGGCAGAACACGCGACCGCCGATGATCACGGGTGATCCATAGTACTTGCCGCCGACCCGCTTCCGCCAGTAGGTCTCTCCATCGTCCGCGTCGACGCACGTCACAATGCCTTCGTCGGCCCACAGAAACAGCAGGCCGTCGGCGGCTACGGGAGTTGTCGACAGCGGCGCGCCCCGATCGACGCGGTAGACCTGCTCCACCTTCGCCGGCTGGGCACCATCGGCGCGAACGGCCGCTGTGTGCGTGGCATAACCCAGGTATCCACATGTGCCCAACACCAGGTTGCCGTAGACGATGGGCGAAGCAATCGCCGTTTCCGAATGCGTCTGATCGAAGACTGAAGTTTCCCAGTTGACGTTTCCCGTGTGTGGATCGACCGCCGTGATGCCGCGACGCCAGTTGGTAAAGATCAACTCGGGTACGCGGCCTTCGCCGTGATAGATACACGGAGTGGAGTAGGTGGCCTGGGTCTGACGCGGAATCTTCCAGCGGACCTCGCCGGTTCGGCAATCGAGCGCCACCAGCGCGCTCTCGCCTTCCTGTTCGTTGGGCACAATCAACAAGTCGCCCGACAGAATCGGCGATGCCCCGAAACCGTGCCCCGCCTTGAACGGTCCCAGATCGACCCGCCACTGCGGTTGCCCGTCATGGTCGAGCGCCTGCACCACGTATTCGGCAGGCGACGCCCAGCAGAAGTAGAGCCGCCGCTCGTCAACGACCGGGGTCGAGGAGGCGAAGCTGTTCAGTTCATGCTTGCGATGCGTCTGCGATTCGAACGTGCGCTGCCAGGTCGTGCTGCCGTCGTCGGCGCTGACACAACTCACGATTTGCTGGGCCGTCTGTTCTGGCGCCGAGACGACAAACAGCCGGCGTCCCCATAACACGGGGCTGCCGTGCCCTGTGCCCGGCAGCGGAATTCTCCAGTTGAAGTCGGATGCGGTCCAACGTGTCGGCACGTCTGCGGCGCTTCCGACCCCCGACCCATTCGGTCCGCGGAACCGCGTCCATTCCTGCGCATGAAGCGGCACGCAGATGACCAGACCGCACAGGACTGTGCCTGCGAGATGACCGAATTGCGTGGCAATCCGACGCCACATTCGCAAAGCCTCATCTTTGGTTTGCCGTGTTTCGCGCGATGCGCTGCCGGCTGCGCCCTTCGTCCAGTATACCGATCTGGGCTAACACTGGCCGATGATCGCTGGCCCAGGACCAGAACAATTCACAACGGCCGGCTTGAACCGACTGGTTGAGCCAGATTTGATCCAGCGCCAAGACAGGCACCGGCACCGGCCACGTCGTCGAGAAACCCGATCCGCGCGTTTCGAACACATTCGAATGTCGGGCCCGCAGCGCGTCGAAGTAAACCGACTCGGGCGGCGTGTTGAAGTCTCCCATCAGAACCACAGGGCGGTCTCTGAGGTCATTGAGCAAGGCGATCAGGTTTGTGAACGCCTCCCGCCGCGACCGAAGCGGATTGCTCTTGATGTCGACAACGACGGCGGTGAGAGTCGCGCCATCGAAGTCGACTTCGGCCTCAACGCAGGTGCTGCCGCCGCCGAGTGCGTGAACTGCCGTGCGCTCGATTTCGCCGCGGGCCAGTAATGCGAATCCGTGGCCGGGGAATCGAACTTGCCAGCCATCGAAGGCCGCTCCCGTGAATTCCGGCCTCTCGCCCCCGCTGGCTTCGGCTTCCACAAGTCCGACAAACTGCGCGTCTATTGTGGCTAGTTCGTCCTCGATGCCAGACCACCCGAATCGGCCACGACCCACATTCCAGAAGAGCACGCGGACCGATGTTGCGGACTTGCTGAAGCGTGTCACGACCGAGTTGTCGTAGTACGCACTCGCGTAGAACCAGACGCCACACGCCACACACAGAAGCAGTGAGGTGGCGGACAGTCGGCGGGTCGGCCGCGAACAAAGCAGACCGGCGGCGACAGCTGCGAGCAGCGCCATAACCGCCGGAGACAGGGCATAGAAGGCGACGGCCCAGCCGTCGTAGCGATCGCGGACAGTCAGATGAACTGACACGCCCAGGGCGCACAAGCACCAGCAACTGGCCGCGGCCCACCCACGTATGCGACCAATCCGGGTGTTAGCAGCCTGTTGAAAAACAATTCCGCCAGCAATGCGGGGTGCCACGGGCGGCTTGTCCGCCCGTGTTGTTGCAAGCACTCTACAACCCGCACTGGCGGACAAGCTGCCCGTGGCACCCTTTTTCAACCGGCTGTTAGATTTGCCCGCCGCCTCCGCGGCATCGATCGACTGAGGGTCCTGGCCCAAGACTCGCTCCTTGAGTCCACTTATCCCACCCGCGGCGGCTAAAGCAGGGTCTATTGACCGGCCGCTGCGGCACCGTTGGCTTTGGACATCTTGAAGAACTGCCGCCAAGTGATGAGTTCCACGCCTTCTTTCTCGATAGCAGCTTTGACTTCGGGATCGGTGAACACGCGCCGGTCGCTGTCGCGGAGTTCGTTGCTGGACGTGATGCCCTGCAGTTCCTCGTTGTCGTAGCCGCAATGAATGATGATCTCGGTGACGCCCGGCTTCAGCTTGCCCAGCCGATTTAGATAAACCTGCTTCCGCTTCTCGTGCTCACCCTTCTCGTAGTACTGAAAGATCGAATTGAGAACCGGGAAGCCTTCGCGATCGAGAACGCCGGTCAGCTGTTCGGCGATGTCTTTCATCGCCGGGTACGCCACAAACAGCATGAAGTTGCCCTCGGGTCGCAAGAACAACACGGGCAACTGGTACTCGACACCCAGCCGCACGTAGATCTCGGCCAGGTCGGCGCGGCCGAAGACAGAACCCATGTGCGTATCCAGATGCGAAAGCGGCACGCCGAACTGCTGGGCCCGATCGATCTGTGCCCGCAATTCGATTTCGACTTCGTTGGCTTTGGCATTGGCGGCCACGTCGCCGGATCCATCCCACAGGTAGCCTTCCTTATCGACCAAACTCGGCACGTTTTCGCGCCCGGCTACCGGACCCCAGCGGTAGTGGTCCCACTCCGAAGTCAGCGTGAGGTGAATGCCGTAATCCTTCTCGGGGTTTTTGTTCGCGTACTCGGCGAATTCGCTGAACCACGCACAGGGCACCATGATGCTGGCCGAGGAGACGACGCCCTGCTCCATCGCGTCGATCGTCGCGCGATTGACGGAATGCGACATGCCGGCATCGTCGGCGTGAATAATGACGAACCGCTTCCCATCAGCCTCGGCGGCCAACACGGAAGCACTCACGACGGTCGAAGCAGCCAACGTCAGCAATGCTGGTCCGCTGCGGGAAAAACACCACATACAATGCTCCAGATAGAAAGAGACCACATGATCGTTCGCTCCAGGATAACGCACGGCGGGACCTGTGGAAACGACGTCATTCGTATCTCAGGTATCTAATTGAGGCACAGAGACAGCTTCGAGCTGGCCAGCGTTCACGCCATGAGTCCCGTTCTCTTCTCATTTTTACTTTGTGCACTTCGTGGCTTTGTGGTCATAGCCCAACCAACGTTGTGAAGCGAATCAAACGGATTGACCACAAAGCCACAAAGGTCACGAAGCTGAAGAGAGCGACACGAGAGCCAAGGCACCCGCTTTGGTTGAGTCCGATGGCCACTCCAGGTCTCCGTGTCTCGGTGTTCTTCCTACACATTCGCCTCATTTGGACCAGTCAACTCTGTCGTACATCGCCAGCAGCTTGGCGCCTCTGTCAGGGTTGAGCTGTGTTACGTGGGCGATCTTGCCGCGCAGGTGTGAGGCGAAGTTTTCGTGTCCCTCACGGTTCTGGGACGCTGGGCCCGACCGCGCGCAGTTGTGCAGAATGGCTTTCAGCCGGTCGTAATCGGCCCGCGACACGTTGACGCGGTCGTTGACCACCACGCCGGTGACCGTCTGCCGCTGATTGTCGCGGATGATGCGGAGCTTCCTGCGGTTCAATCGAAACCGCTCACTGCTGATGATTTGCCGCACCAGTGGCAGGAAGACGCGGAGCGACCGTAGAAACCGCTGGGAACCCGAGAACGTCAAATCATCGGCATAGCGCGTGTAGCGGGCGCCGAAGGCGTCGGCCATGCCGCTCAAGCGTACGTCGAGGCTGAACGCCGATAGATTGGCCAGCGCCGGCGAGGTGGGCGCCCCTTGCGGCAAGTGTCGGCGGAGATATGGCAAAATCGCCGATGAATCACGGTCGGGGAATGCCAAGGTCGGCGGCAATGGCGACGTGGTCAGATGCGCCAGCCACAGGGCCGCTTCTCGGCTATAGCCTACGCCGCGAAAGATGGCGGTCACCCGGCTGAAAGTCACGCTGGGGTAAAAGTTCTCGAGGTCGAGTTTGACCAGCACTCGGTTGCCAACGTGCGGCTCGGCATTGCTAACGATCGATCGACCCGGCACGAACCCGTGCGCATTGTTGTGGGCGGGTATGCAATCGAGAAGCTCCTCAAGAATCTGCGTCTGAGCGGATTTAAGGCACGCCTTGGGCGATTCGATCAAACGCCATCCTCCGCCGCGTTTCTTCATCCATCGAATGTGATAGTGCGCGGAACGGAGATCTTGCGGTCGTTGTCCTTCGGAGAAGCGATAGATCAGCCAGGCCAACTGTCCCAGGGGCAGCGAGAGCCAATCGGCCAGTTGTTCGGGCGTGTGAAAGCGTGGAAGGTCGAATTCGGCCAGTCGCGCGTTGTCACCGTCGGTGCTAAAATCGAGGTAGCCACGATGCACCTGCAGGCAAGAGAAGCGGGCAAAACGGTAGGGCCGTTCATCCGACTGGATGACGGGCGTTCTCGCTCGGTCCCCAGTGGAAGAGTGCAGCGGTACGAGCCGGGGTCGCCGTCTCGGTACCTCTCTGACACTGCCTCGCACAGGCGTATGGGAAGTGGACGCGGGCGGCCCCAAGAACAGCCGCTGGAGAAATCTCAGCAGACCCATGTGGTGCCGTCCCTGTGCTAACGATCGCTCGAGACTTGCCCAGGTCGAACAGAATTCTCGATGTCGAATTGTTCGATTGCCGCAAGATCAAGCGGCCGCGCCGGGAAAGATGGCCGCCAGGCCGCACAACTGATCCTGTGGCGAAGGAATGCCAACGGTCTCGACGACCGTTGCAATCCTTCCCGGAACGAATGGCGAGCAACACTTCTTCCGCGGGGTAACCCCGCAGCGTTCATGCGCACCCAGGTCTTGGGTGGGCCGAACAAGTCTTGTGCGACCTGGCAGCCAACACTTGCAACATCCTAGCCATCGGGCGAACTGAGTCAACGTGGTTTGGGAGCGGATGGCGGAGGGCCAAGAGCGAAGAGCCAAAGTTGGATAGTGGGCCCCCGCCCCAGCGGCTCTGTTCGTGGCCGCTTTATTCCGAGCTCTCAGCTCTCGCCTCTCCGCCCGCCGCTATTTGCGAATTCGAAGATTCTGAGCTAGAGTCCGAACAACTGTTGTGCGAATGCGATGAACGTTCACAACCGGCCTTGGTGGTGAACGACGACTCCCATAACGTGTGTGCCGCGATGCTGGGCCAAGTTCAACCCACCGAGTTCGATCTGCGTTTTTCCGCATTCGGAATTCCAGTACGCGTGCACCCCGGCTTTTGGCTGATCTCAGCGTTGATGGGCCGCGGGGCGCTGCAAAACCCTGATTACGGACCGACCCTACTGTTGATATGGATCGGTTGCGTGTTTGTGTCGATCCTGGTGCACGAGTTCGGGCACGCGTTGACGGCCGATCGTTTTGGCTGGTCGCCGGAGGTCGTGCTGTACTACATGGGGGGCTATGCGGCCTACATGCCTACTCGGGGCCACACCCCCCGTCGCTCGATACTGATCTCGCTCGCCGGGCCCGGCGCCGGATTCGTGTTGTACGGGATGGTCGTGCTGATCGAGTGGGTGTACCTCCAATACGCGGTTCCAAATATTCTGACTCTGTGGGCCTTCGGTCAGCTTAAATGGATCAATCTCGGTTGGGGGCTGGTCAACTTGCTGCCTGTGCTGCCGCTCGATGGAGGTCGCGTCTCCGAAGAGCTCTGCGGATTGTGGCGCCGGCGAGATGGTTACGAGTTGTCGGTCAAGATCGGCATGGTGATTGGCGGTGCTGTCTCTCTGTACTTCTTCGTCAATCACGAGTCATACGGACTGTGGCCCGGCATTTTGTTCGCGTTCTTATGCTACAACAATTACCAGATGTATGAGTCAAGACACCGCGGCTCCTGGTAGCAGTTCTTGCATCGGGCGAGGCCGTTCCCTCGCCTAACGCCAACTGCGGCAGTCGCGTTAGAAACCCAAGCCAATCCCACCCAGGCACTCGGTCCCCACCGTGCCGTCGGTGATGTCGAACATCGCGGGGAATTGGCGGGCCCATTGCTTGTTGGGGCCGGGGCAATATTGGCGTCCGTTGCCCTCAATCGCCGCCACCGTGGGAATTCGGGCGGCCAGGCTGGCAGAATGCAGGAAGGAATAGCCCGGACAGGTCAGATCCTGCACGCACAAGAACATGTCGAATTTTTGAGCGGCGGCGGCCAGTAACAGCGAGTCGGTCTGTCCCTTGCAGGCCTTCAGCGCCACTCCCGTGTATCCCATCTCGCGGCCCAATAGCAAAGCGTCATAGTCGACCAGAGCCTCGTCGAGGACGATCGGCTTTAGCTTGGCAGCTTCGTGCATCCGATTTTCAGGGTGGGCTTTCAAGTCGCGGCTGCCGGGTTGTTCGATGTACTGAATTCTGTCATACGCGGCCGGCGACTGCTCGCGAATGCGGTTGAGGAAGTCGAGTACGTAATCCACGTTCTCGCACTTCTCGTTGAAATCGCAGGAGTAAAACCAGGTATCGACGCCCCGCGCCGATTGCGCCTTCGCTGCAACCCCCTCGATTGCCAGCACGCGATCAACGTCCCAGTCGAGATTGTCGCCGGCCAGTTTGATCTTCAGATGAGTCAGCCCGTCGGCGGCGATCCATTCGGCAAGCGTTTCCGGCAACTGGTCATCAATCCGTTCTTCGACGTCGTCATCTGTCAGCGGATCCAGCGCGCCGACGAGATGATAGAGCGGCAGCCGCGCCTGCGGTTCACGCAGCGTGTATTGATCCAGATACTCGTCGGTGAACTGCTCGTCGAGATACTCAGCCAGATCGTGATGGACGTATTGCGCAGAGAGCACGTTGTAGCTGTTGAGTTCGTGGACGCGTCCATAGGCATCGTGCAGCGCGGCGTCAAAGGGGCTGGCGGCCACGAGCTGCGCCAGCTCAGGCATTGCTTCGTCGACCCCCAGCCGCTTGGGCAATGTCTTGCCCAGGTGCCAGTACTCGCCCGAAAGATGATAGACGATGTCAATCGGGTGCCCGTATTCGGGATAATTCTCCGCAAGCGCGACGACCTGCTCGGCGAACTTCTTGGTGATCTCTTCCGTCTTGTCGGTCGAAAGGGCCGCAGACGGCCACGCCCAGACGTTGCCCACCGGCATGCTGCCGAAGCCGGTCGCAACTTTGCCCGCTTGAGTCTCCAGGGTCACTTCGACGTTGATCAGAAACGTCTTGTCGACGATACGCCCCCCGAACTTCAACGGAGCCCGAAAAGCAACAGGTTCGAACGCGCAAGTCGCTTCTAAGATTCGAGTGTCTGTCGACTTCGACATGCCGTCGGGGCGAATGAGGAATTGTGACGTCTACCTGGAAAACGGAATGCCACGATCTTACCCGAGGCCAAAAAAGTGTTCAAGAAAAATCGACCCGTCCGAAGTCTGGCGCCGCCTCCGTCCGCGCTCCAAACAACCGCGAATGCACGGTCTCGACTCGGTGCCGCAACTCACTCAGGCAACAATACTGGTCATCTCCGCCGGACAGAATCGTACAGACTGGGTGTCCCCGGAGAATCTTCGTCCCGACCCGGGGGACGTCGGCGATCAGCGGAATACCTCCGTGTTGCGAATCGGACTCGACGACCAGAGCGTCGGGCACCTCGAAGTCGGTGTGCGAAAACAGGATCGCTTTGGCCACAAATCGATGCCTCGGAACTGTTGTGTCCTCGCACAGACCAGCAGGAGCCGGATGGAAATCGGCATCGTGGGCGAAACTGAGGCACGCCTGACAATGGTGTGCAAGGACCGAGATCCCCAGGGCATGTTCGAAGATCTCCACAGAGGCTGTATAACGCGGATTGACTTCGGTCAGCCACACGGACCGGCCATCCGAGACGAAGTCGCACCCAAACAGTCCGCGCAGTCCGAACTCCCGAGCAAGAACGGATCCGATGCGAGGGAGAGTTCGGTCCAATTCTTCGGACAACTCCAGCGGCCCCAGCGAACCGCAGTAGGCGAATCGGCCGGCGTTTAGCCAATCGAGTCCGACGAATTGTCGCGATGCGCCGACGAAATGCGTTGCTGTGGAGGTCGTGACGAACAGTGCCGACATCGGCTCGCCGTGTAGGCGTTGTTGAAAGTAGTGTTCCTGGTGACAAGCATTCGGCGATGGGGCCGATGCGTCCCAGATTCGGATTCCGCGGCCCCCTGCACTTCGAATCGGCTTGAGCATCCAGGTGCCATCAAGGGCCGGGGGATCACTGGAAGCTCGCACCTGAGCGACAGCCAAATCAGCCGCTACCAGAGCGCGCTGCAACTCGGCCGGGTCGCGTATACGTGCAAGCGAGTTCCCCGAGTTGCCCCACAGGGGCCGCTCGCGGCAGACAGCTTCGATCACACCCGGATGGTTTTCCAAGGCACCGGTGTAGATCCACGGAGCCGCAGGCGCCAGGCGCACCGCAGCGGGCAACCCGCGCGGATAATCTCGCAGCGGTAGTACCTTCGCGATAGCCCGCAGGTCTTCGTCGGCGTACAGGTCGGCGCAGACCGGGTGCAGTCCGGCGCGGATCGCCGACTGGGCGGCCGCCCGAACACTCGCCCCTACGATCAACAGCGGATTTCGTTCGCCGGTCACACCTTTGACTCCAGGTTGGGACAGATTCGTGTCCTGGTTCGAGTCTTGCGATCGTTGCCGAGGGGTCGCTGGCATTCCTGAGGTGGACGTGATATCACATTTTCTCAGGCACACCGTTGCGGGGGAAGCGATTCAGGCTCCTTCGGCAGCATGCCTGATCATCCTGGTTACACTCAAGTCTGCAACGGAGAGGGAGTACGACACGATGGCAATTCACGTTGGAGAAGCTCTGGTCACCAATGGCGATGACGCTGAAGTGGCCCATATCGACCTACTGATCGGCGACAAGGATGGGCCAGTCGGTGTCGCATTTGCAAACGCGTTGGCCGACCAGAAGCAAGGGCACAGCAATCTGTTGGCAGTGCTGGAACCGAACCTGGCCGTAAAGCCCTCAACCGTAATGATCACCAAGGTCACGATCAAAGGGGCCACACAGGCCGTTCAAATGTTCGGACCAGCCCAGGTCGCCGTCGCCAAGGCGGTCGCCGATTGCGTCGAAGCCGGCGTCATCCCCAAAGACCAGTGCGAAAAGCTGTGCATCGTCTGCGGTGTGTTCATTCACTGGGAGGCCAAGGACGACAAGAAGATCTTCCAGTACAACTATGAGGCCACCAAACTCTCGATCGAACGTGCGATGAAGGACGAGCCCAGCGCCGACGAAATGGTCGCCAAGAAAGACGAAGCTAAGCACCCGTTCTTCGCGGGTTAGTTGTAGGCGAGATTATCGCGCGGCTTCCCACGACGATTCGGACGAAGCGCCTTTCGACAGTCTTGTTGGAAATTCGCTCTGTCTCGCTGGCGCCGGTTGGTGAGCAGAGCGAGGTTCGCCCACCGGCGCAGAGTCTTCGGATCACCACGGAAGCCTGGTTATCGCTCATCTCCCATGAAGTCGATCCTCATCCAGCTCGACACCGACCCTCACCCGAGTTCGTTCGACCGGGTGGTGGCCGTCGATGCCGGCGTCGATGAAATCTTCAGTTATGGGGGGGTCGGACCTGGTGACGTCGAGGGGCTGGTTCACGGGGCCATGTTCACGCGCGGCCCCGCAGATCTGAGGCACACCGCGATCTTCATCGGCGGCAGCCGCGTCGATGCCGCCGACCAGCTGCTGCAAAAGGTCTCTGCCACCTTCTTCGGGCCGATGCGGGTGTCGGCCATGATGGACGCCAATGGATCGAACACGACGGCAGCAGCCGCCGTGATTGCCGCCGAACGGCACGTGCGGCTGGCAGATGCACAGGCGCTGGTCCTGGGCGGGACCGGTCCGGTCGGTCAGCGGACTGCCCAGATTTTAGCCATGCAGGGAGCCAGCGTCCGGCTGGCATCGCGATCGATAGAGCGGGCGCAGCAGACATGCGAAACCGTGGCTGCAGTCGTACCGAACGCCCGAATCACACCTTGTGGCGTTGCATCCGATGCGGAGTGGAACGCCGCGTCCGAGGGTGTGACACTTCTCGTCGCGGCCGGTGCCGCCGGAGTTCAATTCATATCGAAACAGCAACGGCAGTCCGTTGAGTCCCTGCAGGTGGCGGTCGACCTCAACGCGGTACCACCCGCCGGGCTCGAGGGAGTCGAAGTCACCGATCAGGCGGCCGACAGAGACGGCGCGATTTGCTACGGCGCGATCGGCGTTGGCGGCCTGAAGATGAAGATTCACAAGGCCGCGATTCGACAGCTGTTCGACGATAACACGCATCTACTCGACACGCAGGCCATCTACGAGATCGGCTCGAAACTGTCGTCCGGCGAAGCAAAATGACACCCAGAGCCTGACCGCGCGATGCAGCCAATCGCATACGATCCAACCGCGGCCCACAAGCTGCTGGACGATAAGTTACTGCAGGATTGCCGGCAGCGTGTCGAAGCGGCCCGCACCCAGGTCCTCGACGACGTCGACTTGATTGCATCGGGAAACTCCATCCCCGTTGAAAAACAGCCCCTCGACGCCGGCTTCATCGACCTGCCTCAGCGTTTGCTCGACGAACGATCGGCCCAGGGCGATGCCAGTCTATTGGGACAGATCGAATCGGCGGCCGCCGGGCTGCGCAACGAACTCGATTGCGTCGTGTCGCTGGGAATCGGCGGGTCCTACATGGGTGGCCGGGCGCTGTTTGAGGCGCTCTGCTCGCCGTATCACAACGAGCTCGCCCGAGAACAACGCCAGCGAATCCCGCGGCTGTATTTCGAAGGTCACAATCTCGACAGCGACACGCTCTCTTCGCTGACTCAGCTAATCGAGAGCAGATACCGCGACAGCAGCCGCACCGAACAGCGGTGGGGCATTGTGGTCATCAGCAAATCGGGCGGGACGCTCGAAACGGCGGTGGCTTTCCGGCTGCTCCGGCAGAAGCTCGAAGAGTACTACGGCGCCGATTCGGGTGAGTGCCGAAGGTATGTCGTGCCCATCACCGGCGAAACCGGCCGGCTGCGAGAACTGGCAGTCAACTGCGGCTACGAGAACGTGTTTCCGATCCCCGACCACGTGGGCGGACGTTTCTCGGTCTTCACGGCAGTCGGCCTGGTGCCTGCCGCCCTGCTCGACTTGAACCTGGAACAGTTGCTGCAAGGAGCCCTCGACATGACCGAGCGGTTTCGCAACGAACCGTTCGGCAACAACCCCGTTCTCGACTACACGGCCACCTGTCACCTGTTTGAACGCGAGCAAGGCATGACGACCCGGGTGCTTTCGACTTGGGGTGCGCGCCTCGAAGCATTGGGATTCTGGTACGACCAGCTGCTCTCCGAAAGTCTCGGCAAACAGGAACACGGCGCAACTCCCATTACGGTCGTCAACACCCGCGACCTGCACAGCCGGGGACAACAGCACCAGGAAGGTCGCCGCGACCGCCTAATCACCAACGTCATTGTCGAGTCGCCGACACAAGAACCCCCGTCTGTGCCTACTTACCCGGATGATGCCGACCGCTTGAATGCCCTGGCCGGAAAGGCCATTCCCGAGTTGCTTTCGGCGGCCATCGCGGGAACGAATCGCGCCTATGCCGACGCCGGACGCCCGACTGCCGACATCCGGCTGCCGAGGCTCAACGAATACGTCATGGGGCAACTGTTGCAGATGCTGATGCTGGCCACCGCGGTCGAAGGCCGCCTGATTGGCATCAACCCCTATGGGCAACCAGGGGTCGAAGCCTACAAGAGAAACATGCAGCAGATCCTGCAGAGCGATTAACGCCGCACGAGCCGGTCAAGTCTGAGAGAGGCGAGTACGTCGGTTTGACTTGGCCCGAACGTTGGCTCAGGATGAACGAACGCTGGAACTACTCCGATTCGTCCGAGGCTCCATCCGGCACTTCCACTTGAATCTCGTCACCTTCCACCCGGACGGCGAAGCAGTCGGTATTGAGTTTGGCGTTGGGATTGTCGAGCCACGTGCCATCGCTCACGCAGAACCGCCAGGCATGCCATGGGCAAGTAACCGCGTCGCCCTCCATGTAGCCTGCTGCAAGTGACGCCCCCATGTGCGGGCAGGTATCGTTGATCGCCCGGTATTCGCCGGCCAGGTTGAATACGGCCACCATTCGCCCATCGACTGGATAGGCGCGTCCCTCACCTTGGGGAATGTCGCCAACACGGGCCACTGTCTGAAACTCCGCCATGCGTTTGATTTGATCCTCAGCTGAGTGAATGAGTGACTTCCGCGGTCATTCTTGTCTCTGGCAGCCGGTTTTTCTACCGAGACTCCCAGGGCATCGTCTATGCTGAACTCTGTATGTCTGAAAGAATCGAGAATACCGGGAGCTGCGGCGGATGATGTGGCGGCACGCCGTCATCGGAATAGGGCTCGTCGCGGCGACCTGGATGGTGTTTCTGCCAGTCGCCGGCTTCGACTTCGTCAACTTCGACGATCCGTCTTACGTGACGGACAACGCCTACGTGCCATCCGGTCTGAGCCTCGAGAACACAATCTGGGCCTTCCAGACGACCTTTCTTAGCAATTGGCATCCCCTGACGTGGTTGTCGCTGATGCTGGATGCCGAACTGTTCGGCACTGATCCGCGTTACTTCCACCTGAGCAATCTCGTCCTCCATACATTCAACGTCTTGCTGTTGTACGCCGTGTTGTGGCATATGACGCGAGCCATCTGGTGCAGTGCGTGCGTGGCGGCATTGTTCGCCATCCACCCGCTGCACGTTGAATCGGTAGCCTGGATCGCCGAGCGCAAGGACGTACTGTCCACATTGTTTGGATTGGCCGCGATCGGCGCATACAGCCAATACACAACATCCAGACGCTGGTCGTGGTACGGCATCGCCTGGCTGGCGTTTTTCGCGAGCCTGCTGGCCAAACAGATGCTGGTGACGCTCCCGTTTCTGCTGTTGCTGCTGGATGTCTGGCCGCTGGGCCGCACTCCGTTAATCGGAATGGCTGCACCCGCCGGCGAAGCTTCTCGAAAGATCGAGACCGTCTCTTGGGGTCGGTTGCTGTTGGAAAAGATTCCGTTCCTGGCGTTGTCGGTGATCTTGAGCGCAGTCGTCTACGCCACGCAAAGCACCGGCGGGTCAGTTCGGTCGCTGACAAGTTTCCCATTCGGCACACGACTGTCGAACGCCCTGACCGCGTATGTACTGTATCTCAAGCAAACGGTCTGGCCTGTCGATTTGGCCGTCCTTTATCCGCATCCTGGCGAGTTCGCACTTTCGGAAGTCGCGATCGCGGTTGCACTTCTGGCAATCGCCACCGGCGCCGTGCTCTGGCTGCTACAGCGGCAACCTCATCTGTCGGTCGGTTGGTTCTGGTATTTGGGAACGCTCGTACCGGTCATCGGACTGGTTCAAATTGGCGATCAGCAGATGGCCGACCGCTACACCTACTTCCCGCTGATCGGGGTGTTCATTGCCGTGACGTGGCTAGCGGCCGCCGTCGCTTCGCGGTCGCCGTGGCTCAGGGCGGCGATGGTCGTTTGCGCAATGCTAGCGGTGGCAGCGTCGGGGACACTCGCCCGCGCGCAAGTCCAAGTCTGGCAGAATAGCGTGACCCTCTTCACCCACGCCATTGCAGTCACTGGCGAAAACCCCGTCGCCCACTACAACCTGGGAGTGGGGTACGAACAGTCCGAGCGCTTCGACGAAGCGGCCCGGCACTACCGGCTGACGCTCGACATTGCCCCCGACTACTTACCGGCACACCACAGCCTGGGTAACGTCCGCTTCTCCCAGAAACAGTACGAGCAGGCGATCGGCCACTACCGCAGGGCACTCGAGTTGGATCCCCTGTACGGAGACGCTTTCAACAACTTGGGCAACTGCTTCCGCGAACTTGGCCGGCCCGAGGAAGCGATTGCCCAGTTTCGCGAAGCATTGCGGGTCGAGTCCCATCATTCGGCTGCCCACGGAAACCTGGCAACGCTGCTATACGCGCAGGGCCAAGTCGACGAGGCGCTGATTCATTTCCGTGAAGCCGCGCGGCTAGCCCCAGGCAACCCCGCCGCCCACAGCAATCTCGCTACTGCGCTTCGCGAGCGGGGCGAGTATGAGGACGCGATTGAACACTACCGCCAGGCCCTGCGAATCGATCCCGACAACCGCGACGCTGCCGATGGTCTGGCATTGACCTACGTGCATTCGGCGACAGCCATGGCAACGGCTGGCGAACTGTTCGACGCTTCGGGCCGGTTGTACCAGGCGTTGGAACTCAATCCCGACTCGTGGCTGGCCCGTTACAACCTGTCCCGCGTTTTACAACTTCAGAATCAGCCGCAACAAGCAGAGGCCGAATTGCGAGAGGTATTGCGGCTGAACCCGAATCTCGCCGAAGCACACAACGATTTGGGAGCGCTGCTGCTCCGTCGCGGCCAGAAGGCCGCGGCCATCAGTCATTTTCGCGAAGCCCTGCGGCTCAAGCCAGATTTCACTGCCGCGCGGGACAACTTGAAGCGAGCGAATGGGCAAGAGCCTTGAGTGTGGACGCCATCAATCGGTCAGTCGCCGCTTGGCTCGCGCTTTGGCCTGGTCATACACGCTCGTCGGTGACTTCGAGTCTGCAGGTTCGGAAGTGGCGGCGGGAGCGCCGGCAGCCGACTCTTTCGGCGACGACGCTGTTCGCCGTTTGCGGCGGGGCAAACTGAGCTTCCATTTCGGCAGCCAACCCGCGGGCCGGCCTGCATCCACCTCGGGTACCAGTGAGTCGCTCAAACGCTCCCAGAGCATCAAACGTCGCCCGGCGATCTCAAACAACAGCAGGATCACGGCCAGCACCAGCAGCCACGGCAGCAGCGACATCATCTGCGGCGATCGCGGCGGGTCGGCGAAGGCTTCAACCACGTCGGTCCGCGCCTGTCCTCCGCTGATCTCGGCCACTTGTTGTAGCGTCTCCTGTCCGCTGGGGAGTCCCACTCGGGGTGCAAACTCGGGAGAATAGGGGAGCGTGACCGCCGGGCCGCGCGTGAAACTCTTCTCGCTCGTCTTCAAGATCGTGCGGTACGTACCGGTGCGATCCATGCGGAACCGGGCGGTGAGCGTATTGGCGCCGGTCCAAATCAAGTCGGGGGAAACCGGCTCCTGGCGCTCGGCGCCGGGAGGCACGACGATCAACTGCGGTGGCTCGGCGCGCCGGAGGCCGGGGCGCTTTGGATCCAGTTCGACCGTCACCACGGCATCCTGACCATCACGGTTCAAGTCGACAAACACCTGCTCGGCGTCGTCGCCGCCCAAGATCCAACGCGTGTGGGTGACCAGGAAATCTTCGTAGTTCTCCCAACTGCCGAAGCTGCCAGAGTGCTTGCCGTCGACTTCCAAGGTGAGGGCCGCCACGCGTCCCAGCCCGCGAAACCAAAACGCCGACCAAGGAGCCGCGTATTCGTCCTGCGACATGACGGCGGCCGTTGCCTCGGGCTTGAGGTAGCTCAGGTTGTAGCCGTCGACATTGGGAAACGAGCCGCCGCCGAACTCGCCCATCAACCGCGATGATGGCAGCAGTTTCCCTGGAATGCCGGCGGTCTGCGTGTCGTCCTTCGTGATGAACGTACTGCGGGCGATGCTCATCGTGTCTTGGGTAAATAGCCGCGGAAGTTCTTCGGCGTCGGCGGTGAACATGATGTTGCCACCGCCGAGTTTGGCGATCTCTTCCAGCAGTTTGGCATCGGGATCGGCCTGCGTGCCCAGACCAATCACACTGACGGTGATCCCGTTCGACTCATACTGCTTGAGCAGGTTCTTGAAGTCGCCCGGCTCTTCGCTGTCGGCTGCGTCGGAAAACAGGATGATGTGCCGCGTCTGGTAGTCGTCCGCCTTCATCAGTTCCTGCCCGGCAGCGACCAGCGCTTCATACACGAAGATCCCGCCCCCCAGACTCTCGATGCCGAGCACCCGGTTGATAATCGCGCCGGGCGCATCAACCGAAGTCAGTTCTTGAATCACGTGCGGCGTGCTGTCGACGGCGATGACGGCGACCTTGTCGGTCGGCGAGAGCAGCTTGACGCACTCGGCCGTGCCCAAGTTGGCCAAGTCCATCTTCTGTTTGCCGCCTTTGACCGGCGCCGTCATGCTGCCCGAACGGTCGAGTGCGACCGCCAACGCCACCCGTCCCTTGCGGTGTTCCTCGCGCATCTCCATCGAAACCGGCAGCACTTCGTCCAGCGGACTCTTAAAGTACCCGCCTGTGCCGAAGCTACGCTTGCCGCCGGTCAGCATCAGCCCGCCCCCCAAGTCTTCGACGAACTGCGCGAGGTGCTCCATTCGCACTCGGCCCAGCTGATCGGCCGGCACATTCTCGATGACCACCGCGCGGTACCGCTCCAGCGAATCGGGCGTGAGAGGATGATCCTGTGCGATCGCGACGTCGACCGGAATACGGGCCGCCCGTAAAGCTTGAACGAAGTTGCCTTCGTCGCCTTCTGCGGTAAGCACCAGCACCCGCGAACCGGCATCGACACGCACCACGCCCGCGCCGCGATTGTTCTCTGCCAGCGGATCTCCGAGCACGTCGAGTTCGACGCTGTACGAGTACAATCCGCCTCCATCCAGCAGGTCCCGAAACAACAGCCGGTTCGTGCCTGAAAGCAGGTTGCTGTCTTGGGTGGCGATCAGTTCGCCGTCCCGCAGCACGCGGACCGTCCCGCGGCGGTCGCCGTCGGCAAAGATGTCGACCGCAAACTGGAACGGCTCCCGAGGCGACACGGCTTCGGGTAAGTGGACCGATTCCACGGCCACGTCGCCCGCCCGGCTGCGTTCGAACAGGCGGTAATCGACGGGCACGCCGTCTTCGCGGGCCCGCCGGGCTCCTGAGAGCGGCGAGCGACCGTTGGCTTCGCCGTCGGACAACACCAGGATGCGGGCCGGTCGCCGCTTGTCGATCACCTGGTTGAGGGCGACGTTGATGGCGTCATTCAAATCGCTGCCGTCGGGCAGCACCTGCTTGGTGTACTCGTCGAGAACGGCAGTTGCCGACAATCCCAACTCGATCTGCGCTGTGCTGGCAAAGGTCACCACGCCCACCCGATCGCCGGTGCCACGATTGTTTTCGAGGTTCTTGATCAACTCCCGAATGTTGGCTCCGGCGGCGCTGGGCAGCGAACGCGACCGATCAGCCAGCACCACGACATCGATCCCCCGCCCGCCGAGATTCAACTTCGGCCCCGTGATGGCCAGCAACAACGCCACCAGCATCGCCAACCGCAACCGGCCGGTCACCCCGCTCGTCCAACCCCACCGCCGAAACGCAAACCACAGCGGAATGGCCAGCAGGAACAGTTCGGGGTATTGGAACTGAATCATTGAGAGGCTGGCTCTGGAGCGCACCGTGCGCGAGGTCAAAGCTGCCGAAGCGTGCAGCTGATATCCGTGACACACGATGTAACGTATTCGACAGATGCAGCTTCACGCAACTTGTAGTGGTGGTGAATGCGAACGCTTGCATGCGGATTCATTCTGCCGCAAGCTTCTTGGTCAACTCGCCAACATCCAGGAAGAGAACGCGCTTGCCCACCAGTGAGTCGATCTTATAGGCGCGAACGAGGTCGTCGAGTTGGTCGTTCACTTGCCCCTGTTGAGAATTCAACTCTTCGACACCGGCCTGGATCCGTTTGGCAGCGGACTGAAGCTGGAGGGTCAGTTCTTCAGCCGGCGCACCCTGTTCCAGCCGCCATTGCGCAGCTGTATCAGCGCGATATAAAGAAAGCTCCGCCTCCCGCAACTTTGATTCCTTCTTCAATGACATGATGAGTTGCTCTAGTTTCTTCATATCCTGTCCATTGTCCTCGACGTTGATCTCTTCAATTTCGTTAGTCACTTGTGTAAGCAACTCCCTTGTGCGGAATCGTCCAGCATGTAGAGAGGCGACTCTCTTGGTTTTCGAGAGACCCTCTTGGACGCGCGTCAGAAAGCGAGCAAGGATCGTGGCTTTGTCCTTCGGCCCCAAGGCCCAGGCAGTCATCACGTTGTCTTGGTCGTTGCAGAGAAACGCCACGTCTGCGGCTTGTGCAGCGGCGCCATCTCCGTCCGCCGGAGTCTGCGCGCTGTCTTCGATTTCGTCTCCAGCGGTCGGCAATAGAAGTGATCGGATCCGCCGGTAGTGATCCGCCTTGGCCTTGGCGGCAGTCGCGTAACTAGCGTTGCCCAACGCCCGAAATGGTGCGAAGACGGCCTCTAGCGGCCGCGAAGCCGTAGGCGGTTCCGGCTTGGCCCCCGAATCGATCTCGACGAGGATCACGCCTCGTTCGCGAAGCCGGCCGAGTGCCTTTGCAGCCGGTCCATCTGCGCCGGTCTCTGTGCGGGCCATGCGCTCAAGGCCTTCTAACAACGCGCGGATAGCGCCAATGCCGGTGTTGTCGAACACACCTCCATCTGTGAGTAGAATCGCTTGAGGATCATTGACGCTCACGGTCTCTGCGTTCTCTTGCTCTTCAGCTTGTCTCTCTGGCCGTGGTATCGAGGAGACGGCAAAGCCCCACGGAAAATTTGAGGAGAGTCGCACGGCCTCGGCGACCGACACACTCCAATCCGGCCGCAGACCATGCAACGTTCGGAACTCACCCAGAGTTGCTTGGTGAATCGCATCAAAATCAACGGATGACAGCAGCGGCTGTGGTAGCGGTGGGATGCCGATGACAAACGGGCCTCCGCGATCGATACTGCAGGTGTTTAACATCAGCAGCGGCGACATCGGATCCTTCTCCGACTCTGCGGTCTGTTCCTGCGGCTCTTCTGATCCATCCTGCGCCACTGCCGCATGGTCGCCGCCCAACCCGAATTCACCTGCCCAGAACGTGCGTACGCTGTCGCCTCGTTCGATCGCAGGGTGTATCGCGCCCCGCAACAGTGGCGCCATGAAGTCTGTGGTCATGTCGTCGAAAGCGCGCGTGAGAAACACTCCGGCCAGACCTTCGTCTCCCGGATCACCGACTAATTCTTCGTTTTGGCGTTCTGCGGCGCGCGGTTGTAATACGTTCTTGGCCCGTGCTTTCAGCTTATCTTGAACTGTCCCCACGTCGTCGCCGGGCTGAATCCCGATTTGCTGGTCGATCTTTTCCGCGTCGAGACCACGCAAGTACTCCAGGTAGTCAACGATCTCTCGTTCGGTTTTGATGCGAACGTCCTCCGGTGCCGAATTGCGAAGTTCGACAGTATCGCCAGCAGAGCCCGGGTGGGCATGGTAATGGGCCGATCCCAGCGCCCCCCCCGATACCGCGCTGATCAACACGATGTGATCTCCGAGCCGGTATCGCTCGTTGCCCAGCAACATGCTCTCGTGGTGCAGAGCATTCAGCACGAGCGAGGTAAAGACGGCGGCCCGCGATCCACCCCCACTTGCCGCCACGAGTAGATACGGACCTGGCCCCGTGGACTCATCCAACTTCTTCTGAAAATGTGCGAGCCAGTCCTGTGTGATGTCGTTCTGTTGAACGTCGTACGATCTCCCGACGGTCACTGGCTGCATCAGCGACACCCAGACGACGATGACGAGCACAGTGAAAGGCCGAATGGGAGCATCCGAATGACAGTGCCACGCGTCGACGACCCGCGCGAAACAGACCAGGCAGAATGCGATATGGCAGATGGCCCAGACCGAGTAGTTGCGGAAGGAGGCCAGATATAGGCCGTTGTTCGCCATGTACCAGATCCACTCACCCGCGACATTCAAGACGATCAGCATGGCTGTCCAGCGTCCCAGCGTCCGCCACACGTGAACGTCGGCTGATAGAAACGCACGCCAGCGACTCGCACAGGTGCGTGCGACGCGCCACACTTTGTGCCCTCGCGTTTCATCATCGGTTCGCTGGCCGACATACTGCGGCAAGTCCGCCAGCAGCCAGCGCCGCGCACAAAGCCAACTCAGTAACAGCACCCCCAGGCCTGCGAAGGAGTATCGAATGTGAGGTTCCAAGAAACTGTACGCGGGTGGACTCGACCAGGCTGCGAGAAAAACGCTCGCACCGAAACCTGCCAGGAGGAATATGGCGAAGATCCACCCGTTGTCCTGAATCATTTGGCCGACACGAGCCATCGGACCGGTAACGAACACCATGCACTTGTCCGCTAGACGTCGATCGCGCAGATAACACGACCTGATCGCCTGGGAGGGCCAACGGGGCGTTCGATCGTTCACCAGCCAGTCGCAGATCACGTGCAACACAAGCATCAACCCAAATACGCCGAGAGCCCTCCAACCTTCCGGCACGGCTGCAACGGAGATCGGTGAATCGGCGGGCAGCGAGGCTAGACCTGCAAGAATAGCGACCAGGAGCGCCGGCGGGACCGCAAAGCGCATCAACCGTGCCCAAGCGCTGTCAGCCTCATCGAACTCGGCTTCTAGCGGTTCAACCGTCAGCACCATGGCGATGTACACCGTAGCCAAGATCGCAAGGTACAGAGCCCACATGAAACCGACGAACCCACCGGCGCGGACGTCCGACAGCTCGAACAGGTGTGACACTTGAGAGACGCGACTGAAGGCCAAAATGACCGCCAACCATGCGAACGTCGTGAACAACCATCGATGCAGGAATCGTTTCATTATCGCCTCCGCAGAAGAGAGTGGCCCATCCCGATTTCGGGAGTTTGGTGGCGAGTGGATCGCGCGCGTCGAACAATCCGAGGGAGTTCGGCAGCCAATCCGCAACCGCTCAAGGTTCGCCTAAGGGAACGATACGGCGCGAGCGTGGAAGAATTTCTCCAGTTGTGACTCCAACGCCAGCAAAGTGCGGCTGCACTTCTGCCTGGCGACCTGCGAGCCCTCTCAGGAGATGGTTCGACTAGACGTGTCGACTGAATGGCATCTCAGTTCACAATACTGCCGATGTTCGCATCGATCAAGCCAGAACACCGACTCTCTCAAGCACATGCGTTCGATCATCGCAGCTACCTCAAACGATGAGTCCGATCGCCTCGACGCATCGGCAGCGAGTCAGTTCGCCGGAGACTGCAGTGCCGTTCGAATGGCCTCGACTCGTGTGCGGTTGGCGTCGAGATCGGAGTGGCCTACACGGGACGCCGAGCGGACGTGGATCTGGTTTTGCTCGGAGTCGACGAGGAACTCGACGTCGTCGGTATAGCGGAACAAAGCCGACGTGAATTCGATGTGCAGGTAGTTGTCCTCTCGTTTGACGACGTTGGTCCGAGGCATTTCGGAGATGACTTGCTCGAGCCGCGCGATGGCCTCATCGGCTGTGCCGGAATACGGCAATGGTTCGATGAAGTGGCCAGCGTCGGCCGGGTCGCCTTGCGAGCAGACGCAATTGGGCTTGTCCGGGCATGCTGCGAGTTTGCCGTCGGTTGCCCCCAGATTGTCGGGACGTTTGGCCGTCGCGCTCAACACGGCGAAGTAGCCGATGCCCAACACGATGAGCCCTACGATGATGCCTGCAGTCACTTTGAGTTTCATGTCCGCGATGAGCCAGAAGGATAGGAACTGTTGAACGGACGAACGTGAGCAGCCAGCCACCGAAGCGGGCCACCGCGCTTGGCGATTGCTTTCAGTTGAACGTTGCGACTCCCTGACAAATCGTTTCGAAGTGGATCGACACGATATCGTCGACGTTTGGCGCATAGCCGCCTGCCATGCTGGCTGCGACTGGCACGCCGCTTCTCCGACATCGTTCGTAAACCAGTCCATCCCGTCGTGCAAGTCCGCTTGTGCTCAACGACAGGCGGCCCAGCCGATCCTCCTCGAACGGGTCGGCGCCGGCAAGGTAGATGACCAGGTCCGGGTGCGACGAATCGAATGCCGTTGGCAATGCCGTCGTCAGTGCATCGAGGTATTCCTCGTCCGCAGTCGCATCCGGTAGAGGAACGTCTAAATCGCTTCGCTCTTTGCGGGCTGGGAAGTTCTTTGCGCCATGAATCGAAAAGGTGTAGATCGAATCGTCGCCCTCGGTGATCGCGGCGGTCCCGTTGCCTTGATGCACGTCGCAATCAATCACCAACACACGTGGCGCCCGTCCTTCAGACTGCAATGTGCGCGCGGCCATCACCGTGTCGTTGAAAACGCAATAGCCCTCTCCACGATTGCGAAACGCGTGATGTGTCCCGCCGGCCAGATTCGCCGAGAACCCGTCTTCCAATGCACTCCGGCAGGCGGCCAGCGTCGCCCCGCACGAGCGGCGAGAACGCTCGACCAATTCGGGCGACCAGGGAAAACCCATGCGAAGCTCTTCGGGCCGGCTGAGTGACCCGGCCGTCACCTGCTGCAGGTAGTCACCGTTGTGCGCCAAAAGAATCTGTCGGTCGTTGACGGCAGCGGGTACCTGCAAATCGACTGCGGCTAACAGCTCCGATTGCTCGCATCGCTCCCGCAGCAGTGAGTATTTGCGCATCGGGAAGCGATACTTCTCTGGAAACGGCAGAACGAAGTGGTCGGTGTAGAAAAGTCGCACGGGCCAGTCGTTGGGTTGCGGGCGAATTGAAGGCAAGCCAGCCGTGTCGCCTCACCGGCGCTTATGTTGCGGGGAGCCAATTATCGGCTTGAAGCCGGATCGACACGTCAATGCTGGAACAGGAATTCTTTGCTGCTCAGCAAGCTCCAATAGATGTCTTCGACGACTTGCCGTTTCTGGCCTTCCTCGGCCTCCGATAGTGCCTCCAGCATGGCGGCACTTTCGGCCTCGCTGGGGTACCGCGACAGCGAGCTGAGATAGGCTTCTTCGATCAGATCCTCATTCGAGGCGGCGGCCGCAAGCAGGTCGCCAATGCGGCCTTTCTCGGCCTCGAGCTTGTTGTTCAGCGTGTCGCCATTGACGATGTGCAGCACCTGCACCATGCTCGGCTCGTCGGTGCGCTCGCATTCGCAGGTAATGATCCGCTCGGGACGGCCGAAGGTCTTGAGAAAATAGGAATCGACGCTCGCATCCGAGAGTTGCAAAGCCCGCGTGCCGGTTGGGCGGTCTTTGAACTCGGTCGACACGTCGGTGGCTTGCGACAAGGCATCGAGCAGCACTTCCGCCTGCAGCCGTCGCGGATAGTAGCGCGAATAGAACCGTTCGTCCGCCCGGTTGCCGGGTAACGGGTCGCTGGAGCGCTGATAGGTGCTCGACTTCAGAATCAGCCGCATCAACTGCTTGAGATCGTAGTCCTCTTCAGCCAGATACTCTGCAAGGGCCGTGAACAATTCTTCGTTGCTAGGCGGATTCGTCAAACGCAAGTCGTCCACCTTCTCGACGATCCCCACACCGAAGAAATTCGCCCAGACCCGATTGACGATCGCCTTGCCAAAATAAGGATTGCTCTCGTCGGTCAGCCACTCAGCCAGATACGTGCGGCGATCTTCGGTCGACTCGAACGACACCGGCTCAGCGTCGAGCGGTCGCGGCGGCTGCGGCCGGCCGGTCCGCGGTTGAATCAGTTCACCATCGGTCGCGACGAAGATCTCACGATTACCGTCGCCGCCCCGGCGGTCGCCTCCCCAGCCCTTGCCTCGCACGCGGGCAAACAGGTTGGCCATCCCGTAGTACTGGTCGTTGGTCCATTTTTCGAGCGGATGATCGTGGCACTTTGCACAGCCGATCGACATTCCCAGAAACGCCATCGAGGTCGTCTCCGCCATATCGAGCGGATCTTCGTGCAGGGCGTAGAAATTGGTGGCGCCGTTGTCATAGGTGTTGCCCTTTGATGTGACGATGCTGTGCACGAATTCGTCCCACGGCGTGTTCCGCTCGACCTGCTCGCGAATCCAGTTGTAGTAGGCATCCACGGCCTTGGGACGCAGGCGGCTGCCGGTCACCAGCAGCAAGTCGGACCATTTGTAAGTCCAGTAGTCGACGAACTCGGGCCGGGTCAGCAGGTATTCGACCAATCGATCGCGCTTGTTGGGAGCCGTGTCGGCGAGGAATTCGCGGACCTCAGCCGAGGTAGGCAGGACGCCAATCGTGTCGAGAAACGCCCGCCGGATAAACGTCTCATCAGAAGCAACCGGTGAGAGTGGAATGTTGAGACTTTCAAGTTTCGCCAGCACCAAGTCATCGATGAAATTCGCGCGTGGGGCGCCTGTGAAAACTTCGGGTGACAGCTCGTTGTCCAGCGGCACGGTAATCGAGGCCACAACGTTTTGGCTCAAGAACCAACCGACGACGGCCCCTTCTCCACGGCCGATGACCTGCGCTTCACCGGTTTGGCTGACTTGGGCGACCGTTGCGTTGGTCGAGGTGAACTTAACCCACCTGGTGACGTCCTCGGCATGGCCGTCATCGAAATGAGCCCGCACGATGAGCTGCTGAGTCATTCCCTGTTTGAGAGCCACCTGCCCGGGCAGTACTTCGAGACGACTGACCCGCGGGTCGCTATCGTCAGGCCCCGGGTGGCCGGCGGCAATCCACTCGGCGAGCACTCGGTAGTCGGGCGATTCGGGTTCGAACCGCAGCCCCCCCTTGTGCGGAACGGCGCCGGTCGGCTTTAGCAAGATCAGGCTTCGGCCCGGATCGCTCCGTACGATTCGCCGGCCGCGCGATTGCCGCGTGATGCTCAAAAAATCGAATTCGGGATCGTAGCCGCGCAATGACAGCTTGAACCCATTCTTGCCGGCCGCAGCCCCATGACACGCTCCCGAATTGCAACCCGCTTTGGAAAGCACCGATTGCACGTGGTTGCGAAAGCTCCAACGGTGCGGCGCATCGAAGCCGACGACGGTGACCTCGGCAGATGCCACCCGGTCACCGGCTCTGGCGATGATTGTCACCTGGCCGTTCCCCATCGGAACCGCCGTCAGATCTTCGATCCGCACGATGCTTGGATCGCTCGATTCGAATTCGACGCCTTCGCGGACTTCCCCGGTGAACTGGCTGCCGCTGTGCTGCTCCACGAGCAGTCGCTGCCGGGCTGCGGTCCCACTGAGAGTGAACTGCGAGGGCAGCACGACCAGCTCGTCTTCGGCATATGTCGGCGCGGCTGTGCCAAGCGTCGCCGTGCCGAGCAACGTTGCTGCTACGACCAGCCAGTTGTGGAGACGTCCGCCGCTCATGTGTGTTTGCAAGCTCTCTGTATGCTGGAAGCCAGTTGGCTTGCCTGTATTCGGTTGTCTCTGGACGAGCGCAAGAGGGTTATGCGTGGTGTCCCCGCACGTCGGCCCCCAACGACGAGCCGCCGTTCAAAACAGCTCGTGAATCGGTTGTTTTCCGAAATCAACCAACGGGAAGGGACGCCCCGCCGGCCCCGGCAAGTGGGATTCCAGGTCGAGCCCTAAACTTTGGAAGATTGTGGCGACCACTTCGGCCGGTTCGACTGGCCTTTCGGCCGGGTAGCCGCCGGTCGGGTCGCTGCGACCGACCGCGCGGCCACCTTGGATTCCGCCGCCGGCAAAGTACATCGACCAGCACTGTGGCCAGTGGTCGCGGCCACCGGCCGGGTTGATCCGGGGTGTGCGGCCGAACTCGGCCAGGTTGCACACCAGAGTCTTGCCCAACAGGCCGCGCTGGTCCAGATCTTCGATCAGCGCGCCGTAAGCGCGGTCGTACATCGGAGCCACGATGTTCTTCATGCCTTCGATGGACGTAAACGGCTTAGTACCATGAATGTCCCAGGTGATCTCATCGAAGACGGTCAGGAACGTGTTGACGGTCACAAACCGCACGCCCCCCTCGATCAACCGCCGGGCCAACAGGCAGCATTGCCCGAAGCGGTTCATGCCGTACCGCTCGCGGACCTCTCGGGGCTCCTTCGAGATATCGAATGCCGACCGGGCAGACTCGCTGGTGACCATCCGGAAGGCGGCCTGGAAATTGCTGTCCAGTGATTGGGCTGACTGACTTTGTTCGAATTTGGCCACCGTGCCTTCCACCACTTCGCGCAGACGCCGACGGCGATCGAGCCGGGCCTCGCCGATTTGTTTCGGCGGCAACAGATCGGGAACCTGGAAGTTCTCTTGTGACGGATCGGACATCAATGCAAAGGGGTCGTAGGTCTTGCCGAGGAACCCCGCATCCTGCCCGTGAGGTAGGCCGCCGCCTGTTCGCCCCATCGGCTCTGGCAGGACGACGCTGGCCGGCAAGTCGGTCTTACGGCCGCGCAGGTAACTCAACACGCTGCCGGCATGCGGCGAGTTCACGCCGCCGGTGAACAAGCGGCCCGTCTGCATCATTTGGTGGCCGGTGTCGTGAACGGCAGCGGCGGTGTGATAGCAACTCCGCACGACGGAAAACTTGTCGGCGAGTTTGGCGTGCTCGGGAAAGATCTCACTGATCTCAAGTTCGGGCGAGCGCGTAGAAATCGGGTTGAACGGTCCGCGGATTTCGGCGGGCGCCTCCGGCTTCATGTCGAAGGTGTCCATTTGGCTCGGCGCGCCCAGGTTGAAGATCATGATCACTGAGCGATCGTCGTGGTCCTCTGAAACCGCACCCTGAGCCTGTAGCGCCGTCAGGTCGGCCAGCGATAGTCCAACCGCTCCCAATGACCCGACTTGAAGGAAGTCGCGTCGTGATACGCCGTCGCATGTGTGCGTCGCTCCCCGGCCTGTGAGCTGCAGCATGATGCCACTCCTGTCGAGAACCCGCGGTTGTGACCCGGTAAAAGCGATTTCATTCTAAACCGACTGGTATGCGCGAACAAGAACCGACGGTCGCATCCGGCCTGCAATGACACAAACAGCGGTGGGTGGTCTGCTTCCCAAGAGAGGCTCCATCTCCCGGGCCAAATCTGATTTGGGTGCAGGGACGAGTCGTCGGGGCAGAACGCGAGGGCGCTTTTCAAGCGTCGGGGCCGCCTGCAGGGAGGCTCGACGGCCTGGCGTCGGTTTGTAGCAACCGATCCCTTGACTCAACTTTTTGAGACGGTGCATCCGATTGCAGGCCGTCACGGCAAAAAAAGAAACCCGGCCCCATACAGGAGCCGGGTTTCTGTCGCGATCTGAATCGGGCGGTGCCGATCTAGGGACCGTTGGCAGTTGCGGGTGCATCGCCTTCGACGTGGCCGATGACTCCGCTTCCAGCGGGCAGTTCGATGCACAGCTCTTCGCGCACGATGTTGAGGCTGCGAGGGGCATCGATCCCGAGCCGTACATTGTTCGGCCCAATCCGAACGACGGTTACTGTGATGTTCTCGCCAATCAGAATCCGCTCACCTGGCTTGCGTGAAAGTACCAGCATGGTTCACTCCTCCCTGCGTTTTGGCCAGGCGGTCCTTGTCTCAAGGCAGCAACCAGAGCCCTTTCGAAAACGCAGCCTTCCATGTCGTCAAAAGGAATACGTGCTCATAAAGATAACAACCTTCCGTTGAATATGTCCAGAGACCACTCACTGGACTGCCACCAAAAGACACTCCGCGGCCAGTCGAAGACAACGCCGAACCAGCCTGCTCGCCGGGCGATAAACCGCTAGACACCTCGCACTCCACATCACTCTTTTCAGTGCATTCCCCGCAAATTAACATCGCGTCATCCTTCAAGCCTGAGTCCCAAAGGGGATTGGCCCCAGCGACGCTCAGGCATCTTGCTAAGCTGCGCCAAAAATAGGCACTCGGCACGTGCCTAAAAATTGTGCACGCCGAGAAACGACGGTACACAATGGATTTTGGTAAGCCACCGCTGACCTGGGAGAACAACACACGGCGTCGAGCTTTCTCGGCAACGTAGCCCAATCGGCGCCGGGCGCTTGACGACGCTTCCGGCGGCCACAATGCTAGTGCAGCGTCGTGATGGGCGAACTGCCGTACAGCTGAATGCACCGTCTCAGGCTGTCGCCCTGAAATCTCACCGGCCGTCTCCAGCACCGAGTCACCTCAATGATACGCATTGGAATCATCGGCATCGGGTTCATGGGCTACACCCACTTCGAGGGGGCTCGAAAACTGAAGGGGGGCCGAGTGACCGCATTGGCCACCCGGAGTGTTCGCAAGCGGCGCGGCGATTGGACGGGCATCCAGGGAAATTTCGGCCCCCGCGGGGGCAAAGTCGACCTTGCCAAGGTCAAGACATACGCCGATTACCACGACCTGCTGGCCGATCCCGACATCGATCTCGTCGACATCTGCCTGCCCACCGACCAGCATGAGCAAGTGGTGCTCGAAGCGGTAGCCGCCGGAAAGGCAACGATCGTCGAAAAGCCGATCGCCATCGAACTCAAGGCAGCCGATCGCATGGTTCGCGCTGCCGAGAGGGCAGGCGTCCCGTTAATGGTCGGCCAGGTGCTGCCCTTCTTTCCCGAGTTCCGCTTCGTACGCGAGTGCATCGAAGGGGGCAAGTACGGTTCGCTACTGGCCGCACATTTCCGCCGAGTCATCACGCCACCGAAATGGTCGAAGGGCATGGCCGACTACCGCAAGCTGGGTGGATGGGGCATCGACCTGCATATTCATGACAATCACTTCATCGCTCTCACCTGCGGAGTTCCTCAGAAAGTCTTCTCACGCGGACTGGTTGAAGACGGTCTGGTGAACCATGTGCACAGCCAGTATGTCTATGAAGACGCGGCCAAGACCGTCAGCTGCGTGAGCGGCGGTATTGCCGCCGAAGGACTGCAGTTTTCCCACGGATTCGAAATCTATCTCGAAAAGGCCACGCTGTTGTACAACGCCTCAACCATGGGACAGCAATGGGTGCTGGACCGGCCGCTAACGTTGATCACCACCGACGGCAAAGTTCGCGAGCCCAAGCTCAAGGGCGGAAGCGAGTGGTGCTCGGCCTTTACAGAGGAACTCCAAGCGGCCGTCGACGCCGTTCGAACCGGCGAGCCGTCGCTGCTGCTGTCTGGCGCGCTGGCCCGTGACGCCTTGAAACTCTGCCACGCCGAGGCCAAGAGCATCCAGCGCGGCCGAACGGTCAACGTGACCTGATCGAGTTTGGCTGGCTTGCAGATCACTGGCGGGCCTCCATAATGCACACCACCCGCTGGCGGTTCAATCTAGAGCAGTTTACGAAATTCGGTGGCCAGTTCCGGCCCGCGGGAATCAGCAATCGAAGCACCAAAACGGCGTTGTGCGCGGCACAAGACAGCGCCATCGCTGTAGGCAGAACATGATCGACAACCTGCCTCTCAAAACGCTGCAGTTCAAAGGACTGACGATCGAGGGCTACTCCCGCGCCGCGGTGCAGAGTTACTGGCGCGTGCCCGAATTGAAGCTTGGATTCGACCTCGGCGGCAGCCCCTGGTCGTTCATGGGCACGCAAACCATGTTTGTGACGCACGCCCACCTCGACCACATGGCCGCCCTGCCCGTCTACGTGGCCCGCCGCCGGATGATGAAGATGGACCCTCCCACCATCTACGTTCCCGAAGAGTCGCATCAGAACGTGCGGCGGATGTTAGAGGCGTGGCAGCGGCTCGACCGCGGTCGCATGTTGTGCGATCTGATTGCAGTGAAGCCGGGCGATGAGATTCAACTGTCGCGCGAGCACGTGGTCACCGCGTTTGCAACTCGCCACACCGTCCCCTCGATCGGCTTCGTCGTCTGGGACCGCCGCAAGAAGCTCAAGCCGGAATACCAAAACCTGGCCGAATCGGAGATCCGCGATCTGCGGCTATCCGGAATCGACGTCAGCCACGAGATCCGTGTCCCGCTGCTGTGCTACACCGGCGACACGGCGCCGGCCGGCTTCGACGAGTATCCGCCGGTCATGGAATCGCAAATCCTGATCACCGAACTCACGTTCTTTCGGCCGGAGCACCGCAAGGAGAAGATCCACAAGTTCGGCCACACGCATCTAGACGACATCATCGAACGGGCCGATCGCTTCAAGAACGAACTGATCATCTTGGGCCACTTTAGCACGCGCTACCACGAGCGTCAGATCCGCAAGGCGGTCGAACGCCGGCTGCCGCACCAGTTGCGGGAACGCGTGCACTTGTGGCTGTGACAGTGTCCGAGCGCGATCAAAGTAGCAGAGCCGAAACGGCGATGTGCCACTGCGGTGTCAGCCGCGAAATTGATGTGAGGCTTGAGTGTTGCCGCACTCACAGAGCAATGGCACTCCACCGGGTCTGAGAGCGCGATGGTGGCACGGCTGTGTCAGCGCTGTGTCAGCCGTGCGAATTGGTGTGAGAGTTGGACGTAGCAGCATTGCTCACAGAGCAGTGGCACGCCGAGTTGAAAGCGCCGTTAGATTAGCATTCCCGCCACACAGGCGGTCATCAGCGTCGCCAGACTGCCCCCCAGCATGGCTCTAAAGCCGAGTCTCGCCAGATCGGCGCGGCGGTTCGGTACCAAGGCCCCAATCCCGCCGAGTTGGACGGCGATGGAACCGAAGTTCGAAAACCCGCACAGCGCATAGGTGGCCAACACGCGCGACCGCTCGGAAATCCGCGAACCATCGCCACCCGCCATCCACTCGCCCAGCTGATCGTAAGCCACGAATTCGTTGGCGACCATCTTGATCCCCAACAGGTAGCCCACTTGTCGGGACTCCGACGCCTCGACGCCGATCAACCACGCCAGTGGTGCGAAGACAGAACCCAGAGCCGCCTCCAACGTCCACAACGGGTTGCCCGCCTCATCGACATAGCCGAACCAGCCTCCCATCCAGCCCAACAGCAGGTTCAGCAGCGCGACCAACCCCAAAAAGGCGAGCAACAACGCCGCGACGTTGACCGCGAGCTTGAAGCCGTCGCTCGCGCCGATGGCCGCGGCGTGGATGATGTTCACGCGCTCGGTGTCGGCCTGGGCCTGCACGGTACCGGCAATCGGCTGCTCGACCTCCGGCTGCATGATTTTGGCGATCGCGAGTGCAGCCGGTGCGGAGATCACCGACGCCGTCAGCAGATGTCCGGGGTCAATCCCCATTGCCGTATACGCAGCCAACACGCTGCCGGAGACGGTGGCAAAACCGACCACCATCAGCGACATCAACTCCGATTGCGTCATCTGCTGCAAATAAGGCCGCACCACCAGCGGCGCCTCGCTTTGGCCAACGAAGATGTTCGCGGCCGCCGCCAGCGTTTCGGTACCTGAGGTCCCCAACGTCCAACGCATCGCCAGGGCAACGGCACCAATGACGCGCTGCATGATGCCCAGGTAGTACAGCACGCTCATCAGCGTGGAAAAGAAGATAATCACCGGCAGCACTTGGACGGCAAACGACTGCGTGATGTATTCTTGCTCCATCATCGCCGGCCCCAGCAAGAATCGTGTTCCCGCCTGGGCACAACCGGTCAGCGCCACAAACGCCTCCCGGGCAAACTCAAAAACCGCGCGACCAGGCCCCGTGCGGAGCACGAGCACGGCAAACGTGATCTGCAACACCAGCCCTAAGACCGCGACCCGCCACGGAAACCGGCGGCGATTGGAACTCATCAACCACGCCAGCCCCATCAACACGATCAAGCCGACACAGCTCACCAGGCGTTCCATTGGCGTCCACCTTTAGAATGCGGCACGGGAAACAGTCCACCAGACTACCGAACCAGGCGTCGTGAAGCATGCCCCAGCGAACCGCGCAAGCCGGCACAGCATGCTGGCTGCCTGCGTGGCGATACTCGAGTGAACTACCGGGGCAGAAAATCACCGATGCTCAGCACAGCAACCGCGCGGCCCTCGAACTCGACGGGCAGTTCATCGTCGCGGTTGAGCACCGACCTGGATATTGACAGCCATCCGGCTGCGGTTGACCGTTCTTCACCAGATCCGTCCGAGGATCATTGCCCGGACTCGGGCCGGGGATCACAGTAACTCAGCGCAAGCAGCGCGTAGCCGGTTACCAAATTCGGATCGCCTTCGTACCAGCGGTCGGCCTGATTGATCCAGCTGCCGTTGCTGCGCTGCAGCTCGGCCAACTGCTGGGCCAACTCCTGGCGCCAATCGTGCCGTTTGCCGGCTGCGTCTTCGAAGTCATCCAGTTCCAAAACGCTGAGGGTCTTGGCGAAGGTGTGGTAGTAGTAGTACAGCCCCTGCAGGCCCATTCCCGGGTTCTGGTCGAGTGCATAGTGATTGCGAATCCACTCCAAAGCGGCCGCCACGCGAGGATCGTTCGCCTGCAAACCGGCGTAGACCATGCTCTTGAGCCCCGCATACGTCATCGACGCGTAGGACCGCAGCCCGCCGTTGGGCGTCATGCCGGCTTGAGAGGTGCCGCCAGCCGCAGGCGTGTAGTAGAAGCCGCCGTCGTTCACCTTGGCGGCAAAGGGGGTGGTGTTGAATTGTGTTTCGAGGTTCTGGGTCCGCGAGACAAATGCCAGCGCCTTCACAATGGCGGGGTCGTCCGCGTCGACACCGGCGGCCGACCGTAAGGCTTCGATGAAGAACTGCGAATTGGAGAGATCGGGCCGCTGGTGGCGTCCGTAGCCCGCGCCGCCATACGCTGAATCCGAACTCTCCAGCCCTTCTCCTTCATCCCACTGCAGGCCGCGGAGAAACTTCTCGGCGGCGGCGATGTGACGATCATAGCGGCCGTCTTGATTGGCCAGCTTGAAGGCCATGATGGCGATACAGGTTTCGTAGTTGCGGTGATTGCTCTCGGTGAAGTAAATGCCGCCATCGTCTTTGACGTGGTTCTCCAGATGTTCAAGCGCCCTCGCCAGAGTCGGATCATCAAGGGCAAGTCCGGATCGCAGCAGCGACGTCGTCACCAAGGCACTGATTCCCGGCTGCGTCGGCGACGTCCAGCTTCCGTCGTCCGCCTGGCTGGTGCGCAGGAAGTCGATGCCTGGCTGGCGGATGTCCTCGAGCAACTGCTTGTCAGGACCCAGCGTGCTCGCATCGCGATCGTCGAATGCCGATGCCGATCTCAGGTTCGACACGCCGGCCGCCAAAACCACAATCGAGCCGGACAGCACTCGCAGCAGTCGCCTTCTATTCATTTCGCACCTCACGGGACGTCGCTATTCGGAGTTCAAATGGGTCAATGGCCCAAACGTCTGTTGGGCTAGGTTCCATTCTATCACGTGCCAGCGTGCGGCAGTCGAGGCCGCAGAGCAGAAAAGCGTTTCATTCGTTAAACACCTTATTGACGTACGGCTCGTCGTCGGGGGCATTGCCGTTGCGCGTTCCCAACGCCCGCCAGACGTCGCGGTCGATGTCATCGGCGACGGCCCGCACCGAGCCGTCCATCAACGTGACGTGCACCATCCCCGAATGGTGGCTCCGCGCGGTTACGGCGGCATAGCTCGACTGCGTGGCGCTTCTGCCCTCCTGCACAGAGTTGTAGTCGACGTCGTACACAACTCCGTCGCTGTGGAGATAAGAAACGAACGTGTTGGGCGGAAAGACCGTGGTGAATCCGCTGTGATGCACACGCCCATCGGGCCACTCGGTATGTGCCGTGTTGTCGTTGGTTTCCGAGCCAAGCTTGAACTGCAGTGACGGACCGGTGGCGAGCGGGGTCAGGTCGGACGGCTCGTCGGGGACCGTCTGACCCGGATCGTCGGTGTTGCGAAAGTACGAAGTGAACGCCTTGACCTCGGCCGCCATCAGTGTGTAGCTGGTCCCGTCGACGAAATCCCGTTCCCGCAAGCTGGCGTTGACGAAAAACGCGCCGTCGCCCCGCCTGGGGCTTGCGGGACTGTAGGCCAACCAGGTTCCAAAGTTAAATCCATACGTCAGTGGATAGACCTTGGGATTCCCGCCGCCGTCCAGGCGCATCATGTCGTTCACGTCGCTGGGACATACGTAGGTGGGGATGCGCGTTGTGGGAACTCCCGTGTCGAGCTGCGCGTCCCAAGCCGTTTGCAAATCCACGAGCGAGTAAGCATTCCCCTGCTCTACGAACGGCAGCAGGCGCGCGTGAATCGACCAACTCCCGTTGTTCCCACCCAGTACAGTCCCCCGTGCGATGCAGAAACTTGGCGGGTAGAGCCTGTCCAATTCGACATAGTTGTGCATCGCCACGCCGATCTGCTTCATGTTATTTCGGCAAGACGAGCGGCGGGCGGCCTCACGGGCAAATTGAACCGCCGGCACAAGGATGGCGATCAAGATCGCGATGACGGCGATCACGACCAGCAATTCCACAAGCGTGAAGCCGAGTGGCCGACTGATACGCGAGCGGTTACGCATGCAATTCTCCTGCGACGATCAGCCGCGACCGCAGGCGCAACCCGTTGGCCCGAGCTTGCAGGATGCGTGGAGTACGCCACACAACCCGCAAGGTTCACGCGCGCCACAGTGGTGGGACCCCTCAAGTGTAACAGCGCGAGGCGGAACACGCTGCCGCAATCCGATCACGACGACTTGGCTGCGACCTCCGCCAACACTTCCCGAGCGGCTGCAATCGTCGAATCGACGTGTTCCGGCGTATGGGCTGTGGACAAGAAGTTCGCTTCGAACTGGCTGCAAGGCAAATAGTGCCCGCGTTCGAGCATGCCCCAAAAGTACTTGCCGAACCGCTCGGTGTCGCACTCCGAGGCGACGGCGTAACTCGTCACTCGATCGGGATTGAAGAACAGCGTGAACATGCTGCCCACTCGCGCCACGGTATGCGGGAGCCCCGCGTCTGCGGCAGCCTGATCGAGACCGTCGGCCAGTCGCTTGGTGTTCTCTTCGAGCTGCTCGTACGGATTGGACTGTTTGAGTGCATTCAACATGGCCAGACCCGCCGCCACCGCCAGCGGGTTGCCCGACAAAGTCCCCGCCTGATAAACCGGCCCCGTTGGGGAGATGGCATCCATCACGTCGGCCCGTCCCCCGTAGGCGCCGACCGGCAAACCGCCGCCGATGATCTTGCCCAGCGTCGTGAGATCCGGCGTGATGCCGAACCGCTCCTGTGCGCCGCCGTAGGCCAACCGAAAGCCGGTCATCACCTCGTCGAAGATGAACAACGCGCCGTGTTTCTGGCAGATTTGCTGAACCGCCGCTAGAAAGCCCGGCTCCGGAGGCACGACGCCCATGTTGCCCACTACGGGCTCGAGAATCACCGCGGCAATCTCGCTGCCCCGGCTGCCGAAGGCGTCTTCGACTTGCCCCGCGTCGTTGAACTCCAGACTGATTGTGTCCGACGTGCAGCCGGACGGCACGCCGGGACTGGAGGGCGTGCCGTGCGTCAGCGCGCCGCTGCCGGCTTGCACAAGCAGGCTGTCGACGTGGCCGTGATAGCATCCGGCAAACTTCACAACCACGTCGCGGCCGGTAAAGCCCCGCGCCAGCCGAATGGCGCTCATCGTGGCTTCCGTGCCGGAGTTGACCATTCGCACCTTCTCCACTGAAGGCACGGCCTCGATGACCTTCTCGGCCAACTCGGTCTCAAGCTCGGTCGGCGCACCGAAGCTGGTTCCCCGACGCAGGGCGTCTTCCACCGCGCCGAGAATCCCTTGATGCGCGTGGCCCAAAATGTGCGGCCCCCACGAGCCGACGAAATCCAACAGCCGGTTCCCATCGATGTCCTGCAACCAGGGACCTTCGCCGCGTTCGATGATCGGGGGCGAACCACCCACCGCCCCAAACGCCCGCGCCGGACTGTTCACGCCCCCCGGAATGGAACGACTCGCCCGCTGAAAATGAGCCCGACTCTTCTCGTGATTCATGTTCGTTCTTCTTGCCCGTCGCTCGTATGAATTGCCTCAGGAGTGGCTGGGGATGCAGGCTCGTTACTCCTCAGAGAGAATCGGTGTGTGTATGAAACGCCGATTTCCAGAAGTCTAGATTAACTGTGTTCGTCGGTCTGGGCTACCACGAAGGATTCGATACAGGTTGTGCGCGTTGGATCAGAAGGGAACTCAGCTTCCGCTCGCGTTCACTCACACCCGCCGCGACCACACTTCGAAGCCGACGCATCAGGCGTCGACAGCTCTTGCGCGAATTCCTCCCAGAGTGGCCTACGGCCACAAGCGGACACGAAGGGCTCAGAGCCGAGAGCCAGAAGACGCCGTGTGTCAAAAGATAAGAACCAGCGATTCACACCAGTTTGGTCCGTATCCACTCGTAAGTCACCTCTCCCGCCTCGCGGGAGAGGTCGGGCCCTTGGGCCCGGGTGAGGGTCTTCGGACCTTCAGGAAGCCCCCCTCGCGGACGCTACTGCGTCCGACAGAATTAGTAATACTGAGTGCTACGACATAGACTTCGTACCTCCCGCCGTCGGTTTAGACGGATGATAATGACGGGATGGATTCACGAGGGTGAATCCTGATCGTTGTGGCCGATTGCCACCGCTTGGTCGCCGGGATTACGATATAAGCTTGGTCATGTACGCGAGCCGATCGATGGTTCCCGACCGTCGCCAATAAGGCAATCGAGGATCGCTCATGGCAGGTGAACTTCTTCCAGCGACGATGGATGTCGGCCTACTGGCAGTCGGCGTGCTTCTGGCCGTCGCCACCCTCACAAAGCCGTTTTGCAGTTGGGTGGGGCTGGAGAGCTATCGCAATCGCGTTGCCGGTGGTCCGTCGTCAGTCGATGGGTTGTCCAAGAATGACGAATGGCGGCAGCGAGCCCAAGAGCTGGATGCGCTGGGGTTTTGTCCGCTCGGCGTTCACGAGGAACGCATCGCCCCGTGGCCGAAGACATATCGAGAGGACGTGTTCGTTTCCGCGGATGGCGACTGTCTGGCATTGCTCTACTCGCTTTTCGGCGACGACTGGAACGTCTCGCTGACATCCGTGACGACAGACCAGACACTGGTGCAGACGTCGACCGAAGCTGGCGACGATCTGGAAACCAGCGACTGCATCCTGCGGCGTCTATCGGCGAGAGGGCTCCAAGAACTGGTCGATGTTCACGAGCAGTCCACCGGGGAGTGTGTTGCGCGAGGACAGAAGCTGACATCGCACCGGGCGATGGACGATGTCGTTGACACGCAACGGCTCATCTTTCACAACCCAACGCGAAACGCCGAGTACCGGCACGCAATGAAAACGCTGTTCATTGCGAAAGCGAAAACGATCCTTTGTCTCCCGGTACCGCTACTGGCGATCTGGCCGTTTTGCCAAGGACACGCACTGATCGCGGAGATGTTTGTGGTCGGTTCGGCTGTATGGATGATTGCAATTTCGCTGTTCTTCCTCGGCATCGATCTGACCTTAAGATTCGCCCGCGTCAGACCGACGGACGAGCCAGACGCCGAGAGCCGGTCGTCGGCCAGCATCGGCGGCTGGCTGATCTTCAACCACTGGCTCTGGCTAGGTGCGCTCGTCGCGTTGGGCTGGAAATTCGGCGGAGCGAACTCCATGGTGCGCACCGTCCTGGGAGCCATCGCCATCCTGATCGCCATCGAATTCCTGACCCGCCTGCTAAAGTTCCGCCGCCGCTTCACTCCGATCAGCAATGAATGAGAGCGGATTAAGGCGCCACGCTGCCCTGGCAAACGAGTGATAGAGGAAGGTACATCGGTCGATTCTCGGTGGACTGTGTCAGCATCGGATGATCGCGCGGGCGCCCCTGTCGATCATGCTTGTGTGCCGCTGCCTTTGTCTGTGTCGTGTTCGCACTAGCAGCGTGGATGCCCGTGACTCACCTCGAGAGCAGTGAGCGACCGACGACCGGCTCCGACGAAGGCAACTCCTCCAAGGATCTATGGCCAAGAAGATTAACTGTTCTGAACAACCCTTAAACCGCGCCCACAAAACTTGGGGAAGTTCGAGTTGATGTTCGAAACACTGGCAGAGCCAGTGCCACAGCCGTGTTTCACTCGAGGCTTTCACACCCAACCGTCCCTCTGGAGGTGGTGGGGCATGGTGCGGTGAGCCAGCCAGCCACGCTCTTGAGTCAATCGCTATAGTTTCTCGATGCACTTGCAGCTGGTCGTCAGCGGTGGAACATCAGCCCGCGCCCACGCAAATCGGTATTGCTGCAGAGCCCGTTCAGCTTCCTGTGTTTGGCCTTGCTCCTGCAGAGCTCGACTCAGGCCATACAGCGACCAGCCGTTACCGGGGAACTCGGCCAGGTCTTCCAGGTAGACGCGCTGTGCATCTGCGAAGCGGCCCGCTTTGAAGTAGACCGCGCCCAGCGTGTGGCGGATCGGCTGCAGGTATTCCGGTGGTTCACCACCGAATCCGAGTTCATCCTCAGCTGCGACCGCTTTTTCCAAGTGCATGATCGCCAGATCGTACCGGCCTCTTTGCAGGGCGATCTCACCGGGAACGAAGTGCCGGATCGCATCCAGGCGTTTCTGATACGTCTCCCAGGTCCAACCCGGATACAGTTGCTCTTCCGGTGGCGGATTGTTGTACAGCTTTTCGAACTCCGCGTACTCCGCCAGTGCGGCATCAAAGTCCTGCAAGGCGGCCTGCGCGACCGCCCGGTGGGCTCTCCAGTGCGCGGTGGTGAGGGCCATGAACTCGGGCGGGGCCGGTTCATTCAGCAACTGCTTCCAGAGGCCGAACCGTTTCTGCACGTCGTACAGAGAACACATCCAATGGTCCACCAGCGGGGCAATCTGACGCAGCCCTTCCGGGGGCGCAATCTTCCACATCAGACGTGAGGCCCGCAGCGCCTCCTCCTGGCGACCGACCATCATGGCCGAGTAGGCCAGGATGTGGTTGTTGTGGATCATGTACGAGTTCTGGATGCCTTGTTTCGGCGAAAGCTCGCGATAGCGGTCGTCGGCCACCATTGCTAGCGCGTTTTGCTCGATGGACCGGTTCCACTCGTTGACGCGCGTGTAGATGTGAGACGGCATGTGCCGCATATGCCCGCTGGCAGGCACCAGTTCGCACAACCGGTCAGCGGCGCGGAGCGCTCGCCCAGGTGTCGCGCTCTGCTCGACGGCGTGGACGTACAGGTGACAGGCACCGGGGTGATTCGGGTTCAACTCGAGCACTCGCTCGAGCGTCGCGACAATATCCTCAGTCCCCTCGACCGGTTCGCGGTCAGGCGTGTAGAGTGCCCAGGGCTTGCGGACCATCTCGGCCTCGGCATACAGCGCGCCGATGTCAGCGTCATCCGGGTACTTCTTCCAGAGTTCGCCCATAGCCTTGGCATAGGCTGCTTCCAGATGGGTTCGGTCCTCTGGGAAGGGGTGCTCGTAGCGCGTTGACAACGCTTCGATGAGATCGCGCTCCCAGGGAGCGGCGTGTTGGATACGTGCCTGTGCTTCTTGCAACGCACTCCAGGCGGCTTCGTTGCGGCGCTGCGTCATGGCAGGATCGTTGTAGTTGGGGCCTTCCGCGAGGGACACACCCCACCATGCCATTGCACAATCGGGATCGAGCCGCGCCGCCTCCTTGAACGAGCGGATGGCCTCATCGTGGTTGAACGACTGTAGCCAGATGCAGCCCTGCACCAGGAACTGGTTTGCCTCTTCAGAAGAAGTCGTGAACTGGCGGTTCCAATCCCCCATGCCCTCGAACAACTGAGCGCCCGTCTCGGCACTCTCGCTGAGACCCGGTTCGCCGCTCCATGTCAGTGCAACACAGGTTCCCAAAGTGAGCATCGCCAGACACATGCTAGTGCCGGAAATGAATCTTTTTCCTCTCATTTGTGTACTTCTCAGATGGGGTTCACGAACTGTTTGGTTGGCCATCAGCATGAGCTGCAGTTGCCGCCACCCCAATCCTATCACGGCGGGGAGGACATGCCAAAACACCACAATCGGACGGGTGCCACTGTCGATCATGTTGGGTGCCGGCGGACCTGCCAGTGCCTTGTTGCGCTCCTAGTGTGGGTTTTCATGAGCACCTCGAGAGCACGTTTGCATCCGATGACTTCGGTTTGAATTGTCGTCATACCGAGGACGGCCCGCGCACCGAGACGGGGAGGCGACGTTCGAAACACTGGCATAGCCAAGTGGCACACCCGATCGTTGCCGGTCGTTCGACACCGTGTTACACAGTGGACTTGATGCAATCTCCTGCAGTGGCACCCTAAGAGGTGGCGATGTCCAGACTACGGCTAGGCACGCACCTGGAAGATGGCCTCGATCTCCACGGGGATGTTGCCAGGCAGTGAGCCCATGCCGACGGCGCTGCGTGCGCCTTTGCCGGCCTCTTCACCAAAGACGTCGACCATTAATTGGCTGAATCCGTTGATGACGAGTGGTTGCTGTGTGAAATCGGTCGTGCAGTTGACCATGCCGAGCACCTTGACCAGCCGAACGACGTTGTCGAGGCTGCCGAGTGCGTCCCGCACGGTGCTCAGAATGTTGAGTCCAGTGAGGCGTGCGGCGGCCTGTGCCTCTTCCAGATTCATGTCCTTGCCGACCTTGCCGGTGACGAAGCCGCTGCCTTCGGCTTTACGTGGACCATTTCCAGACGCGTACAGCGTGTCGCCCACGCGGACAGTCGGCACGTAGACGGCCAGCGGCGTAGAGACCGGCGGCAATTCGATTCCCAGTTCGCGAAGCCGCGCTTCGGCGCTACCTGTACTCTCGTCGGCAGCACTCGTTGACGATAGCAGCGAAACGTATGGCAAAGCCTGGCTGGCGGCCGCCCCTGCGGTGACCAGCATCGCGTCGCGTAGTAGTGCTCGCCGGGTGATGAGGGATTTCATGAGAATGCTCCTGGTGCGTGGTTGATGATCTGCGACTAACGTTCTGGGATCATGACATGATCGAGCGGACCGCTTCTGACTTGAGAAACGTCTGTTGCAGTCGATTGTCGGTGACGGAGTCGGCGAGTGAAGTGATGACGGACCGTGCCCGGCCCAGATATTCGTCTCTTTTGTCGCTATCGCGGCATTGGTCGGCAACCGCAGCCGCCTCGCGGAGGATCTTCCACTCGATGATCGGACAAGGATGGCGCGAAACCGTATGCAAGGCCGACTCAAAGTGTTGCCGGGCCGCCTCGACATGATCTTCCATCGCGGCCAGGTTCCCCATCAACTTGTGGCCCCAAGCCACGTACTTGTTTGACTGCGTGCGGATTGCCTGCTCGAGGCTCGCTTGAGCGTGCTGCCCTGCCTTGGTCAGGTCTTCCTTGAGGATCCAATACTGGGCCAGCTCGGCTTGTAGGCGAATGGCGTACCGCCAGCGAAACCAGACATCCCGCTTGTGGAGTTCTTGTGCCGCCTGCAAGTGCTCCCACGCGCGATCGGTTTCGCCGAGTGTCAAGTAATCATGCGCCAAGTTGGTATGTGCGTTGGCTTCACCCTCAGCCATGTCGAACTCGCGGGCCATCGGGATGTTTTCGCCGTCCAGCCGCAGCGCTTCGTCCAGATCTTGCAGCTCGCGATGCAGCCAACCGATCGAATTGGGCAGCCGCGGCAGCCAATAGCGGTCGCCGTTGAGTTCGGCCAGCTTCAATCCTTCGTGGAACATATCGAGGGCATGCGAAATGCGGCCGCTGTTGCCGCGGGACATGCCTTGGCTGAACAAGTTGCCCAGCATGTGAAAGCAAGCGCCGATGTCGCGCGCTTTCGAGGCGCCCAGGTTATAGACCTCGTGCGACTGATCGTATTCCAGTCTCCAAGCGTGCAACAAGGCGCGGTACGTCAGCGCCTCGAGCGCGGTGGCCGGGATCCCTTGCTCCTTCAGGACGGGTAATGCGTGATCGAAGAGCTCTTCGGCTTCCTCGAGGTCGCCGGAGCACATCCGCTCGGCACCCAACACCGCTTCAGCCGAGGCCACGCCCACCGGCGAATTCGCTTCACGGGCCAACTCGAGCGCGCGCAGCGCCTTGGCTCGGGCCGGTTCGGGCTGCTTCAGGTTGTAGATGGCCATCGCGCATCCGCACAGCGCTTCGATCTGCAGGTTGACGTCGCCGGCTTCTTCGGCCAGTTTCTCACCTAACTCGAAATCGCCGACGGCGTCTTCGAATCGCGAGAGTGTCATGTGAAACTGCGCACGATCGAACGCCGCGGTGACGAGCCGCGACAGACGCGCCTCGCCTTTCAACTTGTCGGCATTGGCGGCCGCGCGGCGGGTCAGCTCGACGGCCTCTTCGTTGGCGTACACCTTCGCGGCGTTGCGGGCGGCCTGCTCGAAATTGTCCGCCGCCTTCTCGAAGTCCCTGGCCGCTTCAAACAGAAACGCCAACTCCGCCGCCACGTGCGTCTCGCTGCCGGCGTGAAACTCGAGCAGCGCACCGGCGGCGGTCGCGCTGAGTTGTGTGCGGCGGGTTGGCCTCAGCGAGGCGTACAGCGTGTTCTGATACAGGGCGTGCACAAAGCGGTAGCGAACGGTCAACGTGCCGTCGGGCAGTTCGTGTTCGCGGTCGGGAGCGACGAATGCGTGCACGCGGTCGAGGGTTTCAAGCTGTTCCTCCACATCGGCAGGATCGCAGTCGACTGTCTTCGCCACCACGGCCGCGTCAAACTCGTCTCCCTGCACACTGGCGGCCACCAGCAGTTTTCGGTCGTCGGCGTCCAACTGGTCGATCTTGCGTTGGATCATACTCCGTACCGATTCGGGTAGTTCCTTGTCGAGATCGGGGACCGATTGCACGAGACGCCAACGGCCCTCTCGCTCTGCGATGACTTCCCGGTCACGCAGGTAGCGCACCAGGTCGACCATGAACAGCGGGTTGCCTTCTGTCTTGGAATGGATCAACTCCGCCAGATCGGCTGGAAACTGGTGCTGGGGGAATTCCAGAGCGAGGTACCGGTCGATCTCGTCTCGGCCGAGGAACCCGAGCGGAATCTCCTGGCACAAGCCGCGGCTTTGCAGGTCGAGTTTGACCTGCAGGAACGGGTGTTTTTCGAGCATCAAGTCGGAGGGTCGCGCAGTGGCCAACACGAGCATTCGTACGCCGTCGAATTTGGTCGCCAAGTAAGCCAATAGATCGACGGTGGCGACGTCGGCCCAATGCACGTCGTCGATCTGCAACACGAGTGGTTGTCGCCGCGACACGTCCGCCAGAAACGCGCTCAGCTCTCGCTTCATCCGCTCTTGCGAAGCGACACGCACATCTTCGGAGAGTTGTGCGAAGTCTGAATCCTGACTGGCCAGAGGCGCCACCTGCATGTACCAGGTGGGCGCCATGAGTTTCATCGTTCGCGCAATGCCGACGCCCGTCGAATCATTTCGCAACAGGCTTTCCAGCGCTTCCAGAAACGAAAGATAGGCTTCCGATCCCGCCAACCGCTCCGAGCAACGGCCCCGCGCAATTGAGCAGGCTTTGTTCTCCAGAGACTTGAGAAACTCGTCAACCAGCGTCGATTTGCCGATGCCGGGCTCGCCGGTGATGCACAGCACGCAGCCGCGACCACCGGCGACGGTCTTGAACGCGTCGTGCATTGCGTCCTGTTCAGTCTGCCGGCCGACAACGTGCGATTCTGAGATCGGCGTGACAGCGACCGGCTCGGCCGACACACTCATGCGCGCGAATTGTTCGAGTACACCGATCGTCTCGTCCGCTTGGGGCCTGAGGCGGCCGTCCTTTTCCAACAGCCCGATGATCAGGTTGTCGAGATCGGCCGGGATGGCAGGATTCAGCTGCGACGGAGGCAGAGGGTCCTGCGAGACGATGGCCTGCAACACACCGATGGCGGAGTCGGCGACGAACGGGTGCTGCCCCGCGCTCAACTCATACAACAAAATTCCCAGCGAAAACAAATCGGATGCGCCACTGACGGGTTCGCCGCGAGCTTGCTCCGGCGACATGTAGTTAACCGTCCCCAGCAACGCGCCCACATGAGTGCGGTCGGATGATCCGCCTGCGCCTCCGAGCGCTTGCTCGACATAGGTCTGTGTTTCGGCGGCATCGTTGTCGTGGCCCGGCACCAGACGAACAAGGCCGAAGTCGACCACTTTGACGTAGCCGTCTGCGCGAACCATCACGTTGTCGGGCTTGATATCGCGGTGGACGATGCCGGCCGCATGAGCCACTGCCAAAGCGCGGGCGATCTGCGCACCAATGTGGGCGGCTTGTTCGAGCGAGACCCCGTTGTCGCGCAGCGTCCGCAACGTGCGACCGCTGATCGACTCCATGACGATGTAGCGTCCAACTTCACTATCGCCAACGTCGTGAATCGTGACGATATTGGGATGGTTCAACGCCGAGGCAGCCCGGGCCTCCCGTTCGAAGCGTTGCACGCGTTGCTCGTCCTGCGTGTATTCAGACGTGAGCAGCTTCAGCGCCACGTCGCGCCCCAGGCGGGTGTCTTCGGCCCGATAGACTTCCCCCATGCCGCCGCCGCCCAGGCGTTCGACGATCCTGTACTGAGAGATCTGCTGGCCGATCAGGTTGTCCACGCGGTCCTCAGATGCGGAAGTTATGCGACTGGCCGCCAAAGACCCATTATAGGGCACAGATCGACGCGTTGTTTTGATCGATCGGGGTAAAACACCGCAACTCGCTCCGTGACGTGCCAGCAGGCAGTCTTGGAAGTCCTTTATCGCAACTTGCCGGCAAAAGGGAAGCGGTATAGTGTCGATCAACTCAGAGACGCCGTTTCGGCATAGGGCAGCCCGGTGCTGATGCCTTGGGCAGATCGATGAGCCGGTAAGGAGAAAGCATCTGCAATATGATTCGCAATGGCTCTGGCCGAGCGTGGCAGAATGCATTGCTGGTCGCCGCGGTTGCCCTGGCTGGGGCAGCCGTTGTGTGGTCCTTCACGCGCGAGGGACTATTCGATGTCTTGCTCAGCGGTGAGCTGACATCCGATGAGAAGCTGTCTCGCGTGAAGGAGTTCTTTGAGTCATTCGGCTACGCCGCCCCGGCGGTGTACGTGGTCGTCGTGATGGTCGAAGTCGTCGTCGCGCCGATTCCCGGCACAATGCTCTACGCGCCTGGCGGCATCGTGTTCGGCGGCTTTTGGGGAGGACTGTTGGCGCTGGCGGGCAATGTGGCGGGTGCGGCAGTCTCCTGCCAGCTGATCAGAATCTTCGGCGGCAGCATCAGCGAACGGCTCGTGCAGCGGAAATCGTTGCGCGAGCTTGAAACGCGGATCGCACGTCACGGCCTTTCAGTCATCTTTCTGCTGCGCGTCAACCCGCTCACGTCGTCCGATTTGGTCTCGTACGCGGCAGGTTTGACTCCCATGCCGATGTGGAAACTGTGTGCCGGCACCACCCTGGGAATGGCGCCTCTGTGCTGGGTACAAGCCTACACAGCCGACCGTTTGCTGTCCGCATTCCCTCAATTGCTGTACCCGCTGGTCGCGCTCTGTGGAGTTTACGTCGCGGTTGTGGTGATTGTGATGTGGCGAATGGTGCATCAGCCCACCGGCGTCGCACAGGTCGAGCCGGACGAGTCGCAGACGTCTTGATGACACAGACGAGACGCGTTGCGAAGCCGGAACCTCCCGCCGGTGCCACGGGCGTCAGCTCGCGGGTAAACACGTAGCAACCAATGCTGGGTGCCTGGCACCTAGATCCCATCCGGGATAATCGTGGCGGCTACCGGACGCTTTTCGGCCTCTGAATGTCTTATCTACGCCGGCTCGCCGTTTCATTTTCGGCGCTGAGAATCCTGGGGGCGATCTCTTCGGCGACGAACACCCGGTTTGTCCAACCGAAGTGGCCTCCCAGGTGAAACTGCGACAGCATGGCGGCGGTGAATCCCCGTTGATGCAGAAGCCGTTTTCCATCAGTGCCGGCACCCTGCTCTTCCGCGGCCGATCGAAATCCGACGGCGCCCGCGGAGACGCTGTGCTTACCGTCAATCGTGCCACACACCGACGTCACCGCCTGAAGAAAGACGGCATCGAGGCGGGAGTAGTAGTTCCAGATTCCCTCGTTCGTCTTTCGTAATGCCTGAGCGACGTCGTACTGCGGCGAGACCGCCGGCCCCAGCAGGAATGCCGACGTAATCCGCCGGCCGGAGGCCAGTTGGTCGAGCGCGTACAGAGCCACCCCGCCGCCACCCGAATGGCCGATGACGTGAATCGGCGATCCTGCATAGTCCTCGGAATACTCTTCGATCCGATCCGCAACACTCTGTGCGCCCCCCTGGTGCAGCTTTCGGCTGCGCAGATGCAACAATGCCAGCGGCAGCAGACCGGTCGTCCAGTCCACAATCTCGATGCAAGACCGCACGCCGGCATCGGCTAGTCCCAGCGCAATGTTAAGGCTCAGCAGGCTTCGGCCATCGATGCCCGGCAGGATCAGCACCAAGCCATGCTGCAGACGTCCTGGATCTGAGAGACGAGCGGTTCCCCAACTCCCCCAACGCCCCAATGGAAACAGCGCCAGCGAAGCGGATGAAGTGATTCCCCGAAGAATTCTAGAGAACGGCGTTGGTGTAGCGGCCGCCGCGGTGTCATCGGTGTTGATGCGAGTGACTGTCATCGGCTGCGCTGCGGGGCGGAGTTTTTCCCATGCGTCTGGCCATGATCGGCACGTGCAGCCGCGGGAACCTGCGATCGTCCGTTGTGAGAGTCAGCAAGGCGTGGGTGTCGTGGGGCGTCTGCGGATCGACCAACACGCTCACGCGGGTTTCACCCAGCACGGCATCGGCGGCAGCGACATCCACCAGCGTGGCAGTCACGTACGGAGACGACGACTCCACGTCGGTCACCTTCAACGGTTCCTCGCGTGTGTCGGTTACCACCACCTCGCGCGGTTTGACCGCCGCATCGGAAAGATAGTACATCAGCGCTTTGGGCCGCACCGTCACCGGCAGTTCGGCCAGCAGCACTTTGTATGTCAGCTCGACTTCTCGCGGCACGGGGTCTTGGTACTGGAGCGTGATGAAGTATTCTTTCTGACCCGGATCCTGGTTGGGTGTGTCGATGAAGACCGAAAACTCGCCCGACTCGCCAGGTTCGTAATCACGTTTGTCGAGGCGCGGCACGAGACAACTACAGCTGGTCGACAGATCGGAGATGTGGACCTTCTCGTCTCCGTGGTTGGTGAAGCTGAACCGCGCCGGAACCAGGCCCACCTCGCGAACCACACCCAGATTGACCATGTACTGGTCGAACGCCAGCGCCGGCCGCGGCTCCGAAGGTTTGGAAGGCTGCGGGACCGCTCCAACGGCATGGAAGACGATCGAGAGCAGTACCGGCGCCAACGCACCGGTCCACGTCAGAGTGCGCCACATGGATTGCCGTCCGTTGCGCATGACTTCTGTTCCAATCCTTGGAAAACAGGCCGGGAAAGGGGCGGTCTTGTAGCAAAATCGCGGTCCGCGGACAAGACGGGCGTGTCGCAAACACCTGCGTGCTGCCCCAAGGTGATCGCCCCTAACGATACGTCAAGCGGGGCGCACGTCTACGGTAGCTCGCCCCGGAACGTCGTCCCCTGTCGTCTTGCCGTTGTGGGCCGTCAGATCGACCCACGTGATGTAGATATCCACGTCGGCCTTCCCGGCCTCGGCCATCGAACCTGGAAGAGCCCATGACAGTCATTGGATCAACAGCTGGCGAAATGCAGTTTGCTGACCGTTCGATCCAGCATCGATTGCGCTTGAAACTCGCTGACCGAGGAGACACGTCCGGCACATATGCTTACGGCACTCCATGATTGACAAGCGGGGGCAGATCCATCTCAGTTCGGACGCGGGCCGCGTCTTCCAAGCTGATTTCGTAAATGTAGATCGAATACCCGGCCATCGCGACCGGCTCAAAACTCAGCAGAAAACCATAGTAGCCGAGTTCCGGCAGTTGACTGCGCCCCGGCCAGCCATCGCCCCGCAACGCGTTTGCGTTGGCAGCATGCCAGCCGGGCTGCGGTCCAAGCTTCTCCAGCTGAGCATCGGGCGGTCTCGACGACGGTGAGGGTCCTGACGGAGAAACGCTGTAATCGATCCCCAGCATCCCAGGATCGATGGTGTCTGGATTCCAGTAGGCCAAGTGGAAGGGGCGCGCGCCGCGATGCTGGTCGAGCCATTCTTTGAGGTACAGCAGGTCCTGCCCGTAATCAATGTTGCTACTGACCAGATGGTAGTGTCCGTTTCGTGGTCCACCAACAACCTCGTTGAAGTAGGAAAGACTGTGCGGATAGATCCACAGACTGCTGCCAATCGTCCAGGTCAGCGACGTGGCGGCGATGAAAAACAGCGTCCGGGGCAGCCGCATCAAAACCCAGGCAGCGCGGCTTGCCCAGACAAATACGAACGGAAACATCGGCAACACATAGCGGAGATGGTCTGTGAATCCTGTTTGTGAACTGGCCAAGCAAAGGAAGGTTAGAGCCGGAAGAACAAGCAAGATCTCATCACGCCGCAGCTTCAGACCGTCGAGACCGAACGCCCGTAACCCAATGGACAGCAGCAACAGGCTCCAAGTTCCTAATGGGACCTTGATTGCCAGTGCATAGAGATAGTAGTACCACAGCCCCGAGTCGCGCCATTGGCCACGCAAGTATGTTTGCGCGTACAGATTCTTCCCCTCAAAGTCCCCCTTCTGCTGATCCACCCCAAGCACGTAATCCCTGGGAAGCGGCACCGGGAGTTCGCCAAGCCAAGTGCCGGAGAAGCGGTTCCCGTTGCCTAGCTCGACGCCGCTCAGCGTCCGACTGACGAAGGAATAGTCCTTGAGTTGTCGGAAGCTACCGCTAAACCAATAGCCAAAGTTGAGGATGTTGAGCGCAACGCTTAGGAGCAAGAGTAATTGAGCGAGTTGCATGCCGAATCTTGGTGCAGCATGCGCTACGGGACGCGAGAAATACCACGCCAGCCAGACGATGGGCCATAAGCCGAAGAAGAGAATCAGGGTGAACTTGGTGAGTTCGGCTACGCCCAGGACGGCACCGGCCACAAATACCCGATCCCACGTTGGCTGCCGCAACCAGGTCCAGAAGGCGAAAGCAGCTGCAATCGCCAGCGCCGCGGCCGGTGCATCGTAGGCCACGATTTGACCGTGGGCCAGAATATTGGGGCTGAAGCACCAAAGTGTCAGCGAGACGAGCCCGGCAGCCGTTCCGTAGAGTTCGCGGGCCCACCGAAAGCAGATGTAGCCGCCCACAAGGCTGAATGGTATGCAAGCCCAACGCCCCAACGTGAACAGCCAGACGAATGTGGCTCCATCGAGTTCGTTGAGTCCTCGATACGCGCTGGCGCCTTTCGAGTCTGCATGTTGCGTACTAGACAAGGCGGCCATCACTGGGACAGCCGCCACCATCCGCACGAGCGGAGGATTGACTCGTGCCACGCGAAAGTGTCCTTGCTGCCAATTGACCAGCCCGGCCGGAAGCCACCTCGTTTCGTCGACCGTTGGCGAATGCCGGTACGCTCCCCATGCCAGCAAGCAAGCGTGGAGCGTCAGGACAAACAGCACGACCATCCTGATGTTGGCATCGGGGTGCTTTTCTTCCCGCGAGCATGAGTGGGCGTTTGCGACGTGGGGATTCTTCGCCGCACTATCGTCGCTCTCGCTCGCCATTCCCGAGTTTCCACACTTGCGGATCCGACAGCTCCCAGGCAGCCCACAGAGACAGCGCCGACATTGCGCTGGCCGTGCTGCGTTCAACCGTGCAGAATCAGCCGCCTCCGTCGCCGAGGCCGTTGTACCGAAGCTAAGAACTTTCAGCCAATTTGTTTCTTGTCATGCACTCTGTGAGAGAACGAAGAACCTCACGGGGAGTTTCATCGTAGCCTCAATGTCTCCTTCACACCGTACGATCACCGCGCCGCTGAATTCAGTTCGTTGAGCGGTAAATACTGTCGGAGACACTTGGATCTCCACGAATTGACGCCCTCCGTCGATGACCATGCGGGCTTCGAGGATGCCATCCAAACTCGAACTCACGGATACGACTCGTGACGAATAACTACGATCGCCATTGGCTGCCACAATCTCGACCCGCTGCATGAGATCATCGTCATCCTCCAGCAGCCCCAGATAGGCCGTCTTCGGTAGGAAGCGAACCGGACCGACCACCTCCCCGCGGACCGGCAGGGTCAGATCCGGGACGTCCATGTCTTCGTGGGAGACAGTGACAACGGCTGTCAACGGACCGATGGGAGTCATCGGCGAAAGGGAGAGGGAGATTCGCGGGCGATCTTCAGTGCGGTCAATCGTTGCTTGAATGGTCGGTTCGCCGAAAACGTCCGATAGTTTGACAGAGAACGCATCGTCGGCTGCCGTCAGAACTGTCAGCTCAAATGGCATCTCGGATATGTTGGCTGTTTCCAGTGAACCAAAATCAACAAATGTCGGGGAGACCTGCAACCCGATCTTCGCTCGAACCTGGACCTTTACGTCCATCGACGGGGCGTCTGGATCGTTTGTGGAAATCGTGATTCTGCCGAGTAGCGGAACGGTGGAATTCTTCACGCGCAAATGAACGGCCAGTTCCGTACTTTGGTCGGGCCGGAGGATTGTTGCTGAGACCTCGGCTTTCGTGCAGGTGCAGTTCGACTTGATGTTCTCGATCTTCAGAGGACGACCACCGGTGTTCTTCAACACGAAGACGTGCGACAACTCGCTGTGCACGTCCGCCTCTCCGAAGTCGAATACCGGGTTCTCGATGAGAAGCCGCGGCGGAGGGTAGGCTACACTCGCGGACAAATAACCTACAACGGCAAGAAACAACGCAACGATGATAGTCAACGAGAGTTTTCCCATGAGGTTGCTTCCTCAGTTCCGTATGCACAATCAGTACAACCACGCGAAGATACTCAGACTTGCTGTCCCAAACGTCGTTTGCGATAGACATAGACGAACACCGACGTGACGACCAAGAACGTCAAGTTCGCGGTTATCAGGGGCCACCCGACACCCTCGTCGGCTGAGCCGTAAGCCGCCAACTCGTCCTCCGGAAGGCGCACGAACACTCCTCTGTCTTTGTCGAACACCCCTCCTAAAGCTTGCTCTTGTGCAATTGTGAACGCACCTAAGTCGACGGCGTGGTTCACACGCAGCGACTCAGGATCGATTTCAAACTCTTGCGTCAATATCAATTCGCCCGAGCGATACGTCACATGCTTGATGTGCGTCGGGATCACAACCTTGGCGACGGGCGAATCCACAACCTCTGCCTGCACGACAATTTCGTTGTGCAGCTGAAAGTTGTTCATGACCAAATCGGCCTCCAGCCGAATTGGAAAATACTCCAGATCCTCAGCCAGATAGACCTTCCACTTCGTCCGGGCACTCGTTTGGTTGAACGTGTCGATCAATACTTCCTCACACTCATGACCAGCTATCTCTTGACGGTCTCCCAGCGTCGAGGCTCGGGCGACGTCGTTCCAGGGTTGGTCGCTGTGGAGTCTTTCGAAATCTAGCGGAATGTCCCTCCCGAAGACAAAACGGAAGGGGACCACGAGCGGCTGAAGCATTCCGGACTGCATGGGCCCCTCATCCGGCGGAGTCGCTGAAAGCGTGAGTAGACCTTTTTCGCCCTTGAGTACTTGATACGCTTGCCCATCGTAAGCCGACTGCTGATCGTAAAAGGCCCCGTCTTCGGACCTCTTGTACCGCGTCCGACTGCGAAATAGGTTACCGTCCAACGTGTACTCCAGATCGTAATGAATCGTAGACGGCTTTGTGGAATCTCGATTCGCGTCAGAGCCGAGTTCGATGTGCTGCGTGCGATCGAAGCTCGCCGTGTATTCGATGGCCTGAATACGATCGAGCGACATGCGTAGAGTTTCGTAAATCGCCGATACCCGTGGATCAGACGCTCGATCGGCTGCTAGACCAACCTGCGGACTGGCCAGGAAAGTCAGTAATAGACATGTTGAACTGACACGAATGCGGATAGTCATGAGAGACTCTTCCCAGAAGATGATGTTGGTTGTTCACACAGCTCGACCGGCGCCCCCCTTGGCAACAAAGCCTGTCCCGTTCACAGGACATCCATTCTGCTACCGCCCAAAGAGCTTGCGGTGCGAGTCGCAGAACGGATGTTTCGCAACGCTGCGGCTGGCAAATCAGTGTTCACCATGAGTCCAAACGCAAACGGATCCACTCAACCGAATGTCTCACTCCTACGTCGCGGGTCGCAGATCAAGGTTCGATCATTATCCTCTCGTGTAGCTCGCGAGTTAGAGCGACATCTTGAGGCCGCAATCTATCGAGTGGGCATTGACCCGTGAGCGATATCGCTCCACATGAGTGATGCGGCGGCGAAGGTAAACCATCAACGGCGACGCGCCGACTACCGATCGGTGTTGACGCCGATCACACATGTAGAACGAAATTCGAACTTAAGCATCATGTTCTAGGACATGTCGTGCAGGGCAAGCACAGATAACCGCCACAGCCACCGTCTGGAATCGTGCAGTCCAACCCGTCAAAGACAAGCTTGTTACCACATAAAAAGCCGTGTTGCCGATCGAAACCTCCATTCTCGTTATTTTTTCCGCAGGTTGTCGGAATGCCTGATGTACACGCTTGGGCTCCGTCACACACGAAGACGATACATTCGGCACCGAGATAGCAGGCGTCGCCATGCGACGCCGCTGCCTCGTTCACAATCGAGTAGGTCTGCGACGATGCCAGGCCGAGCACGGCTACGGCAACAAAGCTGACCGCGAGACGGGCCAGTCGGGGAACTCGTGAGAACATGGTGAAGTCCTTCCTTGTTGATACATACGGGTAGCTTCCAACATTCAAGTCGTACGTTGAGTGACACCTAGCCGAGCGCGTCGAATCGACTGTCGGCTATCGCTTTTGCATAGGCGATCCTCCCATAAGCGACCGATACTCAAATCCGCTGGTTGGAACGTCGCTTGCGGTAATAGACAAACGCCGCAACTGCGACCAGAAATGTCAGATTGACGGTTGTCAGAGTCCAACTCGGCCCAGTGTTGGCTGACTGCGGCGCATTCTTTGGAGGGCGGGTAAACATGTTCCTGTCTGTGTCGTAGACGCCTCCGGGAGCCAGTTCTTCTGGAATCGTGAATGTGCTGACATCGACGGCCTGATTCACACGTAGCGATTTGGGATGGATTTCGAAGACTTGCGTAAGCATCAATTCTCCCGCGTGATATGTCAGCTGCTTGGTCCGCATCGGCATGACAACCTTGCCCACGGTCGAATCGATCACCTCTGCCTGCACGAGGAATTCGTTGTGCATCACGGAATCATCCAGGTTCAGGTCCGCCTCCAACCGAACTGGAAAATACTCCAAATCCTTGGCCAGGCAGGCTGTCCACCTCGTCGGAATGCTGATCGGATTAAATGTGTCGACCACGACCGTCTCACACTCATGGCCATCCACAAGTTGTGGTTCCCCCAGCTTCGAACGCCGAGCCAATTCCTTCCAAGGTTCTTCGGCCTGTAGTCGTTTGAATTCCAGTGGAACATCCCGCCCAAACGCAAAGCGAAACGGTACGACGAGTGGCTGAAGCATGCCGGAGCGCATGGGCAGACCAGGATGAGGAAACGCGGAGCGGAACAGCGCGCCCTTGTCCGCGTCAACCTTCTGGTAAGCCTGCCCGTCGTAGGCCCACTGTCGATCGTATGAAATTCCAGTGTTACCCCCTGTGAATCGGGCGCGACTGAAATACAGGTTTCCGTCAAAAGCGTACTCCAGTTCGTAGTGCAGCTCCTGCAAATCATTCGTGCCGCTGATGTCGATGTGCTGCGTCCGATCAAAGTGTGCGGTGTATTCGACCGCGTGGAGACGCTCGACGGACATCCTCAGCGTTTCGTAGATCGCCAACACACGTGGATCTGGCTCAAACCCACGGTCGGCCGCGAGAACAATCTGGGGGCAAGTCAGAGTGGCCGTCAGAAGACAGATCGTATTGAGAAGAACTCTCATGTTCATGGCGGTTGATCTTCGGCAATGTGATTGCGGGCGGCTAAGGCAAGTCGATCGAGGTGGTCGACACGGGCAATTGCGCCGATTCAAGACTCCTCACAAGACATGTCACGGTTCGGCACGGCGGTCCGCCAGCAAGACAGGCTCCACTGTCATGAGTGGACGAGATCACAACGCACGCCGTCACTACGCTGCTTGATGACAGCGGAATACGTAGTGACGACGATGGCATCATCAGCTGAATGCGAAAGTCATGATTCGCGTCAGTCTGTCGAGTTGCTGGCGGAGTGACGCCGAGCGATAGCAAAAGACATCCAAAGAAACACGAGATCTCTAAATCGGCAACGACCACCGGGTCGACTGCACGTCATGTGCGAGACGACCCGGCATGAGTCATCGCTGGAGTGCAAGTCCAGAGTGGAGAGCATCATTACCTGGGGCAACTGACGCACAGTGAACAACTAGGTCCACCGCAGCCATCACCGATGATCGTGCAAGCAGTTCCGTCCCAAAGAAATTCCAGCCCACAGTGTTGGTGCATATCATCGTATTCCCCATCTTCATGAGCTTTGCCACAGCCTGCTGTGGCAGGTATGCACTCTTTACCGCCTGCGGTACAGGTGATTTGGATACAGGTGCCTACCCGAAAGCAAGTATCGCCGTGCGTTGCGAACGCCTGGTTCAGAATGGAGTAGGTGTGTGACGACGACAAACAGAGTGCAAAGACCGCACCGACGATCAAGACCTGACGTGTTAGTCGAGGAATCATGCTGCGTATCCTTCCTTTTCGTAGTGAGCACATGCTCGAAATTCGCGCGAAACATTCGAACGAGAACTTCGGCCGCCGCCTTCGTGGAATCGTGGCGCGCTACAAATGCCAGATGCAAAGCGACGGTTCAGTGACGCACTGCACGCACTTCCATAGGCTGTCCTCCCTTGGACCATCGGCATAGGTTGTTCAAAGAATGCCCCGTTGGCGTAACTCGTCAATCAACGAGTCTGAAAAGCGCGCGGTGTCCGAATGATCGAGGTGCGATCCATCCGGGCACGCGATGTCGCCGAGCCGCTCCATGTCTGCAAAGTGAATGCAGATTGCACTCGTGGCGGCCACCGAGCGGTCCCAGTATTCAGCTCTTGGGTGGAATTCGTCTTCGGTTTGCAACCGCGGGCCCGACGAAGGAAGTCTGAGCAAGACCACGTCTCCGCCCCTCTGCCGGATCTTCGCGACCATCGCGTCAACTTGCTCAACAGCGGCCGCAAGTGCCAAGGGTGTCGGAAAACTCTCCGATTGGTACGCCCCTCGGATCAGGTCTGTTTTTTGAGCTTGCAAGGCGTCTACATCAGCCGCTCGCGAAAAACTCAGTTCCAGCGACCTCGAAAACGCGCGACGCCTGTAGCTTGGGCGTGGGAGACGCCGGTGTTGAAGCCACGTCTGCAGGCAGCGCGGCAGCCGCAGACGAGGCTCGAGCAACGCCAGCCGATCTTGCAGCAATGCCAGCGTGACTGCGTGCTGCTGCTCATTGAAGCTGGACCCGTGCAAGTAGTACTCCTGCTGATCATCCCACATGGCAGGGTTCAACAGCGGGGCCACGAGGTCGCACAGAACGACGCCCGAGAAGTCTTGGTCGTTGGCGAGGTCGCGCAGCGTGCCAATCGGGCTCTTGTGTCCGAAAACCGATAGTTGCACAACGCGATAGTCCGGACAGCGACGCCGGAACGTCTCGAGGCAGATATCGGCCTTCATCCGCGAAGTGCCCAGCAGCGCAATGACTCGGCCGTCGTCACGATAGACACGATTCCGCCAAAAGGCCCACAGACCCTTGCTGTCGGCTACGGATGGACTACATCCTCTAGAGCGCCAGAAGGCTTCTTCGCTGCCGAGCGCCGTAACGGCGAAGACCAGAGCAATGAACCAAGTGAGGCCCCAGGGCAGCGGCCGAAGAGGCCTTTTGTCAGGCGACCCGGTTATCGAAACAGGCGAGGTACGCGTGCCCTTCGGCATGAGCGAACCGGAATCGCTGTCAGTGGGGGCGGGGGAGGCGAGCGGAGGCAGGTGACTTGCAAGGGTGTCGGCTGTGCCAACGGTGGGACTGGGTGTTCCAGTTCTGCCGCGCCGTCTCATAGGGCGACCGCCCGATCGGATTCGGGACAACGGCAGAGACCGATGGTGACATGGCGTTCCGTGAGCGGCGATTGCTAACCACGGCTACCGGAACCACTCCGTTCAGCGCTCTTCCGTTGCTCCACTTGGTGCCTGCGTTGGTCGAAGTACGCATTGTCCCGGAACCGAATGGTTAACCGCCAGCATACTGAACTACCGTTGCGTGTCAAGAACACTCGCCATAGTTCCTGGCCACTTTCACGAATCCACGAGAGTACATATTTTCAATAACTCAGAACTGAAAATAGATGAACTCTTCAGAGTCGGTCGCACCAGGCACGCGTACTATCGCGTACAGCATCAGCGCCGTCAGAAACGACCAGACCAACCATGGCCAGCGGCGGACAGATTCTTCCAGCGTCTGTTGACGAAGCAGTCCGTGGACAATGGCGATCATCTCAAGGGGGACGATCACAAGCAACAACTCCGCTTGGCTGAAGTAAGACAGCGTAGATCGAGCGCCGAAACCCAACATCGCGCTACACATCGATCCCGCTTGGGCTAGCGTCTGTGCCCTGAAAAACACCAACGTAAACGCCAACGAGACGAACGTGAACGCCCACAGAAATATTCTGCCTGCGATCGTCCGCCAGATCTTCAAGCGATAAAGTGGCGTCCCGCGGAGCGCCATTTCAGAAATCATGTAAGCGCCGTGCAGCGCACCGAAGATCAGGAAGTTCACCGTCGGGCCATGCCACAGCCCGCACAGCACCATCGTGATCATCAGGTTGCACGCCGCGCGCCAGCGGGGCACCCAGTAGCCGCCCAACGGCAAAAAAATATAATCGTGTAACCAGGTCGACAAGGAAATATGCCACCTCCGCCAAAAGTCGGCGAAACCGATCGCGGCAGCCGGGAAATGGAAGTTGGACGGAATCACAAATCCCAGGCACAGAGCCAGACCGACCGCGCAGGTCGAATAGCCCGAAAAGTCGCTGTAAAGCTGGCCAAGGAAGGCCAGAGTGCCGATCCAGGCATCGAATGTCGAAGGCTGCAGGCCCGCCTGATAGACCCTGTTCACCGCCGGCGCAAACAGGCTGTCGGCCAGTACGATCTTGAGGAACATTCCCAGCACGATCAGGCTCAGGCCCCATCCAAACTGGTCTCCCGTCGGACGTTTCGGTTCGGTGCACTGCGGCAGGAACTGGCCGGCCCGTACGATTGGTCCCGCGATCAACTGAGGAAAGAATGACACAAACAATGCGAAATCCAACACCGAAGGCCAAGGTTCCATCTTCCGCCGATAGACGTCGATCGTGTAGGAGAGGGTCTGAAACGTGTAGAAAGAGATGCCCAGCGGCAGCACGATGTCCCAGTCCTGCTGCGGCGGTTGGTAATTCAGGCCCATCCACTGCATCACATCTGTGAAATACGCCAGTAACGTCTCGGCATACTTGAAGAAGCCCAGAATTCCAAGGTTGGTGAGGAGTGAGACCACCAGCAGCAGCTTGCGGGTTAGCGGTTTCTCCGAGCGGCCCATCCCCTTGGCAGCGAACCAATCGATCAACGTTGAGACAATGAGCAGCCCCACAAACGGTGGGTTCCATGCCATGTAGAACGCATAGCTAGCTAGCAGCAGGTTGCACTTCCGCAACCACCAAGGGAGTGGCAGCAGGTGGACGGCCAAGACCAACACGAAAAAAAACAGAAATGAGAACGAGTTGAATAGCATGCTTGAATTGCTTTCAGAAACCTCGATCGGCCAATTCTCGCCACTTAAGCGCGAGTTTCCAATGTAGTTTCGGAGGGAAATGACGCATTAACTTATGATGATCTGTGAACATATATTCCCATAACAAAGACTTGCTATCGCGACATCAGTCGCACCACAATGATGACCGGTTGCCTGTTCATGTTTCGAGTTGGGAGTAATACATAACTCTCGAGCGAGATCATGTCGCAAAGAGACGTTGTCGTCACAGGGATGGGGGCAGTTACGCCGTTGGGCATCGGTGTCGCTGCACTGTGGGACGGCGTTCGTGCCGGTTGTAGCGCAGTCGACTGGCTTTCATTTGCCGATGAACTCGATGCAGATCTCTTTCCCGTCCGCTTTGGGGCCGAGGTCCGAGAATTCGACGTCCGGCAGCACCTCGGCAAACACTGCGAAGTCCGATCGGAGAAGACGATACACATGGGACTTGTCGCGGCGCAAGAGGCACTGCGGCAAGCCCGGCTCATCGACGGCCAAGACGAATTGCGAGACCCGGCAAGCGTGATCTCGACGATTGTTGGCAGCGGGCATGGGACGCCTGAGGCAACCGTACGTTCATGCACTGCCTACAACGACCGCGGAATCAAAGGACTCAGGCCGTCGTCGGTGAGCAAATGCATGTTCAACGCCGTCTCTTGCAACATATCCATCTACTTTGGTCTGCGCGGCGCGAATTACACGATCGCCTCCGCGTGCGCGTCTGGAAACACCGCTATTGGTGCAGCCTATCGCGACATCAAACACGGCTACGCCGATATTGTGCTGTGCGGCGGGACAGATACCCCGTTTATTCGGCAGTACTTCGGCGGTTGGGCCAGCCTGCGCGTGCTCGCCAAGAGCGAGGATCCCACGCTGGCATGCAAACCATTCGACCAGAATCGTAGCGGGATGGCGATCGGTGAAGGAGCTGGGATGCTGGTACTGGAGTCGCGCCAGAGCGCCCAGCGACGTGATGTGCCGATGCTCGCTCAACTCGTCGGCTATGGCACATCGAGCGATGCTCACCACGTGACCGCCCCACAACAATCAGGACAGGTGGCCGCCATCCGCGCCTGCCTGGACGATTCCGGGGTGACGCCTGACGAAGTCGACTACATCAACATGCACGGGACAGGCACGCAGGCCAACGACGAAACTGAGGCGCAGGCTGTGCATGAAGTGTTCGGCTCCCGCGGAGCAACCCTTCCTGCTAGTTCGATCAAGCCCATCGTCGGGCACTCTTTGGGCGCGATCGGGGGAATCGAGGCCATTGCATCTATTAGCGCCGTCATGCATGCCTTCGCGCCGCCGACGATCAATTGTCAACACCCCGACCCTGACATCGGCCTCGATTACGTGCCGCAGGAAGGCCGTCACCACAAGATCAAGCTGGCGATGTCAAACTCGTTCGCGTTCGGCGGCGACAATGCGTGCATTCTAGTGAAGCATAGCCAGCCGCCCGCCTGAGCAAGCGGTGAGTAGCAGACCAGTCGGAGGGTGAGGCGGCGACAGATCCCCAAGAATCCGTTTCCCCGCGTCCATGTTTGCGGCCCTGCGCAGAAAAGCAACGGTTACAAACTCTGGCCGAACTCGATCAGGTTGCCCTCGACGTCGCGAATCATGAAGTCGCGCATGTCGTAGTCGCGGTCTCCCAATTCCTTGACGATCTCAACGTCTTGCGCGCCGACGAAAGTGCGGTAGGCATCGACGTTCGCCATCAGCATGTGAAAGTAAGAGTGGCCGGCAAATTCAGGCTTCTGTGGTGCGAAGTGCAATTGCACACCATCGATAGACACAATCGCGTATTCGGGCGACTGTTGATTTCCCTGCTTCCAGACATCCGAAAAGCCGAGCCGCTGGGTGTAGAAATCGATCATCGCCTGAATGTCGCGAACCCAGCAAACCGGTGCGGCCCGAATCATCGTGAAGTCTTCGGTCATGTTGAGTACTCCTGACGGTCGACCGAACCATGGCTCAGCCAATAGCGCCCGGCGCTGATCATCTTGCCATCTGAGCTTAATTCTCTGTTGCCCGGTCCGCCCACGCCAGCCTACTTGGGTCGAAAAACGGACGCCAAGAATCGAGTTCCAACGGCGAACTACACCCGCCGGGAATCGCGTCCTCTCAACCTAGTTCATCAACTCACACCTGACCCCGGAGCCTAAGACATGCGCATGCGAGCCTCCACCGTTTTGCTGTATTCACTCCTGACTGTGACCGCTGCGGCCAACTACACGCTATGGCTGGTGATGGTGCGCTGCCTGTTCGACGGGGACTCGTACCAATGGGGCATGCGACTGGGCTTGACCGGGTTGAGAGGCAGCGGAGTCGGCGACGACTTCTGGGTGCTGGTTCTGATGACGGCCTTTGTCTTGTCTTTGATCCACCTGGGATCGCGCGGCGCGCGAGCACCTTTTGCCGCCATGTTGATCGGATGGTACGCCGTCCATTTCTATGCGGCGACCCGGCTGGCCATCGAGCACGGCAGCACCTGGCGGTTTCGCGGTGATACGCTGGGCATCGACGTGCGGCTCGACCTGGTCATGCCGGCCCTGTATGCCGGTGCGCTGGCGATTGCCGCCGCCTGGCTTTGGCTGTCGAGGAAGCCCGACGAAGCAAACATGGCGGCCAGCTGGACTCGCAGGAATCTGGCATTGCTCATCGCGGCAGCCGCAATTCTGCCCGTACAGTTCGTGCTATTGCGCAGCGGTGAGCCGCACGGACTGACCGATCAAATCGGCGTGCTGTTGACCGTCGCACAGTGGATCCTGGTCTGCACGGCCATTTCGTTCCCGGCACGACTGTTCGATCGCCAAGAACCGGCCGCAGCGCTGCAGTAAGCGCGGCAATCTGAGACCCGGCAAGCGGCTACGTGACCCTGCGACGATGTTGTGTCCGTCGCCAGAAGACGATCGCGACCAAGCCGAGCGAAAGCAGCAGCCACGATGCGGGCTCTGGGATCAGGTGGAACGCGTCGACATTTTCGCTTGTGGAGAAGTTGCTCTCGTTGAAGATCCGCCGTACAGCACCAGAGATCGGATCGTATTCCACCAGGTCTCCGTTTTCGAAAGCAAACCCCGATAGAACGGCGGCAGTTGACGTCGACAGAACGATTGTGCCGTCCTCGCGAACGTAAACGGAGTCGATGTTCTCGTTCGCGTCGAACAACGCCTCCGAAAACAGCTCCGTGGCCGTGTCGGTCAGGGGATCGTATTCGATCAGGTCACCGTCGGCGAACGTGTCTCCGCCGATGGTGGATGTTCCCAGCGTCGAGAGCACCAGGTTGCCGTTGCTCAAAACGTGTAGTGCATCGACGTTTTCGTCGGCCGAGAACAAGTCTTCGCTGAGCACGAGAGTCGCCGTATCGGTCAGCGTGTTGTAGGCGACGACGTCGCCGTCCCGAAACGCGAGACCGCCCAAACTGGCGTCGTCAACGGTCGACAGGTAGATCACGTTGCCGCGAACGAAGAGCGCGTCGATGTCCTCGTTGGCGAGAAACCCACTTTCGTCGAAGAACAAGCTCGCCGCGTCGGGCGAGGGCAAGTAATCGGCGATGTCGCCATCGCTGAATGTGAGCCCGCCCAAGGTCGCATCGTTGGAGGCCGAAAGCAGCAGGCCGCCGCGCGCCGATGTTGTTGTGCAGCACAGGCAGCAAGCCAGAGCAACCTGGACAATCAGCGGGGATACACTTTTCATGATCCGTCGACCCGGAGTCAGTGGTGTAGGCCCGCAGTGATGAGCGATAAGGGCGGTTCCCGGTGCCCTCGGCGGCTGATTCTAGTTGGGGGTATTTACCCAGGTAAACCACCTCACCGGCCCTCTTCTGGTATTCATGGAAATCTGGGAATAATCCCCATGAACAGCGTACAGTCGCTCAAACAGGGGGCGGATGACTGGTTTCACTGATGGCGCACGTCCGGCCGGAAGGGCGCGGTGCAATGGACTGGCATCACCCGTACTTGCCAGGCGTCCGGCTATTGGACGCGTCCGAGGAACTCGCGTAACCCGTGAAAGAAGGCATCAGGCGGCGGGGTGTCATGGCCCCATTCTGGAATCGCCAGCATTTGTTTTGGGTCGTTCGCCGCAGCAAACAGCCGTTCTCCCATCGAGTACGGTATCACTGTGTCGCTCGTCCCGTGGCAGACTAGTAACGGGCCACAGTACTTGCCGATCTTCGAGAGCGAATCGAGCCGAGTACGCAACAAGAATCGAAATGGGATGTACGGAAACCGCAAGGCGGCCATGTCCATGACAGAAGTGAAGGGACTCAGCAACACAAGTGCGCGAACCGCCTCATCGGCAGCCAAGTCGAGGGCAACAGCACTACCAAGCGAAGCGCCGCACACAACGATCTGTTCGTTCGAAACAGCAGCACGCTGTGAGAGCCAGTCCCTGGCTGCACGCACATCCTGAAATATCCCGCGCTCAGACGGCTGGCCTTCGCTCTGTCCGTAGCCGCGGTAGTCGAAGGTTAGTAGCGAGACGCCTGTGTCGTTGCACAGTCGTTCAAGAAAGGGAGCCTGCCAAGTCAGATTTCCGGCCTGGCCATTACAGAACAGCAGAACGGCGCTGGGATTCTCACGATGTATGTACCAGCCGTGTAGACGGGATCCATCGCGAGATTCGAAGTGTGCATCCTCAAAGTGAATTCCTTCTGGCTGCCAGTTGCCTTCCGGAAATCGAGTCGGAAGAAAGAGAAAAGATTCTTCGAAAAACATGATTCATCCAGACGACTTCGGAGCGTTAAGCCAGTCGGTACTTCACGGGGACGCTATGACGCCGGTTCCAGTATCGTCTCATCCGACAGTGGCTGGTACTGCTGAACGCCATGCGATTGCACCATTTCGACCAGCGCAGCGTCGACCAGCAGGCTGTGACCGGGAACCGAGTCGGGGGATCTGTCTGTGATGAGTACACTCGCATCCTCGGCAGACATGCCGCAGGCAATCAGGTACAGCCAAAGAATCGTCGGGGAACGATTCTGGCCGGCAACGCAGTGGATGAAAATCCGCGAATCCGGGACTAACAGCATTTCATGCAGCAGATTGATCGCCTCAATCGCCGTCGCATCCGGTATGCGCTCGAGATCGAGAACTGGGATGTCGCGGACAGCGGCGAAACCAAATTCGGTCGCGGTAATAATGCTGGCAGCCTCGCCGACGTTGAGCACGTGTGTCACCGATTGTTGCTGCAGGACCGCAGCGCGCTCGGGCGTTGCGAAGCGTCCCAAAGCCACGCGTTTGGTGATCCAGTAAACGCCGTGCTTCATGCCAATTGAACTTGATGTCGTAAGTGGCTGCTCCGGCGTGGGTCCCTCTGGTTTACACATGAAATCACCGTCCAGACGATCACAACCAGATGCCGCGCGCGTAGTGATACACACACATCCAAGCGATTCCACCGATAGGAAACCCGACGAGCGTGACGGGCGACTCTGACTGGACGATCGCATGGCACCCGACCCACCACGTGAACGCCGACGCCGAAAACACCAGGGTCCAGAGAACTGCATTGAATTCGTTGGCGTCGAATCGGTCAGTGCCGTCCAGATCAGGGCAACCACAGCCGAACGTTGCTACTGTCCAGTCGCGGTTGATGGGGTCGTACACCACGTCGAACACGTTCGGCGCCAAGAAAGGAGCACACAACGCCATCACGCGCAACCATCGGCGAGCGGACACTTCGAGCGTGCGTGGCAGCATCGGCATCCCTTGTCGAGGGACAGTTCAACCACCTGACGATCCCACACAGATTGTCCGCTGACGATCAAACCACGACAAGGACTTTTCTGCGGCATGAGCAAAATGAAGCGACGCCACCCTGGCTTTCAGAGAGTGACCGGAATTGAGAGACCTTCGAACACAGCCGCACCTAAGACGGTCAATGCCCCGGTCCAAAGAACACCGCGTTGATAAACATTCGCTGCAATTCCGGCGACATGGCCCGGTAGTTGGGATCGTCGCTGAAGGCGATCACGTGGCCGGCGCCCAATGGCTGATGCATCGCGTAAGGTGTCTCGGCCATCAGGTGCATTGTGTCGGGCCAGCAGAAGCCGCTGACCAGCAATTCATCTTCCGGGGCGAACGTCACCAGGTTACGGCCCTTGTTGGGCTCCAACGGTTTGAGGATCGTGTTGCTGCTCATTAGAACGTCGATGTCCGGCCGGTACCCGAAGGTGACCCAATGGTCGTCGTACACGCTGGCCCGCAGGAAAGTACCGGGAACGGTCGCCGGCGGTTCAGTCTCCGGCTTGGTTGAATTCTCCTCGTCCGAGCTGTCGGATGAACCGTTGGATTCGACCGGCTTGCGGATGACGCTGCTGGCCAGCAAGCCGACGTTTTCACCGGTCGCCCAGGCGGCCGCCCCTTCGACCACAATTAGTGTGCCGCCTTGCTGCACCCATTGCTTGATGCGGCCGACCGTCCGTTCGCTGGGAGCGTTGGGGCCGGAGTAGCTCCCGTCGGGCAGCACCAGCACGTCGTATTCGTCGAGATCGAAGCTCGCCAGAAATCGGCCCGGCACGCGCGTCAACGGATACTCCAAGTACTGATCGAACAGATGCCACGTGTGGCCCACCGAATACCGGGCCGGGCGATCGACCAGCAGAGCCGCTTTCGGCGGCTTGACCCATCGCACGAACGGGCCGCCCAAGTTGGCCCCGCGGTCGACGAACGCCGTGTCGCTGGGCACGACTGTCAGTTGCCACTTCCCAGCGGCAGCGCGAACGACGTCGTGAACCTTGTCCAGGTTTTCATGAACATGAACGATGAGCGTGCCACGCGGGAAATCTTTGCCACCGAGCGTCAAAGGCCGGTCGGCAACGTGAACCCGCAGTCCCTCACGCAACCAGGACGAAAGCGCCAGCATCGCGCCGTCGTCGTCACCCGGAATGAGATACGCCACGCTTGCCTGCGGGATGTCGGCAGCACCGAGCCGATCGTCGGGACTCCAGGCCACGCTCTCAATCTTCAGCGGCTCGCCACTGGCCAGACAATCGACGCCGAAGATCAACGGCACCGACCAGGCGGTGATGTCGTAGATCTCGTGGCGCTGCCGATTCTGCTGCCGCCGCAATTGACGTTTGATGAACTCCTCGCCCATGTCGGTGTGCCGGTCCAACAGCACGCGGACCATCCGGCCGGCCGGCTGCGCCACCGGAACGTGGTAGCTGCCCGGCGGAATGGTGCATTCTCGAACTTCGCCCGAGCGGGCGTCGGTGCAAGCGGCCGTCAGCGATTGTGCCAACCGTTGAACCTCGATCCCGTTGTCGACCAGCAATTTCGCCAAACGGGCAGCACGGCCCGGTCGCGGATGTTCCAACAGAAAATAGTCACGCGTGGGGCCTTCCTGCCCCAACTGCAATGCCCGCTGCCGCGAGTTGTAAAAGTCGCGCAGCAACGTTTCCCGATGTTCAGCCGCGACCTCCAACGTGGCCAGACCGCTCACGTAGTGATGGCGAACGCCGTCGCGATAGTGCAGTTGGGTTTCGTCGTCGCGATCGACGACCAGCCCGCGGGAGCTGGCTTGTTCCCACAAGATGCCCAGGCTGCCGTGGTACAACGGCCAAGAAGATCCGTAGCCGGGAAAAAATTCGTCGAAGATCTCGCGGGTGGTGTAGCGAAACCCGTATTGATCGAACCACTTGGCCTGCCGGCGACCGACCCGTTCGAACCACTCCTTCTGATGCGCCAGGATCAGATGGTTGATCGGCTCCCGCGGCGGCGGGAAGAAGTACGTGTTGTTGCGGCCCATTTCGTGGGCGTCGACGTACACCTGCGGGTACCACTTCAAAAACGACGTCGCCCGCCCGTGCGATTCCGTCTGGCTGTGCAAGAACCAATCGCGATTCATGTCGAACAGGTAATGGTTGAACCGCCCGCCAGGCCAGCGTTCGACGTGCTCGCTGGCAAACGGATTCGACTGCGGGAACCGGCCACGGGTCTCGCGATAGACGTTCACAAACCGGTCGCGTCCGTCCGGGTTCTGCAGCGGATCGATAAACACGACCAGCTTGTCGAGCAACTCGGCCGTCTCTTCGCGGCGGTCCGCCAACAGGTGATAGGCGGTCAACAGCGCCGCATCCGACGGCGAGATCTCGTTGCCGTGAATGCAATAGGCCAACCACACCAGCGCGGGTGCCTCGGCGATGATCTCATCGGCCGCCGGTTGCGCCGTGATGCGAGGATCGGCCAGCCGCAGGTTGGCCGCACGGATCTCATCCAGCCGCTGCATGTTCTCCGCCGAGGTGATCACCAGGTAGTACAACGGTCGCCCCTCATACGAGGCACCATATTGCTCCAACCGAGTCCGATCCGGTTCCGCCTTGGCCAGCGCGTTCAGATAGCGTTCGATCTGCGCGTGGCTGGAAATATCGTCCCCCCAACTGTGAGGCAGGACATCGGCCAGCGAAGGAGTCTCGGTGTCGGCCTCCAGTTCCGGCACCGGCAGCAACCAGGCTGCCTTGGTCTGATCGCCGCCCGTATCTGGCTCAGCCGCAAGCAGCTTCGAATACAAGCCCAGACACAGCACGGAGAACATGATCACAGAGAGGCGAATCATCGAGTGGTACCTCAAGGTTGTCTGCGCAGCGGCGGTGGGGTTATGCATTCCCTTCTCTGAATCTAACCAAAACCCCCAGCAGTTTGCATCGGGGATGGCGAATCGGGCGTCAGTTTCGCTAACGAAGCTGGGGGGGGCGATCCTGACTTCAACCGCTGTGGTATTCGCGTCCGCCACGTAGGTGGCTAACCCATAGGTGGTCAAAACGCCCGGCGACGTACCGGAATTGTCGACTCAACCGTGACAGGGCGGCAAGCACCTTTCTCACCGCCAACACCGCGTTCAGAACCCAACGGTTCAGCGACGCACTTCCAATGTCAGCGTACCAACGTCCAAGACTTCATCGTCCGGTTCGCGGGGACCAACTGTAATTCGCATCCCGATGTCGATTCGTTGTTCTGCGATAGGCTGGCCGTCGACGATGCATCGACCTTCAACCCTGCCCCAACTTTTCAACCGTATCTGCGAAGACTCGGAGAATTCCGGCTGGGTCCGTTCCGCATACCCCGTGTCGTGGGCGATGACCAGCACCCACTCATCCGGTTCCGATGGTACGCGAAAAGCGCCGATCTGATCGGTGACATCCAGCTTCTTGCGTCGGGCATGTCCGCCGTACCGCAGCTCTCCGTCTTCGACATACACCTCATTTGTCCGCGTGCAGACCGCAATGCTGGCGCCGTCCGCCGGCTCGCCGTTGGGCTGCAACACCGTTCCCACAATCCCCGAATCCTTTTCCAGTTCCAGGTTCAGGACTTGCCCCGGTTGCTTCACAAACGGGCCGGAAATGACAGTCGTATAGCCTTCCACCTCGATCCGCAGCACCGTTCTTTGCCAGCCGCGCTGCATCTCGAACACGGGACTAGCCGCAGTGAGCGTCTGTCGGTATTGCGACTGCCAGGTCACGTGCACCTGGCCGTCACCATAGGAAGCAGGTACGACGTTGATCTCGGCAATCGGCTGTTTCGTTGCCGCATCCGTCGCTGCGACGAGTACGGAAAACGCTGCTTGGTCGTCAGCACGCGTTGAAGACGCAGCTGTGAACGCCACGAGGGTGAACAGGAGTGGCCTCGCGCGCTTGCCCAGTTGGCCATGCGCCGTGTGACATACCATCTGTCTTAATCTCCGTCACCCAGGCGATTGTACAACCAGCATCCTGCTTCGAGACTACTCGATCTCCAGCCACCACGCTGCGCGACCTTTCTCGGCATGACTGGCGTAGAAGAGGTGCAAGCAGTTCGGGCAATGGCCTTTGTTGCCGACCGATTTGAACTCCGTCGAACACTTGGGGCAGGCCCGCATCTTCCCGCCCCACTCGCGGTCGGCTTGCTCGAAGGCCTCGCGTTGTCTGCGATCTCGATCGATCAGCCGCTGACAGAGGTTGGTGGCTTCAGCCTCCGCAACGCAAGCCTGCCACTCTTCGTTTGCCAAGACACGTTCGATGGACTTGGCGAACCCGCGATGACCGCCGTCCCATCGATAGCCACCGTCATCTGTCTCCAGCAGATACTCGTGCCATGCCCGCACGTCGTAGCCAAAGTCTTTCCGTGTGGTCTTCATCAGCCATTGCCGACCGCGAGCGATCCCCTCGACACGCGAGTCGAAGCGCATCATCGGCAGCTCTCCCCGAAGGATCAACGACATGCCCACTTGAGCGGGTGTCAATCTCATTGGTCACCTCGCCACTGGCGCCTATGTCACTCGTCTAGAGCAGTTCGCGAGATTCCGCAGCTGGCGCCACCGCGTCGATCAGTGCCCTGCAGGGGCACACGACGACATCCCAGCGTCGCGAATCGCATCCTGGGTAACCGGATTCCCAAACAGAACAAACTCCAAAGGGGTTTTACAATCGAGTTCTGTAGAACTCCTGCGGAGTTCATCTCGCTGCACGTCTACGCAAGGTGGCGCGGCTGTGCCGCTGACCCTGGGTTGTTGTGTCCAACTGCTTCGCAGCAAATCGGCAACGGAATTATGCACTAAACGAAGCTCGGTAGAATATCCAAATCCAAAACACGAGTGGCGCGAGTGATAGCAGCGCTGTAATCGCAAGCGTGCGTTGCCTAGATCGCATTGCAAACCACGCCGCGACTCCCGTGGCGATGATCGCAGACATCGATCCAAGGGAACCGGTAATGCCGCGAACGGCGTCGTACTGACTGCCGATGAGCCACGTCAATGCTGCGAGTGAACTCACGCCGATTAGGATGACCGACAATCGTCCAACGTCAGTCTCGCTTATATCCGTCATCGTGATTGTCGCCCTCCACGTCGTTGCCATTCGCCCTTGAGCCGTGGCGGATCTTCGTACGCATTCTACATGACCGCGTGCAGCTTGAACCACTTTTCGAGGAACAACGTCAGCGTGCGTTCTGTCTATCTCGGCACACCGATGCGATCGGACGAATCCAGCGGCACGACGATCTCCACGTCGGTGAACACAACCGTGAACAGCGGCACGTCGTCGGTAATCGTCAGTTCCATCAGCGCGACGTCTTTCGGGCCGCCGGAGCTGCCCCAGTCGTCGGTGAGCACTCGACGACAATCGTCAATGAGTTCCGAATCGGTGCGAACCCGCGCTTCGCACAGCGACGACGTACCGCAGTACGAGCGGACCATCGCGACCCCGGAGAAGACGAATCGGAACAGCCGCTCCTGCCAGTTCAGATACTCCATCACGCAGATGTGGCCCTCTGAGAAGTGCGGCAGGTATTGGCCGTCGGAGAAGGAGAAGTGCTCCAGGGTCTTGGCAGAATTGGCCACGGCATTCAATCCTTCGCTTCCAGTTCCCGATATAGAATCTCCGCAAACGATTCGGCAAGGTGCGCGATGCACGCTTCATCGTAATACAGGTCAGGATACAGCGCAAGCAGGCCCTTCTTCAGGTCCAACACGCGGTGCTTGAATGTCTTGTTCTTGTTGCGTTTGTTCCGCCGCTCATACCCCCGCCACCGCCGGATAGCCGGCTGGATCAGCGAATGGCTGGCCATCGTACAGCCGTCCGCAGCCTCACGATCGATGACGGCACGAAGTTGGGTGACGATGTGTTCCATATCCATAGCTGGGCCGGGTTGTCGAGGGGAAAGAACGACCGCTGTTTGAGATCGACAACGCGAATGCGGATCGGGTTCAATCGTCTAGTGGATATACCGGCGCACCAGCGCCATGCCTGTCTCCCGACAACCGGGACAACGGACTTTGTCGTTCCAATCGCGGACCAGGGTGCCCGTTGCGTCACAATGCTGGCAGGCGACGCTTTCCAGCGGGCCGAACCATCTGACGACGACATCCAATTCGCTGAATGTCGTCCACTTTGCGCGCCGGTCGCCAAAGGTTGGTCCGTCAGCCACTTTGAGTCAACGCCGAGTGCGTTTCCCATCCGGTCCCATTAGGCCTGTCGCAAACAATCCTCCAGATGCGCCCGTGACGTATTGATCGCCGAGCTGACCTTGGCGGTCGTTTCGAGAATCGGGATGCCGCGGGGGACCGGGTGCATGAAGACTTCGGTCCAACCTGCGTAGCCGATCTTCTCGAGTGCCTGCAGCATCGGCGAGAAATCCAGGCGGCCGTAGCCGGGCATTTGGAGCATCTCTTGTTCTTTGGGCAGCTTCTCGTGGCAGCCCATGCCGTGTTCCCACCCGTAGAAGTGAAACAGCTTCTCGCCCAAGTCTTCGATCAATTGTGCCAACACCGCAGGATCTTGCGGCAAGTGATACGGCGCCAGGCCGATTCCCAACGGCATCGATCCCGACAGCTCGGCAAGCCACCGGATGGCATCGGGCGATTCGATCAGCGCACTGCTGTGGTTTTCGATGCCGATCTTCACGCCGTGTTCTGCAGCAGCGGTGGCATGCGGCTTCATCTGTTCCACGAATTTGCCAACTGCCGACTTCAGTTCGTCTCCCTTAAGCCCGCGCGGGCCACGACTGCCGGTAATGATGATCGGGCAGCCAAACTTGGCGGCGAACGGCAACTCCGGCGCCAGACCGAACGGCCCCAGATCGTAACGGGTCAGGATGCCCAGCCGCACTTCGTGTTCTTCCAGCAGCAATGCGAACGCGTCTTCTCCCATTTCATCGACTTGTTCGCGCTGGTTGCCGTGCACGCGGGGCCAAACGTCGATGTGGGCCGCCCCCACCTTGCGGACCTCGGGCAGAATCTCGGCCAAGGCGGTCTCGCCGTACATGCACGAGCCCAGGATGTAACTCAAACGGAACGGCTCTGCCGCTGCATTCGCATGCCGCGGGCGGATGGCCAGCGCAACGCCGGCTGCCGTGCCAACAATCTGCTGACAGGCCTGGCGCCGGGTCAGCAGCTGCGGCTGGAACGTTGTAGCGTGCTGTCGCATGTGACTCATGGCTTTCGGAAAACTGTTTCCGCAATCGGTATACTGAACGTCAATGACTGCAGAATAACCCGAAACCAAACCGAACGCGAATCGTGGAGGATACCAGTGAAGTCGCGGATAACGTGGATGGGATTGCTCCTCGGCTGCGGAATAGCCACCCTCTTGGTCCAACCGGCGAACGCTGCCGACTCGATCGAACTTACTCCCGGCCTGCGCAGCCGCGTCGTCGAAGTACTGCGCAAGGCGCTAGAGTCGGACGAGTTCTGGCCGTCAATGCACGCCGCCGAAGCGCTGACGCTGGCAGGGCACGGCGACGAAGTGCGGCGATTGCTGGAGCCGCGGGTGGCTGACGAACAGGATGACCAGCGGCGATGCGGACTCGCGAGGGAATTGGTGCGGGCCGGAGACCGCTCCAAAGCGGCGTTGATGCTCGACATTCTGGCCGGCTCCGATTCTTACGGCCACACGCATGCCTGCGAGAGCCTGTATAAGGTCTTCGAAATTGGCGACGGCCAACTCATTCGCAACACGCTGTCGCAGACCGACGATCCCAAGTGCCGATTGATGGCGGCGGCGGCTCTGGCCCGTTGCGGCAACGCACAGGCGATGGCGCTGCTGCGTCAATCACTGCACGACGAAGACATCGAAGTCGTCCGCATCGCCAGCTGGATCCTGGCGCGGATCGGTGGGCCGGTCGACATCGCAGCGATCCGTCAAGGATTGGAGCGGGCTGAAGAGCCCCTGGCGCGAGCCTACTTCGAACACGCCCTGGCAACGTTGGGCGACGCGGACGGCCAGGCTGCTTTGGCTCGCAATCTGCAACACGAGCTTCCAGCCGTGCGCACGTATGCAGCAACGTTTGCCGGCGATGCACGGATGACTTCCGCCGCAGGACAGCTGGCGAAGATGTTGGACGATGAGAACATCGACGTGCGGGTACGGGCGGCACAGTCGTTGGCCGTGCTGTCGTCGCCAGCTGCATCCGGCGATGATGAGGTCATTGTGACCGAAACGTACCCGGCAACGGCCGAGAACCCGCGGTACAGCGAAGGCACAATTCTCGTGTTGCGCGACGGCCGGATTCTGTTCGCCAACACCGAGTTCGTAGGTGGCGGGTCTGACTTCTCAAAAGCCAGCATCATCGCCCGTGAGTCGACCGATGGAGGCCGCACCTGGGGTCCGTCCCGAGTGTTGCAGGAGAACGTCGGTGAGCGCAACGTGATGTCGGCCACGCTGAGGTATCTGGAGGAACCAGCGCGAGACAACACACCCATCGGCCTATTCTATCTCGTCAAGAACGGCTACGACGATCTGGACGTTTATCTCCGCAAGTCTGACGATCAGACGCGAACTTTCGGCGAACCGATCCTGGTCAGCAACACGCCCGGCTATCACGTCATGAACAACGACCGCGTGACGTTGCTCTCCAGCGGCCGATTGCTGGCGCCGGTGGCCTCAACGGCCGACGTGCGAAAGGAGAACCATTTCGTTTCCTACTGCTTCCTCTCAGACGACGGTGGAACCAGCTGGCGCGCGGGACAAGGCAAAGTCGACCAGCCAAAACGCGGCGCCATGGAGCCCGAAGTCATCGAAACCGAAGACGGCCGGGTGGCCATGATTGTCCGCACTCAACTGGGTTACATCGCCATCAGCTACTCCGGAGACGGCGGCGACACCTGGAGTGAGCCCGTTTCGTCGGGAGTTCGCGCCCCGGAAGCACCCGCCACGTTACGGCGAATTCCGGCCACGGGTGATCTGTTGCTGATCTGGAACGATACCTTTAGCGAGGGAGCCGGGCATGGCGGCAAACGCACGCCGCTGACGGCAGCCATCTCGACCGACGAAGGCCGAACCTGGCAGCACCACCGCAATCTCGAGACGCGCGAAGACGAAACGTACGCCTATACCGGCTTGACCTTCCATCAGGACCGGGCCTTGTTGAGCTACTACGTCCGCGACGAAACCAGCGGCCGAATTTCATCCCGCTTTCGCTCGGTGCCGGTCAGTTGGTTTTACGAAACCAAGGACTAGGGATGAGGCGATTTCGGGGAACTCAGCGCGAATTCCATCAACTGCGAAGCAGTTGCACGCAGCAGCAATTCTGTTCCGAGACCTAGGGTGCTCTTCGCGGCCCTTGGCTGCGATCTGGTGCCCTTCCAAAGCACTGTGCAATCGACTCCGAGAACTGGAACTGGCCGAGGCGATTCCACTGCTCTTACATTGCTGACCGGAATACAGGTATTGGCCTAGCGTCGACGGTATCGCTAACATTGCGGCGCAATAGCAATCTATGGTCCGATCGTGGATCTCATGCAGAGGAGAATGCAGCGATGAAGAGCACTTCGACACTGATCCAGGCAGATGGTCGGACTCTGTTGCGGGCCGCGCTGGTGGGCCTCGTCGTATTGGCGGGAGCGACAGCAGCGCCGGCCCAACGTTCTCGCTCACTAGGCACTCCGTCGATCACGGTGGCGGGCACCGGTAAAGTCGCAGCCAAGCCGGACATGGCTATCGTGAATGTGGGCGTTCTGACCCGGGGCGCACCCGCCATTGACGCTCTACAGGCAAACAATGCCGCGGTCGAAAGGCTGTTTCATGTGCTCGACACGCACGACATTGTCGAGAAGGACCGCCAGACAACGAACTTCAGTGTGATACCGCGTGTGGCGCGACGGCAGAAACCTCAAGAGGTTACCGTCTATGAAGTGCGGAACCAGGTGCAGATCAAGGTCCGCAGTTTACAGGCGCTGGGGCCGCTGCTCGACGAATTGGTGGGTGAGGGCGCGAATCAACTTTCCGGCATCCGTTTCGACGTGGCTGAGTCGGCCGCTCTGCTGGATGACGCACGGCAGAAGGCGATCGAAGACGCGCGCCGCAAAGCGGCACTCTATGCGCAGGCGACCGGCCTGACGTTGGGCCGCGTGATCTCCGTCAACGAGCAAGGTGTCGGCGTGCCCGGTCCGGTTCGTTGGGGAGTCGGAGCCCGCGAAATGTCGTCGGCCGTCCCGGTCGCCTCCGGCGAGCAGGAGTTCAGCGCCAGCGAGCCTTCTCCGCTGAGTAGTCGGTAGGCGATTCCATCCCGAACAACAAGCCGCCCGAGCAGAGTCCTCGCTGAGAAACACTGACGCACATCTTGATCGTCGCGCCTACAATGTGGGTGAAAGGGAGTTGATCGATGCGAAACCAAGCGAGCGAGTCCGGACGCGATTCGTGCCGTCGAGGATCAGCCAGCCGCGTGGCCATCAACGTGACGTTGTTGGCAGTGCTGCTGTTTTTCGCGATCCGCTATGTGTGGAACTCGCGCCCCGCTCCGCTGCGTGATCCAGACGCCCAGCCGAGGCCGGTGGCGGCAGCCGGGGCGCTCACCAGCGACGAGTCGGAGAACATCGCGCTGTTTCGCAGCGCCTCACCCTCTGTCGTACACATCACGACATCGCGGCTGGGCCGCGATCGATTCAGCTTTAACCTCGAGGAAATCCCGCAAGGCACCGGAACCGGCTTTATCTGGGACGAACAGGGGCACGTCGTGACCAACTTCCACGTCGTCCAGTCGGCGCAGCGCGCCAAGATCACGCTGTCGGACAACTCCCGCTTCGATGCGCGAGCCGTCGGAGCCGCCCCGGACTCCGACATTGCGGTACTAAAGATTGACGCACCGCCCGGCAAGTTGAAGCCGATTGTCATCGGGGAGTCGGCCAACCTGCAGGTCGGCCAGAAGGTGCTGGCGATTGGAAACCCCTTTGGACTCGACCAATCTTTGACGACCGGTGTGATCAGCGCGCTGGGACGCGAGATTCAATCGGTCACCCGCCGGCCCATCGAAGGGGCCATCCAGACCGATGCCGCCATCAATCCCGGCAACTCCGGCGGTCCGCTGCTGGACAGTGGTGGCCGGTTGATCGGAGTGAACACCGCCATCTACAGCCCATCGGGCGCATACGCGGGCATTGGCTTCGCCGTCCCCGTCGATACTGTCAATCACGTCGTCCCGCAAATCATTCGCAGCGGCAAAGTAGACCGGCCCGGGTTGGGTATCGTCTTTTTCGAAGACTCGATCAGCCAACGGCTGGGCGTGGAAGGAGTCTTGGTACGAACCGTCACAGAGAACAGCGCCGCCGAGGCGGCCGGCTTGAGGCCCACCCGTTACAACGACGAAGGCGACGTCGTGCCGGGCGATCTCATCGTGTCGATCGACGGTGTCGACGTGAAGCGTAGCCAAGACCTGGTGCGGGCCGTAGCCCGCCACAAGGTTGGAGACACGGTGACACTGACGGTCATCCGTGAGAATGCGCCGATTCAAATCTCGGTCACGCTGCAGGCGCTGCCGACTTTGGGCAATTGAAGTTGTCGTACCCAAGCCGCGGATCTCAGATCCTCTCGACCGCCGCCCGCAACAGTTCCGTGGCCCGTTCGCTTTCCGAATCGACCTCAATCACGTGTGCCCGTTCGTCCTCTTGCAGCGGCTCCTGTTTCCGGAGTTGTTCTGCCAGAACGGCAAGATCTGCTTCCGAAGCATCCGTCCCCTCCTGTAGGCGGCGGGAGACGCGATCCTCAAGCGTCTGCGCGCTCGCCCGAAAGTCGAGGATCCGAAACGGAACAGCGTGCTCGTCGGCGAGTGCTCGAAAAGAATCGCGCTGCCCGCGCTTGAGAAATGCAGCGTCGACCACAACCGAGTGGCCCGCCTGCAACATTGTTCCCGCGACGTTTCGCAACCGGCTGTAGGTCTGTTGCGTCGTCTCCGTAGAGTAAACGATCTCAGCACGAGCTGGATCGGTGCTCTGCAGGGGCCCGAACCCCAACATGCGTTTGCGTTCGACGTCGGACCGGATACGGATAACGGCTTGATGTTCGACAAGTACCTGAGTGCCGTGCGTCTTGCCGGTGCCAGATACGCCGTGCGTGATCATCAGCCGCGCGCTGCCTGGTTGGGAATACTGCTGTGCGAGCTGCAGATAAGCTTGAAGTTCGCTGTGTAATCTCTGTTGCTGGACATCGTCGGCTAAAATCTGTCGGGCCCTCAAGCTGGCAACTTTGGCGCGGACCATTGCCCGGTAGACCAGGTAGAAGCGCAACACGGCCAGGCCGTTATAGTCGCCCGTCTGTTCCAGGTAGGCGTTCAAGAATCGGCGGCCCAGGTCGGCTCGACCGCGATCTTCGAGGTCCATGCTGGCGAACGCGACTTCGCTGATCACGTCGATCCACCGCAGGTCTTCGTTGAAGTCGATGCAGTCGAAGATCGTCGGCCGGCCGTCGAGCAGCACGATGTTGCCCAGATGCATGTCGCCGTGGCACTCGCGGATTGACCCCGATTGTTTGCGGTGCGCGAAGTCCTCGCGGTGCGCCGAGAATTCGCTCTCGCTCCACTGCCTCAACTCTTCCACGCGCTTGAGCAGGTGCTCGTCCTTTAGCGAGTCGCACACGTGCATGAAATTATCGCGCACCGGCTTGAGGACATGCTCCGGATTCCCAAACCGGCTCTTTGGTCGGGCCGATTCGAGATGGCTGTGGAAATCAGCAACCTGCCGGGCCAAGGCGTCGATGTGTTCGGGCTGCAGTTCGCCGCGGTCGAGTACGCTGCTGAGAAGGGCTTCCTGCGAGAAACGCTGCATCTGGACGGCGTACTCGATGGCCGGGCCGTCGCCTCCAAGTCGAGGATTCTCAGGAGAGCCTGTGATGGCGACAACGTCCAGATAGAGATCCGGCGCCAGCCGCCGGTTCAACCGCAGCTCTTCATGACAATATAGCCGCCGCTTTTCCAATGTCGTCGCATCGACGAAGCCAAGATCGACCGGCTTTTTGAACTTGAAGGCGGACGGGCCGGCCAGCAGGATCCAGGAGATGTGTGTCTCCAGCAGGTCGACCGCTTCGGCACCGTGTTCGCGGATCGCCGCCGCTTGCAAGGCGTCGATCAGGCGTTGAGCGGATTGCAACTGGCTGGTCACATTGAAGGCTCATCTGCCTGTGACGGCAAGGAGGACCATCACTCATGCGGCCCACGCGCGGCACACACTTCAGTTGTGCCGTCCGAACTCGAGGCGAGCGCAGCCTGCAGCCCCAATATAGCCGGCATCTCCTCCCAGCGTCGCGTAGTCGATGATCGTCTTTTCGTACGGAACCGGAAACGCACGACTCCGGACTTCGTCCTTGATCCGCTGCAAGAAACGGCGTCCCAACTCCCGATCGTTGCGGCCGAACGTCATAGCGCCCCCGAACAAGATCATGTCGGGGTCGATCGTGTGCATCAAGCTCGTTGTTCCAACGCCGAGATACGTCGCCGTTTGCATCACCAGCTCGTCGGCGAGCTCGTCGCCGTTCTCAGCGGCTCGGGCGATCAGCAGCGGCGAGAGTTCTTCGCCCGATTTGATCCACCCGGCAAGCACCGACTCGCGACCGCTGTCGAGTGCTTCGGTGCAACGCAGCACGAGGGCCGTGGCGCTGGCGTAAGCTTCTAGCGTGCCAAACTGACCCGACGGGCAAGGTCGGCCGTCGGTCATCTCGATGATGATGTGGCCACACTCGGAACCGTGCGAATGCTGCCCTTGAATGATCATGTCGGACACGATGATTCCGCACCCGATGCCCGTCCCCAACGTCCAGAACACCAGGCTGCGGACTTCACGGCCGGCACCGGCCCAATATTCCCCGTAGGCGGCCGCGTTGGCGTCGTTCTGCAGTACGGTCGGCTTGCCGAAATGGTCGGCTACCTGTTGGCGAACCGGGAAATCGTCCCAGCCGGGCAGATTGTGCGGCCGCAACAGCATGCCGGCGGGAATGTCCATCGTGCCGGGAGTGGCGAGCCCGATGGCTGTGACGGCGTCAAATGATAATCCGCTTTGCTCAACGGCATCTTCGGCGACCCGCAACAGATTCTGCAAGCCGATTTCGCGGCCCTTGCCCGTGGGGTGGCTGACCCGCGACAACGACACGCCGGCATCGGTCACGACCCCGGCCTTCAGGTTGGTGCCGCCGACGTCGATGCCGAGGTATTGGGGCGTGGAATCGTCCTCCACGCTTTGGACAGACAGGGTGTGGCTCATCGGCGTCAGTCGCTTGCCTCTCGCTTGGTGAGCGCGACCGACGGCGATGCAACACCCAGAGCGCGGCAGATGTCATCCAGATCCCGGCGGACGTCGGGACGATCTTTGAGCAGGCCGTCAATCCGACGGCACGCATGCAGAACGGTGCTGTGCTGCCGCCCGCCAAAAAAGGCGGAGATGTTCCGCAGCGCCAGCCCAGTGTGTTCACGACACAAGAACATCGCGCAGTGGCGGGCCAGCGCCAGCCCCCGCACCCGCGACTCAGATCTCAAGTCGCCCACGCGCACTCCGTAATGCCGGGCGGCAGCCGTGGCCACCTGCAGCAGAGTCAGTCGCGGCCGCGTCACCTCGTGTGCCAAGAACAGGTCGACCAACGCGAGGTCGATCGCTGTGTTTCGAAGGCGGGCCGACTCATCGAGACGCAGCAACGCCTCTTGCAACTCGCGCGGCGAAACAGCCAACTGGGAGGCGAGTCGTCGCGCCCCGTCCGCGGAGATGGGAACTTGCCGAAACAAAGCAAAATGCTGGATGAGTTCGAAGCGGGCCGTTTCACCCAAGGGCTCAAACGCCGCGCAGACCCCGGAGCGGCAGCGTGTCACCAATCGCGGGATGAAGCCGGGCAACTGTCCCGGTGGACAACTCGCAGTCAGCAGTACCCGCCCGCCACGGCGGATGATCTCGTCGAACAGCGACACGAGTTGATTCTGCGTTTGGGGCCAGCGCGCCAACTCCGTCAGATCTTCACAGACCAGCGCGTCCAGGCCGACGTACTTGCGCTGTAGGGGATCGAACGCATCATCGTCGACTTCCCAACTCAGCAAGGCTTGGACCTCGACCGTGGTATGGGTGGCCGTGGGAACCGCGACGGATCGGCTTCTGGCAGCGCTACCTTCGCGTGCGCCACGGTTTCGCGCAGACGCGTTCCGCCCAGCGTACTCTCGTGTGGTCTTTTGACTAATCTCGTAGGCCTCAGCTGCCAGTTCGCCCGCTGTAACACAGGCCACGTCAACAGTCGAGTCAGCCTTGCTGTCTTGTACGAACTGCCGAGCCAGATGAGTCTTACCGGCACCAGCAGGACCGTACAGGTACACCGTCTGTGGTCCACTGGTGGGCCAGGCTTTCAACCGTTCGACGGCCGTCCAGGCAAACTTGTTTTCATTCACGACCAAGAATGGAACGGTGTCGGCCATCCGTGCAGTTCCTCGAGTGAAGCGACGTCTTTCGGCCGCCATTGCCGTCGGGAGAGAGCGTCGAACTCTGTGTCGATCGTGGAATCAATGTTGGTTCGAGAGCCTACTCGGCGTACCAGCGTACCGTGTTGGAAGTCGGGTTTCCAACCTGCCATCGTGCAATCTTGATCTGTTCCGATCGGGTCGGACACAAACGTGCCCGCCTGAGGGCGTAGATGCAGCGTGAAACGGCCGAGCCTGGTTCGATAGCCACGATTGTCCCGATTGGGATCTATCGAGTGGCGGCTGCTGTGTTGCGCAGCCGCTCGACAACGACGGCAATGCGGCGGATCGCCTCTTCGATCTCGACAGCCGTGTTCTCGATGCCCACGGAGAATCGGACGGCCGACCGGTAGACTTCGGGCGGACAACCCATCGCAACCAGTGAAGGCGCAGGCTCTGCCGAGCCGCTGGCGCACGTACTGCCCAGCGAACAAGCGATGCCCTCTAAGTCGAGTGCCACCAGCAGAGCTTCCCCATCAACACCCAGCAAGGAGATGTTGAGCGTATTGGGCAAGCGATGCGCATCGGAGCCGTTGACGGCGACCGGCTCGCAAGTTGCGATCAGCCCGCGCTGCAGCTGGTCGCGGAGTTCGGACAGCCGCTGCATTCGTTGTTCGGCCTCGGCGTGCCAGATCTCCAGGGCCCGTGCCATGCCCACGGCCAGCGCCACCGGTTCGGTGCCGGGCCGGGTGCCCCCTTCCTGGTGACCGCCAAACAAATACGGGGAGACTTCGACTCCTTCGCGAACCAGTAAAGCGCCGATGCCGCGCGGACCGTGGAATTTGTGGGCGCCCAGACTCAGCGTAGTCGCACCCAGTTTGTGAAAGTGGACCGGGACCTTACCGACTGCTTGCACGGCATCGACGTGAAACGGCACGCGATGCTGGGTGCAAACATCGGCCAACGGCCCCAAGTCCTGGACGACCCCAGTTTCGTTGTGGGCCAAAATCACGGTTGCTAACCGAACATCGTCCCACGGAAGTGAGTCGTATTGATCTTCGATCAGCAGTCCGCTCGCAGAAACGTCGAGCGAATGCGACTTCCAACCGCGCGATTCCAACAGGCGGCAGGACTCCGTCGTCGCCGGGTGCTCGCCCGCTGTCTGCAGGATCAATCCCGGCTCACCGCGAGCCAGGCCGAAGATCGCTTGATTTGTGGACTCGGTCCCGCCGCTGGTGAAGATCACTTCCTTTGGATCGGCACCGAGTATGGCCGCCATCGACTCGCGAGCCGACTCCAGCGCCTGCCGGGCGCGACGCCCGGCGGCGTGCCGACTGCCCGGGTTGCCGTAGCATTCGCGGAAACACTCCGCCATGGCCTCCACGACGTCGGGAAAGGGCTGCGTGGTGGCGTTGTTGTCGAGATAGATCAACGACTTGGACATGGAGTTGTTTCGCTTCAGATCAACTTCAAAACGGCGTCGCCCACTTCTTGCGTCGTCGCTCGACCTCCCAAATCGGGGGTTCTGGGCCCATCTCCTCCAAGCAAGCCGGCCACCGCATTTCGAATCTGATCGGGGGCAGATTCCAACTGGAGATGCTCGAGCATCATGGCGGCCGAGAGGATGGCAGCCAAGGGATTGGCGATTCCACGACCCGTGATATCGGGCGCCGAACCATGCACCGGCTCAAACATACTGGGATGGGTTCGCGTGGGATCGATGTTCGCGCTAGGGGCCAGTCCCATGCTTCCAACGATGATGGCCGCTAAATCGGTCAGAATGTCGCCAAACAAATTGCTTGCCACCACGACGTCGAACGATTCGGGGCGTCGCACGAATTCCATCACCGCGGCATCAACGAGCAACGACTCGGTTTCCAGGTCGGGATACTCGGTCGCAACCTGCGCAAACACCTCATCCCACAGCACCATGCCGTAGCCCTGGGCGTTGCTCTTTGTGACCGAGGTGACCCGCCGCGTGGTGCGCGACTGGGCGCGTTCGAACGCGGCCCGAATGATCCGCTCGCATCCCCGGCGGGTGAAGATGGCCGTCTGTACGGCGACGTCGTCGCTCCCACCGCGATAAACCCGGCCCCCGACGTTGGCGTATTCCCCCTCGACGTTCTCACGAAACACAAGAATGTCGATCGAACCAGGGGTCTTGCCTGTGAGCGGGCTCTCGACCCCCTCGTAGAGGTAGGCGGGCCGCAGGCAGACGCACTGTTCGAAGCGGCGACGAATGGGGAGCAGCAAACCGTTGAGTGTGACGTGGTCTTGAATCTCGGGATGCCCGACGGCGCCAAGCAGAATCGCATCGTGTTCGGCCAGCCGCTCAAGGTAGTCGGCCTCGGCCATCCGTCCGTGCTTGCGGTAGAACTCGCTCCCCCACGGATATCGCGTCCACTCGAAAGTAGCACGGCAACCTGGTGCAGCGGCCTCGACGGCGCGGATCGCCTCACGCGTCACCTCCGGACCGATACCGTCACCTTCGATGACGGCAATATTGTGAGTGCTGCTCATGCCAACCACTTTAAGGGATGGCGGCGAAAGGACAATGCGACCACCTGGCCTTAGGCCTTAAAGCGGCCAGTCGCGGAGCATGCGGGCCGTTTCGTCGGAGTGGCCGCTCTCGTCGCGAACCATGTCCTCGAGCTGTACCGCGAGGCCCTTGTCTCCGAACTCGTCGGCCTGCCGCGCACGTTGTGTGTAATCCTGGACCGCTTGAAGCTCCGCATCTAGCACCGCTTCTAGCATTTCGCGATTGTTGCCCGCCGCCGGCACGTCCCAGGGTTTGGTCGTCGGCTCACCACCTAGCGCAACGATCTTGTTGGCCAGGTATTGGGCGTGCAGTTGTTCATCGGCGACCTCTGCGAGAAAAAACTGCGCGAGCTGCGGCCGATACGGGCCCGTCGCTTTGGCGGCGTAGGTCAAGTATTGAATGATCGCGCTCAACTCACCCGCTAAATCGTCGTTCAGCTTGTCGATCAGTGCTTGTTTTTCCATGTACCCGCCTCTTGGTCTGAAGGCTTGAGATCGAATGCGAGAACACCGGTGCGTCGCGACTTTCGACGCGCTTCGTGAGAGCGGTCAGACTTTGCTTTGGGCATTCTATGCGCCGCTCGAGTTACCGACGACCTACTTCGGTCGTCGCTCGAGGGTCCTTATCCACTCGGACGGTGGACACTTCTGGCGACCCGGCAGCAGTGCGTTCTACGGACTTGCCGAAGCCGTCACGTCGGCGGGTTCGTGTCCGGGAGCGGCAGTGAAGTTGATGGTTCCGGTGCCGTCGTCCAAATTCCAGAGCCGCACCTCGCCGTTGTAGCTGCCGGTTGCCAGGCGCTTCGATGCGGGATGCAATCCCAGCGAGTAGACCCAGTCGGTGTGTCCGCTGAAGACGCGGACCTGCTTGCCGTCGGCCAGGTTGTGTTGGCGCACGGACTTGTCGGCGCTACAGCTGAAGACTTGGCCGTCCGCCGTCACGCTGATGCGGAACACTTCATCGCCGAAGCCGCCGATAGCCCGCACTTGTTTGGCATCGGCCACGTTCCAGATACGGACCTGCTTGTCGCGGCCGCTGGTGACCGCCTGATTGCCGTCGGGTGAAAAATCGACGCCAAACAGTGGTTCGCCGTGCCCGTTGAACGTCACGAGCGATTCGCCGGTGCTCATGTCAAACACTTTGGAGGTCTTGTCGCGGCTGGCCGACGCCAACTTGGTGCCATCGGGCGACCAGGCCACGTCCATGACCCAATCGGCGTGGTCCTCCACCAGCAACTGTTCCTCGCCGGTGGCGACATCGAAGACGCGAATCGCTCGGTCCGCGCCACCGCCGGCCACCCGAGTGCCGTCCGGGCTGAATTCGACGCCGAACACCGAGTCGCCAGTCCGCACGAGATCGGCCATAAGCTCGCCATCGGCGGCGCGGAACAGCTTGAGTTCACCAATTTGCGCCGGTGTGCCGGCAGCAACCGCGATGAGCGTCCCGTCGGGACTGTATGTCACGTCGTAGACGCGTTCGGCCACGTTCGTGATGCGACGAGCCAGCGAGCCGTCAGCCGTGTTCCAAACGAGGACTTCGTGATAGCCGGACGTCGCGACCTGAGTGCCCTCATGATTAACGGCCACCGCGGTGACCGGGAGTGGTACGCGATAGGTCGCTGGCGCCGCCGGCTGGGGCAACTTGGGCATGATCGTGATGAGGGATGCCTGATGGTCGAAGCCGGCATCGAGAACTGCGCCGGTGTCGATCCACTTGCGAACCAACTCGATTTCTTCTGCGGTCAAAGGGTCGGCATCCTGTGGCATCGAACCATCCTCCACCATGAGCAACAAGTTCGACGATTCGGCATCGCCGGCAACGACCGCTTCACCCGATTCGCCACCTTTCATCAGCGCACCGAAAGACTCGAGATTGAGGCGGCCCTTGGCCGTGCGGGCATTGTGGCAGGCCAGGCAACGCTTCGACAGAACTGGAGCTACCTTGTGGGAAAAGGAGACCAGCTTGCCGAGATCGATCAAATGCCCCTGCAGCGCCTGGAGCTTTTGCACGTGTTCGGCGCTGACGGCGGCAAAGAGTTCGTCGGCCTGTTTGGCAGTCGACAGAGCGGCCTGGGTTTCGGTCTCGACTTGGGTCACAGCCTCGGGCGCTTTTGCGACGGCATCTTTGAGAGACGCGATGCGCTGCTGTGTTTGTTCCACCGTTTTCTGGGCATCGGTGGCCGACTTGGCGGCAGCGACCGCTTTTCCGCGGGCGGCCTTGGCAGCTTCGGTCGCTTTACGAGCTGCTTCGGCGGCCGCTTCAGCCGCCTTTGCCGCTTCCACAGCTGCCGTTTCCAGTGCCGCCTTCTCTTCGGCCGCTTTCTTGACGGCTTCTTGCGCGGCTGGCAGCTTTGTCTCTGAATCCTTCAACTCGGCTTGGTTCTTGGCCAACTCGGCCTTCAACTTTGCAAGCTGGCCGCTCAACTCACGGGCCTGGCTGTTGTGCTGTCGGAGTGATTCATCCGCGGCGTCGCGGCGATTCTGCGCTTCTTGTGCCAGCAACCGCAAAGGAGCCTCTAGTTCGGCCGCGGCCTGCTTGGCTGCCGCTTGTTGTCCGGGAAGCGCGGCTTCGGCGGAATTGAGCTGTTCACGTGCCCGAGTCAGTTCGGCTTCGAGCTTCGCCAGCGTGTCCTTTAGTGACTGAATCTGCGTACTGGATTGCTGGAGTGCATCCGTGGCCGCTTTCGCGCGGGAGATCGCCTCTTGGGCCTGTTTGAGTTCGTCCGGTACAGGATTCTCGGCAGCTGCGCAGATCGATGGAAGGTTCAACAGCGCTGAGCAAAGCGCAGCGGAAATAATCGCGCGCATCGTTTCGTCCCTCTTGGATGAAGAGCGTGTGGCCGGGCGGTCTTACGACAACCCCTCGAGGCGGGAACACATGGCAGGGGCCGGCGCCTTCATGGGACCGGCACTGTTCTCAGCATCCCCCGCCAGACCCCGAATGTCAAGTTTTCGGGTGACGTCGGTTGCCCATGGGCATACGAGCGGTTGTAAGAGAAAAGACTCTTCAGACCGCGCAGCGTGCAACCGCGCTTGAAAATCGGAAGCTGAGGTTCCCTCGCCCAGCTAAGAATCGCCACCCAGCATCGACTGCCTGATGGCCTTCCACCGATAGCGCTCGTGGAATTTCGACCTGCCGCTTGCCACCCGTAGCGTGGCGAACGAAGGACTACTTGCGGTGCCGAATCTTGCTTCGCATCCGCCGTTTCTTCCGCCCCAGCTTTCGCCGTCCCTTACCTGTCTTCTTTGTTCCCATACAGTCTCTGCTCCGCGCCTCCTCGTTCAATTGGCCTGGAATACGTGTACGCGAACGGTCGACTCTAGCATCCGAGCGGTTTTTCTTCAATCTCCGATCCGGCTATGATCGACCCCCTAGTCGTTCTATACCAGGCAGGCCTTGGGGAATTCGCATGGAATATCGTACTTTGGGCGCCGCCGGCGTTAAGGTTTCTCCTCTGTGTCTGGGCACGATGACCTTTGGCGGCCCAACTGCCGAAGACGAGTCGATCCAGATCATGCACAAGGCGCTCGACGCCGGGATCAACTTCTTCGACACCGCCGACATCTACAACGCGGGCGAATCTGAACGAGTGGTCGGCAAGGCGATCAACGATCGCCGCGAGCGAGTTGTGCTGGCGACCAAGGGCCGGCAACCGATGGGTGAGGGACCGAACGACAGAGGCGCCAGCCGGCTGCACCTGATGCGGGCGCTCGACGATAGCCTGCGGCGGCTGAACACCGACTACATCGACGTCTATTACACACACACGCCCGACTACCAGACGCCGATCGAAGAAACGCTGCGGGCCATGGATGACATGGTCCGCTCGGGAAAAGTGCATTACATCGCCTGTTCTAACTTTCGTGCCTGGCGACTGGCCGAAGCCCTTTGGACAAGCGATGCCGGCGGCCTGCATCGGTTTGCCTGCGTTCAGCCGCTGTACAACATCGTCAACCGCGACATTGAAGTCGAATTGTTGCCGCTCTGCGAGGAATACGGCATCGGCGTGGTGAGCTACAGCCCACTGGCAAGGGGCGTTCTCACGGGGAAATACAAGACGGGGGAACGTTTTCCCGAGGGCAGCCGGGCCGCACGCAAAGATCAACGCATCCAGCAGGCCGAGTTGCGCGACGCCAGTTTCGTCATTGCCGAGAAGATCTCAGCTCATGCTCAGAGCCGGGGTATTGGTCCGTCGCAGTTTGCGCTGGCTTGGTGTCTGGCCAACCCGATCTTGACGTCGGCCATCATTGGGCCGCGCACGATGGAGCAGTTCGACGACAATTTCGGCAGCCTGGACGTCGAGATCAGCGCAGACGATGAGGCATTCGTCGACGAACTGGTGCCACCGGGAGAGCACAGTGGGCACGGGTTCCAGGACCCCGCTTATCCGATCACAGGCCGCGGGCGCTAACAAAATCCCGAATAGCCGCCGCAGTCATCTCAACTAGCCAGCAACCTCGGTGGGGCCGCCGTTTTGAGGCACACCTTGCCTGAGGCCGGTCTTGCGATCCTCCAGCAGCGGGATGACGTCGGCCAGCACGCGCCGCATGTCTTGAATGATGCCGCTCTCCAGCTCTTCGGTTGTGATCCCCTCACAGGCTTGGACGCAGGCATGAATCCGGCGGACCACTTCGCGGTTCTCGGACGTGTTTTCACCGTGAATCTCGCCCTCGGTAGAAAGGACGAAGTGAGGTCCTTTGGGACCTTCGGATGTGCTCATGCTCTCAAAGTCTCCTGGCTACAGATTCTCGCAGCTGAAACGGTCGAAACCGCTAAGGATGGCAGCTTGCCGAGAATAGGTAAACCTTCCCTGTTCTGATGATCGCAACGCCTGCCACTTACATCGGCAAACGTGGCGGCGAGATTCACTCCGGCTTGCCCACTCCACTCATTGGAGGGAGTTCCCACGCATCAGATCAGACTCGGTAGCCGTTCGGCACCGAGTTGAGCGACCGCCATTGCGCAGGCCGATTCCGAATGCCCATCATCGAACACTTCTGAAAGCAGCACGACTTCGGCGCCGCTTAGCGCAGGGTGTTCACGGACAATCCGCTCGGCTAAAAAACCGCCGGATCCGGAAACGACGACCTCGCCACATGGTGCCTCGAGCGTCTTCAGCACCCGATCCAAAGCCCCGACGATCCTTTGCCGTTGAACGTCGGCTAAGAAACGCGCCAGCATTCCGGCATCGTCGGCATCGAACTCTGTGCGGTCGCAGCAGATCGAGCGTGCCAGCCGATCATGAGCGTCACTGATCGTGGCGGGCCTGCCGTTGGCGGTGTCTCGGTCGGTCGAGTCTTGTTCGATCATGCGCAAACAGAGATACACGTCGCCAGTCGTGGCAAATACCTCCGCCGCCAAGGGGCAATAGCCGTCGCGAAAGGGAACGGAATGGGCGATGGCACACAGCGGCGTGCGGCGAACTCCGGAATACACGAGCTCTCCGGATTGCAGCCGTTCGCGGTCGGTGAACCCCTGCGGAACCGGCACGCCCTTCTGTAGTGGAATCAGGTCGGTCGTCGTGCTGCCGATGTCGATCAACAAGGCAGCTGGAGACGTCACCATCCGCCCCACCCACGTGGCCAAAGCGTGCCAATTGGCGGCTGCCACCAGGAGTGGAATCTCGCGAGCGACGTCGGTGCCGACGAACTCCGCGCCTGTTTGCCAGACGAACACCGGCGTTCCCCCGGATGACCGTTGAACCCCCTGCAGCACGCAGTCGACGCCGTCGGATTTCGTCTGGAAGCAATCCGCCAGTTCGGCGGTCATGGTGACCGCCAGCGCGTCCCACGGCGCGAAGTCGTTGAGCATCTCTTCGAGGACCTCAGGCAGCCGTTCGGGTCCCTTCCAAATCTCGAAATGACGGGCCGCTACCTTCCGATCGTTGTCGGCGGCTTTGATGTTCGCGCCGCCGATGTCGAGACCAACGACATGCACAGTGGTTGTCGCTCCGTAAAAGTGCCTTAGGAAAGCCCTTGCAGAGTCACACCGCCGTCTGGGGTGAATTCCACGCTCCGTGGTTCCCAGCGAACCTGCGGCGGCAGCCTCTGCCGATTCAGCAGTCTTTCGGCCAGTCGCTCGTCTGTCAACGCGCGATAGCCCAGGTAGCTGGTGGTCAACCGGGGATTGATCTCGACCACGATCGGATCCTGCGAAGAGACCGTAGGCTGAATCATGTCGATACCGACATAACCTGAAAGCCCCGGGATTGCCGTACGAACGGTCCCGACCAAATCGTCGATTGCGTTCCGACCCAGAGCCCCGAACGAGTACGGCGCCGCGCCACCCATGTAGCGAAACTGGCCGTCGCTACTCAGCTTTTGCAGCACCGGCGGAAACACGACGCACTCGTCTCGAGCAGAGTCGATCACTGCCGCCACTGAGAAGGGAGTTCCGCTGACGAACGGCTGGACGACTAGGTTGGTCGAATCTGACCGGTCCTCGAAACCGGCCAACAACTCGGCCATCATCCGTTCATCGGCCACCAAACGGGTGTTGAGCGATCCGGCGCCGTCATCGGGCTTGACGACGACCGGAAACGGGAATGCCTGCTCTCTCCCGTCCGCACGACAGCGGGCAGTACCAATCGTCGCAATTCCGTGTCTGCCAAGCATCTTGGCAACTGCCAGCTTGCTGGTACACAGATCGATCGCCGCAGCGGAACATCCCAAACAGCGTCCTGCGACTTCATCAATGAGACGACGACGATCGGACAAGATGCCCCCCGTCTCGGGTGCGATCAGAAACGTCGCATCAGAGTCGGCAGCGAGCTTGGCGAACAGTCGGCGTTCTTCATCGGGACTGGATGCCGGAATCGTTTCGATTCCGCCAGGTTGCAGCGGCCCTAATTGTGGGTCCCGGGTCGTCACGACATGACACTCCGGGCACGCCGCGAAATCGGCCAGCACGGCATCGACCATGGAACGCCCCTCCCGCAACCACGAGGGCTCCAGCATCGAATCAGGAGTGGCGCCGCATGTTAGGAATTCAGAGACAAACAGACGCATGCCGTACTTTAGCAGAGGATGTTGGCACTAGAGGGAGACCCCGCCAGCATGCCTGTCGGGCCGACGCCGCGACTTCCATTATTCTCTCTGTCCTTGCTTGTTACAGCACGCTGTTTAAGAAGTTCCGGATCTGCTGCTGCGCTCCGGGATTGATCCGCCCCTTGAAGTTGAATCGTAGTTGGCCGGTTGTTTGCCGGTTCGCGCAGATCGTGGTTCTCCCGTCGAGCGACACTTCGTCCTGAAGAAACCGCAACACCTCTCGCTGTTGCCCTTTGGGAAGGCCTCGGTGGTGTCGGACGCCCCGCTGGTCTACCACGATTCGGAACGCATACTTTGGACGCAGCACGAGCCAGATGATCCAGCCCGCCAATGCGACTCCGATGAGGTCGACCAGAAGGTTTGGCATGCGAACGACTCGGGCGTGCCGACGCAGAGCATCTTCCGTATTCTACCTTCGTCGACTGCCTATCGTGTGTCAGCTCGACTGAATCGGTGACGATCGCGTCTTGAGTTCAGCGAGGTGCTCGTTTGGAAGTTCGACGCTCAATTCACAGCCGGCCCGATATCGGCCGTCTGAGCCGGGCTGGCACCAAATCAAGCGCGCGGTCAGATTGAGCCGCAGGCGGTCACCGTCGTGGATTTCGATCAGCAAGCTTTGTGCCGGCTCGAGCGGTTCGTCGATCACGAGCTGCATGCCGGTCGCTGATACGTCGAGAAGTTCTCCAAGCAGGACACTCTCTCGGGCGGCGCCCGACCTCAAAAACCGCAGGCGGGCGCTGGCCGGAAAGCGGACGTCGCGGCGACGGTCGGTAGTGCGGCGATCGTGCTGGCGGCGGCTTTCCCGTCGTCGATCTGAAGAATCTGACTGTGTATCGGGCCTTGATCTGTCGATCATGCGGGCACCTGCAGCGGTGGGGAGCAACGGGTCGTAGCTCGTTTATTCCGGCCGAGAATCGCTCGCAACGTTCGGGCGAAGTTGCGTGATCCCGTAGCACTCTGGCGTTGAGATCGTGCGCATGTGTGTACCTACTCTTCGCACGTGCTGCCGTCAAACCGCCATTCGACAATGCAGCGGCACCATTCACCAAACGGCTGCCGGCCGTAGCGGTTGTAGCGATCGATCACGCTTGCCCGTTTTGCTGTTCGAACAGCGGCAGCGTTTCTTCGGCATTGTTCTTTTGCACCAATACCACGGCCGTATCGCCGCCTCGCAGCTGATCTTCGGCGCCGGGAACCCGCACGTAGTCCTCGCGTTCGATGGCCGCGATCAATCCATGCGGCAGGACGATGTCCTTCAGCGGGGCGCGGGTGATATCGGCATCGGGATAGATTTCGATCTCCCAAACTTCGGCGTCCCCTCCGGCGATATCCGACCGGCTGATGATCGGGCCGGCTTGAACCATGCCGAGAATCTGCCGGGCCATCACTTCGCGGGGACTAACGGCTACGTCGATCCCCAGCTTCTCGAGCACGTTGGCGTAGTCGGGACGGCGGACGACCGAAAGAATGCGCTCAGTGCCCAGCTCTCTGGCTTCCACACCGCAGATGATGTTGTCTTCGTCTCGCCCGGTGGCCGCCACAAATACGTCGGCCTTGCCGACCCGCGCTTCCTCCATTTCTGTTCGACGGGTGACGTCGGCATGCAGGATGGTCGTGTCCTTCAGCCGAGCAGCCAAGTATTCGCAGCGCTCGGCATCGGCCTCCAACAAGACGACCTTGTAGCGTTCGCGTTGCAGAATCAACGCCAGGTTGTAGCCGATCTCGCCGCCGCCGGCGATCACCACGTTCAGGCGTGGTGGCGCTTTCTGTTCGAAGAGCTTCTTGACGTCTTCGATGTCGTCGCGTTCGCCGATGAGCGTCACATGATCGTCGGCTCTAATCACGTCGTTGGCCCGGGCGATGTAGGCGCGTCGGCCGTCGGAGATGACGCCAATACGCACACCGCGCGGCAGTTGCAAGTCCCGCAGCGTCACACCGACCGCCCGCGACTCCTTCTCGACGGCGATTTCCTGGACTTCCACGCTGCCCCGTGCGAAGTTCTCAATCGAAAACAATCCCCGGGCGCGGATGTTTTTTGCCAGTTCGAGCCCGGTGAGATGTTCCAGGCTCAATAACCGGTCGACGCCGAAGTGCCGGCGGTAATCAAACGTGCTCACGTCGCGATAGGAAGGTCGGAAGACCCGTGCGACGCTGCGGCGGGCGCCCATCGATTTTGCCAGGCTGGAACCGACGAGGTTCACTTCGTCCTGGTTCGTCACACACAGGCACAAGTCCGCGCTTTGGACTCCGGCTTGGAACAAAGTCACCGCCTCGCAGGCCGAGCCTGCCACGGTCTTGATGTCGAGCCGCTCTTCGGCAGCGTCGAGGGCCGCACGCGTGGAATCGACCAGACAAACGTTCTGACCGTCAGCGCACAGCGTTTCTGCTATCGACGTGCCGACCGTTCCGGCCCCCAGGATGACGATGTTCATGAGCTGGTCCCGCCTGTCTCGCGACTGGCACGGATGTGCTCGCAGTCGCGGTTGTTCAGGCACGCATCGGTAATTCGCAGCGACTCGACGACCCGGCCGCCAATCACAGTTTCTTCAATAATCCGGGGCACGTCGTCTGCCGTGACGCCGCCGTAGAAGACACCCTGCGGATAGATGGCCACGGTTGGCCCATGCTCGCACTGCTCGAGGCACCCGGATTTGTTGGCCCGGACCAGTGGTCCCAGTTGCCGGCTCTTCAGTTCGGCTTTGAAAGCGGCGCGCAGCGCGTCACTCGCATCCGGATCGCAGCAGCCTCGCGGGTGATCGGGCGCTCGCCGGTTGCCACAGACGAAAATGTGATGCGTAAAGGCCGGCATGTCATCACGAACCCGTACAATCGGCGGTCGAACAAATCCTAAGTTCCGAAGCGGACGATACCCTACCCTTCGCCGGCTTCGTCCGAGTCTTCTTTGCCGCCCTCTTCATGATCATGACCGTCCTCGTCGTGATCCTGCCCTTCTTCATGATCGTGATCGTCGGCGTGTGCCTCGTCCTGATCATGCCCCTCGTGCGCATGACCGTGATCGTCGTCCCCTTCATCTTCGTGTGCATGACCGTGGTCGTGCGCGATGGCGCCTTCGTAGGCCGTGCCCTCGATCGTGACTTCGACGTGGCCTTCGAGTTCTTCCACGTCGTCGAAGTGCTCTGCAATGGTCGGATCGCCGGCCAGCTCGAACCTCGACGATGAACCCTCGGCGTCGCCCTCCTGAGGAGCAGCCGCCAGAGCGAAGGTCTGAGCCTCACCGTCGACCATCAGCGTCAAGGCGAGGGACTCTTCAGCAATCGCCAAGGCTTCGTCCAGTTCGTGGCCGGCCAGGTAGACCGTGACCGACTTCGCGTCGGCGTCGAACACCAGCTCGGCGTGATACTCGTGATCGCCCAATTCGATCACGTGACCCTCGTGCGGTCCGAATTCGTGATGGTGGTGGCCGTCATCGTGTCCGTTCTGGGAGACGGGCGGCGGGGTGTACTCCTGGAAGTCATCCCCGCCGGTACAACCGAGCAACAGCCAGCCGCACGTCCCGATGGCCGCAATAGTGAGCGAAGCGCGCATCTGAACACGTCCTTTCTGAATATGGATTCCGTCTTTTCGCAGGGCGCCGCACGTTGAAGCGGCACAGCCCGCGCGTTTCATTGTCGGTCACGATCGACTCAAGGTAGCATAGAGTGCTCCGCACACGATTGTCGAGGATTTGGGGCCGCACCCGGACTCAAACTCGTGCGCGGCACCCTGGGAAACCTCCTCGACATCTACTCCGATCGACCGAACCCCACACATTCCAACCGCGGAGGCAAGACTGACGTGAACGGCCTGATCATGGACTATCCGTTGACCATCCCCGCCATCCTCAGGCGGACCGAAGCCCTGTTCGGACATAAAACGATCGTCAGCCGGCTGCCTGACAAGAGTCTGTTTCGCTACACCTACGCGGACATGATCCCGCGGGCCAAACAGCTTGGATTGGCGCTTCAGAAACTGGGAGTCCAGCCGGGAGATCGAGTCGGGACCTTCTGCTGGAATCATCACCAGCATCTCGAGTGCTATTTTGGAATTCCGGGCATCGGTGCCGTCCTCCATACACTCAACCTGCGGCTGCATCCGGACGATCTGACCTACATTGCCAACCACGCCGACGACAAGATCATCATCGTCGACGACGTGCTGCTGGAGTTGTTCGAGCCGTTCCGCGACCGGCTGAACTGCAAACACGTGATCGTTGTCCCCACCGGCGGAGAAGTTCCCGACGATGCGCTGGACTACGAGCAGCTTCTCGCCGCCGAGAATCCGGCCGATTTCGTTGCACCCGAATTGGACGAGCGCGCAGCAGCGGCCATGTGCTACACATCGGGCACAACGGGTAAGCCCAAGGGCGTGGTCTATTCGCACCGCGCGGTGACGGTGCACTCGATGGGCGCCGCCATGCGCGACACTTTGGGAATCTGTGAAGCCGACGTCGTGCTGCCGATCGTCCCCATGTTTCACGCCAACGCCTGGGGGCTGCCCTTCGTGTGCGCGCTGGTCGGCGCTTCGCAGGTGTTCCCCGGTCCGTTCCTCGATCCGGAAAGCGTGCTCGACCTGCTCGAACGTGAACGAGCTACGGTGACAGGCGGAGTTCCCACCGTCTGGTTGGGCGTGCTGCAATTGCTGGACAAGGCTCCCCAGCAGCACGACCTCTCGCAGGTGCGCTCGGTAATTGTCGGCGGCTCGGCGGCTCCGCGGAGCTTGATCGAAGGCCTGCAAGAACGGCACGGTCTGACCATGCTGCATTCGTGGGGCATGACCGAGATGGCGCCCTTGGGCACCGTGTGCAACCTGCCCAGCGACCTCATCGACGCACCCAAGCAGCAGCAGTACGACCACCGGGTCAAACAAGGCTTCCCCGCTCCATTCATCGAGATCCGAGCCCGCGGCGACGACGGTTTTGCCCCATGGGACGGACAGGCGGTCGGCGAGTTGGAAGTCCGCGGGCCATGGGTGGCCAGCGCCTATCACGACACCGACGAAGGCGCCGCATCATTCACCGAAGATGGATGGTTCCGCACGGGCGACATCGTCAGCATCGACAGCCGCGCCTGTATTCAGATCCAGGACCGTGCCAAAGACGTCATCAAATCAGGCGGCGAGTGGATCAGCTCGGTCGCCCTGGAAAACGCCCTAATGGGGCACCCGGCAATCGCCGAGGCTGCAGTGATTGCCGTTCCTCACGAAAAGTGGCAGGAACGACCGCTGGCCGTCGCCGTCCTCAAAGAGGGCGCGTCGGCGACCGAAGCCGAACTTATCGAACACCTCGCCGCCCAGTTCGCGAAGTGGTGGCTGCCCGACGCGGTGGTCTTCGCCGGCGAGATCCCGCGCACCTCGGCAGGGAAGTTCAAGAAGATCGACCTGCGCACGCGCTACAACGACTATCTCCTCAGCGAAAAGACCGCCCAATAGGCAGTAGCACCTCAGGCGACTCCCCCTGGATTTCGTGCGATCGACGTACGTGCGAGTGCCTTCTCAGCCGGGCCTAACCGGTCCAAACCGAGGCTGTCGCATTGTGGATCGGTACGTCAGTTCACTGGAATCTGCCCCAGATTCTGAATCTACCCAGAACTTTGAGCAAAATCTGCGGTTTATCTCACAGAAAGTCGTTTTGAAAGGTAGGTATGATTACCCAATACACGGGTGGTATCCCGCGTTTTAGTAACCCTTCACGAAGTACGATTCGGTATCTGGTGCTACCGCGTCCTCGACAAAAGGCCTCGCATGCCCATCCCCGAGCGTTTCGCTGCCGTTTCCCTGGTGACGAATCCCGAATATGTGATGGGAGCCATGGTGCTGGCACACTCGTTGCGCCGGGTCGGGTGGCAGCACGAGACTGTGTTGCTGGTGACGTCGGAAGTGCCGCAGCTGGATCGGGAGAGGCTCGGTCGATACTGGCAGCGGCTTGTCGAAGTGGCTCCGATCGAAAACCCCAATCCCCAGGATCAACAAGGGACGGCTTATTTCGGCACGACTTATACGAAGCTGCGGGTCTGGGAGCAGACTGACTATTCAAAACTTGTGTTCCTCGATGCCGATACGATTGTGCTTGATAGCTTGGACGAGTTGCTCAACTGTCCGCAGTTCGGCGCTGCGCCGTGCATGGGAGCACTCGACATGTTCAACACGGGCGTGATGGTTGTCGAACCATCGAAGGAGACCCTGCAAGACATGGTTTCCAAGATTGCGAAGCTACCATCGTACGATGGCAGCGACCAGGGATTTTTGAACTCCTACTACCCCGACTGGTTCAGCGGCCCCCATGAGCATCGTCTGCCGACGCGCTACAACGTGCCGGCGATCTTCTACCTCTACAACGCGTCGTGGACCCGCATTAAAGATTCGATCTGCGTGCTGCACTTCTTTGGACCCCGAAAACCATGGAAGGTGAATTCGCGTTTGGCGCGGGCTATTCACAAACGGTACGTCTCGGCAATGTTTCCCACGCCGAAGAATGGTGGGATCTCGCCGTTTGAGTTGTGGTGGGATGCCCAAAGCGAAGTCTTGGCCGCCGAAGGTGCGTCGTAAAGTGCGATCGGAGCCTGCAACACACGGCGTTCCTCCTCGTCGTGGCCCCGCAATATTCTGTCGTGCGTGAACCACCTCGCGCGATGCCAGGGAAAAAACGAAAAGACCGCCCAATAGCTCGAAAGGAGTGGCTTCGAGCTATCGGAAGCGGTCTTTCCACACGCCGGCCGGTGCGGTCAGTCCGGCCCGGCGTGCTGACTCTGCTTGCCTACAAAACGAAATTCATAACGTTGTCAAGCTCCCTCGTACTCAGCGGAGGACGACGACCACGGCGCCGCTCTCGGCCTGCTTCACAGGATCCTCGACCGGCTGCCCCTGATTGACCTTGCGGTCTTTCTGGAATTGGGCGATGCGGCGTTCGAGACGCTTCTCCTGCCGATCGCGCTGGCGCTCGCGCCACTCTTGCTTCGCCGTCGCCACATGGGCTGCGTCGCGGCGGGCCTTCGACTCGATCTGCTTGGTGCGCTGCTTGAGGTACGCTTCGATCTGGGCCGCCTGTTTTTCATGGATGTGCTGTTGTTCTCGATACATCCGCTGGGCGATGTTCATCATGGCCACGGCGTTGGCGACGTCGGTCGCTGTATCGGCTGCCCCGCCGCCGTTCGCGCCGCCACCCGCTCCAGCACCGCCACCCCCTTCACCACCACCGCCGCCGGCCGCGGCTGCACCGCCGCCAGACATGCACTGCGCCGAAGCCGGCTGAGCGATCAAAGTCACCGCCAGCACGGCCACGCCGAAGGCGACGACCCTCTGCAGCGGTGCCGACCATCTTGTTTTCATTTGGCGATACATCTTTGTTCCCCTCTATTTCAATCGGGTGCGGTTTTCTGGGCTGGATGAATCAGCATTCCCACTCAACCGCGCTCGCTTGCATCCAACCTGCCTACCCACATCAACGCGAATCTGCAGGCGGATTACACGCTGCCCGCCGTGGCTTTTCCGGTTTTCGTCCGAAGTCTCGATTTCGAACGAACATTCGGCTTGCCTCCCTCCCCGCATGCGGGCCAAACTCGGCGTTGACTCTGTCCGAATTGCGATGAAGAATGAGGTAACGGCAGCCTTTTGTTCAGGCGACCGATACTCTCATCGGACTTGGGTGTTTCATCTCCTGGGCCGTCACATTCAAACCCTTACGACTGCTGAGATTGGATCGCCGATGGTCAACCAGGACTCTGAGACAGAATGCTTGGTCGACCAGTTGCGAAAAGAACCCGACCAGCAGGCTTTGGCCACCCTGTTCTCGCAACACCGCGGACGGCTGCAGCGGCTGATCGACTTTCGCATCGACCGGAGGCTCACCGGCCGCGTCGACTCCTCCGACGTCATGCAGCAGGTCTACGTCGAGGCGCAGAGCCGCCTGCCGCACTTCGCATCCAACCCCGCCCTTTCCTTCTATGGGTGGTTGCGGCACATCACCTTGCAAACGCTCATCGACATCCATCGTCGTCACCTGGGCACTAAGAAACGCGATGCCAAACAGGAGGTCTCGATCTACGCCCCGCTCAACACGCAGGTGGCCGCCCAGTCATTGGCGGAACAACTGGCCGACAGCCTCACGTCGCCCAGCCAGGCCGCCGTTCGCCGTGAGTCGGTCGACCGGCTCCGCGACGTCATCGAAGGCATGGAAGAGATCGACCGCGAAGTCCTCGTGCTGCGGCACTTCGAAGAAATGGGAAATAACGACGTCGCTCAGGTCCTCGGCATCGGAGAAGCCGCGGCGAGCAATCGATACGTGCGGGCCCTGAAACGTCTGCGAGACATGCTGGCAAACGAGTCGGCCGCAAACTGATCGCCCACAACGGCATTCGATGCCCTGGGGACGACAGCCGATGACTCGCTGGCGACTGGTGTGAATCGACCGAACATTGAATCGTACTCGACTCTAAGGTGCTGACTTTGGCCACCGGAACTCGCCGCAGTCCAGTCGAGATGCTCGCCGAGGATTTCACCCGGCGATTGCGCGCTGGCGAGCAGCCGCAAGTCTCTGAGTACATCGAGCGCTGCCCCGCCTATGCCGACGAAATTCGCGAGCTGTTTCCACTGATCATCGCCTTGGAAACGACAAAGCCCCCGTCCGATGACAAGCCGCCGTCGGAAGTAGCCGACACCCAGCCTTCGCTGATGATGTTCGGTGACCACCACATTCTGCGTGAGGCGGGTCGCGGCGGAATGGGCGTCGTCTATGAGGCCAAACAGCAATCGCTCGACCGCCGCGTGGCGCTCAAGGTCTTGCCCCTCAACTACCTCCCCACGCCCAAGCACATCGTCCGCTTCAAACGGGAGGCCCAATCAGCCGCCCGCCTGCACCACACCAACATCGTCCCCGTCTTCGGCGTGGGCCAGCAGGACGGCAATCACTACTACGTGATGCAGTTCATCGACGGCGTTAGCCTCGACGCCGTCGTCGACACCATCCACGAGCTGTGCAAACAAAGCGCCGCCGAGTCGCCCGGCACGCCTCCCGGTGCATCGAACGCTTCCGCCGTCGAGTTCGCTCAGCTGTTGGTTTCGGCCAAACTCGACACGTGGCCCGCGCACGAACAACACACCAAGAACAAGACTCGCCCTGCAAACGGAAAACCTAAGACAGACGCCGGCTCAGACGGCGAGGCTCCCGCCCGGCGATTTACCGACTACTTCATCCAGCAACAGGGCATCCGCGGCGAGTCCTACTATTGGCGAAACCTCGCCCGCATCGGCTTCGCGGTCGCCGACGCCCTGCAACACGCCCACGACCAGGGGGTCCTGCACCGCGACATCAAACCTTCGAACCTGATGATCGACCACGAAGGCACCCCCTGGATCACCGACTTCGGCCTGGCCAAGCTCACCGGCCACGAAACCGTCACCGCCTCGCAAGACACGGTCGGCACGCTGCGCTACATGGCGCCTGAACAAATCCGCGGCGAGTTCGACGCCCGCAGCGAAATCTACAACTTGGGCCTCACACTCTACGAGCTGGCCACACTGCAACCGGCCTTCACCGAGCTGGACCACACCCGTCTGATAACGAAAGTGATCGAAGTCCCGCCGACGCGACCCCGGGCCATCAACCCGGGCATCCCCCGCAAGCTGGAAACGATCATCCTCAAATCGATTGCCAAAGAACGCAAAGACCGCTACCAGTCGGCCCGCGAACTAGCCGACGACCTCACCCGCTTTCTCAACGGCAGCCCGCTGCACGCCAAACGGGCCACATTCATCGCCGGCTTCCTCCGCTGGTGCGATCGCAACACCGCCACCGTCCGCCTGGCCGCCGCGGTGTTGATCCTGTTACTCGTCATCCCGGCCATCGCCAGCATCAACTACATCCGCTCCACCAACGACCGGCTGGAATCCCAAACCGAACTCGAAATCACCCAACGCACACTGACGCGGGCCCTCGAAGAAAAGGAAGCAGCCGAACAGGAAGCCCAACAAGCCCGCCAACGCGTCCGCGAGTTGGAGAACGAACTCCGCCAACTGCAACCAGCAGTCTCGGCCGCCGAGCCATAAGAGTGCCACTGGCGGCTTGCCCGCCAGTGCGATACAGCATTCGCTGCCATCGCAACATGAACTCCGTTTTCTGCGATCGAACTTCTCATATCTCTTCAAATCGACCCCGTTCTCGGCCCTCCTCCCTCCGCTTTCTGCCCTTGGCCTCTAACGTCCTTCTATCGTGACCGCCATCACGACCGGGGCTGTGTGATCCGGCCCTTTGATCAGCTCGAGTTCGCGAATCTCGGCGTCGCTTTTCGGCTCAATGGCGAAGTAGCGGACCTGCTGATTGCGGAGGGCAAACGCGAACGTTGACTCCGGCACGTCGAAGCGGCCGATGTAGTCGGCAAAGTGCACACCGTCGTAGAGCGGGTGGTCCTCGTGCTTACGGTCTGCGTAATGCAGCCGGACGATCATGCTGACCGATCGCTCGTCGACGTCGGCCCGCTCACCCTTCGCGCCCCAGCCGCTAATCCCGCTCAGGAAATGGATCTGGCGGGCGGGCGAATGGCAGGGGAGCGTTACGGACCTGGGCATCTTCGGCGGGAACTTGCCTAGCGGACCGTGCAGCATGACGACATTGGCAACCTGCTCGCCGCGCGGGTCGACGAGTTGGAATGGTATATCGCCAAATGTCTTGAGCGACCAGTCGGAGAAGATCAGCCGCTCCACGACGGCGCTCTCATCGTAGAACATGCCGCGGGTGCTAATGATCGTGGCGTATTTGCGGAGGTCGATCGGGGTGTAGCGGCCACGTTGCGTGAGGAACTCCAGCAGGTTCGACAGCTCGTCCTGGGACACCTGCTTCTCGATACCTTCAGGCATAACCGACTTGGTCGAGGCGACGAGTTCTTCGATGTCTTCCCGTTGAATCGGATGCCGCTTGGCTTCGGCGTCGATGAGTTCCAACGACGTCCGTGTTTCGCTGCCCAGCATGCCGCTGACGACACGGCCGTCGTTCGTGACGACGGTATAGAGCCGAAAGTTGCCTTCCACGCTGCGACTGGGATCGATGATGTGGGTCAGCAGCTCAGTCTTCGGATGCACGGCCATCCCGGTCAGATTCGGCCCGATGCTTTCGCCTTCATTCTCGCCCAGTCGGGCATGCTTGTGGCATTTGGCGCAATGCTTCTTGAACACACTCAGGCCAGCCCGCGCGTCGCCAGATCGCTGCGTGAGCGACAGCAGTTCTTCAAGGACCTTCTCCCGATCCGGATTCGGCAAACTGCCCCCGCGCGAAAACAGCGTGCGGGCGCGATCGCGTAACGACTTGTTCGGGTGCTCCCGCAGCGAGCGCTGTTGCTCGAGCGACAGGTCGGCCAGCTGAATGCTGCCCGCATCGAGAGCATCGAGTAGATCGCCTGTGCTCGCCGATCTCCTCAGCAGCACCCGAATGGCCGCCCGGCGAACGGCGGGAGACATCGTTCGTGTGCGGGCAACTAGCCGTTCACCGAGACCCGTCGCCCGGCTGCCGGAGAGCACGCCGAGCAAGCCCATCGATAATTCGGGGCTCGACTGCGGCGTGATCTGGTCGAGAATGCGGCTCACAACCTCGTCGCTGTCAGGTTGGAATTCGACCAATTGGCGGGCGAAGTCCAAACGACGAGCTGTCGATGCAGTCGTATCCGCTGCCTTGGCTGACAGCATGTCGACGATCTCACCAGCATGTTGTTCCAGTTGCCGGCTGCCCCACCTCAACCCCAAACGCACAAGCTGGCCCTTGGTTTCGGCGGGGGCTTTCTCGAACAACTGTAGGAGTGAACCGTCCTGCTCCGCAGTCAGAGGGGGCGAATGATCGCCGGGCCAACCACGGTTCAGACCGTTGAGCGCGGTCTCGGCAAATCGCGCATCGGCCCGCGTCAATGTGGCGAGCAGGCCGAGTCCCGCTGGCGTGTCGATGCGGCCGCGGGCCAGATGTTCGGACACAATCGCGACGATTTCCAAAGACCGTGCATCCAACGGATCGGCATCGTGATTGGCATCGGCCAAACTGGTCAGGAACGACGTCGCGTGCACGGCGGCTGCGCTGATCATTGCGTCGCCGATCCAGCGATCGCCGGCATACTCGGGTCGACTCGCCAGTTCTGCCAGAGCCTGACCGGCTGGCGGATGCTCGTCTTGATCCGCCAAAGCCAGAATGGCGGCCAGCCGGACCTGTGCATCTTCGTCTCGCAGCACTCCGGACTTCAACAACCCGTCGACGCTGGCTGGTAAACGGGGCAGAGCCTGAAGTGCATTCCGCCGCACACCGGCGGACGGATGTTCGAGTGCACTGCCGAGGGCACGCAGCACTGCGCCTGCTTCCTCGAGTTGACCGAGCCCGTGCAGCGCCCAGATAGCGTGAATGGCGCCCACGTTGAGACCGATGGCGTCGGTCGACCGATCGCGCACCAGTGCGACGAGTGCCGGCACGACGTCGCTATGGCGGCGTTGGACCAGCAATCGCTGCGCATGTTGGCGCACGATCAACGTCGGGTGCTCGAGCGCCGCGACCAGTTCTTCAGCACCGGCGCCGGCAAGCTGGGCCGGTTTGTAGGCGAAGTCTCCGCCAGCAGCATCGTTTTTGTAGATCAAGCGATAGATCCGGCCGTGACGTTTGTCGCGCAGGTCGGTTTCGTACGCGCTGCCCTTGCCGGTCTCGAAGCCTTGCGGCGTCGGGTTGTGCTGCACGATGTAGTTGTACCAGTCGAGAATCCAAACGTTGCCGTCCGGCCCGACTTCGGCCGCGATGGGGGCCGCCCATTCATCGTCGCTGGCGACCAGGTTGATCGGACTGGTTGAGTGAAAGTCGGCCCCGTCGCGGTGGAGCACGAACGTGCCAACCAGCTTCCCGGTCGGCCCGCACACAAACGCCGTCCGGTTCCACCACTGCTGAGGATAGTTGCGGGCGGTATACAGGGCGTGCCCACAACCGGCCGTGTATCCGCCGTGATGGTCAACTTGCCTGACTTTGTCGCTGAGCGGCCGGAAGTGGTGTGTGTCGGCAATCGATTCGAGCACATGCGGGCTCCAGCCGCGAACGCGTTCGTAGTACCGGTTGGCGATCGGCAGATAGACGCTGGGAACCCGGTTGGCCGTCGAGCCGAACAGCAGTCCCTCTTCGCTGATCCCCAGGCCCCACGTGTTGTTGTTGGTCGATCGCAGAAACTCGAGCTCGGCCACGCGCGGCACTTCGTCGCTTTCCAGTCGGAACCGCCAGAATCCCATACGAAACGCCTGTTGCGATTTGCCGTCGATGACGGGTTGGGAATCGTTGTAGCCCTGCATGGCGTAGATCCAGTTGTCGACGCCGAGCCGAAAGTTGCTCACGCCGCCATGTGTGTCTTGCAGGTTCCAGTTCGAGATCAGCACGTGACGCAAATCGGCCTTGCCGTCGGCATCGGTGTCGGCGAGGAACAGCGTTTCGGTTCCGTTCTGGACGATGCAAGAATCGTCGAACGGCAGGATCGCGGCGGGGATGCTCAAGCCTTCGGCAAACAAGGTGAACTTGTCAGCCCGGCCGTCACCGTCGGTGTCCTCGGCGATCTCGATGCGGTCCCGGCCGCGGTTGGCACCCGCAAGTTCGTTGGGATAGTCGACCGTTTCACACAACCAGAGCCGTCCCCGCTCATCCCAGTTCATGGCGATCGGCTTCGAGTCGAGCTGCGTCTCATCGGCAAACAATCGCAGCTCGAAGCCGGCCGGCGTGACATAATGCTTCAGAGACTCTTCAGCCGGCAGAAGCCGCTGCATCTGTGTGAGCGGTTCGCTCTGCGTCCCCCAGCGCGCGTCGGGCGTGTAATGCGGGATCTTGGGCCCGACGTCGACATATTCGAAAGGTTGGACGTCGCCGCGCGGACGAGTCATCTGCGGCGCGTCGAAATAGTTTTGCTGTTGGAACGGGCCCGCCTGAGCGGGATCGTCGCCGCACGCCCAGCGAATGCCGCGCTCCACGAGGTTCTGGAAACCCGGGTTCGACCAGGTCCGCACATCGTGACCCCATGCGGTGTAGAACACGCGGCCCTTGCCGTGCCTGCGAACCCACGTCCACGGCTCGCGTTCCTGGCCGTTGACGCGATACTCCAACACGGTGCGGTTGCGTTCGTTATGCAGTCGATGGACGTAGGTCTCGTCCCAACTCTCAAAGCCGCCGAAGCCCTGCATGACGGGATGCGAGCGTTCGACGATCTCGGTGCCGAACACACCCGTTCCGTGCCGCTCGAACTGAGCGCCCATCAGTGCCACCACCTCGTCTGAATTGCGGAAGCAGTAGCTGGCACAATGCAGCGGGACGAAGCCGCCACCGTCGGCAACGAAACCGAGCAACGCTTTGGCCTGATCGGGCTCGATCCGGTCGATGTTCGCGTAGAGCAGCAGCGCATCGCATGCCGACAGCGTCTCGGCATTGAGGTCGGCCGGCGTGTCGGAATAGACGAGCCGGATGCCTCGAGCGGCCAGCACCGGCTGCAACTGTCCAAACCGGGCGCGAGGCTGATGATGCCCCTTGTCGCCCAGAAACAGCACACGCAGGTCTGCAGCAACAGCATGGCCGCCGAGAGTCACGAGTATCGAAACAAACACCGCGACACGGAGTGACTTGCAGGAGACCGGCCGACTTTTCATTGGGCACTCATCCTCGCTGATTCGGGGGACTTGACGCTCCGCCTCGCAATTGACCGCACAAGCCTCCGCGCGATGCCTCAAGACGTGACTGACACCCTGCCACAAAGCCACGCAGGCCACAAGCTTGGCCTCTACTCTTGACTCTTGACCATCTCCGTCATCTCAGCAGTGCCCGCGCCTGTCCGAATTTGGGTGCCGCTGCTGGCGCGCCTAGCAGCGCGATCAAGCACCCGCTCCGATGCGCGCGCAAAAAACGTCCCGGGCGTCTACGTCTACACTATTGCGGTTTTCCTCGGGTTTCAGGGCAATACTGTAGACAGACCGAACGATTTGCTGGGTCGCCGTCACCACCGCCTCGTCGGCGGTCCTTTTCAAACGACACGCGCCCTCAAGCTGATTCCGCCAACGACTGAACTCATCAACAGCCAAGTTCCATTCCTCTGCGTCACAGTGTGCGGTCGGCCTCTCCAACCGCTCCCGGCCGCTCGAATTCGCACGCACCCCCTTGTCTCTGGCCCCTCGTCCCTTGACCGTATTATACCACACCCAGAACCAACCCCGACCGGCACACCTACTGCTCTTTTGCGCATACACAACCGAGCAGTACTTCCAGCTGCTTCAGCCGTCGCAGTTCAGCCACGCCTAGACCTGCGTACTTCTTCGTCCACCGATAGATTCGTCCACCGATAGAACGTAGGTTCCGAAATCTCCATCTGCGGATGATCTCCACCACCGACGTCCCCGACTCCGCCTGCCGTAACGCGAACGCAATCTGCTCCTCGGTGTACTGCTTCTTCTTCATCAAATGGTCCTCTCATGAACAGTTAGGATTGAAAACTCCTAACATCCTGGATGGACCAAGATCCGCGGCGTACGTCATCTTGACGTCGCCTACAACTGTCCGAAGCATTTCCACAACAGTAACTGAAGTACGAACGTTCCCATAGTGGTCCTTAAACATTTCAAATGAGGCCCGCTTCCTTTGACGCCGACTCCATATGATGAATATACTTCCATACATTGTCGTGTTGCTTGAGAAGTGATCCATCGGAACGGAGAGTGGGCATGACTAGATTCCTATGCTGTCTTGTTGTGTTGGCGACTTTCATACAACCTGCGAATGCAGGTTTGTTTTTTGGACTGGGCGACCTGCCTGGTGGTGGTTTCAGTAGCAGCGTAGCCGACATCTCTGCCGATGGCTCCGTCGTGGTCGGCAGCAGTCTATCCGGATCTGGCCAAGAAGCTTTCCGTTGGCAATCCGGTGTAATGACGGGGCTGGGCGATTTTGCCGGTGGTACGTTTGAAAGCCTGGCTCACGCCACATCGGCAGACGGCTCGGTAGTAGTTGGCTACGGCAAAGTGGCCTCGTCCAATCCGACCATTTCCCTACGAGCCCCCTTCCGTTGGGAAGGTGGTGTGATGACGCTTTTGCAAGCGGCTAACATCGACGACAACACTTGGGCAAGCGGAGTGTCGGCCGATGGCGTGATAGTGGCCGGTGCCGGTGAGGATGCAGGTTTCCGTCGCGTACTCCGCTGGGTTGCCCCATCCACCGCCAGGCAGATCGTGCCCGGCCTGTCAGGTGCCACAGTTGCCAACCCGAGCAAGGTATCGGCCGATGGCTCGCGCATCGTCGGCAATAGTAACGGCGGTGCACCAGGCCCGTTCACGCCAGTCATTTGGGAGCCAAATACTTCTTCGGTAATCGATCTTGGCTCTCCCATTGCCGGGCAAAATGCGGGCGGTACTGGCATTTCGGGAGACGGTTTGGTCATCGTTGGCACAAGTGCGGACGGAGGCCCCGGCGGACTTGATGACAAAGCCTTTTTCTGGAGCCTGGCCACCGGCTTCGTCTTCTTGGGAGATCTGCCCGGCGGCCACATCGAGAGTCATGCCACTGACGCTACCTTCGACGGCTCAATAATTGTGGGCAGTTCGGTATCATCGCTGGGCGGCGAGGCATTTATCTGGGATGCACTCAACGGGATAAGAAATCTGCAAACCGTCCTGCAAACATCTCACGACTTGGATTTGACCGGCTGGACTCTCACTAGCGTAGGTGGCATAAGCGATGACGGTCTGACAATCGCCGGCAATGGAATCAATCCACTGGGGCAGACCGAAGCATGGATTGCCCAACTGGACTCGCTGAATCCTCCAGTGCCGGAACCGGCCTCTCTTACGCTGCTGCTATCCGGCTTGTCGTGTGGTGCCGGATACGCGGCAAGGCGTAGAAGACGAAGCGTACGCGCCACGATCAAGAGGGCGGATGTTCCACGGCATGTATAGCTCTCCCGCGTTGCAAACGTTACCCGTTGATCGTCGGAAATCAGTCGCTGGAGCCAGGGACACTGTTCTAAGGAATCGGTTGTTGCGAGGCGATTATGATGTCGATTACACCACGTGTTGTTCGGATTGGCATGCTGAGTGCCGTAATATGCGGGTCGTTGTTGCAGGAAGGCGAGGCGGCACTCATAACCTTTCAATACGCCGGGACTGTAGTGGAAGTTCAAGACATCTCCGGGAATCTAGGCGGTTCGATTTCTGTCGGGTCGTCCTTCATCCACACATATACTTTCGAGTCTGCTACTCCGGCAACAATTCAATCGCCGACATTTACTGAGTACTTCGATGCGATCGTCGATAGAAGGATTTCGTTTGCGGACGGTCCGACTTTCGTATTCGCAGCGAGCAGTCTGCAAGACATCGGTATCATCGACAATGATCCAATGTTCAACGACACGTACTTCGTCAACGGCGACTTGCAGCTGTTTGGAAATCTGAATCGCCTTACTGCTCTCGACGAATGGCACGACGGGACGGCTACAGCCATCTCATCGTTTTCACTTCCGCTCACTCCACCCATTCCTGCAGACTTCACGGCACGCACCATGCAGATCAGAGGAAACACTTCTGTTCAAACCAGCGATCTCTTCATCCGCGGCACAACGACGAGCGTGATTCCAGAACCATCAACAATCGTGTTGTTCAGTTTCGGATTGCTCGGTCTCATCCGCATTCGCGCCCGACGCAATACGCGCCGTGATACGTCACCGGCCGAATTGCCGACTAGCCTGCAATCTTGAATTTGCCGAATGCGACAAAATGGGTCGGGGGTGCTCTGTAGAAAACGTCTTGGCGCGTGGGTCGGTCTGATTATGCGACTCGGGGATGAGACTGAGTGCAACGTATACGGCAGAGCGATATCCTCATCGAAGCTGCTCCGATAGTCGTTCCCCCAAGGATGAAGCTGGCCGTCTTGCCCCCGGCAAGCTTTCTCCCACTGCGCCGCCGTTGGAAGCGTGTATGACGCACAGAAGTACTCGCTGGCCCAGGTGGCGAACGCGCTTGCATCGTCCCAGACGACATAAGAGATCGGATACGTGTCTTCGAATTGAGTGGCGGCAGGACTCCTTTGGCCGACGATGCCATGCAGTTTGCGGCACAGCTTGATATGAGGTTTTTCAAGACCTTGTCTACCCTGGAGGGTGATGTCATGAATGAGCGCGAGTGGCAGGGCATCCTCAGTCGCATTGAAGATCGCGAGACAACCAGGAAATGCTTGCTTTCTCCCTTGGAGATTGAGCGGTCTATCCAGGAATTGGAAAGTACGTTTGGCTTTCCGCTTCCAGCTGAGTATCGCTCTTGGCTGGAGCGGTTTGACGACGTGAGCTTCGATGGAGCCTACTTCTGTGGACTCAGTGGCGACGGTCGTCTGTCAAGGCATCAGTCAGAGTGGGCCAGCCAGGGTTGGGTGAATGTCGCCAATGACGGATGCGGAGATTACTATGCTTTGGTGCTTAATCAACAGTTCGGTCTGTCCGCTCCCGTGGTCTTCATCGACGTCTATAAGGAGTTGGCAGACGCGTACATCGTGGCTTCTGAGTTCCCGAAGTTTGTTCAGGGACTCCTCATGCTTGAGCGAGATGAAGTCGATCGTGAGGGAGCCGAACCCCATTGGCCTTTTGACCGCATTGAAACGCTCAAGATGGATCCTGAAATAATGTCCGCAAGGAACATCCGGTTCCCATGGGCCGAGTTCGAAGAATAGCGCGAACAACAGGACATTCCACGCATGTTCGGATCAACAAAATGGGTCGGGCGTGTGCATAGACAACAAGAGTGACGGCCCGAATGATCTGACCTGCGAATCGTTCAATTGCACGCCCGAAGTCAGCTGCCGTCGTTTCTCACATCGGCACCGTCTTCGCAAAACGCCTTGAAGTAGTTCATGAACTTCAAGTTCTGCTTCCGGAACATGCCCGGCACGACGAACCCCATCATCTTCATCATGAAACCGGCGAACTCGTACTGAACCGTGCTCACCCATTGCGTCCTCTGCGGGCCGAGCTCGATGAATCGGTTTTGGATCGTGTTGATGCCGATATCCGAGTCGAACGATGCGTTGTATTCGACCGGAAGTTCGCGTTTGGTAATCGTCTCTGTGAGTTCGATGCGCTGCTTGCCGTTCAGGTAGACTAACTTCGACTTCGCGCCCGGATGTCCCGGCTCTCCGCTGACGTGCTCGAAGCTCTCGAGCCCGGGCTGCCAGGCGTAGAGATTGTCCCTGTTCTCGAATAACTCGATGACCCGATCGCGGGGAAGGTCGATTGTGATCTCTACGGTGTAGGGCTTCATAATCCAGCTCGTTTCTCTTGTGCGTGCCAATCGCCGCCAGTGTCTTCTAACCAGGCAACCTACTTGCTGGTGCGCGTCCGACTTGAACGTAGCGGGGTCCGGCGGCGTAGGTACGACATACAAAGGCCGAACAAGGCCCGATAGCCGCCACGATTATCCCGAATGGGATCTGGTGCGTCTTTTTCGTTTCTTCTTCCCGCGTTCAACTTCTTCTGCGAGCGCCTCAAACTTTGGTTCCCAGAAGCGTCGAAACGGTGCCAGCCATTGGTCAATGTCCTCGAGGCCACTTGTGTCAAGCGAATAGATCCGACGCGCGCGATCGACGCGCACTCTCGCGAATCCGTTCTCCCGTAGCACCTTGAGATGCTGCGAGATGGCTGACTGTGTGATTCCGAATTCTTCGCCCACGGAGTCAACGACCTCACCAGCCGACAAGGCTCGATCGGACAGACGTTCGAGGATTCGTCGGCGTACCGGATCGCTAAGAATACTAAAGGCCCTCATGGTCGGTTGGGCTTGCTCCTTCAATGCGTATGCTCGCCACAATAGAAGTTCGCCGTCTCTGCGGCCATGGCCTGCGCCACGTCGGCGACTTCGCCGCACTCCACATGTGCATCACCCCACGCTTGGGCGCAACCGCGTATGAATGACTTGCCTTCCGCCGATGCCATCCAGGCATCGTTTTGCTCTTCATCAACAGAGTCGCCACTCACCAGATGCAGCTCCAGGCCGAAGAATCCGAGGTCCCATCCCACGCCTGTTGCGCCCGGACCATACTTTTTCCAATGGGCTTCGCTGGCTTCGTCCTTCAACATGATATGCTCCAACGTCAGCCGTGTTCCGTTACGAACGGGTTCGAGTCGTACCCTCACCCAGCTGACGTTTTCCGCGTATTCCCAGGTGACGGCCAAGGCAGCGGGTGGATCGCAGCGTGTGATTTCACCGCCGGCGTTGGCTTCCAACTGATAGCGGCCACCCAACTTCAATTCGCCAGTGACCGGAAGGAACCAGCGCGGAATGCGCTCGGCGTTCGTGATCGCATCCCACACTTCCTCAGCTTCTGCCGCGTAAGTGCGGGCGCCGCTCACCATTCGAGCCGGTTGGCCGCCGTGTTCCACGTCTTTGACAACTCGGTATTCGATTCCCAATGCGTGGCTGTAGTCCATTTCGGATCCGTTTCGTGGCGATTTTTGGCATGCTTATTTTAGATTTATCTTATATTAGATGATACTCATATTCAAGCGCGTTCCTCGCGAAAACCAGCAGGCAATCGAAGTTGAGGGAGAACATCATGAACCATCGATGACCATGTTCGCTCCCTTGTTGCTCACACTTCTGCTTGCGTTGCCGAGGCTCCTGCAACCTTTTCTTCCGTTGGCGGGGTTCAATCGGCATCGGGTCCGCCGTCCCAACGTAGCAGCAAGACCATGGTGTAGATGACACCAAACAATTGGCTGGCGATGCGCAATTCGATTCCCCTGGCCAACAAGGCGAGGATGCCGCCGAACGTTGCGAACGCGCAATACGCAATGATGAGCCATTTCGCCTGTCGCATGTCCAGCCAGAGCAGCACCCAGGCGACGGCAACCATCCCAAAGATGACGCCCATACCGGTGTCACCAACCTGGAACGATGTGTAACAGAGGAGGCTGCCGAACAGAATCCAGAGGACACTCCACACTGCGACTTCACCGCCCGGATTCTTGATCATGCAATTGTTCCCCACCGAGGGACTGGCCGATGCCGTGCAGCAGTGCCGCATCGCGGCTCGAGAGATTCAACGTTGATCAAGCGTAGCCGGTGGGCGTGTGTCGCGCCAAACTGTTCCGCCACGCCGGCGACGTGTGTCGCAACGGCACAAAGCAGGCCGCAGGGGAACGCCTCTCCCACAATTGTGCGTTCCAGCACGCACCATTCCCCGCGGTACGGAACGCATTCAGCCGTGGATGCGAACATCCACCTGCCACCCAGCGAGCGGTGCCAACGCGATCAGCCGGGGTTCTTCAGACGTTCGATCCAGTCGGTGCTGCCGATGACTTCGCTGATGAACATCTGCTGGGCGACCAGTACCGAGTTTTGTAGTTGCTCGGCGGGTGCGGCGCCAGCTTCGTTTTCGACGTCGAGTGTTCCGGTGGCGTCGCGCAGGAACTCGACCTTGTAGCCCTGGTGAAACGCCTGGCGGGCCGTCGTGTCGCAGCACATGTGGGTCATGTAGCCGGAGACGCTGACGGTGTCGGCCTGCACTTGTTTCAGCCAGTCGCCCAGGCCTGTTTTGGTGAACGAGCCGGGCAGTTGCTTGTCGATCAGAATGTCCCGCGGGCGGCGTTCGACTTCATCGTGGAGCTGCCACTCCTCGGAGTTAAGACGAAAGATGGGCGACTCGGGATCGGCCTGATGATGACGAATGACGGCCGTCGGCACACCGGCGTCGGCCGCCGCGTCCATCACGCGCAGGATCGTTTCCAGATGGCCGCCAGGATGCGAGATCGGCAATGCGCCATCGAAGTATTCCCGCTGCACGTCAATCACAAGTAAGGCTCTGGTCATTGGGGATCGTTTCCTAATGCGGCTCAGGTTGGAACGCGGGCCTAACTTACCTGCGGCTAACCGGTCCAGCAACTCATACCCACTCAACCGTTCCTTGAACCTTCGACTCCTGGACGGGTGCCACTGGCGGCTTGTCCGCCAGTGCGATTCACGATGTCGCATTCGAGAGCACAACCGATGGGATTGCTCACTAACTCTCGACGAAAAACTCCCACGGCAGACCGTGAATCGTTGGCAGATCTGGGACGACAATCTGCCGATCGCTCTCGTACCACCGGGCACTCGACCACTTCCAATCGCCCGCCCGCTGGGCAAGCCCGCGGCGAACCGGATTGTGGTGAATGTAGTCGATAGCGTTCATCGTCGCCCGTTCACTCGAGAAGTTACGATCGTAGCCCGGCCCCTCCTGCCAATAGCGGAATGTCTGCTTGCCGGGTCGTTCGCGAATCGTGAGCTGTCCGAGCAGTTGACGGTTGCCGTCGACGAGCTGCTGCTTGACTCGGAAGCTGTAGGGACGCTTGATGGCGGCCAGCAGTTTGTGGATGTCAGGATCGCTCTTGGTTGGATAAACGAGCAGATGCACGTGCTCCGGCATCAACACGAATGCAACCAGCCGAAACGCACGTGTGGACAAAGCCCGATCGACCAACATGCAGAACATCCGCCGCCAGCTGTCATCAGTCAACAAAGGCAGCCGCCGATAGCAGGAGAACGTCAACTCGTGACAATCGCCCGGCTCGCGGTAATGCCTTACCCGCTTGCGATGGTCACTCATCATCGGCGAGCGTACTGTTCACCGCACTGGCGGACAAGCCGCCAGTGGCACCAGTGGCACCAGTGCGGTCACGCAGAATCAATCGTGTAATCGTTCCAACTGAGAGAGATCCCACAGTCGCACGGTCCGATCGTCGGCTGAGCTCGCGAGCTTCCTCCCGTCAGGGGAAAAACTGACGGACTGAACCCCGGCCGTGTGACCTGCCAGTACTTCGATCTCCGTTGCGGACTCCGTGTGCCAGATCCGAATCGTGCGATCCTGGGCCGCGGAGGCGAAGCGCTTTGCGTCACCAGAGAAGGTCAGGCACCAAGGCTCCTGGGTGTGTCCCGGGATGGTGGCAACATGCTCGCCGCTGTTAGCATTCCAGAGTTTCAACGTCTTGTCGAGTGACCCTGTCGCGAGCAGAGCACCATCCGGGCTATATGCCATCGCTTCAATCCTTTTTGGATGTGCATTGAGGTTGAGTCGGAGCTTGCCTGCTTCAATGTTGAAGATTTTCACCGTTCCATCGAAACTCGCCGAGGCAACCTGTGTGCCGTCATGGCTAAAGGCGACGACCCACACGGGAGCCGAATGCGCCGGAAACGAGGCACGTAACTTTCTGGAGCCAACATCCCAGACGCGAACTGTTCCGTCCGCACCGCCCGATGCAAGCATGGCTCCGTCGTTGCTGAAATCGACGTGATAGACCTCCCGTTGCATGCTCGGAAACGTGGCTAGCAGATCGCCCGTCTCGATATCCCATAGCCTGACCAGGCCCTCCTGACCGGAGCGGGCCCCCGTCGCGACCATGTCTCCTCGCGGGCTGACGCTGAGATTGTAAACGACGCCCTCTGGATGTTGCTTCGAATGATGGTCCAGCGTGTGCAAGCGCTTGCCACTGGCGACATCCCAGATCCTTGCCGTGTGATCCAGGGAGCACGATACGATTCGCTGGCCATCCGGGACGAACTCGACGGATCGCACTGATCGCTCGTGGCCGACCAACGTCATGATTGGCTCCGCCGCATAGACCGCAGGCCCCCTGGTGTCGGTGATCAGCAGCGACAAGACGACGAAGCATGTCGAGCCGGCGACTGCGCGAGCAATCCGCCAGGAGAGCAACGACCTGTCTGCAGGCGGTGGCGTTTGTGCCAATTCATTCATTGCGTGCGAGCCTTTTAGCGCGTGGTCAATGAACGGCTGCAAGAGCTGCACCGTCCAAAGCCAGCCAATCAATGCACAGTTTGAATTGCGTCTGGCCACAAAGTTGATGGCTTCACTGAAGCCACCTGTCGATGCCGTGGGATTGCAATCCAAGAAGGACGAGCACTGTAGTCCATATTCGCCATCTGGCACCGATTCTTGGCTGTTTCTCGGTGAGAACTGAGCAGCCTCACGCTTCGTCCTCGGCGTCGGTAGCCTTTTCTGGATGCCATATCACACGCTTCCTGAATCGGGGGCAATACAGCGTGGCGAGAGTGGCACCCGTGCGTTCTACCAGCTCTTGCAGCGGGAAGTGATCCGGCGATACCTGGCGCGCATTCGCGGTCCGGGATAGCCGCGTGCGGTTCTCAAGTCTGCCGTCTTCCGACCATCTGCGTTGAGCGTCTGCGCCTTCGGCTGCAAAGGAACCGAAAATAGGTGGTTCGGCGAATTCTTCTTGCCTCCCTGACCGCCGAACGGGACAATCAGCAGTAGCTCAAGTGTCCCAGGAGACAGACAAACGGGTATCGGCCCTCTCTTCCCGACACTTTGTCAGCCAGAACTCAGTTGGGCACGCAGCCGTGGTAAGAGATCGCAGTTGGATTGTGGACTTACTGCATAATTGGAGCTACCTCGATTGCTGTCCCGAAATACTCCAGCTTCATACCGGGCGGGTTTCGATGGCGGCTCATCGGACGAAGTCTATCGTCTCCGAGATCAAAGCAGCGCCAACTGAATGGGGTGCCATTACTGAGGTCTTTTCGCAACTCGTCCCGTACGACCGTGGGTGGTGGTTCTATGCGGGCTGGGTAGATCAAGCCTCACTTCACGTTGGCAGGACACTGGTCGGCGACGTGCGATTGGCACCGAGTATGCTCCGCCAATTCGACCTCGACCAGGTCGGAGAATGTGGTGACATGATTGTAGGATTTGTTCCCAACGACGAAGATTTGATGTTGGCGATTGAAGTAAGTGCTGAGCGTGGCCGTTTTACGATCAGTTTGCGCTCAAGGGACGAAGAAGGATTAACTCAACCCAAACGGACTCTTGGGCTCTGAGCGCTCGGGTGCCACTGGCGGCTTGTCCGCCAGTGTGGTGTGGGGACGAACACGCATCATGAGGTGACGTTGTCATCTTTGCCTTAACCACTGCGAATCGCTGAGAACGAACGTCGCTCAAACTCTCTTGAGGTTCACCCGTTGCTCGGCACTGGCGGGCGAGCCGCCAGTGGCACCCAGACCACCCCTGCGGCACTCAAGCAACTTCGAGCACGCTAGCTCAACTGCGGCAATCCCGTCAGCTGCCGCACCTCGCGCATGGTTTCGCCGGCCAGGGTGCGGGCTCTTTCGGTCATTTCGCGTAGTGGGCCGTCGACGGCCGCCGCGTCGGATTCGAAGTGGGCTCGGCGGGTGCGGAGTTCGTCGGTGAGTTCGATCAGGCCGTCGGCCACGGTGTCTTTCAGATCGCTATAGCGGAGCGTGCCGGCTTCGTTTTCTTTTTGGAGTTGGGCGGCGGCGTCCAGTTTGCCGCAAGCGCGGAGGATTTCGAACAGGTTGCCCACGCCGGGGCTCATACCGCCGGCTGCCGGTTCGCCGCCGGTGTCGGTGACGGCGGAGCGGATTTTTTTGCGGATCTTGTCCGGTTCTTCGAACGGGCTGACGTAGCTTTTGGCGACGCCGCTTTTGCTCATCTTCTTTTCAGGCGACGTCAGCGACATGATCTTGGGCGTCTCGCTGAAGAGCGGCTGCGGCTCGGGGAAGAACTCGGTTTTGAATCGCTGGTTGAACCGGCGGGCGATGTCCCGCGAGAGTTCCAGGTGCTGTTCCTGGTCTTTGCCGACCGGCACGTAGTTGGCCCGGTACACGAGGATGTCGGCGGCTTGCAGGATGGGGTAATACAACAGGCCAGCGGAGACGAACTCCTGTCCGGCGCCCTCTTCTTCGATGCTTTTTACCTTGTCTTTGAACTGCGTCATGCGTTCCAGCTTGCCGTGGCCGCAGAAGCAGCTGAGGATCCAACAGAGTTCGCTGTGCTCGGGGACCATCGATTGGATGAACAACGTGGACTTGTCGGGATCGATGCCGCATGCCAATAGTTCGATCAGCATGCGTCGGGAGTTGGCCCGCAATTCGTCGGGATCGTAGCGGCGCGTCATGGCGTGCAAATCGACGATGCCGTACACGCAGCGATGGTTCTCCTGCAGTTCGACCCAATTGCGGACCGCACCGAAATAGTTGCCGATGTGCATTTCGGCGGTGGGCTGAATGCAGGACAACACCGTTTTGTCCGCTTCACTCTGCATCGGCTTTCTCCAACCTTCGGCGATCTCGATCGCCTTGAGCATCACTTTGGCTTTGTTGACTGTTTCATCGTATTCGCGATCGGGCACGCTGTCGGCCACAATGCCGGCGCCCGCCTGGATGTACGCTTTGCGGCCTTGAAACACCAGAGTCCGCAATGCGAGGCACGTTTCCAGATTGCCGGCGAAATCGAGCATGCCGACGGCGCCGGCATAAGGACCGCGACGGTTGGGCTCCAACTCGTCGATAATCTCCATCGCCCGCACTTTGGGTGCTCCGCTGACCGTTCCCGCAGGCAGACACGACCGCAGGCAATCGAGGGCCGTCTTGCCGCCTTGCAACTTGCCGGTGACCGTCGAGCTGATGTGCATCACGTGGCTGTAGCGTTCGATGGCCATCACCTCAGGCAAATCGACGCTGCGATACTCGGCCACCCGGCCCACGTCGTTGCGGCCCAAGTCGACCAGCATCACGTGCTCGGCCCGTTCCTTTTCGTCGTGGAGGAGTTCGTCGGCCAGGGCATCGTCTTCGGCGGGTGTTCTGCCGCGCTTTCGCGTTCCCGCCAGCGGCCGGAGTGTGATGTCTCCCTCGTCGACCTGCACCATCAACTCGGGCGAAGCGCCCACCAGACAGGTCGGGCCGGTCCGCATGTAGAACATGAACGGACTGGGACAGACAACCCGCATGGCGCGATAGATGTCGAACGGATCGGCGGGTGTGTCGGCTTCGAACCGCTGGCTGAGCACCACCTGGAAGATGTCACCCGCGGCAATGTACTCTTTGCAGCGGCGGACGGCGGCCTGGAACTTCTTGTCCGAATCACCCAGGACTGTGCTGTCCTCGAAACTCGAACGGTCGAAACCGCGGCGGACAGGTCCGCTCGGGTCGATGTCGAGAATCGGCACCTCGGTCGGAGTTTGCAGCCGCGAAACGATCTCGTCGATTCGGCGACAGGCATCGTCGTAGGTCGTGCGAAGATCTTGTCCGTTGGTTTCCGATTCGTCGGGAGCGCCGGCCAATGCTGTCACGGTGACCGTCTTGCCGACGTGGTCGAAGATGACGAGTGAGTCGTAGAAATCGAAGGCCATGTCGGGCAGATGCCGATCGTCGGCCGGTGCGTTGGGCAGCTTCTCGGTGTAGCGGACGACGTCGTAGCCGAAATAGCCGACCGCCCCCGCGCAGAAGCTGGGCAGCCCCTCGGGGATCTCGACGCGAAACGCATCGACCAATTCCTGCAAGGCGTCGAGCGGATCGCCGGGGCCGTGATAGATGCCTTGCTCATCCCAGTTGTCCGAAGGCGGGCGCCGGCCCGTGCTCTTGACGCAAGTTCCTTCGGCAGTGTCGGCCGCTTCCACGTGCAACACGGGGGCGGACGCGACGAAGCTGTAGCGGTCCATGCGGCCATTGGTCACGCTTTCGAGCAGAAACGCACTGGTTTGCGACTGCCCATCGGCACCGACTTCCGGATGCAGCTTGAGAAACGCGTTGACCGGTGTCAGCGAATCGTTGGCAAACGTGCGGTACAGCGTGACAAGCTTGCCCGACTGCGCCCGTTGCTGAAATTCGCTGTAGGTTGGGCGGTGGCTCATCGGAGGCGTTGCGGGAAGCGTTTTTCTCTGTTTGCGAATGTATGCGGTCTGCCGGTAGTCGTCAATAAGGCAGCAAAACGCTTCGAACTTGCATCGCGCGCGTCACAAAACGCTCGTTCCGCACCTTGAAAGAGGATAACCGCAGCGGTCGCAGAGTGCCGCAGAGGATCGGAGTCGAGCCGCTCCGTCACACCTCTGCGTTCCTCTGCGACCTCTGCGGTGAATAACATCGACTGAGGCGACCGCGAGCTGTTCTTGTCGGCATCCGCTGAATTCCTATCCGTTCCCCTAGTACCACCAGATCTGTACGGCCAGTTGCACGAATGGGGGCGTCTGGGATAATCGCACTCACCACGACATCCTACTCCAGAGGACAAGAGCGATGGCCCATAGGTTCCCGTACGTGCTTCGAACGCTGCTCGTGACATCAATTGCTGCGGTCGCATTGCTCAACAGTACCAATGCCACGGCCCTGGACGAGTCCCGCTCGCAAATCGAGCGGTTGGCCGTGTTCAACGACTTTTCCGAGTGGGTCGTCAGCGTGGCTTTCTCGCCGGACGGCACGCGGCTGGCGACCGGCAGCTACGAAGTCGTCAAGATTTGGAACGTCGAGACCAGGCAGTTGGAGACGACACTCGATGCCGGCTCCGGATACGTCAAAGCGCTGGCCTATTCTCCCGACGGCCGACAGTTGGCTGTGGGGAGCTACAGGCAGCTCACGTTGTGGGACCCACAAACGAGCCAGCAGACGCGATCACTCTTGGGACACCGGGGGTTCGTCACCGACGCCGCCTTCTCACCGGATGGTTCTCGCTTGGTGACAGCGTGCGATGACGAAGCCGTTCGGGTGTGGAATGTCGCGGACGGCAAAGAGCTGAAGACGATTCGCGGACACTCGTACCCGGTCTTGGCCGTTGCCTACTCTGCCGACGGCGCGTGGCTGGCCACTGCCGCCGGCGACGAGACCCGCGTCACCCGTCCCGGCGAAGTCACGGTGTGGGAAGCGGACACGGGAAAAGAAAAATGGAAGCTGACCGAACACAAGAAGGCGGCCACCGACGTGGCATTCTCTCCCGATGGAAAACTGCTGGTGTCGACCAGCGTCGACGAGACCGTGTCGGTGCACGACTTGAGCAACGGCAACCTGCACGGTTACTTCGGCGGTCACAGCCGGCCGACGACTAGCGCGACGTTCTCACCCGATGGCAAAACCGTCGTGACTGGCAGCGGAGGCCGGGCCAAGGGAAAAAACGAGGTCAAGCTGTGGGATCCGGTGAGCGGCGACGAGCATGATTCGTTTGAAGGACATACCGCCCGGGTCACCGCTGTCACTCTGTCACCCGACGGCAAGCTGTTGGCGACGGCTTCGTACGACAAAACGGCGGCACTGTGGAACGTCGCCGCGGTGCTGAAGACCGACACGCCGCGGCAGCCAGTCGTCGCACAGCGCAGCGAACCGGCTGCGGCCATCGAAGTCGCGGCGGCGAGCCAAGAGAACGTCGCGAACAACGGCAAAGCCCAGGCCGAGCCAAAACAACTGCGAGCCGGAATCATCGGCCTGGATACTTCACACGCGATTGCGTTCACCAAAGCGCTCAACGATCCCGAAGCGGCCGCCGACATTGCAAACTGCCGGGTTGTCGCCGCCTATCCCAAGGGGAGTCCCGACATCGAATCGAGCGTGGTCCGCGTGCCGAAATATACAAAAGAAATGCGCAACCTGGGGGTTGAGATTGTCGACTCCATCGAGGAATTGCTCGAGAAAGTCGACGTGGTGATGCTGGAAACCAATGACGGACGGCCCCACTTGGAACAGGCGCTGCCGGTACTGCGGGCGGGCAAGCCGATGTTTGTTGACAAACCGATTGCCGGTTCCTTGGCAGACGCTGTCGCCATCTTCGAGGCGGCCACGCGGTACCGGGTGCCGGTCTTCTCGTCCTCGTCGCTGCGGTATTCCGAAGGCGCGCAGGCGCTGCGAGCCGGCACGATCGGTGATATTGCCGGCTGCGATGCCTACAGCCCCTGTTCGCTGGAGAAGACGCATCCCGATCTGTTCTGGTACGGCATTCACGGTGTCGAGACGCTGTTCACGGTGATGGGTGCCGGCTGCCAGTCGGTCAGCCGCACCAGTTCGGACGATGCAGACGTGGCGGTCGGATTGTGGGACGGCGGCCGGATCGGCACGTTTCGCGGCATTCGTGGAAGCAAATCCGGTTACGGCGGGACAGCATTTGGAACCAAGGGCATTCAGCCGATTGGGCCGTATGGCGGCTATCGCCCGCTGGTTGTCGAGATCGTGAACTTCTTCCGCACCGGCATCGAGCCCATCAGCCGGCAGGAGACACTCGAGATCTACGCATTCATGGAAGCCGCCGACGAAAGCAAACGCCAAGGCGGCGGGCCCATCACGTTGCAAAGCGTGCTGAGCAAGGCGCGGCACGAGGCGGCCGAGCGACTCGCCATTCTCGACGACACCGCCGACAACACACTCACCCAGCGAGATCAGGCCGAAGGCTGGGAGCTGTTGTTCAACGGCAAGGACTTCACCGGCTGGAAATGCAACAACGACCGCGAGATCAAGGCCCCCATCGAAGACGGTGCGCTGGTCCCACACAAATCGGGCGGCTACTTGATCATTCACGAGCGGGAGTTCGGCGACTTCATCTTCGAATGCGACGTCAAAATGCCGGAAGAGTGCAACTCGGGCATCTTCTTCCGCGTCGGCAATCCCCGCGATCCGGTGCAGACCGGGTTCGAAGCTCAGATCCTAAGCGGTGACGGGACCAGCGTGCACGACTTCGGCGCGATCTACGACCTGGTGGCGCCGAGTAGAAATCTGAGTTACGGGCCGGGCGTGTGGAATCGGGTGCGGATCACTTGCCGCGGACCGCACATCTCGGTCGACGTCAACGGCGAGACGGTCGCCCAACTCGATTGCAACGAGTTCACCGAGCCGGGTAAACGGCCTGACGGCAGCAAACACAAATTCAAAGCTGCCGTCAAAGATTTCCCCCGCCGCGGCTACCTCGGCTTCCAAGACCACGGCCACAAGGTGTGGTACAAGAACGTCAAGCTGCTTGAGTTGGATTGAAGAGAAGGGTGAAGGCGGAAGGATGAAGGATGAAACCGGCTGCTAGACTCATGATTCATCCTTCATCCTTCCGCCTTCATCCTTATTTCGCTTGAAAGATAAAACGCACATGCCATCAGATCAGCCGTATGAGGTTCGCAAAGAGGATTTTCTGAAGTTTGCCGAGTCGTTTCCGTTCTTTAACCTGATGGGGATCGAGATTCTCGACATTCAGCCGGGCTCTTCGAAGACGCGGATTGCCTGGCGCGACGAATTGCGGCAACCGGCCGGCATTTTGCACGGCGGCGTGATCGCCACGCTGGTCGATACGGGCATTGCGCACGCGTTGATGCTGACGGACAACTTTCGCGAGTTCATGCAGACCGGCGGCCGGCTGGTTTCGATCGACCTGCGGATTCGTTATTTCCGACCGGTCTCCAACTCAGCCATCATCTGTGACTCGACGATTCCTCGATTAGGCCGGCAGATCATTCACGGCGAGAGCATCGTCACCGATGAAGCCGGCAAAGAAGTCGCCCGCGGCGAGTCGATCTACATGGCGGTCTCCGGTCAGCAGATTCAGCCCAAAGCGTGAGCAAGATGGCAGCCACCTAGCCTCAGGGTGCTGTTCATCGAAGTCGGCCGCGCCAGCGCGTCCAAGTCTACGAGGACAGCGCGAACTCGTATTCAGCCCGTCCCCCTTACCAAGGGGGACCGTAGGGGGTTTGCGACCCCCTCTAACTCCCCCTTTGCAACGGGGAGACAAGACCTGCACCGACCGAAAGTTGAAGGTCTGCTGTGTGCGAGACCGGTTAGCCGATAACCATTGTCACTTGGTCAGGCGTGAGGATCGGTCTCGGCTGTCGGGGCATCCGTCTCTGATTGTTCGGGCGCCTGCTCACCCGTTTCAGTCTGCGTCCGCCCGGTGACGGGGATGGCGCGATACAGGCGCAACAAGCCGAGTAGGACCAATAGCGCCGTAAAGGCCGAGCCTCCCAACAGCAGCAGGCTGGGCGCGTGACCGAAGATGTAGCGCATCGGCGTCCACAGCCAGCGCCAGCCGAATAACACGACGACGGTGGCTGCGCTCAAGAACGGTCCGTACGGAATGAAGGTTCGTCCCGTGAGCAGCCGCGCGGTCATGACCACCAGCAGCCCGCAGAAAGGCGCCAGCAGAAAGATCAGGATGACTGGTTGCCAGCCGACGAAGCTGCCGATCATGGCCATCAGCGTCACGTCGCCGAAGCCCAGCGACTCTTGACCGAGCATGGTTGCAGAGACTACGCGCACCAACCATGTGATGCCCGCCCCGGCGATCAAACCGGCTGCACTCCAGGCCAGGCCATGCAGATGTCGATGCTGGTCCATCCAAGCGGGGAGATACGGGCCTTTGAGCGGTTCTTCGTTGTTCCAATCGACCCAGATGTGGACGATCTGCACCTCGCCGGAATAGGTCGCTCCGGCGATGGCGATGACGATGCCCGTGACAGTGATGGCGTCGGGAATGACGTAGTCGCGAAAGTCGGTGCCGGTGGCAGCAACCAACAGGCTCAGCAGGATGAGTTGATAGACGATCCGCCCCTGTCGCCAATACTCGCTCGGCACGACCGACGGCGTTTTCTGACATTGCCACTGCAGCATGCAGAATACAAAGGCCGCGAACAGCAATCCGGTGCCGAGCTGCACCAACAGCCACCATCGCCGGTTTGGCGACGTCAGACCGGCAAGCGGGTTGTACCGCGTCCAGCGGGTACGGGCTGAACCGGGCGGTTCCGTCGTCAAGTACTCGATCCAACCGGCCAACAGCGTACCCACGCCGATACCGATGGCCAGAAAGACGAGTGCCGACGTGTGCGGCAGCAGTTGGCGTAATAGATAGTCCATACGCTGACGTGCGTGAGTATCGAGTAGCGGCGCGGCTCGCGGGATGACAGACTGTCTATTCCATCGGCTGCCGAATGTCTGAAGTCTATCGAATGGTGGCCACAGCGGGCGAACCATCGAAGCAGCCCAAGCGTCCTGCTTGAACCGCGGGACCGTCGGAATTGAGCGTGTTCAGCCGCACAACCGGCGACTGCAGCTTCCGGAAAGAACAACAAACCCTCGAGGAGATTGAACATGGATCGCGAAGCTGTTGAACGATACGCGGCCGGTGCCGATGTTCCCACCCAAGCCATTGCCGGGCTCAGCAAGGATGATCTGTTGGCGACTCCGGTGCCGGGCACGTGGAGCATCCAGCAAATCGTCTTTCATTTGATGGACAGCGACCTGATCGCATCCGACCGCATGAAACGCGTTGCTGCCGAGGACCATCCGACGATCATCGGCTACAACGAATCCGCGTTCGCCAGCACGCTCGGTTACGACAGCATCGACGCAGAGTTGGCCTGCGAGTTGTTTCGTCTGAATCGGAATCTAACGGCGGCCGTGCTTCGCCAGCTTCCCGACGAGACATTTGCCCGCACCGGCCACCACAACGAAGATGGCGTGAAGTCGCTGGCCGATTTCATCGATTCGTACATCGAGCACCTCGATCACCACATGAAGTTCATCCGCCAGAAGCGAGAATTGCTCGGCAAACCGCTGAATTGAATCGGCGCCGGGTGGCGAGCGTTGTGGCGTGGTACGCCACTCGTGCGACCGAAAGTCAGGGCAGGTGGAACGGTTAGGAGACTCGTCTCACAACAACGAGCAGAAGTCCGTCTCACACCAGGTTCGACGCGCAACAGAGGTCCCGCGCGGCAAGCGGGACGTCCACACGGCACGGCAGTTGCTTTCTGTCTTCTTGACCGATAGCAGAGGACGCCCAAATGGTGACGTCTCGTTCTCGCCACAATGGCGCGGACGAGGTGGGTCGCGAGCGTTTCAACGTGTCGGACTGCTCGAACCGGGACATCACAGGCTGTGATGTGACTTGTGGAATGGCAGCCGTTTCGCCGGGCAGTTCACCTCGAAGAAGCGTCGAAGCGATGATCCCCCTAACTTGTTTGGGTCCTTTGCGTTAGACCATGCGCGCCTCAAGGGAGACTGTTATGAAAGCGGTGTGTCGTTCTGCGCTTTTTGCGCTGTTGTTGTTGGGAATACTCGGACAAGCGGTGCAGGCCCAAGACGAAGCGGCTGAGGAAGCCGCCACCACAAACACCGAAGAACAAGCCGACTCTGAAGAGGCAGCAACGGCACCGGCCGAGCCTGAATGGAACGGTGCAGACATCGCTTGGATGCTCACTGCCTCAGCACTGGTGCTCATGATGACGGCACCTGGGCTGGCGTTGTTTTACGGCGGTTTGGTCCGCAAAAAAAATATTCTGGGCGTAATGATGCAGTGCGTGTTCCTGATGGGCCTGATGTCTGTCGTGTGGGCGCTGTGGGGCTACAGCCTGGCCTTTGCTCCCGATTCGGATCTACTTGGCGGATTCATCGGAGGCCTCGACTATGTCGCGCTACAGGGGGTGATTCCGCATTGGGATGAATCCTTGGGTCGCGCCGTCGTTCCGGGGACGGACGGTGGCGTTCCCGATTCGCTGTTCATGGTGTTTCAGATGATGTTCTTCATCATCACGCCCGCCTTGATCTGCGGAGCTTTTGCCGAGCGGATGAAGTTCAGCGCGATGTGCGTGTTCTCCGTGGTCTGGGGCTCGCTGGTGTATTGCCCCATCGCGCATTGGGTCTGGGCTCCGGGCGGCTGGCTGCTTGAGGGAGATTACATGGCGTTCGATTTCGCCGGCGGCACGGTTGTGCACATTAGCTCGGGCGTTTCAGCGCTCATCTGCGCTTTGGTGATTGGAAAACGCTTAGGATTCGGCCAAGAGCCCATGCCCCCACACAACCTGACGTACACCTGCATCGGTGCCGCCATGCTGTGGGTGGGTTGGTTTGGATTCAACGCCGGTAGTGCCGTCGCAGCCAACGCCTCGGCCGTTAACGCGTTCGTCGCCACACATCTGGCCGCGTCGGCCGGAGTCTTGGCATGGGCCGGAGCCGAATGGGTCACGCGCGGCAAGCCCAGCATCCTGGGAGCCTGTTCGGGTGCCGTTGCGGGGCTGGTCTGCATTACGCCTGCCAGCGGAACCGTCACTCCCATCTCGGGCATCATTTTGGGGGTGATCGCCGGAATCGGTTGTTTCCTGGCCTGCACAACATTGAAAACCTCACTGGGATACGACGACTCGCTCGACGCATTCGGAGTTCACGGGGTGGGTGGAACGATCGGTGCTCTGCTCACGGGCGTGTTCGCGACCCGGGCCGTCACAGGAGATGCAAATCCGATCGGTTTGTTGGAGGGCAACAGCGGACAGATCGTAAATCAGGCCATCAGTGTTGTGGCAGCGGCCGGAATTGCCGTGGTGGGATCCTTCATCATTCTCAAGGTGATTGACGTGGTGATGGGACTGCGGGTCACTCAGGACGAGGAGATTCAGGGGCTGGACATCAGCCAGCACGGCGAAGAAGGTTACATCTTCCTCTAACCCGAAGCGCGGGCCAACCGCTAGAATCCGGATACCGCCAGCTTGGCGGTATCCGGAGGGTTGCCTGCCCGGCTAATTCTCCTCCCCTCAAGCATCCAGGAGCAGAGATGTGAAGAAGATCGAAGCCATTATCCGCCACTTCAAACTGGAGGAAGTCAAAGACGCACTCACGCAGGCGGGAGTGCACGGCATGACCGTGTCTGAGGTTCGAGGCTTCGGGCGTCAGAAAGGTCATAAGGAGCAGTATCGCGGAGCCGAATACACTGTCGACTTCGTTCCCAAGGCGAAGATGGAGGTTGTCGTCTCAGACGAGCAATCGAAAGAAGTCATCGAGACGATGCTGCGCACCGCGCGAACCGGCCAGATTGGCGACGGCAAGATCTTTGTCACCGATCTGAATGAAATGATCCGTATTCGAACTGGAGAGACGGGCGACGAAGCCCTGTAACTACCCGACATGTGGATTGCCCGGCCCACACAAAGGCGGCCGGGGCGCCCGGAGAACCATTCATGAAGAAGATTGAGGCGATCGTCCGTCATTACAAGCTCGAGGACGTCAAGAACGCGCTGTCGGCGGCCGAGATTCACGGTCTGACGGTCACGGAAGTCCGCGGCTTCGGACGCCAACGCGGACACAAGGAAACCTACCGCGGAGCCGAATACACCGTCGACTTCTTGCCCAAAGTCAAACTCGAAGTCGTCGTCGACGATGGAGACGAAGGCAAGGCGGTGGAGACCATTCTCAGCGTGGCCCGCACCGGGCAGATTGGCGACGGGAAGATCTTCGTGACCAACCTGGCCGAGGTGATTCGCATCCGTACCGGAGAGACCGGTGCCGACGCCGTTTGAGCGTTGCCCCAGCCGAGGTGGCTGAAGTATTGTTGTTCCTCAAGCGTCGTTCGTGGCAGCGCGGATGCTCGGGGATGGTTTGTGGATGAGAAGCCGGTGGCCGTTGGAACTGTACCAGAGCTGCGTGCGCATCGGGCGCGGGTGGCGGAGATCAGAGAGCGGGCGAGATCGCTCCACGACGGGGGTGCGACCGGTGTGCAAGTCGCCGCATCCATCTGTGAAGCGGTCGATGCGTTCGTCCTCGAGCGGTTTGAGACCGCGCTCCAATCGCTCTCTGCGCGCGACCGGCAGTTCATCGAGAAGCAGGCTGCCGTGATCGCCATCGGGGGTTCGGGCCGCGGGGAGATGTCGCCCCACTCCGATACCGATCTGTTGTTCCTCTCCGACGGGCGGGCGCGACGGCCTTTTAACGAGTGCGCCTCCCAAATCGTCAGAGACTGCTGGGACGCCGGCTTGCAGCTGGGACACAGCCTGCGGACCCCGGGCGACTGTTTTGCGCTGGCCCGTCAAGAAGCGGACGTCGCGACCGCGCTGGTCGAGGCGAGGTTGATCGCGGGACACCGGCCGTTCTTCGAACGCTTTGTGAGAAACTTCAACCGCAAGGTGATCGGCCGCCGGCGCAAATCGTTCATCGACGACTGCATTTCCGCCCGAGAGCAAGAACGGCACGCCGACGGATCGACCACGACACGACTCGAACCAGACATCAAGAAGTCGTTGGGCGGGCTGCGGGACGTGCACCTGATTCGCTGGGTGGGGTACGGCCGGTACCACAAGAGTGATATCGACTCTTTGCGACTCAACGGGGCGCTGGCCAAGCAAGACGCCCGTGCACTCTCGAGTGCCCAAGAGTTTCTAATGCAGATCCGTAACGAACTCCATTTCGTCGCCGGCCGCGCCCAGGACGTACTCGTCCGCGAAGAACAGTTGCGGATCGCCGAGATCAAAGGCTACGTAGAGACGGCCGGGCAGCGGCCCGTCGAACAGTTCATGCAGAAGTACTTTCGGCACGCCGCTGCGATTGCCGACATTGCCGAACGATTCGTGGCGCTGCATCGTCCCCGATCGAAGGCCGCCGCGGTTACGCAGTCTCTCATGACGCACCGGGCCGATGGCATCTTCAAAGTCGGTGCGGGGACTATCGACGTCGTACGCCGGCGCCGTGAAGAGGTCTGTAGCGACACCGAGCAGGTGCTGCGGTTGTATCGGGCCGCCGCGCTCTACGGAGTCGAACCGGTTCCCGAGCTTTTCGAAACGATCCAACGCCACGCGCCTCAGCTCGACGGTGAGCTGTCGACAGAGTGCATCCGCCTGTTTCTGGACATCCTGGGCTGCAGCCGTCACTTGGGAGCCGTGTTGCGCAGCATGTACAAGACGGGAGTGCTGGAACACATGCTGCCGCCGATGACCCATGCCCGCGGGTTGCTGCAGTTCAATCAATATCACAGCTTTACGGTCGATGAGCATACCTTGCGGGCGATTGAAGCGGTCTCAAAGCTCGAACAAGAGGAGGGCCCGCTGGGTACCGCGTACCGCTCGATTCCCCGCAAGCAGATCCTCCATCTGGCCCTGTTGTTGCACGATTTGGGCAAGGGGTTCGATGAGGACCACAGTGAAGTGGGACGTCGGCTTGCCGAGCAAATGGCGGCGCGGTTCAAGCTCGACAGTCACGATCGCGAACTGTTGACGTTTCTGGTCCACAAGCATTTGCAGATGGCCCATCTCGCATTCCGGCGGGATATTTCCGATCCCGACGTGTTGCTGCCGTTCAGCCGCGAAGTGGGAAGTCCGGAAACCTTGAGGATGCTGTACGTGTTGACGGCGGCCGACATCAAGGCGGTTGGGCCGGACGTGTGGACCGATTGGAAGGCGGAACTGTTGAGCGCTCTGTATGACCGCACGATGGTCGTCGTCAGCGGAAAGCACTACGGATACCACGAACAACAGCGGTTTGAGCAAGTCAAACAACACGTCGCCTCTTCGATTGTTCCGCTCGACGTGGATGGCGGGGACGAAGAGCTGTTCGAATGGATTAGCGGCCAGTTAGACACGCTGCCGCCCCACTATTGGAGCAATACGCCTCCCACCCGCATCGCGCAGGACCTGCAGGAACTGCAACGGCTGGAGGCCGGCGGCGTGTCGACGGAGGGCTGTTACGACGCCGAGACCGGCACCGTCGAGTATCGGGTGATCGCGCATAGCAATCTGGCGGCCGGCTGCTTCCACAAACTGACAGGGGCGCTGACCGCCAAGCACATGGAGATCCTCTCGGCGCAGATCTGCACCAGCCTAAGCGGCGACGTGATCGACAGGTTTCACGTGATCGACACGGACTACTCTGCTCACGTTCCCGCGGAGCGAATTGCGAACGTGACCGCCGCTCTGCGTGATGTGCTGTGCGACAATTCAGACGTCGAGGAGCTGTTTCGCAGGCATCGCCGATTCAAGAGCGCCTCAGAGGATGCACCGGTTTCGAATTTGCCGCCCCGAGTCACGATCGACAACGACTCGTCGGACCGCTGCACGGTGATCGATGTTTTCGCGCACGACCGCGCCGGGTTATTGTACGCGATTTCGCGGTCGCTTCATGAGCTAGGTCTGTCTGTCGAGCTCGCCAAGATTTCTACACATCTCGATCAAGTGGTCGACGTATTCTACGTGACCGACGTGAATGGGCGCAAGCTGGAAGATCGGCAACAGTTGACTGACTTGAGACGGCGCCTGACAGAGCGGCTGGACGAGTTCCTGAAATCCGACCGCGAAGATTTGGCTTGTTGACGTGAAGACTTACAAACACGCAACTACGCAGAAATGTTGTATCAATTTGCTCGGCGCGACACTCATATGGGATGAATTCCCCGATTGCGAGAGTCTCGTTGAAGTGTTATAGTTCGCGATCGTTTTTGAACGAATGATGCGATTCGAGTGCATGCTTGTGGATCTCACGATACCGAATAGCTGACAGCTCGATTCTCGTCTGAACATACTGAGAACTACCGCACGGAGGTTGGCAGTGCGAGAGCACGATTTGGAACTTTTTGTAGGCGACGTCGTTCAAATCGGTGAGATGAAGGTCACCGTTGTCGACATCGACGGACCCGAAGTCAGCTTTCGCATCGATTCAGGTGCTGCCGAGGGCGCAGAACTCCAGGTGGCCTCTGCTTTCGAACAGCGGCCGAAATAAATCCGCCGCACTGAACCGCATTCTCGCCCGCCAGATGTGCTCAAGCGGTGCCGAGGCGTCACGCTGAGGCCAGCATGTGCCGAACGGCGTCTTCTTGCGTTTCAAACACCGGCCAGAGCCGGTCGAGGTGCGTCGTCGCGATGACTTCGGAGCAATAGGGCGTTAGCCCGCTGATGGCAAAACTGCCACCCGGTCGCGAGCCGAGTCGATTCCACGCCCGGAACATGATCTCGATGAATGCCGACCCGAAGAACTTCGTGTGGGATAAGTCGAGCACAACCAGCGGCGGGTCGGCCGTATCGGCCGTCGAGATGATCGCCGTACTCAGCTCGTCAAGCCGGTGGTCGTCGAGGCTTTCGCAATCGCGTCCCAGTGCGACAATCGTGACGCCGTCCTGCGTGCTGATATGAGGAACCTGTCCAGCCATTAATCACTTGTACGGTTTCGGGGGAAGCGGAGTCAAATGTCGTTCGGCGGGTGCAGCTGCCGCAGCTTGATCTCCAGATTCTTGACTTCAGGGTCGCGCCAAACCGACACGGTCAAAGTTTCACCGGCTTTTCGGCCATCAAGCACCCTGAGAAAATCCTTCGTCTCTCCGATCTCTTCGCCGTTAATCTTCACGATGAGATCACCGATGATCAATTCAGCATTGGGACCGAATCGGGTGGGCCGCATGCCGGCTTGTTCCGCGGGACTCTTGGGCAAGATATCGCTGAACAACACGCCCCGCCGATCGGGGTACTGTTTTTCGAGCCAGCGTTGGACGATATGATCTTCGATCATAGAGATTCCCAGACCGGCTCGATCGATCTGCCCGTAACGGATGAGTCTGGGCACCACGCGGTTGATGGTGTCGATGGGAACGGCAAAACCGATACCCAAGATCTCCGACGAGTTCATGCCAATCACGCGTCCCTCACTGTCCACGAGCGGACCGCCTGAGTTGCCAGGATGGATGTCGGCGTCGGTTTGAATCACGTCTTGGATGAGCGCATCAGTCGCGGCCGAACGCAGCTCGCGGCCCAAGCCGCTGATGATGCCGGTGCTGAGCGTGTGCTCCAGACCGAATGGATTGCCGATCGCATACACTTTCCACCCGACGTCGAGTTCGCTGGAGCGGCCAATCTCGACGTCCCGCAGGCTGGGATGGGGCGGGATCTTGAGCACGGCCAGATCTTTGTCCGGGTCGGTGCCGATGAGGATGGCTTCGGACTGCTGTCTGTTGTGGAGTGCCACCCGAAACTCGTCTCCGCCGGCAACCAGGTGATAGCAAGTCACCACGTACCCGTACTTCGAGTTCCAGATAAACCCGCTGCCGGTGCCGACCGGCCATCCGCGGTCGGTCTCATCATCGCGGCGGCGCGATAAGTTGGTGATCTGCACGACGGACGGACGCACTTTGCGGAAGATATTGATGTTCGTGCGTTCTTCGAACAACAACTCGCCACGGGCTTCCGGCGGCTTGGCGGCAGCATCGGGGTCGTTGAGCAGCGTCGACCCGCCATCGGTCATCCGGAACAGCAAAACCGCTACCAGGATCAGCAGGACGGCCACCAGCCAATCGTTCGTACGGGCCGGCGCCCTAGTGCCTCTGGCAGGGAAATTGTCGCCGCTTTTGTGCATTTGCAGGCTGCCCCGCAGACTTCAGGACACGTCGCTGGATCCAGTCCTAAGCATAACGCTTTTCTCAGCCCGGCAACAACACCTTGTCCAGAACGATGCTGGGCTCGCGCGCTGTCACCGGCTGGAACGAGTCAGAGGCCGAAACCTTTGGCCGTCAGACTGGTTACGACATCAGGCGGGCGGCCTTTGAGCTCAACTCGCCCACGGCCTTGATGAATCGCTGCCGCTGCTTTTCGGGAAGGCGCCTCGCGTCTTTGAGAAGCTCCGCCGTGAGCGCTTGATTCATGCGTTCCAGGGCCAGGGTGACTTTTTTGATCTGCTTGTCGGCGCTGAGTTGGGGGCGCTCGGCGACGGCCACGTCGCCTCCGCGGTCGGCCGGAGCAGGGCTGGCAGCGTCCTTGCGGAATGGCGAGTACTCTCCCTCGCGGGCCACCGCCGCCACAGTTTCCGAACCCTCGCCGCCCCGCTCTGGGGGCTTTCGCGGAGAGGATCCTCGGCTGCCCGTCGACGCAAACGAGTCGGGGTCGCGGACCGCGGTCGGCTCGCTGGGAACGAAACTGATTGTCGGATCGCCGGCCCATTGGTCGGGCTCCGGCTCCGACGTCAAGTCCTCTCCGTTGATCGCGCGGCGCCAAGCTTTCATCTCGGCGACCGTGGCCTGATTCTCTTCGGCCCACTGCAAACACTCGGGAGCGTCGCTCCAATTCAGGGCCAAATAGAAGTGGGACCACTTCAAGCTGCTGTATTGTTCATAGACGTCGCCAAACGTCTCCCACACCCGGCGGCGCTGATACACCTGATCGGCGCTCAATCCGACCAGGGCCGCAAAGTCGGCGTCGGTTCGGCCCCGTGCATGCTTCTTGGTCCAATCGGCGGCACATTCGCCGACGATCCAGTTGCAGTGGCTGACCGCTCGCTGCGCCTTGGCGACAAGTTCCGCTTCCGTTTCAGTGACATCTTTGGATTTACCAGGGGGCATCATCCTCTCCTCGAACCGTGTGCGACTCCTTGCTGAGCTTGCATCAGCGGAACGCGAAATCGTACCGGCTCTCACACTCAATTGCCATGCCCCCACGCCCAATTCCACGCGTAGCCGACGATTCGCCCCCAAAGCGCATCTTGAACCGCACAACCGGAAGCGGTACAGTTGACCTACGGTCGACACTTGCTTCTTTAAGGAACCGGCGATGAGTGAAATGCCGAAGTCGGCCGCGCTGTTGCAGCGCGTCGCACGACGATTACGAATCCAGTCGCTGGGTCGTCGCTTTTACATCGCTCTGCTGATCTTCGGCGGAGTCTACGCGGCGCTGCTGTTGCTCACACGTCTTACGGGGGTTGTCCCCGAATGGTTCGACCCCATCACACTGGCCGCGATCCCTACGGCGGCGCTGTTGGCGGCGCTCGTGTTCCACCGCAGGCCGAGTGTCTCTGAATCTGCACGTCAAATCGACTTGCAACAGGGAACTCACGATCTGTTTCTCAACTGCGCGTTGATCGACAAGTCAGCCGGCGAGTACAAGCCGCTGGTCGTTCGCGATGCCGAGCGGGCCGCTCCCAAGGTCCAACCATCGGCCGTGGTCCCATTGCATTGGGCCCGCAGAACTGCACACGCTGCGGGGCTATTGCTGTTGTTGCTCGGCGCCGGACTCCTTCTGCCGCAACTCGATCCGTTCGGACGGGTGGAGGCGGCCGAGAAGCAGGCGAACGAACGCGATGACCTGAAAAAATCGGTGAAGGCCACCGAGATGAAGATCGCCGAGATCAAGAAGGAACGGAAAGGCACCGAGGGCGAAGAGTCTAAAGACGTCAAGAAAGCCCTGGAGGGCCTCAAGGCGACCCTGCAGAAGGTCAAGCTGGGCGAGCGACAAAGCAATTCCAAGATGCTTTCCCAAAACCAGAAGATCATTGGCTCGAAGTGGCGGAACATCAGCGCCGACACGCTGCAGAAGCTGCTGAGCCAGGCCCAGGCCTCGCAGCAGTTCGGCGGACCCAGCTCCAAGAAGCTCGACAAATGGGCGCGTGAGCTCCAGCAGGGCTCCACCAAAGCACTGGAGGAGGAGTTCGAAGAGGTCAAGAAAGAGCTCCAAGAGTTGGCTCGCACGAAAGATCCCGTCAAAAAAGCAGAGCTGGCCCAGAAACTGAAAAAGCGCATGAAAGCGCTCGAAGACTTCGCACGCAAGAAAGCCGGCTCCGAACCACTGGCCAACGCACTGCAACGGGCTATGAAGCAGCTCGAAATGGCCAAGAACGAGAACATGTCGCAGGAAGCGATGGAGGCCGCCGAAAAGTCACTGGAACTGGCAGCGCTCCAGTTGGAGCAGATGGCGCAGTCCGCCAAGGATCTGAAGGCACTCGAGGAGGGACTCAAAGCTTTGCAGATGGCCAAGCAGCTCAACCAGATGGACGAGTTGGATGGCGAGCGAGCCGACGGCCAAATGTCTCTGCAAGAATACGCCGAACTCTACGAGGAATTGCTGGGTGAACTCTCCGAGGTGGCTGGCAATCCCGGTGGCGGCGGAGCCCCCGTCGACGAGGACGATTCGGCCGAGTCCGACTTCAAGACCGAGCGCACCAAGTCACACATCACCAAGGGAAAGCTGCTGCTTTCACTCAAGACAAAGGGTCTCGGCGCAGAGGGAGAGGCGCGAAAGGAATACCGCGAATTGCTCGGCGAACTGAAGCAGGGCATCAGCGAAGCGATGGACCTGGAGCAGATTCCGCCCGGCTATCACGACGGCATCAAGGGCTACTTCGACACGATCGATGGCGATGAGGTCGACGACGCCCAACCGGCGCAGCTCGATGAATGAAAGCCCCCGGCTGGGCGGCGTGTTGCTCGCTTTGTTTGCTGCGCTGGTGGCCATACTGCTCATCTTCACAGGCACCCGGTCATCACGGCAGGCACTCGTCGTTTACTGCGCACACGACTCGGTCTATTCCGAGCAAGTCCTGCGGCAATTCGAACAGCAGACCGGCATCCCGGTTTCGATCCGGTTCGACACCGAAGCGACCAAGTCGCTGGGGCTGGTCAACCTGCTCATCCGGGAAAAGGACAACCCGCGTTGCGACGTCTTCTGGAACAATCAGGTCTTAGGCACCATCGAACTCGCCCAGCAGGAAGTTCTGCAGCCCTACCGCGGATCGGGCTACGCTCGCATCCCGGACCGGTTCAAAGATCCTGATGGAAACTGGACCGGCTTTGCGTCGCGTTTGCGAGTTTTCATCGTAAACACCGACACGCTGCCGGCCACCGAAAAAGCAATTGAAGAATCGCTCGAGGCCGATCTGTCGCGGATGGCGGTCGCTAAGCCAATGTACGGGACGACGCTCTCGCATTACACGCTGTTGTGGCATCTTTGGGGAGGCGAGCAGCTCAAACAATGGCACACCGAGACCCGGAAGCGCGGACTCCGCGAAGTGGCCGGTAATGCAAACGTCATGAATCTTGTGGCCAGCGGCGTCTGCGATTTCGGCTGGACCGACACCGACGATTTCTTCGTCGCTGCCGATGACGGCAGTCCCGTCGATATGCTGCCCATTCGCCTCGAGGGTTCAGCCATCTGCATTCCCAACAGCGTCGCGATTATTCGCGGGACCGACAAGCTCTCTGAAGCGCAACAACTCGTCGACTTTCTACTCTCCGAAGAGAACGAGCTCGCGCTGTCTCGGTCTCGTGCTCGCCAAATCCCCTTGGGACCGGTGGATGAAACAGAACTGACCGATGACGTTCGCAGGCTCTGGCGCTGGAGCCAGAGCGGGCACGACTTGACGCAGTTGGGCCCGTCTCGCCGCGAATGCCTGCAGTGGCTGGAGTCGGAGTACCTGCAATGAGTCTCGCCGAAGCCTGCGCTTGGTCGCTGGTGCGAGGCGTGACACTGGCCCTGCTGGCAACGCCGCTCTGTTTTTTGTGGTGCCGATTGATCTCGTCCCTCTCGCGGGATTTCCGGCGCATCGCCTGGACGGCGCTGTTGGCGCCGTTTGTGTGTCCCAACCTGCTGGTGGGTTACGTGTATGCCAATTACTCGCTGTCGCTGGTGCATCATCCGTTTTGGAACGAATTGCTCTACGACTTTCTGATTATGCTGAAACTCGTTCCAGTGGGAACGAGTGTGGCGTACTTTGCACCCCAGCCGCCAATCTCGCCGCAGGCCATGCATGCGCGCCTGCTGGCATTGGGCAAATCGCAATGGACGCCGGGCGCGGTGCTGGCCTCGCTGGGCTTCTGGCTCCGCGGGCCGCTAGTCACCGCACTGCCGGTGGCGGCCGTTGTGTTCCTGCTGACCTTTCAAGAGTTTCAGATGGTCTCCTTGATGGGTATCACCGCTGAGGGTTTCCACACGCCTCCCAGTTGGACGGTCTGGCTGTTTGACGCCCATGTGCAGGGACTCATGCTGCGGCAGTCGCTGCAGTTTGCAGCTGCGCCGGCACTCTGCGAGATCGTCGTGATATTCGTTGTCCTGTGGGGCGTGCTGGCCCAGCGTGACCTGGCTGCAGCCGGTCGTGTCTCGACTCGTCCGGTCCCTCGCGCCACAGCGGCCGCTCTTGCGGCCTATGCGGCAATCGCACTCGTATTTGTCTGCGGCGTGCCGTTGTGGATTCTGGCGGCGGAGGCCGTCTCGGGGTTTACGTTGCTCTGGGAGAACGCGGCTCTGTTCCGCGAGATCGGCGTGGGCATGCTGTATGCCGCCACCGCGGGACTCGGAGCCTATGGTCTGGCAATCGTACTTCTCGGACGTCGCTTGAACCTGATTCGGCTGGGCGTGGTACTTGCAGCCTGTTTGCCCGGATTGTGCGGCGCGTTGGCGATCAGCCTGGCCTGCTCGGCAATGTTTCAATTCGGCCCGCTGAAATCGCTGTACGACACGGCGATCCCGTTATTGGCAGCGTTGGTCTTATGGCTGCTGCCGCGCGCGATCGTAATCCAACTGCTGCTCGGCACGTCGGGCTACTCGGCGGCGTTTCATTCCGTTCGCTTGCTCGCTGCCGCTGGAAGCAAAAGGGGCGAAGACTTTCGGGAATTGCTTTGGCGACTGAAACTCCGGGGCCATTTCTGGGCGCTGACACTTGTCTGCTTCTGGGGTTACTTGAACATGACGGCCCCCTCGGTGCTGAGGCCATCGGGTGTAGCACCGGCACCCTTGCGACTGTATGATTTCATGCACTATGGACGCACATCAGGTCTGTCGGCCATGGTGGTTGCAACGCTGGCCCTGCCGCTGCTGCTGACCGGCGCCGGGCTGCTGGGCAGGCGATTACTCCTTCGTCTCTTCGTTCGATGAACGATATCCTTTGGAAACTTGAGGGCGTCATGCTGCGCGGCCAATTTCGGCCTCGTGTGGATGGCGTTACGTTCGACATCGCCACCGGTGCGACGGCCATCGTCGGCTATTCCGGAGCAGGCAAGACATCGCTGCTCAATCTGCTCACCCGCTTTGAGAGGCCCGATGCAGGTCGGATCGACTTCTCTGCGTGCAACGCACAAGATCGACTGCCGTTGTATTGGGTGCCCCAAGACGGCGGACTGTGGCCACACCTCACCGTGCTCGAGCACGCACAGTCGGTGGCACCGGGCGGCGTGGTCGAAGAGTCACTGCGAGGATTGATTCAAGAGTTCGACCTTGATGAACGCATCGACGAACGACCGGAGCGGCTCTCTGAAGGCGAGCGATCGCGGTTGTCCGTTATCCGCGCTTTGGCCAGTCAGGCGGCTGTGCTGGTGATGGACGAGCCCTTGCTCAACGTCGACCCTGCGCGGCTGCCAAAGTACTGGAAGTCAATCCGTCGCCATTGCGAGCAGACGGAAACATCGTTGGTGATGGCCACACACGACCCCCAAACGGTGTTGCGGGAAGCCGCGCATGTCGTGTGCCTGCAGGACGGCCGAGTCATGTACGCCGGCGACGTCGCAGACTTGTACCACAGCCCCTCGACACAATCCCTGGCAGAGTTCCTAGGTCCAACCAACTGGATGAGCACTGAGGCTGCCAACCGCTGGCTGGAGACAACCGAATCAGTTCCACGCTGCCTGCGCCCCGAGCAAATACAGATCGCCCCCAGCGAAAACGGACGACTGCTGGTCAAGCAGTCGGTTTTTTCCGGAGCGTTGGCCGAGGTCGAACTCCTCGACGAAAGCACCGAAGAGTCGCGAAAGTTTCTGCACCGACCGGCAAGCGCCACCCTGCAGGTCGGCGATCGGGTTTCGATCAAGATGCTCGTCATGTTGATGGCATGCTTACTGCTTGCCGGTTGCAGCTCAGAAGGTGAGCGCGCCACCAATGAGCCGAGTCTGCAGGTCCAGCAAGTCAATTACTGGTCGATGCCCTCGGAAGGAACGAGCATTCCGGCGCCGAGGGGCATGACGGTGGGGCCCAACGAAGAGGTCTATGTTCTCGACAACGCCGGACGCGTGCTCGTCTTCGACAAAGACGGCAAGGTGCAAAAACGCTGGAAGATGCCGGAGTACGACGTCGGCAAACCGGAAGGGATTTGCGTGTTTCAGGACGGACGAGTCGCCGTCGCCGACACACATTACAACCGCATCGTCCTGTTCGACCAGAATGGGACAGTGTTGGAAACTCTCGGTGAGTTGGGCGAGCAACCGGGCCAGTTCGTTTATCCCGTGGCGATCGCGCAGGATGCACAAGAAAATTTCTACGTCGGCGAATACGGGAATAACGACCGCGTGCAGAAGTTTTCAGTCGATGGACAGTTCCTGCTGGAGTTCGGCGACTTCGGAACCGAGGCGGGTCATTTCCAACGGGCGAGCGGCCTGGTGTGGCGGGACGGGAAGGTGTATGTCACCGACGCGTTCAATAACCGCGTGCAGGTTTTCTCCGACTCCGGAGAATTTTTAGAGATTCTCGGTGATTCCGAGCACTCGACCAGTTTACATTACCCATATGACATAGCGGGTGACGCGGCGGGGGTTTTGTACGTCGTCGAATATGGTGCAGGTCGGGTCTCCCAACTCGATCTGTCCGGCAAGCTGCTGGGACGTTTTGGAACAATCGGCAGCGGAGATGACCAGTTGCGGACACCCTGGGGACTGGCAGTCGGTCCGCCGAACAGGGTACTCGTGGCCGACACGGGAAATCGAAGGATTGTGGAGTTGCGGCTATGATTGGAGAAAAGCTCGTCCGCAGCTTGTTTCCTCGACCGCGCAAGGCGTTTCGCTGGCGCGACACGCTGCCGTTGGCCATCTTCCTGACCGTTTTTCTGGGCGCGTGCGTTTGGCTCCAATACTCCGACGCGCTGATGTTCGCCAACCCGACGGCCTTTGCACTGCTGGCGGTCTCGGTCTGGATCTGGTGGATGCACTTCGCCGGTTACGGCGGTCTGCCTCCCGTGCGCGGCACGGTGGCGCTGTTCACGCGGCTGGTGCTGCTTGGGGCATTCGTGATGCTGATCGCCGAACCCCGCGCGGTGCGCACACGGGATGTGGTCTCGGTGATCTTCGCAGTCGACGTCTCCGACTCGACCGGAGAGCGTGCCACCGACACAGCGCTGGAGTTCGTCGCCAAGACGGTCGCGGAGAAAGAACTGTCCAGCGACGAAGCGGGCCTGATCATCTTCGGACGAAAGCCTGCCGTCGAACTGCCGCCGGCCAAGACGTTTCCCTTTGAAGCGCTCAATTCCCGTATCGACCGCGACGCGACCAACCTGCAGGAAACGCTCTCGCTGGCCATGGCCATGCTGCCGGAAGAACACCGCGGGCGGATTGTGCTGATTAGCGACGGGACCGAAACAGAGGGCAGCCTGGCCGAGGTGCTCGATGATCTCAAGGCCAGAGAGGTTGCCGTCGACGTTCTGCCGATCCAATACGATTACGACAACGAGGTCTGGATTGAACGGCTGGAACTGCCGCGGTTCGTCAAGATCGGGGAGAACTATCAAGCCTCGGTTGTGTTGTCCTCTCTGCAGGAGGGCAACGGGACGTTGGTGCTGCGGGAAAACGGCGAGACCATCTCCGAGCAACCGGTCGAGTTTCCGGCGGGCAAGAGCCGCTTCACGGTCCCCATCTATCTGCGCGAACCCGGCTACTACGAATATGCCGCCTCCATCGAAGTCGACCAGAACAAAGACCATCTCCGCGAAAACAACGTCGCGCTGAACTACATCTACGTCGAGGGTGAGGGCAAGGTGCTGCTGGTGGTCGACCCCGCGGGAGACGACCGGGACTGGAAGTCGCTGGGGAAAGCGATTCGTGAAGGCCAGCGATCGGTTGAGGTCAAAAGCGCCTACGAGTTTCCCAGGGACTCACTTTCACTGATGCCCTACGACTGCGTCACCTTCGTCAACGTTCCGCACGACGCTTTCGACACGGTGCAGATGCAGGGCCTGCACGATGCCGTGTACCACCAGGGGATCGGCTTCTTGATGGTGGGCGGCGAGAACAGTTTCGGACCGGGCGGCTATCACCGGACGCTGGTCGAAAAGGTTCTGCCGGTGACGATGGACGTCACCAAAAAGAAGATTCTCCCAAAAGGTGCCCTGGCCATCGTGCTGCACACCTGCGAATTCCCTGAAGGCAACACCTGGGGCAAGCGCATCACCAAGCAGGCCATCAAGGTCCTGGGAGCCCAAGACGAAGTCGGCGTGCTGATCTATTCGCCGATGGGCGAAGAGTGGCTGTTCGAAATGACGCCGGCCAGCGAATACGAGTCGATGGTCCCGTTGATCAACGGCGCGGTCATTAGCGACATGCCCAGTTTCGCCAACACCATGCAGATGGGCCTGATGGCGCTGAAGAAAAACGATGCGGCCACCAAGCACATGATCATCATCAGCGACGGCGATCCGTCGATGCCGCCGCCGTCGATGATCAGCCAATTCGTCGCCGAGAAGATCAGCGTGACGATCGTGGCTGTTTTCCCGCACGGGGGCGTCGACATTCCCAGAATGCGGGCCATCACCAGCGCCACGGGGGGGCGATTCTACTTCCCGTCCGATCCACGCCAGCTGCCGTCGATCTTCATCAAAGAGTCGAAGACCCTCCGCCGCAGCATGATTCAGAACGAAACCTTCTATCCACAAATCGGTTTTGTGTCGAACGTTCTGGAGGGCATCAACGAGCTGCCGCCGCTGCACGGCTACGTGCTGGCCACCGCTAAGGAAAAGCTTGTCGAGACCATCCTGCAGACGCCCCCGAAGGGTGAAGAAGGAGAAGAGATCGACCCGGTGCTCACGCGCTGGCAATACGGCCTGGGCAAAACGGCCGCCTTCACCTCAGATTTGTCGCCCAACTGGGGTGGCGACTGGGTTGGCTGGAATAAGTACCAGGCGTTCGTCAAGCAGTTGATGACCAGCATCTCGCGCGTGCGGCAACAAGGTCACTTGCGAATGTGGACCTACACGTCGGGCAGCGAAGGCGTGATCATGGTCGAAGATTTTCACCCGGAAGAATCGTTTCTCGAACTTCAGGCATACGTCTCCGGCCCCAACAGCGAATCGAAGGACATCGAACTGAAACAGGTCGGTCCCCGAAGTTACCGGGCCACAATGCCGCTCTGGGGCAAAGGCCGCTACCAGGTCATCGCCGCCGGCAAAGCGGGCGAACGCGAAGAGCAGATGGTTGGCGGGTTCATCGTCCCCTATTCGCCCGAGTACTTGCGGTTTCGATCCGACCCGATTGTCCTGGAAGACATCGCCGAAAAGACCGGCGGCCAGGTGTTGGACCTGGAATCGACGGCCGAATCGATTTACGGCCAGCGCAAGCCGAAGCAAAGCACGTGGCCGGTCTTCGACTGGTTTCTCATCGCGTTGGCCTGTTTGGTGCCGCTCGACGTCGCGGTCCGCCGCATTCAGATCGATTGGTTCGTGATCAAGGGCTGGCTCGGATTGGGCCGGGCACGGGGCGAATCGACCGCGACGATGGGCGCCCTGTTGAAGCGCAAACAGGCGGTCGATTCGGAACTGGCCGCCCGCCGCGAAGAAAAGGCCTTGCCCATCGAGCGTGCCACGGCCGCCAAAGCCACCACGCGGGCCGCTGTCACACCGCACAAGGCCAGGCCCAACCGTCCCGCTGTGCAGCCCAAACCGGACAAGACCGAGCAGCCCTCAGCATCGACTACCGGACGGTTGCTCGAGATGAAGCGCCGCCGCCAGCAGAATCCCGAAGACGAATAGAACCAAGTGGAACATGGCTCGTTGATTGGAGAAGCGACCGCATGAGTGAACCCGCCGCCCAACAGGCTGAAGTCCTGCAAGCCGAGTCGGAACAGTTTCAGCGCGACTATGCCGCCGTGCACGCCGAAGTCGCGAAACTGATGGTCGGCCAGGAACGCGTCATCGAGGCCACGTTGACCGCGCTATTTTGCGGCGGGAACGTGCTGCTGGAAGGCGTGCCGGGGCTGGGCAAGACCGAGTTGGTCAAGTCGCTGGGCCGCGTGCTCGATCTCGACTTCCGCCGCATCCAGTTCACTCCCGATTTGATGCCGGCAGACATCATCGGCACGAACATCATGACCAGCGACGAGGCGGGGCGATATCAGTTCGAGTTCCGCCAAGGGCCGATCTTCACGCAATTGCTGCTGGCCGACGAAATCAACCGCGCCTCGCCCAAAACGCAATCGGCGCTGTTGGAAACCATGCAGGAAGGGACGGTGACAACCGGCGGTCAGATGTATCGCCTCAAGCCCCCCTTCTTCGTGCTGGCCACACAAAACCCAATCGAGCAAGAAGGCACCTTCCCGCTGCCGGAGGCACAGCTCGACCGGTTCATGTTCAAGGTGGTCGTGCCGTTTCTGTCGCGGGACGAACTCAACGAGGTCGTCAACCGTACGATTCTGAAGCAGTCGGTCGAACTCGAAAAACTGATCGATGCCGAACGGATCCTCGAGATGCGGCGGGTGCTCGATAAAGTGGTCGTGGCCGATCCCCTACGCGACTACGCCGTCCGCCTGGTCTTGGCAACACACCCTGATTCGGAGTTCGCCACCGAAGACGTCCAGAAGTACGTGCGGTGGGGAGCCAGCCCGCGGGCGGCCCAATCGCTGATCCGAGCCGCCCGCGTCAGGGCGCTGAGCCAGGCACGCGCGCATGTCGCCTTCGAAGACATTCGCTACTTCGCCGAAGAAGTGCTCCAGCATCGGGCGCTGCTGAACTACGACGGCCAGGCCGAAAACGTGGCCGTTAGCGAACTGGTCGGCCAGTCCTTCACCCAACTGGCTGAAGAGGTTTGATGGTGGAAAACGCTCCCGTCAAAGCCCAGTTCACGTCCCTGTTGCCGAACAAGGTGCTGGCGCAGCTGGAACGTATGCGGTTGAACCCCACGCGGCGGCTGACCAACCGCACGCATGGAGAGCACCTTTCGGGCAAAGGGGGGACCAGCACCGAGTTCACCGACTACCGCGACTACGTCGCCGGCGACGACGTTCGGTATGTGGACTGGAACATCTTCTCCCGCTTGAATCGCCCGTACCTCAAGTTGTATCGGCACGAAGAAGAGATGCACGTCGTCGTGATCATCGATGCCTCCAGTTCGATGATGTTCGAAAACAAGTTCGATCTGGCACGGCGGCTGGCCGCGTCGTTCGGCGTGATGACATTGATGAACATCGAACGGCTGAGCGTGTACTCCTGCAATCACGTGGGGGATGCACCCAAGTTGTTGCCCCCCTGCACCGGACGCGTCAGTATGAAGCGGCTGTTCGCGTTTTTGGAGCAAATTGAAGGGGGCGGCGATTTTCCCATCGAAGAGGCGGTCGAGGCGGTCCTGCACCGCCACCGCGGTCGCGGAATCGCCGTCCTGCTCTCTGACTTCAGCACGTTTGGCGACATTCAACGGTCGTTGAATTACCTGTTCAGCGCGGGACTGGAAATCTTCGCGCTACAGATCCTCAGTTCTGCCGAACTCGATCCCGAACTCAACGGTGACCTGCGGCTTGTCGACTCCGAAACGGGACACACGCTCGACGTCTCTTCAGCGGGCGACTTGCTGGGCATCTACCACCAGCACCGCCTGGCCCAAGAAGAGCAGCTCGCCACCTGGTGCCGCCAGCGGAGCGGGCGTTATCTCGCCGTCGACTCGAGCGAACCACTCGAAACCATCCTGTTCGACCGGCTTCGCCGGCAAGGATGGGTCCGATGAGTTTTCCTGGATTCGCTGCGCTCTCCAGCGCCTGGTTGTTCTTGTTGTTGGTGCCGTTGATCATCTTCTATTTCCTCAAATTGAAGCGTCCGAGGTTGGAAGTTCCATCGCTGGCACTCTGGCGGCAGGTGCTCAACGACCAGCGCGTCAACTCGCCGTTCCAGCGCTTCAAGCGGAACCTGCTGTTGCTGTTGCAGGTGTTGTTGCTGCTGTTTCTGGCGTTGGCAGCCATGCAGCCGTTTTTGCCCAGCGGGGCCGAGCGGGCCGAGTACCTGCCTGTGCTGATAGACAGCTCGGCCAGCATGGCGGCGGCGGCGGAAGCGGGCGGACCAAGCCGGCTCGACGAGGCCAAAGACCAGGTCAGGCAGCTGATCGACGGCATGCTGCCCGATCAGCGGCTGTCGTTGATCGCCTTTCATTCGTCCGCCCGCCAGTTGACCGAATTCACCGATAACAAGCGATTGTTGCACCAAGCGCTCGACAAACTGGCCGTCGAGGACGTGCCCAGCAATCCTGAAGACGCCCTGCGGATGACTCAGGCTTTGGCCCGCACCGAGCCGATCGAAAAGGTCTTGATGTATTCCGACGGCAACATTCCTCCGAAGATCAACTTCGAACTCTCGTTCCAACTCGACTATCAGCAGCTCGACCCGGGCGGGGCCAACATTGGCATCACCGCGCTCAACGCCCGCCGGACCGGAACCGACAACTGGGACGTCTTCGCGCGAATCGAAGCCACTGAGCGGGCGCCTGCGTCGGCCACGCTGCAGTTGATTCGCAGCGACGGGGACACCACCGAAGAAACAGTCGTGTTAGACGCGGGTGAGTCACAGCGGATCGTCTTTCCGGTCAGCTACGCGGGTTCGACATCGCTGGAACTCCGCCTGCAGCCGGACGATTTCGATTCACTGGAAGCCGACAATGTGGCCTACCTCGACATGCCTGTCGTCCGGCCGATGACCGCGTATTGCCCAGAAGAACTGGAGACCTACCGCCACGCCCTCGGATCTTTGGAAGATCTTGTGGTCTATCCCGACGAAGACGGCTCGACGGCGTCTCGATACGATTTGCTGATCACCGATGTTGCCGAACACGCCACCCTCGAGGCCAGCGTTGCATTGTTCATTGGCGTGGTACCCGAAGATCTCAAGACGCTCGTGGGTGTCGAGACCGGGCTGGCAGAAGTGGTCGACTGGCAACGCGAGTCGCCATTACTACAGCACGTATTGCTCTCCCAAGTGCAGATTTCCGACCAGCCGCAAACCGCCGAAGACGTGCTGGACGGCGACTTCGAGGAGCTGGGCTACGAAATTGTGGCCTATGGGCGGACCGGACCGCTGTTGCTCAAGCGGCGAGTGGGTGCCAAGCTCGCCTATTACATGCTGTTTCATTCCAATCGCTCCACGCTGCCCTACCGGGTCGGTTTCCCGATTCTGGTGGCGAACATTGCGGAGATTGCGATGCGCAACGCAGATCTTTCCGAAGTCCGAGCCGCATCGACACCCGTGCTGCCCCCGCGCACGATGGCGCCTGAGCGCGAATATCGCATTACGGGGCCCGATGGAATCCGTCGCACGTCGACATCCAATTCGAACGGGCTGCTGTCGGGCATTCCGGCTTCCCGGGTCGGCCGATACTCGGTAACCGAAGGAAACTCAGAAGCTGCCAACATCGGCGTGGGCCTGCTCAATTCTGACGAGTCGTCTCTGACGGCCGTCGAAACGATTCAATTCCCCGAAGACCTTTCAGTCGCCGCCTCACAAAGTCAAGTCAAGACCGATCGGCCGCTGTGGCGCACGTTCGCGTGGTTGGCGTTCGGCATGCTGGTCGTCGAATGGTGGTACTTCCAGCGGCGTCCCGGCGGTCTGCCCGAAGGCCGGTGAGTTCCTTACCACGGCGGACCGGCAGGTGATTGCCGATTCCGTCTAACCCCGCATCGTCCAACGGAAGCGTGGACATTTCTTGGCTGTTTGATTCAATCAGGAGCAACCTGATGCCGGCGTTGGTTCGAGCAGCGAGACTCGTGTGGCTGGCCAGCGCCCTGTTTCTAATCTGGAGCCCTTCGTCAGCCGTCGCTCAACGTCAACTCATCGCCGAGCCGGAGTTGCTCTCGTCGATGGCCCGTTCCGGCTCTCCGATTCCACTCGTCTGGCGGCTCATTTATGAAGGGACCGGGTTGCTGGAAGGCCAGCTCGAGGTCGCCATCACCGACGGCGAATCGGTGCTGGGACGGGTGCGGGTCACCGACCTGGTGCTGACCAACGGCGAGACGCAGATCAGCACGCTGCTGCCCACGGTCGCCGCCACCAACCAGTTCAACACCCTGGAGCTGCGTTTGCGGTTCATTCATGAGGGGGGCCGAATGAACCTGGGCAAGCACACTCTTCGTGCACCGGGTCCGTGGCAGCGGTCGCTGGTGGTCTGCATCTGCACGCCGCATGCTCATGCGCCGAGTGGGCAGACCGCTGTGACCGACAGCCTGCGGCTCGAACGATTCAGTCCCGACGCCAGCGACCAGCGCGTCGTCACCAGCCGCAGCACCGTGCTGCCCGACGAGATGCCGACCGATGCTCTGTTCTACTGCGGCTTCGATTTGGTGTTGCTCACGCCCGACGGCCTCGCCCAACTCAAGCAGAATCAGCTGGAGGCCATCACCAACTGGGTGCACGCGGGCGGCAGCCTATTGGTGGTCGTGGGGCGAACGCTGGCGCCCGCACATGCGGCCTTCCTCAACACATTGTTCGGCGCCGAAGCAGACGAAAAGCCGTTTGTGCTTGACCCGTCCGGCAGGCTCTTGCCCTCCGAGGCTGATGCAACCGTTACAGAAATCTTTGGTTCGGGCGTGCGCCTGGCCAATCCAGGTTTGGGACGCTCGGCCGTCCTGATGGCGCCGTCTCTGGAAGCCATCGACGTCAAAACCGCCGCTTGGAGACAGATCGTCGCATCTTTGTGGAGAATCCGCCGCGATCAGATGCAGCCCGTCGTCCATGGCAAGACCTGGGACGTCGACCTCATGCGGGAGGCGCATCGCCAGCTCTACGAAGAGAGTCCCGACGAATACAATGAGCCCGAACTTCAGGAATTGCAGGCAGTGTTGTTCGCCCACGCTCCCATCACCAGCGGCAACCAGTTGTTGCGCCAACTGATGCCCAAGAGCGTTCGCGTCGTTCCATGGTCGCTGATTGCGCTGGTGCTGATCGCCTATGTGATCGCCATCGGGCCCGGCGATTACCTCGTACTGGGTTGGTTCAAACGCCGCAAACTGACCTGGGTTGCCTTTCCGTTGGTGACGCTCGCCTTCACGCTGTTTGCCGTCTGGCTGTCGCACTATTACATGCGGACCACCGACCGCAACAACAGCCTGATCTTGCTCGACATGGGCGACCATGGTGAGGTCGTACGTCAAAACCAGTTCGAGCTGGTGTTTGCCGGCACCAGACGACGCAACCAAACCGAGATCCGCCGGGGTCTGTTCGCACCGCTGAACCACTTGGACTTCTCCAGCAGTTACTACTACTACGATCCACGGCGGCAGTCGGAGGATTCCCTCGTCGGTGCGGCCACTTACACGGGCCGCCTGCCCTACCTGTACGCAGCCTCGCAGGACATCCCCCAGTGGACGCCGCAACTGAACCGCGTGCTCTCCATCGCACCGGAAGCCGAAGCCCCCCAATTCGACTGGCGGCAATTCGACGGCACAGTGGGCGAAATCTGGAACCGCACCAAAGAGCTGACCGAACAACTGCAATTGACGTTTGGTCAGGACGTGACCGCCTGGGTCTTTCAGGGTCGGCGGTCTCAGCGCATTGTCGGTCACAGCGACCTGTTCGATGAGAATCAATCCGTCTACACGTCGTACGGACGGCAAGTCGGCGCGACATTCATCAATGAAACGTCCGTGCGATCGGCCCAGGGGATGTACGCGCTGGTTTCGCGGATGTCACCCACGGGTAGCCCGAATTTCGAAGATCTGCCCTTGCTCGACCCGACCGACGCCCGCCAGTGGCTGCTGGTGATCGCCGTGCCCAGCGATAGCAACCTGCTGATTTACCGCAAGCTGTACACAGGCCACGGCCCGCCGGTGTCCATCGAGGCCATGCCCACCGGCACCGAAGACTTGCCGCTGGAAGAAGGTCAGACCGTGATCATCCAGGAGCCTTGAGTATGTCCCTAGTCAGCGTCGACAACCTTCGAGTCTCGTACGGCACGGTGCACGCCGTGCGGGGTATCTCGCTCGACATTCCGCGGGGAGAAGTCTTCGGCTTCATCGGGCCCAACGGGGCCGGCAAGTCGTCGACCATCAAAGTGCTGGCCACGCTGCTGCGGAACTTCACCTGCGACCGGGCCGAGATTGACGGTCTCGACGTCAGGCAGCGCCCGCAGGAAGTCCGCGAGCGGATCGGCTACATGCCGGACTTCTTCGGCGTCTACGAAGACCTCACCGTCCGAGAATACCTGCACTTCTTCGCAGCCGCCTACCGACTCGACCGGGCCAAACGCAACGGCGTGGTCGACGACGTGCTGGAGCTGACCGATTTGACGCACAAGATCGACTTCCCCGTCGACGGCTTGTCCCGCGGCATGAAACAGCGGCTGGCACTGGCCCGGGTGCTGCTGCACGATCCGGAATTGTTGCTGCTGGATGAGCCGGCCAGCGGCCTCGACCCCCGGGCCCGCATCGAAGTCCGCGAATTGCTCAAAGCGCTCAAAGACATGGGCAAGACCATTCTGATTTCCAGCCATATTCTGCACGAGCTGGCCCAACTCTGTACGCGGATCGGCATCATCGAAGCCGGCGTGATGGTCGCCGAGGGTTCGCTCGAACAGATCTACAAACAGCTGGAGCTGAGGCGGATCGTCCACGTACAAGTCAGCAGTTCCAACGGCGACTCGCTGGAGCAGATCGAATCGCTGCCCGGCGTCGACTCAGTCGAGCGGCAGGCCGACCGTCTGGCGATTCGGCTCCGCGAAGACCAGACGTCGATCGAAGACCTGCACGACGCGATCCACAACCTCGGCCTGCGGATCCGCATGTTCCAGCCGGAAGCCATGGACATGGAGACCGCCTTCATGAAGCTCACCGAAGGCAAGACGGCATGACCCGGCTGCCGCGGCTCGCACTCCCGCTGCTGGCGCGCGAACTGACGGAACAGTCGCGGCGGCGGAAGACATATGTGCTGCGAACTGTCTATGCAATGCTGCTGTTCGGCTTCACGTATCTGCAATTCGACACTGTTTTCACGAGGTTGCGCGAGAATCCCCTTGCCGCGCTGGGTGAAGGGGAGAGCATGTTCGTTTGGCTGATCTGGGCTGGGATTGCAGCAATCTACTTGTTGCTGCCGGCGCTAGTCTGCAGTGCGGTGGCGGGCGAACGGGAGCGCAACACGTTGCCCCTGCTGATGATCACCAAGCTGCGACCCGGCACGATCGTGATGGAGAAGTTGCTGAGCCGGATGATTCCCATGCTGTCGCTGCTGTTGATTTGCATGCCGCTGGCGGCGTTCTTCTACGCTCTGGGAGGCATCTCGCAAGGCCAGCTGTGGGGCGGACTGTGGATTCTGCTGGTGGTGTCGATTCACGTCGGCTCGTTCAGCCTGATGGTTTCCGCCAGAAGTCGCACAATTGTCCAGGCGCTGTTGCGCACCTACGGCTGGGGAGTTCTGCTGCTCTTTGGGATCGGCACCTGCCTGGCATTTCCGGCACCTCCAGGTCCTCCCGGCGTCGATATGACGGGGCCGGAGTTTGTCGTCGTCGCGTCGATCGTCTTTCTGTTTACTGCGGTCGTCTTTCTCGTAGTCGCGCGCCGGAGCTTGGTAGACGCGTTCAGTGAAGACGCGCCGTTTCTCGATCAACCGGCCTATTCCCACACCGGCACGTTCCACTCGCTCAGCCCGGCAGTCCAACGTGATGACGTGAAGACTCTTCATGACCGACCGCTGCTTTGGCGACGCTGGCGGAAGCCAACCTGGAGCGTGTTGATGGCCATCGGGCTCGTGGTCGAGATCTTCTTTGCATCGTTCCTGATCGCTGACCCGGATTGGTTAGAACCGCTGTACTTCACCATGTGGTTGTTTGCGCTTCCGACGATCACTCTGGCGGCGGCCACCCCGATGATCGCTGAACGCGTTCGGCAGACTCGCGACGTATTGCTGTCTACGCCGCTGAGCGGCCGCGAGATCATCGATCAACTGATGACATACGTCACCCGGCTGATGGGACCCGTCGTACTCCTGTTCTTGACCTTGATCATCTACGGACTTGCTTCAGGTCCTGGGATGGACTCTACATCCGGAGAGCCCGAATTGGCGTTCTTTCTGTGCTGGGCGCTCTCGCTCGCGGTTTATCTTCCGCTGGTCGCCTGGATTGTTCTTCTGATCGGATTGAAGAGCAAAACTCAACTGCAAGCCATCGTCTTGTCGCTCGGGCTTTGCTTCGGGTCAATCATCATCGCAGCGCAGCTGGACACGCGGATGTGGGAATGGCGGCTACTCACACCATTCCTGCCTGCTCTAGTCCTGTTCAGGAACTCGGCGGGTCTCGTCGACTATGGCGAACTGCTGCTGAACTTCGGCTACTACATCATCGTGCTGTTCGCGGTGGAACGCTATTGTCTGCGGCACGCGGACCGTTTGTTGGGGAGGGTGGGAGCACCGGAGGACGTTGCCTGGCTGCCATCTTGGTTGTCGCCGGCGGAAAGGAGCGTCCGCGCGTGAGAGTCAGGCGACGCCAATTCGGTCTGCCATTGCTCGCCAAAGAGTTGCGCGAACAGGCGGCACGGCGGCAAACGTATGTGGTACGAACGCTCTACGCATTGCTGTTGTTCTTTTTCGCCGGGCTCGTCATTTGGGAACGGGTTCGGATCAGGCACGCGCGATCCGTTCAACGTGCTGGGCGAGGGGCGCGCCCTGTTTGGCCACGTCGTGCGGCTGCAGTTTTTTGGCATCTACCTGTTTCTGCCGGCCATGACCTGCGGGGTGATCACAGCAGAGAAGGAACGCAACAGCTTGGGGCTGTTGTTCCTGACCCGACTGGGACCGTGGACGATCGTGTTCGAAAAGCTGGCCAGCCGGCTGGTGCCGATGTTTACGTTCTTGCTGCTGTCGCTGCCGGTGCTGGCGTTCGCGTATTCGCTGGGAGGCATCTCTCAGCAGGACTTGTGGCTGGCGGTCTGGTATTTGACCATCACCGTCGTGCAGGTCGGTGCGCTGGGGATCATGTGCTCGGCACTATGTCGCACGACAGCGGCGGCGCTGATTGCCTGTTATCTCTTCGCCATCACGATGTACCTCGGTCCGGCGCTACTCGAGGTTGTGGGGGTGGTGCGGTGGGACAAACTGTTGAGCCCACTGCTGGAGCCCCTAGGCGTGCGGCAGTGGGGCGGTGCCAGGACCGGTGCCAGCATGCTGCTGGCCGGTCTCGCCACGTTCATCGATTTCGCGCGCTGGCTGCCGGCTTCGGCCATGATGGTCCTCAGTATTCCGATTGTCATCTCGATCATCGTGCTGCTGGGACTGACGCGATTTTTTCTCGTTCGCCGGGCTTTCGTGCAACCGCGGCACGCGCTGATCCGCCTGTTCAAGCGGTTGGATACGCTGTTCATGCGAGTCAACGAGAACCGTTTGACGCGCGGGATTGTACTGCGCCAAGACGAGCCCGGCTTGCCGGTGGAACAGCCGGTGGCCTGGCGGGAGACGACGAAGAAATCGTTGGGGACGACGAGATATCTGTTTCGCGTGCTGGTCGCCTTGGAGTTGCCGGCCGCCCTGTTCTGCCTGCTGATCACCGTTGAGGGCACCGGGAGCAACGTGGGAGAGGTGATTGTGGCCGTCGTCTTTCTGTTTTGGATGATCGCGTTGTTGATCGTGACGGCGGCTTCGACGAATCTCGTGGCGGCGGAACGTGCGCGGCAGACGTTTGACATACTGTTGGCCACACCGCTGTGCGGGCGAGAGCTGATCGAACAGAAGCTGCGAGGTGTGCAGCGTCTGATTGTTGTGGCGTCGGTGCCACTGGCCACGCTATTGTTGTTGCATGCAGCCTGGTTGAGCGGCGAGATTGCGTCTTGGACTCAAACCTGGCAGGAAAAATGGCGGCCGATCAGCCAGTTCGCGATGTACTGCACGGTCTCGGTAATGTCTGTGCTCTTGTATCCGCGACTGGCATGCTGGCTGGCTTTGATCATCGGGCTCAAGGTGCGTTCGCCAATGCGGGCCGTACTCGGTTCGGTGGCGGTTGTCGCAGCCTGGTTGCTGTTCCCCTACATCGCGATGTTTCCCTTTGTTGCAGTGTGGGAGACAGGGCCACACGCATGGCGCAGTGAAGGGGCGTTAACTTGGGTCTTCGCCGGTTTTCTGATATCGCCGGTCTATCTGGCATGGATCACGGAGTCCGGCCAATGGAACACCGTGAGGATCGAATGGCCCTGGATGATGGTGTTTGCCCACTTCGCGGTGCAGGGCCTGTTACTGGTGCTGTTGAGAAAGTGGTGCCTGCATTCGGCCGACCGGCTGTTGGGCCGCGAGTGACGTTCGACGGACACAGGATACGCTCTACGTGAGAATCGCCGGACGAGATCTCGGCTTGCCACTACTGGCCAAGGAGCTGATCGAACAGGCTGCGCGGCGGCGGACCTACGTGGTGCGGACGATCTACGCGGTGCTGTTCTTCTTCATCGCCGGTCTGCAGTTGATTTCGTTGTCTGGCTTCATCTCCAGAGACCCGTTGCAAGTGCTGGGACAGGGCCGGCAGGTGTTTTCGTTCCTGGTCGGTTTGCAATTCGCCGGCATTTACCTATTCATGCCGGCCATCACGTGCGGTGTGCTGACGGCGGAAAAAGAGCGCAACAGCCTGGGCCTGCTGTTTTTGACTCGGCTGGGACCGTGGACCATTTTGTTCGAGAAGCTGGCCGGCCGGTTGTTGACGATGTTTTCCTTCCTGTTGCTGTCTGTACCAATGCTGGCCTTTGCGTACGCCATGGGGGGTGTCTCGCCAGAGTCGCTGTGGCTGGCCGTCTGGTACCTGGGGCTGAGCGTGCTGCAGGTCGGCGCGCTGGCATTGGCCTGTTCGGCTTACTTTCGCACAACACCATCGGCGTTGATCGGTTGTTACGTGCTGGGCATGGCGATGTTCTTCGGACCGCCGCTGCTGCAGGCGTTCGAACTAGTGCGATTCGACTTTCTGGTAGACACGATAGCGATGCTGTTCGGCTTTCCCGATCTGATCATCGGCGATCGGCCAAGTGTGAGCATGTATCTGTTCGGGCCTTACGTCTTCTTCGTGGCCGAGTATCTGGCAATGGTTCAAGCGCTGGCCGTGGGCATTCCGATTGTGGGGACGATCTTCGTTTGGCTGGGCCTGGCCCGATTCTTCGTTGTGCGTCGGGCCTTTGCTCAGCGGCAGCCCTCGCTGAATAGTCTCTGGCGGAAGGTCGATCGGTTGTTCCCGAACTCCGACAAAGACCGTCCGCCGGCCGCTGCTGCTCGCGGCACGACTCACACGCTGTTGCCAGATGACGAGCCGGTGGCTTGGCGCGAAACGACCAAGAAGCCCATTGGAAGCTGGCGGTACCTGGTATTTATTCTGGCCGCCGTGGAGCTGCCGCTGCTGGGTATGTGCTTTCTGTCGACTGGGCTCGACTATCCTCTGCTCATGTTGTCGATGCTGCTGATCCTGCTGTGGATTATCGCGGCTCTGGTCGTGACGGTGACGTCGGCGAACTTAATCGCCGGCGAAAGGGCCCGCCAAACTCTCGATCTGTTACTGACCACACCGATGAGCGGCCGCGAGCTGGTCGAGCAGAAGTTCCGCGGCGTTATGCAATTGATCGCCGTGCTGGCCGTCCCTTTCATGACGCTGTTTTTGGTCCAAACGGCCTGGCGCGAAGACTTGGTGCATGTCGGACCGTCAAGCACGCACAATAGTTTCGCCGATGCCGGGGGGGCGGCGCTGTATCTTGTCTGCTCGATCTTGACGGTGTGCGTGTACCTGCCGCTGGCGGCCTGGATGTCGATGTTGATTGGGCTGAAGGTCCATTCGCAGAACAAGGCCATCGTCGGGTCGCTGGCCGCGGTGTTGTTGTGGGGGGCGTTTCCGTTCATGGCAGCCATGCCATGCGTGATCGTCGTCGACGCGTTTGGCACCGTTCCCATCGATGCCGATGCCCGTGAGACGATCTTCTTTGTGTTCCTGCTTTCGCCGACGTGGATGATTCCTGTGAACGAGTACGGCGTTTGGGATGAGCTTGAAATCGACGCGCCGCTGCTGCAGGTGGTGCTTCACTTTGCGCTGCAGGGCGGGCTGCTGCTGGCGATTCATCGCTATTGCCTCAACGCGGCCGACCGGCTGCTAGGCCGCGAATAGTCGGCGCACGTCTTGGGGCGCAAGTCCGGCAAAAATGCTGCATGCCAACTCGGGCGGCGATACAATCGAGTGCGATTGGAACCGCCGTGTTCTAATCGGGCCGCACTTGGACAGCATGAGATCCTTCGCCTTGCTCGGGATGACACGTCACACGCGACAGTTCTTGACTCGGGTGATCGCAGCGGCCGGCTGCTTGCTGCTGGCCGACGGCCGCGCTGAGGCCATCGACATCGAGCAGGTGGAGTGGGGCTTCGATGGGCAAGTCGTTGCGCATCGGTTCAACGTGCTGTCGGTATTGGTCGGCAATCCGAATCCCGAGGTGTTCGAAGGCGTGCTGGAATTGCACAAGTCGATCGCTGGGGCCGGCCGCGTGGGGGCCATCTTGGTCGAGTCGGTGTATTTGGCCCCGTACTCCAGCCGTTGGGTGCAGTTCTATCCCTACACGAGCAACGCCTACGAAGAGTACACGCTCTTTTGGGGCGGCGGAGCCGAACAGCGTTACGGCCTCCCCAAACCGCGTGTCGGTGAGCCCGCCCGAATCTTGCTGGATGATCCCGACAACCTGCTCGCGCGGGGCGGCTTGCTCAAGAAACTGCCCGACAATCTGTTTCCAGCCAACTCAACCGCCACCGACTCGCTGCAGGCGGTCTTCATCGACCATGTGCCGCGCTGGGAGGGGGCGCGGCGGACCTCGTTCCTCGAATGGCTCCGTCGCGGCGGCTTTGTGCATGTGCTGAGAGGCGCTGACGGAGAATATCCACGCTTTAGCGACGACATGGCCGTCCTGAATTCGCCGCTGCAGCGCCGCCGCATCGGCGGCGGGTACGTCATCCGCCACAACATCGGACGCAATGACGTCGATCAAAATTTCTTGAAGCGTGCCGTGGAGCTCGAACGACGCAGCACGCGAACCCCCGGCGACGAACTGGACGAAGTCGCCCAGGTCAAGCGTCCGTTCGCCTCCGGCGCCGCAACGATTACCGAGGGTTATTTCTACGGCATCTCCGAGTCCGACTGGACGATCTTGGGACATCTGAAGAGCATGTCGAACCCCGATCACAACTGGCCGGCGATCTACGGTCTGTCGCTGATCTATTCATTGATTATCTTTCCGGGCTGCTACCTGTTGGGACGCAGGCGCATCGACTACCGGCTCGTCTTCGGCGCGATGCTGTTGGCGGTGGCGGTCTTCAGTCTGATGATCGGCCTTGTGGGACGTCGCGGCTACGGCGAAGCGACCAGCGTGCACTCGGTCGCCATCGCCCGCCCACTCGATAAGAACGTTTGCGACGTCACCGCGTGGTCGGCCCCGTTTGCAACGACTGGCGGCGACTACGAAATTGTCCACAACGGCGAGGGGCGGCTGTACTCCACGGCTCAGACTCGTGAGGCGGTTAACCGCTTCATCGACAACGGAGCCGAAGCCGTCTTTCTGGCCGACATTCCCCCCTTCTCTTCGCGCCCGTTCACCCTCCGGGCAAGAGTCGAGTGCCCCGTGCCAGAGCTGAACGTCACCAATTGGCAGCCCGGCCGAATCCTCAGGCAACTCGCGTTTACCACCGGCGACGGGTTTCCCGACGATGTCAACACGGTCCACGCGCTGTATCGCAACCGGATCTACACGCTCGAAGCAATCGGCAACGAATGGAAGCTGGCCCCGAAGTCACAGCCGCTGGCGGTCTTTCTGCAATACGACGAGACAGCCATGCAATATGGAGCATCGACGAACCCCTTCGCATTCGACCCGTTCGCCAGCGACGACCAGGCCCCCGACAAGCGTTACGACGCATTGATCAAGCCGTTGATTGCCAGGGGCCTGGGACTGCAAGACGGCGACAGCGTGCAGAAATTCGAATTGCTCGACGACCGCGTGCGGGTCTTCGTCTACGGCGCGCTTCCCGAAGAGCTGTATTTGAAGAACGACCGCTTTACCCGGCAGCGCGGACGGGTGTTATACAGCATCGACCTGTTCGGCCCCGAGAGCCAATGAGCCAAACCACACTCACGCCGCCGTCCAAGCAGACGTCGCACCCGCCGGTGATCGACGTCGAAAACGTCTCGTATTCGTTCGGTCCGCACAAAGCGCTCGACAAGGTGAGCCTGCGGGTCGAAAACGGGGCTCTGCATGGATTTGTGGGACCCAACGGGGCCGGCAAGACAACCTGCCTCAAATTGGTGTGCACTCTGCTGCGACCGCAAAGCGGAGCCATTCGCGTGTTCGGCCACGACGTCGTTAAAGAGGTCAAGGCGGTCCGCCGCCGTATCGGGTTCATGCCGGACCACTTCAGTACGTACCGGCAAATGACGGTCTTCGAGTACCTCGACTTCTTCGGCGCCGCGTACGGCTTGACAGTCAAGCAGAGGAACCGCGTTATCGCCGACGTGCTGGACCTGACCGACATGGCAGCCCGCACCGAAGAGTACATCAGTTCGTTGTCGCGGGGGATGCAGCAGCGGGTGAGCCTGGCGCGGGTGCTGGTCAACGACCCCGAACTGCTGCTGCTGGATGAACCGGCCTCGGGACTCGACCCGCGTGCGCGGATCGAGTTGATGCAAATCTTGCAGGCGCTGCGCGGAATGGGCAAGACGGTCTTCATCAGTTCGCACATCTTGAGCGAACTGGCCGAGCTCTGCGACAGCGTGACGATCATCGACAGGGGGAGCATCAAGTACAGCGGGCTGATCGACGAATTGCTCACACGGGAGGCGGCCCACCCGACGTTCCGAGTGGGTTTTGCCGATCCACAGCCCGACATCGAAGAACAACTGGGCAACCTGCCCGGCGTCGTCTTGGTCGAGGCGATTGACGGGGGGCGGGAGTATCGCATTGCCATCAACACCGACGAAACCAGCACCGATGCACTGCTGCGGGGGGTGCTCGATCTGAACCTGTTTATCACTGGATTTAACAAAGACCGCAAACACTTGAACCAGGCGTTTATGGACCTCACCGAACGCGGGGTGCTGTGATGCTCAGCGGCACGCTGGCGCTGATGACCCGGGCCCTGCGGCTCGACGCGCGAATGCTGCGCTCGCATTTGTTTCGGCTGCTGTTCGTAGTGATCATTCTGATGAGCCTGGTGGCCGCCCGGCTTTACGTAACGTTCCTGGGCGCACCGGGTTTGGCCTTCTTCATCCAGATGGCCGTATTGAACGCCGCGTTCATCACGCTGGCGGGCCTGAGTTTTTTCTCGACGTCCATCACCGAAGAAAAAGAAGAAGAGACGCTGGGACTGTTGAAGATGGCCGGCATCAGTTCGTTCGCGATTCTGATCGGCAAGTCGGCGCCCCGACTGATTGTGGCCTTGTTGCTGTTGTCGGTGCAGTTCCCATTCACGTTACTGGCCGTCACGCTGGGCGGCGTCACGCTGCACCAAGTGTTTTCCACGTACGTGAGCCTGCTGGCCTATCTGTTTCTGGTCGCCAACTTGGGGCTGATCTGCTCGGTCGTCCGCCGGCGCTCCAGCGCCGCCTCGGGCATGTGCACGCTGCTGCTGCTGGGATATCTGGGTGTGCCTTTCGCCCAGCGCGTCCTGCAGCTGATCGCCAATGTGTGGTTCGGCATCAACGCGTCGGCCGTGAACTCGGCACAAGCGGCACTGCAGCCCATCTACGAGACGTCAATCACGTCTCGACTGTTTGCGATCATGAAAACCGGCTTCGACGATCCTCTTTTGAGCGGCCAAGTCGTGAGCAACGTGGCAGTCGGCTGCGTGTTGTTCTTATCCGCGTGGGCCGCGTTCGACTTCTGCACCCGCGAGCAAAAGCCCATCACCGAGCGGCGGACCTGGGCGTTTCGCCGCTCCGGATTGTTCGGCCGGCTCGGCGTCAGCAGGGCCTGGCCCAAAGCCGTCGTCTGGAAAGACTTTCACTTTGCGGCGGGCGGCGTGATGGTGCTGCTGTTCAAGTTCCTCGCCTACCCGGCAGTCATCTGGCTCGTCACATACCTCTTGTACCCGCGCCGTCTCGACCTGCAGCGGTTGGGGCAGATCGGCATGACCGTAGCGCTGGTCGGCCTGGTCATCGAAGCCAGCATATTCGCCTCGCGGATGTTTCATACAGAAGTCAAGTGGCGCACGTTGCCGGCGTTGATGATGCTCCCCAACTCGACCGCCTACATCGCCTACTCGAAGGTAGTTGGCTGCCTGATCGGGCTGGCGCCCGCGATCGTGTATTTCCTGATTGCCGCCGAGCTGTCTGGGGGAGAATTCGACCAGTCGGTGCAAAGACTTTTCGATGAGGCGTGGTTCTGGTTTATGTTTCTGCAGTTCTTCCTGTTCCTGCACCTGACCGCCTTCCTGTCGCTGACGATCAAGTGGGGCGCCATGCCCTTGTCGTTCGGCATCGTCTACATCACGGCCACCTGTTGCATCCCTACGCTCACAATGACCGGCGTGATGCGCGGCGGCGGGGAAGGCGTGTTCGCGTTCCTATCGTTCGCGGAGCTGGTCCTGATCGCCGCTCTGCACCCGCTGATCGGCTACCGGATGCAGGAGATGGCAGCGAAGTGACGGAGACCGAGGGCGAGGGAACAATGGCATGCAGTTCTTCGACGTCGCCGATGCGGGCTCTATCTCTGTGTCTAGGCGCCTAAGTTGTCTATTCTACGCTCGAGGGCGCGCAACTGGTGCGAGCGCCTCGCCTCTCGATGCCGTGACTCGGACTTGTGATTCTGCATGGACGACCCCGACTGCATTCATCGCATTCGCGCGCTCTCCTGTTGGCAAGGAGAGATTACGCCCGAGCCGTTGAGCGGCGGCATCACGAACCGAAACTTCGTCGTTACAGACGACCGGAATCGCTACGTCGTTCGTGTGTGTGAGGATCGGTCGTTCTTGGGGATCGATCGCCGTAGCGAGCGGGTTTGTCATGGGGCAGCTGCCGAGATTGGCGTGTCACCCGAGATCGTGCATGCCGAGGGCATGCTTCTCGTGAGCCGGTTCGTCGAATCGCACACGTTGAGTGACGACGACGTAGCTGACGAGGCGATGCTTGAGCGGATTGCCCAAGTCTTGCAGAAGTTGCACGGCGCCCGGCACGAGTTGGCCGGCGAAATGCTCTACTTCTGCCCATTCCAGACTGTCCGCACGTATGTGGCCACGGCCCACGAATTGGGTGCCGAGTTACCAGAGGACGTCGATACCTTGCTGGCAGATTCAGCCACGCTCGCAGCCGAAATGCGGCCCTTCCACCCCACGTTGTGCCATAACGATCTGCTGGCGGCGAACTTTCTCGACGACGGCCCGCGGATCTGGCTCGTCGATTGGGAGTACGGTGGCATGGGCAACCCGCTGTTCGATCTCGCCAGCGTCTCGGCTAACGCCCGGCTGGCACCCGCATTGGAAACGACTCTACTGGCCGCGTACGGCCTCTCCGGCGACGAGGCCGTACGCCGCGAAGTGCGGATCTTGAAGACGATCTCGCTACTGCGCGAGGCGCTGTGGTCGGTCATCCAGACCGTCAAGTCCGATCTCGATTTCGACTACGTCAAATACGCCAATGAGAACTTCGCCGCCTATCAAGCGGCGCGCAGCGAACTCGGCTGACAAGTTGGCTCTAGAGCGCGCCAAGCATAAACGTTGCGGGTTCCGGCGGCGTAGATAGGACATACAAAGGCCGAACTGGGTCCGGTAGCCGCCACGATTATCCCGGATGGGATCTATCCCGTTCCGTTTCCGCGCCACGGTAGCAGGCGTTGTAGCCAACGGGCCTTGTGCGCGCTAATCAGGAATCCCAGGATCAGCATCACCACGCTCGACGAAAACGCGACGACCGCCGGCCAGCCCCAGATGTCGATGGCGCGGCGCAACAACGATCCCAGGCCGATGCATATCAGCAGCACCGCGTTGACTGCTGAGGAGTACACGAACCACCGGTTCATCCAGAACAAGCCAATCGCCAGACAGGTTCCAGTGGCGAAGGTGATGTAGGGAACGACGGCCGCGACCGGCACGACCGTGAGTGCGGCCATCGGCACCATTGCCGCCGCCAACCCGCGTAGGAATTGAGCGAACGGGTCGCGAAAGCTCAGTCCCACTACCAGAATGGCCGCCCACAGCGCGTGGTAGCTGGTCGTTATTCGATATTCGGCAAGGGCCGTTTGCGGCAGAATCAGCCACAAGAAGATCGTTCCGGCCATGGCTGCTGTTGCACAGATTCGGGACGATTGGACGAACAATCCCCGTCCAAGCAAGAGGGCGGCCAGTGCGAGGAACGGCCACGGCGTGGGATCAGTGAGTGTGCCTGAACTGATCGTCGCCGGACCGACGACGGACAGCAACGCGACGCCGGCAACGAAACCGTAGCCGGCTCCCACCGCACCGCGAATCCGCGCCCATCCATAAAAGCCGATCAGCAGCCAGAGCGTCAGCCAGACCGGCGAACCGACGCGTTCGATCAACCGCCCTAAGAATCCCTCGAATACGGCGCTCGTTCCCGTCGGAATAGAGAGCAACAGCAGCCACGGAGCCCAGCGCAACACGCGCGACAACAGCTGGCGATTGTCACGGACGAACGCTGCTTCGAGCACCAGCATCAGAATGGCGAATGCGAGCGGGACCAGAAAATAGAGCCCCCAAATCGTGTTGAACTCAATCGCTCGCCCGGTGGGAAGCTCTCTCCAAATGTCGCCGTTGAGCCCGTAGACCATGCTGACGGTGTACGACCGCAGTGCGACAGCCGTTGCAATCACGCCGAATGCCGTCCAGGGAAACCAGGGCCACTTCCATGGCGTGCCATTCTGTTCGACATAACGCGCGCCGGCGCGAACTGCCGGCATCAGGCACAGAAACAATCCCGCGGCCACAATCGGAAACATGAAGATCGCCCACTCTTGATCGACCCGCGGCCGCGGATGCAATTCGGGCGTGTACCACCAAGGCGCCAGATAGAACAGTGCCAGCATCAGGTGATAGGGAATCCGGTACAGGAGTCGCAGCCGAACGCCCGCGCCCCACAGCACGGCTTCAGAGACGCCGGCCGAAAACAGGTACCCAAACAACAACAGTGCGGCGCCCGGTTCGGCCGTCTCAATCGTGGAAAACAGATCGTCGGCACTGATCGACACCGCCAGAAACAGCAGCAACAACAACAGCAACACCGATCGCGCGTCTTCCCAGACTTTGCCCAAACGCACGATCAGCACGCCAATCACGGCCAGCACCAGCGTGTAACCGGCGAGCACTCCCAGCATCAGCCAGGAGTCGATGCCGCCGACTTCCAGTGTGCCGTACGCGGTGCGGATGGAGAACAGCATCAGCACCGTGCTCATCGCATAGAACGGATTGTGTGTGTAAAGGTACTTCAACACCGAGGGGCGCGCAGCAGGCGCAGACGGGGTCGTAGACATCTCGGTCTCCTTAAGAAGGGATGGGATATTGGAGACAGTTCGTCGCAGACTCAGGTTGTCAGCGGTGGACAACCGGCAGAGGGCGCCGGCCGGCACCGCACAGCGAAGTGATCGTCGAGAACAGGGGCGGTGGAACGACGCCAGATCGGCCAGCCGCTTCCAACACGTCGCGAGAGAGTTCCGACACCTGAATCATCTCAGCGCCGAGATGACCGGGTCAAGATGTTTCGTGGAACCCGCGGCTCAGACGAATCGCACGTCAGAACGTCAGCTGTCTGGAGCGGCCATCGATCACAACCAGCCTGTGCGTTTGGATTTGGCTCTCGTGTTGCTCTCTTCAGCTTCGTGACCTTTGTGGTCAATCCGTTCGATTTGCTTCACGGTTCACAGCATTGGTTGGGCTAATGAACTACAAAGCACGAAGTGCACAGCGCGGCCTGTGGCCGCAACTAAAATCGTGTGCTAAAGAGCGAGGTGCTGAGGAGTTCACGTCAAGTCGACGGTGTGTGAGCGGTGCCCCGAAGGGGCACAAGACAACAGCCCAGGGTCGCGAAGCGCACCCTGGGTCTGCAGATTTCAACGAAGATCAAACCCCGCAGGGGTTTTACAAGCGACGTGTAGAACTCCTGCGGAGTTCAGGGTTCCCTCGATATTTACCCAGGGTGGCGCGGCTGCGCCGCTGACCCTGGGCTGGTGTGTTCAACTGCTCCGCAGTTGAGCATCGAATCCGGCACCACGTTTCAGCCTGTCATTTCGGCTTCGTTGCCACGAAGATTTCGTACTCGTCGGGTTCGAGTTCGGAATGTTCGATCGGCACGGCCCTCGCTTCGAAGCCGACTTCTGTGATCAGCCGCAGCCAGTCTGCTCGGCTGAATAGGCCTTCCACGTGACGGTCCCATTCCACGCGCACTGTGCCGTCGCTTTCGCGCAGCAGGTAGGCGTAGTCGACGGTGTAGGTGTTGTCGTTGGGGTCGGGATCCCACATCCATTCGAGGAACCGCAATCCGCGGTCTGGGCCGTCGCTGCCGCCGTGGTCGGTCGACTCTCGAAAGTTCTCGCGCAGGTGATCGGGGGCAAACAGAGCCGAGCCGCCCGCTTTGCAGTGCACGTATGCCGTTTCGATGGCGCTTCGCACGTCGGCCTCGGTCGTCATGTAGGCGATTGCATCGTGAATGAAGACGCAATCGAACTGCCGATCCAGGCGAACCGTCCGCATGTCGCCTTGGACGTGTTCGCACTCCGGGTTCAAGTCGCGGCTTACCTGGAGCATGCCCGGCGAGGGCTCGACGAGCACCATGTCAAACCGGGCCTTGAGATGCGACGCATTGTTCCCACCGCCGCTGCCGAGTTCCAACAGCGTGGAAGCAGGCCCTGGGCACGCATCCAGCAGCAGTCGTTGATAGCCGGCCGCCTCTTCCGCGTATTCAGCCGGCGCCGACATTAGCGGCCACCAATTGGCCAACTCGTCGTACAGCTTGAACGTACTCTCTGCTGACATGAGGACACACTCGATTGGGTCTATCAACGGTACCGGCGCCGTGCTCTCTCAATTGATTGCATCGTTGTCAACATGCGACTGATCGAGCAACGGTCGCAGTGCGTCTCGGGCGAAACGTGTTGAGACCTCAAGTGCGCCGTGATTGTTGAGGTGGTGGTGGTCGAAAAAAGACTCCGACTTCAGGTTGTGCCGAGTGTCGAAGTCGAAAAGCCGGACATCCTCGACCTCGGCAATTTTCCGGATGTGCTCCAGCGATGCTTCGTAGTCACCCGGCCGGAACAACTCGCGATGGTCCGCAACCACGGGAAGCAGGAATAGAAATGGGGTCAATCCGTCGCGTTTGATTCTGCGGATGAGACGTCGTAACGCATGGGTCTGCACGCCGCCCAATTGAAACTGCTCGAGACGGTACTTTTGGACAAATATTTGCTTTAGCCGTTCGGGAGAGCGAATGTTTCTGTCGACCTTACGTCGATTCCAGCCTTTCTCGCCATCGGCCCATTCGGCTCGGAAGTCTTGGAATCGGCGCGTAGTCTCCTCGTACGGACCAATTTGCTGTGGGTCCGGCTGGTCGACTCGTTCTGCAGTGCGCCGAGACTGAAAGACTCTTCGCTCACGGAGACTCATGAGGCGGATATGCAGCAGCATCGAACTCAGAGCCAGACGAGTCTCTTCGCCGAATAGAGAATAGCCGTCACTTCCAGATTCTGGTTGACTCTCTTGCTGAGCGACCGCGGAGTCATCGTGCGAGGTGGCTGGCCCTGCTTGATTGCCCTGCTTTGTGGTGGGATTTGACTGGCCAAGTCCATCTTTGATTGGCCGTATCCTTTTTCGGGCGATTTGGGCTCGTTCCCAGTCGAGCAAGAACGCGTCGTTCATCGCGGCGCAGCGAACCTCGATGCCAACGTAACCGGGCGACGCCGCCGCGCTGCGCATGACCTTGCTGTGCTCATTTTGATACACGAACAGCATTCCGACGTTGGAGACGCCAAGCTGGCTGACGTTTGCCACCCAGACGCAGTCGAGCCCCGCCTCGGCCAGTTCACGTTCGATGGTTCTTGGTGCAAGTCCAGACATTGTGCGCGAAGTGCCCGTCAGGAACACCACCGGACACTGGATCGCCGATGGACTGGGAGGTGGACTCGCCGGTTCCACATCGCGCGCACGCATTGCGAAATCCGACAGCGCAAGGACGGACTCCGTCAGCGCAAGGAACAATCCAGCATAAAGCAGCATCCGAGTGTCGCGCCCCATGCCTGTCTCGCTTCAAGAACGAAGTTCGAACGTTGTCCTCTGCCTCGGGCCCATCATAAGCAACGGACCAGACGTCGAGAACCGCGGCGCCTCGGTTTAAGACAATCAAACTTGCGCCGATGATTCGATACGGAGAGCGAATCGCACGGATGTGCCAGGCCCTGTGACTCTGCTTTGACACTCGTTTGGGGCGAAACGAAGATAGTGCTGACTGCAGGATTGCGATCCTGTGCCGAGACCCGATTGTTGGAACCAGAGTCGAACTCCCCCGTGCTCTTCAACTCGTCGATCTTCGCTGCGTTCATTGCCGTATTGTTGCCGGTCTACCTTCTGGCACGGTTCTCGAAGCCGAGAAAGTTCGTGCTGCTAGTCGCCAGCTATCTGTTCTATGCCGATTGGGACTATCGCTATCTTGCATTGCTGTTCATTTCCACGGCGGTGGACTTCTATGTCGGCCGGCGGATGGCGGTTGCCGTCCGAGCGACCGAGCGCAGACTGCTGTTGTTTGTCAGCCTGATCACGAATCTGGGACTGCTGGCCGTATTCAAGTATGGAAACTTCATTCTCGATACGGGCGGCTGGATCTGGGCGGCGCTGGATGTGAGCCTGCCGCGATTGCCAGAGACAATTCCCGTGGGGATCTCGTTCTATACGTTTCAGACGCTGAGCTACACGATTGACATCTATCGCGGCCATCGCAAGCCAGAGGAAAGCGCGCTGAACTTCGCGCTGTACGTTTCGTTCTTTGCCCAACTCGTGGCGGGGCCAATCGTGCGTAGCAGTCAGTTCCTACCGCAGATACGAACGATGCCCGAACTGAAGATGGAGCCGATCGCGGCGGGCGCGCAAAGGTTTTTGCTGGGGTTGTTTAAGAAGATCGTCATTGCCGACAACGTGGCACTTTACGTCGATACCGTGTTTGCCGACCCATCGGCTCATTCTGCGCCGGTATTGTGGTGTGCCGCTTACGGGTTTGCGCTGCAGATCTATTGCGATTTCTCAGGCTATACCGACATGGCGTTGGGCATCGCGCAAGGGTTCGGCCTGAAACTGCCGGAGAACTTTAATGCCCCGTATCTGTCGAGAAGTATCACGGAGTTCTGGAGGCGGTGGCACATATCGCTTTCCACGTGGCTGCGCGACTATCTGTACATCCCGCTGGGCGGCTCACGAATATCTCAGCAGCGAACCTACTTTAACTTGATGGTAACCATGCTGTTGGGAGGACTGTGGCATGGTGCCGCGTGGAACTTCGTGTTCTGGGGTGGGTTTCACGGGGCGATGCTAGCCGTCGAGCGGGCTCGTGGCTGGCGACTGAATGACGAGCCAAGCTCCGCTATCTTTGGTGCGAGCCTGTTGAGGATTCTGCTGACGTTCCATCTCGTCACGATAGCATGGGTCACGTTTCGGGCAGAGAGTTTCGGTTTGATGGCAACCTACCTGCATCGAATGTGCTGGGCGTGGAGTGTCGAGGACCCGCTGCTGAATCTGGGCCTCTTCTGGGCAGTGGTGGCTGCGTTGTTGGCTTGTGGGCAATACGTCGAGTTGCGATATCGCCTGCGTGAAACAGTCTGGCAACGACTCCCGGCACCGATTTGCGGTCTGGCTTTGGCCTCGCTGGTGATCATGATGAGTTTGTTTCACGTCGATGACGTGGCCTTCATCTATTTCCAATTCTGAGTGACCGCCGGGAGCGCTGCTGGTGTGCCAAATCAAGAATTCCCACACGAGGCTTGCGATCAACGGTCGTCAGATCGAGCGCACAAAGAAAGCCCCGCGAGGGGCTGGGGGAGTGGACAGGGGGAGAATTGAACTCCCGACACCAGGATTTTCAGTCCTGTGCTCTACCAACTGAGCTACCTGTCCCCGACTGAGTCTGCGCCACGCGGGGCCGCCGGCTCAATGAGAATCGGCCGACCGGCAAGACACCTGGGTGTCAGGGGCGGTTCGGCCAACGAACGCAGATGATAGCGCATCGCTGGTGCGCTTGCAAGGAAATCGGATGAACGCGTCGAGAGCGGTTTGGTTCGATTCTCAAAGTCCCCCCGTCGCAACCGGTCGCGACGCTCTTGCAGCTACAGCAGGCTGTAGATCAGGATCTGCAGGACCAGCGCGATGGTGGCGCCCAGTTTGAGGTTTTCGTCCCAAGTCCCCTTGCCCTCCTTGTTGGTTGTGGCTTCGCGGGGGAGTGACAAAACCCAGATCAATAACAGCACCGGCAAGGCGATGAACAACCCGCGAGCGACCGGCAGCGGGATCTGCAGGAAAAGGTCGCGGACGAAGTTGCCGATGTGATGCAGTGGGGTCACGGCTGCGTCCTTTCGCGACGGTGATAAATCAGCGCGGCGACCTTTTCTTCCGGCTCCGGCTTGGTCAACAGGCTGATACCAATCACCAAGCCGAGCGCCAGCAGGAACGACCAGACTGAGAAGTACAAGAATGGTTGCTGCACCTGAAACAGCGGGTCGAGGCCCAGTGCGGTGAAGACCGGTTTCTGGTTGAGGGTAAACAGGCTGATCGAGAACAACACACCGGTGACGAATCCGACGAACGCGCCGGTTCCGTTGGCCCGCCGCCACAAGATTCCACACAACAGAATGGCCAGTGCAGGGCCTTGGAAGAACGACAGCAATGTCTGGAAGATGGCGTAGATGCCTTCCTCCATGCGCGTCAAAAGCAACGCGAAGATGATGGCCCAAATCACGAGTCCCAAGGTCACGACCCGCCCGACGAACAGCAGGTGCCGGTCGTCAGCATCCTTCTTGATGAATCGTTTGTAAAAGTCGTTGGTGAGAATCGTGGCTGACGCGTTGAGATAGGAGTCGACGCTCGACATCAGGGCGGCCACAAAGGCCGCGAGAAACAGGCCGCGCAGTCCGACCGGCAACAGCGCTGAGACCAGTGCCGGAAACGCCTGGTCGCCATCCTGCATTTCGGGAAATTTGACCAGCGCGATCAGGCCCGGCACGGCGATGATGAACGGGATCACGTTCTTAAGAACCGCCCCCCAGACGTAAGACGCCTTCGCTTCGAATTCGCTTCTTGCTCCCAGCGACCGCTGCACGATGGCCTGGTTGCCGAGCCAGTAGGCGGGGCTGAGGACCAATGCCAGCCCGAAGAAGATGCCCGTCCAGGGGAACGGCGATTTGCTGTCGACCGGTAGCACCAGCGACGTGTGTTCGACAACATCGCCATCCTCGGCAGATGCGGCAGCGCGAGCGGCTTGCTCGCGCTCTTCAAGTTGCCTGCGAAGTTCGCCGACGCCGCCGATATCACGCAGTCCGATGACCAGCACCAGCAAGCAGCCGGCGATCATCACGGCGCACTGAATTGTGTCGGTATAGACGACAGCGGCGAGCCCCCCCACGCAGGTATAGACGCCCACGAGTGCGGCGGTCGCCAGAATGCAAGTGGTCTGATCCCAGCCAAACAAAGCGCCCATCATCTTGGCTGATGCCAGCAACATGATGCCCAGATTGCAGGCCATGAAGAGGAGCCAGCAGAGCCCAAGCGCCGTGCGGACTCCGGCGTTGTAGCGGCGTTCCATGAACTCAGGGATGGTGTAGACCCCGGTCCGGTAAAAGTAGGGAATGAAGATGAAGGCCCCGACCATCATGGCCGGAATACAGCCGATCCATTCGAAGTTGGCCACCGCCATGCCGTACGAATAGGCAGCTCCCCCGACGCCAATGATGTCGGTGCCGCCGATGTCGGTGGCCACCAGCGACATGCCGATGGCCCACCAGGGAAGCCGGCGACCGGCCAGAAAGAAGTCGCTACTGGTCTTGATGCGACGACCAATGGCGATACCCAAGGCGACCGTGGCTAAGAGATACACCACCAGGACCGCGTAGTCGATGGGAGCCAGTTCTGTGGACATGCTGCGTCCGGTCAATCTGAAATGGCGTCGGCGCGAGTGGCATTTCGATGCTGAATTGCCTGCGATGTTCCGAGTCAACCAGATTCGAGCACGGCTTGCAATTGTCTGGATCGAAAATCGTGGATTGGCTGGATTGAAGTTCGCTGCGCGTTGCGATTGAGTTATGTCCACGCTGCATCGAGGACCAGTGTCGGCCGACACGTCTTCTGCCGACGATTGCTGTTTTGGAGCAGGCGCCTATCACGAAGACCTTGGTCCCCTCTGAGTTGCGGGGATGTCGTGCACAGATAGTCACAGCGGTCGCCTTGGCGCTGATGGCAGCGCTTCGGCTATAATGTAGGTATCACAAATCACGCGAGCGGTCTTGTCTCGCTACGCTTGGGTTTCATACGCAGGGATCAGCATGCCAGCCCGCTACGTCGTGCGATATGGCGCGACGCGCCACATTGCCGAATTTGCTGCGAAGGGCCCGCAGCAGGAATACGAGCGGAGTTGCGAGGTGCTCGTGCGCAGCGCCCGCGGTTCCGAATGGGGCACAATCTTGTGCCCGGCCACCGATCAAACGCGCGACTACCTGGGCAGCAAGGATAGTTCCGGCCGCATACTGCGCAAGGTGACGAACGAGGATCGAGACAAACTTGAGGAAATCAGACGCACCGAGCGGGGTGAGTTCGACGGTTGCTTGGAGATGATCGGCGAGCAAAAGCTGCAAATGCAGCTGGTCGACGTCGAGCATCTGTTCGGCGGGGAGCGGCTGATCTTCTATTATCTCGCCGAGCAACGCGTCGATTTCCGCGAACTTGTCAAGGCGCTCGCGCGTCGGTTCAGAACACGCATCGAAATGCGGCAGATCGGGGTCCGCGACGAGGCCCGTCTGCTGGCCGATTATGGAGATTGCGGCAAGCCGGTTTGCTGCAATACCCATCTCCGCGAGATGCCGCCGGTGTCGATGAAAATGGCCAAGATCCAGAAAGCCACGCTGGACCCGACAAAGATCTCCGGCCGCTGCGGCCGCTTGAAGTGTTGTCTGCGGTACGAGTACGACACCTACGAAGAGTACCGACGTGAGTTGCCACGCGTGGGCGCGATGGTTGTGACACGGCAGGGAGAAGGTAAAGTCATTGGTCAGGAAGTGCTGGCCCGCAAGGTCTTGGTGCAATACGAAGGGCATCGGCGGGTGCTCACCGGCGAAAGCGACATCCTGACTGTCGTCAAAGGGTCTAAAGGGTCTTCCGGGAAATCAGATCCACAGAAGAACTGAACAAACCTTGCACAGGCATTCCGCGTGACCCCCAACTGCAGGCTTGCACTGGTGCAGGCTTGCACGGGGCTTTGCCGACCGGAGAAATGTCGCCGGCGGACCGACGCTCCAACCATTGCACCTGTCTGTTCTTGCGGCAAAAACCCAATCGGGCCGATCGCGGCAAACGTTGCGTTCCCCTGGATCGTATGGTGAGATATAGTGATGGACCAAAGCCGTACTAGATTTTTCGCTCATTGATCCCGAGTTATCTACCTCATCATGAGTACGACGAGCAAAACAGCAGTTCAGCGGTGGCGTTACGAGCGCAACGCATACCAGTTCGTATTCGACGCGCTGGATCACACCCAGCGGCGGCTCAAACGCAAGGGCCGTGCGGACTCCGACGAGGAGGCGGCCCACATCTCGGGGCGGGAATTGCTGGATGGCATTCGCTCACTGGCCGTCGAGCGGTTTGGACTGCTCACAAACACGGTCTTTCGCACGTGGGGCGTGCGGGCCACCGACGACTTTGGACGCATCGTGTTCGAACTTGTCGAAGAAGGTCGCATGCGCAAGACCGATCACGATCGCCTGAGCGATTTCTTCGACGTGTACAACTTCGAGGAAGTTTTCGATCGAGACTACGAGATCGACACCTCGAAGGCGTTTCAGTCTTAACGCCCTCACTAGACCACCTCTCGGGTCGGCAAGGAGGCGACTCGCCGTGGCCCGTCCAAAGAAACGGCGTCAAAGAGTGGCGCGCCAGTCTGGCGCCAGCCGCGAAGCTGTGCAGAGTGCACCGCCGAGCGATTCCACCTCCACTGTCGTGGAGAGCCCCGCTACGCCGACCGGGTCCCCGCGCCAGATCCCCAAAGGGGTGTGGATGGCAACGATCGCGTTGGTGGCGGTTTGGTGGGCGTTCCTGATGGGATTGGCCTGGTTGACGGCCAATCCGGTGACGCTCAACTACCGACAGATCGAAGATTCGCGGTATGTAGTGACCGGCCGGGTGGCCAACCTGTCGGATGGGACGGTCGAGGTTGAGCGGGAGTGGAGGCGCGAAGAGCCGCTGGAGGTCGTTCGAGTCGAAGATCTCAAACGCAGCGGCGCCGTGGAGGGGCAGACGTACTTGATTCCGCTACGGCCAAACGGAGACGGACTGTACCGCGTTACCCCGACCCCCAGAGTCGACGCCGTTCCGCCGATCTATCCCGCGACCGATGCCGCGATCGGACAGCTCGAGTCGATTCTGCAGCAACTGGCCGAGCCTGACGAAGAAGGATGACGTCGCCTCGGCCGGACGCGAGTCGGATCGCCAGATCCTACACCCTTGTGAAGGTCGGGCAGGCTTGTGGTGTGCGCAGCTGTCGGTGCGTGCCGGTTGTCTATCAGGCTGGATGAGCTTTACGAACCCAAGTCTGCATGTCGGTCATTGAGTTCCAGTCGGGCTCGTCGCGAATGCCGAATCCTGGGCACTGCAGGCTCGCACACTCAACGCGGCCGTTCGTCACGTTCAAGAACCACTCGTCTCCTCGGCGGACGTAGAGATCGCCGTGATGCCGGACGGTGTTCTGCTTGTCTTCAGGCGAGAGCAGCGACAAGCCGTAGTTGTAGTGATGCCCGTTGCGTTCGCAGTGTTGTAGACCCAGAATCCCCAGCGTCGCAAAGTCCTGGTGCAGCGGTACCACGGGAAGATTCTGCAGGTCTTCGCCACTCAAGAAAGCGGCTGTCCCCCGCTGAACCATTCGAGCGGCAAGGGCGTGGTTGGCGAGCGACTTGAAAAAGCCCTTGCAGTTCTTGTGTGAGGTGCCTTGATAACCGCCAGCCAGAGCGCGGGAGAACGCATCGACGGTGCCGTCCGACTCGTCGATCAACAAAGGTTTCTGTGCGGCAATGCGGCGAATTGCAGCCGCCGACTGCGCATCGAAGGCCAAGTGACGCGGCAGGGGCTGCTCGATGTACAACGTGTGTTGAAACAACCCGGCTAACTCGCGCTCGAACAATCGCACAAATTCGGCGAAGAGCGTTAGGTCGGCATAGGCTTCGTTGGCGTCAAGCGTAATGGCCGGCGTGTCTGCCTGCAGCACGACTTGCCAGACGTCGGCCAGACGACTCAAATCGCGATGCACGTCGCCGGAGATCTTCACCTTGAAGAACCGCACGCCGTCGGCCTGAATGTATTCCTCCAGCGTTTCCGGCAGGCCGTCGCCGACGCGCGCCTCTTCGTTGAGGTCGGAAGCTTTCAACGGATCGGAAGTGCCGACCGTGTGTCGAATGAAGAAGCTCGTGCGGGGCGTTTGCGCAATCGTGTCGGCGAAGCGCAGGTCGGCCAACTCGGGATGCAGTTTCGCCGGCTGAAATCCCAGCCGGTCGTGCTTGACCATCTCGAACACTGAGGTCTGTTCCAGCCGGCAAACGGCGTCGACCAGCGCCCGCTCCATTAGGGCAGAGGCGAACGATGAAGTGAGATCTTCCTGCCCGCGCGACTTGCCGAGCCGCATGATTCGTGGATGGCAGAGTCGCCATTGCGCGAACGATGTCTCGAACTCCGGCTGGTTGAGATAGATCTCGCGCGCAGATTGAATCAACGCGACGAGTTCGCGGCGTTTGAGATCGAGGTTGCGGCCGGGCCGTTTGTCGAGCCAGCGAACCGAGAGCCTGTCGGCGGCGCAGCCGAACGCCGTGGCCCCCGAAGCGTCACTGACCACCATGCGGACGTGGCCCAAAGGACTCTTCAAACCTTGCCGGGCCGCCCCGGTGCCTCCTTGTTTGCCCAGAGAGAACGCCATCCGCCCCGGCGGCGTCTCGCGGACGAACAATTCGATGGATTCAATCCGATACGCCATACATCTTCTACCACAAGCTTCATTTCAGCGCGTTTGCGTCTGGCTGCGGATGAATTCGACCTCTCGCTTGTCGTAAGCGGTTCCGTCGGCGCGAAAGATGTCGTGATGCCACACCTCTGGTTCGGCGGTGTGGTCCTTCAACCAAGAGTTCCAGGGGTAGATCGTTTGGCTCTTGCCCGACACCAAGCCCCAGTTATAGGCCGCCACACTGTTGTCTTTGAAGTGCTTGAGTTGCGGGTCGAACCGGCTGCCGTTGCCGCGTGCCATGTATTCGGTACACAGCAAGGGCCGCCCGAATCGTTTCAGCAATTCGACTTTCTTGCGGGCCACGCCGATCGAGTCGTAGGTGTGAAACGACAGCACGTCGGAATGCTCGACCATGTACCGGTCGATGGGCGTCATCTTCTCATCGGACGACCAGTCGCCGTGCCAGATGCCGGCCGTCAATGGTTGGGTCGGTTTCGCGGAGCGCGCCCAGGCAAAGGATTTTTTCAGCAGTTGCAGGGCCAGTTCGGCTTTGTTCGCCGGTTCATGCCGGCCGTAGCTGATGATGTTGCGATTGTCCGCTTCGTTGAACAAGTCCCAGACTTGAACGCGACGGTCGGCATGATATCGCGAGATGACGCCGACGACGTACCCCTCGAGCTTATCCTGCAGCTCGGGCGACTTCAGAATGTCGACGCCGGGGCTTTGAACCCAGCCGGAATTGTGGACATGCGGCACGGGATCGCGCTGCCGGCCCAACTTCGGGAACGGGTCCCACACGCCATCGAAGATGACAAACACGACGCCGATGTCGTGTGCTTGGGCGATGCTCAAGAACCGGTCGATTCGTTCGCAGAAGCCATCGGCGTCCTGTTCCCACAGCAGGTGGTGCAGGTATACGCGAATGCTGTTAAACCCGAGTTTCTCAGCCCAGCTGAGTTCTTCATCGATGATGTCGGGATCGAACGTACCGGCCTGCCACATCTCCAACTGGTTGATGGCCGTGCGGGGAATGTAGTTGCAACCGACCATCCAGGGCATGTCGTCATACCATTCGGCTGCGCGTTCGGCGGACCACTGCTCGTCGTCGGCAGGTATAGCCATTGGATAGATCAGCAGCAGCAGTCCAGACAGCATGTAGACGAAAAGCGGACGTTGCATGGGGATTCTATCTCCAGATCGATCCACCTGTAGAAGTTAACGGTGCGCACGAGAGAACGGCTGATGGGCTGCCGGTCACTCTCGGCGACATCTTGAACAACGCGCGACGTGCGTCAGTCGATTGATTGCAGAATCTGCAGGTCCATCCCGGCGACCAGATCTTTGACTTTCGTCCGGTATTCCTGCATGTGCGGGGCCACCAGGTGCGTCTGGAGCGCCTCCAGGCTTTCCCACTGCTCCACGACGACGACGGCGTTATCGCGTACCGCCTTCTGCGCCGAAATGCCGCTATCGACATCCACACTCGGCCCGTATTGAATGCATCCCGCCTCGGCGCGGACCTGCGGAACGAGGTGGCGAAACTCGGCGAGAAAATCGTCGCGGCGTCCGGCATTCACGTCAATGGTGGCAATCACATGGATCATGCGTTTCTCTTTCCAAGGAGTCCGACAAAAGCGGGGACGGTCTCCAAATAGAATAGCCCTTGACGGCACTGGCCGCCAAGGGCTGCAAACTCAGGATACACGTGAAGGCCGGTCTCGACCGGCTTGGATCTACCGCTGGAAGCCAGCCGCCACAACGATGCCGTCCAGCGTCATGTCGCCGCGCGTGCGGAGCGGTCCACCTGCGTCGAGCCAGATCTGGCCTTCGTAGCCACCGCGGACGAACACGAGGCTCTGGCCGCAGCTGGTCTGCCATTGCAGACCGAAGCCGAGTTCACCAATGGAGAGCGATTCTTCGCCATCATAGTGGTCGCTGCCGACCATGGCGCCGGCCATCTTGACTTCGAAGATGTCCTGCGAGACGTCGCCGAACAACACCGAACCGCGCGCGTTGGCATAAAAGGCCAGCCCACGGCTGCCGAAGGGCCGGGTCAGTTCCATGCCCAGCGTCGGTCCCCAGCCTTCGAAACTGTGCTTGTGCTCGACGAGTTCGTCCTGCACGCCACCGGCAAGTGCCTCAGCGCGAAAGAACTGGTCCATGCGAGCGTAGCGGGCACCGAAGCTCAACAGCAGCGTCGCGTTGTCAATGTAGTGTTGGCTCGTCGCTTCCACATCGATCGTCCGCAACTCGAGGCTGTGCTGGGCCGTCAACGTTTCGCCAGGACCTGCAAAGGCATTTCGCATCAGGCTGGTGTTGGCTGCGAACACCTCGGCGAACAACAGGTCGCCGGCGGCACCGGTCAAGGAGACGATGTCCGTGTCGTGGTCAAACTCCCAATAGCGGGCCCGAAAACCTGCACCGCTGGCGCCGGTGTATCCGAACCAGAGCCGCGGAGCAATCTCGCGGTCGTAGTCGAACGGATAGATGATGTTCGTGTTGACGGGGTCTTGCACGATAGCCACGTTTTCCTGGAAGTTGGCCTGCATCCAGATGATCTCGGCACCTGCATAGAAGAAGCTGCACGGCCGACAGCACGGGTCACAGCACGTGTCACACGAGCCGCTGTCGCAGCCGGTGCTGCACCCGGCGGTACCGTCGCAGGTACCGTTGATGAACTGGCTGGGATCGGTCAGCTGATGCTGGATCGCTCCGTAGCTCGGGGCGGGGGCACCAACCGCTGGTGCCGGCGCCGGTCCCGGTGCAGGTGCCGCCATTGGATCGGCACCGTAGTAGTTATTGCGATAGGCGGTGCCGAAGACGTTGTTGGTCGTCTGTTCGATTCGCTCGCTCACCTTTTGGCGGAGATGCGCCAAATCGCTTTCGAAACCGACGTTCGAAATCGGAGCGGCCTGCTGAGCATAGGCCGGGGCCGACGATTGAATCGCGGGAGCGGCAGTCGGCTGAGGAGCGTATCCTTGAGCAGTCTGCTGAGGAGCGTATCCTTGAGCAGTCTGCTGAGGAGCGTATCCTTGAGCAGTCTGCTGAGGAGCGTATCCTTGAGCAGTCTGCTGAGGAGCGTATGTTTGAGCGGTCTGCTGAGGAGCGTAGGCCTGCGGGTAAGAATAGCTTTGCCCGTACGTCGCCGGCTCTTGAATCGGCAGAGCGGTGGCCGCAGCCTGCTGTTGCGTTTGTTCGTAGGCTGGGCCGTTGTAGGCCTGTGGGTATGCTCCGCCCGGTGCATATGCGGGTGTTTGTGCATAAGGCGCCGGTGCCGCAGCAGTCTGCGGGTAGGCCGCCTGTTGCGACCACGGATTCTGCGCGTAGGCAGAGTGTGGCCAATTGGGCACGTTGCCCGGAGCGTTTTGAGCAAACGCGCTCCCGGCTGCAGAGGCGACCATCATCGTCGCGACGGCGACCGACAAGTTGACTAGACGTTTCATTTGATCTCGACCTTTTCCAATTGGGTCAACGGGTCCTTCACGATTGATCCTGGTCGATCCGAGTGCACGAAGAGTTTGCGCTCATTCCGAAAGCGACCCCCCTCGCAAACACGGAACCGATGTACTCTGAAATCGGGAACAAGGCCGTATCGACTTTAATGATTGTGCCGGAAATCGGTGTGGTGACGGCCGCACACGTCGTGCGGGATCTACCAAAGAACCGGGTCGTGCACGAATTGCGGCTGGTAACGGCAATCCAAGTTGCAAACAATTGCATGTGATTCGATTGGGCCCGCGACCTGCGAAACAATGCCGACTGGTGGGACCGCTGCTGTATGGGCAACGATCGCCTTGCACAACTTGACGACGGCTTCAGTCGACCGGACCGGTGTATCGCGCGCCTGATTTCGTGGTACCAGCGATACATTTCACCGCGAAAAGGTTTCTGCTGCGCACACCGTGTCTATTTTGGCGGAGAGTCGTGCTCGGAGTATGCCCGCCGAGTCGTGCTGGAATCAGGTCTACGACGCGCTTTCGCGCTCACGCGCGAGAGGTTTCGCGCGTGTCGGCAGGCGAAAGATGCGCTGCGGGCACAGCTGCAGGACCACGACGCACAAGATTCAACCAGCGGCTCGAATCTGGAAGCCGCAAGGCAGAAGCGACACTCGGGCGCATCGGCCGGTCCGGCGACGTGGTGCGCTGCCGGCAACTGCGGGTCACCGTGCGGCGATGGGGTCCTCGATCTCGCGGGGGCAGACTGCTGCGCGGGCGTTGACGTTCCAGCCGTCGACTGTTGTGGAGGCTAAGAGCCCGTCAGTGGCGCGACAGGGATTCTGCCCTGGAGGCCGAATCTGCAGCGCCGGACACTTTGCGCGCAAAGTACGACTGCGCGATTCAGAACTCATCGACAGCCAGCGACTGTGTCATGTTGGGGTCGCCAAAGACGTCACTGGAATCGAGATCGGTACGCGGCAAGGGAATTCGCTTCGGCTTTCCGAACCCGAACAGCTTTGCCCAGCGCGACGTCTCTTGTTCGCTCGACTCGGCTGCGGCAATCGGTTGTGACTCTGTGTGGGCAGCCGTATCAACCTGCGAGTCCGTCGCGCTCTCCGCGGTTTCGGATGAAAAGTCCGCTTGCGCAGTTGAAGAACGGCCCAACGGCAGTCCCACCGATCGAGCTGCCTGACACCCGGCCAATCCGCCGCAAAGGGCGAGAATCCCTAGCGCGCGAAGGAGATCGGAACTCATCGGTTCTCCGAGTCCGGGAAAGCGTCGAGGTCCGGTTCGGACTGGGCTGGAACACCGCCAAAATCGAACTTTGGCAGCAGTGTATCCTCATCGCTGGTTGCCGCCGGGTTCGAGACGCGACAACCCACCATAAGAGCGACCATCGTCAAGCCGATGAACAGGAACGTCCGTTTCGCTGACATCGCAGTTTTCCTGGACCGCAGTTGCGTGGTGGCGGCAATCCGAGCGAACCAGAACATCCCTGCTGGCTCGCTGGGGGGCGGTTCATAGCACGATCTCGAACGCTTGGAAAGACGGATTGTCCAAGCGGCGTCCCCGCCTCAAGGGATGATGGCCTGCAAGCATGGCCCTGGTGGATCGACGAAAGCTCTTTTCTGCAAACGACATACAACGCCCCACTTCCGGACGGAATCGGGGCGTTGATCCAGAAACGGCCGGAGTGGGCCGCTAAGCCGGGTTCTGTCGCGGGTGGCCATTTCTCTAGGACGGCGATTGCCCGCCGCCTCCAGCAACCGACCCGGGAGTCGTAACGGACCGGACCGGACCGCGACGGATTGCTCCGCCTGCTCCCTGCTTGGTCTTGCTCCGGGTGGGGTTTACCTAGCCAGACCGGTCACCCGGCCTGCTGGTGCGCTCTTACCGCACCGTTTCACCCTTACCGCGCGCCAATCCGAAGACCGGCACGAGGCGGTCTGCTTTCTGTTGCACTTTCCCTGTCCTCACGGACGGTGGGAGTTACCCACCACCCTGTCCTACGGAGCCCGGACTTTCCTCCCCCAAGAACCGTTCTTTCGAACGAGTCTCGGCAGCGACCACCTTGGCCCACTCCGGCCTTCTGTATTGTAACGCGGTTACCACACAAGAGGACGCAAGCCATTCGGAAAAGGTTCCTGACGCGAACGGGAGTTTTGTCCCACACAATTCGAGGTCGTATTTCAGGGTGCACGGCCTGCGCATTCGACGCTCTCTGTCGAACAGGCGTCAATTCTTGCCAATTGACCACGCGACCAGACGGGGCTACATTTGAACTAGCAGCGGGCCTCCTTGTTTGAGTGGCGGTCGGGCCAGACGACTCCGTCAAGAATTCGTATTCACGACAAACACCCGACTTCGGCGCAGGATCGCTGGGACTCAAATTCATGCTTGGTGAACTCATTCCCTGTGGAGGCGGGGATCCCATTCCACTGATGAAGCCGGCGCTATTGATCGGCAGGCGCAAGAGTTGCGACGTATCGCTGAGATTTGCCAACGTCTCTTCGCACCACTGTGAATTGGAGTTGGTCAACGGATATTGGTCGGTCAAAGATTTGGGAAGCACCAACGGTATCAAGGTCAACGGCGTACGTTGCGATCAGAAATGGCTCATGCCGGGCGACGTGCTCTCGGTCGCCAAACACCGCTACGAAATCATCTATGAACCCGATACCACGGCGCCGCCACCCGAGGTGGAAGCCGATCCGTTTGCGGTCGGGCTGCTCGAGAAGGCCGGACTCGTAAGCGAGGACCACGATGATGACGATGACGTCGTCGTCCACCACCGCCACAACCTCGACGAAGACGATGGCGAGCTGGAAATTGAGGAGCCCGCGCTCGAGATCGAAGAACCCGAGCCGGAAATCGAGGAGCCTGAACTCGAAATCGAAGACACACCCGACTTATTCGGCAGGCAGGAATGATGGCGCCGGCGAGTAGATCCCGATGAGACGCCCTTCGCCGTGACAGGCAAAAAGAAACGCAACAAACTCCGCGTCGCCTTTCGAAAGAACCGGCAGGCTCGTTCTCGAAACAAGGACTGGAGCGGGCAGCTGGGTGCCGAGCCTGGGGACGAAGAAGAAGCGCTTCCGACCGAAGAACGTATCTCCGGGAAGGGCGAACTGACCCGGCACCGAACCATCGTCGGCGTCGAAACCGGAGACGACGGCGAATTGCTCCGCGAAGTTGACGTCTCGAAATGCGAGTCCGGGCGGGTGCTGGCCGCCATCGGCTTGAACGCCATCGTCGAGTCGGCTGACGGGATTGAGTACGAGTGCACGGTCCGCCGCGTATTGCGCACGATGTCCCGCGAGGCACGCAACGTGGTGGTGGCCGGCGACCGCGTGCTGTTTCTCCCGGCACCCGGGGAACAGGGCGTGATCGAGCGCGTGCAACCGCGGCGCGGGACGTTGTCGCGCGTGAGCGGCGGGCGCGAACACGTCATCGTCTCCAACGTCGACCAGGTATTGATCGTGGCTTCCGCGGCTGAGCCGCCGCTCAAGCCGAGCCTGATCGATCGATTCCTAATCAGCGCCCAAAAGGGCGACGTGCACGCCGTCGTCTGCATCAACAAGTGCGACCTGGTCGAACCGGCCCGCCTACAACCGATGGCGGGTCTGTACGCTCAATTGGGCTACGACGTCGTTTCGACCAGCGCCCTGCAAGCCAACGGCCTGTCGCGCCTGAAACATCTGTTGCGCAACAAAGAAACTGTGTTGGCTGGCCAAAGCGGTGTTGGGAAATCATCGCTGATCAATGCCTTGGAGCCGCAACTCGGGCTCAAGACTTCGGCCGTCAGCCAGGATTCGGGCAAAGGCCGCCACACGACACGCTCGGCACGGCTCATGCAGCTGCCCTCCGGCGGCTGGGTCGTCGACACTCCCGGCATTCGCCAGTTCGAACTCTGGGACGTGCAGCCCGAGGAGGTCGAAGGCTACTTCGTGGAATTCCGGCCATTCGTGCCGTGGTGCAAGTTTCCCGATTGCACGCACACGCACGAGACAAAGTGTGCGGTCAAGTCAGCCGTCGATACCGGCTTGATTTCCGAGGCTCGCTACCAGAGCTATCGCAAGATCATCAGCGGTGACGCCCCCGATCTTGCGGATGAAGAGGGCGCGATCCCCCGCCGGCGCGGCGCTCACCGAACGTAGGCGCTCACGGATCGGGGTGCATTCACTTTCGACCGCAAACGGCTCCGATCTGACTCGGCCCAATGCCGAAAGATGCTGCCCCACCGTACCGCTCAGGGCAGATACGTTTCGGCCTGGGAACGCTCCGCTTAAAAGCGGGAATAATCTGCGCAAACGCGGATCAAAAACGTAGAACGAATAGCGGCCTACGCCCGCGACAAGAAGACGCTGTAGCCGCACCCCGGACGAGTTCCGGGAAGGTGGCAGGATGGCGCACGTTTCGGTGCCTCACTCTTGCCCACATCCCTTCTACACGGAGTCCATCCCGATGCGACAGACTGCATGGTTAGTGTGCGCGAGCCTGCTCGTGCTAGGCTGCGGCGGTTCTGCCAACATGGAATACTTGGCTCAGTCGGGCGGTGACGCGCTCGCCGTGGCGCAGCAACCAGCTCGGGCGGCTGCAGAAGCTGCGCAGGAAGCCCCGTCCCGGCTAATCGAACAGCGGAAGATCATTTACAACTCGGACATCGACCTCGTTGTCGAGCACTTCGCCGAGGCGGAAAGTCGAATTCCTGAAATCATCGAACAGCACGGCGGCTACATCGCCGACTTGACGGTCGATCGCACGCGGGGCAGCTACCTGACCGGACGATTCTCGGCCCGCGTGCCGACACAGAATTACAACGCCCTGTTGAGCGCGCTGGAAAGTTTGGGATCGCCTGAAACCCGTACACAGACGGCCCAGGAAGTCACAGAAGAATACGTCGACCTGCAGTCTCGCATCGCCAGCAAGCAGCAATTGGAAGCGCGGATTCTCAAATTGCTGGAGACCCAAGGCGCCACTCTGGAAAAGGTGATTCACGTCGAGCGCGAATTGGCACGCGTACGCGAAGAAGTCGAACGCATGCAGGGCCGTCTGCGCTATCTCACCAACCGCGTTGCGCTGGCCACCGTCACAATCAACCTCCGCGAAGAGCGCGCGTACGAACCGGCCGAAGTTCCTGCATTCGCGGCAAGAGTCGAGCAAGCGTGGAGCGCTTCAGTGCTGTCGCTGCGCCGATTGGGTGAATCGCTCACGATCGCCGTCGTCGTGCTGACACCCTGGTTAGTCATCATCCTGCCGATAACGGCAATCGGCTGGTACCTGCTCCGCCGTTCGAAGCTGCTGCAACGGGCGCTGGGCGGAAGCTGACCAGGTCCAACTTCAACGGTGCCGGTTCCAACTGACGGCAAGCGGACCCGCCGCAGTGGGCAACAGCGGCAGCGCCCACAAACCACAGAGATAGATCACGTGGGCCGAAGGGAACCCGAAGGCGCCCGTCGGCCAGAAGCTCAGTACAGTCAGGTTCGCGGCAATGGCCCAAAGGATGGCGGCGGTCAGCATGCTCCAAATCGGCAGCAACCGTTTCCACGTAGCATAGGCGTACGCCCAAGCCGTGAATCCAAAACTCACAATTCCCAGACCGGACCTCCAACCTTCGAGGATGGCTCGAACGATCTGTTGATTGAGCCCGGTCTGCACGACGCCCAGCAACATCAGCACGCTGGCGACTACGATGCCCAAAACCGTGGCCGACAGCCACACGCGGCCTGTGAGCAGCAGGCAGATGGTCATTGCCATTAATGTCCACGCCAGCACGAATGACAGGCCGCACAAGACCATGTAGCTGCGGGCCGCACTGGCTGACGGCGCACCGAATGCACGAGTCCACGCTGCCTCTGCGGCACTCGCGTCGCCGAATTGGACCATCGAGTTGAGGGCGACCGCGATGCCGACTGCCGTCACCACATACGCGGCAGCCAGGCTCGCCGCTCCGTTGGCCAGAACGGCGCGTGCCAGCATGGTATCCGACACGGGGCGCGTAGCCGCAAACGCGTCGAAGCGGCCGAAACTCTTGTCGGGGTCAGGTTGCACACGCCCGATGGACAATGCAAACAAGAGTCCCAGTAGCGGGACGCCCCACCCGAACAAGGCGAGCAAACTCCATAGCAGGGTATCGGACTGCATGCCGCCCATGGCGTAAGTGAACACCATCACCGCGACGCCCGCCAGCGCAGCCATGGGCATCTGCCAACCTTTCTGCCGCCATTCCGCAAGGAACAATGCAAATGACTGCGAGCGGACCGGCGACACTTGCAGCAGCATTCGACTTCGCGTGCGAGCCGAACGTGCACCGATTCGAAACCGGAGTGCCTCGCCGCGACGGCCCGCAAGGACGGCGAAATATGCAACCGCCGATGCCGCAACCACCGTGGCGACGAGCGTCGCGGCTTCCGATGGCGTGAGTTCCCAAAACGCCCGGTAGCTCGCCGACTCTGAGCCGATGACAAAGCGGGTCAGGAACCAGTATCCGATTCCCACGATCAGCGCCAAGGTGACACAGACCTGCAAAGTCCGATTGTGGGACGTCGTCCAGTTGGCGGCCTGCGCAATGGTGACCACCGCGGCGAACAACAATGCCGGCCCCCAGTAAGGCCACCGGGCGTCAACCAGTCCATTGAGGCACGCCGCGCACGCCAGATAGAGGGCCGAGGCCGTCAGCCCCGTGATGACCAGCTTCCACGAAACAACAATGCCCGTGGAAACCGGCAGCGCGTAGAATCTCGTAGGAAAACCTAGACTTCGATCGGCTTGCACGCGCAAAACGGCCAGCATGCAGATCAACAGTGCCACGCCCGCGAACCCAAAGAACAACAGCGGCATCTCTTGATGCGGATGCCGGCCCGTACCGTAGAGCAGACTCAATCCGTATAGGACACCGGGAATCGCGATCATCGCCCCCAGCCCGCCGGCAAATCCGAGTCGGCCTGACTTCCAGTACTCCCAGGTCAGGGCCCACAGCACGCTGTGCATCATGCGGCCTCCTCGGGGATGCCCTTGACTCGGGCCACGAAAATGTCTTCCAGCGAAGCTGATTCTTCGCCAATCACGGCTGCCCCCAACTCGACGGCGGCCCGTTTCAATTCGTCGAGTTGGCCGTTGCAGATGCACGTCCATTCCCTCAGCCGGCCGGTGCACCACAGCGCCCCCGGCAGTGTGGGGATCTCCAGAACCGCTTCGGCAAAACGAAGCGTCAAGCGGTGGTGGCCCGACAGCAGCACGTCCAAATCGTCACACAACACCAGACGGCCGGCGTGCATCATCGCCACGCGGTCTGACACGCGTTCCACCTCTTCGAGCAGATGCGACGAGAACAGCACCGTCCGTCCTTCATCAGAGACGGTGCGGATGATGGCGGTCAGAATGTCGCGGCGAACGACCGGATCGAGACCGGACGACGGCTCATCAAGCACAAGCAATTCCGGCCGATGCGCTAAGGCAACCAGCAATCCGGTCAGCGCCCGTTGGCCGCGCGATAGCGTCTTGACCTTTTGCGCGGCATCCAGATCGAACGTCTCCGCGAGTTGCTGAGCCAGCTTCCAATCCCAGGCGGGAAAGAACGCGGCTGAGTAGCGCATCAGCTCGTCCACACGCATCCAGTCGGGCATGTCTCGATCTTCGGACAGGTAGCCGATGCGGCTCAACACCGAGACCGGATCGCTGGCCGGATTCAACCCGAACACCGCCACCTGTCCGGTCTTGGCTCTGAGCAATCCGAGTACGTGTTTGATGATGGTCGTCTTGCCAGCACCATTCTCGCCCACAAGACCGACGACCGTTCCTTTTGGCACGTCGAGGTTCACGTCGTCCAACGCCAGCGTGCTACCGAACTGCCGGGAGAGTTGGTCGATCTCGATAATTGGCCGTCCCATATCCGTCTCCCTAATCACACTGCTGTTTGCTCTGTTTCACCCGCCCGCTCGAGCACGATCTTGACCAACGCGTCGACGGCGACACCCATCTGTCGGGCTTCGCCCAGCAACACGTCAATCCGTTCGTGCAAGATTCGCGTCTGCTCGCTCTTGGCCAGCGGGGAGCCGCGATCCGAAATAAACGCGCCGGCACCCTGACGTGTCGACAGCACCCCGGCCGACTCGAGTTCGCGATACGCCCGGGCCACCGTGTTCGGATTGACGAGCAGTTGCTCGGCCAACTTGCGCACCGGCGGCAACTGTTCGCCGGCCACCAGCCGGCCGGAAGCGACCAGGTATTTCACCTGGTTCATGATCTGCAGATAAATGGGCACGCCGTCCCGCGACGAAATGCGAATCTGCATGCGATTGACGCCCGTGTGTCGGTGATCCGAGGTTCAAATTGTACTAGTACAATAATACAATCGAAAGCGGGCGTCAAGCGGCAGGTCTACTTTTTTCGGAAGCAGCCCCATGTTGCGTGAAGACAAGAGCTTCGGGTTAAGGAGCAGCGTGACGTGAAGCACAAATTTCCCAAAAGGGGGCTTCGTGCGGAGTTCTGCCAAACGAGCAAGCCGAACATGAGCCCTGACAGGGCAATCAGCGCGCCGGCCACTGCAGGTGTTTGTGCAGGAACGCGAACGTTCCTTGGCCGTTGATGGTGTGCGGGCCGTTGAAGAATTCGATTTCGGTGCGCTCGCCAATGCCCAGCTTCACGTAGTGCCGTCGCACTTTGGCGTATTCCCAGGCCACCCACTCGTCGGGCGCCACGCCATCGTCATGTCCGCGTTCGACCATGAAGGGCCGCGGCGCCATTAACGTGGATAGTTCGGCGTAGTTGGCGACGTGGCCCATGTTCCACTCGAACATCTCGTATTCGCCGGTGAACATGTAGCTGTAACGGTCCTCGCTGCTGACGTTCTTCAACACCCATTCGTCGAAGTCGGCCGAGCAGATCGACAAACAATAGCCATCCAGCAGCGGCGGAACGCGCACAGCCGTCTTGCCTCCGTAAGACAGGCCGTAGAACGCGATGCGCTGGGGGTCGACGTAAGGCAATCCGGCCAGCCAATTCAGTGTTTGTTCGTGTTGTCGAATGATGTAGCTGAACAGCGAACGCCGCATGGGGTTCGACTTGCGTTGGATGGTGCGAAACCTGTCACGCCCCCGGTACGGGTTCTGGGGGGCATATACAATAAAGCCCCGCTTGGCCAATTCGGCGCTGAACGCCTTGTACGGACCATAGCCGTCAGCTTCTCGGGTGATGGTGTGCATGGGCGTCCCTTCCAGGCCATGCTGGCAGACGACGACCGGTCTGCGCTCGCCCTCGTTCAAGTCGTCAGGTAGTAGAAGAATGCCGGAAGCGATCACGTCGGGATAGACGTCGAGCACAACCTCGTAGCCGCGAAATCCGTCGCCCTCTAACGTGAGCCGCGTTTGCGGGTTGGCCGGCAGGGTGGCCGGCGGGAGCTTGCCGATCATTTCTTCCCAGACGTGCTCTCGATAAGACTTGGCCGTCCTTTCCCACCCCTCGACCGACGAACGGTCGGCACGCGACCAGAAGCCGTCGCGCGCGCGCGCGCTGTGTCGCAGCAAGCGCTGCGTAAACTCGACCAACTCCGCGAACTGTCGACGCTGGCGCTCGGCTGCTCCTGTTCCACTGACGGCTCGCGCCCGAATCGGCTGCGACGAATCGCCGCGCACTTTGTCAATGCCCATATGCGACACGAAGGCGGCAAGAGCGACGCCGGCGGGACCGTGGCCGTCGCCGCTGACGGTGAGTTGGATCTTGTCCTCGCAATTCAGCTTCGCGAAGTAGTCTTGGGCCCGCGCAAATTCTTCCCGCACTGAACCAATACTGGCAATTTCGATCCGGCCGGGTGCTGCGCCGCTGCGGCCATCGCGTGCGGCTGGCGGTCCGTCAACCGTGGGGGCCGCACACGCTTCCACCACCAGTGCGCGGGGCGCGATCAGGGCAGCGATCTCTGCGTCGCCGAAGTCTCGAAGCAGACTCCAGACGTTACGGTAGATCGGCTCCCGCCACACACCCTCTCGTGTCTGGAAATAGCCGCTGACAAGCGCGGCGTCGATCCGTGGATCGGTGGCAGAGGCATACAGTGCTAACAGCGCTCCTTCGCCGACACCACAGACGCCGATTGGTAGACTGCTGCCCTCTCGCAGGTTGGCGTGCTCGAATGAGTCCACCGCTGCCAGTATCTTCTGAACTTCATAGCCAATGACATGACGACCCATTTCGAATGCCATCCGGTAGATGAACTCCCGGTGGGGCTGGTTCGTGAACCGGATCTTGGGGTGCCCCGATAACGTGTCGTCGCGGTTGATCAGCATTGGCACGAGCACTTGCATACCGCCCTCCGCCAGAACCGCCGGTATGTGTGGCACGTTTTCTGTGCCGGCCTGTAGGCCGACAGACATTTCCGGCGTCCAGTCGGCATCGGGCAGTGCGACGACTCGCCCACGAACCCGGTTGTTTGGCTGCAACAACAGCCCTTCCGCCGAGACGCCTTCGAGCACCTTCCAGCGCACGGCATGCACAACGTAATTCGTCCCGCGACCCACAACGGAGTCCTGCTCCAGGGTGGCGATCAACTCGATCTCTGGCGCTGCAACTCGTTCGTCGACGGCGCCGATGATAGTTGCGAACCGGGCTCGCATCTCGGCCAGACGTTGCTCGTGGTCGCCCGGCTCATCGAGCCGTCCCCGCCATAGTGCGGACCGCGCTGCTCGCGAGTCCTGCAAGGCCCGCAGGGCGAACCGGTTGATCCCCGCCACCATGACTTCGTCGAGTGGTTCGGAGATCGTCAGCTGCCGTGTACCCGGCAGCTGATCGGGAGCGGACTGCGCGAAAGTCGGCTGCGCCGCGGAAAGAATGATGCCGGTGAACAACGAGCACCAAACGAACGGCGCCAAACGCCTGCCGTCTATCCTGCTGCCCTTGGCCCTCCGCACTCCGCCCTCCGCCCCATCACGGCCGTTCGGCGCGTTTGCCATAGACGAGCACATCATCAAAGTTCCCCGTGTCGTCGAATGAACCCACCCCCACGCGACCCCACGTAAACGTCTTGTCGACGGCCGTCATGACCGGTTCGTCCATGTCGTCGAAGTAGACCTCGATGGTGCCGGCCTCGACGTTACGCACAACGCGGGCGTGGTGCCACTCATCATCCCAATTCGTTCCGCTGGTGGTCTTGGTCGAGATCTTCAGCCGCGGCGCGCCGTTGACGATGAAGATGTTGTTGGCGTGTGGGTCTTCCTGTTTGCCCAAGTGCACGTAATACAGGTGGGCGTCGTCCTGGTAGCCGAAAAACAGACACAGGTCTCGATGTCCGTAGTCGGGATGCGTCGACTGCAATTGCACGTCGAGGACGAAGTCGGTGACTTCGAGGCCCTTGAGCAGCGAACGATTGTAGGGTGAGCGAACCGGCGGTTTGTAATCGCTGCGTTTCTTGTGCTGGTTGTAGACGTGGTTGCCTTCGACTTCGATGATCTGCCAGGCAGCCTCGTCGGTTGGCTCCCAGTCCTGCGCGCCCGACTCGAAATCTTCCGCGTGCAACAGCGGTAAACCCTGAAGCGATGCCGCTGGCGGCTCATCCGCACCGGCGATGGCAGACCCGATGCAGCAAATGCAGAGGAGGTGCAAACACATCGAACGCCGCATGAGACTCTCCGGAAAGATCAGTGTTCGGGAAACGGTTCGTTCCGTCCATTGAACACGTTAGCCGGGCCGGGAACAAGCAGCGGAGAGCCCAGAGCCGACAGCGGAGAGCCGAGAGCCGAACTCACGCTTCAGCCCTCCGCTGTCAGCCCTCTGCTCTCAGCTACCTCCAGCGTGATGCCGTACTTTTGCAGCTTGCTGTAGTAGGTGCTGCGCGGCATTCCAAGCAGGCGTGCCGCTTGGGCCTTGTTTCCACCGCATTGACGCAGCGCTTCTTCCAGCCGATTCCGTTCCGTCAGGCCGTCGAATGTCGGTTCAGCGTCCGGCGGTTGCTTCGGGAGAGCAAGCGGCGGTTCGTTGATCGCGGGGGCGGGCTGGAGCGGGCTGTGGGGCGGATGGGCCGCTTTGTCGGTGATCTCGGCGGGCAAATCTCGAGGGGTGATCGTGGAGCCGTCGGCCAACACGACCGCGCGCTCGATGGCGTTTTCCAACTCGCGCACGTTTCCGGGCCAGGCGTGCCGCTCCAGCGCTGCCAGCGCGTCGCCATCGATGTGCGTAATCCGCTTGCCGGAACGGCCGTTGGCCCGCGCCAGAAAATGCAGCGCCAGTTCCAGCACGTCTTCAATTCGGTCCCGCAGCGGCGGCATCGTGACGCTGATGACGTTGAGCCGATAATACAGGTCTTCGCGGAACTTGCCTTGCGCGATCAAGCGTTCGAGATTCTGATGGGTCGCTGTGATCAGCCTCACGTCGACTTCGATGGTCTGTGTGCCCCCTACCGGCTCGAAGCGGCGTTCCTGCAATACCCGCAACAGCTTGATCTGTGTCTCGAGAGAAATGTCGCCGATTTCGTCCAGGAAAAGCGTGCCTCCGTTGGCGGCTTCGAACCGGCCGACCTTGTCCCGATGAGCTCCGGTGAACGCGCCTTTCACGTGGCCGAACAACTCGCTTTCGAGCAGTCCAGCCGACAGGGACGCGCAGTGGACGCTCACAAGCGGACCCGTGCTGCGAGAACTATTGTCGTGCACGACCTGCGCCAGCAACTCCTTCCCGGTCCCGCTCTCGCCGCGGATCATCACCGAAGAGCCGCTACCGGCCACCTTCCGCACCGTGTCGAGCACCTGGCTGACAGCGGGACCGTTTCCTTTGAGGACCTCTCTGCGGAATTCCTCGGGTGCAGGCAGGTTCGGCACCGCGTCATTGTCACGCACCGAGTTCAGCTCGGCTTGCAGCATGGCGATCTGCCGGTTTTGCGCGGAGATCGCAGTGAGCTTTGACTGGATTTCTTCGTTCAGGCGGGTGATCTGCCGATGAATCTTCGCCCCGTGCAACGCCACGTGGGTGATCTGGCCCAGCGCATTTAGGAAAGTCAGGTCTTCGGCCGAGTAAGGAGTCCCGTTTCTCTTCGCGCCCAACACGACAATGCCGGCGACGTTGCCGTCCACTTCCAACGCATGCACCAGGTCGCCCTGCAAGTCATGCAGCTGGCTTTGGACAGGGGAGAGAGCGCTGCGTGTTCCCGCCGGCACCCGCTGCAGGCTGCCGACTTCCTGCAGCGCATCCAGGAAGGTCCTATCCGCAGTGAATTCGACCGGTGCCTCCGTTGGTCCGGTCGAAGCGACCAATACGAATGACCCTCTGGGCGAACGCCGGAAAAAGAAAGCGGCCCGATCGATGCCCAACGCGTCGCGGCACGAGGCCAGCATCAGCTCACCCAGTGCGTCGACGTCGACCAGGTGATGCATCGCCTGATGCATCCTTTGCAGCGCGCGGTCGAGACGGTACTTCTCTCGAAAGAACTTCCGATCGATGAGTTTCTGGAAGAAATCACGGAGCCACAGCAGCAAGATTACGATCAGAATCAGAATGCCCACCACGGCCAACGTTTGTTGCGGGTGCAGCGGGACGCCGGGGATCTGGCCGATCAGGCTGCTGGAGACGACGGCCAGGCCGAACGCCAGAGTGAGTCCAACTGTGGCTAGGTAGTAGATCACCCCTCGGTTGTCGACCTGGTCGACCAGCATCAGCTTGTAGCGAACGATCCCGACCGCATATGCCAACATGAAAGACAGGCTCGCCAGGTACATCGGAAACCGCACGCCCCCAAAGGCGAACCGCGTCCGGTCGAAGAACGCGAGATAGACGGCAAATCCGACCGGGGCCAGCGCCACGATTCCGGCGTAGAAAATCCACCGCATCTGATTACGCTCGACCGGATTACGCGCCATCCTCAGACTGCGGCCTTGGGCCAACAACGTCAGCACGAAGCAGCACCCAGCCAGCGCGATGTACGCGTCGATGCCCTGCCTGAGCCAGTAAAGCGCCTGCCCAGCGCGGGCTGTGGCTGAAGCCGAGTCGGGAACCCACCACAAGCCATACCAGTGGGCGCCGAGGAATCCGGCCATCGCCAAGACGGGAGCAGCGTACAAACAGCACAGCGTCGCTTTCGGCCATCCGACCAGCGGTTGTTGCGGACGCGGATACGCCAGAAAGAAATGCAAAAGCACGATCGGCACTAGTACGGCGCAACCGGCAAACGGCAGAATCAACCACAAGTGTGCGGACAAGATCCACCAATGTCCCCCGGCGACAAACGCGCCCAGCGCCACGATGCACATCAAGCAGAACAATCCCGCACCCTGGTCATAGGGGCGATTCCAGAAGGCGAGAAAGCCGATGATGCCGATGCCAAACTGCAGCATGAACCACATGATGGCCAGTGCGATCTCCCCGAACGGGACGGAGTGAATCGGCAGCCACGTCGTCTCGATCTGCCCGTTCTGCGAATCCCAAAACTCGATCTCGACCATCCGTGGTCCGTCACCCGGCTGGACGAGCTTGGGCAGCGAATACGCCTGGGCCAGTTCCAGCGGGTCGGCGCCTGGGTCGAGAGAGCCGCCCGTCGGCAGTGCAGCCCCATGCAGTTCGAATAGTGCTCGCGTGAAGTCGAAGAACGTCTCGGTAGATTGGTCGCCAACACGTAGCAGCAGGTCTCCCGGCACCGGCTGCGGGCCGTTGCAGACCAAACCGGGTGTCATGCGGATCTGGATCCCAGCCGGCGCAGCCTGGGCCACCTCAGCATCGAGCAAGAACACGCGAAGTCTGAGATCGGGGCTGGTGGCGAGAAAGCCAAGCACAATCATCGAGTAGAGGACCGCAAAGCCCCCGCCAACAGCAATCAGCCAGCGTCTTGAGTCTTCCAATCGAGCCCTTCTCGGTTGTGTCTGGGTCATTACGGTAATATTTGCCGCGCCACACGTTCGGCGCCGAACACTCCATCAGTAACACGTCGGCGCCGAGCTTTCAAGTTTCGGCGCCGACGGCTGCTGTGCGAGAACCAGCGAACCAACATTCCAAAGACGTTAACTGTTTCAAAATAATACTTTACGACGACTCTCCGTTTTTTCGAACCAAGACGGTACGATAAATGCAATTGTTGGCTACCAGAAAGTTGCTAGTCGCGGCGAGCTACAACAGCTCTGCCAAAGAATACCCAGCCTAAGCCCTCGGGAAAGTTAGAACCAACAGGAACAGCTCAAGCGAAGGTCCCCTGGTAGCAGCCTGACCCACTCTGCTATTCCAGTTTCCCCAATCGCTGATTCTCTGCTTGAGCTAGTCCGGTTCTCTTTCGCCGAGGGCTTTCCTTTTGCGCGGACGACTCCCGGTTCCATACTGCTACAGCAGGCTGCGCAGGTACTTCAAATCGGCCTCAGTTTGCTTGAGGCAGCCTGCGGTATCGAGATCTTGAAAGCTCCGGCGACCTTTGTATTCGCTGTGCAGCGAGTAGGTTCCGCGGTACCCGAGTTGTTCGAGGGCCGCGATGAACCGGGGCAGCGGTGCGACCCCGTCGGCCAAGGGAACTTTTTTGACTCGCCATTGACGTTGTCCATGCTTGTCGCGGCCAACTGGCTCCCAGACGAAGTTCTTGATTGCGACCAGCGCAATCCAAGGCCCCAGCAAATCCAGTCCCTGACGCCAGCCATCAGCGCCCCCTTCGACCGTCATGTGCAGGGGGTCAACGTAGGCCCCGATTTCGTCGGGCGAGAAGTCTCGCAGCAACTCGTAAAGCTGTGTGCCGTGGGACGGGATGTACTCGCCGGAATGAATGTGCACGCAAGGCAAGACTTCGTACTTCGCCGCGAGTTTGGCAACGCGGGCGAGCTGACGACGCACGTCGGCGGTTTGCCTCGCGAGCGTGCCGAATTGCTCGTAGCGAAAGTATCCGAGTTTGATGCGGTCGACGCCAATACCAGCGGCGGCTGAGAAGAGTTGCTCCGCTTCGTCGTCTGCCTGCGTGATGGAGGTGGTCAGCAACAGGATCTGTGTCCCGGCTTCACGGGCGAGGCCAGCGGCGCGGGGGAGTTCGCGCACGGCGTCAGTTGGCTCGATGTGCCCGCCGGGACGTACGGTCAAATCGAGTCCATCGAGCCCGATTCTCTTGAAGGCTCCGCAGACCTGGGCAATTGACAGATCCTGAAAGCTCTTGGTGAAAGCGCAGACCTTGGTTTCGGCATCACCGGGCGCTGCCGGGGCGAAGCGTGGCCACGCTTGAGCGGCGAGGCCGCCGGCTAGTCCGGTGCTGGTGTGTTGCAAGAACTGGCGTCGGCAAAGCCTCAGCATGCCTTGATCCTCACTCACGCCGTGTGCCTTGATCCTCGCGCGTCAGTCCGAAGGGCCCATCGACTGCAAGGCACCGGGAATCTCTGTCAATGATCCCACGACTTGATCCGGCTGCACGTGGGAGTGTTTCGACTTGAATAACGGGACGCGGTCACACGACTCTAAGAAGGCAACGGCCTGCGGGTCGGCCGGTCGCCAGTTTTTCGCCGTCCATTTCGACCATTCCACCAGGATGGTGCGCATGGAGGCCTGCTGAGCGGGTGCGATGTCGTTATCGCGGCGGTCGCCGATCATCACTGCCCGCTGGGGGGCCGAGCCGGTCTGTCCCGTGGCCCACTCATAGAGTTTGACGTCCGGCTTATGCAGTTCGAGCTCATCACTAATCGCGACGACCTCGAAGTGTTGCAGGACTCCGCGGCGCTGTAGGCTGTGGCGGCATTCGGCGGGCTGATTGGCAAGGATTCCCAGGCGATACTTACCGGCCAGTTGCTCCAGCACCTCGTGCATACCATCGTTGGGAATGTGATTCTCGTCGTAGGTGGGAATCAAATGCTCGCGAATCTCTTTGAACAGTCCTCGTGCCGAGACGTCGGGCAACAGGCGTTTCGAGATGGAGTGCAGTATCCAGTTGGCGCCGTTGCGGGCGTGCTCCTCGCGTTCGGCCAACATGTCTTCGAATGTGTAACCCGGATGACGATCGAGAATCCGCTCGTGCACCAAACGATAGGCCAGAAAGTTCTGGGGATCGTCGTTGAACAGCACGCTGCCCACGTCGAAAAACACCCACTCGATCGATTGTGAATCTGCACTCATGAGATCCTTCGCCATGCTCAGGATGACAAGCGTGGAAATCACGTTGCCGCGATCGATCATAATGAAACGGCATCGCCTGGCGTAGCGCAGCGGTTGCAGCCGGTGCGGGGATGACTCAGAATAGAAGGACCAACCGGATCGAGCTACACCCCCCCGCCGCCGCCACAGGCCCTCGTTCCAAAAAAAAGTCCCGCCTATGCATCGCCTCACTTGCTGGAGAGGACTCGCGCTACTGGCTGCCCTTTCGCACTTGGCCCCAAACGCGGCCGAGTCGGCGGAAGAATTGACTTTCGAGGCACACGTTCGGCCGATCCTCAAGGCTCACTGCTTCCACTGTCACGGCGAAGCGGGTGAAAAGGAAGGCGAGCTCGACGTTCGTTTGCAGCGGTTGATCGTCGCAGGGGGAGATTCCGGTCCGGCGATCGTGCCCGGGCAGCGCGCACAGAGTCTGCTGTTCGATCGTGTGCGTCTCGGCGAAATGCCCCCGGAGGGCAAACGGCTATCCGACGCTGAAGTGGAACTGATCGGCCGCTGGATTGATGAAGGGGCGATGACGGCGCGCGCAGAACCGGACGATGTCGACGCCATCTTGGTCTCAGACGAGGAACGAGCGTTCTGGTCTTTTCAGCCGATCGAACGTTTTCCCGTGCCCCAAGTCCAGGCTGCCCAGCGGGTGCGCACACCGATCGACGCCTTCTTGCTCGCGAAACTCGAATCCCACGACTTGAGCTTTGCGACCGAGGCCTCCGCTGCCGCGTTGTTGCGAAGAGTCAGTCTGGATCTGGTCGGGCTGCCTCCGACGCTCGAGTTGATCGACGAGTTTGCAGCAGACAATGCACCTGGCGCTTACGAACGCATCGTAGAACGTCTGCTGGCTTCACCCAACTACGGAGAGCGCTGGGGACGGCATTGGCTTGACGTGGCTGGCTACGCCGACTCGGAGGGCTACGACAACGAGGATCGGGTGCGCAAGTATGCATACAAGTATCGAGACTACGTGATCGCATCGTTCAACCGCGACCAGCCGTTCGATCAGTTCATTCAAGAACAGATAGCAGGCGACGAAATTGTCGGTGGGCCATACACCAATCTGGCAGCGGACGACATCGAAAAGCTCGTCGCGACCGGGTTTCTGCGTATGGCGTCGGACGGCACCGGCGCCTCTGGAGCCGATCGCAAGCTCGCGGCCGATAGCGTGATTGCCGACACGATCAAGATTGTGTCGACGTCTTTGTTGGGGCTGACAGTCGGGTGCGCCCAGTGCCACGACCACCGCTACGACCCCATTCCGCAGAGGGACTACTATCGGTTCCGCGCTATCTTCGAACCGGGCTATGACAGCCAGAATTGGCGCGCCCCGCAGGCGCGATTGATATCGCTGTACACCGACGCCGACCGGGCTGCCGCCACCGAAATCGAAGCCGAAGCCAAGAAAGTCGACGCAGAGCGACAACGCAAGCAGTCGGAGTACATCGAGCGGACGTTTCAAAAAGAACTCGCCAAGGTTCCGGAGAACGTGCGCGATGCCGTGAGGTCTGCGCGCAACACTGTGGCGAAGGAACGCGATGCCGAACAACAACGGCTGTTGCGGGAGTATCCCAGCGTGAACGTGTCGGCTGGCTCGCTGTATCTCTACGATCGTAAAGCGGCCGACGAGTTGAAGAAAGATGCGGCACGGGCGACGGAGATTCGCGCAAAGAAACCGGTCGAGGACTTCATTCGAGCACTCTCGGAAGTTCCCGGTCAGGTGCCCACCACGCACCTCTTTTTTCGGGGCGACATCGACCAGCCGAGAGAGGCCGTTGAACCAGCCGGGCTAACGGTGCTGGCGGTTGAATCTGCATCGAGCGAGCCACTGCCCATTGATGATCCCGGGCGGCCGACAACGGGCAGGCGACTTGCGTATGCCCGTCGATTGACCAGCGGGGGGCATCCGTTGCTTCCCCGGGTCATCGTGAATCGGGTCTGGATGCATCACTTCGGCCGTGGGCTGGTAGCGACGCCCAGCGACTTTGGAACTCTCGGAGCAACGCCCAGCCATCCGCGACTGCTCGATTGGTTGGCCGGCGAGTTTGTGAGCAGCGGGTGGAGTCTGAAGCACTTGCACCGTTTGATTGTCAATTCGACAGCCTACCAGCAGACATCGGAGGTGGAATTTGCGCGGCACGATGCCGACCCTGATAACCGCCTGGTGTCGCGGATGCCAGTCCGCCGGCTCGAAGCCGAGGTGATTCGCGATTCGATGCTGGCAGTCAGCGGTGCATTGAACGGCAAGATGCATGGTCCGGCCGTCCCGGTGATGGCCGACCGCGTCGGGCAGTTCGTAATCGGCGTGGAGAACCTCAACGCGGGTCGCCCCGGCGAAGTGATTCCGATGCACGGCGAGGAGTTCCGCCGCAGCATCTACGTCCAGGTTCGCCGCAGCCGGCCACTGGCCGTGCTTGACACTTTCGACGCGCCCGCGATGGATCCCAACTGCGAGATCAGAGCCGCCTCGACCGTCGCCCCGCAGGCGCTGTTGTTGATGAACAGCGACTTCGCGCGGCAGCAGGGAGACCGTTTCGCAAACCGTGTCCGCGAACAGGCGGGGGATGACCGGGGCGATCGGGTCCGGTTCGCCTGGAAACTGGCCTTTGGTCGTGCTCCTTCTGATACCGAGACTCGCGACGCGTTGGCTTTTCTCGACGAGCAGGCGCGGTTGATCGGCGAACAGTCGGCTGAGCACAAGAAGCCGGAGGGAGACGATGATTCGACTTCCCCCGACTTCGACCACGAGGCACTGGCCAGCTTTTGTCAGCTGTTGCTGGGCGCGAACGAGTTTCTATATGCGAATTGATTGCAGGTTCGTCAGCATGGGAGCGTGAAGAAGAAACGGGCATGAAGAATTCAAACCAGAACTCGTTTCACGGCACGCACTGCGGCACCCGTCGACATTTCCTTGCCGAAAACGCGCTGGGAATTGGTGCGGTAGCGCTGGCATCGCTGCTGCGGGACCAGGGCGCGTTGGCCAACCCGGAAAAGCCCGACCTCGAGCGGCCGACGTTTGATCAGAGCCCCAAGCCGCCGGCCCAGCCGGCGCAAGCCGCCGCGATGATCTCACTCTGGATGCAGGGCGGCCCCAGCCATCTCGATTTGTTCGACCCCAAGCCGGGCATGGCCAAGTACGACGGCCAGCCGTTTCCCGGCGAGATCAAGTACGACAACGCCGCTCAAGCCAGTTCGAAAGTGCTGCACAGCCCCTGGAAGTTCGCCAAGCATGGCGAGTGCGGCACCGATCTATCCGAGTTGCTGCCGCATCTCTCCCAAATCGTCGACGACATCGTCGTGGTGCGCTCGACGCAGACCGGCGTCAATAATCACGGGCAGTCGATTCGCGCCTTAAACACGGGTCGAATCCTCGGCGGACGTCCGTCCTTAGGTAGCTGGATGACATACGGTCTGGGGGCTGAGTGCCAGAACCTTCCGGCATTCGTAGCGCTGATCGATCCCGGCCAGTTGCCGGTATTGGGCGTCGAGAACTGGTCCAACGGATGGTTGCCGTCGATCTACCAGGGAACCGTGGTCAGACCGCAGGAGCCTCGGATTCTGAATCTGAATGCCCCTCCGGAGGTGAAAGGGCCGGTCCAGCAACGGGCGCTTGAGTACTTGGACCGTCTCAACAGAATGCACTTGGAACAGCATCCTGCCGAACACGATTTGGCCGCCCGCATTTCGGCTTACGAATTGGCGGCGGGCATGCAGATGGCGGCCAGCGATGCCCTCGACGTTTCGCGGGAGTCGGCCGCAACGCATCGTCTGTATGGTCTTGATGATCCGGCCACCGAAGAATATGGCACGCGCTGCCTGATCGCCCGCAGACTCATCGAGCGGGGCGTCCGGTTCGTGCAGGTCTACACGCAGAACCAGTTCTGGGACCACCACGGCAACATTCGCAGGTCGCTGCCGGCGGCCTGTAAAAAGACAGACAAGCCTGCTGCCGCGCTTGTACAGGATCTCAAGTTGCGCGGACTGCTGGACTCGACGGTGGTGCATTGGGGCGGCGAGATGGGGCGCCTGCCGGTGATTCAAAACGAAGCCAATATCGGCCGCGATCACAACACCTACGGGTTTAGCATGTGGCTGGCCGGCGGAGGATTTCGTCGCGGAGGCACGTATGGAGCAACCGACGACTTCGGGCACCATGCCGTCGAAGACATCGTCACGCACAGCGACTATCATGCGACTCTGCTGCATCTGTTCGGCCTCGATGCCGAAGAGTTGACGTACAAGCGAAACGGCCAGAAGCTGCGGCTGATTGATGAAGGGTCGCAGCGCGTCGTGCCCGGCTTGTTAGAGACGAGCTGAGTCGATCGCTGTCAGTCGCGAAGGGAGCTGCCACGCAATGCGAAGTTCGCTGCCGTTGGGGCTATTGGCCGCAATTGCCGTCATTGGATGTGTGCAGTCAACATCGCCTGCTGCCGAAGATATCCGCGAGCAGACGCATCGACGGCGTCCCGTGGCGATCGTAGAGGTCGATGGATTGGCTTACGTTGCCAACCGCCGCAGCGGCAGCATTTCGGAGATCGATCCATCCGCCGTGCGAGTCATCCGTGAACAACGCGTCGGTACCGGCCTTGCCGATCTCGACGTCATGCCGGACGACAAGGTGTTGCTGGCCATCGACGAAGACCGGCTCTTGATTATCGACCGCAGCCGGTTGGAAGTCGTGGATCAATTGGCGTTGCCGGCCTCACCGGTCGATCTGTGCTTGATTGGTCCCCGGCGTTGTTCGATTGCGTCTTTGTGGGCACGGAAGTTGAGCATCGTCTCGTTCGAAAGAAATGCCCGTGGAGACGCCGGCAGCCCTGCTGCAGCGGTGATGAAGACAATCGAACTTCCCTTTGCGCCGCGCAAGCAAATTCTCGTCGACGACTCGCATCTGGTCGTGGCCGACGCTTTCGGTGGGCAGTTGGCAGTCATCGATTTGAACCAGCAGACGTTGGCTGCCGTCCGTTCGCTAAAAGGGCACAACATTCGCGGAATAGCCGTCAGCCCAAACCAGCGCGAGTTACTCGTCACCCACCAAATACTCGATAGCAAATCGACGACCACCCACGAGAGTATTTTCTGGGGGACGTTGATGTCGAACGTCTTGCATTCAATACCTCTGCGAGAGTTGCTCTCAGGAGAAACGGAAACGGCAATTACCGGTTATCTCTATCCACTGGGACGTCCCAGCAATGGCACGGGTGATCCAGCAGACGTGCTGGTCACCGACGGAGGACAGACCGTCGTTGCGCTCTCGGGGGTGGATGAAGTGGCGCTGCGTGCCCGGCCGCTGGAGCCGTTTGTCCGCCGCAACGTGGGCCGGCTTCCGGCCGCGCTGGCTGCCTCAGCGAGTGGTGGCATGGTCTACATCGCCAACACGCTCGACGACTCGATCACCCTGCTCGATTTGAGCGAGATGCAGATTGCCGGTTCGGTCGCATTGGGAACACAGCCGGAATTGTCGAGGATCGATCGTGGCGAGTCTTTGTTTTACGACGCGCGTCTGTCGCTAGACAGCTGGTTCAGTTGCCACAGCTGCCATACCGACGGGCACACCAACGGATTGCTCAGCGACAACCTCAGCGACGGCCACTTCGGCGCTCCCAAACGCATCCTGTCGCTGCGGGGGACGGCCGACACCGGACCCTGGGCGTGGAGCGGCAGCGTCGGAAAACTTGAGTCGCAGATTCGCAATTCCATCGAATTGACCATGCTCGGTTCGGATGTGACGGATGAGCAAATTGGGGCATTGGCGGATTTTGTACGGCAACTAGGAACCATCCCCGCCAGACGACACGCAGATCGAGCGGCGGTCAGGCGGGGCAAAGAGTTTTTCGAGCAGCGGGAGTGCGCGAACTGCCATGCTCCTCCAACCTTTACATCCGCCAGCGGTTACGACGTGGGGTTGGCAGACGAGCAAGGCACAAATCGGTTCAACCCTCCGTCGCTGCGCGGAGTTGGCCATCGAAACCGCTTGTTTCACGACAATCGCGCGGCCAACTTGCGGGAAGTCTTCCTAAAGTTCGGGCACGGTCACGACTCGGCAGTCGACTCGGCCGAGATTGACGATTTGGTGGCTTTTTTGAAAAGTCTCTGAACACGCGTGCGGCGAATTCCCGCTCTGTTCGAGCCAGTCATGCCAGCCGTGTTAGTTTGTGCGGACCGCGCGCTGCGGGTATCCGTTGCGCCCCCCAGATTCGGCACATCCCGGTAATTGGTCTCAACACAGCGAACCGATAGAGCTTGTCAGGAAAAGATGGCGGAGCAACCGCTCCGCGCCAACGGGGGAGATGGATCGATGATTGTTCGCCGGGTCCGGTTTGCAGGCGTCCTACTGGCGCTCACAATGCTGTGTGGTTGCGCGACGAGTGACCACTGGATGAAGCGTGGAGGATCGCAATTTAGCGCTCAATTGCACACGTTTCAGCGCGAGGAAGCAAACAAAGTCACCCACGCCAGCGCGACCGCCACGGATTCGCAGGCCAAGTCTTACTCGGCCGTCGCCGCCTCAATGGTGACCGGTGACGATTCTTTGCAACGGAAAGTTGCCAAGCCTTCTCAAGACAAGCCTACAGAGAAATCCGCCAAGGCTGAAGAAGGCGCGGCAAAGCCGGATGTCGAACTGGCTTCGGCTGATGAAGTAGACGTGCCCGCGCCACCGTCGGCTGACGAGCCTGCACAGCCTGTGACGTCCGATACAGCAGACACCGACACCTTCGAATTCGAGATCGTCGCTCGCGACAGCGTTGTTGATGCCCAAGTTGATCCTGCCGACGAGACTCCCGAACCAGTCGAACAAAACGCGATACCGGAACCGTCCCCAGAGATCGAGATTATTGAGATTCAGAAACCGTCGAAGCAGATCACGCGGGGCAACTCGGAGGAGGACGGGTGGATCGCCTCGTTGAGCCACCCCGACGCTGGCGTCCGGGCGCTGGCCGCCTGGAAAATCGGCCGCCTTGTTGCTCCGTCGGAAGAGGCTGTGATGGCGCTCCGCAACGTCGTTGGAGACGAAGAGAACGCTCTGGTGAAGGTCCGCATGGCTGAAGCCGTTACCAAGATCGTGCCCGATGACGTGGATGCGGTCGAACTGTTGATAGGCTCGCTGAGTGACGGCAATTGGGAAGTGCGTTGGCTTGCTGCCGGATCACTCGATGTTGCCGCAGAAGGCCCGGCCGCGATGCTCGCCGTGGCTAAGCTGGCCGAAGCACTGGATGACGAACATGCCAAGGTGCGGCAAATGGCCGCGTTGACGCTGGGGTCGTTCGGGTTCCTTGCCGATGGGGCCCAGCCTCAACTACGTGGGGCGCTGGATGACAATGACCTCTACGTACGCCAAGCCGCCGATGCCGCTCTGGGGTGCATCATGGAATCGAAAACCCGCGTCCGTTAAGCGCGGCTGTGGGCAGGCGAAGTTCGCATCAGGCGCGTGTCGCCAATCCGGTCGTGCCGGTCGGCTCGCTGGCAGGTCGCCACACGAATGACCTCAGCCAAGGGATGCTTGCCGCCAAAAACCGGGCGATGTTCCGTAGGTCTCGGGGGTAGGCGCGCATGGCCTGAAAGAACCACTTGCGGGCCTCGCGGTAGCGGCCCAATTGGGCGGCACAACCACCGGCCGCGTTGGCCCATTCGGCGAACGCCCTGGGATTTCGCCGCAGTTGTGACGCATGCCGCTTGAGCACATAGATGCCGCTCTCGTAAATGGCCCCCACGTTGCCGTCCGACTCCGATTCTGCCTTTGTGTGTCGACGCACGAGCGGTTCTGAAACAGTGGCGATCTTCCAGCCGTTGCGCTCGCAAACGGGGAGCAGCCGCATTCTCAATTCGTCGTGCTGGTTGGCCGGCAACTCGGTCGTATATCCGCCAACGGCTTGAAAGGCATCTTTGCGAACCGCGAATGTCCCGGTGAAGAACAACCCGGCTTCGTGCGGTCGGTCTGCAGCGGGAACACGGGGCACACGGATCTTGGTGACTTCGCCCGACTCATCGATCAACGTTCGGCCACAGCACACGATGTGGGCATTGTGCCGCCCCAGGGTCTCATCCAACGACTCCAGCCACTCCGGCAGCACTTCATCGTGGCACTCGATGAAGGTCACGTACTTGGCCTGCGACAATGAAACGCCCAAGTTGCGCGCAGCGCCCGAACCCTGCTTACCTTGATAGACGTAACGAACGTGTGGATGCTCGTCGGCGAAAGGACGTACGACCGCCAGCGTGTCATCGGTCGAACCGTCATCGACGACGATCAACTCGTAGTCGGCGAAGTTCTGTGCCAGCACGCTTTCAAGACAGCGCGGCAGCGCAGCCGCCTGGTCGTGTGCGGACACAATCACGCCGAAGCGATAGTTCGACGAACTGCCATTCATGTCACGGTACCCAGCCGAAACGGCAGAAGTGTGTCACCGGCGATCCCCACTCGCTGTAGTCGCCGGCGAAAGTCTTAGCTTCAATTGTGGCCGGCGCTGGCGGGGAATGTAAAGCCCCGGCCAGGCTGCGGGCACAGATTCTCAGCATCTGCGACAGCATTATAGCACATCGGTGCTGGAGAACCGCTTTTCTGGCCGCCAGCGGGCCTCCAGAGAGCTGAGCACGGAGCGCCTTTGGGGTGAATCGCAAGACTCAATTGCGGGTTGCGGCAGATGGGGTTGTTCCTTAACTTTCAGCTGTTTCGTCGGCCCGAGCCACATGTTCCAGATCGATGATGGACGGGTCGTTGCCGCGATTCTGGCAAGACCCGAGTCTCTCTCATGATGAACCATTCAGAGACAGACGCACCGCCACCAGCAAGCGCCTCGCGCGGGTTTTGGGGCGAGACCTGGCATCGGTTTCGACGCCGCAAGCTGTCGATGGCCGCGTTGAGCCTAGTGACGCTGCTGGGCGTAATAGCGATGCTCGCACCAGCGATTGCTGGGACCAAGCCGATTGTCGTCAAGTACAAGGGGGACATCTACTTCCCGGCCATGGGCTATTTCAATGCAGGTTGGGAGAACCCCGTGTTCCAGCGCGACAAATTCCGCAAGCGCTATCCCGCAAACCTCAAGAAGAACGACCCTGACAGTTGGGCGATCTGGCCGTTTGTTTACCAAGATCCCTATCGCCGTGTTCGCGAGGGCGAATGGCCGAATCAGCCGGGCAACCCCACACAAGACCAGGGCCGGCCGAATGAATACAACCTGTTCGGCACCGACAAGCGAGGCGTCGACGTGTTCGCCCAGATGGTTCACGGGACCACAATCGCCCTGCTGGTGGGATTTGTTTCGATGAGCATCGCCTCGACGATTGGAATCTCGGTGGGCGCAATCGCCGGCTACCTAGGCGGCTGGGCCGACATGATCATGAGCCGCATTATTGAGTTGGTGATGTGCGTGCCTCCGCTGGTGCTGATTCTGGCTCTCTTGGCGATCGTCGAAACACCGACGATCTGGCACATGATGGCGGTCATCGGCTGCACGAGTTGGACGGGCATTGCACGTCTGACGCGTGGCGAGTTTCTGAAACTCAAGGGGACCGATTTCGTAGCGGCGGCCCGCGCATTGGGCGTCGGACAAATGCGAATCGTCTTTCGTCACGTCTTGCCCAACGCGCTGGCGCCGGTGTTGGTTCCGATCAGCTTCGGTATCGCTGCGGCGATTCTGATTGAAAGCGGGTTGAGTTTTCTTGGATTCGGCGCACCGCCCCCGAACCCGAGTTGGGGAACGCTGCTCAATTCCGGCCGCGAAAACTTAGAACTGTGGTGGCTGATTGTGTTCCCCGGCACCGCAATCTTTATCGCGGTGCTGGCCTACAACTTGATCGGCGACGGTCTGCAGCAAGCGACCGATCCGCGTCTACGCGACGGCGATGCTTGAACGGGATCAGGCGGAGTCGTTCATTCTTCATCCGATGACAACTGGTTTTCGGCAGAGAGAGTCTTGTAGCCGAAATCGAGCCAGCGTTCGACATCGGTGGCGTACCATTTCGACCACACACGACCCGACGGACCGCCGGCCAGAGCAGTCTGTGATTCGTCGGCACCGAGGTCGGTCACAAATCGATACGACGGCACAAACGTCGATAGCCGTCCGTGCGATCGATAGATCGCACCTTGCACGACAGTGGCGCGGCATCCCTGAAGCACGATTGGTCCGCGGTGGATGCCGAGCCAACGGGCCAGCGTTTGGGGCAATGCTCCATCGAGCATGATGTTGGACATGATGACTTGCCGTTCTTGGCCCCAAGTCTTGACGTCTTCCAGCGGCGCGGAGGTCACCTCTCGGGCGACCTGCGCAAACAGCTGGGTTCGGCCCTCCTCGCCGAACCACTGCTCATCGTTCTCGTCCAGCAGAATTCGGTCAAACAGGTGGAAGTAGGTTGTAATCAGGGCCGTTTCGCCCATCAGCGCATCCCAAAGATCGGCGCCGAACAGTTGCGTGCCGAACACTTCGCGCAACACCTCAGCATAAAACGCTTCGAACAGCGTGGCACCCCGCGAGTCGGCGTTGTAGCACAGATCCCAGTCCTTCAGAATTCGCCCGGCAGGAGTGTCGGGGAGCAGTGGACGTAGCAGTTGCATATACCGCCCCGCCTGCAGTGACAACAGGTCGGTCTGAATGCGCTGCATGTCCGCGACGCTCGATTGGTCGCACTCGGCCAGGAGTTCGCGAATTCGGTCTGCACGATCGGAGCCCATCGAGATGTTGATGTTGGCCGGTTTGCCCGGCTGGTTCCAATCGTCGTTGGCCGTGACTACGCAGCCCTCGTTCGGATCGGTAAGCGTTGAGAACTGATCCGGCGGCACCATGCCGTTCCAACCGCATTCCCGGTCCCAGGCTGGCAACGGAAACAGACCGGAATGCCGGCGGATCGGAGCTCGGCCGGACTGCTGGTATCCAATGTGGCCGTCACGATCGGCAATCACCCAATTGGCCGAGACGGACACATGACGCACGATCTGTTGAGTGTCTTCGACGCTGCCGGCCGAAGACGCGCTGGCCAGGGCATCCAGTGATTCAGCCGCACCGGCTGTGTGTCCCGCATACGCCCGATTCAAATACAACCCGTCTTCCAAACGATCGGCGTGCGGGTCGGACTCGAGCACTCCCGTCTCATTCTCGTAAAGGGTAGTCCGCACCGGCGGGCCCGATTTGCGTTGTATGACTTCTTCGCGGGTGGTGAAGGGCAGATACTCATCCCCGCGTCGAAAACGTCCGTCTCGAACTTCCTCAATGAAGTAATCGACCATGTCCATGAAACCGTAGGTGAATCCAAACGAAACTCGCCGAGTCCGGCCCATCGCCATACCAGGAACGCCCGGCATGTTCACGCCGATGCGGTAGTCGCCGTCGGTATGCATCACAAATTCGTACCACAGCGCCGGCAACCGGTTGCACTCCAAGTGGGGATCGTTGCACTGCAGTGGATGTCCGCTGGCAGATCGGCCGGGCGCGACGGCCCAGTTGTTGCTGGCCGACAGCACCGGCGCCAGCTTGGTCAGATGCGGAATCAAGGGATCGAACAACTTGACCTTCCCGATCAGTTCGCAAAGACCTTCATCGAGGGCGTCGAGATGCGGGTGGAATAGCTGCTTCAACCGAGCCACGTCGACGCCGCGGCGAATGGCCTGGATGATGAACTTCTCCAGGTCCTGCTGTGTTTGCGCCAGGCCCATGTACGACATGAGCTTGATGGTCAGCAGAGTGTCAGCCGTGCGCCAGGGTTGGGGTTGATAGCGGGCGAGTTTGAGCTCCCACGGCGGGCCATAGTTGTTCAAGTAGTGGTTGACGCCGTCGCAGTACGCGGCGCCCGTCTGTTGGGCCCTCGGCGTGCAGGTCTCGGCCTCAGCGTCGGCAGTTCTCGCGAAACCCATCTGTCGCATGAAGACGTCGATCGCCAGCGTCTCGTCATCGCTGCGGAGACATTCGCTCAGCCGGCCCTGTCCCGCCAAGCGCGTCAACATCATCTGCGCAAGGCGATCGTGGGCATGTGCGAATCCGATACCTTTGGCCAGGTCGACGTCGTCTTTCCCCCAGATCTCGACGACGCCGCCAGTGGTTCGCCGCAGCTGCAACTCCGATCCGTCGATGCGCAGCTCGATCGGACGAGTTGTGAGCTTCATCGGACTGTCACCTTGGCGCCATGCGAAGCGCGCCGTCGAGACGGATCACTTCGCCGTTGAGCATCTGGTTCTCGACGATGTGGCGGGCCAGCGCCGCAAACTCGGCGGGTTGTCCGAGGCGGGACGGAAACGGCACCTGCTCGCCCAGAGACTGTCGGATGTTCTCGGGCAGTCCGCCCAACAGCGGGGTATCGAAGATGCCGGGCGCGATAGTTACGACACGAATTCCGGTCCGCGAGAGGTCGCGTGCGATGGGGAGCGTCATCCCCACAATTCCGCCCTTCGAGGCCGAGTACGCCGTTTGACCGATCTGCCCGTCAAATGCGGCGACCGAAGCCGTGTTGACGATGACGCCCCTTTCACCGTCCGGGCCAGCGTCCCGCGCAGACATGGCGGCAGCGGCTAGCCGAATGACGTTGAAGGTGCCAATCAAGTTGACTTCGATAACTCTCTTAAACGAAGCCAATTTGTGGGGACCTTCCTTGCCAACGACTTTTTCCGCCAGCCCGATGCCGGCGCAGTTAATGGCACCGTGGATCGCGCCGAACTCGTCCGTTGTTTTCTGGACGGCGGCAGCGACGGCTTCTTCGTCGGTGACGTCGGTCCGTACGAAGCGAACGTCGTCTCCCAACTCGTCGGCAAGGGCCTGTCCTGCTTCGGCGTTGACGTCGGCGATTACGACTCGGCCCCCGGCTTCAACGAGCACGCGGACGCACGCTGCCCCCAACCCCGAACCGCCTCCGCTGACCAGAAAACTGTGGTTCTCGATGTCCATTCGCAAATAGCCTTTCGCTAGGCGAGCAGGAGCGCGCCTCGTTCCACTTGGGTCGCCGCAGGCTAAGACGGCCTGCCGAAGAAATGCGGCTTACAGCTCGAAGTAGAAATACTTGTGCCGCCACCATTTGGGCTCGAGTTCGGCCCGGACCACGACGAAAGGCAGAAACCTGTCGTCGAGCGTCGTAAACTTGTTGTATGCCCTAACTTTGCCGAGCCGCACCATTCCCCAGTCGGCGGCGGATACGTTGGCCAGCCGGCCGGTCAGCCCTTCAATCACGATGTCGGTGATCTTGCCGCCGACAGTCATGTGATCGCCGCGTGAGGCCGTTTCCAGGGCAACTGCAGCTTCCAAAGTCAGGGGAAGTGCGTCGCCGGTGACGAGCAATGCAGATCGCAGGTTGGCAACTGCAGGAGAAAAGTCGATGGGCATTGACCGTGCATAGACCGATGTTTGCTCCAAACTGGTCGTGTGCCCCGAACCATCGCGGGCACTGATCATGGAGGACGCATGCACGTCTTTGTTGCGCAACAGCTCTCCAATGTAGGTCGCAGCCACAGGTCCAGGTCCCGAGAGTACGGCCGTCTCACCACTTCGGTTGATCGCCATTGTGGGGAGCAGGGTCTCCTCCGCTTTCTTCGATGTTTTCGCCGCCCTTTTGAACTCGGCAGTCAAGGCAGGATAAGCGGAAGCCTGGCTCATGGTGTAGCTCTGAGCCACGCGTTCGCGCCACCGCAACAGATCGCCGGTCACGCGGCGGTACACTTCGACGTCGCCTTGCAAAGCCGGCGACTTCTGCGCCATTTGATTCAGGGCGGGTTGTACGCTCATCGCCAGCTCCGAGTCACCGGTGAGTGCAACCAGCGGCGCCAACGCGCTGAGATAGTCGTAGTACAAATCCAGGGCTTCGGCGGGTGTTGCCCTGGCGGCGTCGGCACTGATCAGCCTCGGGATCCCGGCGATCGTGGCGTCGGTAGACAGGTGTTGGTCTGCAACCAACTCGTTGAACGCGGCGGCTGCATCGCGACTGTCCTGGCTGTGGCGCGCCATGTCCAAGCCCATCGATCGCATCGCGTTGATCTGCGCCTCTTGCCACTTTTGTCCGAAATTGACCAGCCACTGCGGCCCAGTTTGGCCGTCGATTCGGCCTGATGAACCGGCTTCGGCAATGGCCGAATCGAGCTGCGCCTGCAGTCCTGCGAGATCGGGAACGATGCTGGCTCGCAGTTCGAGGAAAGTGTCGTTGGCCACCACCGTGCGGTCTTCCGCGGCGCCTCGCTCCACAGCCTGCCTGGTCGTTGCGAAGGGTTTGACATAGGCGGAAAGATTAGCCGTCTTTTTTCCGACGTTGTACCAGACCGAGAACGAATAGACTTCACGCAGTGGCGAATGCAGCTTGTCGTCGGCCTCGATGAACTCTTTCTTGTTGGCCAGTTGTTGTGCGCTCTTTCGCTGCCCGTCGTTTTTTCGGGCGATACCCTGGGCTTGTCTCACACCGACTTGCCTCAGGTTCCCCAGGACTCCAGGCAACCCTTTGTAGGCCTCGATGATCTTCAACAATCGGGCGTTGAGTTGATCGCGACGATTCATGAAATCGTGCCCGGCAGGTTCACCTCGAATCTTGAGACGTAGAGAGAACCACTGCAGATCGAACAGCCTTTTGTAGGTGTTCGTGATCGGCGCCGGCTTGATGCTCTTAAGTCTATTCTCGTTTCTGGCTTGCTCATACTGGGCGACGGCTTCAGCCACATCCTGATAGGCGGCCAGCGCCTCGTCCCGCAGCTCGATACTCATTTCGGTGTCGGTGACCTGCATCGCCTGCGCAGGTTCGACCAGCGATGGTCCAGAGGGCGGGCCGGTTTGTGAGAAAGCCGCCGCAGTGGGTAGCGAAACAAGCAACAGCGTCAAGATCGTTCTGAATTGCGACATCACACCCGGTCTCCGCGAAATCGAATCAGAAAAGGAGAAGAATGTTGGCGATATGAGCGCCCCATCAGCCGGTATTCGTCGAACAAAACGAACGTACCAGAGATATGACGTTCGATCGAACACCGCGCGCTTCCAAGTAAAGCATATTGCTTGCTAGAACGCAAATCTCAGCGGGTTGCCGCGAGCCGAGTCGGTGCCGGCGGCATGTCGATTCGGCGCTGCATCCAGATTTCAAGACTCTTTGGCGGCTGTTGTCGCGTACCATTCGTAGGTACTTTGCAGCCCGTCCTGGAGGCCGATCCGCGACTGCCATCCCAGCGTCTGCAGCATGCTGATGTCCAGCAGCTTCTGGGGGGTGCCGTCGGGTTTTGAAGTGTCGTAGGTGAACTGGCCACGGTAACCGGCGATGCTTGCAATCAGATTCGCCAGTTCGGCGATCGACACGTCGCTTCCGGTGCCGACATTGACGTGTGACTCACCAGAGTAGTGTTGCAGCAGGTGCACCAATGCGTCCGCGCAATCGTCGACATGCAGGAACTCTCGCCGCGGGCGCCCGGTTCCCCAGATTTCGACTCGATCGGCGTCGCACGTGCAGGCATTGTGAATCTTGCGAATCAGAGCCGGCACAACGTGGCTGTCACGTTCGTGAAAGTTGTCTCCGGGGCCGTACAGGTTCGTCGGCATGGCCGATATGCAGTCCATTCCGTATTGCTGGCGATAGGCGCGGCAGAGCATGATGCCGGCGATTTTGGCAACGGCATACCATTGGTTGGTGGGCTCCAGGGATCCGGACAACAAGGCGGTTTCGGTGATCGGCTGTACGGCCAACCGAGGATAAATGCACGAGGAGCCGAGCAACAGCAGCTTGCCGGCACCGACCCGCCGCGCCGCCTCGATGACACTGGTCTCAATGGCCAGATTGTTGTAGAGGAAGTCTGCTGGACGTGTATCATTAGCGAGGATTCCGCCGACCGTGGCGGCGGCGAGAACGACGACATCGGGCTGCTGCGCCGACATCCACTCCTCAGTTTCCCTCTGCCGCCTGAGGTCCAACGCCGAATGGTCGGCCGTGAGAATCGTGCAATCCTCGCGTCCGAGCCGGCGCACAAGCGCCTGGCCCACCATACCGCGATGGCCGGCGACGTAGACGCGAAGTCCGGCAAGCTCAAATGGAGTTGCCAGGCGGCCGGATGAGGTGGTCATGTTGTCGTGACCGTGAGTCGCATCGCTTGGAAGTTTCGAAGCCCTAATCCCGCAAAGCGCCGAGGCTGCGTCTGTCGGCGTCGACCATCTCGTGCACCAGATCCTCGAAGCTCGTTTGATGTTGCCAGCCCAGTTGGTCGCGCGCCTTGGAGGCGTCGCCGAGCAAGACGTCGACTTCGGTCGGTCGAAAGTAACGGGGGTCGACAGCGACGCGTACCGCGCCCGAGGCAGAGTCGATGCCCTGCTCTTCGACTCCATCGCCCCGCCACTGAATCTCGACGCCGATGCCGCGAAACGCGAGCTCTGCGAACTCCCGAACGGAGTGAGTTTCACCCGTTGCCAACACGTAGTCGCCCGGCTGGTCCTGTTGGACAATTCTCCACATGCCTTCGACATAGTCGCGGGCATGTCCCCAGTCGCGACGCGCATCGAGATTTCCCAAGAACAGCCGATCCTGCTGTCCAGCTTCGATCGCCGCCACCGCTCGCGTGATTTTGCGCGTGACGAAAGTCTCACCTCGAATGGGGCTCTCGTGGTTGAACAGGATGCCGTTGGAAGCGTGCAGCCGGTAGGCCTGTCGGTAATTGACGGTGATCCAGTAGGCATACAGCTTGGCCGCCGCATACGGGCTTTGCGGACAAAATGGCGTGGCCTCGTTCTGGGGCGGCGGTGCGTTGCCGAACATCTCGGAAGTCGCCGCTTGATAGAAACGAACCTGCTGTTCCCGTTTGAGGATGCGGATCGCCTCCAGCAGCCGCAGTGCTCCTAAAGCGTCGGCGTTGGCGGTGTACTCGGCCATGTCGAAACTGACCTGGACGTGGCTTTGTGCCGCCAGGTTGTAAATCTCGTCGGGAGCCGTCTCCTGCACGAGTCGAATCAGATTGGCGGCATCGGTCATTTCCCCGTAATGCATGAAGAACTTCACATCCGGCTCGTGAGGATCAACATACAGATGATCGACTCGGCCGGTGTTGATTAACGAGGTGCGGCGCTTGAGGCCGTGAACGGTGTAGCCCTGGTCCAGCAGCAACTCAGCGAGCAGAGCACCGTCTTGCCCCGTGACTCCGGTGATTAAAGCGGTCGGCACCGAGGTGTCCTTGTCCTGTTCTTCGGAATTCCGGGGCGGTGGGATCTTGAGAGTCGGTCTTCAGTCTAGCAGATGGAGATTGGCCGCCGCGCTGGGAACCAGGCAATAGCGAACGGAAATTGCCATATGCCCTCTCAGGGGTTCCACGCCGTTCAGGCACGCGCTATCGGCGCGTTTCGACTTCCATCAGATCGTTCCGCTGGTCATACGGTCTGATCTCCAACAGCCAGGCCTGCCAGCGAGCAATCGCTTCGGCCTTCCACCGACGAACGGCCGTTTGGCGCCGCTGCGCGTCGGCATCTTCGGGCAGGCCGCTTAACGGGTTCCCGGGCATTCCCACACCTCTTGGTCGACGGCTGATCCAGCACAAGGCGTTTCGCGCCTCTACCAACACGTCGATGTCGTCGTCTTGCAGCAACTCGACCATCATGCCGGCCAGGCTCAAATCACCAGTGCGACCGAGTGCCCACACAGCGGTACGCCGCACTTCGGGCCGCGGATCGGAGACGAGTTTCTTCAGGCGTTCGGCCTGGCCGACAAGTTGTTCTCGATCTCCGAACTGCAGTTGCTCGACCAGGGCCGCCTGCGCCGATTCGACCTGGATGCTCTTGGGATTCTCCAGTTCCAGCAGCACGTCATCGATGTCGCCGGCCAGGCGTCGAGTTTCAACTTTGCCGTTGTTGACCTCGACCGCCGCCAGATCGGTGGGCAGACCGCGGCCACCGGCCAGCAAACCCATGCCGAACAGATTGGGCGGATCGCTTTGCAGCAATTGGGCCGTCGCCTTGCTCAAGAACAGCAATGCGAAACTCGTGTCGGCGACGGTTCGCTCGGGCGCGCGGCGATCGGCCCACCCGCCGGTTGGCAACTGCGAATTAACGATGACTGTAGACCCATCTCGATACCAATCTCGGCCTCCGAACTCTTCGACGCCGGCCAGCGCCCCGGTCCGCTCCAAACCGTACAGGTAGTAGTAGGTGCTTCGGTTGGGCGCGAATGTGAAGTTGGCGTCTAACCAATCGATTGCCCGCTTGGCGGCGGCCTGCATCTCCGGTCGTGACACGCTGGCGCCCGTCGCCCGCGACGATGCGGCCTTGCCGCCCACGGGTTCGAGTACACCGAACCTCTTCCCCCGATGCGCTGCAATCTGGGTGTCGTCTTCGCCGTACAGATGCATCGAGGCAATCAACAGGCTTGATGCTCCGGCGGCCGCCAAGCTGTGCCGCGCAATGAGATATGTCGGCTGGCCAGTTGCGCCGGGATGATAGACATGCCCGCCGTCCGACCGTTGCGTGGCTATGAACCACGCGGCAGCACCGCTCCAGGTGTCGGCCGGCACGTTAAATCCCGCGCGGGCGGCAGCCCATAGGGCCAGGATTGCGTACTGAGTAATACTCGAGTCGCCGCCGGTGTCGTGACGGTCGGGGTAGAACCAGCTGCCCGACGGGCTTTGCTTGCTGATCAGGTAGTTGAGTGCCGCTTGGATTTCGCTGAAGTAGGTTTCCGAGTCGGCCGCTTCCAGGACCAGCAGGTCGACGGCGGCTTCATAAACATGGTGTTCCTTGGGCCGGTAGACGCCGCCCAGGATCTTGCCGCGGATCTTGTTTGCGATCAGTGGGATCTGCGCCGCCTCCGGCGAGACCTCAGCCTTCAGGAGTGCATAGCCGGCCAGACTGTAGTAACCCGGCGGACTCTGCACGATGCGTGATTTGAGAAATGCGCTGCCGCGGTTGATCGCGCTTTGGATTTGTGCACGATCGGCGGCGCTGGCTTCGCGCGGGCTCGATTGAACCAGCAGAGTGAGCAAGAGGGCTAGGGAGAAAAGCTTCCGCATCGGTACACCCAGCAGTTGTACGAGGGACTGGCTGATCCGCCTGTTAAGATAGACACCGACTGCATCACTTCTCAGTTCTTGTCGAGGTGCTGATTCATGATAGGGCCGCCGTCGAAACAGTGTCAACGTAGGCGATCGAAGACCGCGGGCTGAGTGTATTCGACGGCCCATTGGTACTTGCTGTGGGGCAGCGACTTCAGTTCGAATCGGCGCACAACGTCGTCAAGCCATCTCGGCGAGACATCTTTGATCTTGATCTCCATGACGACGAACTGGGGCCGCGCGTTTACAAAGAACGTTCTGCTGGGGAACAATTCGGTTGCGGCGGCAAATCTGACGCTGTGATCGAAGGTGATTCTCGTCGTGCCACCATCCAGCGGGACTAAGGCCTCGCGTTCGTAGTCGACCAGCGCCTTGGGCGTGAGGTTCCTCAACAAGACGTGTCGCTGAAAGTCGACAGCCACCGGACCAGCTGGGTTGCGCCGCCACTGCCGCGTTGCCAGAAAATGCGAGCACTCGTCCAACGAGACAGGTTGGTCGTGTTTGAATGTGACGTTTCCGTGCTTGGCTTTGATCTCGAACTTCGCGAACCCATCGTCGATTTGCCGGGGCGAGTACGTGCGAATGCGGTATTTCGCCCTCTCGCAAACGCCGGCCACTTTGTCGGCATAGGCCTCGTAGTCGAAGGTATCAAGATACAGGCTCCTGACGAAGTACCTGCGATTCTGCCCCGCCAGCGAGTACCGATCGTGCTGCGTCATGGGCCGCAGCGCACCTGCAACGCGAGCGTATGTCGGCAGATCGAGGCGGTATTTGTATTCGAAGCGGCCGACGTTCGAGATCGGATTGCCGTCGATCATGGCCGTTCGAAGCCTCATTCCCCGGGAATCGATGGGAGGTTGAGCGGTGCCAAGAGTCCGGCTGGCTTGCCTTGCATGTCCGGGGCCGCGAAGTTGTCGAATGTCTCGCCTGCGGTTGTGGCTTGGATCACGAAGGGAGAATCAGTCTTCCCAGCCTTGTGCAAGATCCCGGCTCGCGAGTCGGCTGCATAGAAGCGTGACGGATCGTCAACGACGACCGGTTCACCTCCAGCGGCGACAGAGGGGTCCCAGCTGTCGGCTGCAATGCCTCTCACTTCCAGCTGAGATTCACCGTCGACTTCGGCCTCTTGCTCGTTCTCCCAGAACAAGACACCCACGGCCTTGGCCTGCCCGCCTCCGAAGATCTGTTTCTTCCGGTACAGCGCAACGGCCGTTTCATTCGCGCGGAACACCGACGCATACAGCGTGGCAGCAGACAGATCCTTGGAGGCGAGTCCGATCAGGCAGTTTTGAATCACGCAATTGAAGGCGAACAGATTGCTTTTTTCGCCGACGCTGATTCCCTTGTCGCGCATATCGTCAAACAGGCAGTCCCGCACCAACAGGCGGGAACCGGACACGTCTACGCCGTCGCCGCCGCTGTTCAAGAACGAGCAGGACTCAACGCTTCCGTTGACAAAATCGGCGTCGAGCCCGTCGGCAAGGTTGTCGTAAAACAGGCAGCCCTTCATCGACAGTTGTGCGTTCTTGACGTTGCACGCGTCGTCGGCCCGCGCGTCGTGAAACACGCAGTCGAGCAACTCGGCATCCGACCAATAAAAGCACAGCTGTCCTGACAGAAACAATCCGTTCGCACGGCACTCGCTGCCGCCGTGAACTTCAAGGTGCTGCACGCGGGACGTCCCCGCGGCGCGAACGACGGCGATTGTTCCCCAAGGCTGTTCTTCCTCTGCCGGTACGATTCGAACCGGGTCAGCCTCTGAGCCGGCGACAAGCAGCGGTCCGTAGCTGATGAGGCTAGCACTGGGACCCATTTGCAGTGTCGTGCCGGCACCCAGCTGTAGGCCCATGCCCGATGGAATCGTGAGTGTGCCCGAGATGCGGTGCTCGCCGGGCGGCAGGACCAGCCGATCTGACTCGACTTGCCAGGGCAAGCCGCTGTTTGAGACGAACTCGTCAAGAGACTGTGACGAGGAGGTTGGCGAGGCGTCGCCGCCGTCGATCAGCGGCGATTGGATCACGTGGGAGGCTTCGATGGGCTGGCCGGTCACACTGTTGTGGCCTTCGACCGCGACGGCGACGACTCCGGCGCCTGGCACGTCGACGGAGCGTGTGAATTCGCCCAAGTCGACATTCAGCGTCCATTCCGCCGGGTATTGGGCGAGCCGCCCGTCAACGGGAGTCCAGATGTTGAAATCATCGAAACCGAGTATCAGCGTCTTCCGGTCGTCGGACGACGAAACCCCGACGCCTTCAATCGTCCGCCGCTCTCCTGCGAGACCGGTGAGCACAACATCGAGAGCGTTGCGCTGGACGTAGTCGGCGAACTCGGTGGCGAACGTAATGCTCACACGGTCGATGGCAACCAAGCTGCGGCAATCGGGCAACAACCGCAACCGAATGGTCGCTTTCGAGTCGTGGACTGCCGCGGAGGGCGTGACAAACAACCGTGCAAATGCCAGGTGCTCGCGCAAGTCGTCGCGGTTGTCTGACAGTATCCGGATCGTCTCTTTGTGGAACTTGTCGACTTCCGACGAATCCCAGCTTCCAACGCCAGTCAACAGCCCGGATCGGAGTCTTTGAAAGTACTCGTCGCAGCGCTGGGCCACGTCAAACTCGCTCTCGTTGACCAACCGCCACAAGATCTCGTTGCGACGCTGGCGGTAGTTCGGCATCTGCAGCAACCGGCGGGCCAGCGGCAGGTTCTCGTGCGATTCGAACCTCCAGCGAGGGATGTCCGAGTCGCGGGCGGCCGGAAGTCGAATTGGGTAGCGGTAGACGTCGTACAAGATGGGTTCGAACAAGCCGCTCGTATTGTCGTAGTACCAACGTAAATTGTCGGGACCGTGGGCGTGCAGACTGCCGAACAGCCAGGTCACGGCATTCCAGGTCAGGAACTTCTCGACGCGTAGCAGCTGCGGGATTTCGCTGCGAAATGTCGCATCGTCGGCGTCTCTGGTCAGCCATGTGAGGCGATCCCACCGCGACGCATTAGGATCGGGTCGGGGTTCGTCGTGCACCGTGTTGGTCGTGCTGCTGGTGAACTCATCGGCGTTGATGCCGAAACCGCTGAATCGCGTCTGTGTCCACAGATTCTGGTTCCGAAAGATCTCGCCGACTGCGTATCCCTGCTTTTCGAGCATTTCCGGCCCGTACTTTTCCATCCACAAGTAGGCGCCGAAATCGACTCCGTTGATCCTCAAGTTTGCGAAGCCCGAGTTGGGAACCAGCAACCCCAGTTCGCGGGCCACGTCGTGGGCCACCTTCTCGACTTCAAACGCCTTGTCGTTGGGCACGACCAAATCAAGCACACGCCGTCCTTGAAACATGGCCTCTTTGGGAAACTTGAGCCGCCACGACTTCTTGTTGTCTTCCCAATGCGCCCCCAAATCTCCACGCAAACGAACCTTGACCTTGTATTCGGCACCGTCGTGGAACAGGCGGGCCGAGTACCAGGCGACCAGGTCGTCAGTCATCACCCCGCGTTCGACCAGCTGCCGCGTCTGCAGCTCAATTTGCCGCATCTCGGGGGAATCGATCCGCAGATCGAACAGAGGATACTCGAGCGGTTCTGCATCTTCGTCTGAACTGAAAGCTTCGATGAACGCCGAAGAAGCCAAGTCGCGGTCGATCCAGGAGCGCAGAATCTCAGCGACTCGCTCCCGCCTGGTCGAAACGGCCAATACGGCCAGCAACACGATGGCGAACAACACCGCCGTGTTGAACAGAACCAGTCGTCGATAGATGTGATCTGGAAGTTTCACGCGTGTTGTGTTCGTCGGACGCCAATCGCCGGCATCATCCACCTGTCAGCCGCGATGTTTGACTTGGGAGTGGACGATGCGCTCTCACACGGGTAAAGACAACTGCGGCGCCAACAAGGAGATGTTTTCCACCTGGTAAGTCGACTTGAGCTTGTCGAACAGCTCTGCTTGTCCAAGCGCGCCTTCCTTCAAGAAACGGACCTCGAAGACATACTCCCAGGCATTATCTTTGATGTTCATGGAGCGTAGTTCCGACGGACCCAAGTGCGTGTGGATCATCTCGACCAACTCGCCGGTCGGGGGCGAGCCGCTGCCGGAAAGCACCAGTGCATATTCCGCGTGGACGCGCGTGCCGAAACCGACGGCATGCAGTATCAACAGGGTGATCGACAGGTAAGCGGTCGACAGGCTGATGACCAGCCAATTGTATGTGCCGCATCCGAGTCCAACGGCAATCGCGAAGAACAAGAACACCATGTCCCGCGAGTCTTTGATCACCGTGCGGAAGCGGATGATCGAGAGTGCGCCCACCATGCCTAGCGACATCGCCAAGTTGCTGCCGATTAGCATCATCACCACGCTGACGATCGGCGGGACCATGATCAGTGACACCAGGAAAGACCGCTCGTAGTGCACCCCCCGTTGCGTCCAGCGATAGACGAGCACCACCACAAGACCGAGCGCAGAAGCTACGACCAAGCTGATCAGCAAGTCGATCGGGTAGATGTCGATGTGCGTCTGGGTGACTTCGAGCAGAGATCTGTTCATTCCGAACTTTCAGGCCGTTTCACATGTCCGGCTTCGGTCAAGATATGGCCCGCCAATGGCGGTTTTCTGCAGCTCGCGTCGTCTGCCGCCCGATTCGGCCGTCAATTCGATGTTACCCCTGCCAGGAACCATTTGCCATGATTGGAACGGCACTCGAATGCCATCGAGTGCCCAACCTTGTTGGGATGGCAGTCGACAAACGTTAGGCGAAGCATGACCGTACCCTTGGACAAGATCGTGCCTTGGGGCAGGTCCTGCGACGAGTACCGTCGAATGTTCGATCTCACCGACCACGATCTCGATCAAAGCATCCTGGGTTGCGGCGACGGGCCGGCCAGCTTCAACGCCGAACTGGCGGCGCAAGGCAAACGTGTGATCTCAGTCGATCCGATCTATTGCCATACCGCAGCGGAGATCGAACGGAGGATCGGCGAGGTCTGGGAGACCATGCTCACCACAACCCGCCGCCATGCGGCCGCGTTCCTGTGGGATGAATTCGAAACGCCGGAACGTCAGGCCGAGATTCGAAGGGAAACAATGGGAGTCTTTCTCGACAACTTCGCCCAAACTGCCGAGGGCACGCGTTATGTTGCCGGGGCGCTGCCGCATCTCCCCTTCCGCAACGATGCCTTCGACCTGGCCCTCTGCTCGCACTACCTGTTTACCTACACCGATTTGCTTGACGAGAGTGCGCACCTTCAAGCGATTCTGGAGATGCTGCGCGTCGCGCAAACTGTACGCGTCTTCCCGCTGTTGGCAATGTTCGACGGCGGCAAGTCCAGGCATCTCGACGGGGTGACGTCGGCGCTACGAGGCACAGGGTCCACAGTTCGCGTGCGGCGTGTGGCCTATGAGTTCCAGCGTGGTGGCAACGAGATGCTCGAGATCCGTGGTGAACAATCGACGTAGATGCCTCGATACGTTTGGGCATCGCAGCTCGCTACATCTCTGCAACGCCGGCCGGGGCTTTCGTCTCTCGGAAAGGGCCACGGGATCCGGCGGGCGTCACGGCGTCGTGATAATGAATACGATCAGGAAGATGGCCATCGCGCCCGTCATCAGAAAACCGAAAGTCGCCGCCACGCGCGCCGTTCCGGTAGACTTCGTGCCGACCAACGACAGCAGCCGTTGGCCTTCACTGGAGCTGAAGAAACTATCTGAGGCGAACAGCACAATGCCGCAGCCGGCTGAGAGAGCAGCCAAGCAGCCTGTGGCTGTCCCCCACAGAATGGCGATGAACACCATCTCGTCCGGGTGAAGCACGTGCATCGAGATGCCGGTCGCGACGGCGGTCAGCGCCCCGATCGCCAGGGCAATTCCCACGAGTGACTTATACGAACCGATCGACGACGGCGTGACTCCGTTCAGCCTGTCGATCTCAGCCAACAGATTCAGCGGCGCCCGCTCAACACCGCGGTCCAGCAGCAGCAGCTGCGTTCCCGGGGGCAAGTTTGGTTTGCCTCTGGCACGCGCCATGTAGGCCACCAAAGCCAGGGAAACGACGGCAGAGACGATCTGCAGCGCATTTCGTACACCGGCTCCCATTGAAATCAAAAAACCAACACTGGCGACGATGCCGCCCAGGAGCAGGACCCCATTGGCTCTCGATTCAACGGTATGCACGGCCCCGCACGGAATTTCCCAGACCTCGTCGAATGAAATCGCTTTTCCCGCGCCGTGAATATCGGTGTGAGCATCCACAGCCAGTTTCACTCCATGTTCGTTCTCAGTCAGCCTAGCGCCCGTGAGCTCAACGTTGATCTCCTCGATCGGGGGCCGTTCTCTTTGTTGCTGGATGTATTGTTGAAGCCTGGTTCGCACCTGGTCGCACAGACTCTCTAGCTGGCCGGTCACCACGTGTTCCGGTTCGGTGCACTGGGTTCGCACGTCGACGCGAATCCCTGATAGGCTCCCCGGCGAGTCGGCAGGTAAGCCGTCGTTGGACATTCGATCCTCGTTCTCGAGTCGAGGCTTTGGAACAACGGGGGGACAGCGTTCACTTTACAGTGCCGCGTCTCCTGCCAAACCACAAGCGCGTCACCGTCCCGATTCCGCCCGCGGGCGTCGACTCGGCGGACATCGGGTCTCACGTCGCAGCGATGACCGAGGGCATAGCGAGGCTCGGTCCGCCCCGTTCGCCTATCGATGGAAGCGATGTGCGACATAAACTCAACCACCGGGTTCACAAAGATCTGTTGGCATCGGCTCAACTTGACTCGGGTTGATTCCTCGCAGTTGTTTCCGGATCATCAATCGTCACGCTGACGAGCCATGCCGGCCTCACATAAGCGTGCATCAACACCCCAGGGACCATTTGATGATTGAGATCGACGACCAAGACGGGATTGCGGTCCTGCGCATGGTGCGGGGGAAAGGGAACGCCCTCAATACTGAGTTCCTGGATGCTCTGGTCGAATCGCTCGACGAGGTAGAACGCTCCCCGGCCCGCGCGATGGTGATCACCGGCGAAGGCAGGATTTTTTGCGCCGGCGTTGATTTGCCGGCCGTCGTGGCTGGCGGGGCGGATTACCTGCAGGAGTTCCTGCCCGCACTGACTGCGTTTCTGAGGCGGATGGTGCTGTTCCCGAAACCGGTCGTGGCCGCGGTTAACGGGCATGCCATGGCTGGCGGGTGCATCGGCGTGCTGGCCTGCGATTACCGCGTGCTGGCCGAGGGTCGGGGACGCCTCGGTTTGACGGAATTGCTGGTCGGCGTGCCCTTCCCGACTTGGGCTCTCGAAATTGCCCGTTTTGCGATTCCAGATCGTTATCTCCAGGAAGTCATCTATACAGGCCGGAGGTATCCACCGGACGAAGCCCTGTCGCATGGCTTGGTCGACGAGGTTGTGCCCGCCGAGCGGCTGCTCGAGCGGGCCGCCGAGATGGCCCGCGGGTTCTCCCAAGTGCCTGCAGAGACCTTTGCGCTTACCAAGCAGCATCTTCGCACACCGCTGCTGCAACGCATCCAGCAGCGGGCCGATCGTGACGATGCCGAGGTGTCCAAGATCTGGGCCGACCCGGCAATCCTCAAAAAAATCGAGGATTTCGTCGCTAAAACCGTCAAACGTGGCACGTGAGATGGGACCCATAGGATTACCGGAATTGGCTCGATCGGGCCGATTCGTCTGGTCGACCGCGTCATCGAATTGCTAGTCTGGACGATGGGCACAGAGCTTGCCGGTGGGGTAAACTCTCCTTACGATGACGGTTCTGATAAGGCAATGGGCCTCGCGAACGCACCGACGGACAATGGTCCCCGTGTGGCGTTTTGCATATCGCTTCCAGGTTTACAGAGGGGCGGGTGACGATGGTTCGCTCTCAGCACATCTCTCGATTTGTTCCGAGTCTTCTCGGTTTGGCAATCGCCCTCAGCCCAGCCATGGGATGGGGACAAGACGACAAGAAACCAGAGAAGAAGAAGCCAGACTTCCCGCCACACGCCGAGGTCTTCAAGGGGTTCGAAAAGGTCGTTTCGACGGCTGACGGCAAAAAGAGCCTGTACACCATCTGGACCCGCGAGAAAGACGGCCAGATGTATGCAGAGTTGCCGTCCGGGTTCGCCTCACAGAAGTATTTCATCGCGTTGACCATGTCCAGCGGCGATCGGTTTGCGGGGTTGCAACTGGGCGACATGTACGTCTACTGGCGGCGATACGACAAGCGGCTGGCCCTGATCGAACCGAACGTCCGCGTGCGATCGACCGGCGATGATGAATCCAAGGCTTCGGTCAAGCGACTGTTCACCGATCGACTGATTCTCGACGTCCCCATTGCAACCATGGGACCGGGCGGCGGACCCGTCATCGACATGGACCAATTGCTGGTCGGACAGGCCACCAGCTTTTTCGGTACCCGGCTGTTCTCCAGCCGCTCTCAAACGGGGCGACGGCCCAACCCTTTGCAATTGGCCAAGATCAAGAAAGCGAAAGCGTTTCCCGACAATGTCGAGCTGGCATACGAAATCCCCGGCAGCGGCGGCAACTTGCAGACGTTGCACTATTCCATCAGTAAGATCCCGGACAGCACCGGCTACAAGCCGCGCAAAGCCGACGAACGCGTGGGATACTTCACCACGTCGTATAGCGACCTCGGCAAATACACCGATCGCGAAACGCGCACCCGTTACATCACCCGCTGGCATCTGCAGAAAGCCGATCCCAAGCTGGCTTTGAGTCCGCCGAAGAGCCCGATTCGCTTCTTTATCGAACACACGACACCGGTACGCTATCGCCGCTGGGTGAAGCAAGGCATTCTGTACTGGAACCAGGCGTTCGAGAAGGTGGGCATTTCCGACGCCATCGTCGTCCAATACCAGGACGCCAAAACCAAGGCCTTCATGGATGTCGACCCCGAAGACGTGCGCTACAACTTCGTGCGCTGGCTGAATAACGACATCGGCACAGCCATCGGCCCCAGCCGCGTCCACCCGCTGACGGGTCAAATTCTCGATGCCGACATCGTCCTGACGGACGGTTGGATTCGGCACTACTGGAACCAATACCACGAGTTGCTGCCCAGAATTGCGATGGAGGGCTTCAACGCCGAGACGCTGGCATGGTTGGCCGATCATCCCGATTGGGATCCGCGGATCCGCTTGGCGCCACCTGCGCAGCGTCCTGCGTTGATGGACAAGATCGCTCGGCAGGCCATGCTGCCGTTGTCCGGGCACCCGGCCGGCAACGTCCAATCCACGTTGTTGGGCGATGACGAATACGACGGCTTGATCGGGCGGACCAGCCAGGTCAATGGGCTGTGCATGGCGGCCGACGGCAAGGCTTTGGACCTGGCTTCGATGCGGATGTTCCTGGCGATTGCCGCTGCAGCAGATGAGGACGAAGACGGCGAGAAAAAAGAAGACGCCGAGGAAAAAGAGAAGGACGACAAGGACAAGAAGAATCTGATCGACGGCATCCCCGAAGAGTTCATCGGCCCGTTGCTGGCCGAGTTGGTGGCCCACGAGGTCGGACACACCTTGGGTTTGCGTCACAACTTCAAGTCGACCGGAATCTACAGTCTCGAACAGATCAACAGCAACGAGGTGAAGGGCAAAAAGGCGTTCGCCGGCTCGGTGATGGACTACATCCCGATCAACATGCACCTCAAGGGAGGCAAGCTGCAGGGCGACTTCACCATGCTCAACATCGGCCCCTATGACTTCTGGGCCATCGAGTACGGGTATTCGTCCGCGAAGGACCTCAAGCCGATTCTCGCACGCGTGGCCGAGCCCGAATTGGCTTATGCCACCGACGAAGATGCGGGCGGCCCGGATCCGTTGGCACGCCGTTACGACTTCAGCAAGAACCCGCTCGACTATGCCAACGAACAGCTGGAACTGGCGAGCTACCACCGCGAGCGAATCCTGGACAAATTCGTCAAGGACGGCGACAGCTGGTCGTTTGCCCGTCGCGGCTACGAAATGACCCTGGGCTTGCAGACGCGGGCCCTGAGCATGATGGCCAACTGGATTGGCGGCGCGTTTGTGAACCGCGACAAGAAGGGGGACAAAGACGGGCGGGCTCCCATCGAGGTTGTTCCCACCGAAACTCAACGGGCGGCGCTCAAGTTCGTCATCGAGAACGCGTTCGAAGACGAAGCGTTCGGGCTCAACCAAGAACTGCTCAGCCGCATGACCGTCGACAAGTGGCTCGACGGCGACAATTTCTTCAGAGCCTTCACGACAGAGCCAACGTGGCCCGTCCACGACAGAGTCATGGGCATTCAGGCCAGCGTGTTGACCATGTTGATGAACACCACCACCCTTCGACGGGTTTACGACAACGAATTCCGCATTCCCTCCGACGACGAGGCGCTGACTCTTCCGGAGTTGCTCGATACCGTGGGGGACAACATTTGGCGGGAACTCGCAATGCGGCCCGAGGAGCAGTGCACCGCCCGCAAACCGATGATCTCCAGCCTCCGCCGTAACCTGCAGCGCGAGCACCTGAAGCGGCTGATCGACCTCACCCTGCCGAATTCCGGCGGCACCGAGGCCTACAAGCCCATCGCCAATCTGGCGATGATGGAGCTCAGGCAGATCGACGCGGCCACCGAAAAGGCCATCGCAGAGGTCAGCGATAAGCTCGATCCTTACTCGCGGGCCCACCTGACCGAGGTTCACGAACTCGTCCAAAAAGCGCTCGACGCGCAGTACATCTACAACGCCAACAAGCTCGGCGGCGGTTCGAGCCGGCGCGTGCTGATCCTGGGCGAGACAGACGGCCAGCATCGTCCGGTTGACTGACATTTCCATGACGTCGTTTGCACCGCCCCGACTCGCCGTTGAGTCGGGGCGTTTTTTGATTCGCAAAGCGGCCAACGCCAAGACCCCGTTGTGTCGCGGTCTCCCGACCGCGACACGCAGCACGACCGCAGGTCTCAACCTGATACACCACTGGGGAGACCTTCGGTCGGACCGGTGACACGGTCGGGAGACCGTGCCACAACTACAGCACCGGGTCTGAGTTTCGCCCGCTCCACTGACTCGGCTATGCTGTGGATAGCACGTGTTGTTTGTTGCTCCGTTTGTCCGTTTGGAATCACCATGAGAACACGACTGCTCTGCAGCCTGTGCTTTGCGCTCCTCATTCCCTCCGCCGCCCTTTCCGGCGAACACTGGCCCGAGTTTCGCGGACCCAGCGCCGACGGCCAGTCCCCAGCGACCGGGCTGCCCGTCAGTTGGAGCGAGAATGAGAACATCGCCTGGAAGACGGCGATCCACGGCCGCGCCTGGTCGTCGCCGGTCATCTGGGACGACCGCATCTGGTTGACGAGCGCCACACCCGACGGCAGCCAGCTGTACGGGGTTTGCATCCAGCGCGATACAGGCGAGATCCTGCACGACGTCAAGTTGTTCGACGTTGCCGAACCCAGAGAAATCCACGTCACCAACACATATGCCTCTTCAACGCCCGCCATCGAAGACGGACGGGTCTATCTGCATTTCGGTAGCTACGGAACCGCCTGCCTCGATTCGCGGACGGCCGAAGTGCTCTGGACCCGACGCGACTTGCCGTGCCATCACTGGCGCGGCCCAGGCTCCTCGCCCATCCTGTTCCGCGACCGGCTGTTCGTGCACTACGACGGCTTCGATTATCAGTACGTCGTGGCCCTCAACAAGCAGACCGGCGAGACAATCTGGAAGGTCGACCGCGACATCGACTACGGCACCGACAACGGTGACTTCAAGAAGGCCTACGGCACGCCGATCGTCATCGATGCCGGCGGGCGTCTGCAGCTGATCAGCGCGGCAGCCAAGGCGGCGATTGCCTACGACCCGTTTAGCGGTGAAGAATTGTGGCGGATCCGCTACGGGCAGCATTCGACGGCCGCCCGGCCGCTGTACGTTGATGGCTTGCTGTATATCAATTCCGGCTTCAGCAAAGCCGAGTTGTTCGCCGTCCGGCCCGACGGCAGTGGCGACGTGACCGATTCGCACGTCGTCTGGAAACTCGCCAAAAGCGTCCCCTCCAAGCCCTCGCAGCTGCTGATCGACGGCTTGATCTACATGATCCACGACGCCGGCGTGGCCACCTGCGTCGATGCCTCGACCGGCAAACAGGTCTGGCAACAACGGCTGGGCGGCAAGTATTCGAGTTCTCCCATCTACGCCGACGGCCACGTCTACTTCAGCAGCCACGAAGGCACGACATCCGTCATCGAAGCGGGCCGCCGGTACAAGCAACTGGCCCAGAACCAGCTCGAAAGCGGCATCCAGGCCTCCCCCGCCATCTCCGGCAAGGCGATCTATCTGCGTACGGAAAAACATCTGTATCGGATCGAAGACGGCGGAGGGCGGAAAGCTAAGAGCTGAGAGCCCGGACAGAAGATGAATAAACCGCCGAGGCTTGCAGCGGCCATTCGACCACAACCAGAGCCTGTACTCTGGATTCGGATCTCTTGTTGCTCTCTCAGCTTCGTGCCCTTTGTGGCTTTGCGGTCAATCCGCTTCTCTTCTTTCCTCTGTGCCTCTGTTGTTTACGACACGCTCATCCTTCATCCCTCATCTTTCATCCTTCCGGCAACGGCACTTGCTGCGTGAGGCAGTGGATCGCTCCGAATCCCCAGATCAAATCGCTGCAATCCAGACCGACCACCTCGCGGTCGGGGAACAAGGCCTGCAACGTCTCGGCGGCTAACTCGTCGCGCTTGTGATTGAAGAACGGCACCAGCACCAGCGTGTTGGCGATGTAGAAGTTGGCATAGCTGGCCGGCAGCCGCTGCCCCTCGTACACAGTTGCCGGCGGCATCGGCAGCTCGACGACGTTCAGCGGTTGTCCGTCCAGGCCCTTCAGCTCTTTCAGCCGTCCTAGGTTGCGCTGCAGCATCGCAAAATTCTCGTCGGCCGGATCCTCTTCAACAACGGTCACGATCGTGTCCGGCGAGACGAAGCGGGCCACGTCGTCGACATGTCCGTCTGTGTCGTCGCCGGCGATGCCCTCTGCCAACCACAGTATCTTGCTCAAGCCGAGCATCTCGCCCAGCCGGGCCTCAATCCGTTCGCGACTCAGCCGCCGGTTGCGGTTCTTGTTGAGTAAGCAAGACTCGGTCGTCAGCAGCAGCCCTTGGCCGTTGACGTCGATGGAGCCCCCTTCCAGCACCATGCCTGCTTCGAACCTCGGCACCCCGAGCGCCGCGGCCATCTGCGCCGGTATCCGATCGTCCAAATCGAAGGGCGGATACTTGCCCCCCCAGGCGTTGTATTCCCAATCGACGGCCGCCAACGGCCGATGGCCTTCCGCATCAGCGCTGCGGTCCCGCGTCACAAACAGTGCACCATGGTCGCGGCACCAAGCGTCGTTTGTGCCAAAGTGGTGAAACCGAACATCGCCTGCCGCGCCGGCTTGTTTGAGCAACCGACGCGCCTCGGCTTCCATCGCCGCATCGTTCACATTGATGCGCACGCTTTCGGATCGCGACAACAGGGCCACCATCTTGGCGAACGTCGACACGATGTCTGCAAACTTGCCGGGCCACGTCTCGCGGTTGTGCGGCCAGGAGACCCATGTCGCCTGATGCGGCTCCCATTCCGCCGGCATCCGGTAACCAAGTTCACGCGGCGACGACACTTCAGACCGACTCGCAACTCAAATCCAAGAAGTTTCCCACGTCAGCGATCGCAATCAGCCACAAACCAGGATTCCCAAGAAGATCGCTATGCGTCTACGTCTACGAAACCCTGTTTTTCTCGTGTTTCGCGCTAGTTTCGTAGACAGAGCCGACCCGCTTACATCGGCTGCCCCCATTTGCTCGGTCACAACCTTCACGTCCTGACATTCAAGCATCCTGACATTCAGACAATGCAAGCCGAGCCACAAACGATGGCCGCGCGATCACCCGGCCGCAAGCGCCGAATCGGCATCCCCGCAACAGGGCGCTACGCGTCGACAGGGCAGCTCAGCGAAACGGCCGATGTCAACTCCGATATCCATTCGGTTCCGGCAAAGGTGCCACGGCTCAACAGGCGTTCGCCGAGGTCTGCTGGCCCGCCCCGCAGTGCGAAGGACTTGGAACCCCATCAACGCGCGTGCGATCCAACAACCACACATTCGAATCAACGAACACCGTCGCCGCCAAGCAGCATTATACAACACAACAACAAATCGTGTGCACCGCGCTTGCCTGCTCAATCGTGCACGCCTGTTATCAGTCGGTCAGAACTCGAATTTTCAGCGCGTCGGTCGATGTGACCGGACGCGTTACGGATTGTGGCGCTCCGGTACTGTCCGGTCCGAGAAATCGGTCGTTTCTTGGCTTGTGTCAGCCGTCACGAGTTTCTGAGACGAAACGCTCGTATCGGGGCTTGATTCGACAATCCGGACGCTGTGCAGTTGGCCATCAGTGGCATGGTTAGCCAGCCGCTGAAATGCCTGCACGAAATCGCCGGAGTCCGCGCAGGTGGGCTACGGCCACGGTCGCGGCCATTAGTATCGTGTGTGACACCGTCTCCTGGGCAATGGCGCGTGTGTCGCGCGCACTCAGCGTCACTGGCAATATGGGCTAATTGCAACCAGTTTGAGGATCGCACCAATTGTGCGGGGCGTAGCGGTTGTTCTGGACACAGGGCCGGAATAATCCGAGTAACTGATACAGACGGATTCCCAGTCCCGTGCCGAGAGTTGTCCAGAGGTGGGCTCACGGAGGAGTTTCATGCGTCAGGTCGTATTCCCCTTCTTGTGTATGCTGGCACTCGTGCAGCTGCCTGTTCTTAAAGCTGCCGATCCGGGCACTGTCTTCCAGGGTGGGGAAATCCAACAACTTCAGCACCAGATTTGGCAATTGGAAAACAGCATCCGGCAGGCCGAGCAGACGGTTCCGCCACAGTACGTCGCGTCTCCGCAGACGCCTGCACACTACGGGTTTCCGAACGTGTCGCAGCAGCATGCGCAGCCTGCTACACAGAGTCCCGTCGCAGGGCACACGCAGCTAATGAGTACGCCCAACGACTCGGCGTCGCTATTGCAGCACATGCAATCGGTCGAGCAGCGACTCCAGCGGCTCGAAGCCGAAAACGGTCAGTTACGCCAATACGTGAGTGGCGGGGTCACACCGGCAAGCTGGGGATCCGGCGACATACTGGGTGGACCGAACCCTGGCTGCAATGACATCGGCGGGACCGGTTGGGCGTGCGACGCCGCGGTTGGTTGTGACGACGGCAGTTGCAGCTGGGTCGAACAACTGAGTGACGACTGCAAGGAAGCCCTCTCCTGGAACAAAGCGGGCGGTTGGCGGATCGTGCCGTTCGGCCGTTTGCGGGGCGAAGCAATCTACGCAGGTGCCGGCACGCTCGGCGACGCCGTGATTGTCTCGCTGACTCCGGGAAACTCCGATGGCATCGACGATGACACCACTACCATCCACGCCCGGCAGTCGCAAATCAACTTCGAGATCACCGGTCCGAACTTGAATGGCTGGCAGACCGGTGGTCTGATCATCACCAACTTTATGGGTGCACAGCCGCTGCGCACCCAGTCCACCCCGTTCGTCGTCAACGCCTACGGCGAGATCAAGAACGACGATTGGAGCTTCCGATTCGGCCGCATGCTCGATCTGTTCGGCCCGATTGCGCCGTCGACCGTCAACCAGCTCAACCAGCGCGGGGCCGGCAACATCGGAATCTTCCGAGGCGCGTTCAACATCGACCGTTACGTGACCGTCAGCGACAGCCACAAATGGACGCTCTCAAGCCGCATTTCCCAACAGGACGTCAGCGACTACGCGGCGATTCCGGTCGTGCGTGGGAAAGACAACGGCTGGCCCAATATTGAAGCCCGCGTCGGCGTGGAGCTGGGCCGCGAGCAGGATTACGGGCGGCCGGTGGTGATCGGCGTCTCGACACTGTGGGGTGAAACGCAAGCCGTCGACGACCAGATCATTCTCGACGGACTCATCCTGCCCGGTGTGGACGAAGTGGCCCAAACGCGGGGCGTGGCCCTGGACTGGCAGTTGCAGGGAGAGCTGATCGGCGTGCGGGGCGAAGCCTGGTGGGGACGGGCGGCCGGCTCGTACTTCGTCGCCGTGCTGCAGAGCTTGAATCCGGAAACAGACCAAGAGATTGAATCGATCGGCGGCTGGTTCGAAGCCTATGTCAAATGCTGTCCCGACCTGACCATGCACGTGGGTTACGGTGTCGACGACCCCAGCAACAACGATCTGGGCATCATCGACCCAATGGTCGGCGTCGGCCAGACCAGCTTCAATGACGTGGCCTGGTGGAACATGATCTACGACGTGACCGACTATTTCGCGCTGGAATTCGAAGTCAGCCACCGCCGCACGCGGTTCCTCGACCCCATCGCCAAGAACGAAGGCACGCTGTACCACTTCGCCTCGACGCTCAGTTTCTGAGCGGCCGGTAACCGGTAGAGCCAACCGTGACCGGTCGGGTCCCGCGGTCTACCGAGAGCGCTATGGATGCTTGTCTCGATACTTTTCCAGAATACGAACGCGGCCGGTGCTGAGCTCGTAAACGACTGCGAGCACCAACTCGGTGTGCCGAGGCTGGAAGGCCTCGATTGTCGCGTCGATCTCCACGGTCAATGCTGACGATGGCCGAAACTGCGGCAATTTCAAGCGCGCTCTCTCCGAATCGGCTGGCTGGAACACCTTAGCGATCCGCCCATGAACGAGGGTACGGCATACGGCACCTCGATCACTTCGTGCCCGTGGGCGCGAACCTCTTTGATGATCCGCTTGTGCTGAGCGCCGATCAGCGTCGTCTCCGGTGTCAGGGGCAGACCATTGCATCCCAGAGATGAGGCCTCCTTCGGAGTCACGTCGATAAAGGTCCAGTCCCGAATGCTCTCCGGAAGTTCGCTCTTGATCCATTCGCGGCAGATCAGCGCGAGTCCCGGCCTGAGCAGAGAAAGCGCGCAGTCCAGATGCAACGCGTCCCTGGACAATATGAATGGATGGACTTTGAAATTCTCGCCAAGGACGCTTTGCGCGAACACGGCACCGAGCCTGTTGGAGCCGTGGCCGATCCCCAGAAAGATCTCGTTACCGTGCGGCAGAAAATCGCCACCATCGAGAAGCACCGATAGGCCTTCAACTTCCTTTTGTACTTCTTTGGTCGAGTAGACATCCGTCGACGCTTGCGGAGCCGAAAAGTAAAAGCACTTGCCGTCCGCCATCATGGGAATGTAGATCGATGCATACGAGAACTGTTGCTTGCGCTTGAACGGCATCCTCAGTGACGAAACGATGACATTATTTCCCGCCGTGCACATGCAGTCACGTGGCCAAACCGTGTCGATCATCGGGTGAATGTAGGTGCGATCGGCGTTCTTCAGTCGGTCAGGACGGCGAACTCGAATGCCTCGATCCTCGAGAACGTGAACGTATCCTTCGACCTGTTTGACCAGTTGGTCATAAACGTCGCCATATGCTTCTTTCCAGGTCTTACCCGAAGCCTCCTTCATGAATCCGGCCGTTTCCGGCGTCATCCACGACAGATTGTACTCGTCACCTGGATCGACCACGAAAAACGGATCATCAGGTTCGGGGGCAAGGCCGATGACGACGTCCTTCAACTCCCCGTACTCGTCGTAGACTGATACATACGATCCATCGTTCTTGGGGACTTCGCCGGTCAAGTTGACCATGCCGTCCAGGGGACGCGCTCCCTTGAGGGCGGCGACCTCCGGTGTGTCTGCCTGGAGATGACCGTTGATGGATATGGCGCATGCGGCGCTGCTCACGGCGCCGGCGGCTTTCAGGAAATCACGTCGATTGGTGTGTTGCTCTGACATGCTTGTTCCTCATCAGGTTGCCGTGAAGATGTCATGCTGCGGCGTCACGCCACTGTTCACGAGGCGCGCACGACGGGTTCGAGTGGCGCACCTTCGGCAGCGGAAGAAGCTATTGAGGTTTGTCCCGATAGGTCTCCAGAATCCGCACGCGACCGGTGCTGATTTCGTAAACGGCTGCCACCGTCAACTCGCTGGGAAGAAAGTGGAGGCCCTCGGCTTGCGGGTCGATCTCGACCAGCTGCCGGAACGAGTTTCGCACGTTCGCCTCCACCGCCGAGGCAAGTTTCGAGCGTGCATCGGCCTGGGGGTCGACAGAGCCGACCTCGACGAGATCCAGCAATTCTCGGACCCCTTTAGGTTCCTTGTCGCGTTGCTCCTTGGGCAACAGGGTCGCCGAGACCGCGCCGCAGCCCTCATGGCCCAGAACCATGAACAGCGGAGTGCGCAAGTGATGTTGTGCATACTCGATGCTGCCGATGCCGTAGCGGGTCACCACGTTTCCGGCGACTCGAATCGTAAACAAGTCACCGAACCCTTGGTCGAACAGCAATTCCAACGGCACGCGCGAATCGCTGCAGGCCAGGATGGTCGCGAACGGCTTCTGGCCCTTGGTCAATCGCTTGATCCAGTCCTCCGTCATATGTGGATGTTTCGGTTTGCCACTCACAAACCTGCGGTTGCCATCCACGAGTTGCTGCAGCGCCTCTTCGGCAGTGAAGTCGTGGTTGCCTTCTTTCGGCGTCTCAGAAAATGTCTCACGACCAGCAGCCAAGCTCGTTCCAAACGCACTACCGGCAATCAGAAAATCTCTTCGCTTCATAGTTCTGCACCCCAAAAGTCATGACCGAAGACCCGCCAAAGCCGTCGAATCCGTCACCGCCAAAGTCAAAGCCTTCGCTGGGATTGCTGCGGTGACATTCGGAACATTCTCGCGTCTCCAAAGTCTTTCGAGAAATCACAACGACGGTACGTGAAGGCCGCCCGGATGTAGCCTTCCTTACCTTCCGTCGTCGATCATTTCGGGATGGTAGTAGAACGGGTCGGTGATCCCTCGCTTGCGCGCCGCCAATCCCGCCATGAAGTGCGCCATGAGCTTGGTCACAACCGTCGCCGACTGACCACTGCGGGTATCGAGCATCGGGTTGAACTCCGCGACGTCAAAGAGGATGACGTTGTTCTGAATCGCCAGCGCGCGGACCATCTGCATCATTTGCGCAGGCGTGGGACCGTCGGGTTCACGGCCGCCTGTGCCCGGCATGTGGGCCGAAGCGATGATATCGATGTCGACTGTGACCAGCAGATTGTCGATATGCTTCAAATCTGCAAGCGTGCGCCGCATGACCGTGTCCCAGCCGTCCCTTTCGATTTCAGCCTGGTAGTGATATCGCATGCCTTTGTCGACCATGTACTTGAAGTCATCCCGGATGACGCCGATGGACGTCATGCCGACCTGGACGATGTCTTCCCCTTTGACGATGTTTCTCTTCAGGACCTCGTACATCCCGTTGCCGTTGTGGACGTAGTAGCCATAGGCTGCGCTGACACCGTCAAAGTGGCTGTCGAAATGGGCAATGCCAAAGTTATTCGGTCCGAACTTGTCTGCCGCGGCAAGGAACAGGCCGTACATGCCGTCGTGGCTGCCTCCGACCGTGATTGGGATGGCATCGGCTTCCATGATTTCACCGACCACCTTGCGAATTTCCTCCACCGTGCGCTCACCACTCGACTGATGCATCGCGATGTTGCCGTAGTCGACGACACGAAGTTCATGCATCGAGCCGAAGGTGTAAAGCTCCATGGGGAAACCGGAAATGTTGCGCTCCTGCACCCCATCGCCACGGGCCGTAAAATAGGTGGCAGACGAGTTGATGAATCCGCGCAGAACATTGGGCGCCCACCGTGTACCGGGTACCGCATTCATGTCGGCCGTGGATCCGACAATGGCAACCTCGACATTGCCGGCTTTCAGATCCTCCGTCGTAAGCGCGACGGGCATTCCAAAGAAGGTCGGGAAGGCATTGTGCATCATGCCGGCGTAGTAACGTTGAAGATCAATCGGACCCGGTTCGCGTTCGAGCTTGGGCTTGTCATTTCGCTTGTTCCAGCCTCCGGGGAACGACGGGTCGTCGGTGTTGAATCGGAAGACGCTCGGGTCGTCGGGATCGTTCCACGGTGTCAGCGAGTCTTCTGCTTTGCCTTCTACCAAGTTCTTTCTGGTGTTTTGTGCCTGGGCTTGCGCAAGCTCGACGGCCGGATGGCTCTTCGCGGGCTGCTGCGCCGTGTCTTCCAGTTCCTGTGCTTTGACCGGGTCGGTGGCTTGGGAGCCGCCCTTGGCCGCGAGGTAGCCGATCGCGATTCCAAGCACGAGAATCGCTGCCGCTGACTTTCGTAATCCCGTTGATTTCTTCATGGTTGAATCTCGTTTCTACTTCCGGGTTTGTCGCTTCCCTCTATGGGCGTCGAGGCCGCATTTGATTCCTTCACCGTGGCCCTGACTTGATCCTGTCGCCAACCCACTCGCCGCCAGTTGCATCAGCACCGACGCCCGTGGCTTTCGCGAAATTACGTCGTGTCAGGTCGTCTTTCGTGGTTGTTCAGACTCAGTTTTCATGGTTGTTCAGACTCAGTCAAGGGCGGCCCTGGGGACGGCCCTCAACATGGCTGCCAGACCGCTGAGACGGGCCCCATTACGATTCCCGCCAAATCGCAGCGGTGGAGCAGTGGATGCCGCTGCCGATGGCGGTGTAGATGTTCTCGTACGGCACCTCGATGCAGGTCCAACCGCGCTTCTCCAGCGTCTTGACCATTTTCGGGCACTTGGCCGGCATCACCAGGCGCTTGTCGCCCAGCGGCTCGTTGTTGGAGAAACCTATCTTGTGTTCTTCGTAAGGAACTTCCAGGACCTCCCAGTCCTTCAGGAACTCCGGCATTGGCGAGAACATGGCGCCCTTCGGCATGGCCATCAGACCTTCTTCGAGAACGCCCCACAAGCAATCGATGTGGTAGGTGAACTTCATGTCGAAGTACACCACTTCCACCGACCAGCCGAACGGCTGCAGCAGGCGGCGCAGCATCTCCGCACCGAACTCGTTGCCGGATGAACGGGGCTTCATGGGGTCATTGATGTCCGATGGATCTTTCACGCCGAGCCCCAACACGACTTTCTTGTCGAAGATCAAGGGGTCGCCGGGGCTCAGAAACGGACCCGGCTGCGGAAAGTCAGGGGTCGGAACCAGCGACGGCATCGAGACGAGGAGCGCCTCCGGGTCATTCTTCATCACTTCAACCATCGCTTCGCGGACGGTCAGCTCATTGACAAAACTGTTGCTGACCTCGTGCATGCACACAAAGAGATGACCGAATGTCTCACCCGCAGACTGAGCGAAAAGTGTCATCTGTTTCTGGCGGGACCAGCTCAGGGTGTAGTCAACCAGTTCCTGTGGGGTGCTGCCCGATTCATTGCGGATGACCTGGACGCCGTTCTTGCGATAGGCCTCGGCCAGCGCGTCGGACTCCATCGCCATCTTCTCCCACATTTTGGGATCGGACTCCTTGAGATCCCGACCAGCATGCTTGCGCATGTAGCCCTTCATCTCATCCGGTGCCTTCGCCAGGATATTGGCGTACTCCCAAGTATCGGGGTTGGGCAGGTAAATGGCGCTCGGGTTACCCACGATACACGCCTTCAAGGGCGCGTAATCGCTCTCGACGTAGCATTTCAGTCCTTTGCCCTGCTCGCGCATCCCGGGAATCAACTCGACGTCGGTATGGGGTTTGTCGTACCCCGGTATGGGTGAAGAGGCCGGCATGTCGGCATCGGCACTGGCCTGACTTGATCCTGTCGCTACGCCACCCGCGGCCAGGGCAGCAAGACCAGTGGATTTGGCGAAATCACGTCGATTCATGTTGTCATTCATCTTAGACACGCGTTCCAGTTGAGAATAAGATTGTGGTTGGAAAAATGCTTGCCGCCATCAAACGCGCTAAGGGCGGCGAAAGAGACCGCCTTGCAACGCAGCACTCACGAGTCGGCCCGGTTCGTGACGAGAGTTGCACAACGGATCGCACCGCCGTTTCTGGTACTCAATTCAACCTCCACCGGCACCGGCTTGATGCCGCGTTTGGCGATCTCGTCATTCATCCTCTTCAGGTCCCAGTCGTTGAGCTGCTTGGGGATTCCATCGAGGAACACGCCTTTGGAAAGGTGGCTGGCGCGCACAGGCCCAAGATGTAGTCGAAGTGGAAACTGAAATGGGCGTCATACTTGATCTGGTGCACTTCGAAGCCGAACGGCCGCAGCATCCGCTTGAGCACCTCGACACCGGCGGGGTTGGAGGCCGCAGCTTCCTGCTTCCAGAACATCGACCGGCGAATGGACTCCCGCGGCTGGACAGCTGAAGGGAACGGACGCCGCATGTAGCACAGCTCATCATCGGAAGAATCCGCTGCGTGCAGACGTTATTTCGCCCAGACCTGACAATGCCGCCAAACCAGCACCTGCCTGGACGCAGCGTTGGCCAAACTCGCGGCGTGAGATTCCGAGGTCATTGATCATGGCTGTCTTCGCGTGCTGATCTCGCCCCAAAGTTCGGTAAGCTGCTTCGTTCGATCCCGGACCGTCTGATTCGGCAATCGGCGGCTCGACTGTGTCAAATGGCCGCGAGCAACGTTTGATGGCACACTCGGACGTGCGTCAGAAATGGTATGGGAATCTGGCACAACTGGCGTGTGTCACAGACGGTCCTTTTCCGGCGTGTGTCACGCGCCACGGCTTTCTGGGACTGAGCCACGGGGAGCCCCATCCGGATACGGCATTTCCACGTAATTCCGAGGGTCGTGCATGAAGATGTCCTGCCTGCCGTCCTTGTTGAGGATTCCATAGCAACCCTCGATCTATCTCGAATGGTCACGGTCGGCTCCTAATCAAGACCAGGCTTCCAATTGCTCCAACCCAAAAAAACAAAGTTAGCAAATAGAGGAGGGCTTCTATCGAAGCTTCGAGATCGTGATCACCCCTAAGCCTGAACCATTCATAACCGATGAAGAATACGAGCAGCAGTGTTGTGGGGATTCCTGTCAGAAACAAGAATCCCTTTGTCGTTCCGGTTTGCGATGAATTGACAGTCCAACGCATCAAACCAATCCCTCCTATGCATAGAAGGGAAAAGAAGATGTAATTGACGAAATTGTATGGTGTGTCCTGCAAAAACCCACTCAAAAACGTCAGCACGTAGATCACCGCCAAGGCAGAAACAGTTATTCTCAACATTGTTGAATTGTCTTCACTCATTATCTGGTGGGTTGCCTCAGGCATAGGAGTCTCCCTGTTTCTAAAGAGCGTTTGTTCTCATGCATTTCAGGTCGCCGCCTGAAAATATTCCCTCATCGGGCGATCAGCATCGTCACACGATGCTGATCGGTTCGTGGCGGCCGTAGCGGGGCCCCGCCAGCATCTCGTCGAGTGAATGCCTCGTACGGTCGGTTGCCGATCCAGGTTTTACCAGAGTCAACACTGCTCTCCCCGTTCGTGGGGGAACTCATGGAAGTCATCAGTCGGTTTTTCCAGACTCGGAGTCACCCTGGTATGGTCGGCTGTCAGGCCCTGGTTGTGCAGCACCTACGTGTCGGCCGCTACTCGTGGCCGGGCAGCTCGGACTTGGCGTCCGTGCCCAAGGCGATGAGCTTCAGGTTCATGAATGTGCCCTTGGCAATGACCTTCCCGCCGCTCTGTATGTCGAGCTTGATCTTGACCGAAACGACACCGAAGGGCGCCGTTTCATGCAATCTGAGCTCATAGATCATGTGGGCGTCGAGCTTGTCGTGTTGCGTGCGGACATGGCCGACCAGCCCGTCGCACTCGAGCTTGCCCAGCGCGCTGTCAACGACGCGCTTGTCAAGCTTTTCGACGTCCTTCAGCGGGCTGCCCAACAACCCCATGAATCTCTCGTGCGTATGGAATTTCTGCTCAGCCTCGGGCACCTTCATTGGCGCGGCGTCGCCCGTTTTCATCCACGCGCGCAACAGCCCCTTCACCGGATCTCCGCCCAGCTTAAGCTGCTTTTCAGGGAAGAGTCCTTTCGTAATTGTCACGGTTTTCTTTGAGCCGTCCTCTTGGAGCAACTCGAATTGCATTTCGATCCAACGATACACCTCGTCGGCGACTGTGGCCTGACCCACAGAGCTGATGGTGATCAGCACGGGGGAACTCGGTTGCCCGTCAGCTAAAGACCCCATCTCGCCCTCGAACCGCACCCAGGCGCGGTCTTCGGGCAGATTGTGAATCACTCCGGCGGCATCCAGTGGAACGGCGCCACCAACAAACGAAATCCAGACGCTCAGTGCTAATAGTCTTGACACCATGGCAAATCTCCTATGACGATGACGCTTCTACGGAACCGAACAATTCTCGCCTCGATTGCGTCCGATCGCGACGGGTTCCTTGTAGCCAAAACGCCCGGTCGACGACCGACGCCAACAGGTGGTGGGCGAAGTCCACAGCCAGATATAACGGACAAATTGGGAATTTCCTTTTTGCCTGAGTTCCCAGAGTTGAAACGCCTGCCGACGGTCTCAACTATCGTTGGCATCAACGGTAAAGCTCAGCAGCCGGCTCGCGCGGGAGTGACGTTGAAGCCCGCGAAACAAGGCATCGTGTGGCCGGTTTGCTGCAGCTACTGGCTATGCCTGATCGCCACTTCCGCGATCCTTTCGAGACATTCGTGTTTCTTTCCAAGAAACTATACCGACAACTAACACACCGATGACCAGGCCCCAGATCAAACCATTGACGAGGCCCAGGCCAATGCCGATCTCCAGAGGTTTGAAATTTTCCAAGTCTCGCAACAGAAACAGGCGCAAGAAGCCAGGGGTGAAATTTCCCAGAAAGGCGCCAATGCCCGTTCCAGCAATCCCGAAGCCGAACGCTGTACCCACGACAGTCGCAAGGGCCTTGAATAACGTCATCTGAGAAACTCGTGAGGCATAACGACTGAGTTCACGCTGCCGGCGCGTGAGACTTCGATTTCGGCGCTCCCTAGAGGAATTAGCGTGAAACCCGTGTGAAATAGGCGCGCAAAAGACTGGGATGTCGCTGGAGCAGAGCCAATCCGAGAATTCCTCACGAGATCCAATCCGGTTCGTCAAGCGATCGAGCGAAAGGTTATTGAACGGCCGCCAAAGCTGCAGTCCGAAATAACGTTCCTCGGGTGACAGTTGCCAGGAAACGGTCGAGTTACTGAGACATTTCGGCGATGCTAACGGAGAACCGCGACCGCACTCCGCTCGCCCAAGAAGGTAGGCCGCCTTGCGGAGTCTCAAGAATCGTCTGTCGCTTTCCTCGCAATACGGACGTAGCGATAAAGCGTCGAACGAGAGACCTTGAGAGTCTCGCAGATATCGTCCAGCGAGATCGACTTGTCCTCGTACTGGCCTGGGCCCGGTCGACAACTGGATGGTCAATTCACAGCGGCATAGCTGGAGCCGTGACAAGTTCGACGATTCCAAGAGTTACCCATGGCCGCATAATCCGATCTGTGTCACCGACGGTCGTTTTTCGGGAGTCCCGCATACGGCTTGAGTTCTTGAGATCCTTCACGCTGCCGGCAGCGACTGACTGGCTGGTGCACGCCACTTCGACCGTCACTTGCACAAGCCGGGAGTGCTGTGGGATGAATATAAACGGCGAGACCCAAACCAAATCGGCCCTGGGAGACCATGATGTCCGAGAAAAACTGCCTGATCTTGCATCGGAAGTCGGCCAATGAGGCTGCGGTGAAGGCGGCTGTCAGAGCGGTCCAGAAAGAAGGGGTCGGACTTCGCGTGCTGGTGCCGTTCGACAAATCCGAGAAGCCCAGAGTGGTGCGTGAAGCGCTGGCGAACGGCGCTCAACGTGTGATCGCCGGTGGTGGCGATGGCACCATTAATGCCGTCGTCACCGCATTGGTTGGCAAGGGGCTGAAACCGCCCAAGGCGTTGCTGGGCATCCTGCCACTCGGAACGGCCAACGATTTTGCGAGGGGATGCGGACTACCAGTAGAAGATCTGACCGAGTGCCTGAGAATCGCCTGCACGCGAGACGGACGGCCCATGGATGTTGGCAAGATCAACAAACGTTACTTCATCAACGTCGCGAGCGCGGGATTCGGAGCCGAAGTTACCGCGACGACCCCGATCGACCTGAAAAAGGCGCTCGGTCGTGTGGCGTACTCACTCATTGGGCTCCTGCGGGCGTTCAATCTTTCTCCTTATACCGGAAGGCTGTTGATTCCCGGTGAGGAACCTGTTGTTGGCGACATGCTGTTTATGGCGGTTGGCAACAATCGTTATGCCGGAGGCGGGTTCGATGTGGCAACGTACGCAAAGGTGGACGACGGACTATTGGATCTCGTCTCAATTCGCCACGCACCGGGCATCGGTCCCGCGCAAATGGCGCGCGAGCTGAACGACCCGATGAACCCCAACAACGTGGGCATCTTCTATCGGCAATTGGCAGATTTCACCATCGAGGCAGATGAGAAGCTCCACTGCAACCTCGACGGTGAGCCGATTTACAAGAAGCGCCTTCGTTTCGGCATTTTGCCGAAGCACCTCAGTGTCGCCTACTAAGTCGCAAACCGACGGCCTGACAAGGCACACGTTCTAAAGCTCTCAGATGCCGCTATATGTGTCGTCGCACTCATTCGCTGTAACTTGCGTAGTCGCCCTTAGGCTCCAGGGCTACAATGATCCTGCGCGAAGTCGCAGACGCCGCTCGGCGTTACCCCGCGCAGTGCCATGTCATAGATTCAAGAGCCTTTGAGGGGGAGAACAATGAACGCGAATGCCAGTGAGTCTGAGGGTCTAGTTGGTGCGTCAGCCATTGAGGCGGAGGTCAAACACGAACTGGCGCACCTGAAGAAGAACTGGTGGTGGTTTTTGTTGCTGGGCGCGCTGCTGGTTCTGGGCGGAATCGTGGCGGTAGCCTACCCCTTCTTGTCCTCGGTGAGTGTTGTGGTTGTTTTCGGTACGGTGCTCATGGTCGGAGGCTTGGCGACTGTGATCGGCTCATTCTGGACCGGAAAATGGAGTGCGTTCTTGCTGCAGTTGCTCGTGGGAATTCTCTACACCGTCGCCGGCATTGCGATCACCGACGCTCCCGTCGAATCGACGCTGGCGTTGACGCTGGTTATCGCCTCGTTGTTCATCATCGTGGGAATCTTTCGAATTGTCGCCGCCTTGATGATTCAATTCCCTCAGTGGGGATGGGCGCTCTTGAACGGCGGCGTGACACTTCTGTTGGGCGTATTGATCTACAGGCATTTCCCAGAGAGTTCGCTCTGGGTGATCGGAGTACTGGTCGGCATCGAGTTGCTCTTCAACGGCTGGACCTGGATCATGCTCGCCCTCTCGGTGCGCAATGCTCAGGATGTTGAAGCATCGGCCGCATAGTTGTGCTGCACGCGTCGATCCGTCGAGTCGGCACATATAAAGTGCGACTCTGCTTCCAGCGGACTGCGACTAGCCGAAGTGGCGATCGGGCAATCTGGCGCCGGGTTACTTGAAGGGCCAGCAGTCCGCCACAAGTGAGTGTGGTCGGCAACTTCGGCAGCAGTCTGGTTCGGGATCGCAGCAAACGGGCTCTGGACAGCACTGCAGCCGCTCCGGCCGGTAGCAACATCTCTCTGGAGCCTTGCACACGGGTTCCGGACAGCACTGCTGAGCTTCGGGCTTGCAGGCGCATTCGTGATGGCAGATGCAATCGGGCCTGCAGTGCAGGGCCTCTGGTCGGCAGCGTGCCAGGTTGAGGCAACGGCCACAATCCGCCGGGTCACAGCGCTGCACGCAACGATCAAGGTGCCCGTGCCACTTGTGGAGCCAGTTGTCCGCCGAGAGGTCGGTCGGCAGCGCCGTCAAAGCGAGGAGACTTACGAGACCAAAGAGTTCTCTTCGCATCGCCATGCATCCCTGCGCGAGAGTGAACCAGAGTTCGATAGCCGGCTTCGTTGCCGCATTCGGTTTATCGACCCTACTGAGATACGAGCCCAAGGCATTTTCTGGAACCACAGTGCCCACAAGCCACAGAAAGCCAAATGGCGAAGTTTGCGGATTGTATCGATTACGGGGTGGTCGCGGCCTAGATCACCCTGGTGAATTCTGACGCAACCTCAGCGTGCGATCATTACAACCGGTTAATTCGGTCGATATCCAAAGAACCGGCAATTCGGGCATAATCGGTACTAGTTCCCACGACGGTGCAGCGTGACCAATCTCATGCCAAACAGAGGCGGTCCACCGGCGGCCGGCCGAACCCACTTCCCAGTGGTTTTTCGGTCGATCATCTCGCTCAGCGCACTGTTGAGTCTGGGAGTGCTCGGTTGTCAGTCCCCACCGATCACATCGGTGGCGAGCAACCGCTCCCATGCTCGACCGAGTTCCGCCAATTGGCGGCCGACCTTGTCGGCTCATGGCGATGCGACGCCGAAGTCCGCAGAGTCCGACAACCTCTTGCCAGATCGCTCGACCGAGCCAAGCGGCGGCAATGCTGTCGAGCTCGTCTCAAGCACCGCCCCAACTGGGGATGAGAATCGCAACGCGCACGCCTCCGATGCCATTGATCAAGCAGACATCGAACAGCCCCACAGACTGGCTCAAGCCGAGCTTGCTCCTCCACCAGCGCCCGCGACGGATGACGACCTCGATCCGCTGGAGTTTTCACAATTCGATGCCGGAAACGAAACGCTCGAGCAGGCCTGGGCAGTGGCACTGGCAGTAGACCAAAGGATTCAGGCGAGCCGCTGGAAGACGTCTGCTGCTCAGCGGGGGCTTTTCGCCGCCCGAGCTGAAAGGTTTCCGACTGCCTCGATGACGTCAGCCTACATAGCTGCCAACAAGCCGCCCGTGTTCAAGACGCCGAAAATCCAATTCGCCGAACGTGACTTCATCACCGCGGGTCTTAACGCCTCGCAACCTTTGCTCACGTTTGGCCGAATTAGCAACGCCATCGAATCCGCCGGCGCAACGGTGACTGCCGCACAGTCCGAAGAGGTTGTGACTGAATTGGACATCAAGCTGCTGGTTGCCGAGGCCTACATTGGCGTTCTGCGTTTCGTGAGGTTGGTTGAGGTTGCCGAAGCGGCGGTGGAGTCATTGGAAGAGCACGAACGTGTCGTCGCAAACCGGGTGGAGCGAGGCATTGGAGTCCGGAACGATCTGCTGGCCGTCCAGGTCGAAGTCGCCAACGCCCGGCAGCGGCTGCTGGAAGCAAACAACGCGCTGGAGACCGTCAAGTCGGCCTACAACCGCGCACTGGGACGACCGCTGACAGCGTTTGTCGCTCTGGCAGATCTTACCGATCTGCAAGCGGCTGAGGACGAACAATCGCTCACGTCTCGCGCGCTGGGACAACGACCGGAAGTTGCCGTTCTGTCGGCTCAGGTGCGCGCGCTGCGACGTCGGGCCGACAGCGTACGCGCCGGGAATCTACCACAGTTTCTGCTCCTCGGGGACTACACGTTCATCGAGAATCGGTTTAACTTAAACGAGGACATCGCGACGGTGTCGGTGTTGGGAGATTGGAACTTCTTCGACAGCGGGCGGAATCGACATCAGGCCGCTGAACTCGATCAGACGGCGGAAGGTCTGATCCGACTGCGAACCGACGTCGAAACTTTCATCGCACTGCAGGTGCGGCAAGCCTGGCTGGAATTGGAATCGACGCGTGAGCGAATCGAAGTGAACCGCACGGCGCTCGAATCTGCCAATGAGAATCTGCGGATCTCACGCAATCGGTACGGCGAAGGCGCAGTGATCAACACAGTCGTCCTCGACGCGGTGACACTTCGCACCGACGCGTACAACCGCTTCTACACCAGCGTGTACGACGCGATTCTCGCCTCCATCAAGCTGAGGCGCGCCGTCGGCGAGCTTTGAACCACGCCAGCGGTGCTGTTTGACGCGAACGCATGATGGATCATCAGCCGAGTTATGTCACTTCACCGAAGGACAGCACGACCAGCGTCTGGTTGCTCGCATCGCTATCCCTGAGTCTGCTTGTGTTTCCACTGTTGGAAGGGCTGTACGCCGGCCGAGCCCTATTGCTCGTAGGCCTCACTGCCACTTTCATCGTCGGGACGATGGCCGCGCGTTCCATACTTCGGGCGATCAGTTTGTCCCTGTTGGCGGTGGCGTTGCCGACTGCGTGGGCCACCTTGATTGTTGACTCGACGCCACTGTTTGTCGCGCACTGCCTGCTCGGCAGCGCGTTCTTCTGGTTCGTGGGGGGCACGATCGTCTTCGTCGTCATCCGGTCGCATGCAGTCACTTTCGATTCGGTCCGTAATGCGATCAGCGCATATCTGTTGTTTGGCCTGGCCTGGGCTCTGTCCTACCAGGCGATCGACCGGGTCTCACCTGATGCCCTTTCGTTTCTCAATGAACGAGCGACTTCCAGTGGTGCCGAGGTTCCACAAGTCCTCGAGATCTCGAAGTTTATTTACTACAGCTTTGTGACGATGACGACGTTGGGCTTCGGAGACATTGCACCGTTGGATCGCAGCACCAGAACACTGTCTTGGGTGCAAGCAGTTACGGGCCAGTTCTATGTGGCCGTGGTCATTGCTTGGCTCGTCAGCGCCATCCCCCGACCCGGGAACGACACGAGGTAAAGCAAATACTGGATGCGGGCCTCAGCCGGGCAGACTGTCAAAGCCGGCTCCGGTACTGCGCAGGTAAGTGGCGAAGTCGGTGTCGACGTGCTGAAAGGAGCGCTTCAAGTTCACGAGCGCCGCTGCGGGCTTCGCGGCAAGATTGCGAGCCACCGAAACGCTTTCCTCTTCAAGAGCCGCTGGTGTTACGACGCGGTTGACGAGCCGCAGTTCGCGCGCTTCACTGGCCGTGAGGGAGCGCCCCTCCATCAAGATATCCTGAGCGGCACCGAAGCCCAAGTATCGACACAGCGACCAGACCAATGCGCTGCCCGGCGGTGAAGCTTGTTCGAGCACGCGATTCGCCAACACCGTGTCCTCAGTGCAAATCCGATAGTCGCTCACGAGCAGCGTACCGAACAGATCCAAGTCAACTTGGCCCTGAAAGGCGGTCACCACGATCGTGTCCAGGTTCAGCAGCTGGGGCAGCAGCCGCTCGATTGCAGTGTTGAAGAACGTGACTAGCCGTTGACGGGGCGGTTCGCGCCGCGCGCCGCGAACTGGTCGCTCGGCACGGACGGCCTCCCAAAACTGGTCGACAACTTCAGGTGCGAGAACGCCGGACTCAACCTTGATCAACAGCACTTTTTGACGCCGCGCGTGCAGATCCTGAAGTAGCTCGAACAGGCTCTGCATGGCTTGGAAGTCCCCGAACACGATCTTGTCAACCGGGCGGAGCTGGACAACGCAGATGTCGCCTTGGAACTCGACGGTAAAGTGTTCTGTCGTCTGTGGCATTGGCTCAATATCCGCTGATCTTAACCTTCTGCCGGATCGTCCACCGCGACCGTCATCCCAAAGTTCTCCACAAACACGGCGTAGATCGCCGGCAGGAAGAACAACGTAAACCCGGTGCCGATCGACAGGCCGTAGACAATCACCGTGGCCAACCCTTTGAACAATGGGCCGCCGGCGAGCATCAACGACAGCAAGCCCCCCACGGTGGTCAGCGTCGTCATCAAGATCGGCATTAGCCGCAACTCACCGGCGCTGGCCAGGCATCCCCGAAACACCTCGCGTTTCAATCCGCAGTACGATTTCTCGCCCTCTTCCGCCAAGCCTTCGCGGAGGCGCAACTTGTCCTTGATGAGAATCTCGGAGAATTCGATCAGCAGGATCGCCGCGCTCAAGACGATACCGAACAACGCGAGCATCCCCACCGCCTCCATGAAACCCATGGGGATACCCATCACGTACAGGCCGAGCAGGCCACCGCCGGCCGAGAGCGGGATCGTCAACAGAATCATGAAGGGCTTTACCACCGAGTTGAATTGGATCACCAGCAGGAAGAAGATACAGACGCCGCTGACGGCGAGCGAACCCATGATTTGACGCATGCCTTTGTCAGCCTCTTCCTGCGTGCCGCCCTGTTGGAGGCGGTAGCCGGGAGGCAGAGCGGCCTGGATGGCGTCCAACTGCGGTTGGATTTCCTGCAGGACCTGGCTGAACAGTAGATCCCCCACGGGCCGGGCACGCACGCTGATATTCCGTTCGCGCTGATAGCGATTGATCGTGGCATTGACCCAACGACGTTCGATCGCGGCAATCGAGTTCAATGGGACTTTGCCGGTGAGTCCTTGGACAAAGACTGCATCCAGGTCCTGAAGGCTCCCGCGTTGCTCCGGCGGCAGCCGCAACATGATCGGGATCTGCTTGTCGCCCTCCCGGTAGTTCGTGAGCGGATGGCCGCTGTAATACGTATTCATCGACAAGAGGACGGCGGCGTTGGTGACTCCTGCAAGATTGGCTTTCTCCTGATCGACCTCCACATCCAGCTGCCGCCCGAATTCTCCCCAACTGTCGTGAATGTCCCAAGCCATGCCGGAGCCGCGCAGGGCCTGCTTGACCTGTTCGGCGTACTTCCGCAGCGCCCGCTCGTCCCCCAGTCGTGGTCCGAGCACCCGGATGTCGATCGGCGAGAGCACGGGTGTGCCGGTCACCAATTGTTGCGGCACGATGCGGGCGCCGGTGATGGGCGGGATGTAATCCGGCGCGCCGGGCTCGCCGATGCCTTCGTTCGCGGCACGTCGAATATCTTCGATGAATTGTGGGACCTGGGGGCCCGTGATGCTGTTGACCCAAATGATGCCGTAGTTGCTGCCATCAGCTTTGGGAAACAGGCCCGCAAAGTTGTACGGCCCGCCAACGCCAACCAGCGAGCCCATATTCAGCAGCCGCTCTTCGCCCGGCGGCAAATCGACCAAGTTGCCATCGGCGTCGTAGACTTTGGTGTGCAGCGCCCGGATCATGCGTTCCAGCTGCGCCTGGACCTCGCTGGTTTGCTGGATCGGCGCACTGGTGGGCAGAATCACGTCGACGACAAACTGGTTGCGGTCCGAATTGGGGAAGAAGCTTGACGGGAGCGGCAGCATCAGCATCAAGAACAGAAAGGCATAGGAACCAGCGACGGTAATCCACTTCGCCCGAATCGCGAGCATAGAGATGTTGAAGTAAGGGCTCGCGGCCTGCGAGCCACTCGCTGGTTTGTTAGAGCGGCGCTTGCCAGGCAGGCGATCCTTGAGCCAGATCAGCGGGTTGATGTCGCCGCCGGGCTTCAACATTTTGGAAGACAGAATGCAGGTGACGGTCATGGCGAAGCTCCAACCGATGGCAAGGCAGAGACACATGACCATCGGCAGGCTGAACGCATACTCGCGCATGGCACCGTCGAGACAGAAGGTCATCGGGTAAAAGGCTGCAACGATGGTGCAGGTGGCGATAAACGTCGAAAAGCCGATTTGATTCGGGCCTTCCACTGCCGCCACTTCAGGGGAACGACCTTTGTCCATGAACGCCTGCGTGTTGTTGCTGATTTGGATCGTGTTGTCTACAAGAACGCCCAGAGCGACGATCAAAGCAGCCAACGAGACCTGCTCGATTTCGATGTTCCAATAGCGCATCAGGCCGATGGCCATCAGCATGATGCTGGGGATCGCGATCGCGGCGATCGTCGCGGTGCGGAATCCAGCCATCAGGACGAGCACGACAATCACCACAACGATCGACGAAACGACGTTCCCGACGACTTCGTTGACCTTCTTGTCCACCGCCACCGGCTGGTTGGAGACCTTAGCAATCTTGATGTCGGGCGGCAGGAATGTCTGAGGTGCGACGTCCAGCAGTTCGGACAGGGCCGTGTCCAACTCGACGATATTGACACCGGGCTTCATGGTGAACGCCAGCGCGATAGATGGAGACGATTGCTCGGTGTCGGAGAACCGGACGAGCGATTTAGGCGGATCGCGGTAACCGCGCGTCACCTTGAGGTCCAGATCTTTGAGCTGCACGGGTACGTTTTGGCTGAGGGGGGCAGGCAGCGGGCCCAGCTTCTCGCCCGTACTCTGCTGGATGCCGGCGGCCTGCTGTGTGACCAGCGCCAGTGGCTGGCGGACCTTGCGGCCGCCTGCTGCGGTTGCGACCCGCGCGGCTGTTACCCCTTCGATTTGGCGAACGGCGTCAAAACTGCCGGTGGCCTGCACGTTGAATCTGGCTGTGGGTGTGTCAATGGTCCCGCCCGGCACAACGAGGTTTCTGGCCTGCAACAGCGCTGTCAGTTCCGGCGCGCTCAAACTCAGTTGGCTCCATTTGCCGAGATCGGTTTCGATGTAAATCACTTCTTCCTGAATCCCGAACATATCCAGCCGCTCCACGTAGGCTGCCAAGCTGGGATTCGGCACGGCCGGGTTGTCGCCTTGCGCTACCTGTTGCAGGGGACGGAGATCCATAATGCGATCTCTCAGCCGCTTGGCGAAATCCTCCATTTCGCGCGGTTCATACGCTTGCTTCTTCGCCGACTCGGGGTCCTGGTACATGCAGAGCATCATCACGCTCGCCTGACTGGCGTGATCGTTCAGGTAAGGCGACATGACGCCGGGCGGCAGATTCGGTTCGACCAGTTTCAGTTCGCGGCGAACCTTGTCCCAAACGGCGTTCACGTCGGAGACTGCATCGATCGTGGTAATCTGCAGAACGGAAACGCCCGGATAGCTGTATGAATCGATCTTGCGCATGACCTTGATGCCGGCCATCTGCGTTTCGATCGGATCGGTCACCAGCCGTTCGACTTCCTCGGCCCTGGCCCCTGGCCAAACCGTAATGATCCAAGCGTCCCGCACGTTGAATGATGGATCTTCCTTCCGCGGCGCGGTCAGATACACATAGGCGCCATACAAGATCAGCAGAGTCGTGCCGAACAAGACAATTGGCTGATTCTGCAGGGAAAACTTGGGGAGGTTCATAGAGTCGGCTCTTTGGTGTGTCCAGCCTCTGCGGGTCGCGTGATCGCCGCCCAAACGCGGGTGACTTATGAGTGGCTCCGCTACGGGCTCGCTCGCACTTCGTTGACGGCTCGGACGCTTTCTCCCTCTGCGACGTAGTGCGCACCAGCGACAATCACTTTCATTCCCCTCTGCAGGTCTCCCTCATTGATAGCCTCAATCCTTTGCAGTCGACCAACCGCCTCCCGCGCGTTGACGGACACGAACTGCACCTGTTGGGTATCATTCTCCGCCTCCTCGACCGCGGCTACGTAATTCCGCTCGCCATCCGACTGGATCGCATCTTCGGGAACATAGAAGCCCTCCCCAACCTCGGCGCCTTCCAAGTCCACACGCACGACGTCTCCGGGCCGCAGCACCCAGCGATCACGCACCAGCACCATCTTGCCGCCATCCACTTCTCCGGAGATTCTGCTGGCAATCACATCCCGGCTGGGATCCAAATCACCAATATCTGTGAGTTCGCGGAACGTGAAGACCTGCAGCACCGGCACGCGAGCGTCTCCGGGCGTGACACGGACCTTGCGGACCTTGAGCACGGGATCGAAGTCTCCATACAGGTCCTCGACAGTCAGGTTCTCGACTTTCCAGACGAAATGCCCTTCGCTGTCTTGCTGAATGGCACCGATCTCAGCGTAGTAGTTGCCCATCCCGCCGACTTCCGACTTATCCAGCTTCCAAAGGTTGCGACAGCGCGCGAGCGCTTCACCTTTGAGTTGTTCGGGCACTCCGATTTCGACTCGGCGATTCCGCACGAGGAGGGTAATCAGGAAAGTCCGCGTGCCTGGATCGGCGAATGTGTCTTTCAGGTAGACGTAGCCTTCCAGCTTTTCCCCGTTCGGTGCGAAGACGCGGACCAGATCGTTGTAGTTGACGCGGGCGTCTGTAGCGGGCGAAACCGCAATGTCGACCTTCATGGGGTCCATCATCTGTACGGTCACCACCGGCTGGCCCGGCAAGGCGTAGCCGCCGGGGATGATATTCACCCGCGCGATTTGGCCATTGAACGGAGAGAACAGCCTGCAGTCTCTGATGTTCACCTGGGCCTGATCGACTTGAGCGAGGAATGTGTTCAATTGGGCCCCTTTCGTGGCCCGCAGTGCCTCGACTTCGGCCACGCGGGCTTTGGCGGCCCGGTATGCTGATTCGACCCGATCCAACTCCTGCTTGGACGCCGATTGCGTCGCCACGAGGTTGCTATAGCGCTCCAATTCCTTTTCCTGCAACTGCAGCGCCGCCTGTGCCTGGTCGAGCTGTTGCGGAATGACCTGCTCCAATTCGGTCTTGGCAGTGTTCGCTGCTGCTTGCGCTTGGGCAAGCCCGATCCGATAGCGCTCGTCATCAACCTCCGCCAAGGCGGTCCCCTCACTGACCAGCCCGCCCTGTTCGTCGAAAGTCCGCCCAACGATATTGGCGCCCGGCTCAACAACTCTCAGCACACGGCCGGCCACTTCGAATCCGATGTCCTCCCGCTTCCAGGACTCAGCGGAGCCGGTCAATCGGCTGGTCGGGCGGGGCGTCGTGCTTTTCAAAGTGACGTAAGTCACAGGGCGCGGCGGTGCTTGTTGAAGTTCCGCGGCCTTCTGGCAGCCGAAGAACACCGTCGCCAGCAGCATGAGCTGGAAGCGCATCAGAGTCCGAAACATGGCTGAGTCTCTTGGTGAATTGGGGCCTGACGGTAGTGGAGGAGATTTCAGGTTTCGTAGACCTGCTCTTCTCGGAAGAACAACAAGCCGATCACTTCAACGAATCAACGACCGTAGCACTAAAGCAGGCCGGGAAGCCGACGATGATGATCCGCCGGATGGCTGTTGCCGGGTCGGTCTGCCAAGGTAACTTCTGAAACATCATCAAGACCACGGCGACTGCGGTCAGGGCGACCAAGTACGAGCCGATCGTGCGAAACAAGAATTGGTGTACGTGGCCGCGCAAGTGATCCTGGTAGAAGACCACGTATACGAATAAAGCAACAAATGTGATCGATGCGAAAACGACGGCGATCACGTTCGGCCAAGGCAATTGCTCGCCCAATCGCCAGACTTCTTCCGTGAACTCAACCGGAATCGCCAGCACCAACGCGCCGACGACGGTCTCGCAGAAATCCTGAAAGCGAAATTCGACGAGCAGCGGACTGAAGCTCTGGTGGATCACCTTGCCCGAATCGTCAACCGTGGACCGGACCCGGTGCAGCCGCCCCTGGTTTCGCTCAACCCTGCTTTCGAACTTGTGGCTCTTGCTTTCTTCGTCGGACATGCTTTGTCAAACGGGGGAAGTGCAGCGGATGCGTGTTTTTTCAGCCGGATCAACTGCCACGTGGGCAACCTCTCGACTCCGTACGAATTTGCTCGAGCAACCGTGCGTCTGCCAGCCTGACAGATCCTATCTCAGCCCACAAGCCGCTAGATGGCTGTACGCCGTGCAGTAGCGGAAGAACAAGCTGAATCTCACCGCGTCTCACACCTTGCCGGTCGATCGTCTCGGATTGCCGGAACAGACCTAGTCCTTCCTGCCGTCGCCAAGACCTGATCGCAGCACGTGGGCCGCCTCCCATTGCCTGGCCCGGCGTCGGCCTTCGTCGAAGATCCGCTCGTAATTGCCCTTCAGCAGCAGGTGCTTCGTCTCGGGCTTCAACTTCGCAAACAATGGGGCATAGATTTCATATGTCTGCAGGTAATCCTCCTGGGACTTAGGAGCCACGGCATCCGTGCCGAATAGAAACCTCTGGGGAAAGCGATCGATCAAATCGGCCGCTTCCTGGATTGCTTCCGGGCTCCCGACAATGTACTTCGCAGTCTCGTCCCAGGAGATATCGAAGTGCACATTCTGACATTCCGGATCGAGCAGCGTGCGATTCAGCATCGCCACGTGGTCTTCGACGGGACGCACGACGCGGCCCACCCCCACGTGCGCCCAGATAATCACTGTCTCCCGGTTCCGCTCGCCTAGCTGCTTCAGCTGCTCGACGATGTAAGGATCCTGATTCGGCCTGGGAAACGGCGTGTCGACGTCGCAGTGAAAGACGACCGGCAGGCCTACCTCGGCCGCGAACTCGAGGATCCGGTCGAGCGCCTTGTTATTCAGCGTGGCCACTTCGCCAGCTATCTTCGACGAGACAAACTCCTTGTGAATGGAGAACTCCCCGATCCCCGAGAAGACTCCGGGAAACGTCATCAGCACTCGGCGAATGTGATCGGCCGCGTACATGTCGGTGGGATTGAAGCCGGTGATCATGGGATCGAAACGCGCCTGTTGTTCGGGCTTCAACGACTTGTACTTCATCGCGATTGCCGCATCGATAAACGAGTAGTAGTACAGCGGCGCGTCTGTCTGCGTGTAATACGTCGGGGCGAAATCGCCCGTGCCCGCATACATCCACTGCTGTTGCAGAGGTATGCCGCTCAGCATGCTGCGTCCGACGTCGTCCCCCATGATCTTCAAGAAGTCGCGGATCGGAGTCCCTTCTTGAACGTAATTGGTGAGGTGGAAATGCGAGTCGTGAAAGAGGTATCGGGCGGCCTTCGACTGCGGCTGTTGGCCCAGAACGATCGGTGAGGACAGCAGACCAGCAAGTACTGGTAAGACGGACCATCTCAGCGATGCCATGCAGATAGACTTCATCAACGGCTCCTTACTCCTCGGCGATCACTTGACTCGACATACAATGCACATGGAAGCGGTTCCACCGTCGCGGCAGCCACAGTGCCCGTCATACCCCAACAGAATCTCTCACATACCCCAACAGAATCTCTCAGTCTACATTCTAGACTGTCCTTGCATTCGGCAAGCCTCGGCACAGTAATTAGGACCGCATGCGGTCGGCCAATGAGCCGACGGGTGTCGGCGGGAGCGGTGCGCGATTGACAAACGGGCCGCCATTGGAAAGCAGCCCTAGGTGATTCATCCAGATTTTCCCAGAAGGGTACTCGGCTGCCGTTGTTGTTGTGTCGAACGGAGTCTAGAAAGTCAATCGTCTCAATCAGAATCGGCAGGGACGAGGTAGCCAGCAATCGAGCAGGCAGACATGGAAATCTGTCTGGTCCAACAAAGCCCGAGAACAGCGATTGCCGGCCAGCGCATCATTATGGGAGGGAAATATTGCTGCTACAGGTTGCGTGCAGGAGACGGAATTGCAGAGTAAGCTGCAACATTCCTGAACATGCAACTTCAGCAGCGACAGCACCATGGAAGTCATCCACGTCGAAGGTCCCGACCTGATCATCATTGCCATCCTGGTTCTCTGGGTGGGCGACTTTCTCTCGCAAAGAATCCCCCTGTTGAGCAAGTACAGCATTCCCATTGCGGTGACAGGAGGGCTGCTCTGTAGCATTAGCGTCGCCATCATCGGTGCCGCAGGAGGTCCCAAGATCACCTTTGACATGCAGCTCCGCGACACATTGCTGCTCGCTTTCTTCACCACCGTCGGTATCTCTGCCAAGTTGTCCCGCCTCAAGTCCGGCGGCAAAGCGCTTGGTGTCCTCGTGATCTGCGCCGCCGTCTTTCTCGTCATCCAAGACGTCACAGGAGTCCTGCTCGCCAAGGCCATGGGAGCGCACCCCGGTTATGGTCTGTTTGCCGGCAGCGTGTCGCTGGCGGGCGGCCACGGCACCGCGATCGCCTGGGGTCAGGAAGCGGCCGCTGCCGGTTTGGCGGATGCAGAGTTGGTTGGCATCGCTTTTGCCACGTTCGGCCTCGTTGTCGGTGGCCTCATCGGTGGCCCCATCGCCGAGAGTCTTGTCAAGAAGCACAACCTTTCGCCGTCAGCCGCCGGCGAGGCTGTCCCAGCCGCTAGTACAGACCAAACGGAAACAGTCGTACAGCGCACGATGCATCGCGCGCTCGACGTCATGCTCGTGCTGGCGATCTGCCTATCTTTTGGCGAAGTCGTGAACCGCTGGCTGTTTTCCAACGACATCAAGCTGCCTGGCTTTCTCACGGCCATGTTGGTGGGCATTGTCATCACAAATCTGGCGGACAATCGCGGCAAACCACTCAACATCGGCGACTACGACAAGGTCGGTGAGATTGCGCTTCAGCTGTTTCTCGCCATGAGTCTGATGAGCATGGATCTCTCGTCTCTAGCGGGCGCCTTCGGGAGAATTTTTATCGTCCTGAATGTGCAGATGCTCGTGATCACGGTTTTTGCGGTGTTCGTCGTCTTTCGCGTCATGGGCAAAGACTATGACGCGGCTGTGATCGCGGGGGGCTTCTGCGGGTTAGGCATGGGTGCGACTCCCGTAGCCATGGCCAACATGAACTCCATCACCGCCAAACATGGACCATCCTTCAAAGCCTTCCTTGTGGTCCCACTTGTCGGCGCGTTTTTCATCGATCTCTTGAACGCCCTGATCATCAAGTTTTTCCTCGACCTGCCGTTCATGCAGGCACCCGTATCGTGATGGAGACTACAACCGGGAAAAACCTGGATCTGCTGCCACTCGGACGGGAGCGTTTCTTGGTCTTCTGACGCTTCAGTCCCGACTGCCACTGCCGATTCATTCGTGGGTTCCGCTGCAGTTGATATTGATCGATCAACCGTTTGGCAATCGGTCCACGCAGCAGGCTGCCGCAGATCAGGCCAAAGGTGGCGCAGGCGATGCCGATTTCTGAGCGCTTTCCAATCCCGCTTCGGCGGCCACGCCATCGGGCCCGGATTCAGGTTAAAGCGATTATGCCGATTGTGCCGACAATATAGGTTGTAGGGCATTATTGCGCGCCGGCTTAATGAACGATGCACCATCGGGCGGATAGTCCCGGATGAGCCAGATCAGACGCAGCCGCCCGATCCATGATCGCCTGCCGTTGTGGTGGTGCTGTATTTTGGCCGCAACGCTGGCAGTGCTATCTCTGTTTGGGACGCGGGCCTCGGGAGAAGAGGTCTCCGAAATCGATGAGCTCTCCCGAGAGATTGAGCAGCTCGAAGCTCTGACTGCCGAGCTGGAGGCCGGCTACACCTCGCTCGCGGCGCCGCCCGAGCAGCAACTCCTGGAAGAGGTGTTCGTAGATGAGGTCGCACCCGGCGGATGGTTTGAGCCGGTTCGTCTGGGCGACTTTCCTGGCTCGATCTTGATTCCTGGAAGCAATGTCTCAGTCAAGATTGGCGGATACATGAAGGGAGACTTTATCCACGACTTCGACGCGATTCTGGATCCCGACCGCTTCAATGTGTTCACGATCCCGACCGACGGTCGCGACGGCGAAAACACGCGCCTACATGCTCGACAAACTCGATTGAATCTGGACGCCCGCCGTCCGACACCGTGGGGCGAGCTGCGCGGTTTCGTTGAAGGTGACTTCTTCGCGTTCGATCGAGACGAAGACCTCTTTCTGACGGTTCAGCGCACCGACTTGCGTCTGCGTCACGCCTTCGGCGAGTTGGCGGGCTGGCTGGTTGGCCAGACCTGGACGACCTTAACCCACATCGAGGCACTGCCCGAGACAGTCGACTTTGAAAGCCCGGATGCTTTTATCGTGACGCGCCGGGCGCAGATTCGCTGGTCGCACGATCTCACGCCATGTCTGGCTATTGCGGTTGCCATCGAAGACCCGGGGGCGGTGGTCGCCGATGCTGCTGGGCTGCCCCTGGTGACTGTCGTCGGCAGATCGCGCGAACCGTCTCCCGACTACGTGGCCCGCATTCGCTACACCGGCGACAACGCGGAATTGCAGTTTGGCGGTACAGTGCGGCAGTACGCCTTTCAGCCCGATGGTGGCAGCATCAACACGGAAGCCGGATATTCATTAATCGCTAGTGGTATCTTGAACCTGACGGAAAACCAGACCTTCAAGTTCCAGACTGGGTTCGGGGAAGGAGGTGGCGGTTTCCGCGGAATCCCCGATGCCGTTCCCAACAACTCGGGCGGCCTGGATGTCCTGGATATTTTCGCGGCGACCGCCGGCTACACGATTCAATGGACTGACCACTGGCGCTCGACGGCGGTTTACGCCTACGGCCAGGGCACGAACACGGAATTTCAAGAGGACGATGCGCTGCGCGCCGTCGAGTACATGGCCATCAACTTGTTCTGGCTCCCCTTTGATGGCACCCGTCTCGGCGTCGAATACCTCTACGGCACCCGCGAGGACAAGGACGGCAGCATGGGACATGCGAACCGGTTTCAGCTCGGCGTGTGGTACGACCTACCGTAAAAGCTAGACCGGCGGCTTTCCCAAACACGTCCGGATGTCCGTCCTGATTCTGATGCTCTGCTTCCCTTAGCGCCGGGTCTCCAAGTTACCGGTGCTGCGAATCGCTCTGATCAGCCGAACTCCCAACACGACCGCCGCGGCGCAGCCGATGGCTCCGGGCACCGAGACACCTGCCAGGAGCGGTGGAACATTGCGGCTCCAGAGTTGGGCCGATCCCATGAACACGCGGCCGTCAGGATGCCGAGTACCAGACGGTTGACTGTCTGTTCGAGCCGGCGGTGCTCCAGATGGACGTCGAATCGGCCTCGTTTGATCTGAGTGAGGATGTCAGACAGATCCCGCGGCAGCGCCTCGCCAAGCCGTGACCAATCGCTCCAGGCATTTTGCAAGCGACCGAAAACGCGCTGGGGCGAGAGGCGTCGCTGCATGGCCTTCGCCTGCCAAGGTTCAAGCAATTCGGCGAGGCTGAAGTCAGCACTCAGATTTCGCGAAGTCCCCTCCAACATCACTAGCACTTTGATCAACAGCGATACTCGCGCCGGCAGAATGATGCCGTAATTGCGAATGATCGCCGTCATTCCGTTGAGGGCGCCACTCAAATCGAAGTCTCTGAGAGACTGGCCCGAGTACTCGACAAGGAACTCCTCGACGTCCGCGCGCATCCGGTTGTCGTCAAAGTCCGGCGGCACCGAGCCCAACCGGACAATGCCGTCGCAGAGTGTCGTCGCATCCCGCCATACTGCAGCGATCAACAAATCCTCGATCTGCTCGCGCAGGCTTTCGTCGATGTGTCCGACCATCCCACAATCAAGCAGACCGATCGCCCCAGCATCCATCACGAGCAGGTTGCCCGGATGCGGATCGGCGTGATAGAACCCGTCGCGAAAGATCATTTCCAAGAACATGTTCGCACCGCGACGGGCGACGTCGCTCAAGTCGTAGCCCGACTCTTGAAGGGCGGCAGAATCAGACACGCTGAGTCCCAGGAGTCGATCCATTGTGAGCACGCGGCGGGACGACAACTCCGGATAAGGCGCCGGCACACGGATGTCTTGTCGCTTTGCCAAGTTTCGAATGAATGTTTGCAGATTGCGCTGCTCTCTTGTGAAGTCCAGCTCAGCCAGGAGGGTACGGCTGAATTCCGCGGTTGTGTCGACCGGCCGGTACTGGCGAAGTTCGGGTGAGTATTGCTCCGCCAGCTGCGCCAGCTGCTGCATGATTTCCAGGTCATTGCGAATGCGATCTTCGATGTCTGGATGCTGGACTTTCACAACAACTTTGCGACCACCTCGCAGGGTTGCCGCGTGCACTTGGCCGATCGAGGCTGATGCGAACGCTTGATCCTCGAATCCCTCAAACAGATTCTCCGGAGAATCGCCGAGTTCGGACTCAATGACTTCACGGACCGTTTCCGGAGAATCGGCTGGCGTCTTGGATTGCAACTTCTGTAGTTCTGCGCTCAACTCCGGGCCAACGAGGTCCGGACGCGTGCTCAGAATCTGTCCGAGTTTGATGAACGTCGTGCCGAGTTCGGTCAGTGCCTCTCGGATGCGAACTTCCTGGCTCAGATCGCCGAGATGCTTTCCAGTGGAATCGCGGAAAAGTCGCTGCATCCACTCAATATGCACACTCTGAATCCACGGCGCCAGACTGTATTTCGCCAGGATGGCAACAACGTCTCGGAAGCGGCCCGTGTTGCGGGCCAATCGCGGCAGCGATGTGAGGTCCATCGGGCGTACAAACTCCTTCGTCTCAGGCATACGGCTGCCGCTGAAGATTCACAGGCTCTTGCGAATCCGTTCAAAACTGGTGAGGACTTCGTCAGCGACCAGCTTGAGCGACTCGGTAACGCCTTCGGCTGACTCGGCTACAGCCTCTTTGACAGGGTCATACTCGCGGGTCAGCTGATCCAGTTTATCTGTGGCGCTATCCCATTCTTCTTTGGCCTCAGCCGCTCCGAGATGCATCTTCACAGCCAATTCGTCACGCTGCTGTTTGAGTGTCGTGATCAGTTCGCTGATGGAGCTCTTCTCATGCGTCATTCGTTTCTCCAATGATGGATGTCGTTAAGTCGCCGCGGTGCAGGGATGGCAAGGGCACCGCTCGTGCCGCTACGAGCTGACGAAGTCCTGTCATCTAGTTTGATCTGGCTTGATCAGAAACCGCCCGCGGTCCTGGCCAGACCTCGTCCCTGTGGGTGCGGCTTCTGCGAGTTTGGGGTCTTTCAGGCGAGACGGCAGGCGCGCGATGGCAAGATGCTGTCCACTCTATCACAGCTGCCGAATTTCTTCAGCAACGTGGCGCTGGCTCTCGCGAGTTCGTCCCGTACCTTAGCTCGCCGAACACGACGTTCGGAGACAGCTCCGAGAAAACGTTGGATATTCTGACTCAACTCCTTCGATGGCCGGTCCTTTCGCAAATCAACCATCTTTGCCCTGCGATAAACTCATCTCATCATTCAACGTGCCATAAGGCCGTGAAATCAATCGCGAATGACACGCTCGGAAGTTGATTCTTCCCCCGGCCAATGCGCAGTGCTGCATGCGTCCGGGCCGACACACCGGACGCAGGTTGCGTTCCCAGGAATGCGAGTTCCTTACCCGCGTAAGAGCTGTCCGACGAAATCAACCAACGTGCCGCCTCGTCGTAGGCACCGTTGCGTTGGAGCGTTCCTAAGAAGGGTGTTTGTCGATCGACGTCTCGTTTGTCGTCTCAGGCTGACGGCAACTCCATGGCGGCTGCTGGCGAAGACTGCCGCAGCAGCCACACCAGCGCGGTTGCAGTAATGGCCCCGTACGCGATGCCCAGGACGACGAGTCCGATGGGCGTATCGGAGATCCCGGACACGAAGCCGCCGCCGACCCAGCCCACTGTGCTGGCCAGCACCCACCAGCCGGCCTGGCTAACCTGTCGCCGCAGTACCAACCACTGCAGCACTCCGAGTACGGTTCCGCCCGCGGCTACTACCAAGCCCATGTCCGCGGCAACCACGACCATGGCGAACACCAGCGCTGCTGCCACGGCCGCGATGTTGGCCAGCATCCACCAGGCCGCCTGGGGAACGTTTCGCCGCAGCACCATCCATTGCAGCACGCCAAGCACGATCACCGCCGCGGCGACACCCACTGCATCATGGTGTCTGGGCACGACCAGATCCCCAGACGCGGCTACGGCCTTGCCCAAGGGACTGCCCACGATCCACCCCGCCGAGCTCGCCACCACCCACCAGAGCCAGAATTGCCACTTCACTGCGCCCGAATCCAGCATGATCTCTCCTCGTATAGTGTGCCGCGGCTGGTCGTGTCGTGAATGGCGGGCGAAGTCTGCAGCCAGATATAACGGCAGAAAATCGAAATGCCAATTTTTTTGGTGCGATTCTGCCGCAAAGACCACCGCAACGACAATACGCCAATGAAGATCGCCTTGACTTGTTGACACGGTGTCGATAAGTTGAGTTGTCGACACGATGTAAACACTTGGCTGCAGAATCCAAGGCCAGCAATGGGAAAACAACGAACGCCAGTCACTGATGCCGAGCGTGAAGTGCTTAAGGCACTTTGGGACGCGGGGCCGAGCACCGTGCGGAACGTTGTCGAATTGCTCGGGCAGCGAGGACAACAGTGGACACGCTCCACCGTGATTACGCTGCTGCAGCGGTTGGAAAAGAAGGGTTACGTCGCGTGCGATCGCAGTAAGTTTGCGTTCGTTTTCGAAGCGAGCCTCACCCGTGAAGACGTTGCGGAACAGAGGTTGAAAGAACTGGCCGGTGAGCTCTATGCAGGGGACGCCGCGCCTCTGGTGTTGGCATTTGCACAACGGCATCGATTCACGAGTGACGAAGTCAGGCAGTTCCGCGAGCTGATCGAGCAACTGGAGTCGAAGAAGCGCAAGCGAAAGCGCTAAGCCTTTGCTGAAACTTTGAATTGTGCCGAGGACACTGACATGACGGGCCTACTTGGGTGGCTGTTCGAAAACAGTGTGACGGTAGCGATACTCGCCGTGTTAGTGGCAATCGTCTGCCCGCTACTGAGACGGCGGCCGGCGCTTCAGCATGCACTGTGGCTGGTGCTGCTGGTCAAATTCGTGACGCCGACTCTGGTTGTCTGGCCCTGGTCGATGAGCGATCTCTCGCCGACACAGCGACCTGTTGCAACACCGCGGCTGCCAGCAGACGACGCGACGCTTCTGACCAGAGCTGCGACGGTCGAGCGAACGCCCCACGTGATCGATCGCGAATCGACAGGCCAGACTGCGCCGCCAACCACGGCCGTTCGGTTGTCGTCGGACTTGGCTCCCGTCGCGCTGCCTCGGCCCACAAGGCAGGTTGTGTGGTTGGTCTTCGGGACATGGCTGCTGGGAGCTGCGTACGTTTCAGCCAAGCGTTGGCAGAGCATGCATCAGCTGTGGCGGATGACCGTCGATGCCAGTCCTGCGCCACATCGACTGACGGCGCAGGTGCATGAGTTGGCGGCCGAGATGCGGGTGCGGACTTTGCCGGTATTCGTCGCGACCGAAATCGCGACGCCGTTTGTACTCTGTTTGATGAAGCTGCGTTTGCTGTGGCCCGCATGTCTGGGCGACGATGCGAGCATATATCGCGGTGTGATCGCGCACGAGCTGGCCCACGTCCGGCGGCGCGACCACTGGGTGAGATGGTTGGAACTGGTGGCAGGCTGCATCTGGTGGTGGAATCCGGTGTTCTGGTTTGTGCGTCGGCGATTGCACGAGTCGGCCGAGATCGCCTGTGACGCGGCGGCCTTGAGTGCCATTGGGGAGCGCCGCCGCGAGTACGCAGAGCTGCTGCTCGAACTGAGCCAGGCAACATTTCGACCGGGCGCCGCGGTGCCGCTGATGGGAGTGAGTGCCGTCGATCGCCGGTCGCTGAAAAGGAGACTTTCGATGCTGCTCTCAGAAGGAGTGTCTTGCCGGACATCGGCGTTCGGCGGTGTGGCCGCCATGGCTTTGACCGTTGTTGCGTTGCCAACCTGGTCGCTAAGTCAAGCGCAGCAATCCCAACCGGCGGATCAGTCCGCCGCGCAGCCCGGGCTGGGAGTCGCTGAAGGCGATTCGGACGGAGACGGTCTTTCCGACTTTCAGGAGACGCACAAATACCGCACCGACCCACAGAATTGGGACAGTGACGGCGACGGGACAGCCGACGGTGATTGGCAAGAGCGGCGGGAGTACTCCTACACCATTCGCTCGGTCGTGAAAGTCATGCGGCCCTGCAACACAGACGTCGTCAATGACGACTATCAAGATGCACGCGTCTTAGCAGAAACGGACGACTACGTTGAACTGGAGGTGATTCACTACCCGTTCAACACCAACGCCGACGCCATCCGGGCCAACGCCAACTGGAAGGACGACTCCGCCGGCATGCATGAGTACCTCGCCGCCGGCATGACGACAAACTGGGACGACAAGATGCGGCAGGACCTAATCGCCTGGCTCAAAAGCCAAGGGGTCGAACCGCAGCGGCTGAGCGACAAACAAGTCGTTGAAATCGTCCCGCGATTGCTGCTCAACCGGGGCCAATACGCTTACCGATTCGGGACCTATTTCGTGAGTTTCTCCAAGGGGGAAGCCCAGATCTTTCCGGGTCTCGAACAGGCGTTTCGGCGTGAAAAGGGCAACACCGACATGCCGTTTCAGAAGCATGTGCAGTGCGAAGTGTTCGGAAAGGGGATGTACGACAACAAGACCTATGGCACCTGCACGTCAACGGCCATCTATCTGACCACGTGCTTGCGGGCGCTGGGAATTCCCACACGCATGGTTCTCGGAACTCCCGTGGTCGACGGTTCTGATCCCGAGCAAATCAGCATGATCGAAGACCGCGTCTCGCACGACCGAGTCCGGCAGACGCTGTTGCGGGGCCTGCCACGCAGCGGGTTCGCCGCGCATACGTTCAACGAAGTTTACGTCGGCGGCCGGTGGGTGCGGCTCAACTACAGTCGCCTGGGGCAAAACAGCTATGGGCCGGACATGCTAGGAATGCTGACGCACGTCCATACGTTCAACGACCTGAGTGAAGCGGGGCTGACCGAGACCTGGGGCTGGCGGTATGGACGCGGCGAGCGAGACGGCATCTTTCGTCACAGCAATCCCTATCGCGCGTCCGAAATCTCCGATCAATTCGGCATCCACTGCACGCTGGAAAATCCGACGCCCGACGATGCGGGACCGGGCACCTTGACGATTAGCCGGGCCTACTGGTTCGGCTCATCCAGTCGGCCCCGCTCGATTCCAGCCGATGCGGTCCAACAAGACGGTTCGGGACATCTCCTCGCGCATGTCGACCACAGTATCGAACCAGCCGAACTTTGGCCGATGTACCGCAGCATGGACAAGCAATTCGTGCTCAAAGCCGAGGGGCATCCCGACGTGCCTGCGCGGGCCGAGCGCGGTTACTGGGGAACCAGCGATCTCTACAAGAGATCTGCGATCAAATCCGAGAAACATCCGGACGGACCCGCGCGGGCGGAACGCGGCTATCGGAGCCACGAATTCTACATTCGCATCGGCCCGGATGATTACGGCAAGATGGTCCCGGATGTGACCTATCGGCTGGTCGCTCCCGATGCCGGTGCCTCGAATTGGAAAATCGGGCCGGGCGTCACCATCGTCAAGGGATCGCAAGCGGCGGCGCCCGCTGCGGCAGTGGCAGCCGCGGCGGATGAGCTGCGAATCACAAAAGCGTACTGGTTCCATTCGCCTGATCGGCCGAAGTGGATCAAAGCAGAGAAGGTCCCCCAGGATGGGTCGGGACATCTGCTCGTGCACGTCGACCACAATATCGATCCGACGAAACTTCGGCAGTTGTACCGCAACGCGGACAAGCAATTTGTGCTCAAAGCGGAGGGGCAACCCGACGTACCCGCGCGGGCCGAACGCGGTTACTGGGGGACCAGCGAGTTCTATGTTCGCATCCCCCCGGAAGATTACGCGAAGATGGCTGCGGGCGCGACTTATCGGCTGGTTGTTCCCGATGGAGCATCCTCGAAATGGAACGTCGGGCCGAGCGTCACCATCGTCAAGGGATCGAAAACGGCGGCGCCTGCGCCAGCAGCGGATGAGCTGCGAATCACGAAGGCGTACTGGTTCCATTCGCCAGACCGGCCGAATTGGATCAAAGCAGAGAAAATCCCCCAGGATGGGTCGGGACATCTGCTCGTGCACGTCGACCACAATATCGATCCAACGAAACTTCGGCAGCTGTACCGCAACGCGGACAAGCAATTTGTGTTCAAAGCCGAGGGGCATCCCGATGTGCCTGCACGGGCCGAACGTGGTTATTGGAGGACCAGCGAATTCTACATTCACATTGCCAGACGCGATCTCTCGAAAATGGCCACGGGAGTGAACTACGAGTTGGCCGTCGCCACGGCTGATTCGAAGTGGAGCGTCCAGCCCGGTGTGAATGTCGTCAGGCATGACGAGGAGGCTTTGACATATGAGCCGTCACCTAGTTCCGAGTCGCGGGCCGTCATACCACGTCGACTGAACCTCACGCAGGCTTACTGGGCCGACTCGCCAGCGGCACCCGCTTGGATTCGGGAATCCTTGTCGAAACAGCGCTTCACGGCAAGACGCATGCTGCTGATGCACGTCGACGAGCAGATTGACAGGGAAACGCTGAAGGAGTTCACGAAAGTTGTGGACCGCGAGTTTCTACTCACAAGTGAAGGACGCCCACAAATTCGCGTCGAAGCGGGCATCGGCTCCGTTAGCTCGCAGGGCAGCTGCCACATCGTGATTTTCGTGCCGGAACAGCGCTACCAACAGTTGCAGCGCGGAGTTTCGTACCGGGTCCAGCCGCTCAACGGACGACCAGGATACGAATGGGCCGTGGGGGCGGACGTCACAGTCAATCGGCAGACAGAAGACTAACGCCCGCCCTGCTCTGGGGCGTTTTGAATCATGAGCAGTCCCGCCATCTGTTCGATTCTCGAGATTCAGGGCGCGGTATGCCGTCGGGACTCTGGCCTGCTGTTGAAAAGCTGATCCATCGTTTATGAAGGTTTCTGAGCCCGCAGGGCAAGGAGACCTGAAAGATGACGAGGAGACGAAGGAAACGGCACACGCCGGAACAGATCGTGCGCAAGTTAC